>Ga0247812_10000009_pt1 | contig 563541 bp, 503 predicted proteins | sample UWRJL149409B1_FD_178011 | JGI IMG/M metagenome (GOLD analysis project Ga0247812, IMG submission 178011) | Plant litter microbial communities from Arlington Agricultural Research Station in Wisconsin, United States - UWRJ-L149-409B-1 | ecosystem: Environmental > Terrestrial > Plant litter >...
ACAAGAATAGCCTAAGGTGGTTATTGCGGCGGGGCTCACCTCTTCCCATCCCGAACAGAGAAGTTAAGCCCGCCTGCGCAGATGGTACTGCAATCCTGTGGGAGAGTATGTCGCCGCCTTTCTTTGAGAATCCCTTCAGAAATGAAGGGATTTTTTTTGCGCCTTATAATTAGCTGAAGTTTTTATTAAAGGTTAAATTATTATGGTAAAAGAAGGCGTCGATTTATAAAAATGTATTTTATATTAATATTTGTAATTATAATTTCAGATAATATGTAACAATATAGCTTGTCTTTAATCATAATAATATTAAATTTGGATATTCAAAATTGTATTTGATTATTAAAAATATTTAAATGTCCAAAGTAATATTAATAACTGGCGGTTCTTCAGGAATTGGAAAATCTGTTGGTGAATTTCTTCATAAAAAAGGCTTTAAAGTTTATGGAACCAGCCGAAATCCTGAAAATATTAAAAATTCTGCTTTTCCATTGGTTGCTTTAGATGTTAGAAACGTTGACTCTATTCAAAATGCTATTTCTGAAATTATTGAAAATGAAGGAAAAATAGATATTCTTATAAATAATGCTGGTGTAGGAATTACTGGACCTTTGGAAGAAATTCCATCTTCTGAAATAAAAAATAATTTTGAAACTAATTTTTTCGGTCCGATTGAGATGATGAAAGCTGTTTTGCCTCACATGCGGTCTCAAAAATCGGGGTTGATAATCAATATAACTTCTATTGCTGCTTATATGGGACTGCCTTATCGTAGTATTTATTCTGCATCAAAAGGGGCTTTGGAATTAATTACGGAAGCTTTGAGAATGGAGGTCAAAGATTTTGGAATTCATATTACAAATGTTGCTCCTGGTGATTTTGCTACGAATATTGCTTCTGGAAGATTTCATGCACCGCTAATTAAGGGTTCTGCATATGAAATTCCGTATGGCAATACCTTGAAAATGATGGATGAACATGTAGATTCTGGAAGCAATCCTGATGAAATGGCACTCGCTATTTTTAAAATTATAGAAACTCCAATTCCTAAAATCCACTATAAAGTTGGTGCTTTTATGCAGAAATTTTCTATTGTTTTAAAGCGCATTCTTCCAGATAAAGTTTATGAAAAGATGCTCATGAACCATTATAAATTGTAAATTTAGATTCAAGTTTCTTCGTCTTTTATAAAATTTTGAAAGCAAGAAATTCTACAAAGTATAGTTGCGTGAGGGATTGAAGCGGCATCCTTTTGTGGAGCGCAGTGGAACAAAAGATAGAGCGGAAAGCCCGGCCCTTTAGGGACACGCCCAAATTAAATTTAAAGAACATAAATAATTATAACCATATGAAATTTTTTATTGACACGGCAAATTTGGCTCAGATTAAAGAAGCGCAGGCACTTGGCGTTTTGGATGGCGTTACAACCAATCCGTCTTTGATGGCAAAAGAAGGAATTACTGGAAAAAATAATATTTTAAAGCATTATGTTGACATTTGCAATCTTGTTGACGGTGATGTAAGTGCTGAAGTAAATGCTCTCGATTATGACGGAATGATTAGAGAGGGCGAGGAACTTGCTGAGCTTCATGAGCAGATCGTAGTGAAATTGCCGGTGACAAAAGAAGGTATCATGGCTGCAAAATATTTTTCTGATAAGGAAATTAAAACAAATGTGACTTTAGTATTTTCTGCAGGACAAGCTTTATTGGCAGCTAAAGCTGGAGCGACTTATGTTTCGCCTTTTGTTGGCCGTTTGGATGATATTTCTACGGATGGATTGAATTTGATTCAAGAAATTAGAGAAATTTATGATAATTATGGTTTTGAAACGCAAATTTTAGCTGCGTCTGTAAGGCATACAATGCATATTGTGAATTGCGCCAAAATTGGAGCTGATGTGATTACAGGACCGCTTTCTGCAATTGAAGGTTTGCTAAAACACCCTTTGACTGATATTGGTTTGGCTCAATTTGTAGCAGATTTTGAGAAAGGAAATAAATAGTTTTTTAAAAAATTATATAAAAAAAATCCCGCTTAATAATTTAAGCGGGATTTTTTTATTTCTTTCAAAATTTTACTTCAAGTTGTCTGCAAACTTTACATCAAATAAATTGACAAAAGCATTATTTATTGTTCCGTCTGCATTGGTTACAATCGCTCTTTGGATTTTTGTTATAACCCATTTGTCTTTTAATTCTTCAAAATTTTTGACTCTCAATTCTGTTATACTTGAGAAATTATAGTTTGATAGAATAGTTTTCCATTTTGCCTGATTGTCATCTACATTTATCGCTATGATATTGTAATTTGGGTATTTTGATTTTAAATCCATTGCTTTTTTATGCACCGTCTCAAAATGAGATTCTGCATTTTCTGTCCAGAAGAAAATAATTGATTTACCTTTTATTGCATCTTTACTGCTTATAGTTTCGCCATTTAAATTTATGAAATCAATGCTTGGCAATTCATTTCCGCTTTTCATCATTTGAATTGCGTCACCAATTTTAGTGATTTCGTTCTGTTGGCTTTTATCTGTAGAAAGTTCATTATAACGATCTAAGAATTTTTTATTGTTTATGATGTGTTGATCTTCAAGAAGATATGCGAAAGCAATATTGTCAAGAATAGAATTTTTTATATTCTGATTTTTAAAAAGAGTGTCGGCAATATTTAATTTTGTGATATTCATTTCTAGAGCCTTATCTTCAGGAGTGGAAGTGGAAGCAACCTTTTCAGAAGCCAAATTATTAAGCATGTAAGTCAAATACTTTACAAATGGAGAAAAATTGGTCAATTCTTCCTTATTATAATTTATTTCATCGCGATAGCTATAAAAATTGGATGGCAATTTTGATATGATATTTTGTCCGGTTCTGATTTCATGAACAACAGGATAAATTTCTTTTTTAGTATAATAAGGAAAGTCCAGCGCTGCTTTTGCATAGAAATCAAAATCTTCGCTCCATTTTAAAGCTTCTTTTTTTGTTTCGTAATAGCTTTTTTTAGAAGTATACGCAGAATCTATATATTTTGTAAATTTTGGCAAATCATAATCATAAACTTCAAACATTTTTTTGCCGTCATTTTGATTTTTCAGATAAAGATCCATTAAGAAGTTGTTCTTTTCTTCACCGCGTCCGCAGAAAACAATAGATTCATCAAAATCAGAAGAATTTAGGCGAACCATCAAGCTGTCATTTTTATCAAAGTAAACATATTGATATTCAGGATCATGCTTGAAAGTATATAACCCAGGCGTCAACGAGTCAAATTTTTTGAAAAAACGATTGTTTCTATCTAAAGGCAATGTGTCAATGACTTTATTGTCTTTCATAAATAAAACGTACCGATTTAAAGGATTAGTGACTTCGCCGCCAAAATAAGCAGTAAAATTATCGTTTTTAAACTTCTTGTCGCAGGATGAAAACAGCATCAAAGTCATTAGGGAAAACGATACAATTTTGAAAACTCTAAGGTTGTGCATTTAGTATATATCTAGTAAACAAAAATATTTTAATAAGATTGCAAAAACTGTTAATGCATAGTTAAATATGCCGAATTTAACCCTTTTGCTTAAAATTAAGATAAATTTTATAACTTTTTTTTGATAAAATAATCATAATCAAGTATAAGGCTTTTAGCTCGGAAAAGTGCAGTATTTTTTCTACTTTTGCAAAACTTTTTAAAAACTATAATCAATGTTAACAGTAAATAATTTATCAGTACAGTTTGGCAAGCGAATTTTATTTGATGAAGTAAATACAACGTTTACCGACGGAAATATTTATGGAGTGATTGGAGCTAATGGTGCTGGAAAATCTACCTTTTTGAAAATATTGGCTGGTGAATTTGACCCAACTTCTGGGCATGTTTTCCTTGAGCCTGGTAAACGCATGTCAGTTTTGAACCAAAACCACAACATGTTTGACGAGCATACTGTTCTTGAAACTGTGATGATGGGAAACAAAGTTTTGTTTGCCGTTAAAAAAGAAATGGATGCACTTTATCTAGATTATACAGATGCAAACGCTGACAGAATTGGGGAATTGCAAGTTCAATTTGAAGAAATGAACGGTTGGAATGCAGATTCTGATGCCGCTTCCTTGCTTTCAAGTTTGGGAATTACCGAAGACAATCATTATACCTTGATGGGCGATTTAGAAGGAAAACTTAAAGTCCGCGTGCTTTTGGCACAGGCGCTTTTTGGAAATCCTGATGTCCTTATTATGGATGAGCCGACGAATGACCTGGATTTTGAAACTATTGCTTGGTTAGAAAATTTCCTTGCAAATTATGAAAATACGGTAATCGTCGTTTCGCACGACCGTCACTTTTTAGATGCAGTTTGTACGCATATTTCAGATATCGACTTTAGCAAAATAAATCATTACTCTGGAAATTATACTTTCTGGTATGAATCTAGCCAATTAGCGGCGAAACAAAGAGCACAGCAAAATAAAAAGGCAGAGGAAAAGAAACAAGAATTGGAAGAATTTATCCGTCGTTTTAGTGCGAACGTTGCAAAATCTAAGCAAGCGACTTCTCGTAAGAAAATGATCAGCAAATTGAATATTTCTGAAATCAAGCCTTCAAGCCGCCGATATCCTGCGATTATTTTTGACCAAGAAAGAGAAGCGGGAGACCAGATTTTGAATGTTGTTGGATTAAGTGCTTCTGTGGATGGAGAAACTTTGTTTACCGGCGTAGATTTGAATATGGCAAAAGGCGATAAAATTGTTTTGTTTTCAAAAGATTCTCGTGCGACAACAGCATTTTATGAAATCTTGAACGGAAATCAAACTCAAGATGCCGGAACTTTTGATTGGGGAATTACTACCAACCAAGCTTATTTGCCAGTTGAAAATCACTCATTCTTTGAAAATGATTTGACTTTGGTAGACTGGCTGAGACAATATGCAAAAACGGAAGAAGAGCGCGATGAAGTTTTCATCCGTGGATTTTTAGGAAAAATGATTTTCTCTGGAGAAGAAGCTTTAAAAACCAGCCGAGTTTTATCAGGAGGAGAAAAAGTGCGTTGCATGCTTTCAAGAATGATGATGGAAAGAGCAAACGTTTTGATGCTTGATGAACCTACGAATCACTTAGATCTGGAATCAATTACCGCTTTTAATAATTCTTTGAAAAACTTTAAGGGTTCAGTAATTTTCACCACACATGACCACGAATTTTCTCAAACTGTAGGTAACAGAATCATCGAATTGACTCCAAAAGGTGCAATAGACAGATATATGACTTTCGATGATTATCTTGATGATGAAAAAGTACAAGAATTAAGAAAAAAAATGTATTCATAATTTTTTAGTATTATATATTTAAAAAAGCCAGCAATCATTAGCTGGCTTTTTTATTTTATAAACAAACATCTATTTTTTATGATTTAAAATAAATTTTACATATATTTATAACATATTAGTTTTAATTAACAAAAATTAAATATTAATTTTTAAATTATATGATATGTGTAAGAAACTTTATTTATTTGCCTTTTTATTGTATTCCCTTGCTTTTTATTCACAAATTGGAATCGGAACAGTTTCTCCTGAAGCAGCATTAGATGTCAAAAGCTCGTCTAGTGGTGTATTAATTCCCAGGATAACTGACACGTTAAACGTTTTAGTTCCAAAATCGGGAATGCTGATTTTTGAATCAACTGCTAAAAAATTTGCTTATTACAATGGCGTAAAATGGATTTTTTTAAGTGAAAATACCAGCAAAACCCACGGAGCAGTAAAAGTCAATGCCAATCAGTCAAGCTGGGTTTCACTCAGCGGTACGCAGACTTATGAGCAATTGTTGATAAACCAATCAAGAACATTAAGTCCGACTTATGTCACAGGCGCTTATTCTACCGAATCTGATTCGCCAGACGATATTATTAAGCCGACAATTCCTGCAGCAGGAGTGGGTTATGGAGCGGGTGCTTTGTTAGAAAATCCAGTAAATTTTCAAGGGCAAAGTTTTAGAATCAATATGGAATTTAAACTGAGTTCAAATCCGAGTCCTGCGACTGGAGCCTATTATTTTTATGTAAGAATAAAATCCAGAGGTTCTGGTGCGATTGTTTATGCTAATAGTTATACCGTTCCAGGAAATTTGAGTGTTGGAAGCGTTATTCCAATTCAAGCATTTTTTTCCACAATTGCTGATTCAGCATCAATTGGATCAGGATATGATATAGAATTTCAATGTGACGGAACGCTGGCAAACAAGGTCGATATGCTTGTCAAGGACGTTGTCAGAATAAATTAAAATAAAAAAATCCCGATCAGTCTGATACGGGATTTTTTAATAGAGTTGGTTGGTTTTTGGTATGTTTTTGTTTTTATATTATTTTCTAAATCTGCTGATGATCCAAATGATAATAGCTAGAACTGCAATCACGATAAATACGCCGACACCAACGCCAAAATTGAAGATTCCTTCAACAACTTCACAACTTGAAAAAGAGAGAAGTACTAAAAGTATGATGCACATTCTTTGTATTTTGTTTTGTAGAGTATTCATGATTTCTTGTTTTTGAGATTTATAATTGGTTGATTATTTGTTTTATAAAGGTCTCTTTTTTGCACAGAAAATTTTTACATGATTTAAATTTTTGATTATATAATTTAAAGAGTTGTTTTTTGAACGTTTTCTTTACTCCAAAATATTTTTTGCCTACTTTTACAAACCAAACACAACACTTCATTATGAGTCAAAAAATATTGCTTACTTCCAAAGAAGTCAATATCATTCTGCATCGTTTGGCCTGCCAATTAATTGAAAAGCATCTTGATTTTTCAGACACGATTCTTGTGGGAATCCAGCCTCGTGGCGTATTTTTGGCCGAACGTCTTAAAGAAATTTTAGAACAAGAATATAATGTAGCTGAAATTGCTCTAGGTTATTTAGATATTACTTTTTTCAGAGATGATTTCAGAAGAACCGAAAAGCCTTTGGAAGCCAATAAAACCCAGATCAATTTTTTGGTAGAAAATAAAAAAGTCATTTTCATCGATGACGTTTTATATACTGGCCGAAGCATTCGTTCTGCATTGACTGCGATTCAATCTTTTGGAAGACCTTCAGAAATTGAGCTTCTGGTTTTAATTGATCGTCGTTTCAGCCGTCATTTGCCGATCCAGCCTGATTATCGCGGTCGCCAAGTGGATTCGATAAATAATGAAAAAGTCAAAGTAAGCTGGAAAGAGCAGGAAGGTGAAGATTTAGTTTACTTAATAACGAATTAAAAACGTTTAATCGCTGAATCGTTTATTTGTTTAACCGCAACGCTAACGATTAAACGATTTACAAATTAACATTTAAACAAAAAATGAAAGAATTAAGCGTAAATCATTTATTAGGAATAAAATATATCAACAAACAAGATATTGACCTTATTTTTGAAACTGCCGATCATTTTAAAGAAGTCATCAATCGCCCGATTAAAAAAGTGCCTTCGCTTCGAGATATTACCATTGCCAACATATTTTTTGAAAATAGCACCAGAACAAAATTATCTTTTGAACTCGCCCAAAAAAGACTTTCTGCAGACGTAATTAGTTTTTCTGCGGCACAGTCTTCAGTTAAAAAAGGCGAAACTTTGATTGATACCGTCAACAACATTCTTTCGATGAAAGTCGATATGGTTGTGATGCGTCATTCAAATCCGGGCGCGGCTTATTTTCTTTCCCAAAATGTGAATGCAAGTATCGTCAATGCTGGAGATGGAGCACACGAACATCCCACACAAGGTTTGCTTGATTCTTTTACGATCAAAGAAAAATTAGGCGAAGTTGCCGGAAAAAAAGTGGTAATCGTCGGAGATATTTTGCATTCAAGAGTAGCGCTTTCCAACATTTACGCTTTGCAAATGCAAGGTGCAGAAGTGAAAGTTTGCGGACCAAAAACCTTGATTCCAAAATACATCGAATCTCTTGGAGTTACGATAGAACCAAATTTGCGTAAAGCCTTAGAATGGTGCGATGTTGCCAATATGCTTCGCGTACAAAACGAAAGAATGGACGTGAATTATTTTCCTTCCACTAGAGAATATGCACAGCAATATGGCGTGGACAAAGCGTTGCTTGATTCCTTGAATAAAGAAATCGTGATTATGCACCCAGGACCGATAAACCGTGGTGTGGAAATTTCTTCGGATGTTGCAGATTCACAGCAATCGGTAATTTTGAATCAAGTGGAGAACGGCGTTGCTGTTAGAATGGCGGTCATTTATTTATTGGCTTCGAAGATAAAACAGTAGGCAATTGCTAAAAGCTGAAAACTTTGTGACTTAGGAACTTTAAAATAATTTTCCCAATTCGGGAACTTTTGTTATCTTTGAAAAATAATTGTATCGTGAGGGTAATCGCTAAAAAAATATTGCGGGATTTTTGGGAAGTTCATAAAGATTGTGAGCAACAACTAAAATCTTGGTTTTTGGAAACAAGTAAAGCCGATTGGAAAAATCCTAGCCATATAAAAACTGAATATCCCAATGCGAGTATTCTAAATGATAATCGATTTGTTTTCAATATAAGAGGAAATAATTACAGATTGATTGTCAAGATAAATTTTGAATACCAAATGGTTTGGATTCGATTCATTGGAACTCATGCAGAATACGACAAAATCAATGCTAACGAAATTTAAGAACTATGAACATTAAACCTATAAAAAATGAAAATGATTATAATCAAGCTTTAGAAAGACTTGAGATTATTTTTGATGCAGAGTCAGGTACTATGGAAGGCGATGAGTTAGAAATTCTTGGAATTCTTATAGAACAATATGAAAATGAACATTTTCCAATAGATTTACCTGATCCAATTGAAGCAATTAAATTTAGAATGGAGCAATTAGGTTATAATCAGACAGATTTAGCAGATATAATTGGTTTAAAAAGTCGTGCAAGTGAAATTTTAAATAAAAAACGAAAATTGTCTTTAGAAATGATCAGACAAATTCACGAAAGATTAAATATTCCTACCGAAGTATTAATTCAATCATATTAATAATTTGCTAAATAATTTAGAAAATGCAAATAGAAAAAAAATCACATACAACCACTATAAAAGATACAGAAGGAAACGTAAAATCTTTCCTTGAAAAAGTAACAAAAGACTACGATGATTTCAAAGACCAGAATTTGGTTTTAGATATTTCTGAAGATAAAAGTATCACGCTCGAAAATGTTTTAGCTTTTTTGTCACTTTCAAGCAAACATAGAAAAGCGAAAAAATCTTTTGTAATCGTAGTCAAAGATTTTGATTTCAATGAAGTTCCAGATGAGATGAATGTGGTGCCGACAGTTCAGGAAGCACATGACATCATTGAAATGGAGGAAATTGAACGTGATTTAGGATTTTAGTATTAAGAATTGAGTAGTGAGAAATTAGATTTCAACTCATAACTTATAATTCATAACTCATAATTATTTTGAAGCTTACCATTTTAGGCTGTTACGCCGCAACACCACGAACAATCACAAACCCAACTTCACAGGTTTTAGAAATCAGAAACAGAATGTTTTTGATTGACTGTGGCGAGGGAACGCAGGTGCAGTTGCGCAAGAATAAAATTAAGTTTTCAAAAATCAACCACATTTTTATCTCGCATCTTCACGGCGATCACGTTTATGGTTTGGTCGGTTTGGTTTCTACCTATATGCTTTTAGGTCGTGTTGCCGATCTTCATATTTATGGTCCAAAAGGCATCAAGGAAATCATTACGCTGCAATTAAAACTGTCTAATTCTTGGACCAATTACAACTTATATTTCCACGAATTAACTTCTACAGAATCGGAAACTGTTTTTGAAGATGATAATGTTATTGTGAAAACAATTCCGTTAAAGCATAGAATTTATACAAACGGTTATTTGTTCCAAGAAAAATTCAAAGAGCGAAAATTAGACATCAATGCGGTTTTGAATTATGAAATAGACCAAGTTTATTACCAAAAAATAAAATACGGCGGCGACATTACTTTAGAAGACGGGCGGGTAATTCCAAATTCAGAATTGACTTTTGATCCAGAACCTGCAAAAAGTTATGCTTTTTGTTCAGATACAATTTACAATGAAGACATTTTGCCTTTGATTCAAGATGTAAATGTTCTGTATCACGAATCAACTTTTTTAGAAACAGAAGCCGTTCTTGCTGGAAAAACAATGCATTCCACAGCAAAAGAAGCCGCTAGAATTGCTTTAAAAGCAAATGCCAAAAATTTAGTTCTCGGGCATTATTCCACACGTTATGAATCAATATTAAAGTTCAAAGAAGAAGCAGAAACGGTTTTTCCAAATGTGCTTTTGGGAGATGACGGCGAAAGTTTTGAATTTTAAAAGTTCTACGTTTAAAGACACAAAATGGCTAGGGTTTTACAATACTTAAATTTTTATAAACTGATAAATGTCATACTACTAATTTAGAAAGTTTGTAACTTTGCTAAAGATCTCAGAGCATTAGCGCTTTTAAACTTAGAACCTCTATAAAATGAAAGACTTAAGCAATTACAGAAAATCTTACGAAAAAAGCGAACTATTAGAAAATTCAATTCCAGATAATCCCATTGGTTTGTTTTCGAAATGGTTTCAGGAAGCGGAAGAAATTGGCGGTTCTGAAGAAATCAATGCCATGACAATTTCTACGATTGGCTTGGACGGATTTCCTAAAAATAGGGTAGTGCTTTTAAAGCAATTGACTTCTGACGGATTTGTATTTTTTACTAATTATGAATCTGAAAAAGGAAAAGCGATTGCTGAAAATCCAAATGTTTGTCTTTCTTTTTTTTGGCATAATTCTGAACGCCAGGTTATTATTAAAGGAGTTGCTTCTAAAACTTCTGAACAAATTTCAGACGATTATTTTTATTCAAGACCCATTGGAAGCCAGATCGGAGCAATTGCCTCTCATCAAAGCGAAGTGATTTTGAATAGAGAAATTTTGGAAAATAAAGTGGTCTCTTTAGAAAAAAATTTACAAGGAAAAGAAATTGTTCGACCAGAATATTGGGGCGGTTACCTTGTAAAACCTCAAGAAATTGAATTCTGGCAAGGTCGGCCAAATCGTCTTCATGATCGAATTCGCTACAATCTTCAAGATAGAAATTGGACAATTGAAAGATTGTCATCTTAGAAAAATCGGGGAGAAGTTATCCTGTTGTATCTTGAAAAAATGTCGAATCGCAAGAATATTTCGTGCGAACCAGAATTGTATTTTCGCAATTTTGTAGTTTCTGCGTCATATCCATATCCAATAAATAATCCTTCGGTGATTTGAAATCCTGCAAGTGCGCTCACAGCGGCATCCCATCGATAAGCGGCGCCAAGCATAAATTTGTCATAAAGAAGAAAATTTCCTGAAATATCAGCTTGCAAGGGCGAGCCTTCAATTGTTTTTATCAAAAATGCAGGCTTAAATTTTAAATTGCTGTTTAAGTCAAAAACATAACCGCTGATGAAGTAAAAATTCATCTTTTCTTCGTGTACGCTCACTGAATTATCATTGTAGCGTGTCTTTTCAAAGAAATTCGGAACTGAAATTCCGGCATAAAATTTCTTTGAATGCAGGTAAATTCCAGCTCCTAAATTTGGCGTGAAATTATTTTTTAAGTTTTGGAATTTTAAATCGCCAGCATCTGCAGGATTTAATTTCCCGGCATCTAAATTGAAGAAATTTCCCGTGCCTTTGATTCCGAAAGACAATTTATAATTTTCTGAAGTTTTGATTGTATAGGATAGGTCTGCAGAAATTGTATTTTCTTCTGTAGGGCCAATTCGATCGTTTATAAAGGACAAGCCTATTCCTAATTGACCAGAAACAGGAGAATTGATAGAAAAAGAATTGGTTTCAGGAGCTCCATCAACGCCAATCCATTGTGATCTGTGCAATCCAAAAACACTTAAAAATCCGCGTGAGCCTGCATAAGCAGGATTGACGTTGATCGTATTGTACATATATTGCGTGAATTGTGAATCCTGCTGGCTGAATCCAGTAAAATGAGTTAATAATAGTATAGAAAATAAAATCTTAATCTTCATTTTTGTTTAAATCTGGAGTTTTGCGTGAGTTGGATTTTAAAATCAAATATAGCATTTTCCTAAAGACTAAAGAATCAGTAATTTATGATTGCAGTATTAAATTCGTTAATTTGCTTAAAAATTTATATAAAAATAAAGCTAAAAGTCAATTGCTAGGTTTTTTTTTGTAATTTGTTTATCCTAAACCATTTTTAGTAAACCATTTTATTTCTAAAATTGCCCAAATTATGAAAAACCTAATCTTGATCAGACACGCCAAATCTAGCTGGAATGCACCACTTTTAGATAAAGACAGGCCATTGGCAAAAAGAGGAATGCAGGATGCGCATTTGATGTCGACTAATATTGATGAACATTTGCCAAAAACATTTACGATGCTGAGCAGTACTGCAAAAAGGGCTTCTGAAACTGCCATTATTTTTGCTCAAAATATTTCTTGTCCCTTGGAAAGTATTATTTTTAAGGATGAACTTTATACTTTTGACGACCGACAGCTAGAAAAAATAGTTAAATCTTGCAATAATGATTACGATAATGTTATTCTTTTCGGACATAATGATGCTATAACGAATTTTGTTAATAAATTTGGAAATGTTTTTATCGAAAACGTTCCCACTTCTGGATTTGTGTCTATAAATTTCGAAAGTAGCGACTGGGAATCGATCGATAAAGGCAAAACAGAGAAAGTGATTTTTCCCAGAGATTTAAAAAAATATGATTCAGCCAATTGATTACCGTTATATTGATAGAGAAAAAAGCTGGTTAGCTTTTAATGCAAGAGTACTTCAGGAAGCCGCCGACCAAAATGTCCCCCTTTTAGACAGGCTTCGTTTTTTAGGAATTTTTTCCAATAATTTAGATGAATTTTTCCGCGTAAGATTCGCAGCGATTCGCCGTTTGAGTCATTCGGGCGTTTCTGGAGAGAAGCTTTTGGGCGGCATCACGTCACAGCAATTAGTAAAGGATATTACTGAAATTGTAATCCAGCAACAATCTGAAAGCCTTCGAATTTTAAGTATTATTGAAAGTGAACTTGAAAAAGAAGGTATTTTTATTATCAATGAGACTGAAATATCTCGCGAACAGGAGAATTTTATTAAAGATTTTTTTATCCAAAAGGTAAGTCCGGCTTTGGTGACAATTATCTTGAACGATTTAGCAGAATTTCCGCTGTTGAAAGACACTTCGGGGTATTTAGCTATAAAAATGGTTATGACCAAGCCAAAAGCTACGACTAAAATTGTAGTTAATGATACGGTTTTAAAAATTAAAAAAGAGAAGAAGGATATTCGTTATGCGGTTGTAGAAATTCCAAAAACAATCAACCGTTTTGTGGTTCTTCCTTCAAGCAATAACAAGACTTATATTATCCTTTTGGATGATGTAATTCGCTATAATTTAGGCAGTATTTTTAATATTTTTGATTACCAAAGTATTTCTGCCCACATGATTAAAATTACTCGTGACGCGCAATTAGACATTGACAGCGACTTGAGCAAAAGTTTGATGGAGAAAATTTCTACGAGCGTAAAAGACCGACGAATAGGCGAACCAGTTCGTTTTGTTTATGACCAATCGATTGAAAAAGATACGCTGAAATTTTTCCTAAATAAAATGGGGATTGATTCTACAGATAGTATAATTCCTGGCGGGAGATACCACAATCGCCGTGATTATATGGATTTTCCAAATCTTGGAAGGTATGATTTGTTGTACCAATCAAATGTCCCGCTCCCAGTTGATGGATTGAGTTTGGAAGGAAGCATGCTGGAGAAAATTGCCCAAAAAGATTATTTGGTAAATGCGCCATACCAGTCGTTTTCTTACTTGGTGAAATTTTTAAGGGAAGCGGCTTTAGATCCAAAAGTAGTTTCTATAAAAATTACGCTATATCGACTGGCCAAAAATTCCCAAATTATCAGTTCGTTGATAAATGCGGCTAAAAATGGAAAGAAAGTTACGGTTCAAATCGAATTGCAAGCGCGTTTTGACGAAGCCAGCAATATTTCGTATGCTGAACAAATGCAGACGGAAGGAATTGAACTGATTTTCGGAATCAAAGGCTTAAAAGTGCATAGCAAAATATGCGTAATTGAACGTCTCGAAGAAGGAAAAGTAAAGCGATATGGATTGATTTCTACAGGAAATTTCAACGAATCTACCGCAAAAGTTTACACAGATGTGACGCTTTTTACAAGCCATTCTAAAATATTAAAAGACGTTGCGAAAATTTTCGATTTCTTTGATATCAATTACAGAATCCACCGCTATAAGCATTTGATTGTTTCGCCACATTATACGCGAACTCGTTTTGAAAAGTTAATCGATAGAGAAATTGAACATGCTTTAGAAGGCAAAAAAGCTTATATAAGTTTGAAGATGAATAGCTTGTCAGATTACCATATGATTGACAAATTATATGATGCAAGCCGTGCGGGAGTCAAGATTAGATTAATCATTAGAGGAATTTGCTCGCTAATTCCTGGCGTTCCTGGAATGTCTGAAAATATTGAAGCGATCAGCATTGTAGACAATTATTTAGAACATTCAAGAGTCTATATTTTTGCAAATAACGGAGATCCTGAAGTTTATATCTCTTCGGCAGATTTCATGACTAGAAATTTGGACGGAAGAGTAGAAGTAACCTGTCCGATTTATGACGATGAAATTAAAAAAGAACTGATCGATACGTTTAATATCGGCTGGAAAGGAAATGTAAAAGTGCGAATGCATTCAGAAAAGCTTGATAATCAATATAGAATGCGAAAGGATAATCCTGTATTTAGAGCGCAATTAGAAACCTACAATTATTATAGAGATAAGCTGACTGTAATTGTTGACGAAGAATTGTAGCAAGGCATTAGTAAGCCAAGAGACAAAAGCTAAGTAGACTATAAATAACTTAAAATACTGAGTAAACTATTGCCTTTTGGCTATTTACTCTTCACTAAATATGATTACAATAAAAAAATATGCTGCAATTGATATCGGTTCCAACGCCATGCGCTTGCTGATTGCCAATATCGTGGAGCAAAAAGGCAAAGAAACGCAATTTAGTAAAAGCTCGCTTGTTCGCGTGCCGATTCGCTTGGGACAGGATGCTTTTACCGTTGGAGAAATTACCGAAGAAAATATCGAAAGAATGATTGACGCAATGAAAGCGTTCAAGCTTTTGATGAAAGTTCACAAAGTTGAAAAATACATGGCTTGTGCCACATCCGCGATGCGTGAAGCATATAATGGAAAAGAAGTTGTCGAATTAATTAAGAAAAAAGCCGACATAAAAATTGAAATTATTGACGGAAAAAAAGAAGCGGCAATTATCGCTTCCACAGATTTGCATCATCTTTTAAAAACCGATCAGACTTATTTATATGTAGATGTTGGCGGGGGAAGTACAGAATTTTCGCTTTTTTCAGAAGGAAAAATTGTAGCTTCAAAATCGTTTAAAGTTGGAACCGTACGCCTTTTAAATAATATGGTAAATGATATTGTTTGGCAAGAAATTGAAAAATGGATAAAAAATGTAACCCAGGATTATGAAAATCTGAACATGATTGGTTCTGGCGGAAACATCAACAAACTTTTCAAAATGTCAGGAAAATTGAATGAAAAACCATTGTCTTATATGTATTTGAATGCACAATTTGCGGCTTTGAATAATATGACTTATGAAGAAAGGATTTCTGATTTAGGCTTAAATGCTGATCGTGCTGACGTAATTATTCCTGCTTTGAAAGTGTATTTAAATGCCATGAAATGGAGCGGTGCCAGAAATATTTACGTTCCAAAAATTGGGCTTTCCGATGGCATCGTAAAAGCTTTATATTACGGAAAAATATAATTCTAAATTTTTTAAAAGATGAAAAACAAGAATGTAAAATACAGCATCATAGCAGTTTCAATTGTGATTGTTGTTTTGATTTTGCTTTACATTTTTCCAAGTAAATCACCGTTGAATAATCCGGAAAGTTTTTGGAAAGCATGCGGTGAAAATCCAGTAATTGGTGATGCTTTTCATCTTTCAGAAGAAGATAATAATTTTAGGAACGATACTATTTTTGCGCGTCAAATTCCAGTTGGTGTTGTTTTAAATTTGGAAAACAGATATTGGGCTGGCGATAGAATTTTGACTGTAAAAAGCTTAAAAACTGGCGAAGTAGGAACGTATTGTGAGAAATAATTATGACAAGAACTTATGCGATACTTTTATTGCCTGTTGCAATTGCTTTTCTAATTTTTGGAATTAGAGCTTGGATAAAAATGTTTTCCTCAAAAGAAATTATCAAGTTTCCGTTTTTGCAGAAAGAAGCTGAATTTATTATTAAAGATTTGGGTTATTATGCGGTTTATATTCATGCAAAGAAATTCAAATTACTTCCAACGAAATGGATTCCAAAAGTGCATAGTGTAAGTGTATCCAAAGAAATTTCTATCCAGAATGTTTCATTTTTTGGAGTAAGGACAAATGGATTGGATAGTGGAAAAATGGAACGATTTGGTTTTGAAATAGAAACTCCAGGGAAATATACGATCCAAATTGCAGAAGGAGAGTTTGCATCCACACGCTGGCGAAGAAAGTTGGAAGAAGCTATAATTCCAGCAGGATTATTTTCTCCATCAGATTTGAAAGATGTTTTTATTTCTATTCGTAAAGGCCCATCGTTACTACAAAAAATCTTTTTATTTCCGCAATTGTTTTTAGCGTTTATAGGTTTATTCGGAATTGTTTTTACAAGCATTTTTATTGCAAATCCAAACGCTTTCGACGAAGTAAATACAAAAAATATACAAACAGAAAATAGTTTTTAATTATCTTCACGTAATGATTGCACAAATTAAAATTATAAAAGCCTTGAAAAAATATGTAAAACCACTTTTGATTATTTTCTTAATCGGGACTATAGCCGTAATTGCCACAAATATTTACGTAGATTCAAAAACGGATAAGCTGATTTTTGAAGATCAAAAAGAACTCCCGAAAACAACTGTCGCCATAATTTTTGGAGCCGGAATCAAGGACAGCAAGCCTGGAAGGTATTTGAAAGACCGACTTGACGCCGGAATTTCGTTGTATAAAAACAATAAAGTTCAAAAAATTTTGCTTTCTGGCGATAACGGAAACGATGCTCACGACGAATTGACCGTGATGAAATTATACTGTTATGAAAAAGGCGTTGACACCACAAAAATCTATATTGATTATGCAGGTTTCGACAGTTATTCAACGATGTATCGTGCCAAAGAAATCTTCAAAGTCGATACGGCAATTTTAGTTACGCAGAAATACCACTTGAACCGATGTATTTATATTGGAGAAAAATTAGGGATAAAATCCTATGGATATTCAGCAAATAAAGGAGAATACAAAGGGTACAAATATTATTCTTTTCGAGAATATTTTTCAATTGCCAAGTCCTTTTTTGATGTTGCCAGAAATCGCCAACCACACTTTTTAGGTGAAACAGTTGCTATCGATGGAGTTTCCAATTATACAAAAGAATAATCTAAAATTCCAAGTCAAAAGTTCTCCTCAAAACATCCAAAGCCGGATTAATTTCATTCAAGCGATTGTATTTGTCTTGCGGTAAAAAAGCAAATTTATTTTCAACAGTTTCATTTACTATCACTTCAATTTGGATATCGTGATTATGTAACTTGCCTCTCAAATAGCCCAATAAATCGTGCTTTTCAGAGTCAAAATCAATCTTTGAACCTTCATTCGGAAGTTCGTGGATAATCGTAGTTCCGTTTAGTTTTGGGTCATTTATGAGAAGAAGCGACTCCATAATTTTATAGCCTTTATCGCCCAAACGCTGCGCATATTTGTTCCAATGCAAAAGCATATCGGTGTGCGTGAAAGCTTCTTTTGGCAAATCGTCAACGTTTCTGACAATCGCGCTGTTGGCTTTTTCCAACTCTCGTTTGGCACGAATGCTTGAAAGTGATAAAGCCGAAACCTTTTGAACATTCGGATCAACAGGAATTTCAACTTTTGGAATTGGAGTAGAAGCAGAAGTTTCTTGTTCAGGCTGTTTTTCTTCCACTACAGCAACTTCCGGAGTTACCGCAACAGTTTCAACTTGAATGATTTCAGGAGATTTTACAGGAATTTCTAGAACTCTTCCGTAAAAATGATTTGGAGGAATTATATATCCGTCAACTTTTTTTTTTCTCCATCAAAAGTGATAGAGGCCAATTGCATCAAGCAAAGTTCCACAAGAAGGCGCTGGTTTTGGCTAGATTTAAATTTCAAATCACAGTCATTTGCCAAGTCGATTCCTTTCAAAAGAAAATCTTGCGATGCTTTTTGGGCTTGCATTCCGTACATTTTTTGAGCCTGTTCGCCAGCTTCCAATAAAACCAAAGTGCTTGGCGTTTTTGAAACCAATAAATCTCTGAAGTGAGAAGCCAAACCGGCGATAAAATGATGTCCGTCGAAACCTTTTGCCAAGATTTCGTTATAAGCGATTAGCAATTCTGGAATTTTATTTTCCAAAATTAAATCGGTTACGTTGATATATGTTTCGTAATCTAATACGTTTAAATTTTCTGTAACTGCTTGACGCGTAAGGTTATTTCCTGAAAAACTTACGACTCTGTCAAAAATCGACAAAGCATCACGCATTGCGCCATCTGCTTTTTGAGCGATAATATGCAACGCATCGTCTTCAAATGCAATTCCTTCACTTTGGGCAACTTCAGCTAAATGATTTTTAGCGTCTTTTACCGTAATTCTCTTGAAATCAAATATCTGGCAGCGTGATAAAATCGTAGGAATAATTTTGTGCTTTTCAGTCGTAGCCAAAATAAAAATGGCGTGTTTTGGCGGTTCTTCCAACGTTTTCAAAAACGCATTGAAAGCCGCTTGCGAAAGCATATGAACCTCGTCAATAATATACACTTTGTATTGTCCAGTTTGTGGTGGGATTCGAACTTGGTCGATCAAATTTCTGATATCGTCCACCGAGTTATTCGATGCGGCGTCTAATTCAAAAACGTTGAAAGCAAAATCTTCCGTCGGATCGTCATAACCTTCTTGATTGATTTTTCGAGCCAAGATTCTGGCGCAAGTTGTCTTTCCAACACCACGCGGACCCGTAAATAACAAAGCTTGAGCGAGGTGATTGTTTTCTATGGCATTCAATAAAGTATTTGTAATAGCTTGCTGGCCGACAACATCTTTGAATGTTTGCGGACGATATTTGCGGGCTGATACAACGAAATGTTCCATAGATTTTTACTGGATGACAAATATAGCTTTTTAATTAAAGATGTAAAAAATTTAGGGTTGAAAAATTACATTTTAATTGCAAACAATTTGTTGTCAGCTTCCTAGAATTTCTCCATATTTGGATGAAGCGTGATGTATTCTTCGGTAACTTTTTTACCTTTGGTGTGAACAATAATTGCAGCGCATTCATTTTGAGTAAATTCAAAGGCAATTCCGTTGGATTCAGAATCATAAATTTCGACACGATTTTTAGTTTTCTCGTCAGTATATTTTGCCACAAGTTTTATATCAGGGAATGCTTTCTGGATTTCTTTAAGCGATTTCCCAGTAGAAATTTCGCTTGGCGTTTGAAATTTTGGAGACGTAATTCTGATTTGTCGAACTACTTTTTCCTTCATTTCTGAATTTTTATAAGTAGAATAAATATTCAATTCATTCTTCTTATCATCTTTTGAAATCCAAGTTGACCACGATTTTCCCATTGCAGCATCTGAGAAATCTGGTTTTCCAAGTTCAGAAAGTGTTTCTGTATTTTCTTCTAATTTGGTCAAGCCAACACTTTTCCCTGGAATTATTGCCCATTCTTCATCAATAACTTTCGGAGGAATATAGCCAACTGTATCTGATGAAACTTCCATGTCTGGAGGATAAACGATAATTTCTTCAGAATTATCATTTTCTCCTTCTACATCTGTTTTTTTATCTGAACACGAAGCCAAACAAATTCCGATTAAAAGTAGCACAAATTTCTTCATATATAGTAAGGTATAAACTATCCCAAAACTTCCGCAATTGTTTCTTTCTTTAAAAGACGAACTAATGCTTCTTCTTCGGGATTTAATTTATTGTTTTTGATGTTGGCTTTGATTTTATAATTGTTGATTGTTCCTTTTTCATACGAAGCAATAACAGTGGGATGCACATAATATTTTCGGCAAACGGTTCTTGTGTTTCCTAATTTAGAAGCCACTTGATCAATTACTTCCACGATTTTTCTCTTGCATTCAGTTTGGCTTTCAAACTGCCCGATTTCTTGAAAAGCAAATAAAGCATTTACGCTTCCGGCCCACACTCTGAAGTCTTTTGCCGTAAAATCTTCCTGCGTGATCTCCTTTAGATAATTGTTGATATCGCCGGAACCAACTGTATGTCTTTTTCCGTCGTCATCATAATATTGAAACAAATCCTGACCGGGAATTTCCTTGCATTTTTTGACCAAATTGACCAACTTTCGACTTTTCAAATTGATTTTATGTTGCACGCCTTTTTTTCCTTTAAATTCGAAAAATATAGAAGTTGCGCTTTTGTCAAATTTTACGTGTCGATCACGCAAAGTTGTCAATCCGAAAGAGCCATATAATTTTTTATAAGCATCATTTCCAATTCTAATATTAGTCATTTCAATCAATTTTACAACCAAAGCGACTACTTTTTCAAAAGGTAGTCCTTTTCGGTTCAAATCTTTATCTACTTGTTTTCTAATAATAGGTAAGGCATTTGCAAATCGCCTCAATCGATAAAATTTAGATTGATTTCGGATTTTATTCCAATTTGGATGATAACGATATTGTTTTCTTCCTTTGGCGTCAATTCCGGTGACTTGCAAATGACCATTTTCATACGGACAAATCCATACGTTTTCCCATGCCGGCGGAATTACCAGCTTATTTATCCTTTCGATTATCAGCTTGTCTTTGACAGGGTTTTTGTCTTCGTCAAAATAGGCAAAAGACTGATTTTTCTTAACTCGATGATAGCCTTTCGCGTTTGCTAAAGTATATCTCAAGCCAACAGCTTTTGCTGTAATTTTGGCGTCACGACCAATCTTTTCAAGTTTTGCCTCTAATCGATTCATATATTAAGATTGTTCTTGTCTTCCTTTGATAATTAATTCATGCAATGTTTTCGCTGCATCGTCCTCTGAAAATGACAAATCTCCAGAAACATAAACTCCTTTTTCTCCTTTATCAGATTTAATTCCATAAACGGTTGCTTCGTCTCCTGGGTCTGAAGCTCCTTCATATCTATAAATGTGCACGATTTCAAAACAGTCGCTACATTCTTTAATTCGATCAGATTCGATGTTAAAATCAACAGTAAATCCTTTTTCTGCCAACTCTTCCAAAGCCTTTGAAACAGTGGCGTAATGATACATTTGACGGTCCATAATATTCTCTTTTATTAGTTAGTTTTATTATTTCTAAGTTACAATTTCTACAAGTGGGGAAGTGTCAAGAGAATGTTAATTCAGTTTATATGATTTCTTTTAGAGGTTACAGGGTTTAGGGCTAATGATTAGGTTTTGATTGTTCTTCCTCGACTGCACTCGGGATCATAATATGCTTTGATCTTAAATAGTTTAAGATTCAGTGAGTTACCTTAAACCCAAAACCTTTGACCGTGAACCCAAAAATAATCCCTACTTTTGCAACGCAGACCGCCTTATCGCCGTTTAAATTTAAAGGGAGGAAAGTCCGGGCACCAAAGAGCAGCATAGCGGGTAACGCCCGTCACCGGAAGCAATTTCGGGAGGACAAGTGCAACAGAAAGTATGTACAGGTAATGCTGTAGTGAAACCAGGTAAACTCTATGCGGTGAAATACCAAGTATATCGGCATTTAAGGATTGCTCGTCCGTTGCCGAAGGGTAGGTAGATTGAGTTCTGGAGCAATTCAGGATCTAGATAAATGATAAGGGTTTCTATTTTTAGAGATACAGAACCCGGCTTATAGGTCTGCTTTTTTTGTATATTTGATAAAAATTGAGTTATGGATATTCAAAGTTCAAAAATCGAATTGGTAAAATTGATATTAGATATTGATAATACTGAATTTATTCAAAAAGTTGCTGATTTTGTTAAACGAGAAAAGGCAGATTTTTGGAATGAATTGTCTTTGCCTCAACAAAATGAAATTAAAAAAGGAATTGATGACTTAGAAAACGGAAAGAGAATTGAATTTTCTGAGTTTTTAAAGAAGATTTCTTAATGAAGGTGTTTCTATCCGAACAGGCTGAAAATAAGCTTTTGCTTTTAAACGAATATTTATTGCAAAAGTGGGGGCTAAAGGTCAAAAATGATTTCATAGAAAAACTCACGAAGAAAATTTATCAAATTTCTTCAAATCCAGAAAGCTGTCCATTATCTAAAGAATTCGCAGGATTATACAAAGCAGTAGTCTCGAAACAAACAACTTTTTATTATAGAATTCATTTTAATTTACAAGAAATAGAAATTATTACGGTTTTTGATACTCGTCAAAATCCTGATAAATTGAGTCAGGAAATTTGATTCTTCAGCTTAAATTCCAATCCAATATTTCTTATACTTTCAATTGAAATTCTCGAATCTTCATTAAAATATTTGCGAAGTCGGCTGATGAAAACATCCATGCTTCTGCCAGAAAAGAAATCGTCACTTCCCCAAACTGCTTTTAAAATTTCTTCGCGTTTCAGCAACTGGTTTTTGTTTTTGTAAAGAAACGAAATCAAAGTGCCTTCTTTTTCAGTAACTCTTTGAATGGAAGTATTGATTTTCAATTCGAGCCGTTGCGGATTGAACGTATAATTTCCGATGTAAATTTCTTCGGATGAAATCATATTTGACTTCTGTTCGCCTCTTTTTAAAATGTTATTCAATCGCAAAACCAATTCGTCAGCTTCAAAAGGTTTCACGATATAATCATCGGCTCCTAATTTCAGGCCTTTTATTTTATCGTCTTTCAATTTTCGAGCAGTCAAAAAGACAAAAGGAACTTCGGGATTGATTTTGATGATTTTTTCGGCTAAAGTAAAACCGTCGATTTTTGGCATCATTACATCAAAAATGCAAATGCTGAAATTCTCTTTTTGAAATAATTCCAAAGCTTCTTCGCCATCTTTTGCCCAGAAAGCTTGAAAATTGTGCAGGTCGAGATATTGCTTTAAGATCATTGCAAAGTCAAAATCATCTTCCGCTAAAAGTACTTTTTTTGTTGTTGCCAAGAATGTTTTTTTACCGCAGATTCGCGGATTAATTTTTTTTACCACAGATTCGCAGATTTCCATTAGATTATCACATTATTTACAAACTTAAAAAAGAAAAAATCTGCGAATCTGCGGTAAACTCATATTGAAAATCTTAAATCAAAGGTAGATCCTTTGCCCAAATCACTTGCCACATTTATCGTTCCTTGATGGGCTTTTATAATTTGGTCCACATAATATAATCCCAAACCTAGGCCTTTTGCATCGTGCAGATTTCCTTGTTCGACTCTATAAAATTTATCGAATAATAACGAATGTTTGCTTTTTGAAATCCCAATTCCGTCGTCAGAAATGCTGATTGAAAATTGATTTTCGATTAAGGAAGCTTTTACAGAAATGTTTTTGCAACCATATTTCACTGCATTTTCCAAGACATTTGCTATGGCCGTAGTCAAGTGAAATTTATCCAAATTTAAGCTGACTTTCTTCGAATTAAAATCAGTTTCAATGGAAACATTCGGAAAAGCCAATTGAAAATCACTTATAATAGAATGTAAAAAATCAGGCATCAACACTTTTTCTTTGTGCAATTCAATTTCTTCATAACCCAAAGAATTCGTCATCACTTGGTCAATTAAATTTTGCAAGCGATTATTTTGGCGATTGATTGTTCCTAAAACCGTAGCAAAAGTCGCATCATTATCACGAATATCTTTGCGTTCCAAAATCTTCGTGGAAACCGATAAAGTTGTTAAAGGTGTTTTCAACTCGTGCGTAATGTTGTTGATGAAATCAGTTTTAATATCGCTCATTTTTTTCTGTTTGATCAATGCTTTCAAAGCAATTGCAAATAATGTAATCAACGTCAAAATGGAGAAAACGGCAAAAACCAAAATCAAAGTCATTCGTTTCAAGACAATAGTCTCCCAGTTTTGAATAGAAACATATAAAGTGTCTTCCGTCAAAAGTTTGTAATCGGAATTTAATTCTTGTTGCAACGAGCCACTCGTCGTTCCAACATAATTCCGAATCAAAAAAGCGTCGTCAAGCGAAGCTAGATTTCCATACATTTTATTTTCTATGAATGGCTTTTCTGCAAAAATGGTGTCGGCTTCTTTTGTGGCATCATAAATCACGAATTTGTCCAAAACAATAGCAAAATCTATCTCTAAATCGGGAACTTCATTTTCAAATTCTTGCTGTAATCTTCGTGTCAATTCATTCTTAAAATCATTCTGAAGCAATTGATTTTTGATGTGAAAACGTGTCTTTTTATCTCTAATATAATTTTCAGCCAATTGTTTGTAAAGTAGGTCTTTTTTATTGAAAATAGTCGAATCGATATCGCTGTAATCATTGGTAATCTTGGCAATTTTCTCTTTGATTTCTGAACGAAACTGTTCAACTTTATATTCATAAGCCGTCTTCACCAAATAATATTGAATAGCAGAAAGCGCAATCAAAACGACTGCGGAAAATCCGATTAATAAATTTATTTTCTGTTTCATATCACTGAATTACAGTTCAAAAATAAGCGATTTATTCTGAAAAAAACACGTTAACCTAGCATTAACCCAGCATTAACCTTCGGAGTTTGTTTTTAATTCAACTTTGCAACTAACAATTACGAAATTACGAATTCCAAATTACGTTTTGAAGCGCCTTCGTAATTCGTAATCTGAAACTCGTAATTCTTTTAAGATGTCAAAACTCATAATTCAAATTATCATGCTTTTATTTTCAAAAATCTATTCTTATTCTCAGAAAGTTCCTGAAGATTTTGGCTATAAACACATAGCGATGAAATATCAGGACGAACCCGTTGATATCATTGTGATTTCAAAAAAAGGAGAGGAGAAATTAGCCAAGCCAATTTTCTTTTTCTGTCAAGGAAGCTTACCGCAACCCGTTGTAAAATATGATGAAAAAGGTTTGTACGGAACGTTGCCTTTTGATGAAAATCCATTTTTGGAAGAATTTCATATTGTGATTGTCGGGAAGCCGTTTGTGCCTATAATTTCTGATGTAAAAAAGCTTGGAAAGAATTTTTGCTATTATAAAGATGTAGAAAAAGAACTTCCTCCAAAAGGCTATTTGGAACGAAATTATCTGGATTATTATGTTTTCAGAAACAATTTTGTCTTAAAACAATTAGCCAAAGAACGTTGGGTAAAAAACAAAAAACTCATTGTTGCCGGACATTCTGAAGGAAGCACGATCGCTTCAAAAATGGCTTCGATCAATAGAAAAATTACGCATCTGATTTATTCTGGTGGAAATCCGTATGGGAGAATTATCAGCATTTTGGCGCAAAGCAGAAGTTTCGATACTGATTCCACAAATGAAGGAAATAACACGATCGAATATTGGAAAAAAGTAGTCGAAAACCCAAACGAAGTGAATTCGATTTCAGGAGATTCTTACAAAACCACTTACAGTTTTTCATTGCCACAAAAGGACAATCTGATGCATTTAAATATTCAGGTTTTGATTTCTTACGGAACAAAAGATTGGTCGGCTTCGTATAATGATTTGTTTCAAATTGAAGCGATTCGGGAGAAAAAAGAAAATTTCTTGTTCAACAGTTATCTGAATTTGGAACACAATTATTTTCCGATAGATAAAAACGGAATTGTAAATCAAGAAGTTTATAATTGGGATAAAATTGCAGGAGATTGGATGCAATGGCTTCTTAAGAATTAAAAAAATCAATCATCAATCAAAAAACGTTTAGTTCTTTAAACACAGATTTGCACAATTCGATATGCCAAGTAATTCGTAAAATTCGTGTCAAACAAAAAGCCACCTAATCAGTGGCTTTTAATTTATTATAGAATCTGTGTTTACCCTTCCTCAGTTCCGTCCACTTCATTTTTAACTTCTTCCTCACTTCCGCCATCAATTTCAAAGAAAGAAAAAATCGAACCGCCATAACTTTTCTTGAATGAAAAATTAATCATGTGGTCCAATTTCGTGTATTTTGAATGTTCGATAACCATCATTCCGTCTTCCTGCAAAAGCTCGTTGGCAAAAATCAATTCTACTAATTTCTCAAAAGTCGCCTGGTCTAAATTGTAAGGAGGATCGGCAAAAATAATATCATACGAACTTTTATTTTTCTCTAAAAATTTAAAAACGTCGCTTTTGATTCCGGCAATATTAAAATCAAATTCGTCTGCCGTTTGCTTGATAAATTTCACGCAGCCAAAATCGCCATCAACGCAAGTAATATTGTCGCTTCCGCGTGAAGCAAATTCATAACTGATGTTTCCGGTTCCGGCAAATAAATCCAGAACTTTCAATCCGCTAAAATTAAAATAATTGTTCAAAACGTTGAACAGCGCTTCCTTGCTCATGTCTGTGGTGGGACGAACAGGCAGACCTTTAGGCGGGGAAATTCTCCTGCCTTTATATTTTCCGGATATAATTCTCATTTATGAATTGAATAAAATAAAATGCTTTAAATTTTCTTCGGTAGAAAAATCGTTGTGTTTCTGAGTTTGGTAAACGCCCATCAGCGAAACATTTCTGATGTATTTGAAGGCAATTTTAAAGAAATCACTTTCTTCGTCAATCGCGCCCAAAAGTTGCAATTTGAACGTTTCCGGATTCAATTTCAGCTGTTCTGCCGTAAAAAGAATATAGTATATAAAATCTTCTTTTGTATTAAATTCAAACGAATTGAAAAGCAAAAGCTTCTGATTTTCTACAATTACAATCTCAAAATGACCGTCGCCCAAATGCACAAAAACCTGTTTTTCTTCTACATTTTTTGAAGCTTCTAAAAGCTTTGCAACTAAAATGCTGTTCACGTGTTTGTAATCAAAAGACTCAAATTGGTCCAATAAATAATTGTTGACATTCACATAGGGAATATAAACATTGGCCATTTCAAACGTAGAAAGTTCATCAAAAGCAAAGAAATCGGTCTCAAAAACCTTCGTATTATATTGCAGATAACTTCCTAAATAATTCTCGTCAAGAAGTGCGCTTGGCACAAAAGTCGATAGATTATTCTCATGAATCACAACAACTTCGTCATACGATTTTGTCAAATCTCGATCATCCACAAAAGCCTTCCAAAAATGATCTTCGACTTTATTTGACTTTGGAAAATCCTTGAAATCAACTTCTTTTACAAACAAAACATACTCGTTTAAAGTATCAAAAGCACAGAACTTGAAACCACTCAAAGATACTTGAATAGCCAATTTTCTATATGTTTTTTCTGTTATGTTTTGGTTAACCGACATTGATTTTTACTGATGTTCGCAAACTTACAAAAAATAAGTCGCAAAGTTTTAAAGTTGCAAAGTTTTAAAGTCCAAAGTTTCAAAGTGAAAAACTTAATGCCTTGATAGTTCAAATCTTTGCAACTTTTGCGAAAAGCTTCCTAAACTTTGCGTTTAAAAAAGCTTTAACTTTACATCAAATAAAATCCAAATGACTGCCGCACTTTTCTACAAAACCTTAAAGACAAAATTTCCGTTCAATCCTACAATAAAGCAGGACATTTTTTTCCAGAAAATCGCAGAATTTTTGACCAATACAAAACAAGACGAAATTTTCGTTTTGAAAGGTTATGCCGGAACCGGAAAAACTACCGTAATCTCCACGATAGTCAACAATCTGATAGAAATAAATAAAAAATATGTGCTTCTGGCGCCAACAGGCCGCGCTGCAAAAGTCATCGCCAATTATTCGCAAAAACCAGCGCATACGATCCACAAAAAAATCTATTATCCAAAGACAAAAGGTGGAGGCGTAAGTTTTACGACACAGCAAAATAAGCATAAAAACACGATTTTTATTGTTGATGAATCGTCGATGATTTCTGACTCAAGTTCAGATTCGAGTATGTATGAAAATGGATCTTTGCTCGATGATTTGATTTATTATGTCTATTCTGGAACCAATTGCAAGATGATTTTATTGGGAGATACGGCGCAGTTGCCTCCTGTGAATCTTGATATTTCACCAGCATTAGACATTGATTTACTTTCTCGAAATTATGATATGGAAATTTCCCACATCGAATTTGATGAAGTAATGCGCCAGGAAGAAAACTCTGGGATTTTGTTCAATGCAACCGAACTTCGGGAACAACTAAATGATGATTTCTTCGAAGATTTTAAATTTGACGTAAAAAATTTCAAAGACATAGTGAGATTGACGGATGGTTATGATATTCAAGATGCCATTCACGGCGCTTACAGCAATTATGGCTTGGAAGATACCGCATTTATTGTGCGTTCCAATAAACGAGCAAATGCTTACAATCAGCAAATCAGAACTAGAATTCTAGACAAAGAAAGCGAACTTTCCACAGGCGATTTTTTGATGGTCGTGAAAAATAATTACTTCTGGCTGAAAGATTCCACCGAAACCGATTTTATTGCCAATGGTGACATTATTGAAGTTTTAGAAATCTACAAGATGCAGGAACTGTACAGTTTTAAATTTGCTACTGTAAAGATAAGAATGGTCGATTATCCAAACCAGAAACCTTTTGAAACGGTTTTGATTTTAGATACTCTAACAAGCGAATCGGCATCGCTTTCTTATGACGAATCAAACCGATTATATCAAGAAGTGATGTTGGATTATGAAGATGAAAGAACGAACTACAGAAAATTCCAAAAAGTAAAAGAGAATCCGTATTTTAATGCGTTGCAAGTAAAATTCTCGTATGCAATCACATGTCACAAATCACAAGGTGGCCAATGGAATACCGTATTTGTAGAACAGCCTTATTTGCCAAACGGCATTGATAGGGATTATATTCGCTGGCTTTATACCGCAATTACCAGAGCAAAAGACAAATTATATTTGATTGGTTTTAAAGATGAAAGTTTTTTGGAGGATTAAATTATGAAGAAAATTTATATAATATTAATTATTGTTGCAGTATTTATCTTAGGAATTTTTACATTTCTATATTTTGCTTTTATTGCTATGGAAATTGAAGATAAGTATGGAGATTTTCAAGATTTATATTACCAAGGTTCTGATGGGAATTTGGTAATAATTGATAAAAATGAATACGGTTTTATAAAAAGATATGATCGAGATATTTTTATAGAGCAAGGAGATTGTCTTAAAAATATATTGACTTTTTCAAAAAAGAATATAGAAGTTTACGAGGTAGATATAAATGAGACTTATGTAAATTTTAGTTTTGAAGAAGCAAAAAAAATAAAAAATCAGTCTTCTACTAAACTGGTTTATAAAAATTTTTAATAGTTGTGAGTGGTTAACTTTGTAACTTTGCCACTTACCAACTCAGAAACTTTTCAAATGAAAATAACCGCAGTCATTCCAGCACGTTACGCATCTACAAGATTTCCAGCCAAATTAATGCAAGATTTAGGCGGAAAAACAGTCATTTTAACAACGTATGAATCGGCAGTTGCAACTGATTTATTTGATGATGTTTTTGTAGTAACAGATTCTGATTTGATTTTTAATGAAATTGTTTCCAATGGAGGCAAAGCCATTATGAGCAAAAAAGAACACGAATCGGGGAGCGACAGAATTGCGGAAGCTGTTCAAGATTTGGATGTGGATATTGTAGTAAATGTACAAGGCGACGAACCTTTTATCAACAAAGAACCGCTTGAAAAATTATTAGAAGTTTTTAAAAATGATGAAGCGAGTCAAATCGATTTGGCTTCATTGATGCGAGAAATAAAAGACAAAGAAGAAATTGCAAATCCGAATAATGTGAAGGTAATTGTGGATCAAAACGGACTCGCATTATACTTTTCGCGTTCGGTAATTCCGTATCCAAGGGAAGAAAATGCAGGCGTTCGTTATTTTCAGCACATCGGAATTTACGCTTTCAGAAAACCAGCTTTATTAGATTTTTACAGCCTTCCGATGAAATCTTTGGAAGCTTCTGAAAAATTAGAACAGCTTCGCTATTTGGAATACGGAAAGAAAATTAAAATGGTAGAAACCACGCACGTCGGGATTGGAATTGATACGATTGAAGATTTAGAAAAGGCGAGAAAGATGCTTTAATTTAAGATTATTTATCATGCATAATCCATAAAATCCGTGCATTTCTTGCATCGATAATAATAGAAAATGTTCCGCCTAAAAAATTTTTTGGAAGAGAACCGCATATAACCTAATAATCATTTATCAAATAACTTCTATATGGTTTTTGGAAAAGTATATTTTTCTCACCATATATTTTAAATAAAATTGGTTCAGCAATTTTAATTGCCATTAAACTATCGGAAATAATTAAACCATAACTCTCTAGTAGGTTATGTTCTTTTTCTAAGGAAAGCGCAAGCTTAAGTTTATCTTCTGCAATTTTTTTATTAAAAAAAGTATCTTCTTGCGCAAAAACTAAAGTTGGAAGTAAGAAAAATAAAATCCAATTTAGTCGCATAACATTTAAACTACTTATAATTTTATTCATAAGTAATCGATTTTGCCAGCATTCTCAAAAAGCCATTCGCTTTTCCATAATCCAAATCATCATAGAAAAAACCAATGTCTTCTAAATTCTTATAATATTCCAGCAAATTATCGTGGTAATATTTCTCACAATTGATGCTCCAAACGGCAATATCTAACTTTCTGGCTAAAAACCATTTCTCCAAAAGACGTGCAGAACGGCCATTTCCGTCGTCAAACGGATGAATTTTTACGAAGACTAAATGAATATACGAAGCAAAATAAAAGGTTTCCTCTAAAGACAAATCTTTCTTTAATAAATAATCAATATCTCCAAATAACTTTCTGAATTCCTTTGGAACATCTGAGGCTTGGCAGGCTTCATAGGTGATTTTTCCATCTTTTTCTGCTGAAATTACTTTCTGTCCAAAACGCATTCTTCCTTGCTGTTCTTGTGGCAAAAGGCTTTTTGAAAGGATGGAATGTGCCTTGAAAAAATTATCAAACTTCAGTTTTTCCCTCTGCGCAAAAACATACGCTTCATATAAATCATCTGGTTTTTCGACTAAATCTTCTTCCAAAGTATTTTTGAGCAACTTATAGTTCAAATAATCATCCAATTCAATTTTTTCTCCTTCGATTCTAGAAGAAAATACGACAGCAACCGAATTGTAAACTTTAAAAGAATCGGGATCCATCGGTTTGGATTTTATGGAAAGAAAGTTGGCTTCGAAAGTTGGTCCTAAGGATTTTTTAAAATCTTCGAAATAGGCACGCGAAAGTATTTGGAGTTCAGACATCTTTATAAAATTGAGGTATAAAGATAAGGAGGAAATGAATTTTTTGTGAAATAAAATTTGTGAATTTGTGGTTAAATTATTTTCGTTCCAAAATAATCAATTCATTGTGGTCTTCAACACGCGGAATCGTTCTGGCAAAGAATAATTCAGAATTTACATTTTCTAAATATTTCTTGTTGCGAAGATTTTCTTTTTCAGAAAGACACATTGTATTGAAAAGGATAATGCCTTTTTCTTTTAATAGGAAACAAGTTCTATTTTGGAAAAATTCTTCAAACAAAAAATTAGGCATCGTCGTGTCCTGGAAAATATCGATGATTATCAAATCGTATCTTTCTTTGGTTTTCAAGACAAATTCAAAGGCATCATCAATTACGACTTTAAAATTAGGAATCTCGTCCAAATGAAAATAGGAGTTAGCAATTTTAATGATTTCTGCATCAATTTCAACGCCCGTGATTTTTCCTTTAAATTTTATTTCTTCGCATAAGGTTTTGATTACGCTTCCGCCGGCGACTCCCAAAACTAAAATATTTCCCATCTTCAGGATTCTTTCATAGCCTATATTTTTCAAGCCTTTTCTCAGAATCCGCTGTAAGCTTCCGTAAGAATAATTTGTGTTTTTAGAATCTAAGACCAACTCGCCATTTGCCCAAGTAATTTCAAGATTCTTGCTGATGGCAGAATTTTGCTTGTGGATATTTATGGGAATGATATAACTGAAGAGCTTCTTGAACACAAAATTTAATTTTATCCAAAAATAAACGATAAATATTACATTTACATAAAATAATTAAGGATGAAGAAAATTATTTATAAAATTATTTTTTTCCGATTGATGGGATGGAAGATTGTAGGAAGAATGGATCCTAAAATCAAGAAAAGCGTAATAATTGTTGTGCCTCACACGAGCTGGCATGATTTTTATATCGGACTTTTTTCCAGAGGGATTATCGGCTTTGAAATGAATTTTGTCGCTAAAAAAGAACTTTTCAAGTTTCCATTTGGATATTATTTTCGTTGGATGGGAGGCGCTCCTTTAAATAGAAATTCCCGACAAAATACAGTAGAGGCCATCTCAGAAATTTTTGAAAAGCGAGAAATTTTCCGACTTGCTATTGCGCCTGAAGGAACTCGAAAAAAGGTTTCTGATTGGAAGACAGGGTTTTACTATATTGCACTGAAAGCAAAAGTTCCGATAATTCCAGTGGCTTTTGATTATTCTAAAAAAGAAGTTGTTCTTCATGAAGCGTTTTATCCGACAGGAGATATTGAAGAAGATTTTGAAATTTTAAAAGCTAACTATAAAGAGGTAATTGGTAAAATTGTTGACAATAGTTTTGTAATTTAATAAAATTTTAAGCTTTTTTATAAAACCATAATTCTTTCTGCTTCGTAATTTAAGGTATGTTTAACCATTTAATAACCACAAATTATGAAAAAGAATTTATTTATGGCCGCACTTTCCTTTGGTGCGCTAGGATTTGTCTCGTGCAGCGACGATGATGATTCAAACACTGAAAACGGAAGCGATGACAAATTAGAGCTTTTTACGTCAAGCAACACAAGCGGTTCGATCGTTTATACAAATCTTAAAACGGCAACTCCAACGGCAAGATTTTTTACAATCGGTTCCACTGACTCTGACGGAATTTACTTTGACGATGATAAAAACGAAGTCATTGTTGCTTCTAGAACAAATAACAGGCTGGAAGTCTATGGGAATTTCCGCGAAACTTTATCTGGTTCTGCGACATCTTTGGCTATGACGGCAAGCAGTATGACTGGAGATTTTAATAATGCAAGAGAAATTTCTGTAGATGGAACTAGAGTAGTCGTGGTGCAAGATCAAAATGATGCCAACGGATTGACGAATAAACTTGTTGTTTATCAAAGAACAGCGACCGGATTTGTATTAGAAAAATCATTCACGATTCCGTTTAAGCTTTGGGGAATTGATATTGAAGATGGCAATCTTTATGCAGTCGAAGATTTAAGTAGCAGGGTTGCGGTTTTTAATAATATTTTCTCAAAACCTACTGGAAATTTATCTCCAGACAAGAAAGTTGCAATTGAAGGATTGGTGAGAACGCACGGAATTAATTACGAAGATAATACAATGGTTTTGACTGATGTAGGAAGTGCTACTTCAGACGTTGATGGAGGTATAGTTGTGATTGAAAATTTCAGTTCTGTGTTTTCTTCCACCACTGATGGAGGAACAATTTCTTTAGCCAGCCAAAAGAGAATTTATGGTCCGAATTCAACTTTGGGAAATCCTGTTGACGTAGCTTTTGACGATGACAATAATAAAATTTATATAGCAGAAAGATTAAATGCAGGAGGAAGAGTTTTGAGTTTTGCTTATCCGACTGCAGCGCAATCTGACGCAACACCATTGACCGCAAGATCAGAACCTGGAGTGACTGGGGTTTATCTAAGAGACTAGATTTTTGTGTTTGTTTTATTGGTTTGAAAGCCTCAATCTTTTTCCAAGGTTGGGGTTTTCTTTTTATGGCGTTTAGCGTGGCTTAAATTCGCTGAAAGTGCCGTCTTTATAGAGAACTACGATTTTTTCAATCGCACTGTTATTTGTGTTTTTAAATAAGGATTCAGAGCTGAATTCTTCGTTTTTCGTATTATTTTGAGGTTCTCCAGAATTGCTGAATAGATCAGATTGCTTTTCTGAAGAAGAAATAGCATTTTCGAGATGATGGTTTTTTTCAGAATCTGTACTTTTAGGAAAATTACCTTTTCCATTTAAGATCCAATATAAATCGACTTCAGGAAAAACTTCAATTATTTTTAAGATAAAATCTAAACTAGGTTTGTTTCTTCCGGATAGGAGATGAGACAGACTAGAACGCTGTACGTTTATTTTGTCTGCAAAAGAAGAAGCTGTCAGGCTGTAATAATCAAGAATAATTTCGAGACGTTTTATAAATTCATCAGTGTTTACCATTGTAAATAGTATTAAGGTGTCTTGAGATTACAAATGTAAATATAAAAGCAAAGCAAAACCAATTTACAATTGTAAAATGTAAATTAAATGCTAAGTTTTTATTTATATGAAATGTTTTAAATAATTGATTAATAAATATTTATTATGAATTTTAAATATTTAAATACTTTTGTTAATTACCTTGTAAGTTAGTCAAGAATATGTGTTTACATAAGTAATTTATAAATCAAATTAAACTAATTACAATTGTAAATAATAAGATGTTTACTTTTGTAAATCTAAATTTTACAACATGGATTTCGAAAAATTGTTTGAAGACAGCAAGCAAAAAGCACTCTCCGGACGTTATATAACTTTGAAAAATATTGAGCCGATTTTGGCTTCCTACAAAAAAGGAATCGTTGCCGAAATAGGAAAATCAGTTGAAGGAAGATCAATTTATTCTTATCAAATAGGAACTGGAAAAATCAAAATATTAGTGTGGTCGCAAATGCACGGAAACGAAAGCACGACGACAAAAGCACTTTTTGATCTTTTAAATGTCTTGAATTCTGATTCTGAAATTGCAAATAAGTTTTTAGAAGAATATACTTTCTATTGCATACCGATCTTAAATCCAGATGGAGCTAAGAATTATACGCGTGTAAATGCTAATGAAATCGACTTGAATAGAGACTTTCAAAACCTTACACAGCCTGAAAGCAATCTTCTTATGGAGGTTTATAAGGATTTTAAACCTGATTTCTGTTATAATCTCCATGATCAGAGAACAATCTTTGCGGCGGGAAATACTCTAAATCCGGCCACAGTTTCGTTTTTAGCGCCTTCTTATAATGATGCACGTGAAATTAACGAGGTGCGCAAGAAAGCGATGTGTGTGATTGCTGCAATGAATGAAACTTTACAGAATTTTATTCCCAATCAAGTTGGGAGATTTGATGACGGCTTTAATCTAAATTGTGTTGGCGATACTTTTAAATATTTAGGAACACCGACAATTTTATTTGAAGCGGGTCATTTTCAAGAAGATTATCAGCGTGAAAAAACCAGAAAATATATTTTTATCGCGTTAATTTCTGGTCTGCAATGGATTTACGAAAACGATATAGTTTGCAATGAAACCGATAATTATTTCAATATTCCTCAGAATATGCCTGTATTTTATGATTTCATTTATAAAAATATCAAAATTTACTATGATAATAAACAATTAATTACGAATTTTGCATTTCAATTTAAAGAGGTTCTTGAGGGCGAGAATATAAAATTTGTCGCAACCCTTGTGGAAATTGGAGAATTGAAAGAAAATTTCGGACATTTTGAATATGATGCAGAGGGTGCTATATATTCAGATGATGACGATAATATTCCGAAATTAGAACAAAATATTGATTTTTATTTAGGAGAAAAAGTTAAAATTGTTAATGGATTGCCAAAAGTTTAATGATTTACTTTTTTTTATGAAAAAAAATTAATTTTTTTGTAACGGATTTACAAACAAATACAAACAAAATAAATAATATGAATAAGTTTCGTTTAGATGAGGTAGATCATCAGATACTTGATATGCTGATTGATAATACAAGAGTTCCTTTTACTGATATTGCAAAAAAATTATTGATTTCAGCAGGAACAGTGCACGTAAGAGTTAAAAAGATGGAAGAGGCGGGGATCATTATGGGTTCTTCTCTAACTTTAAACTACGAAAAATTAGGATATTCATTTATTGCTTATGTTGGAGTTTTCCTTCATAATACATCGCAAACTAAATTTGTTTTGGAAAGAATCAATGAAATTCCTTTCGTAACTGTAGCGCATGTAACGACTGGAAAATTCAATATTTTTTGTAAAATCCGTGCTATGGATACAAAACATGCAAAAGAAGTAATCTTCATGATTGACGATATCGAAGGAGTTTACAGAACTGAAACAATGATTTCTCTTGATGAGAGCATCAATGATAAAAAACGCTTGATGCACACAATCTTCAAAGATTTGTAAGATTTATAATCAATAATTTTAAGACCCTCTTGTGAAAACTTGAGGGTTTTTTTATTAATTTCATTGAAAAATAATACAATGTACAATCTTCCCAAATTAGAGCGTTTTGAAGAAAATGTTTTATCTAAATATCAGATATACAACAGCATTTTAATCACGCTTCCCTTCGATAATATTGGCAATACGGGCATTCTGTTACCGCTTTTTGCCGAAGTCTGTGACTCTGGATTTAAAAATCAATGGAAACCACAGCAGATAGTTGACTTTTTTTCTGAAAAATATCTGGACAATGCTTCTGAAAAAGAAAAAATTGACCTCATGTTTCGCTTTATTCAATATGTAGAAAGACAGATCGTTTTGTTTGATGCGATTGAAGATGCGGCTTTTCCTATCGTAAATAATATTGACGGTGAAAATTCCCTTCGAAATACGAAAGAAAAGGCTGAATCTAAAAATAAGATGAAAGAATTGCGGGCTTTCTTTGACGAATTCAAAATCAGAACTGTTTTGACAGCGCACCCGACGCAATTTTATCCAGGTTCTGTATTGGGAATTATTACGGATCTGGAAGAAGCGATTCGCAATAACAATCTGAAAAGAATCAAGGAATTATTGGCCCAATTAGGAAAAACGCCATTTATCAAGAAAGAAAAGCCAACGCCTTATGACGAAGCCGTGAGCCTGACTTGGTATCTTGAAAACGTATTTTATGAAACGGCAGGAAAAATGATGCAATATTTCCAGAAAAATATTTTTAATGGTGAATTGCTTCAAAATCCTATAATTACGCTTGGTTTTTGGCCGGGAGGCGATCGCGACGGAAATCCTTTCGTGACGAATGAAATTACTTTAAAAGTGACCGAAAGGCTTCGTATTTCTATCTTGAGATGTTATTATGCAGAAATTCGCCAGTTGAAAAGAAAGCTGACGTTCAGTCAAGTGGATACGATTTGGACAGAAATGGAGCAAAAAATTTACCGTTCTGCATTTTATTCTGAAGGAGAAGTTTTTATTACTTTGGAAGAATTAAAAGCTACACTTTTAGAAGTAAGAAAAAGAATTATAGACAACCATCAATCGCTTTATTTGGATGATTTGGATGAATTTATCAATAAGGTAAATTTATTCGGATTTTATTTTGCAACGCTTGACGTGCGCCAAAACAGCAAGATCCACGATGCGGTTTATAAAGATATTGTAAGAGTAGCTTCAGAGAAAAAACTGAATATTTTCCCTGAAAATTATGATTCGCTTCCTGAAAGTGAAAAAATCAATATTTTGGTAAATGCTAAAGGAAATTTAGATTCTGATTGGTTTGAAGAAGAGAATTCAAAATCAACAATCGATTCTATTTTTGCCATAAAACAAATCCAGGAAACTAACGGAGAATATGGCTCCAATCGTTACATCATAAGCAATACGCAAAGCGCGCAGAATATTCTAGAGGCTTATGCTTTGTTTGGACTTTGCGGTTGGGAAAATCCTTCGGTAGATATTGTGCCGCTTTTTGAAACGGTTGACGATTTGCGCAATGCAGAAGAAATTATGGATACTTTGTATTCGAATCCGGGATATTCACAGCATTTGAATCGCAGAAAAAACAAACAGACTATCATGTTAGGTTTCTCTGACGGAACAAAAGATGGCGGTTATTTGATGGCAAACTGGAGCATTTATAAAGCAAAAGAAAAACTGACGTCTATTTCAAGAAAATATGATGTGGAAGTAATTTTCTTTGACGGACGTGGCGGACCGCCAGCTAGAGGGGGAGGAAAGACGCATAAATTCTATGCTTCTTTAGGTCCGGATATTGAAAATAAAGAAATTCAGATTACGATTCAAGGGCAAACTATCAGTTCCAATTTCGGAACTTTGGATTCTTCCCGTTATAATTTGGAAAATCTTTTAAGTGCCGGCGCAGCAAATCAAGTTTTTTATAAAGGAGAAAACAAACTTTCAGAAGAAGAGAAAAACATCTTGGAAGAATTGTCAGAAATCAGTTATAAAGAATATACAGATTTCAAAAATCATCCAAAATTCATCCCTTATTTAGAGCGTAGAAGTGCCTTGAAATATTATGCGCAGGCCAATATCGGAAGCCGTCCTTCAAAAAGAAGCCAGTCAGATACTTTAGATTTTAATGACTTGCGAGCGATTCCGTTTGTGGGCGCTTGGAGCCAGTTGAAGCAGAATGTTCCGGGATTTTTCGGAGTTGGAACTGCTTTGAGACATTATGAAAAAAATGGCAATTGGAATAAAGTGCAAGATTTGTATGACCATTCATTATTCTTTAAAACGCTGATTGAAAACAGCATGATGTCCTTGGCAAAATCATTTTTTCCGTTGACCGCTTACATGAAAGAAGATCCTGAATTTGGTAAATTCTGGGAAATTATCTTCAATGAATTTTCTGAAACCAAAAGATTATTGCTGAAAATTTCAGGATTTGAAGAATTGATGGAAAATTATCCTGATGGAAAGGCTTCCATTAAAATGCGAGAGCAGATTGTTTTGCCTTTGCTTACAATCCAGCAATATGCTTTGTCAAAAATCAATGAATTGAATGCCGACGAAAATCATGATGAAGAATTATTGAAAGTATATGAAAAAATCGTGATGCGTTCGCTTTTCGGGAATATTAACGCCAGCAGAAACTCTGCTTAAAACTAAATTTAATGAAACCTAGCCAGTTATCTGACACAGAATTTGCTCCTTTTTATCAAACCTATATTTCGCTTGCCAATGAAGCTGATTTGGTCGAGGAACTTGAAATTTCGGTGCATGAATTTATAAAGTTTGTGCAAAATATTCCGATGGATAAATTTGATTACCGTTATGCGGAAGGCAAATGGACGATTAAAGACATCATCCAGCATTTGATTGATTCAGAAAGAGTTTTTGCTTACAGAGCCTTGCGAATTGCCAGAAATGACAAGACGCCTTTGCCTGGTTTTGAAGAAAATGATTATGCTGACGAAGCTTACGCAAATGATCGAAAATTGCAAGAAATGCTTACGGAATTAGCTTTGGTAAGGCAATCAACAATAATGCTTTTTAAGAATTTCTCTCAAGAATTTTTACTGAGAACAGGAACAGCTTCGGATAGACCAGTTTCGGTAAGAGCTTTAGGATTTATAATTATTGGGCATCAAAAACACCATCAAAAGGTTTTTCAAGAAAGATATTTGTAAATAAAAAAGGGAACTCTTGCGAGTCCCCTTTTTTATTTTGTAATTCCAATCATTACTCCGAAATTCCCATCAGTTTGTAGCCAATTGTCTTTCACGCAATACGTTCTTGAAACAAATCCGTCAAGATATAAGGCGTTTTTACAGCCCAATTTTTTAAAGTAATTGGCAAAGTCATAAAAATTGATTTCCTTTTTTGACATAGCAAAAACAATTTTATTGTTTGGCAAAATTCCTACGCCATTTCGAATGTTTAAATTAGTAGATTCAGCTTTAAACACAGGATGAATTTTACCATCGATTATAAGCATTGGCCCAGACTGTGTTGCATACTTTATATTTTTGCTATTAAATTTTTCGGTAATAGAAATTCCTGCAATATTTTTATCTGTAATATAAAATATGCCGTTTGGCTTTAAATAAAAGTTGCCGTTTGCATTAGAACTATCCAAAGGAGAAAGTGTTTTTCTATTCTCAATATATAATCCTTGTGGCGAACCATCTTTTTTATACATTCCAGCATTCATGGCAAACTCTAGTTTTTTGTTCTTCTTTTCCAGTCCTAATTTTAAATTTTGGATGCTTTTGAAGTTTTGTGATTGATCATTTTTCCAATATAGCTTAATATTCTGAGTTTTAGGATCCGCAATGTAAGTGACAAAATCAGAATCACTATCAAATAAAGCAAGTGAAATACTAATTCCAATACATGCTAATGTAAAAATGATTGTTCTTTTGAGTTTTGTTTTCAACTTTTCAACTTTTTATTGATTCAGAGCTTTATCTATATCTATAATATTCGCAATAATTGCACTTATAAATAATATTACAAAAGCTAAACTCAAGATGAAGCCCACTATTTTCTTTAGCGTATTTGGTTCACGTACTCCTTTTAAAGCGTCTATAAAAGCTATGATAGCAATAATTCCGACAGCGAGAAATAATAATCCTGAAAAGATAGAAGATATATCTGAAACTGATTTAAACACTGTAATCATTAGTATACCAAAAACTGATAAGGCGAAAGCAATAGAAGAATATTTGAATGCTCGATGTGAATTTGTATTTGTTTTATTCATGTTGCTTTTTAGTCAATATTCTTTCCGATAGAATTAATTTCATCATTTTTTATTTTAGCTTTTGGAGTTAGCAAAAAAGGAAAAATAATTCCAAAGCCAATCCAAAAGGCAGAATATAAATGAAAAGGTTCAATAATCAAATATTGCGGAATTAATGGATTTTCTGGTTTTCCAAAAATAGTTATAATTAATAAGCCAATAAAAAATGTAACTAGGCAACTGATAATAATTTTAAGATTATCAAAAAATAATATTAATAAAGAATTGCTTCCTTGTTTTTTGCTTAATAACATTCCAAAGATAGGAAAGCTAGCAATTATCAAATAATCAATAGTATTGATCTCAATGCCAAAATAATAATGTGTAATATCTTGAATTAGTTGTGAAAGCCCAAAAAGAGTAGTAGGGCCTAATCCAAAATTTAAAAGTAGAAAAATCAAAATTGAAATTACTGTAAGTGCTATATATTTTAGTCTTGTTTTTCTCAATTTTAAATTTTTATGGATTATTAAATTAATTTAAAATATTTGCAGGAAGATAATTGATTGGATCCAAGTCAAATTTACCGATCCATGTTAAATCTGGCAAATATTCTTCGACATCAATATCACCAAATCCGCTAATATATTCTTTATTGTCAAAATCAATTAAAAAAGTTATCTCATGATTTTCTTCTTTAAAATTTTCCAATATATTTTTTACTTCCATTAAAGAAATTTCATCTTCAGAAATAGAATCAAGATATTCTTTTATTTTGTCGTCCGTGACTGTATAAATGCCATTTCTGAAATTATAACGATCTTCTAGTAATATTGAAGGATCGTAAGTAGCATAATCAATAATCCACCACGCAATAGCCATAAGGTAAAATTGATATCCATTCTTGTATTTGATACATCCAAGAATGTAATTTTCCTTTAGTCTTTCTTGTATTGATTTCATCTGGTAATTAAACGCTCTTCAAATCTAAAATAATTGTATGTCCGTCGGCTTCTTTTTCTATACAATACAAATCTATCTTTTATTTTTAGATCATAGAAAAAAAATATTACAAGAAGATAGAATATAAGCTAATAAAAAAGGGAACTCGCAAGAGTTCCCTTTTCAATATCTATAAAAGATTAATCTTCATCATCTTCGTCGTCTTCATCAGCAATATCTGCCGGGTCACGATCTTCATCATCTTCATCGTCAAGTTCGATTTTCTCTTCAGTTTCTTCCTCATCATCGTCATCGGCAATATCATCATCTAAATCAAGGCCTTTAATAGCATCAATTGGCACAACAACGTCGTCAAGATCATCGTCTTCGTCAAAGTTTTCAATTCTGCTGGCAAGTTTAGTACTTACTTTCACTAAATAAATAGTGTCTTCTGTACGAACTTCCACAGCTTCAATCATTTCGTCTTTTGCATTTCTGAAACGGATAATGTTGGAATCATCATACCCGTCAGGAAATTTCTCGACCAATAAAGTCAAGATTTCGTTGGTTAGTTTAGAATAATCTACAATAATTCTTTTCATACAATTTTATTATAAGTCTAGTAGGTAAGCAAAAATTAAGGGCGCCACAATTGTAGCATCCGACTCGATAACAAATTTAGGGGTATTGATATCTAATTTACCCCAAGTAATCTTCTCATTCGGAACAGCTCCTGAATAAGAACCATAACTTGTAGTGGAATCAGAAATCTGGCAGAAATAACTCCAGAAAGGCACATCGTGCATTTCCATATCTTGGTACAACATAGGCACAACGCAAATCGGGAAATCTCCCGCGATTCCTCCACCAATCTGGAAGAAACCTACGCCGTTGCTGCTGTTTTTAGAATACCAGTCAGCCAAATAAGTCATATATTCAATTCCAGACTTCATCGTAGAAGCTTTCAATTCTCCTTTGATTACGTAAGAAGCAAAAATATTTCCCATCGTGCTGTCTTCCCATCCTGGAACGATAATTGGCAAATTAGCTTCTGCCGCGGCATACATCCAGCTGTCTTTTAAGTCGATTTCATAATATTCTTCCAAAACTCCTGAAAGCAACATTTTGTACATAAATTCGTGTGGGAAGTATCTTTCGCCAGCATCTTCAGCATCTTTCCAGATTTTATGAATGTGTTTTTGCAATCTTCTGAAGGCTTCATGCTCCGGAATACAAGTATCTGTAACGCGGTTCAATCCTCTTTCCAATAAATCCCACTCTTGCTGAGGTGTCAAATCACGATAATTCGGAACTCTTTCATAGTGAGAATGCGCCACAAGGTTCATGATATCTTCCTCAAGGTTTGCGCCCGTACAAGAGATAATCTGAACTTTATCTTGCCTGATCATTTCTGCGAAAATCTTTCCGATTTCAGCAGTACTCATTGCACCAGCCAAAGTCACCATCATTTTCGCACCGTTTTGCAATTGCTGTTCATAAGCTTTTGCTGCGTCAACTACTGTAGCAGAATTGAAATGCAGGTAATACTTTTCAATAAACTGACTGATCGGTCCTTTACTCATTTTTTTGTTTTTAAAATTATATAACTTCGAGATGCAAATATTATTTGAATCCTGAAAATTATTATATGGTTTTCAGTTTTATTCTTTTGGCAATGTTACGAATTTTCAATTTTTTACAAAGCCTAAATTTTAAATTATTTTTTCGTATATCCCAATATTTTAAGCACATCTTCTGAACTTTGCTGTTCTGAAAATACTTCTGTAGCTAAAATCCCATTTTCATCTCGATCAATCAAAATGTGTTTCGGCTGCGGAATCAAACAGTGGTGCAAACCGCCATAACCTCCGATGGTTTCTTGATAAGCGCCAGTATTAAAAAATCCTATATACAAAGGTTTTTCTTTGCTGTATTTCGGTAGGTAAATAGCATTCATGTTTTGCTCTGAATTGTAATAATCATCGCTGTCGCAAGTCATTCCGCCCAGAAGTACTCTTTCATAAGTATCGTTCCAACGGTTTACAGCTAACATTACAAAACGTTTGTTAATCGCCCAAGTATCAGGCAAAGTCGTGATGAAAGACGAGTCAATCATGTTCCATTTTTCTCTGTCATTCTGCTGTTTTTGATACAAAACTTGGTAAATTGCACCGCCACTTTCTCCAACAGTGAATGATCCAAATTCAGTAAAAATGTTCGGAACGTCAACTTCAGCTTCATCACAAGCAATTTTAATCTGGTTCAAGATTTCGTCAATCATATATTGATAGTCGAATTCAAAAGCCAGAGAATTTTTGATCGGAAAACCGCCTCCGATGTTCAAGCCGTCTAAAGTTGGGCATTCTTTTTTCAAAGCGATGTACACTTTGATACATTTTACCAACTCATTCCAATAATATGAAGTATCGTTGATACCCGTATTAATGAAGAAGTGAAGCATTTTCAATTCCAAATTCGGGTTTTCCTGAATCTGTTTTTTGTAAAAACTTACGATGTTTTTGTATCCAATTCCCAAACGAGACGTATAAAACTCGAATTTCGGTTCCTCTTCAGCAGCAATTCGAATTCCGATTTTAAATTTACCCGGAATTTCTGCTTGAAGCAAGTCTAATTCTTCGTAATTATCGATTATCGGAATCGTGTTTTTATGTCCGTTATTGATCAAACGCGCAATATTCGTAATATATTGGTCTCTTTTGAAGCCATTACAAATTACATAAGTGCTTTTGTTGATTTTTCCGTTTTCCAAAAGATTTTCCACGATGTTGATGTCAAACGCAGAAGAAGTCTCAATATGGATATTATTTTTGAAAGCTTCATTCATAATGAATTCAAAATGAGAGCTTTTCGTGCAATAGCAATAGAAATATTTTCCTTCATACTTGTTCTTTTCCATTGCTTTTCTAAACCAGCCTTTTGCACGGTTGATGTTGTTGGAAATTTGCGGTAAGTATGTGAATTTCAAAGGCGTGCCGTATTGCTCAACAATTTTCATCAAATCGATGTTGTGGAATAATAGATTGTCTTTGTTTAATTTAAATTCTTCTTGAGGGAAATAGAAAGTTTGATTTATTAGATCAGAATATTTTGTATTCATTTATTTATCAGTATTTTAGATTTAAATATAGTAAAAATTATTTTTTAGCTAAAGTTCAAACCCTAATATTTGCATAAATGATTTGTAATTTTTCTTGATAAGTATTTGAATATTGAAAAACATCAAAAACCATAATGCTTTTTATGGCGCACAAAATTTTCAGCAAATGCTGATAAGACTTGTGGTTCACGCTGTCGCATAACAAAAAAAGATTCGGATTTTGGTTCATTTTCATTTGCGCAAATGTAAAAAATAAAATAGCTGCTATGCAACGATTTTTATTAAAAAAATATTAAGAATTATAATCCAAAAAAGCATCAACAATCAGTTCGTTTTCAACAGTTTGATTGATTTTTATATTTCCGATTCCGTCAAGCAAAGCAAATTGAATTGTTCCATATTCATTTTTTTTGTCGTGAATCAGCAATTCCATGATTGGATTCAGGTCATTTTCTTCAAAAACAATCTTGTCAAAAATGCTGTTGATTACAGTTTTTATTTCTTCGTAATCGCTTGCTGCAATCAAATCTTTTTTCAGAGAGATATAGGCTTCCAAAATCATTCCGGCAGCAATTGCCTCGCCGTGCAAAAGCGTAGTTTTATTTTCACTTTCAAGGAAATAGCTTTCAATGGCATGGCCTAAAGTATGTCCGAAATTTAATGCTTTTCTGATTCCGTTTTCAGTCGGATCTTGCATTACGATATTATTTTTTATTTCAATAGATTGATAAATTAAAGTATCTAAATCATCTGTATTTAAATTGTTTAGGTCTGAAAATAAATTCCAATATTTTCTATCAAAGATCAATCCGTGTTTTAGCATTTCGGCCAAACCTGAACGCATTTGGTTTTGTGGAAGCGACGCCAAGTATTGGGTATCGATCAAAACCATTTTCGGAACATTTATCACTCCGATTTGATTTTTTAAGTTGCCCAAATCCACGCCGTTTTTTCCTCCAACCGAAGCATCGACCATTGACAGCAAAGTCGTTGGAACGTGGATAAAATCGATTCCTCTTTTAAAGGTAGATGCTACGAATCCGCCCAAGTCTGTGACAACGCCGCCACCGACATTTATGACCAAACTTTTTCTGTCGCCTTTTAATTCTGTCAATATTTTCCAAAGCTCGACGCAGGTTTCGATGTTTTTATTTTCTTCGCCCGGTTCAAATTCCACGATTTCAATAGTCAAATCGGTTTCTAAATTTGGAAGGAAAATTGGCAGGCAATGCTCGTTTGTTTCGCTGTCGGCAAAGATAAAAATGTTTGAATATTTGTTTTCAAGAAGATACTTATTTAGCTCTAGATAAGCATTTTCATTAAAATGGATCGGGTAGCCGTTCGCTGGAATTGTATTCATTCTGTTGTTTTTGTCGATTGTGTAACCGCAAAGGTTGGGACTGGCCTTTACAAAAATTCAAATAGTTTCTCAAATAGCCCCGATGATGCTGTTGTTTGAGCTCTTGCTTTTGCGCTAGAAAAAGCAAAGCGAGCGGCTTCAGCGGGAAAATGGATTGCTGAAAATTACTGCCCATTCGCTCATAAAGAAAAACTTAATTTTGAATGGCAAAATAAGGCAATTTTTAAGAAAAAATCGCAAATGAGTAATTATATTTGCAGTATTATTAAACTAACGAATGGAAAAGATTTTCAATAATACACAAGTGGCGTTTGCCTTGAAAAGTGATACTGAACTTGATAGGGCTTATTTTCTTTTTAAGATGATTGCTTCTGAACCTTTGGTGCGCATCGGAACTGCGGTTACCAATTTTGCATTAAAAGCACATTTGCCTGTGGAAGGCTTGATCAGAGCTTCGGTTTTTGACCATTTTTGCGGTGGCGTAAATGAGGAAGATTGCCTGACTGTGGTGGATAAAATGTACACGAAAGGAAAAGTTTCGTCAGTTTTGGATTATTCTGTAGAAGGAAAAGAGGAGGAGGAGCAGTTTGATATTGCATTGGAAATGACACTCAAAACTATTGAATTTGCTAGAGAAAAGCAGGCGATTCCGTTTGCGGTTTTTAAGCCGACTGGTTTTGGAAGATTTGAATTGTATGAAAAATTAGGAGAAGGAAAAACGTTGACAGTTGAAGAAGCGGATGAGTGGCACCGAGTTTTGGAGCGTTTTGATTTGGTTTGCAAAACAGCTCATGAAAAAGATGTGGCGTTGCTGATTGACGGTGAAGAAAGCTGGATGCAAGATGCGGCTGATGATGTGGTTTTAGACATGATGCGCAAGTATAATAAGGAGAAAGCGATTGTTTTCAATACGTTGCAAATGTACCGTTGGGATCGTTTGGATTATTTGAAAAAAGTGCATGAAATTGCAAAAAAAGAAGGATTTTATATCGGAATGAAACTCGTTCGCGGCGCTTACATGGAAAAAGAAAACAAGCGTGCAGAAGAAAAAGGCTATATGTCTCCGATTTGTATTTCAAAGGAAGCGACGGATATTAATTATGACGATGCCGTGGTTTATATGGTAGAACATTTGGAAAAGATGTCCATTTTTGCTGGGACTCACAATGAAGACAGTTCCTATAAATTGATGAAATTGATGAATGAAAACGGAATTGAGAAAGGCGATCACAGAGTTTGGTTTGGCCAATTGTATGGAATGAGCGACAATATCAGCTATAATTTGGCTGAAAATGGTTATAATGTTGCGAAATATTTGCCGTTTGGACCTGTTCGTGACGTGATGCCGTATTTAATTCGCCGTGCGGAAGAAAATACTTCTGTTGCCGGACAAACGAGCCGTGAATTGAATTTGATTAAAACCGAAAGAGATAGAAGAAAAGGGAAATAATTTCCCCAAAAAAAGCCAGTCGCTTGAACTGGCTTTTTTTTTATTCTAAAATCAACTGCATAAATTGCAAGTCTAGCCATTTGTCAAATTTAAAAGCGCATTCTTTTAAAATGCCTGCTTTTTTGAATCCTAATTTTTCGTGGAATTCGATGCTTCCTGAGTTTTCAGCGTCAATGCAACCAACTATGACGTGCAATTTTTGATTTTTTGCAAGCCTTATTAATTCGTTTAAAAGCAGTTTTCCAATTCCTTTTCCTGAAAAACCATCTTTTACATAGACAGAATGTTCTACCGTGAATTTATAGCCGACTTTTATCCTGAAAGTGCCATAAGTTCCAAAACCAACAACTTTATCGTTTTCATCTGTGGCAACAATTACAGGAAAATTCTCTGATTGCTTGTCTTGAAACCAAGAAATCTGCTTGTTTAAAGTACGGACATTATAATCATAAATTGCCGTCGTATTCAAAATGGCATCATTTACAATCTCTAAAATAGTTTCAATATCTTCGATTCTCGCTGGTCTGATTATGGTTTTCATATTTATTTTAGTCCAAGTTGTTTAAATAATTGATCTGATTCTTCGGAGTAAAATCCTAATTCTTCAGATTTTGCTTTTGCTTTTTTTCCGTATAAATTGGCTTGCTTTTTATTGGAAGCTTTCCAATAGATTTTGGTAACTAAAATCAATCTGGTCATAAGAATCGCTTAACGTGGATTTACAAATATATTGCCTTTTTGCCTTAAATTAAGACTAAAATAGTGACTTTTATGAGAAGAATAACACGCCAACTTTGTATCTTTGATACTTTCAAATTTTACAAATGATTTATCCCAAAATACCTTTAGCGCAAAGCATTATCGAAATTTGCAGAGCTAAAGGACTCACCGAAATCGTAATTTCTCCTGGTTCAAGAAATGCTCCGTTAACTATTGGTTTTGCAAATAATTCAAATTTTAAATGTTATAGTATTGCAGATGAGCGGTGTGCGGCGTTTTTTGCTTTAGGAATGGCACAGCAAACCAAAAGGCCTGTGGCAATTGTTTGTACTTCAGGATCAGCACTTTTGAATTATTATCCTGCTGTTGCGGAAGCTTTTTATAGCCAGATTCCATTGGTAATTATTTCTGCGGATAGGCCAACTGATAAAATTGATATCGGCGACGGGCAGACGATTCGCCAGCGAAATGTTTATCAAAACCACATACTTTATAGTGCCAATTTATCTGAAGAAGCTTCTCAAGAAAATGATTTGAAAATTGGCGATGCGATAACTTTAGCATTGGCAAAAAAAGGTCCGGTTCATATTAATGCGCCTTTTGAAGAGCCTTTATATGAAACAGTTACGGCACTTTCTGTTCAGCCAATTATATCTGAAACCCTTTTTGAAAATCCTGTCTTTGATGAAAATTTAGGACAATTTATTTCACAATGGAATGCTTCTAAAAAGAAATTGGTTTTAGTGGGAGTGAATGATCCAGATACGATTGACGATAAAATTGTAAATCAATTAGCAAATGATCCGTCGGTTGTGGTTTTGACAGAAACAACTTCGAATTTGCATCATCCAAATTTTGTAGATAATATTGATACCATAATTACGCCTTTTGCAGATGAAGATTTCAAAGATTTTCAACCCGAAATTCTCCTTACTTTCGGAGGAATGGTGGTTTCAAAAAGGATAAAAGCTTTCCTTAGAAAATACCGACCGAAAGCGCATTGGCACATTGATACTTTGCGTGCTTATGACACTTTTGGCGCGCTGACAAAGCATTTTGAAGTAAATCCGAATGAATTTTTGAAGGATTTTTTATCCAAAGTAGAAAATACTAATTCTGATTACAACCAAAAAATGCAGGATTTGAGAGCTTTTAGAAAGGAAAAGCATGATTTATATTTATCTAAGATTCCATTTTCAGATTTTACAGTTTTTGAGAAGGTAATTCCGAGCTTGCCGAAAAACAGCCAGCTTCAAATCAGCAATAGTTCTGCAATTCGTTATGCACAATTAATCAGCATTGACCCGACGATTGAAGTTTTTTGCAATCGAGGAACAAGCGGTATCGATGGAAGTACTTCCACGGCAATTGGCGCTGCTTTTGCAAGTAAAAAAGAGACGGTTTTGATTACGGGCGATATCAGTTTTTTATATGACAGCAACGCTTTATGGAACACTTACATTCCTAAGAATTTCAAAATTATCCTTTTAAATAATGGAGGCGGAGGGATCTTTAGAATTCTTCCCGGACATGAAGAAACGCCTGTTTTTAATACTTTTTTCGAAACTTCGCATTGCCTGACGGCAGAACATTTGGCAAAAATGTATCAGTTTGAGTATTTTATGGCAAGTGATGAAAACAGTTTAGAAAATAGCTTGAAAGAATTTTATTCAGAAAAAGTAAAACCATCTATTTTAGAAATTTTTACTCCAACTTTAGAAAATGATAAAATTTTATTGCAGTATTTTAAAGAGTTAGTTTAATTCTCTTTAAAATGAAGGCCATAATACTTAGAATCTCAGCGACTAAATTAAATTATCTTCTTGATTACTCGAAGTTTATGCGTATGGCGATTGGTTTCTGCATTGTAGATTCCCAAATGGTCCAAACGATCAATTCTTACTTTTCCGCTGGCATGAATGATATAATTATCGTCCATGATAATCCCTACATGGATAATCTTTCCTTCTTCGTTGTCGAAAAAAGCCAAATCCCCAGGCTCGCTTTCTTCAATAAAACTCAAAGCTTCGCCTTGCGTAGATTGTTCTGAAGCATCACGAAGTAATTTATAGCCGTTCAATTTGTAAACCATCTGCGTCAATCCCGAACAATCTATTCCAAAAGGCGTTTTCCCGCCCCAAAGATAAGGCGCGTTCAAATACATGAAAGCGGTATTGATCAGGTTTGATTTTGGCTTCACGCCGCTGATTTTCATTCCTTCGAAATCGTAATTTTTCTTGTTTATGGAAGCGTTGCTCAAACACGAAAGTGAAGCTCCTAAAGGAACCGGCAATAATAAATTATCTGGAGAAGTGATGTATTCAATCAAGTCAGCATTCAGAATTATCGCCTCGTTTGACAGCTGATTGAAGTCAGATTCAGAAATTATTTGGAATTGTTTTTCGTCAATCCAGCCTTCATAATCGTCAAATTGCAATTTCACTTTTGACCATTGTTTGTCTTGTTCTAAAACCGTAAAGTGTTCGCCAAAAAGGACTTGAGAAACGATTTCGCTTCTGTCGCTAGGTTCTGATCTTAAAGGGATGATGGCTAAATTACAAATTCCAAACATTGCCAATTGCGTTAAATTAAATGATGAATTCCGGATTTAAAGATACAAAATCATTTAAATCCAAAATCCATCATTAAGTAATATATTTCTGCTAATTTTTAAGCTCTTTCAATCACGATTGCAGAAGCGCCGCCACCGCCGTTGCAAATAGCTGCAGCTCCTATTTTTGCGTTATTTTGTTCCAAAACATTCAGCAAAGTAATGATGATTCGAACGCCAGAACATCCAAGCGGATGGCCAAGAGAAACCGCACCGCCATTTACATTTATTTTGTCATTTTCCAAACCTAAGATTTGAGCATTTGCCAAACCAACAACTGCGAAAGCTTCATTAAATTCAAAGAAATCTACATCGCTGATTGAAATTCCGGCTTTATCTAAAGCTTTTGGAAGTGCTTTTGCAGGAGAAGTTGTAAACCATTTTGGTTCCTGCGCAGCGTCAGCATAGCTTTTAATGTAAGCTAAAGGTGTCAAACCTAAAGATTGTGCTTTTTCTTCGCTCATCAAAACTACAGCGCCAGCACCGTCGTTAATTGTCGAAGCGTTTGCAGCAGTAACTGTTCCGTCTTTTGTGAAAACTGCATTTAAAGAAGGAATTTTGTCTAATTTCACATTAGTATATTCTTCATCTTTTGTCACCATGATCGGGTCGCCTTTTCTTTGAGGAACCGCTACAGGAACTACTTCGTTGTCAAATTTTCCAGCTTCCCAAGCTTTTGCAGAACGCTCATACGATTGGATTGCAAATTTATCTTGGTCTTCTCTAGAAATTTTATATTCAGTTGCGCACAAATCAGCACAAACTCCCATTGCATTATTGTCGTAAGCATCAGTCAAACCGTCTTTCTGCATTCCGTCAACCATGGAAGCCGGACCAAATTTGTATCCGTTTCTTAAGTGCACATAATGCGGAATCAAGCTCATGTTTTCCATACCTCCGGCCACGATGATTTCTGCATCGCCACTGATGATTGCCTGAGCGCCCATCATAACCGCTTTCATTCCTGAAGCGCAAACTTTATTAACTGTTGTAGCAATCACAGTATTTGGCAAGCCAGCCAAAAGCGCTGCTTGACGAGCCGGAGCCTGTCCAACGCCTGCTTGAACTACATTTCCCATATACACTTCATCAACAAGTTTTGGGTCTAAATTGATTTTATCTAACGCACCTTTAATTGCAACAGCTCCCAATTGTGGAGCAGTAACTGTTGAAAGAGCTCCCATAAAACTTCCAATCGGAGTTCTAGCAGCCGATACGATTACCACTTTTTTATTCATAATTGTTCAGTTCTTTGTTTATTTTGCGAATTTAATGAATTTAAGGTGATTTAAAAATGAATTTTTAAATTTTATTCAAAAATTAGGAAATGTTGGCGACGCCTAGATTTTATTAGAATTGAAGGAAAGGCGTTTTCATGTCATGATAGAAAAGCACTGTCCAATTATGTTCTTTTGCTTCTTGTTCCCAGTTTTGGCGTAAGTTTGATGCTTTTTTTCCGTCAAAATCACTTTTGTAGGCTATATGGAATTTCAAATAGGAGCGTTGCGGTAAATTATCAGCGCCATAAAAAGTTATTTCGTCATTTTCCTTAATCCAAAAAACTTGATGGAAAGGAGTGTGGCCGCCACAAACTTCATAAGTAATTTCTTCAGAGATATTTCCTGTATCTTCAGTAAGCACGACTAAATTTGGAAGCAATGCCAGTTTTTCTAGTATTTTGAAATCATAAGAAGGATTGTCTTTTTGTTCTAAAGAATAATCCAATTCGCGCTGTTGCAGGTAGATTTTGGCATTTGGAAAATTACTTACAAATTCACCATCTTTAAAATGCCCGATTCCGTCAATGTGATCTTTATGGAGATGGGAAAGGAGCACTTTCGTAATTTGATCAGGCTGGATATTTTCTTTTTCTAAGGAGGCAAGAATTGCCGGAGCCTCTGAAATTGCTGACCCCAAACCAGTGTCTAATAAAATATAATCGTTCTCAGTAATTATCAAAAAAGGCTGGATTGCCATTTTAAGATCAGAAACTGCTGTAGCTTTTTCCAGCGGTGTAAATTCCTTGTTTTTGCTAACCGAATAGTTTCCTTCTTTTAATGGTATTATTTTCATCTTGTAAATTGTCTTTTTACAAATTTCTTAATAATATATAGACTTGTAAAATAATCAGTCATAAATCTTAATGTACTGAATAATATTAGGAAGAAAACAGAAAGGCCAACAAAAAAGCCTCACTATTTCTAGTGAGGCATTCTGTGATCGCAGAAGGATTCGAACCTTCGACCGCCTGCTTAGAAGGCAGGTGCTCTATCCAGCTGAGCTATGCGACCAATTTTCTTTTAAAACTTTATTGGTAAAGTTTGTAGTCGGGGTGGCAGGATTCGAACCTGCGGCCTCCTGCTCCCAAAGCAGGCGCGATAACCGGGCTACGCTACACCCCGTGAGACAAAAAAAAGCGGAGAGTAAGGGATTCGAACCCTTGGTACAGTTTCCCATACGCATGTTTAGCAAACATGTCCTTTCGGCCTCTCAGGCAACTCTCCAATACTGTAAAGAACTTATCCTTTTTTGCGGTTGCAAATCTAGTACAACATTCCATTAATACCAAGCTTTTTTGAACTTTTTTTGTAATTATTTTCTATAAAAATCAAAAAACATTAAAAGTCAACACTATACGGCTTAAATTTTTTTAAGTGTTTTTATCATTTTTCAATTGTTAAGCTATTATTAAGGATAAACCGCGGTCGCATTTTATGTTTAAGGCAAAGTTTGTAAGAGTTTAAAAGATGCCTGAAGTTTGATTTTCTAGCCCCGATGGTTGCAAATATCCTTTTATTCTGTCCCGAAACTTCGGGATTGATAAAAGATATTGCATCCAGCGGGAACATGATTTAAAGAAATACCTAGCGTTTGGCTTCTAATAAAAATAAAAAATCCCGAGAGGGTTTGCCAATCGGGATTTTTGCCTTTCAGGTAATTTTATTGATCAAGGTATGTTTTGTTTCCGTTTTTATTAATGTAATATTTGCCGCCTTTTGGTCCGGTGTAGACTTTTTTACCGTTATAATATTCTCCAGAAGCTTTATCTGTCGTTTTTTCAACCTCTTTTTTAACCTCAGTTTTCGACGTCACCGCTTTGTCTTTTGCTTTAGCGACGTCTTGCTTTGCTGTTTTTTCAGCTTCTTTCGCTTTTGCATCTGCTTTTGAAGATGCTTTTTTGGTGTCTGCTTTAGCTTCCGCTGTTTTTTGCTCTACTTTTGCTTTGGCATTTACCTTCTTCTGGGCAGCCGTTTCTTGCGCGCTCATGAAGCCAGTAAAGAGAAGAGCGATTCCTAATGCGATGAATTTTTTCATGGTTCGTGGATTTAAAATTTGAATTAAAATTAATAAATTTATTAATACAAATGAATAGATTTGCATAACAAAATAACAATTCTTAACTATATGAAATATATACTGCCAATATTGTGCCTAATTTTAATTTCTTCTTGCAAAAACCCAAAAGAGGCCGTTTACAGCGAGGAATTATTGAAAAGCAACTATCATTATATTTCTGATAACGCAACAATTTTAGAAGCTGTGAAAGCTAATGTGAACGACACGACGTTTGTTAGCTTGAAAGAATATGGCAAGGATTTTTTCTATGACATGAAATATGCAACCGATGCTAATTTTTTAAAGGCAAAAGTATATGACTGTCCTGAATGTTATTTGCGTTTTAAGACGGTAAAAGCGCTGATCAATGCTAATTTGGCTTTTGTGAAGCAAGGCTATAAGATCAAGATTTACGACTGCTATCGTCCGATTGACGTGCAGAAAAAAATGTGGGAAATTGTTCCGAATCCTATATATGTGGCTGATCCGGCAAAAGGATCGATTCACAATAGAGGCGGAGCAGTTGATATAACGCTGACTGATTTTAGTGGTAATGAACTAGATATGGGAACGCAATTTGACCATTTCGGACCAGAAGCTTCCCACAATTATAAAACGCTTTCTGCTGAAGTTTTAGCCAACAGAAAGATTTTGAAAGACATCATGATCAGAAACGGTTTTCGATCTTTTGCATCTGAATGGTGGCATTATGACTTGACAAATGCTTCCAATTCTTTTTCGGTTTCAAATTTTAAATGGAACTGCAAATAGTTACTTTTCGAGGCAAGAAATATAATCGATAAAGAAATTTTCTGGAAAATAAGTCGCTTGGTCTAATTCAGAAACAAAGCTAGATCGAATTGGATAATCAACTGTTTCAGTTGAATATCTGATTCTTAACAGTGAAATTGGAGATTTTTTAAGCTCTTCAATCGTATTTTTCATAAAAAGGAACGATGCAGAAGTAATCCTGATATTTGAAGTCTGCTTTTCGTCGCGAACCATTGTACCGCAACTTCCTTCATCTGAAATAAGCAATGTGATGATTTTTCCGTTTGCCAGCTGCAGATACATTTTAGAATTTTTATCAAAGCAGTTGATTTTTATAAAATCTTTGCTTTTTTGAATCGATTGAAACTTCAACATGGGGTATCCGTTGTCATTTGCCAGTGAAAAAATAATATAGCTTGACGCGCCTCCAAAAACTTTTTCATACATGATTTTTGTCTTGGTTTCTTTGTAGGTTCCCAGCGTATCATTGTATTCCGTAGAAAATTCACAAGGTTTTTGAGCGTAGATAATTGTTTGAGCCAACAAAATTGTAATAAAAAGCAATCGTTTCATTATTCAGATTTAATTTTGGTGCAAAGTAATACTATTTTATTACTATTCAAATCGGTTGTAAAAAAACAATATAGGTTTCCGCCGTCAGCAATTTTCCACTTTTTCCGGATATTTTCTACACTTTCAGGAAAATTTCTAGTGGTTATATTTGCTTTTTTGTGCTGTAAAAATTGCTTCATTTCTGATTTTCCATATTTGATGTTTTCTGAAATTTCAAAAATCCTTCCAGGAAAATCAATGAGCGTTTCTGAAGTATAAAGATGTGAATTTTGTTGTAATTTATCCAAATTGAATTGCGAGCCCACAGCATCAAAAGCGCCAGATTTCATGATGGCGCTGTTCGGTTCATACAGATATTTCTTTGGTTCGCTATAAAAAACTTCTGGAGAATCCTCTAAAAAGAAATTCGCTTTTTCTATTTTTTCCTTCGTAATATTTGCCGTTTTTATTTCAATTTTGCCGGAATAATTTTTAGAAATTTCCCATAGCAGTTCTTTTACTTCGTTGTCAACAGCAACAATATGAATGGTTTTTACATTAGAAAGTTCTATCAAACCCGCAGAAATATCTAAAATCGGAGCGGTTTTGATCAATAGGTTTTCAGAATACTTGAAATAGTTTTCTAACAATTCAGGAACATTTGGCAAACAGTCTTTTAGCATGAAAACCTTTCCCTTTGCGTCGCTTCGCCTTGAAGGATCGATGTAAATCCAATCAAATTTTCGGTTTAAATTCTTTAAAATTTCAAAACTGTCTCCCGCAAAACACTTGATATTTTCGGCTTTTAATTGCTGGAAATTATGATTGACAATATCTGACAATTCATAATTCATTTCGCAATGAACTACCGATTTGAATTTCTTTGAAAAATAAAAATCATCTACGCCAAAACCGCCAGTCAAGTCAATCAGGTTTTCGCCAGAAATAAGTTCTGATTTGTATTTTGCTGTTTTTTCAGAAGAAGTCTGTTCAACGGAAATCTTTGAAGGATAAATAATTTCTTTAGTAGAAAACCAAGTGGGAAGTTTGTGTTCTGATTTTGATTTTGCTGTAATTTGGTTTAAAATTACAGCAAAATCAACCTCTGGAAAAGGATTTTTCTGAAAGGCAATTTTTGAAATATCCTTATTTAAATTGGAATTTATAAAATCTTGAATAGCTTGATTTAAAACTTCTGAAATCAATTTATATTTTTTTGGTTAACACTTTTACAACCGGATTTTCTGGGAAGAATTCTTTTGCGACCACCTTTGCAATAGTATACAAAGGCACTGCGACAATCATTCCGAGAACGCCAAAGATAAATCCGCTGGCCAAAATTACGATAAAAATCTCCAAAGGATGCGAGTTTACGCTATTTGAAAAAATCAGCGGCGTCGTGATATTGTTGTCTATAATTTGAGCTACAGAATAACCAATCAAAACATATAAAGTCGTGGAAAGCATATGGCTTTGATTGTCAGGCCCCATATTGCTGAGCATAGTTAAAACGGCAACCAAAACGGTCGCAATTAAAGGCCCGACGTAAGGAATAATATTTAGCAAAGCCGTGATAAAAGCAATTATAAAGGCATTTTGCACGCCGAAAATCAGCAGAACAATAAGGTATAAAATAAATAAAATCGTCATTTGCCCAATCAATCCTATGAAATAACGGCTCAATAAATGATTGATTTTCTGAAATGAATTCAGGATTTTTTCTTCATGTTCGCTCGGCAAAATTTTCTTTGCATTGATGGTAAATAATTTTCTGTCTTTTAAGAAAAAGAAAGTGATAAAAATCACTGAACCGATTGCAACGCCAACATCACCAAGTATTGTGATCAGTGAGTTTATGAAATTAGGAATAAAATTTAAATTCAATTTTGAAGCTAAATTTGATTGCTTCAGCATGTTTTGCGCATCAATATTGTGATCTGAAAAATAGGTATCTAGTTGATTGGCCAAATGCGTAATATCTTGCTGTAATTTTCCTGTATCTAAAAGCGAGAGATTTTCGCCTTGAGAAATAATTAACGGCACAAACATCATGATAAAACCGGCCAAAAGCAGTATGAAAAATAGCAAAGTCACGATTACGGCCACGATGTGATTGAATTTGCATTTTCGTTCTAAAAATTTCACAATCGGACTTCCTATCATGCTGACAATTAAGGCAATAAAGAGGAATAAAATTACGGATTGAATTTTGTAAAGCAGAAATAAAAGCAAAATTGCACCTGTTGTAATAACTAGTGCCCTTAAAATTCCGTTTCCAATAGTTTTAGAAGTCACCATAGTTTTTTGAGGTTTTGTTAATCTAATTTAATCAAAAAAAATGGCTCCTGTTAATTTTAGGAAAACTATATCGCAAGTTTTTTAGTAATTTCGAATAATGCAATTCCGGCTGCCTGCACGACATTCATGCTTGAGTTTTTTCCAAACATTTCGATATGAACGGTTTGATTTGAAATTTCTAATAATTTATCGCTGATTCCAGAAATTTCGTTGCCGATAATTAATGCAATTTTTTTATTTGGAATTTCTAAGTCTTGAATGGCTTGGCTATTTGACGTAATTTCTAAAGCAATCACTTCAAAATCAATAAGATGATTGGTGATTTCGTCTTCATTATCGATAACTTCATAAGGAATTGCCAAATGAGTGCTTCGAGAAGTTCGGTTGATTTTTCTAGGATTTAAAGGAAGATTTTCTCCAATAAAAATAATTTTTTCAACACCAAAAGCTTCGCTGATTCTGAAAATAGAGCCAATATTATCCTGAAAATAAATTCTATCGCAAATTAAAGTTATCGGGAATTTTTTTTCAGAAAATCGTTTCTGTTCGTGATTAAGCTGCAACGACATATTAATTATTGAAAATATAATTTATAATGTTAGCGCCCATTTTCAAAGCCTTTTCACGAACTTCTTTCGGGTCATTATGAACTTCAGAATCTTCCCAGCCGTCACCTAAATCAGTTTCATAGGTATATAAAAGTGCCAATCTATTTTCTATAAAAATTCCAAAAGCTTGCGGTCTTTTATTGTCATGCTCGTGAATTTTCGGAATTCCGGCAGGAAAGGAGTAAGGCTTCTGAAAAATCGCATGATTTGCAGGAATTTCTACCAGTTCATTATTCGGAAACAATTTTTTGATTTCCTTCCTGATAAATTCGTCCATTCCATAATTATCGTCGATGTGGAGAAATCCGCCAGAAGACAAATAATTTCGAAGATTGATTTGTTCAGAATCGCTAAAAACAACATTTCCATGACCCGTCATGTGAATGAACGGATAGGAAAGCAAATCTGGGCTTCCAGGTTCGACTGTTGCAGGTTTTGAAGCAATTTTTGTATTGATATTCTGGTTGCAAAATTTAATCAGATTCGGCAAAGCTGTCGGATTTCCATACCAGTCGCCACCGCCGTTATATTTCAAAAGTGCAATTTCCTGGGCATTTCCATAGAAAGAAAAAATCAGGAAAAAGGCAAATAGTGAATTTTTCATAAGCTTATTCGTTTGCAAAAACTACGCTGTGGCAAGCTACAACTGCTGCAGTTTCCGTTCTTAATCGAGTATTTCCCAAAGTTACCGGAATATAATTGTTCTCCAAAGCCAGATTAATTTCTTTTTCAGAAAAATCGCCTTCTGGACCAATCAAAATTGTTACATTTTGATTAGGTTTTAAAACGCTTTTCAATGATTTTTTATCGGTTTCTTCGCAGTGGGCAATTAAATTCAATCCTTCATTTTTTTGAAGTTTTATAAAATCTTTAAAAGCAATCGGTTCGTTTAATTTGGGTAAATATGATTGCAAAGATTGCTTCATTGCAGACAAAATTATCTTGTCAAAACGATCGGTTTTAATTGTCTTTCTTTCAGAATGATCACAGATAATTGGAGTAATTTCAGTGACTCCAAGTTCTGTTGCTTTCTCTAAAAACCATTCAAAACGGTCGTTCATTTTTGTCGGTGCTACCACTAAATGCAACTGATATTTTAGAGGTTCGCTTTTCTCTGAAGAGATAATTTTTACTTGACACTTTGCATCAGAAGCCAAAGTAATTTCTGTCTTAAAAATAAATCCTAAACCATTAGTTACAAATAAATTATCGCCTTCTTTCTTACGTAAAACTTTAATAATATGTTTGCTTTCTTCTCTGTCAAAAAAGAAGTTTTCGGCGTTTTCTGAAATCTCTGGATTGTAAAATAATTGCATAATTAAAATTGGATTCTTGCTTTTGAAACGACAGAATTGTCTTCAAAGTTGGACGCTAAATATTTTTGATAACCAACAATTCCAATCATTGCAGCATTGTCGGTTGTGTATTCGAATTTTGGAATGAAGGTTTTCCAGCCATATTTTTTCTCGCCATCTTTTATAGCTGTTCTTATTCCTGAATTTGCAGAAACGCCACCGCCAATTGCAATCTGCTTAATTCCGGTTTCGGCAACGGCCAGTTTCAATTTGTCCATCAAAATTTGAACAATCGTGTATTGAATGGAAGCGCAAATATCGTTGATGTTTTCTTCTATAAAATTTGAATTTTCGGCTACTTTCTTTTGGATAAAATATAAAATCGCAGTTTTCAAGCCGCTGAAGCTGAAATTCAACCCAGGAGCTTTAGGTTTTGTAAAAGCAAAAGCTTTCGGATTGCCAAGTTGTGCGTATTTATCTACCAAAGGACCGCCAGGATAGGGAAGACCCAAGATTTTTGCACTCTTGTCAAAAGCTTCACCGACAGCGTCATCAGTCGTTTCTCCGATAATTTCCATATCAAAAAAACCGTTGACTTTCACGATTTGCGTATGGCCTCCACTAATCGTCAATGCTAAAAAAGGAAATTCAGGCTTGTCATAACCTTCTTCATCAATGAAATGTGCCAAAATATGCGCATGCATGTGATTTACAGCAATTAACGGAATTTTTAGAGCCAATGCTAGCGATTTTGCAAATGAACTTCCTACTAAAAGTGAGCCCATCAAGCCAGGTCCTTGCGTAAAAGCTATTGCATTTAACTGATTTTTGTCGATATTTGCTTTACGGATGGCCATTTCGATCACCGGAACAATATTTTGCTGGTGCGCTCTTGAAGCTAATTCTGGAACGACGCCGCCATATTCTCCGTGAATGCTCTGGTTTGCCACAACATTCGAGAGTACTTTACCGTTCTGCATAACAGCAGCGGCAGTATCGTCGCAAGAACTTTCGATGGCCAGTATAAAAAGTGGGTTATTTCCCATAAAGGGGCATGAATTTTGAATTATATTTGACAAAAATAAAACAATTAAGAGTATCAAAAAATTTAAAAAAATAGTATTTCGAACCTTTTTAGGTTTAATCCTACTTTTGCTGTTACTCGGCATTGCACTTTCGCTACCTTTTGTTCAGACTAAAATCGCGCATTATGTCACTGAAATGCTTAATGAAGATTATGGAACTGACATTTATGTAGACAAAGTTGAAATCTCAATTTTTGGTACGGTAAAACTTAAAGACGTACTGATAAAAGACCATCACAAAGATACGCTGATTTCTGCGACTTCAATCAAAACAAATATTTTAAGTGTCAAAAAGCTTAGGGAAGGCGATTTGTTTTTTGGAGATATTTATACTGACAAGCTATTTTTCAATCTAAAAAATTATAAAAAGGAGAAAGAATCCAATATCAATGTTTTTATAAAATTATTTGAAACAGGCAAAAAAGCAACGAAACCTTTTCAGCTTACGGCCGATAATATTTTCTTGAATAAAAGTCGTTTTAGGATTACAAATGAAAATAGCACGAATCCGGTAAGCCTTAATTTTACTAAGATGAACGCGAATGCCCGAAAGTTTAAAATTTATGGAAGCGATATTACGGCAGAAATAAAAAGATTTTCGTTTCAAGATCACCGAGGTGTTTTTGTAAAGGATTTGGTGGCAAAATTTAGCTACTCAAAAGAAAGCATGCTTCTGAAAGAACTCAGCGTTTTGACGAAAGAATCAAGCCTGAAAGGAAATATTGTCTTGACTTACAAAGAAGGCGGACTCGCTGATTTTGTAAATAAAGTCCATGTTGACGCTGATATCGATTCTGCTTCAGTTTCCACAAATGAATTGAATTATTTTTATAATGAATTCGGGAAAGGTAAAAAGTTCAATTTTTCTACGCATTTGACCGGAACGATGAATGATTTCTACACCAGAAATTTGAAATTGAAAGTTGACAACCATTCTGAAATCATCGGAAATATTAATTTCAAGAATCTTTTCAATCCCGATAAGAATGCTTTTTTGATTCGCGGTGATTTTAAGAAACTGGCTTCTGATTATGTAAATCTGAAATCTATTTTGCCTAGAATCTTGGGCGAAAAACTGCCTTCTTCTTTAGAAAAACTAGGCAATTTTGACATTACGGGAAATGCACAAGTTACCAAAACTGCGGTAAAAGCTGATTTATATCTGACAACAGCCATTGGTGAGCTTGGAGCTGTTTTGCAGCTTTATAATATTGACAACATCGACAACGCTTCGTATGAAGGAAATGTCAATTTTGAGAAATTTAATATAGGAAGATTTTTAGATCAGAAGGATTTCGGGACAGTGACTGTCGATCTTGAAGTAAAAGGAAAAGGTTTTACGAGAAAATTTTTGGATACAAAAGTTACCGGAAATATTTACAGCTTAAATTACAAGAAATACAATTATAAGAACATAAAAATTGACGGAAACCTGAAAAATCCGCTGTTTCAGGGAAAAGTTGTCGTGAATGACGAAAACCTGAAATTAGACTTTAATGGGCTTCTTGATTTGAGCAAAAAAGAAAACCGATATGATTTTCATGCTTTGATTGATTATGCCGATTTGAACAAATTAAATCTTGTGAAAAGAGACTCGATTTCTTTGTTTAAAGGAGACGTCACGATGCAGATTACTGGAAATAGTCTGGATAATATGTATGGAAATATCGCTATTTCGCAAACGTCTTACCAAAACCAAAAAGACACTTACTTCTTCGATGATTTTACGATTAATTCTGACTTTGACCAAAACAGAATCAGAACAATCCGAATTGATTCGCCAGATATCATCCAAGGAAAAATTGTGGGGAAATATGAATTTGCACAAGTCCAAAAAATCGCTGAGAATGCAATCGGAAGCCTTTATGCCAATTACATTCCCAACAAGGTCAAGCGCGGACAGTTTTTAGATTTCAATTTTTCAATTTACAATAAGCTGATAGAGATTTTTCTTCCAGAGATTTCAGTGGGCGTTAATACTTTTGTTTCCGGAAAAATCAGTTCTGATACCAATGAGTTTAAGATGAATTTCAATTCGCCGGCAATTCAGGCTTATGGCAATCAGATTGACAATCTTTCCTTGGAAATTGACAATAAAAACCCGCTTTACAATGCCTACGTAGAAATGGACAGCATTAAAACGAAGCAATATAAAATTTCAGATTTCAGTTTGATTAACGTAAAACTGGAAGATACTTTGTTTTTCAGAACAGAATTTAAAGGCGGAAACCAAGCCAGAGATTCTTATAAATTAAACGTTTATCACACTATTGACGAGAAAAATAATAACGTTGTCGGAATTAAGAAGTCAGAAGTAAATATAAAAAACTACCTGTGGTTTTTGAATGAACAAGATGCTTCTGACAATAAAATCGTATTTGATAAAAAGCTAAAGAATTTCGCTATCGAAAACATTTTGATGACCCACAACAACCAAAAGATTGAACTGGCAGGAATGATTCGGGACAGTACTTATAAAGACGTGAGGCTGAGTTTTGACGATGTAAATCTTCAAAAATTGCTGCCCTCAATGGACAGCCTTCGTGTGGCAGGAAGGCTGAACGGTGAAATTGATTTTAAACAAAACAAAAATATTTACAAACCGACATCATCGATAACGATTGACAGCTTGCATGTCAATGAAATCAGCCTTGGAAATCTTTCTGTGGCTATTCAGGGGAATGATAATTTGAACCGTTTCAGCGTAAATTCGGTCTTAGAGAATGATAATGTAGAGAATTTCACTGCGACTGGCGATATCGGAATTTTGAATAAGGAAACTTTTTTCGACCTGAATTTCAAGTTTGACCGCTTTAATCTCGGCGCTTTGAGTCCGCTTGGAGGCAATGTAATTTCTAGAATTAGAGGATTTGCAACCGGAAATGCTGGCTTTGCAGGAACTTTAAAAAATCCTGAAATTAACGGAAGGCTGTTTTTAGATCAAGTTGGTTTGACGGTTCCTTATTTGAATGTCGATTATGAGTTTGACAAGCGCTCAATTGTCGATCTTACGGAAAATCAATTCCGTTTCAACGACGCGACCATGACCGATACAAAATACAAGACAAAAGGGAAACTGAGCGGCAGCATAAAACACCAAAACTTCAAGAATTGGGTCTTAGATTTGAATATAAGTTCTGACCGATTGCTGGCTTTGGATACTAAAGATTCTGAAGATGCGATTTATTATGGAACTGCTTTTATCCAAGGTTCTGCTTCTATAAAAGGGCCGACGAATGGTTTGCTGATTTCTGTCGATGCCGAATCGAAGCAAGGAACTAATATCAAAATTCCGATAAATAGTGCGGGAGGTGCAGGAAACAGTGCTTTTATAAAATTCTTAAGTCCGAAAGAGAAATATAATTTGGACAAGGGAATTGCTGAAAAAATTGTAAACAATGCCGGACTCGAATTGCAGTTTGACTTAAAAGTTACTCCAGAAGCTGAAGTTGAGATTATTATAGATAGAAATACGGGCCACGCCTTAAAAGGAAGAGGAACCGGAAATATTAAGCTTGAAATCAGCACGCTTGGCAAGTTCAACATGACTGGAGATTATCAGGTTTCTGAGGGAGAATATAATTTCAAGTATGGAGGAATTATTGACAAGAAATTCCAAGTGAAAAAAGGAAGCTCGATTGCTTGGGACGGAGATCCGCTTCGCGCTAGGCTGAATATTGACGCTATTTACAAAACCCAGGCAAATCCTGCCGTTTTGCAAGATAATCCGTCGTTTAATAGAAAAGTTCCGGTGGAAGTGGTTATTGGCTTGACTGGAAACCTTACAAATCCTGATCCTGACTTTATTATTAATTTTCCAACGGTGAGTTCTGTATTGAAATCAGAGCTTCAGGTAAAATTAGACGACAGAGATACGCGTGTGAACCAAGCTTTGTCACTTTTGGGAACTGGAAATTTCATCAGCTCTGAAAATGCAGGAACGGCCGTTTATGGAAGTTTGTTTGAAAGAGCCAGCGGTTTGTTCAACGATTTGTTTCAAGATGCCGACGGTAAATTTACGGTCAACTTAGATTATCAAATGGCAGATAGAACGCCAACCGCGGAAACTAGCGGTCAAGTCGGAATTGCAATTACGACACAAATCAGCGAAAGAATTACGATTGACGGAAAAGTCGGAGTTCCTGTCGGTGGCGTAAATCAATCGATGATTGTTGGCAACGTAGAAATAAAATACCGCGTAAACGACGATGGAACTTTAAACCTTCGTGTATTTAATCGTGAAAACGACATTAATTATATAGGAGAGGGGATTGGCTATACGCAAGGACTTGGGGTTTCTTATGAAGTCGATTTTGATACTTTGCGTGAACTTTGGTTCAAAGTCTTCAATATTAAGACGGAAGAAGAGAAGAAAAATGCTTCTGATCATATTCCAGATTCTAATCTTTCGCCAGACTTTATCCAATGGACGCAGGACAGAAGGAAAAAAGCGGAAAATCCAAAAACCGAACAGCAAAAGGTTCCTGAATCAGAATAACACATTTTTACTCGGTTATTTTTTCTAGATTCCTATAATTTAATGAACATTTCGATACATAACAAGAAAACTTATTAACGAAATCGTTTGAAACATCCTGCAATTCTTAAAATAATAAAAACCAGTGCTGTTAAGTGATATATGTTTGCTAATTTTACAATATTAATAGCAAATAAATGTCAAAAACAATAAAAAAAATCGGTGTGCTTACCTCAGGAGGAGATTCTCCGGGGATGAATGCGGCTATCCGTTCTGTTGTAAGAACCTGCGCTTTCCATGGAATTGAATGTGTCGGAATCTACCGTGGATACCAAGGTATGATCGAAGGCGATTTCAAAGAAATGGGTCCCCGAAGCGTAAACAATATCATTAATAAAGGTGGAACTATTCTAAAATCAGCCCGCTCAAAAGAATTCATGACGCCAGAAGGAAGAAAGAAGGCTTTTGACAATTTAAATAAAGTTGGAGTAGAAGCTTTAGTAGTAATCGGTGGAGACGGAAGTTTTACCGGAGCTGAAGTTTTCAATAGCGAATATGGCTTTCCAGTAATGGGAATCCCTGGAACTATTGACAATGATATTTATGGTACAAGCCACACTTTGGGCTATGATACCGCTTTAAATACTGTAATTGAGTGTATCGATAAAATTCGTGATACGGCAAGTTCGCACAACCGTCTTTTCTTCGTAGAAGTTATGGGGCGTGATGCTGGTCATATTGCCTTGAACGCCGGAATCGGAGCGGGAGCGGAAGAAATTCTTATTCCTGAAGAAGATTTAGGTTTGGACAGGCTTTTAGAATCGCTTCAAAAAAGTAAAGCTTCTGGAAAATCTTCAAGCATTGTTGTGGTGGCTGAAGGGGACAAGATGGGCAAAAATGTTTTCGAATTGAAAGATTACATCGAACAGCATTTGCCAGAATACGATATCCGAGTTTCAGTTTTAGGCCACATGCAAAGAGGTGGCGCGCCATCTTGCTTTGACAGGGTTTTGGCAAGCCGTTTGGGAGTTAAAGCTGTGGAATCTATCTTGGAAGGAAAATCAAATTTCATGGTGGGAATTTACCAAGATGTAGTGACTTTGACACCGCTTGAACAAGCTATCAAAGGCCATTATCCAATCGATAGAGAATTATTGAGAGTTTCAGATATAATGTCAACATAAAAAGTTTGATTGTTAATTCGGCAAATCGTTTACTCGATTGCTGGATAAACGATTTAACTAACAAGCAAATAAACGATTAAACAAAGTAAAAAAAATGTCAAAAGTAAAATTAGGAATTAACGGTTTCGGAAGAATCGGAAGAATTGTTTTTAGAGAAACTTTCAACAGAGATAACGTAGAAGTAGTAGCAATCAACGATTTATTAGATGTAGATCACTTGGCTTACTTATTAAAATATGATTCAGTTCACGGTCGTTTCAACGGAACTGTAGAAGTTAAAGAAGGAAAATTGTATGTAAACGGGAGAAATATCCGTATTACTGCCGAAAGAAATCCTGCTGACTTAAAATGGAACGAAGTTGATGTTGACGTAGTTGCAGAATGTACAGGTATTTTCACAACTATCGAAACGGCAAACGAGCACATCAAAGGTGGTGCTAAAAAAGTAATCATTTCTGCTCCATCTGCAGACGCTCCAATGTTTGTAATGGGAGTGAACCACGAGACTGCAAAAGCTACAGATTTAGTAGTTTCTAACGCCTCTTGTACTACAAACTGCTTGGCTCCATTGGCAAAAGTTATCCACGATAATTTTGAAATTGTTGAAGGTTTGATGACAACAGTTCACGCAACAACTTCAACTCAAATGACTGCTGACGGACCTTCAAGAAAAGACTGGAGAGGCGGACGTGCGGCAAGCGTAAACATTATTCCATCTTCAACAGGTGCTGCAAAAGCAGTTGGAAAAGTAATTCCAGAATTAAACGGAAAACTAACAGGGATGTCTTTCCGTGTTCCAACAGTTGACGTTTCAGCAGTAGATTTAACCGTAAAAGTTAAAAAAGAAACTTCTTACGAAGAAATTATGGCAGTTTTGAAAAAAGCTTCTGAAACAACAATGAAAGGAATCTTAGGATACACTGAAGACTTGGTAGTTTCTCAAGATTTCATCTCTGACTCAAGAACTTCAATTATCGATGCAAACGCTGGAATTGGATTAAATTCAACTTTCTTCAAAATTGTATCTTGGTATGATAACGAATACGGATATTCAAGCAAATTGATTGATTTATCTGTACATATTGCAGGTTTAAAATAATTTATAATTAATTAGTCCCGTCATTCATTTGGCGGGACTTTTTTATATGCAAATTTGAACTTGCAAATTAGTGTTATAGATTGAATATCAAATATTTGTATAAAAATTTTCTCTTCTTTTAATCAGATTTATTTTTTGGTCATCCCAGCCACAAGGGAATTTTTGGCAAAAGAATTATTTTTTTAAAATTGGATAATCAGTCGGCTTATCAAACCATTAAAACCGACAAACTAACAAACTAACAAACTAACTATCCATAAATGAAACTATTAGTAGACAGTGGTTCCACAAAAGCAGATTGGATTGCATTAGATGATAATGGCAATAAACTGTTTACCACGCAATCTTTAGGATTAAATCCTGAAGTTTTAGATAAAAAAGAAGTGCTTGACCGCTTGGAAGACCGCTTTGATATTTATCAAAACAGAAAAGCAGTAACACACCTTTTTTTCTACGGAGCAGGTTGTGGCACTGACAGAATGAAGAATTTTTTAGCAGACATCTTCAAAGAATTTTTTTCAAATGCGGAAATTGTTGTGAAAGAAGACACTTATGCTGCGGCTTATGCTACGAACCCAAATAATGATAAGGCAATCATTTCAATTTTAGGAACAGGCTCAAATTGCAGTTATTTTGACGGCGAAGAATTGCACCAAAAAATCCAGTCTTTGGGATATATGGCTATGGATGATTGCAGTGGCAACCGTTTTGGTCGTTCGCTAATTCGTGCGTATCACTTTGGAAAAATGCCAAAACATTTGGCACAAGAATTTGAAAAAGAATATGATCTTGATCCAGACGTTATCAAGCATCATTTGTACAAAGAGCCAAACCCAAATGCCTATTTGGCAACATTTGCAAAATTCTTAATAAAACATAAAGATGACGAATTCATTAATGTTTTTGTAAAAAAAGCAATGCAGAAATTCGTTGACAATTACATCACTCAGTTTGAGAACTGCCGAGAAATTCCGGTACATTTTGTAGGTTCAATTGCTTTTTATTTAAAAGAAGAATTGAAAATCGTTCTTGAACAAAACGGATTGATTTTAGGAAATGTTTTAAGAAGACCAATTGATGGTTTAATTGAATATCATCGAGTGAATTAAATTTAAAACCTGTGAAAGCAGGTTTTTTTGTGTTTTAAATTTCTGTTTTTTTAGAAACTTTGAGCTTTATTTTTCGACAAAGGGGATAAGCTTCCCATCATAATTAGGAATTATAAATGTCTTAACCGGATCATCAGGGCTTCCTGTGTCATCGTCCCATACCACAATTTCCAGTTTTTAGCCAATCAATTCCTTCTAGTCGATCCAGATGTTTATTTCCACAGACACTATTTTTCACATTTATTTAAAATAACAGGATTATCATTGCTGATGAGAGATTCTGTATATTGTCTCTGATTATTAACTTCATTATATAATCCCAACCAATTAAATTCGATTTTATTATTATTCAAAACTTTTATAACTGCAACTTCCATATCATTAAAATATGCTTCAGAATATACTTCCTTAGAGCCTATACCTTCTAGTCTTTCAAGTTTGTATTTAATAAATTTTCCTTCAGTTGTATCTCTTAATTTTCTTAAATGAATGTAGTATTGATTAGGCTCAACAGTCATAACGAGTTCGTCATCTTTTATTAATAGTCCTATTTGGTCATCACAATTTACATTCCATCTACCCACTAAATTATTATTTGTTAATTCATCCTCGCAATCTTCTGAGCATTCTCTGCAAGGCTGAATCTTATAAGCTATTTTTTTTCTATTAATATTTAAGCTATCCGCTAGGATTATACTTTTTCCCCATTTTTTATTTTTAAAAGTCCATAATAAATTATCTTTCTTTTCTAAATACCACGTATCATTTTGTTTTGAGATGTTCTCACCTTTTAAAAAATAATAGCCAGTCGTATTTATAATATACTTACCATCATCATCATTTTTAATTTCTTTAATAATATAATTAGCACCTTCTTGTGGAGCATAAAAATAGAACTCATTATCATTAATATGTAAACGAAGAACAGGATATCCTCCATCACATCTATTATAAACAGTATATATACTGTCTGTTTTTATTACACCTAAAAATGTAGAATTTGTAATTTTTATTTTTGCTTGTTCAATTTCTTTTTTTTCTTGTCCTGTACAATTTATTAACACAATTGAAATTATGATTATTAAATTTAACTTTATCATTCTTTTAATTCTTCAATTTTTGAAATTACATCCCATTCGCCAGTTTCAAGCAATTTATAGATCACTGTATTTATTTTACAACATCCGATAGAATTAATTGTTGTCAAAGTTTTATTTCGTGCATTAATATCTTCTGGCAATAATCCTTGTTGAAGTGGGAATTTTTCATCTTCAACAAATTCACCATTCTTGTTTTGAAAAAAATATTGAAATAGCGGGCCAGCATTTCCTCCAACATCCCATATAAAAGAAAAGTCTTCTAAGCCATCAAAATTATAATCTTTTATTTTTAGATAATTACAAGGAATGTTACTAACAGTAACCCATGAATTTGGCTCGAATCTTATTTCTTGAGCTTTAGAAGAATTGTCTTTTTTAGAAATTATAATCCAAGCGGCTGTTGGGTTTCTTTTATTTTCCTCATCTTCATATTCTGAAGCTTCAATCTTAAAGTTAAGTTTGCTCGAAATATTATTCAATTCACATGATGATTCTTCTTTCTCACAATTTTGTTGTTTTATTTGATTTAGAAATTTTTTATTTATAAAATAATCGCCTTCATAATTTCCAAATATCCACTTTGCTATACCTTTTTGTTTAATAACCCATTCAAATTTATAATACGAAATTTCTTTTTTATCAATATATAAATAAGTAAAATTCCCGATTTTTTTTATGTGGTCAATTTTAAAATCAGAATCTTCCATAGGTGAATGATCTTTAATTGAATTTGTATCTATGATTATTGATCTTGAAATATCTTTACAATAAATATAATCTTCATTAATTTTATTTACATAGAACCATTCTCCGATATAGGAAGCATTTTCATGAGTACCTATTTTTTTTGCAATTGTTTTTTTATTGTTTTTTGGATTGCACGATATTAAGACTATGCAAATTGCTAAAAATATTTTTTTAATTTTCATTTTAATTTTTTCTAATCTGAGTTACTGTATAAAAATTATTATTATAAACTGTTGTGCCTTTTAATGAATAATCTAACTTATCTAAATAAAGTTTGTTATTATCACTACTGCCTTTATTTTCATAACCTGTTCCAACATCATAAAAAAGATAATAAGGTTTGTTGTTTTCACAGCCACGGCCTATAATAATTATGAAATGATCTGTAGAGTGATCTGAATTATTATTAATTTTATAATTTAAGTCATGATCCACTCCAACTTGAACAGGATGATTTTTATCTAATTCACTATCTAAATATTTAATTCCTTCCTTGCTTATATCTACATCTATTATAAGCTTTGTATGCTTGTCATTTTCAATAGCTGTCTGATATAATTTTGAGAGAGAAGTTGCAGATAATCCACTATTTATAAGGATATCGTCACAAGTTTTTTTACAAGCTGAATTTTGTGCTTTTTTATCTCCCCATTTCGAATCAAATTGTGTTTGCCATTTGACCACAGCCCTAAGATCAATATGTTTTTTGCCACATGAGCAGTCTGATGAATTGGCGGTCTCATCACAACAATCATATCCAAATTCTTTTAAAAAGCCCTTTTTTATAAAAAGATCACTTTTGCCAGCAAGCTCTTCCTTTAAGCATCTTTCATATTCTTGCAAAGCGCCATCCATGCTTTGTGTTGGCTGACCATATCTTCCGGGTGGAAGGCTCGCCCATTCATGACTTCCATATTCTTCTAAAGCTTCTTTTATTTTATTTTTTGTAATAAGTTCAATAATACCTGCTCTTTTATGTTTTAATATTATAATGCATAATCTATCTTGTGATTCAGCGCTGTAGTCTGGAATTTTATATTTTTTGATATAATCATGCTGACTTTCATATATACCAGCCCTTTTATTTTTATCTGTTAGTTTTTCGCCGTTTAACCAATAATATGTATATCCCATAATTTGGTAAGCACCAGCCGCTGAAGAATAATAATTTCCCCTATGTATTATTTCTTGTGGATGTGTTGACATGTTTTTAAAATGACCACCCCCAAATTGTTTTGTATATCCATCCACTTTTTGAGTTCCTTCACCTTTTCGCAACATTCTCATAAAAGCCCTTACTCTTGCTTCACATTCACAAATTCCTTTTTCATTGTCTTTTTTATTTTCAATATTACCTCCCTCCACCATCACAGCGCTTCTATACCCAGCTTCCTTAACAAGCGAACTGCTTTTCATCAATTTTGCAGTCGCCATAGAAAAACTGCCATCTGCATCATATAAAACTTTTCCATCGGCATTATTTTCTTTCACAATGGCATAGACAGTCAAAAAACTCGCCTTGTTTTTTATAAGCGCCCAATTAATCTTTACCTTGATGACACCGCTTTCATCCACTTTTATATTTTTACCAATAAGCAGCAACGGATCTTTTCCAAATACAGAATCGCGAATCTCCAAATACAGATTTTCGTCTGTTTTTATACCACGAGTGTGCGCATAAAACCAGCTTATCTCGTCATAATCTACAAGAAAATGCTTCTCTTTGCCGTCTTCGCTACCAATCTGCGCGCTGTAAATTTCTTTTATATCCTGTACATCCACTTTGCCCAGTTTTTCGCCTTCGTTTATAGCAATAATTTTCGGTGCGGTTACCTTAACATACAATTCGCCATGTTTTCCGGCTTTGCCTTTTATATTTTTATCCAAAGTTATAGGTATGAGCTTGCCATCATAGGCAGGAATGGTGAGCAGGGGAGCAACATCATCATCATTAAATGCATCTGAATCACGCAACCGTATTTCCAGTTTTTCGCCTATCAATTCCTTCTGGTCGATCCAGATGTTTATTTTTTGGTACCAGCTGGCTTTTTGTATTTTCAGTCCGTTGCTGTCGGTAAATAGGATCTAGTTGGTTGAGTAGTTAAATATGTATCTAATATTTTAAATTAATCCGCATAATGATAGATACTTCTTTTTACGTTGCTATTTAATTGTTCAAAAGTGACTTCAGTAGTTCCTCCTTCATATAGCATAATAATTTTTACAGTTTTATCTATTTGGTATTCTATAGAAATTAAACCATTTTTATTTATTTCAAAAGTTTGGTTTTTACTAGGTAAGTTTTTTAAATAATAACTTGATTCTTCAACTTCTTCATTTTTTATTAAATCTTTATAGGCAGTTTGAATATCTATATTTTTCACAATGCATTCTCTGCCGTCTCCCATTTCTATGTCAATTTCTTTACAATCTTCATTGTTTAAAGAAATTGTCGGAGGTATAATTTTTTTTTGGGGAACTTCACATGCTTCATAAAGAGCGTTAAAATTATTATATTTAAATTCAACTTCTATAGGATTATCAGGATCGGCAGTGATATTCAGCAATCTCATTTCATTAGGCAAAAATGTAAGCCATGCAATTGTGCTCTCGACCATTTGCTTTTGTTTCGAATCATCTGATAAATTGTTTTCAGTGTATACATGAATATTTATTGTATCATTTTTGATTCCATCTATTCTGACAAAGAAATTGCCTTTATAATCCTTTAAATTTAAATTGCTAGATTTGATAAGTTCCATAATCAACTCATCACACGATAAATCTTTTTCAACCTTTATAGTATCTTTTTCTTTTATAAATATTTTGTTTTCAGTATGTTCAATCTTTTTGCAACTTAATTGTAAAAATAGAATTGCGATAAAATAAATTAATTTAATTTTCATGATTTTAAAATGAGTTAACTATTCTTGGAATTGCTTGTTTAATATCTTTTTCATAATTTTTTTGTACTGCAGAATCTGTAGAGTGCCATCGTCCTACATTTCCATTGTGACGTTCAATGAAATCTACAATATACATCATACCTGCTTCTACTGAAGGGAATTTTATATATCTTTTCTTATTTACTGTATCTTGCTTATTTCCTCCTTTTCCGCTCATCCCAGCATTTTCCATACTTTCCCATATGCCTACTGGAGTATATTCCGTATGTTTCTTATATAAAGATCCATCCCATCCATAATTTGGTGCTGTACCATTCATAGTAGCTTCCATTCCTGGTGATCCGCAAATTTTAAATTGATCAGATTTAAAATGTTTGCCTTCCCATCGATAGATACTTTCAATAGTTTGTGCCATTTCTTTTCCATATAAATCGTATATTTTCATTAATGCCAATCTTGCATCATGCTCGGTAAACTCATGCGGATTCTGATTATTAATAATAGGAGAATTAGTTCCAAAAGTATTATTGTATCCTTCTTGTAAAATTGCTAAAGAATCAATTAGATCTCTTCTTCTATTAAATGGTTTAGAATTATCAGAAAGAGGATTGGAGCTTAAATCAAAACCAAGTAAACCACCAAAATGTTCAAAATGTAACATAAAGACAATAGTATCATCTATTTTCATAAGAGGAACATGTTGATTTGTTTTTCTTATATACTTTAATAATTTTCCAGTTTTACCTATTTCTTGTTTTTGTGCTACTAAATCTCCTACTTTTAACTTTATACTTTTAGGATCTAGCTCTCCATACCTGATTATAAAATCTCTTCCATCCTTTAGAGTATGCCTTATGGAAACTTGGCTTGTTTCACAATAGAACTCTTTTACAGATAAAACTTTGCCGTCTGCAATTGCTACAACTGTTTCCAAAGCATTCGTATATAAGTCTCTAGCTGCATGTTTTCTTTTTCCTCCGTCTCTACTAGCGTTGAAGGTTGTCATGTTATTTCCTTGTTTAGCAGTCCAATTTCTATTTTTTCCCCATTTGTTATTTTCATCATTTTCAGGTTTAACTAATAAAGGAAAAATTATAGCTTTTGGTTTATTGTCATCCACTATTTTAATTTTTGTAGATTCCACCATAACCGCACTTTTATACCCAGCCTCCTTAACCAACGAACTGCTTTTCATCAACTTAGCAGTTGCCATAGAAAAACTGCCATCAGCATCATATAAAACTTTTCCATCGGCATTATTTTCTTTCACAATGGCATAGACAGTCAAAAAACTCGCCTTGTTTTTTATAAGCGCCCAATTAATCTTTACCTTGATGACACCGCTTTCATCCACTTTTATATTTTTACCAATAAGCAGCAACGGATCTTTTCCAAATACAGAATCGCGAATCTCCAAATACAGATTTTCGTCTGTTTTTATACCACGAGTGTGCGCATAAAACCAGCTTATCTCGTCATAATCTACAAGAAAATGCTTCTCTTTGCCGTCTTCGCTACCAATCTGCGCGCTGTAAATTTCTTTTATATCCTGTACATCCACTTTGCCCAGTTTTTCGCCTTCGTTTATAGCAATAATTTTCGGTGCGGTTACCTTAACATACAATTCGCCATGTTTTCCGGCTTTGCCTTTTATATTTTTATCCAAAGTTATAGGTATGAGCTTGCCATCATAGGCAGGAATGGTGAGCAGGGGAGCAACATCATCATCATTAAATGCATCTGAATCACGCAACCGTATTTCCAGTTTTTCGCCTATCAATTCCTTGTGGTCGATCCAGATGTTTATTTTTTGGTACCAGCTGGCTTTTTCAATTTTCAGCCCGTTGCTGTCGGTAAACATGACGTCGTTGATTACGGCCTGCTTTACATCGACTATGATTCTGATTCCTTTCTGGCTGTTGATCTTGCAGGAAATTATTTTTTTGCCAGCACTCATGGCTTTGTAGCTTAGAACGTCTGACATTATATTTTGACCGCTTCCTTCCAGATGCCAGTTTACTTTTTCAGTAGGAAGCTTGTCCTTAAAAATATATTTTGGAGTGATTAGAATCTATTTTTCAACTTTTGCTATTGTGTTTAGGGAATGGCTTGAAACTTATTATCTTGCAACTTATAAACTATTGATCCAAAGGTTAAGCATTTACTTTTAGCATCTACCTTGTCTGGCAGAGGGCCATCTTGGAATTCAAATGTTTTGTCTTTTAAAAATTTATTCTCTTTATTTTGAAAAAAATATGAAAATATTGGACCAGAATTCCCTCCAACATCCGACATAATTGTAAAATCATCTAACTCATCAAAATTATAATCTGCAACTGAAATAATATTGCATTGAATACTAGTAAAATATGACCATGAATTCGGGATAAATTCAATATTTTCTATAGTCGAATTATTTTTTAGTTTAATTATTATATTTGCTTTCCATAGGTTTGAATTGTCATCACTAGATTTATCATACTCTGTTAATAATGTAAGATTGAATTGATTGGATAAATTATTTAATTTGCATTCTTCCTTGACAATAGTTTTTAAGGGACAGTCATAGCAATCATCATCACAAGGCAACTCTTTTATTGTCTTAAGATTTTTAGAGAAAATGCTATCTATAAATATTTCATTATTAATTTTCCAAAACTTTTTATTTTTATCTATAGAAATTATTTTAATTAGGCTTTCTCCGCCATCTGGAAACTCATTATTATATTTGTATGCAGTTTTATAAGTGATATTGTCTCCAATATTGCTAATTGATTTTATTTTCATAGTAAAATATTCTTGTCCCAAATTATGAAATATACTGTCCTGATAAATTATATATTTTTCAATATTTGCCCCACAAGGTTTGTATAATACTCTTCCTGAATCACTTTCTGTAACCTTGAAAAAAGTGTGTCCTGATATGTCTATTTTGGATTTATGTTCTACATTATCTTTATTTACACTTGAATTTTTATCGCTACACGATATTGCTAAGATCAGTATTGAAAATAAAATTGATATTTTTTTCATTTTATATATTATTTGTTTCTTCTTACTTCTGTTACCGTGTAATTATGCGTTCCCCCATAACTTTTGCCTTCTAACAATTTATTTTCTAATAAGTATAGTTTGTTTTTTTCTGCTGTTCCTTCTTCAACAGTTTTGGATCCCACATCAAAAAAGCTGTAATAAATTTTTCCATCTTCACATCCTTTACCGACAATGACAAAAAAGTGTTCTGTGGCTTTATGAGAATTATATGTTGCCTTCCTTAGGTTATCATCGAGTCCAACAACTATTGGGTTCCCTAACTTTAATTGTTCATCTAAATAGTCCAAAGCCATTTGAGTATTTTTTGGAATTAATGTTTTTTCTGTTTGGTCTGCCATAATAATACGATTCTGTGGATAGCCACTATTATTTTTTAATCCGTATTTTGCTAATATATTAACGCTTGCTTGCCAACATTCACTTGGCTTTTGATGAACCCAATTTTTACTATTTGATACATTATAATGATATTGTTTACACTCTTTGCAAATCTCCCCTTGAATAATCTTTTCATTACAACATTTATAATTGAACTCTTTTAGAAAACCATTTTTAAGATGTAAATTACTGACCCCATTCAATTCTTCTTTTAGAAACAAATTATAATGCTCCATGCATGTTTTCATCGGTGTGGCAGGCTGAAGATGTCCTTCATTATCTTTATAGCGACTATTATCCCCTTCATATGGTAAACTTGCCCAAATTGCACTACCATATTTTCTTATTGCATCTTCAATCTGATTTTTAATTATTAATTCAATAAACCCTTTTTTATCTTTCATTAAACAAATACATAATTTATCCTGAGATTCAGGTCTATAGTCATTAATTTTATATGTCTTTCTATAATCATGTTCTGCTTCATAGATATCTAAAATTTTAAAATATTTACCTGTCCATTCTAATTTACTCCCACCTAACCAAGCATATGTATATTGCATTATTTGATAAGCTCCAGCAGCGGAGGACCAACCATAAACTTTCATAGGGTGTCTACTCAAATCTGTTATTTTATTTCCTCCAAATGCAGTTGTATATCCTAATTGTGGATCTATTTTATTACCACTTTTATTTAATTCTCCGGTACCTTCCCCAACTCTCAACATCCTCATAAAAGCTCTTACTCTTGCTTCACATTCACAAACTTTATCATCATCCTTTTCTTTTTTAATAGTGACTCCCTCCACCATCACCGCACTTTTATACCCAGCTTCCTTAACAAGCGAACTGCTTTTCATCAATTTTGCAGTCGCCATAGAAAAACTGCCATCTGCATCATATAAAACTTTTCCATCGGCATTATTTTCTTTCACAATGGCATAGACAGTCAAAAAACTCGCCTTGTTTTTTATAAGCGCCCAATTAATCTTTACCTTGATGACACCGCTTTCATCCACTTTTATATTTTTACCAATAAGCAGCAACGGATCTTTTCCAAATACAGAATCGCGAATCTCCAAATACAGATTTTCGTTTGTTTTTATACCACGAGTGTGCGCATAAAACCAGCTTATCTCATCATAGTCGACAACGGTGTGTTTTTCCTTGCCGTCTTCGCTACCAATCTGCGCGCTGTAAATTTCTTTTATATCCTGTACATCCACTTTGCCCAGTTTTTCGCCTTCGTTTATAGCAATAATTTCTGGTGCGGTTACCTTAACGTACAATTCGCCATGTTTTCCGGCTTTGCCTTTTATATTTTTATCCAAAGTTATAGGTATGAGCTTGCCATCATAGGCAGGAATGGTGAGCAGGGGAGCAACATCGTCATCATCAAATGCATCTGAATCGCGCAGCTGTATCTCTAGTTTTTCACCTGTCAATTCCTTCTGGTCTATCCAGATGTTTATTTTCTGTCCCCAGCTTGCTTTTTCAATCTTCAATCCGTTGCTGTCAGTAAACATCACATCGTTTATGGCTGCTTGTTTTATCTCTATGCTTTGGCGGATTCCTTTTTGGCTGTTGATTTTGCAGGAAATATTTTTAATTCCCGCAGTTGCAGGCTTAAATTGTATTGCCATGCTGTCAGCCAGTTTATCGCCACCTTCGATATGCCAATTGACTTTTTCATTTGGCAAAAGATTCTGAAAAACAAATTTGTCAGCCGTGAGCGTAATCCATTTTCCAACTTTTGGAATTGTGTTTTGGGTAAAACTTACCACATCGTTTTCTGACACTTTAAAATGCCAGTCATCATTCTCTTTCTTTGCATTGCGCCCAAAGCCATTTGATGAAATTGCAAAAGCTTCGATTACATAATCGCCAGGTTTTGCCAAAAGAATCCCAGGCACTGCAATTGTCCTTCCAGTACCAATCAATTGGCCATTTAGATTCCATTTAATTTCACTAAGTTCGGGAATGGTAAGATCGGCGTCGCTTTTTACCAGAACATTAAATTTCGTTTTAGTGACGCTAAATTGCAGATTGCTTAAAGGCCTTACGATTTCATCGCTGTGCGATATGCCGAGCACAGAATTGCTGGCTGTTTCACCAGAAAATGTTTGAACGCTCAAATTACCTTCAGTATCAATATATTCTGCAACGATATTATATTTAGCAGTGCTGTTTTTTGGCGTGAAAACAAAACTGTTTAAAGCCTGTATTCCATTATCAAGTATATTTCCTGATTCGTCAGTAAGATAAATCTTAAGTTTTCCCAATTCTTCCGCAGTTGGAGGTATTAGAAATTCTGCTTTGAATTTAGCTGGAAAGCCTTTCCTTAATTTATGTTTTCCATTTTCGTCAATGGCGAAATCTTTAGCAGCTGGCGTTAGCGAACTTCCAGATAATTTATTATTTGTGACTTCTATGTCAAGAGAAATTGAGGCATAATTTTTATCGTTTCCAGCTTCTTTCGGGCTTCCATAACCTTCAACTCGGTATTTTCCGGCTTCGAAAGAATTTTTAAATTCATGCCCGATCTGTTCTCGCATGAAAATTCGCTGCTCTTTTTTTCCTTCATGTCCTTCATAAACCAACCACGAGACTAGCTTTTTATTCCCAGTTTTCACTTTGGCTTCGAATGTAATTTCTTCATGGGGCCTTGCAATAATTTTTTCTATACCTTTTTCTTCGTTAGAAGCTTTTTCTTTAAAATCAGGATGGTTTTCAATTTTTTTGGCTACAATTTGAGTTACATTCGGAATCTCACTTTTTTTAGGAGGTATTTTTAGCGCAGGATTTGTCATTGCCAATTCCAGCGCATTTGTGTTTTCAGCATGCTGTGTCAATACAGAATCAGTTTGCCCATGCTTTTCAATTGCAATTTTTCCTCCGACGGTACATTTTAATTCGGATATTTCAGTAAGTACTTTTTTTCCTAATATTTTAGTCTTATCGTATGGTTTGTCCCATTTTGGAGCTGGAGCAACTGAACAGGGCAAATAGCCACCTGAACCATTAGGCTTTAACTTGCAGTTGCCAAAAGTTACAGCAGGAGGCAAAAAAGTTTTATCCTCTTCAGTCGCAGCATACTTTCCTTCTTCATCATTATAAACTACTTTTGAATGCGATGTTACTTGAAGATCGGCCAGTTTTTTAGGAACTTCTGATTGGTCACAAAAACACTTAGCGCCATGTACTACGAAATATTTATCATCATGTTCACCTTTTTCTGCTTCTTTCTGTTTTTCTTTTTCCTTATCTTCTTCGTGTGCTTCAATTTCTTTTTCTTCTTCTTTTTTTTCTTCAATAACCTCTCGGCTTTTTCCATTCATCATGTCAATTTCGTCTTGAGAAGGCGTGAGCAATGTTTTTCCCTCTTTCAACTGTTCGCCAATCTGTTCAGAAATAGGCTGGCAGTTGTTATTATGGTAAGTGCGAAGCTTATGCCAGTCGTCTATTCCTAGATTCCCAGCAATTTTGCTTAGTGAATCGCCCTTTTTAATAGTATATGGAATTGGTGTAGCCATAATTTTACGGATTTTAATTAGCGGTTTTGGATTTTATTATAAAGGCTTCGTTGTATTCAAAATCATGAAATTTCAAGTGTATATGTGTGCTTGCAATTCTAAATTTCAAACTTTCATCCAGATATTCGGTTTTGTGACGTATCTCTGATGAAAATTCAAAGGAGTTTGTAAAGTCAAATTCAGAATAATTGTCTGTTGCAAAAGGTCGCAACTCATTTATAAATTCTGAATCCATTTCCATCTTTGCATTATATACAAATGAATTGTCTGTTGCGTCAAAATCAGAAATTCCTTGCCATGAAGTATTGCAAATAGGAAGGATGTACCAATTAATATTTTCTTTTCTCTTAAATTTCTGCAACGATAGCAAAATTGCATTCACAAGATTTAAACTCGAAATAAAATCTTGCAGTTTCTCTTCTGAATTAGTTTTTGCTAAAAATGAAGTGCTGATGTAATCAATTCCGTCGCCAGAAAAATTAGATTTTAGTTCTTTGTCTTTCTGAATGATTCGGTCATTTATTTCAGAAAAATTGGCAACGATGAGACTGCCGTTTGTCAATAAAAAATGAATAGGGAAGAGGCAATTGAAATAGTGATCTGAAATACTTAAAAATTTTGTGTCTGGAACATTTCCGTTGATAGTAATTTGACCACGATCAACTATAAAATCAAATGTAGAACTATTGCTTTTTTTTAAAAGTATGCTGTAAGAAGATGAAGTTTTGTAATTACTTTTTCCCACCAGAAGCGTAATTTCATTCTCAACCTTATAAGATGCAGTTTTGATTTGTACAGGCTTTTTGTCCATTTTCGGCATTTATATAACTTTATCGCATTCTAAAGTAGCGACTTAATAGTTTATATAAAAATAAAATCGTGGAACAGCATATAAATCCGATGAAATGTAAAATTGTGTTATATTTTCATGAAAATTTCTTTTCAATAAAAAAAGGGATTGACGTTTAAGCCAATCCCTTTCAAATATCTATTTATAATTTTTATTACTTCATCGCAATCATTGAAATCTCCACATTCACATTTTTTGGCAATCCAGCAACTTGAACGGTTTCTCTTGCAGGAGCTGTCTTTTCATCAAAATAGCTTCCATACACAGCGTTTATCTTTGCAAAATTGTTCATGTCCATTACAAAAATTGAAGCCTTGATTACGTTTTCAAATGTCATTCCGGCTTCTTCTAAAACGGCTTTCATGTTTTCCATGACTTGCTTAGTTTCGGTTTCGATATCCTCTAGAATTAATTCTCCAGTTTCTGGATGAATCGCAATTTGGCCAGAAGTAAACAATGTATTTCCAAATGAAACGGCTTGATTGTAAGGTCCGATTGGAGAAGGAGCCTTTTCTGTAAAAATTATTTTTTTCATAGTATAAATATTAACGAAGCGTTCTGTCAGGCTGGTTTCTCTTGTCCCATTTGATATCGCTAAGAACAGAAGATTTGATTCCGATAAAGAATCCCCAAGACGTATATGTGCCAATCGGAACCCAATTGAAATCCATTCTCCAGCTTAATAAATCACGCTCAAAACGGAATTGTGTAAAAGTAACTCCTTTTTGGACAAAATCATAACCCGTCGAAACACCGACTTTCCAGCGAGGCGTCAGGTCAATATTTCCTGAAGCCATTAGTGAGTTATTCGTAATTTCGTTCTGTCGGGCCGAATTATTGTAGGTCAGGGAATAAGCCAATCGGATGTCCCACGGAAGCACGGCATTGTAAAAAGATTTATTATTTTCTGCTTCTTCAATATCTTCATCATTGAACTGGCTTTGCCTGTTATCGCCCAAATCGCGGGCTGTTCCAAACAAGTCATCTTCGCGACCTCCATTTCTCAAACTCTGGTTTTTTAAAGGATCAGTTCGGTCGTTTTGATCAGAACCATCTTTGCTAGAGAAAGAATAATTTATAGTAACATTCGCACTTGAAAGACGAAAAAGGCTGCCTCCGTTTTCAATATTATACATATCAATTTTTTTATTGGCATTGTCTAAAGCATAAGGATCAAGAGTTGCCGCAAAGTTAATGTTCATCTTATCTTTGAACAAAACTGTTCCTGCGCTAACTCTCAAAGGTGCCAGTTTCATCGAATCTGCGTTTACATCATAAGTCGTAGAAAAATTCAAGCTGTTCAAAAGCATAACTTTTTTCGCTTCTGTTTTTGTACTGTCTTTGTCGGTTACTTTCGCTTCAAAAGTATTATTTAAGTTGAAGGAGAAAATGTTTGAATTTCCTTTTGACGGCGGACCATAAACTGTTCCGTTGAAACGGGTGTATTCGTTTAGCATCGTTCCAGTTCCATCTGGATCATAAGTATCATAGTATTTTTCAAAACTAGGCGTGTAAGCATAACTGATCGATGGTTTCATCAAATGGCGGATGGCTTGAATTTTCTTATCTTCCCCAAAATTAAAAGTACCATAAATTGTCGTAGAAATTCCTGTAGAAAAATTGTAGGTTCTATAGGAGTCGAAACCTCTTACGCTGTAATCTTCTGCTTTTTTAGTATCTGGATTTATTCTTTTTTCATAAGTATTCATCGTCCAAACTTCGTTGTAAGTCGCCGAAGGTGTTACGCTGAAATACTTAAATACTTTGAAATTTGTACTAAGAGGAATGGTGTGCTGGAAACCAATTTTTGCATCTCTAAACATCTGAGGCTTGAAGAATAACGAATCATTGGTTGTAATCTCGTTTTTAGCATTCAAGTTATACTGAATGTTCATGTTTTTGATGAATCCTTTTTTCGTTTCATCTTCTGAAGCAAAAAGAAATACTCTGTCCACACTTCCTTGAAAAGTAGGCAAAGTCATGTTAATTGTTTCGGTCTGTGTATTTTGAGAATGTGTTGCCGTAAGTGACATGTTTACTTGAGGCATAGTGTTGTAAGTCTTTGAATAAGAGATAGAAGAGCTCAATGTATTATTCAAAGCTGAACCAACGTTTGCCTGGTTCATTGACTGCTGGTAATACTTGCTGCTTCCCATATTCACAGAAGCTGAAAATCTAGAATTCGGGCTAGATTTTGTATCTTGAGAATGCGACCACTGAATATTATAATTGGTTGCTTTTGAATAATCTGGAAAACCTCTTTCACTTTGGATTTGGTTCTCAAAACGAACGTTCACATTTCCTCTGAAGGCATATCGCTTGCCATAGCTCGATTCAAAACGCATCGCATAGCTTCCATTTGTGTAGTAATCGCCTAGGATGGCAAGATCATAATGGTCAGAAAGCGCTAAATAAAGTCCTCCATTCTGCAAAGAAAATCCTTGTCGATTTGTATCATTTGGCGAAGGCAGAATCAATCCAGAAGCGCCTTTTTTGTCTGTGGACATTGGAAAAAATCCAAAAGGAATTCCTATTGGCGTCGGAACGTCAGCAATGAACATATTGGTAATGCCAACGACTGCTTTTTTTCCAGGAACGAGCTTCAATCTTCTAGCCAAGAAATAATATTCGGGATTATCGATGTCTTTTGAAGTCGTAATTCTGGCATTTTTTATGAAATATACCGAGTCATTTTCTTTCTTCGTAATTTCTCCCTTTATGCTCATTTCGCCTTGAACAGACCGGGAATTCCAAACCAATGCTTTCTTAGTTTTTGTATTAAAACGGATAGAGTCGGGCTCGACTACATTTGTACCTTGCTTAAATACAGGTCTTTGTGTTAAGTTTCCTAAAGAGTCTTTAATCCTTCCGGCATAAATTTCGTTTTTTTCATAGTTCATTACGATGATTCCAGCTTTGAGCTCAAAATCTTCATAATAAAGTTCTGCTTGATTGTATAAGGTAAGAAGTTTCTTCTTTTGATCCATTTTTTCATAGTCGACGGCCTTGCGTTTTACCTTGCTTTCCAAGAAACCTTTTTTAGGTTTCAAGGTATCTTGCTTGGTAGAATCTTTAGGTTTCACTATGTCGGCAAGGTTCACCGTTGCTGTATCTTTCTGTTTTTCAGCAGGTATTGACGTAGAATTGTTTTTTTTCTCTTGCGAATATGATTCTGCAGTTCCTATTGTTAGGAAAAATGCTGATAAAACGATATGAAATAAGTTTGTGCGCAAAGGTTTAAATACTATTTTTGTAAAAATATGGCTTAATTTTTGACGTGCCAAACTTACATATATTTTTCGCAAAAATAGGGAAATAACAAAATTATAACCATAGCATTTTTATTAAAATTAACTTTAACAAATATGTACATCAGCAAGAAAATCAAACATTCGTTCGTTTTAGCCGCCTTTCTCGTGTCTTTCACAGCCTTCAGCCAATCGGGTGGGAAATTTAAAGTAGCTCTTGATGCGGGCCACGGAGCAAAAGATTATGGCGCCGTGCGTAATAATTTTGTAGAAAAAAACATTGCCTTGGCAGTAGTTCAAAAAGTAGGTAAACTGCTTAACAAACAGCCAAATGTAGATGTAGTTTTTACTAGAAATTCTGACGTTTTTATCGAGCTTGTCGAGCGTGCGAACATTGCAAACCGCGCTAATGCTGATTTATTTGTTTCGATACATTGCAATTCTAATCCAAATCCTGATGCCTTTGGAACGGAAACTTACGTAATGGGTCTCACGAAGGTAAAATCTGCTTTGGAAGTGGCAAAAAATGAGAATGAGGTAATTACGCTGGAATCAGATTATAAAGTGAAATATGCAGGCTATGATCCAAAATCACCTGAATCGCTTATCGGAATTACGCTGATGCAAGAAGAACATTTAGAGCAGGGAATTGCCGTTGCAAGTAAAATTCAAGATAATTTCGACAAGCAATTAAGCAGAAAGAGCAGAGGAGTGAAGCAGGCTCCGTTTATGGTTCTGCACAAAACTTCAATGCCGAGTATTCTTATCGAGATGGGATTTATTTCCAATAAAAATGAAGGACAATATTTAAATTCTGAAGAAGGCCAAAATGAAATTGCAAAGGCGATTGCTGATGCAATCATGGGCTACAAGAAAGAATATTATGGCGGAACTTCTATTGAAAATAAAATTGACAAGGAAGATATGCGCGTTGAAAGACCAAAAGAAGTAGTTGCTCCTGCTAAAAAAGACAGTGCAAAAGCTCCGGAAACAAAAGCACCCGTTGCTAAAGCGGAGACAAAGCCAGAAGTTAAATCAGAAGCAAAATCAGACCCGAAAGGTATAGTTTTTAAAGTTCAGATTTCTGCCAGCGGTACAAAATTAGATTTGGTTCCGAGTAATTTCAAAGGACTCAATAACATATCAATGGTTTCTGAAGGAAATCTTTTCAAATATATGTATGGAGAAACTGGAGATTATGAAGAAGCTAAACAGCTTGTTCAAGAAGCAAAAGCCAAAGGATTTACATCTTCCTACTTAATTGCCTTTAAAAGTGGCAAAAAAATCAGTATTCAAGAAGCATTAAAATAATTTTATGAATGCGTTTTGAAATATTTACTTAAATTTGTTTAAAAACACCAAGCTTTGAAAATATCAAGAGAAGTAAAAACAGCAATTTTAGTTATCTCCTCCATTTTATTATTTATCTGGGGATACAGTTTCTTAAAAGGAAGAGATCTTTTTAACAGTTACAAAACATTTTATGCAGTTTATGATGAAGTTGAAGGCTTAGCGCCATCAGCTCCGGTAACGATTAATGGTTTGAACGTAGGAAAAGTGAACAGCATCACGCTGCACACTGACGGAAGATTGCTTGTAGAAATTCAAGTGAAAACTGATTTCCCAATTTCGAAAACAAGTATTGCTTCTATTTATGAGCCAGGATTGCTAGGCGGAAAAAACATTGCGATTATTCCTAATTTCAAAGATCCGGTTTTGGCAGAAGATGGCGCAACTTTGTCAACTGACGTGAAGCCAGGAATGCTTACAACTGTTGCTGACAAATTGAATCCATTGCAAAAGAAAGTAGAAAGCACAGTTGTTTCTGCTGACAGCTTGCTGATCAGCTTGAACAAAATTTTTGATGCAAGAACGCAAGAAAACCTTCGTGTTTCTATTGCTGAATTGGCGACAACTATGAAAGAATTCAGCGAAGCTTCTAAAAATCTGAACGCAATCATTTCAGGAAATAAAAATAATCTAGACGGAACTTTAGCGAACTTAAATAAAGCAAGCGGCAATTTCGCAACACTTTCCGACTCTTTGAAACAGGCAAGAATTGGCGAAGCTTTCAAGAAACTCGAAAAGTCTATGGCCAATGTTGACAAAATCGTAAATGATGTTCAGTCAGGAAAAGGAACCATCGGAAAACTATTAAAAGACGACCGAATGTATAACAATCTTGAAGGTGCTTCATTAGAAATGAAACAGCTTTTGGCCGATTTCAAACAAAATCCGAAACGTTATGTGCATTTCTCACTTTTTGGTAAAAAACCAAAACCGTATGTTGCACCGAAAGAAGAAGTAAAGGATACAATCAAATAAAATCCTGATGAGCTACATAGATAATATATTGTTTGCCATTCTGCTTGGCTTGGGATTTGGATTTTTTGCTGTAAATGTAAAAAAGCTGATTCGTAATATAAAATTAGGCCAAGATATTAACCGTTCAGACAACCCGAAAGAACGCTGGGCAAATATGGCCTTGATCGCTTTAGGGCAGTCAAAAATGGTCAAACGTCCAATTGCTGGATTTTTGCATATTATCGTTTATGTTGGTTTCGTAATTATCAATATTGAAGTCCTTGAAATCATCATCGACGGCCTTTTTGGCACGCATCGTGTTTTGGCTTTCATGGGAGGATTTTATAATTTCTTAATCGGATCTTTTGAAATTCTGGCTATTCTTGTTCTAGTTGCCGTAATTACTTTCTTGGCAAGAAGAAACATTATCAAGCTAAAAAGATTTATTCATAATGACTTGAAAGGATGGCCCAAAAGTGATGCAAATTACATTCTGTATTTTGAAATTGTCTTGATGCTGTTGTTTCTTTTCTTGAATGCTTCTGATTTGGCTTTGCAAGATAAAGGAGCGCATCATTATGTCCATGCAGGAGCTTTCCCGATCAGCCAGTTTCTAGTGCCGATATTCAGCAATATGAATATTGATTCCTTAATAATTGTAGAAAGAGTCTTATGGTGGTCGCACATTGCAGGAATTTTGGTATTTATGAATTACCTATATTTCTCTAAACATTTGCACATTCTTTTGGCTTTTCCAAATAACTATTTTGCAGATTTGAATCCTAAAGGGAAGTTTGACAATCTTGAATCAGTTACAAAAGAAGTGAAACTGATGATGGATCCAAATGCTGATCCTTTTGCCGCACAACCTATGGATGAAAATGCAGCGCCGACAAAATTTGGAGCCAGCGATGTTCAAGACTTGAATTGGGTACAGCTATTAAATGCTTACACTTGTACAGAATGTGGTCGTTGTACTTCTTCTTGTCCAGCAAATATTACTGGCAAGAAACTTTCTCCAAGAAAAATCATGATGGACACACGTGACAGATTGGAAGAAGTAGGAAAAAATATTGATGCCAACAAAGGTGTTTTTGTTCCAGACAATAAGACTTTGCTAAACGATTATATTACGCCTGAAGAACTTTGGGCCTGTACGTCTTGCAATGCTTGTGTAGAAGAATGTCCGGTAAATATCAGCCCGCTGTCAATAATCATGGATATGAGACGCTATTTGGTTATGGAACAAAGCGCCGCACCGATGTCATTAAACGCAATGATGACCAATGTGGAAAACAACGGAGCTCCTTGGCAGTATAGCCAGCAAGATCGTTTAAACTGGAAAAACGAAAATTAGAATTTTGGCGTAATTATAGTTGCGCAACATTATAAATAGAAATTAAGAAAATAGAATGAAAGCAGAAGATATAGACAAAAATCTACTGGCCGTTACAGAAAACGGTGAAGCGATAAGCCCAATTTTGCCACAAGGAATCAAAAATTACCTGATTGACATTGACGGAACAATCTGTGACGATATTCCGAATGAGCAACCAGAAAGAATGCTTACTGCAGAATTATATCCTGATGCTTTGGCAACGTTAAATCGTTGGTATGATGAAGGGCATGTTATTTTCTTCTTTACTTCAAGAACTGAAGCGCACCGCGAAGTGACTGAACAATGGTTGAAAATGCACGGTTTCAAATACCACGGAATGGTAATGGGGAAACCGCGTGGCGGAAATTACCACTGGATTGACAATCATTTAGTAAAAGCAACTCGCTACAGAGGTAAATTTACGGACTTGGTTGACAAAGAGGTTACAATTCAAGTTTTTGACGACGAACATCACGAATAAATGATCATTTAGATTATTAGATTTTTCGACAATTCGACATCTAGCAATCTAATACTCTGAAAATCTAACAATATAAAAAATATGTCAGAAGTTTTATCAGTGCCAACAATGGCAGAAATGCTTGCCCAAGGACAACAGCCAGAAGTATTATTTTGGGTGGGTTGCGCCGGAAGCTTTGATGATAGGGCAAAAAAAATAACCAAAGCTTTTGTCAAAATTTTGAACAGAGCCGGAGTTTCGTTTGCAGTTCTTGGAGCTGAAGAAAGCTGTACTGGCGATCCTGCGAAAAGAGCGGGCAATGAATTTTTGTTTCAAATGCAGGCGATGATGAATATTGAAGTTCTGAATGCCTACGAAGCAAAAAAAATTGTGACGGCTTGTCCGCATTGCTTTAATACGCTGAAAAATGAATATCCTGAATTAGGCGGAAATTATGAAGTTGTTCATCATACGCAGTTTTTAAAATCACTTTTAGATGCTGGAAGATTGACAATTGAAGGTGGCCAATTCAAAGGAAAAAGAATAACATTTCACGATCCATGTTATCTTGGAAGAGCGAATAAAATCTATGAAGCGCCAAGAGATTTAATTGAAAAATTAGATGTGGAATTGGTGGAGATGAAACGCTCAAAAACTAATGGTTTGTGCTGTGGAGCTGGCGGCGCTCAAATGTTCAAAGATGCAGAACCTGGAAATAAAGAGGTAAATATCGAAAGAACAGAAGACGCTCTTGAAACGCAGCCGGATATTATTGCAGCGGGTTGTCCGTTTTGCAATACCATGCTTACAGACGGCGTGAAAAATAAAGAAAAAGAAAGCCAAGTGAAAGTGATGGATATCGCTGAGTTGATAGCAAATGCAAAAGACCTGTAGTCAGGAAATGAGAAAAACTCATAATTTATAATTCATTAATTCATAACTTATTATGTACGTTCCTTTTGAAAATTTACCAGAAGAATCAAAAATCTGGATATACCAATCTAACAGAAAATTTTCAGATGAAGAATTTGCTGCCATAGAAAATGACCTGAAAGCTTTTGTGGAAGGTTGGGCAGCGCACGGAACTTCTTTGGAAGCTTCTTATCAATTAAAATACAACCGTTTTATCATTTTAGCCGTAAATCAAGAAGTACAGAACGCAACTGGCTGTTCCATTGATGCTTCTGTGCAATTTATCCAAGATTTGGAAAAAAAGTATGAGGTAGATTTATTAGATAAAATGAACGTAACTTTCAAATTGGGCGAGCATATCGCGCACAAGCCATTGATCGAATTCAAAAAAATGGCGAAAGAAAAAGCCGTTTCTGGAAATACAATTGTTTTTAATAATCTCGTTAATACAGTTGGCGAATGGCATGAATATTGGGAAGTTCCTGCTAATGAAAGCTGGCATAGCCGATTTTTCTAAAACATTTTTTTGATGAGATATATTATTGTTTTGCTGTTTTTCAGCCAAATTACATTCGCACAGCTACATAAATTTAAGCCGATATCAATCGATACTGAAACCAAAGAATCAATCTGGGTGGATAGCATCTACAATAAAATGTCTCTTGAAGAAAAAATCGGACAGCTTTTTATGGTTGCCGCTTATTCAAACAAAGATTCTGTTCACACAAATGCAATTGAAAAATTGGTCACACAGCAGAAAATCGGCGGTGTTATCTTTTTTCAAGGCGGACCGGTTCGCCAAGCAAAATTAACCAACAGATATCAGGCAAAATCTAAAGTGCCTCTTTTCGTAGGAATTGATGCTGAATGGGGATTGGCAATGCGCCTCGACTCAGTGATGCGTTATCCTTGGAATATGACTTTAGGGGCAATTCAAGATTTGAAATTAATAGAAGAAGTTGGAGAAAAATACGGTCAGCAGAGCAGGAGGATTGGAGTTCACTTCAATTTTGCGCCAGTTTTAGACATCAATACAAACCCAAAAAACCCGATTATCGGAAATCGTTCTTTTGGAGAAGACAAAATAAACGTAACAAACCGAGCTTCTGCCTTGATGAAAGGCATTCAGAGCCAAGGTATTTTCGCTACTGGAAAGCATTTTCCGGGTCACGGCGATACTTCTACAGACTCACACCACACGCTTCCAGTTGTTAATTTTTCGAAGGAAAGAATCAACGAAGTAGAATTTTATCCTTACAAAAGATTATTTAAGGAAGGACTTGCCAGCGTGATGGTCGCGCATTTGAATGTTCCGAGCTTGGAACCTAGAGAAAATTATCCGACGTCGCTTTCTTATAATGTAGTCACTGAAATTTTACAGAACCAATTGCATTTCAAAGGCTTGATTTTTACAGATGCCCTGAATATGAAAGGCGCCAGCAATTTCAAACAGCCCGGAGATATTGATTTAGAAGCTTTTTTAGCAGGAAACGACATTTTACTTTTTGCTGAAAATGTTCCTTTGGCTTTAGAGAAAATCTGTGTGGCGTATCAAGATACTTTGATTACGGAAGACAGATTAGCAAAATCGGTAAAAAAAATCTTGAAATATAAATATAGAGCAGGGTTGAATCATTACAAACCTGTTGAAATTCCTTATTTGTATCAAGATATGAATACTGCTGAAACAGAAGCTTTTCAATATGATTTATATGAAAATGCCGTTACGGTTTTGAAAAACGATGAAGAAATTCTTCCTATAAAAGATATTGAAAATGAAAAGATTGCCTATGTGAAATTGGGCGATGATATCAATACGCCATTTGTCACAACTTTGCGACAATATGCTGATATTACTGAAGTTTCAAATGACAGCTTACCTCGATTGATTGAAGAACTGAAAAATTATTCAACAGTTATTGTAGGATTTCACAAAGCTGACGGCGCTTGGAAAAAGCATGATTTTACGGTAGATGAATTGGTGAAATTACAAGAAATTGCTAAAAACAATAAAGTGATTTTAGATGTTTTTGCAAAGCCTTATTCGTTGATTCCTATCAATTCTTTTGCAGATATAAAAGGTTTGGTCGTATCGTATCAAAATAGCGATGTGGCTCAAAATGTTTCGGCGCAATTGATTTTTGGAGCCATAGAATCAAAAGGAAAGCTTCCGGTTTCCATCGGGACAAATTTCAAATTAAACGATGGGCTTAAGACCAAAAAACTCAACCGACTTGGTTTTACAATTGCTGAAAACGTTGGCATGAGTACTGGAACTTTGGCAAAAATTGACTTGATTGCAAAAAATGCCATTGAAAGAAATATGACACCTGGAATGCAAATTCTTGTGGCCAGAAAAGGTAAAGTTGTATACCAAAAATCTTTTGGTTTCCACGACTATAAAAACCAAGTGAAAGTGCAAAATTCTGATATTTATGATGTCGCTTCGCTGACAAAAATGGTTTCGACGCTTCCCGAAGTGATGCAATTATACGATCAGAAAAAAATTACGCTTGAAACGAAATTAGGGACGATGCTTCCCGTTTTTGCAAATTCTGACAAAAAAGATATTACTTTTAAGGAACTGCTTTCTCATTATGCAAAATTACAGCCTTGGATTCCGTTTTATCAAGCGACTTTGGATGTTAACAAAATGCCTAGCGAGAAATATTATAGAAAATCTTTTTCTCCTGAATTTTCTAGACAAGTAGCGGAGAATTTATTTTTGAGAAGCGATTATGAAGATACGATTATCAAGAAAATTGTAGACAGCAAATTGCTTCCGAAGAAAGAATACAAATACAGCGATTTCACTTTTATCATCTTGAAAGAATATGTTGAAAGAGCAACAGGAAAAAATTTAGATTTGCTTTCTGAAGATAATTTTTACAAGAAACTGGGAGCTTACAAAACGGGCTACAATCCGTTGCGAAAGTTTGATATGAGCATAATTCCACCTACAGAAGAAGATAATTATTTCAGATACCAAACTATTCAAGGTTATGTTCACGACATGGCGGCAGCAATGCAAGACGGAGTTGGCGGGCATGCGGGAATTTTTTCAAACACGATGGATTTGGCTAAAATCATGCAAATGTATCTTCAAAAAGGAAATTACGGAGGCGTTCAATATTTTACTCCAGCAACTTTCGATGCCTTCAATACTTGTTATTTCTGCAAGGAAGGAAATAGGAGAGCGCTTGGTTTTGACAAACAGCAATTGCCAGGAACTTCAGGGCCAACTTGCGGCTGTGCTTCGAATTCAAGTTTTGGGCATACCGGTTTTACGGGAACAATGGCTTGGGCAGATCCTGAAAAAGAATTGGTTTATATTTTTCTTTCCAACAGAACCTATCCGGATTCAAATGCGCCGAATACGCTTTCAAAAGAAAATGTTCGTGAAAATATTCAGAAAGTAATTTACGACGCAATTAATAAATAAGGATTGTAAACAACCTAAAATTTAAGAAATGCAATCAACAGCAAAAACTCCAGAAGAATATTTAGAAGAGCTTCCGGCAGAAAGAAAAGAAGCTTTCGGCAAATTGAGAAATTCATTTCTTGAAAATCTTCCAAAAGGATTTGAAGAACAGATGTCTTATGGAATGCTGGGTTACGTCGTTCCGTTTTCCATCTATCCTGACGGCTATCATTGCGATTCAAAATTGCCTTTGCCTTTTGTTGCATTAGCTTCGCAGAAAAATTTCATCGCTTTGTATCACATGGGAATTTATGCCAATCCAGCACTCTTGAATTGGTTTGTCGCAGAATTTCCAAAGCATTCGAAGCTTAAATTAGACATGGGAAAAAGCTGTATCCGTTTCAAAAAGATGGACCAAATTCCGTTTGATCTGATTGCAGAACTCCTTAGAAAAATGACTGTTGAAGATTGGATTTCTACCTATGAAACACAATTTAAGAAGTAATTTTCAAAAGCATTTCCTTTACGTTAATTTTAATCAAATTTCAGTTTTGCCTTACTTTTTTGAGTAATTTCGCTTTTATTTAGCATTACAATATGAAAATCGCAATAGTCTGTTATCCAACTTTTGGAGGTAGTGGTGTAGTAGCCACCGAATTAGGTCTTGAGCTTGCCAGAAGAGGACACGAAATACACTTTATAACTTACAGCCAGCCGGTTCGCTTGGCACTTTTAAATCCCAATATTCATTATCACGAAGTAAACGTTCCTGAATATCCGCTGTTTCACTTTCAGCCCTATGAATTGGCACTTTCGAGCAAATTGGTGGATATGGTAAAACTGCATAAAATTGAACTTTTGCACGTCCATTATGCCATTCCGCACGCTTATGCAGGCTATATGGCAAAACAGATGCTGAAGCATGAAGGCATAAAAATTCCGATGGTTACGACCTTGCACGGAACCGATATTACCTTGGTTGGAAACCATCCTTTTTATAAACCTGCCGTAACTTTCAGCATCAATAAATCAGATATTGTGACTTCTGTTTCACAAAGTTTAAAAGATGAAACGTATAAGCTTTTTGATATCAAGAAAGATATTGAAGTGATTCCGAATTTTATCGAATTGAATAAAGTAAGAATCGATGAAAATGCGCCATGCCAGCGTGCTTTGATGGCTACAAAAGGAGAACGAATTATTACCCATATTAGTAATTTCCGTGAGATAAAGAGAATTCCGGATGTGGTAAAAATCTTTGATCGAATCCAAAAAGAAATTCCTGCAAAATTGATGATGGTCGGCGAAGGTCCGGAAAAGGAAAAAGCTGAAATTTTGTGTGAGGAATTAGGAATCAGTGACAAAGTTATCTTCTTTGGAAACAGCAACGATATTGATAAAATTCTTTGCTACACCGATTTGTTCTTGCTTCCGTCACAAACAGAAAGTTTCGGACTTGCCGCTTTAGAAGCCATGGCTTGTGGAGTTCCAGTAATTTCAAGCAATTCTGGAGGTTTGCCTGAAGTGAATTTCAACGGAGTTACAGGATATTTAAGTGATGTCGGCGATGTAGACGATATGGCAAAAAATGCTTTGTCAATCCTTAAAAGCGATGAAGAATTAGAAAAATTTAAAATCAATGCCTTAGAATCAGCCAAACAGTTTGATATTTTAAATATCTTACCTTTGTATGAAGCTGTTTATGAAAAAGCCTTAAAATTAAATAAATAAATTATGAAAAGATTAATCCTAGTTCCGTTTGCAATTTTGCTGTTTTCCTGCAGTACTACGAAGAAAACTTCTGAGGAAAATAAAGCAAAATCTGAAATTAAAAAGCCAGCAGCTTCAGCACTATATGAAGTTTTAAGTCAATCTGCCTATCAAGGGAAGGAAGAAAAATCATTTGAAGTTATAAAAGACAAAGCCGCGCTTGTAAAATTATATGAAGGAATTCATGATACAGAAATTCCGAAAGTTGATTTTTCAAAAGCTAGAATTGTTGCCTTGTTTTTAGGACAGCGCAGTTCAGGCGGTTATGAAATTAAAATAAAAAGCGTAGAAGAAAAAGATAATAAAATTTATGTGACCGTTGAGGAAGTTTCTCCAAATGCTGGCGATATGGCGACGATGGCAATCACAAATCCCTTTGTTGTCGCAAAAATAAATTCGACTAAAGAAATTGTTTTCAAATAATAAAGCATAAAAAATCCCGAAAATTATTTCGGGATTTTTTTTTATTTTTCGTTTGTCTTAGAAAGTAAATCTAACTCCTAATGCAATATCTGGTCCAAAGCTGTTATCTCTGAAAGCATCATCATTGTTAAGATAAAGCTCAGGTCTGAAATCTAAAGACAACATCAAAGGAATGTCAAATTTATATTCAATACCTAAATCTCCAGCAACAAAAAAGAAAGTACCGCTTTCGTCAAAATCGTTGTGGTCATAACTCCAAGAACCTAAACCTCCACCAACACCGGCATACCAGTTAAAACCTCCTTCAATGTTCCAAACCCATTGATAAAGACCAGTCAGCTTTATAGCGTCAACATGGTTGCTGTCTCTCCATCCCAAATCAACTTCAAGACGGTTATTGTCAGATAGGCCTCTTTGGTAAGAAATCTCTCCACCAAATCCGTCATTATCTCCTAAACGCAGTCCTAATGCGTTCTTCGAAATTTCTTGAGCTTGTGTGCTAAATGCCAATCCAGCGAGCATAAATGCTGATAAAAATAGTTTTTTCATAAAATTTTAATTTAGAGTTTGATACAAGATACTACTAATCTATCAGGGAATCTAAATTATTAAGAGTTTTATAACAGAAAATTTTAACACTAAATTTTAAAAAATTGATTTTTAAATGATTGGAAATGTTAATTTATTTTGAAAAAAGAAATCCTTTAATAAGATTTTCACTCAAAATGGTTTCCATTTCAAAGTAATCTTCTTCTATCAATTCTGTATTTTCTGAATGTCGGTAAAGCTTCCAGCGCTTTTTGCTGTATTCTAGAGCAGTTAAATTTTCTACCCAATCTCCCGAATTTAAATAGCGAGTGGATCCTTTTTTTCCTAATTTGTCTATGATTTTTGGCTCGTGGATGTGACCGCAAATTACATAATCGTAATTATTTTCAATGGCTAAATCTGTAGCCGTTTCTTCAAAATCTGATATAAATTTCACAGCTGATTTTACGCCAGATTTTATTTTTTTTGAAAAGGAGTAGGGCTCTTTGCCAAATTTATTCAGGCACCAGTTTATAAATCGGTTTAATAATATGAGATAATCATATCCGAGTCCGCCTAATTTTGCAATCCATTTGGCATGCTGTACGGAAGAATCAAAAACGTCTCCATGAAAAATCCAAGCTTTTTTGCCATCTAAATTTAACACAAGTTTATCAATTATGGAGAAATTTCCCACTTTTGAGTCGCTGAATTTTCGAAGCATCTCGTCGTGATTTCCTGTTATATAATAAACTTCGGTTCCTTTGGAGGCAAAATCAATAATCTTTCGGATAACTTTCAGGTGCGATTTTGGAAAATAAGATTTCCTAAATTGCCATATATCAATAATATCGCCGTTTAAAATCAAGGTTTTAGGCTTTATTGAAGACAGATATTGATAAAGCTCTTTGGCATGACATCCGAAAGTGCCGAGATGAACATCTGAAATTACTACTAGTTCAACATGTCTCTTTTTCAATTTTCTTTCTTTAGAAGTTTCACAAATTAAGTGACTTGATATTAATTGAAAACGATTTGAATGTTATGAAATCATTTCTAAAATTAAGAAAACGGATGAATTTGTGTGGCTAAAGTTTGGACTTAAAATAGTACTTTTGTCTTAAAACATAATAAAATGGCAGGAAATACCTTTGGAAAATTATTTAAATTGACCACTTTCGGAGAATCTCACGGTGAAGCCTTAGGCGGCATAATTGATGGTTGCCCGGCAGGGATTGAATTGGATTTTGAAGCGATTCAATTTGAAATGTCAAGGAGAAAACCAGGGCAGTCGTCCATAGTGACGCAAAGAAAAGAGGAAGACGAAGTGCAATTTCTTTCTGGAATTTTCGAGGGAAAAACTACGGGAATGCCAATTGGTTTCATAATTCCGAATACAAACCAAAAATCGGATGATTATTCCCATATAAAAGATACGTACCGACCGAGCCACGCTGATTATGTCTATGAGCAAAAATATGGAATTAGAGATTATCGCGGTGGCGGAAGGAGTTCGGCCAGAGAAACAGCCAGCAGAGTAGTGGGAGGCGCCATTGCAAAACAAGTCATTCCGCAAATAAAAATTAATGCTTTTACGTCTTCTGTAGGAGATATTTTCATTGATAAGCCTTATCAAGCTTTAGATTTTACTAAGATAGAAAGTAATCCTGTGCGTTGTCCAGATGAAGCGACAGCACAAAAAATGGAAGAATATATCAAGCAAATTAGAAAAGAAGGAGATACTATCGGCGGCACCGTGACTTGCGTGATTCAAAACGTTCCGATTGGTTTGGGCGAACCTGTTTTTGACAAGCTTCATGCAGAATTAGGAAAAGCGATGCTTTCAATAAATGCAGTAAAAGGCTTTGAATATGGAAGCGGATTCTGCGGCGCAAAAATGAAAGGAAGCGAACATAATGATCTTCACAATGCTGATGGAACTACAAAATCAAATCTTTCGGGTGGAATTCAAGGCGGTATTTCAAACGGAATGGATATCTACTTTAGGGTAGCTTTCAAACCGGTGGCAACCATTATGCAGAAACAAGAATCATTGGATATTAATGGGAATTTAGTTGAAATGATAGGAAAAGGAAGGCATGATCCGTGTGTAGTGCCAAGAGCCGTGCCCATTGTTGAGGCTATGGCGGCTTTAGTTTTGGCAGATTATTCATTAATGTAAGGATTTTAGGCTTTTTTTTAACAGATTGGCTAAAGTGTAATAAAAATAAATTAGTTAGTTTTGCCTTTGATTAATTAAAAAACTCATCATGAAAAAAACTTTACTTATCTCAGGACTATTATTAGGTTCATTTTTTAGCCTAAATGCACAAGTTTTAGAGTCCCAGAATTTTAATGCCTTAACTATTGGTAATGTCGGTACAGCTACTACTGGTGATGTTGCGGGACAGGGAGGTTATTTTACATTTATTGATGCCGGAGGTACTAATGCATCAAATAGTAGCTTTCAAATAGTAACTGATGCTGCGCCAGGTCGTCAAAATGTTTTGCAAATTATAGGTTCTAATGCTGCTACAGGAACAAGATTAATGTTTAAAGATGGTTTGAATGATGCTTGGGGTAGTAGAACTGCAGGAGAAATTATTCAATTGGAATTTTCTTTTTTTACAGGACCTGTAACCACTAGTACTTCTACATTAAGACCAGCTATTTTTGGTGCTGATGGTAATCCAATTGGCGGATTTAATTTTGCAATGAACACAAAAATTCTCCAAGGTTATGCTTGGGGTGATTTTAACGATACAGGTACTCCTGGTCCTTACGTAATTACACTAGGAGCGGCTCCTGTCGTATTACCAGCTAATACTTGGGTTAAAGTTGGTTTTGCCTATGATACTTTAGATGGTCGTTTCCAATGGAAATGTAATGATGTTACACCAGCTGTTAATGGCGGACTTGATGGTGATGGTGGATATGAGCCAGATGAATTTGATATTCTTTATTTTGCATCTGCTCAAGCTACTACAAATGCAGTTTCTTCAACAGTTAAATTTGATGACTATTCACTTACTGCAGTTCCAGCAATTAACCTTCTTTCTGTTGATAAAGTGGTAGCTGATAATAATTTCTCAGTTTATCCAAATCCAGCAACTAATGTTGTGAACATTAAGAGTTCAGTTAACACTTCTATGCAAACTGTTTCAATCACAGACTTAAACGGAAGAACTGTAAAAACAAATACTGTTTCAGGGAATGAAGCTCAAATCAACATTTCTGATCTTGCGTCAGGTGTTTATATGATGAACATTAATTCTGACGAAGGTTCGGTAACTAAAAAGATTGTAAAAAAATAATCTATTTTTTAGATATAAAAAATCCCCGCTATTAGCGGGGATTTTTATTTTATAAAAACTTTGCTTTTAATTCTGGAGTAGGAATCATACAAACGTCTTTTTTTCCATACCATTTGTAACGATTTTTTGCTATGTAGTCATAAACTATATTGCTTATTGATTTTGGTAAAATAGAGAACCAGCTTATTGCTCTATAAATTCCGCCTAATTCTTTTGCAATTTTCAACGCGGCTTCAGCTTTATAATAATAAGCTTTTCCTGGCTCATATAAAATTATGGAATCTGTTTTGGTAATATCGACTCCAATATATTTTGTAATTTCTTGTCCTAAATCTGATTGCAAAGCTACAAACCTAAAAAGATCATTTTTATCATGCTTGATAATAAATTGTATAGACGAATCGCAGAGATTGCAAACGCCATCAAACAGAATTATCTTTTTATTTTTTGGTAAATCCATGATTTTATTTTTTTGCTTCCACCAGTTCTAAAGAATCCAACTCTACTTTTGAAGTAAAGATTCCATAATTTACAACTGCTTTTGTTTTCTCGATTTTATCAATCGTTCCAATCGCTTTTCCATCGACCATTCTGACTCTGTCTCCTAATTTTAAGATTGGTTTTGGCTTGTTGGCTTCTTGTTTTATCGCCTTGATTTTCTTTTCTTTTTTCTCTTCGCGAATTTCTTCGACCTTTATGGCAACTTCCTGAATGATTTGTTTCTGGATAATTTCTTTTGCTTTCTTTTCTTTTACCGTAACTTTTTTACGCTTAGAATTCTCAATTTCCACCATTTTCAAAAACTCGCCAATCAAGTCTTTCTTACTCTTATTATTAAAGTATTTTTCAGAAATATCGTCCACCTTCTGTCCCATATAAATCAGGCGCTGGTTTGCATCATATAATTCTTGGTAGCGTTCCAATTTATCTTGGATTTTTACATTTATATGCTGCATTTTATTGCTTTCTTCACGCGCACGAACTTCTTCTTCCTTTAAATTTTGAGACGTTTTTTCTAATTTAGAACGTTCTTTCTGCAACGTAGCAATCGTCTTGTCAAAACGAACTTTCCCGCCTTCGATTTTCTTTTTGGCACGATTTATCAATCCATAAGGAATTCCGTTTTTTTGTGCCACTTCAAAAGTAAATGAACTTCCGGCTTGGCCGAGAATCAATTTATACAAAGGTTCCAAAGACTGTTCGTCAAAAAGCATATTTGCATTTGAAGCGAAAGGCAATTCATTCGCCAAAATTTTCAAGTTGGAATAATGCGTCGTGATAATCCCAAAAGCTTCTCTGTGATAAAATTCTTCCAAGAAAGTTTCTGCCAAAGCGCCTCCTAATTCAGGATCAGAACCAGTTCCAAATTCATCAATCAAGAACAGCGTTTTCGCATTGCACTTCTTTAAAAAGTAGTTCATGTTCTTTAATCGGTAACTATACGTACTTAAATGATTTTCAATGGATTGGTTGTCGCCAATATCCGTAAGAATTCTATCAAATAAAAACGTTTCGCTTCGTTCATGAACCGGAATCAGCATCCCGCTTTGCAACATTAACTGAAGCAATCCGACAGTTTTTAAAGAGATCGTTTTTCCGCCTGCATTTGGTCCAGAAATTACAATAATCCTGCTTTTATCAGTCAGTTCTATAGTCTGTGGAAACGTAACTTCACCCTTCTTTTTATTATTCAAATATAGAATAGGGTGAAAAGCTTCCCTGAAATAAAGTCGTTTTTCTTCAATAATATTCGGAAGGATTCCGTTGATTTTGTTAGCATATTTTGCTTTTCCAGCCACAACATCAATGTCGCTCAAAAAGTGCTGATATGTTTTTAAAAGTTCCAAATAAGGACGGATATCATTCGTAAGCTGTTTCAGAATTCGATTGATTTCTTCTTTTTCTTCGTATTCAAGATTGCTCAATTCACGAGAATATCTCAAAGTCGCTTCTGGTTCTATATAAGTGATGCTTCCAGTCTTAGAATTTCCTAAAATAGAACCTTTAACTTTCCTACGATACATTGCCGAAACCGCTAAAACTCTGCGGTTTTCAACAATACTTTCCTTGATATCATCTAAATAGCCAAGTCCGTTATATTGGCTTAAGGCTAGTCCAAAACTTTGGTTGATTTTGCCTCGAACAAGATTCATATTTCTGCGAACTTCCACCAAAACTGGCGAAGCATTGTCTTTTATTTCTCCATATTTATCTACTATTTCATCAATTTTTTGGACGATGAATTTTGTATATTCAACTTCCGAAGCTTTCAAGCTCAATTTCGGATAATAATCATGGAATTTTTTCAAGAAAAGAAGCAAGATATTCACGGTTTCTGAAAGAGTTGCTATTTTTCTAAAACTTCCAACTTCAAGAAAGCTGTCTTCGATGGCTAAAAATTTTATTTCATGCACAATTGCCTCAAATCCGTGATTTGGGAACGCGTTGTTATTGGTGAATGAAGAAACATATTCTGACGTCTGGTGCAAAGCGTTCATCAGCTCTTCCTTTTTTCTGAAAGGCGTAATTTGAAGCGCTTTCTCTTTCCCAAGATCTGTGTTGCAGATTTCAGAAATGGTTTGCAAGACGGTATTGAATTCTAAATCTTGTAATGTTTTATCTGTGATACTGATCATTTGTTGTAATAGCGGATTTTATATGCAAAAATACGAAAAACAATGCCATAGAAATGCACTATTTTATCGTCATATTGCCAAAGGAATTATAAAATTTGGTGTGATTTAGGCAAAACTTTCCGAAATTTGTGGCTAAACCATTTTTATGCAAGTTAACATTCATCCGTCTTGGAAAGCTGTTTTATCTCAAGAATTTGAAAAGCCTTATTTTGAGCACCTTATCAATTTTGTAAAAGCAGAATATAAATCACATATCTGCTATCCAAAAGGAAGCCAGATTTTCAATGCCTTTGACCATTGCCATTTTGACGATGTGAAAGTGGTAATTATCGGTCAAGATCCTTATCATGGTCCAAATCAAGCAAATGGTTTGTGCTTTTCTGTCAATGACGGAATTCCGTTTCCGCCTTCATTGCAGAATATTTTCAAGGAAATTGAAACCGAATTAAAACAGCCCCAGCCAAAAACCGGAAATTTAGAACGCTGGGCAGACCAAGGCGTTTTGTTATTAAACGCAACGTTAACCGTAAGACAGGGCGAGGCGGGAAGCCACCAAAAGCAGGGCTGGGAAACATTTACCGATGCCGTAATCCAAAAAGTTTCAGCTGAAAAAGACAAAGTCGTTTTCTTGCTCTGGGGCGGTTTTGCACAGAAAAAAGGAACAATGATAGATAGTTCTAAACATTTAATTCTGAATTCTGGACATCCTTCGCCATTGAGCGCCAACCGTGGTTTTTGGTTTGGAAACAATCACTTTTTGAAAGCTAACGAATACTTGAAATCGCTTGGTAAAAAAGAAATTGAATGGTAATTTTCGATTTATTCCACAGTAAAATAATAAAAACCGTCAGTTGAATTGTTGACTGTGGTTTTTATATTCAAGTAAGTAGATTTCTCACTATCGTTATTTGACGCTAATTCAAGACGCGACGCATCTGTAAAGCCAAAGAAAATGCGGTAACTTCCCGCTTGTTCTAACGGAATTCCTGCTCTAAATTGATAGGTTTCAGTTGCCGGATTGAAAATGCACTCGGCAATATTGTAAGATCCGTCAAAGATGTTTCCTTGGTTTTCAATCATTTTGTTTTCCAAATCGACGATTGTCCAAGAGTTGTCGGCATTCTTTTTTTCTAATCCGTATGAAAAACTGAACGAAGCTCCGTTTGTAGTTTTGAAAATATCTAAAGGAGTCGTTTGCCCAGGTTCTGCCAAAAATTTAGAAAAATTAGTGTTGACCCACAAAACATTGCCAACGGCATAAGCTGGCTGATGTTCGACTTTAATCAAATCAGGAATCGAAATGTATTTTGAATTGTAAAATTCATCATCGTCGCCACAACTTGAAAAGGAAGCGATTGCAACTATTGCTAAAAAAAGTAATTTTATATTTTTCATGATAATTTTATTAGAATCTGTATCCAAAGTTTAAGCCTACGTGCGGAATTACCTCAGGACTTTTGTCTGTATTGAAAAGATTTTTTCCTGCCCCGACGATAAGTTCCAAGCCGAATTTTTCTTTCATGTACAATTTATACCCAATTGCGCCACCGATTGCCAAATCAGTATAATTGTCTTCTTGAGTAGCATAATATCCGTTTGCGGCGCTGTCATCGAAACGCTTTATTTCTCTGTATTTTCCTCCGTTTGCAGATAGAAAAGCTTCTACAAAATAAAAGTTTTTAGCGCTTTTTGAAAGCGCATATCTTACGAAAGGATTGATCTCATATTTAGGAAGCGAACGGTCGTAGCCTTTGTCAAAATCTTCTTTTTGATTTTTGCTGTCTTGGATGCCACCGCTGATTCCCACTGAAAAATCCTTGTTTAAAAATCGTTCATAACTCACGTGGTATTTTCCAAAAGCTATGGCTGAAAGTACGTCAAATTTCACCTCATTTTTTTTAGAAGCTATAATTGACGCGCTTTCTTGGGCATTTGAAAATTGAAAGGCAATCAATGCCAGAAAAATCCATTTTTTCATAATTGTTTTTTTGATAACCGATTGTAAATATAGAAAAAAGAATGTGATTTTTTAAGCATGTTTTTCGACAAAGTTGGTCCGGAAATTTAAAAGAAGCCTGAACGTTTGACAATTAGCCCTGATGCTCGAAAATATCCTTTTGTGCCGGTGTTCGGCATAAAAGATATTTCGAAGCAGCAGGAATTTCATCTAAAAAAGGCCTGATGTTTGGCTGCCAAAAAAGAAATTAATTTAGAGTCAAAGCTCCCAAAATTTCTTCTGACATAAACGGACCGCCGGGATAAGTGGCCGTGTAATCGAGGTTCAGCCAAATTTGTCCGCGCTCGTCGATGTGGTAATGAAGCTCTTTTCCTTTGCTTTCTTCTTTGAAAAGCACTTCTTTTATCAGGTAATTTATGGCTTCCAGATCAACTTTGCTTCCAATCAAAACTTCAGGATAAATGTGGCCTCCGGTGTGAATCAGCCTTGGTGTGCCACCGATTGACCGAACGCAGGCGGCCATCAAAATGGCATGATCGTCACAATCTCCTGAAAAATGGATTAAAGATTCAGTGGCGCGCGCAATATATTCGTGACCTTTTGGATCATCGACATAATTCCACCGATTTCGAATTTCCTTGAAAACAGCAAAACACTGAATCAGATTTCGATATTCGCGATAGCCTTTTACATTTCTGAAATATTTTGTAGTTGCTAAAAGCGCAAAGTTTCTGACTTGTGGATCGTCGTATTCAATAGCGCTCAAAATTTTGGATTTATTCGGGAAAGGAAGCAGTTTTGAAATGATAATGTCTTGAGGATTAGGATCATCTGACATGCTGTAAACCATCGATCGGTAATCTTCAAATACGCTGTTGAAGCCATAATTTCCAAAGGTGCTTCCGTAAATCAAAGCGACTAAATATAAAGCCAGGCAAATTATTATGATTGTTCTCAAAAGCCTTAAAACCAGCTGAATAAGAACTACAATCGAAATAAAAAGCAAGATTCTGTCAATTTGGAACGGCCATTCAGGATCGATAAGATTTTGGTGTATGATAATAAATACAGGTATGGCAATCAGGATGTTAAGAAGAAAAATAATGACATTGTCCCATGGTTTTTTGACCTGAAGCTTTGCCTTTATTTTTTTGAAATCTATGTTTTCCCGTTTTATCATATTTGGCCCAAAAGACTTACTTTTAGCTTTTTACTATGCTTGCAAAAGTACCCTTTTTATCAATAATAGAAAGTTCTAGAAGCTGATTTTGGACATTGTTTAACGTTTTTTCGTCCAATTGTTGCTGCGACCATTCTGTCAACGAAAGCCATTCTTGGATATCTTCAATTTTTTGGTTGTATCTTGAAGCTAAAGTCCTGTCGATGCTAGGAATTTCTTTAAACTCTTCTGTAGTCTGGTTGATGATGTTTAGAATAGTTTTTATCGCGTCCGGATTTTGCTCAAGAATTTCATCTCTTACGGCAATTACAAAGCACGGCCACGGAGTAGGACAGTCGCCAATTCTGCGGAAAGTGCCATTGTCAACCAAAGGTTTTGTCATGAAACGTTCCCACATGAAATAATCAGCAGTGCCGCTTGACAATGCTTCAACCGCGCCGTCGATTGTGTTGATGATTTCAAATTGCAAATCTTGTGTTTTCCAGCCTTGGTTGTGTGCATTTACATACGCCATCAATTGCGAGCCAGAACCAATTCTGCTGATAGCAACTTTTGTGTTTTCTAAGTCAGAAAGGTTTTCATATTTAGAGTTGGAGTCTACGTGAATTCCCCAAATCAAAGGCGATTGCACATAAACTTGAACAATCTTGCTTGGATTTCCGGCAACGATATCTTTAATGATTCCTTCGGTCAGAATTACCGCAATGTCAGTTTCGCCATGGCGAAGCATTTGGCACAACTTTCCGGTTCCTTCCGGAACATCTGTCCATTCGAGATTTATTCCTTCTGCTTCAAATTCTTCATTTTCAATAGATAAGTGCCAAGGCAGGTTGAAATGCTCAGGAACTCCAGCAATTTTTATAGTTTTCATTTAATTTGTAAATTTTAAAGGCGATAAAACGATTCGATAGCCATCCGGATCAAGAAACATTTTGCCATTTTCATTCCAATAAGGATTCTTTGAAGATACTAATAAAATATTATTTTTCGATAGTTTTTCCAACAATGAATCATATTTATTTTGGCTTTCAGGATACAAAACTAAAATATGATCTTCGTCAAAATGGTGATTTGCTTTTTCATCAGAAGTTGTAAATTCTAGATGCCAATCTGCATTTTTATAGCCTAAAAAAATGCCGTTATAATTATCGTGGTTTTCAAAACTTCCTAATAATTCGAAGTCCAAAATATTGATGTAAAAGGACTTAATTGCTTGTAAATCATTGGTATGTCTTGCAAATCTGAAAGTCATTCTATTTTCTTTATCTGATTAATGTGATGTTCAAGATGTTCGACAAAATCGGTCATCAAACACCTCAAATTAATAATAGAATTGTCTTTCAGCAGCATTTTATATTCTAAAACTTCTTCATTTGCAGATTTAAATAACCGTAAAATCTGCTTGTTTATAGAAAGCCAAAACTGTACTAATTCTTCAATATTCATTTCCTGGTATTGGTTAATTTTGACCAAATCATTTTGGTTGTAAGTTCGATAAATGTATGGTTTTTCGGCGTAATTTATTTCTGTAAAACGAACCAAATTATGAATAGAAGAATCTGCCAAATGGCCAAGGATTTCTTTCTTTGACCATTTTTCTTCAGAGATTTTTTCTTCTAAAATAGAAACAGCTGTAGTGCTGAAATATTCTAAATTTTCAGCAACCAATCTTTCAAATTTATCAATTGCATCTTGCATAATTTATTGGCTTACAATTTTATCTAATGTATAAGCAATCAATTCATCTACAGCTTTATAAGGATCTTCACTAAAAGTACCGCTTGCACGATTGGCAATGATTGCATTTAACGATAAAGCGTTGTGACCAAGCAAAGCTGACAGCCCATAAATTGCAGCAGTTTCCATTTCAAGATTGGTAATTCTGTTATCATCAAAATTGAAATTGTCCATTTTATTATTCAATTCAGGATCTTGGATTTCAAGACGCAAAACTCTTCCTTGCGGACCATAAAATCCTCCAGCGGTTGCTGTGATTCCTTTGAAAATTTTATCGCTTTCGATTAGTTTTTCAAGCTTTTCACTGCATTTTACTACATAGGGCTTCCCTTTTCGGATATCCCAATTGGTATGGTGCAAAAAAGCTTCCTCGATAGCGTAAGAAGTAATTTTATCAATCAAATAGGAGCGGAGCATGTTGTCCAAACCCAATCCGAATTTTGACAGCACAAAACTGTCCACGGGAATATCTTTTTGTAAAGAACCGGAAGTTCCGATTCGGATGATATTTAAGGAAGTCAGTTCTTCTTTCGGCTGGCGCGTTTCTAAATCGATATTTACTAAAGCATCTAATTCATTGATCACGATGTCGATATTGTCAGGACCGATTCCCGTTGACATTACTGTAATTCTTTTTCCTTTGTAAGTTCCTGTCTGCGTTTTGAACTCTCTCTTTTGTGTAGAGAATTCAATATTGTCAAAGAATTGCGTGATTTTTTCTACACGGTTTTGATCGCCAACGAAGATGATATCGTTTGCAATATGTTCTGGTTTTAAATTCAAGTGGTAAACACTGCCATCTGGATTTAATATTAATTCTGATGATTGTATCATTTTTTTAAGTTGCTAAGTTTTTAAGTTGCTAAGCTACTAAGTAGCAAAGTTTCAAAGTTTTGAAATTGATTTTTGACTTTGTTATTGCTATTAAAATTTATCCGCCGACGCGCTTTACTTTAAAGCCTTTTTCTTTTAAGATAGTCATTATTTTATCGCGATAATCACCTTGAATAATAATTGAATCGTCTTTAAAAGTACCGCCAACGCTGAGTTTTGTCTTTAGTTCTTTGGCTAAGATTTTAAAATCTTCTTCAGAACCGGTATAGCCTTCAATTATGGTTGTAGCTTTTCCTTTTCGTTTTTCATATTTGCAGATCATCGGTTCTTTCTGCACCCAAAGTTCTTTTGGTTCAGCTGAAGTTTCTTCAATTTCTTGAGAAGGTTCGTGATCAGGGAAAAGGTTTTTTAATTGGTCTTGTAAATCCATTTTAGTTTATTTTTATTCTGACGCGGATTTAGGCGGATTACGCTGGTTTTCGCGGATTTTATTTCCTTTCGTTTTCATAAGCCCTTCTTATAAATTCAGGTTTTTTGCCAAAATTAATAACAGGCCAACTTCGCAATCAGTCCCTCTTAAATAGTTTATTAGTTGATTGTGATGTTCTTTTGCAAGGCTTTCCACTGCTTTTAATTCTAAAATTACCGAATCATCTACAATTAAATCTGCAAAATATTCACCAACAATAATATCTTTATAAAATACTGTAATTCTTTTTTGAGCTTCAACTTTGTAGCCATTTGCTTTTAATTCATAATACATTGCATTTTGGTAAACTCTTTCAAGAAAACCATAACCCAATTCATTATAAACTTCGTAAAACAGTTTTAATATAGCTCCAGTCAATTCCTTGTGAAGCAATTCATTCATTTCCATAATTCGAATTTTTTGTGGCGAAGAGATTTTTATTAAACATTCAAAATGAATCCGCGAAAACCAGCGTAATCCGCTAAAATCCGCATTCTAATAAGAAATCAAAAAGAAAAGACATCAAGCAAAACTCAATGTCTTTCCAATATATAAAAGTAAAACTTATTTTTTGATTAATCCCAAATCAACCAAGCGTTCATGCAAGAATTCTCCAGCAGAAATATCTTCGTATAATTTCGGATTTTGGTCATCAATACAGTTTTCCAAACAATCCAAGCGCATATCGCTCACCGGATGCATGAAAAACGGAACCGAATATCTCGAAGTTCCCCACAATTCTCTCGGCGGATTGACCACTTGATGAATTGTAGATTTTAATTTGTTATTAGTATGTCGAGAAAGCATATCGCCCACATTAATCACCAATTCATCTGGTTCAGCAATTGCGTCAATCCATTCGCCATCGTGATTTTGAACCTGCAGTCCTTTTCCTTGAGCTCCCATTAATAAGGTAATCAAGTTAATGTCTCCGTGTGCCGCAGCGCGAATTGCATTTTCTGGCTCTTGCGTAATCGGCGGATAATGAATAGGTCTCAAGATTGAATTTCCTTCTTTCCCGAAATCATCAAAATAAAATTCATCCAAACCTAAATGCAAAGCCAAAGCTCTCAAAACATAAATTCCTGTTTTTTCAAGCATCTGGTACGCTTCTTTTCCAACTTGATTGAAACGCGGCAATTCTTTAACCTCAACATTATCAGGATATTCTGAAGCCCATTTTGAATCTTTGTCCACATACTGTCCGAAGTGCCAAAACTCTTTCAAATCGCCTTCTTTTTTGCCTTTAGCATGTTCTTTTCCAAAGGAAACATAACCGCGCTGTCCGCCAATTCCAGGGATTTCATAAGAATATTTGGTTTCCAGTGGAAGCGAGAAGAAGTTTCGAATCTCGCCATACAATTCATCCACCAATTTGTCATCTAAAAAATGACCTTTTAAAGCAACGAAGCCTATTTCTTCAAATGCTTTTCCGATTTCATTTACAAATTTTTGTTTACGTTTCGGGTCGTCCGAAAGGAAATCACGCAAGTCAACACTAGGAATATTTTGCATACTCTTTAAAAAATAGATGTTAATAACTTTGCTAGGCTTTAAGCCTTATTATCACAAATGTATTGATTATTTTGAGAATCTAATTTCAAAAGTTATCAACAATTGAAAATTCTGTAACATTCCACTTTTATGATGTTATTTTTTTATACTTTTGGGCGAGCTATAAAATCACGCAAACCTTTTCGTAAACTATTATGAATTTCGATAGAAAAAATCTGACCAACGAGCAACTATTAGACTTATATAAAAGAATTTTAAAACCTCGATTGATTGAGGAAAAAATGCTGATCCTGATCCGTCAAGGAAAAGTTTCAAAATGGTTTTCAGGAATCGGTCAAGAGGCAATTGCCTGCGGAGTGACAGCCGTTTTAGACAAAGACGAATACATTTTGCCGATGCACCGAAACCTTGGCGTTTTCACAGGAAGGGATATTCCGTTGCACCGATTATTTTCACAATGGCAAGGAAAAGCAAACGGATTTACCAAAGGCCGTGACCGTTCTTTCCACTTCGGAACACAAGAGTTTAAAATTATCGGAATGATTTCGCATCTAGGACCTCAACTCGGAGTTGCCGACGGAATCGCATTAGCCAATAAACTAAAGAAAAACGGAAAAGTTACTGCAGTTTTCACCGGAGAAGGAGCAACCAGCGAAGGAGATTTCCACGAAGCCTTGAACATCGCTTCTGTTTGGGAATTGCCGGTAATGTTCGTAATCGAAAACAACGGCTACGGACTTTCAACACCTACAAATGAACAATACCGTTGCGAGAATCTAGCCGATAAAGGAATCGGTTACGGAATGGAAAGTCATATTATAGACGGAAATAATATTTTAGAAGTTTTCAATAAACTATCCGAATTAAAAGCGTCAATGATTGAAACGCCTCGTCCGGTTTTATTAGAATTTAAAACTTTCAGGATGCGTGGCCACGAAGAAGCTAGCGGTACCAAATATGTGCCGCAAGATTTGATGGACATGTGGGCAATCAAAGATCCGGTTGATAATTACAGAAAATATTTAAAAATAACTGATGTTCTTTCAGAAGAAGCGGATGAAGCAATTCGTGCCGAAATCAAGAAAGAAATCGATGAAAATTGGGCAATGGTTCAAGCCGAACCAGAAATTGAAGCAACTTACGAAGGAGAATTAAACGATGTTTACAAGCCTTATGATTTTGAAGAAGTCAATCCTTCAGAAAAAGTGGTAAATATTCGTTTAATCGATGCTATTTCAGAAAGTTTGAGACAATCGATGGAACGTCATGAAAACTTAGTAATCATGGGCCAAGATATTGCAGAATATGGCGGCGCTTTTAAAATTACTGACGGTTTCGTAGCGCAATTCGGGAAAGAAAGAGTTATCAACACGCCCATCTGCGAAAGTGCCGTAGTGTCAGCAGGAATGGGGCTTTCGATAAACGGACACAAAGCAATCGTAGAAATGCAATTCGCCGATTTCGTTTCCACTGGATTTAATCCGATTGTAAATCTATTGGCAAAATCACATTACCGCTGGTTAGAAAATGCCGACGTTGTGGTAAGGATGCCTTGCGGTGGCGGAACCCAAGCAGGTCCGTTTCATTCACAAACAAACGAAGCTTGGTTTACCAAAACGCCAGGTTTGAAAGTGGTTTATCCAGCGTTTCCTTATGATGCAAAAGGACTTTTAAATGCTTCGATCAATGACCCAAATCCGGTATTATTTTTTGAGCACAAGCAATTGTACAGAAGCGTTTACCAAGACGTGCCGAAAGATTATTACACTTTGCCGTTAGGAAAAGCTTCTCTATTAAAAGAAGGAAAAGACATAACAATTATTGCTTTCGGTGCGGCAGTGCATTGGGCTTTAGATACTTTAGCGAAAAATACTGATATTTCAGCAGATTTATTAGATTTGAGAACGTTGCAGCCTTTAGATACCGAAGCTATTTTTACTTCCGTGAAGAAAACCGGAAAAGTAATTATCTTGCAGGAAGATACTATGTTTGGCGGTATTGCCAGCGATATTTCCGCAATGATTATGGAAGAATGCTTCCAATATCTTGACGGGCCGGTAAAACGCGTGGCGAGTTTAGATTCTCCAATTCCGTTTACAAAAGCGCTCGAAGATCAGTTTTTGAGCAAAGGCCGATTTGAAGACGCCTTGAAAGAATTACTAGCTTATTAATTTACAATTCAATATCCTCACAAATCCCGATGAATCCTCATCGGGATTTTTTATTTCAACCAATATGCATTGAGAGGGCTCGCATTGCTGCCGCACACAGCAGCAACAAATCTGCCAAACTTCTTATAGCAACTGGGGAATTGTGTCCAAAACTGTGTAGCAATTCCACAAATTTATAGTGTAGAAACCATCTAAAACACCGCAAACAGGCGTTTTTCTGCAATGGCACGGCACTTGCTTTTCATATCAAGACTCAAAAAAAAATAAACCACCAAATAAGACAAACGATATGAAAGGCGAAACAATTACTTCTAATGAATTCTACAACGCAGAAAATGAAGCACGCATTGACGAGCAAGTTTTAAATAATTTTATTCTCAGAATAAACAGGCTCATCTTCAAACAGACTTTTTTAAACAGCGCTTTTGCCAGAATAGACAAATTAAACGCTTTAGTGCTTTTAGGCACATTCGCGCTCCTTTTTGGTGGCGCTTACCTGGTATATGAACTTCAGGCAGAATTCGAGCAGTTCAATCTCGACAGAATGAATTCTACCATAGGATTCTCTTTCATGATCCTTGCCGGAGCACTGCTGTTATTCAAGCTCACTTTCTTCCTTTACAATGTATACCTATATTTCAAATACAAGCCAATCGAATCCGTAAGCGATGAAGAACTGCCAACAGTTACAGTAATCGTTCCAGCTTACAACGAAGGAAAATTAGTTTGGGATACCTTATTAAGCATCGCTGCAAGTGATTTTCCAGAACAAAAACTGCAATTATTAGCCATCGATGACGGAAGCAAAGACGACACTTGGTACTGGATGCAGGAAGCTAAGAAAAGGCTAGGCGACCGATTGTCCATCTTCCAACAGCCAGAAAACAAAGGTAAGCGCCATGCACTTTACCGTGGTTTTAATCTCGGAACCGGAGAAATCTTCGTAACAATCGACAGCGATTCTATCGTAAAACCAGACACCTTAAGAAACCTGGTTTCGCCATTCGTTACAAACGAAAACTGTGGTGCCGTGGCCGGAAACGTACAAGTCTTGAACAACAAGCAAGCCATGCTTCCAAAAATGCTGAACGTAAGTTTCGTCATGAGTTTCGAATTCATCCGTTCCGTAGAAAGCATGTTGGGAACCGTGCTTTGTACTCCCGGAGCTTTAGCCGCTTACCGCAGTACTGCCGTATTCAAATGCCTTCCAGAATGGATCAACCAAACCTTCATGGGACAGCCGTCTGACATCGGGGAAGACCGCGCCATGACTAACATGATCTTGAAGCAAGGAAAGCAAGTGTTGTTCCAAAGAAACTCTTACGTCTTGACAAACGTTCCAGAAACCTACACTGGCCTATATAAAATGTTCATCAGATGGGGAAGAAGCAATGTTCGTGAAAACCTGATGATGGCAAAATTCGTCTTCACCAACTTTAGAAAAGAAGCAAAAGCAGGCGCCAGATTGTTATACATCAACCAATTTCTGTCCATCGCCATGGCTTACCCGTTCTTGCTGTTCATGCTGTTTTTCGTGGCCATGCATCCCGTGTTATTCATCAGCTCCACGTTTGCCGGAATTTTGATAGCCTCAAGCTTCCCAGTATTGTTTTATGCAAAACGACACGGCTTTTCAGAATCAGTATGGGCTTACACCTATAGCATCTTATACACCTTCGGATTGTTCTGGATCATGCCTTATGCCATCGCAACAGCCGGAAAAAGAGGCTGGCTGACAAGAGAGCTTTCTTAAGAATTAATTATTCAACTATATTTAAATCCAAGATGGGAAACTGTCTTGGATTTTTTTTGTTTTGAAAGCAGGTAGCTATATCTGTATTTAATAATAGTAGCTTAGTTTATATTTATTGCAAAATAGTGTAAGAATAAAAGTTTGATTTTTTTTTTTAAACAAGTAATTAATAGTATGTTTGAAGTTATTAATTAAGCACCATATAGATAGAAAAATAAATGCGCTACAAAATAAATTTAATAGGGATATTAATAATTACTTTAATTCCTACAATAACATTTGGTCAGGTAAATTTACCTATGTTGCCAATTTCTACACAAATACCTAATTATTCTAATCTAAATTTCCCGAATAATAGTAAGAATATAATTCCAAATTTAATAAATCAATTTATTGGTATTAATCCAGCTCAACAGAACCAATCAATAATGCGCGAAGTTGAACAAAATGAAAAACAAAGAATCGAAACACTAAACCAAATTAAAAATGATATTAATGAGTTTAGTACTTCAGTAAATTATAACCTTCCCTCTTTTTCAAATCTACAAGGCACAGAATATTACAAACTGGTTTACAATAAAATGCTTCTATTAAACACTGAAGATTATTCTGTAAAAGATGTAAACTTTGAAATCGAAAACGCTTATTTAGAAAACGCAGAAGACAAATTAGAATTCGACCAAATCATTAAAAATTCAGGCGATTATATTATTGCCAAAATGAAAGAATTGAAATATGATACAGAAAGCAATGTAGCAAAAAACTATATGTTGTTTCAATTCTTTTCAGAAACTTTACAGCTCAAATCAAATGGATTAAAACATACAGCATTTAAGTATGATTTTGTCGATTATATGGGACAAAAAGATTGGTCTAAAATGTTTGTTTCCAAGCTTTTAAAAACAAAAACAGGCCAATGTCATTCTATGCCTTTACTTTATCTAATTCTTGCAGAACAAATTCAAGCAGAAGCTTTTTTATCTTTTTCACCAAACCATTCATTTATAAAGTTCAAAGACAGAAACGGAAAATGGTATAATATTGAACTCACCAACGGAATGTTTACAGCAAGTTCTTTTATGATTAATTCGGGTTACATAAAAGCTGAAGCATTGCAAAATCATATCTATTTACAAAATCTTTCCAAACAAGAATTGCTTTCAGCATTCTATGTAGATTTAGCAAACGGTTACATACACAAATTTGGTTTTGATGATTTTGTAGAAAAAATAGCAGATAAAGCATTAGAACTATATCCAAAAAATGTAAATGCACAAATGATAAAAGCCAATTACTGTGCAATTCGTTTTGAGTATGTTGCAAAACAATTAGGAATAAATCCAAGTGATAACAAACAATTACAAAATATAAAAAACAATCCTAATGCAATTGCATTGCTACAACAAGCAAATGAGGAAGTTAAAAAAGTAGAACAATTAGGTTTTACAGCGATGCCACAAGAAGCCTACGAAAGCTGGCTGGGTTCTCTTAAAGAAGCAAAACGAAAGCAAGAGAATGAAACAATAAACACACAATTTAAAGGAACAATTGTCAAAACGCTTCAAAATTAAAGATGAGAAAAACGATTCGTATAATACTGCTGATATTATTTTCTGCTTCTTCAGCCAAAGCCCAAAATCAAGAAAAACTATTTGAGCAAAGCTTTGATTTGCTCAATACTATGCTTATCAATGAAAATAGTTATAGTTTCAAAAAAGCCGTTTTCTCAGTAGAAAACGCTTACCTAGATGATAAATTAGACACTTTAAGCATCAATAAGCAAATTAAATTCTTAACCGGTTTAAGCAATTCTTTAATCAAGGATAGGTTTTTGGCATATCTCGAAAAAGACAAGCCGACAGTCAATAAATGGGCATCGGTTTATCAAATAATGTGCGACACAATCCCAATTAACTATAATGATAAGTTATACAAGTATTCACCTTTCGGTTATGATTTCAATGATGTTTTCGGACACAAAACAAGAGAAAATTTATTTGTTTCTAAACTTTTAGAAACGCACAAAGGCAATTGTCATTCATTACCTTATTTATACAAAATTCTTTGCGAAGAATTAGGAACAACAGCCAATCTGGCACTCGCCCCAAATCACGTTTACATCAAGCACAACAGTATAAAAGATGGTTGGTATAATACGGAATTAACAAGCGGAATTTTCCCCATCGATGCGTGGGTTATGGCTTCGGGTTACGTTCATTTAGATGCGGTTTCAAACGGAGTTTATATGAAAGCGTTAAATAATAGAGAAAGTGTTGCACTCGTTTTAATCGATTTAGCAGACAATTACAACGCAAAGTTTCCTAATAATGACGGAACATTTATACTCAAATGTTGCGAAACTGCCATCAAAGAATATCCGCAGTTTGCAAGTGCTTTAATTTTAAAAGCTGAAACACGTTTCAAACAAATCAAAAAAATAAAAGACCAAGCGCTTTTCAACCAGCAGTTTGCAGCATTAGAAAAGCAATACGCACACATTCACGAAATAGGTTACAGAAGCATGCCTGAAAATATGTATCTCGAATGGCTAATTTCTTTAAAAACAGAAAGAAGCAAATACGAAAACAAAAATTTAAATACCTTTAGCAAAAAATAAACGCATAAAAAAATCTAAAATCCACGAATACTAAAAAAACAACTTATGAATAAAAAAATTTATTACTTGTTCATTTTTATCTTCTCTTTTTCTGTGCTTTCAGCACAAGAAAAATTATCTAAAGAAGAAAAAGCACGCCGAGAAAAAAACATTCAAGCCGGTAATCCCTTTGCCCAATTTGGTTATAAAGCTAAAATTGCAACTTTAAGCAAAGGCAAATATTTAGAATTCCACGACCTCGATAGTATTGTAACTATCGGTACAGTTCGTTGGCATGTTTACAAAAACGAAATAGTTGGACGTATCGTTCAAGACAGCATAAATCCCGATGCACAGCCGATCGGCGACCGTGTAGGTCGATGGATGTCTCCTGACCCATTGAGTGAAGAATTTTCAAGTTGGTCACCTTACACAATGTCCTTTAATAATCCTATTCAATTTGTCGACCCTGATGGTAGGGCTCCAGATGATTGGAGAATAAATTACGTAGATAAGCAAGGAAACAGCCAACAATTTGTTTTTAATGGAGGTGCTACTGCTTTGCCTGACAACCAATTTGTAAGAGATTTTGTTGGAGCTTACAATTACAACGTTGGAAATGGCGGAGGCGATTCAATGAAAGCTATTGCAGAGAATCCTAATATTACTGTCGATGTGCAACAAGGAGAATTTACAACACAAGATAATTCACTTTCAAAAGATTATAATGTTGTAAATTGGAATCCTAATTTAGGAATAGAAACCACGAGTGGTAATATTTTATCGCCAGCAACTTTATTAGAGCATGAAGCTGGTCACGCTTTAGCTGGAGCATTGGCTCCTGGGACAAAGTTAGCCAGAGTTGAATCTTCAGACAAACAATATAGGGATAAGGAAGAGAAAAGAGTGACTATAGGTATAGAACAGAAAACAGCAAGAGCCAATGGAGAAATTGGAATGGTTGGTACGACACGAACCGACCATAAAGGTTTGCCTGTAGTAACAAAATCACCTACATCAAATACAGTTGACAGACCAAAAACCTATAATACTTTAAATACGCTACATTCAAAAGGATTCTTTTTTCCTGGTTTTGGAGTTGAAGATACAGAAAAATATAGAAGATAGAAAAGAAACAAAAAATATATGAAAAAATTATTGATTTATATCGTTTGCCCTTTATTACTTAATTGCTATAAAAAGGACACTTCAAAATATTTAGAATTTTTTTACATGGGACCCAATATAAGCACGCCTTTTGGCTATCCGTGCTTTATGATTTCTGAAGATATATTAAAAGACGACATTAATTATAAAAAAATTGATGATGCTGAGCAGTTTGAGAAATTCATGAGTTTGTATGACAAATATGAAACAACGGATGACACTATAGGTATGGACATAAGAATTAAAATAGTAGTCCATAACAATCAAAAAACTGATACATTATGTTTGGGAGAATATTTTTACACTTATAAAAATGGTGTAAAAATGAAAGATAATAAAGAATTGTTAAACTACGTAAAGGAAATTATAGACTATAAAAACACTGTTCCTTCATTTGTAAAAAAGCATCCTGAACTTTATAAATCAAAAAAATGATTACTTATTCAATAAAAGATATACAAATAGTATAAAAATTTTTTCAGTGTTTCTCGGGTTTACGTTATTGATAGGTTGTTTTAAAAATAAACGCATAAAAAAATCTAAAATCCACGAATACTAAAAAAACAACTTTATGAATAAAAAAATTTATTACTTGTTCATTTTTATCTTCTCTTTTTCTGTGCTTTCAGCACAAGAAAAATTATCTAAAGAAGAAAAAGCACGCAGAGAAAAAAACATTCAAGCGGGAAATCCTTTTGCTCAATTTGGCTACAAAGCCAAAATTGCAACTTTAAGCAAAGGCAAATATTTAGAATTCCACGACCTTGATAGTATTGTAACTATCGGTACAGTTCGTTGGCACGTTTACAAAAATGAAATAGTTGGGCGTATCGTTCAAGACAGCATAAATCCCGATGCACAGCCCATCGGCGACCGTGCTGGGCGATGGATTTCGCCTGACCCATTAAGTGAAGAATTTTCAAGTTGGTCACCTTATAATTTTTGCTATAATAATCCAGTAAATTTTGTTGACCCTGATGGTAGAAGTGGAGAACCAGTATTAAATATGCAAAACAAAACAATTACTGTTACTTCTAATCTAATTTATTATGGTGGAGCAGGTTCTACAGAATTAGCAAGACAGTCAGCATTAGACATACAAAACCAATGGAATGGTGCTAATAGTGTAGTAAACATTGGAGGTGTTGATTTCAAGGTTAATTTTGTAATCAATGGCGAATATCGTAATGTTTCCGCAGATGAAATTTCAAATAATACAGATATAAAAAATAATTATTTCAAAGTTTCTGAAACAGGTTTAGCTGTTTCCTATACTGATACAAACGGAGATAATGGAGGAAACACAGGAGAATTTTTGCTAAAAAATATAGTAGGAATAAATTCAACAACTGAAGGTCACGAATACGGACATAGTTTGGGTTCTGTAAAAAGTTCTGATGGTGGTGTGCAAGGACATCCAGGCGACAGTAATCTTTTAGGCAATGCAGGTGCTCCAGGAATAATGTACCCAAGAGGTACAGCAGTTGATGCGCAATATACTTACAAGCCATCAAACGGTGCTTCAACAATTGACCCAAATACTGGAGCGAGAACAAATACTATGAACCCAGAAACAAGAAAAGTAAATCAAACTGATATAAATAATCTACATCTAGATAGAGTTCAATACGATAGTAATGGAAAAGGGCAGCTAGGTACTTTAACAAATACTCCTCACTAAAATAAAAATATTATGAAATATATTTTATCAATATTTATACTATTATTTTCTTGCCAAAGCATAAAGTTTTCGGCTAATGAAAATATAGAAGGTAATTGGTGTTTAGTTCAAAAAACTAAACTAAATGAATTAAATTATGGGAAAATTAATTTTTCTGATAAAGTGATTACTTTATCGAGTAGAGCAGATACAATTTATTCTTATAAATACTTAATACTAAAAAATGACTTAATGATTATAAGTTATCCTAACAAGGATACCATTCATAATAAAATTCAAAAAATTACAAAAGATAGTTTAATATTATCGTCTCTTATCGAAAAGCATAATAAACAAGTTTATTATAAATGTAATTAATGCAATCACAAACAAAGAAGTTTTTAAAATAAGACAATGAAAAATACAGTCCATTGCCTCAAAAAGGAACTCACTATTAAGTGGTTCATAACAATTTTCCTTTTAGTGTTTATAATTTATTCCTGCCACAAGAATGAAAGTAATGACACTTACATTATAACAAATTCTGACCTAGCTCAAAGATTAAAAGAATTTATAAATGATTCTGAATTACACAATAAGCAGAATGAAATTATAACTGAGAAAAAAATCATTAATAATGATATTATTGTTGCGCTGGATATCACTAATCAAAAGGACACTATATTAACATTAATTAATGCCAAGCCTTTTACCTGCAATCATGTGAAGGGACTAATAAGTTTAAAAGGTTATAATGTTTTTCTATATAGTGACATGAATGATGATTTTCTAAAAAAGTATTTTAAAATAATGCGTCCGTTAGATAGCTGCGAAAATTATATAAAAGAACAGAAGATAGATGTCACTTTTAAAGTTAATTATTATATCAAAAACGAAAGATTTGTAAAAATGTAATGTAAAGAAAAGTCTTAGAACTTACATGCGCCGAGAAAAAAACATTCAAGCCGGAAATCCTTTTGCCCAATTTGGCTACAAAGCCAAAATTGCAACTTTAAGCAAAGGCAAATATTTAGAATTCCACGACCTCGATAGTATTGTAACTATCGGTACAGTTCGTTGGCACGTTTACAAAAACGAAATAGTTGGACGTATCGTTCAAGACAGCATAAATCCCGATGCCCAGCCAATAGGCGACCGAGCGGGTCGATGGATGTCGCCTGACCCATTGAGTGAAGAATTTTCAAGTTGGTCACCTTATTCCTTTTCTTTCAATAGTCCAATAGTATTCAAAGACCCAGATGGAAGAGCACCTTTACCTTATAATGATGATATAATCACTAAAGTTTCTAATAAAAGAGGTGATGCTCACTATGTCCAAAGAGACGTTAGTATTAAAATGACACTAACTGTTGTAAATTCTAGTGGAGCTGACCTATCTAAAACAATGTTTAATAAAACATCAGGAACAGTTCAATTGTCAGGTTTTTCAGGAAATGCTCAAAAAGATTTTAGAGGCAATGATGTTACAACAAATGATAATTTAAAAAGTGTATCAGTTGAATACAAAGTAGTAAGTTCTTTAAATGATGTTGGGAAAAATGATCACGTAATGATGTTAGTTTCTAGTATACCAAAAACAGGTAATGACAAGGGCGATCTAGTTGGAAAGGCTGAAATAAATGGCAGAGTAAGTGCAGTTGAGATTGGAACCATAAAAAATAGTACATTCAATAATACTGCAACGCATGAATTAGGACATAATTTAGGATTAGAACATTCAAGCGGTGGATTAATGCACCCAACCTCAAATAATTCACTTTCCACAAATACTAGAGAAAGGGGTGAAACAGTATACAATCAAGTAGGTCCTTATCAAGGAAATGGTACTTATACTCAATCTCAAAATGGCGGTCCAGCATATACCACCAAAATTCAAACACAAGTAAATAACTTTTTATCAGATAATAAAATAAAACAATGAAAAATCTAAAATTTATAATCTGCTTAATTGTTACTACAACTTTCATAAGTTGCTATAATGAAAAAAATAAAAAAATCGATATGGGTTTGTATACTATTGATGTGCCATACGATTGGAAAAAAATAAATGTACAAGGCATCGACTCTGATGTTACTGCAATTTTAACACCATCAGGTGATACTATCATAAGTGATTATGGTAAATATTCACAAAAGTTTGAAGAAACCAATAAAGTTTTTTCAAAAAAACAAATACTAAAATATGAAGCCATGAAAATGGACACTAAAGATTTATTTTGGTCAACTACGCCAGAAATTGACCAAGCTCAAGGTACATTTTTAAACGAATATTACATGTATGAAAACATTGATAACTATAATGTAAAATTTAGAATTTCAAAAAAAAATAATAAAGGAATTACTGGTATTTCTGTTGATAGCCTTTTTAAAACAAATAATCGATTAACAATTTATTCTAAAAATTTAAATAAGTTGGAAAAAGATATATTAATTAATTCTTTTTACACAATCAAGTTTAATAAAAATAATAAAGAATAGTTAAATAAATTTATATATTTATCATTATTAACAATTTTAATATATTAACCCCGACCCATTAAGTGAAGAATTTTCAAGTTGGTCACCTTACACAATGTCCTTTAATAATCCTATTCGATTTGTCGACCATGATGGTAGAGCTCCAGATGATGTAATAATTACTGGCGCACAAAGTCAACAAGCACTTCAAGAGTTACAAAAATCTGTACAAGGGCAAATGAATTTATCAATGGATCAAAATGGTAAAGTTTCCTATACACAAGTTGGTAATGGAAATTTAAGTGCAGATGCTCAACAGTTGGCGAACGCAGTTAATGACCATTCCGTTACAGTAAATGTAGCTGCAACGAGCAATACAACAACAGCTGCCGGTAATTTATACATAGGTGGCGCATTTGGAGGTAATACCGTAACTACATCTCCTAATGGTAATACAGTATTGGCTAATCAAGAAATTAATCCTGGAGTGCTTGGAACTATGAGTACATATTATAACAAACCTGGTGGGGATACATTGCACGAAGTTACAGAAGCTTATCAGGGAGCGTTAATATCTCAAGCTTCTGGAGTTTCGTCAGCAGTTGCAGGGCAACCTAATTCGGTATATACTCAAGCACATAATTCAGCAACTCCACAAACAGGACCAGTCAATCAAACTGTTTATGATGCTAATAATAATGCTGTTCAACAAAATGCAAATGGGTCGTATCCGCCATCGGCAGTTAGAGCAGAATTCACTGTTCAACAAGGTAATAGAGCTCCAGTAATAATACAAACACTTCCTTAAAAAAAACACTATGAAAAATATTATCATATTACTATCTCTACTTTTTATTTCATGTGGAAAAAAAGTACTTATGAATAATGAAAACAATCTTAAATTGACTTCATATAAAGTCTACAAAATTGAAACTATAAATGATTATTATTTAATTTACGCCAAGAAAAAAGATTCATTATATAAAATTGTTTCAAAAAATGATCCTTCAATTTCTGGTTGTGAAAAAATTAAATTAAATAATTATTATAGTTTCAAATTGCATTCAAGAAGAGAAAATGCACCAACAATAGGTGGGGTAAAATTGAACCCAATAAACTATTTAGATGTGCATTGCTATATGTATGATAAGGATACAAAAATATGTATTGACGCGAAGAATGGAATTTTTGATTTATATTATGCTGAGAATGTAAATGGACTATGTTTTATTAAAGATTAAATGAAGAAAATATGTTTTATAATTGTTACTTACCTATTAACTACCCACGCTAGCGCGAGCGTCCCGCTCGTGCCCAAAATAAAATTAAAGAATAAAAATCTCTAGAAATAAAACACCAATGAAATTCAAAATACTAACAATTCTGCTCCTAATAACCACCACAACCTTCGCTCAAAAAGAAGGCCAGTCTTTCTGCAATGGTGATTCCTCTGAAACTTATTTTCCTTTACTAAAAGAGAAAAAAACACTAATCTGGTATGGCACTTATTATGAAGAAACGCAAATAGGCGAAAAAATAATAGAAGGCAAACACTATAAAATGTACTTGCAAGAATGGGAAAGCAAAAGAAAAGACACAATGTACATGAGAATGGAGGGCAATCGAGTATTTGAATACTATAAAGAAATTAAAAAGGAAAAACTTCGATATGACAGCACATTCAAACCTGAAAAAAAATGGGACGGCAGGGATGTCACTTATACCATTCTTTCCTACAATGAAGAACTCAAAACGCCTGCATGTCATTACAAAAATCTAATGGCGCTGAAAGCAGTATACCAAGATATAACATTCATCTTTTACTATCTCAAAGGGTATGGCTATATCGGCGCCACGCATGACAATCGGCTGGTTTCTTACACAATCCCAAAACTCCCATAGCAATTTTTACATAAACCACTAACAAACAACAAAATACAAAAACAAAAAAGTACGAAATCAATTTAAATGAATAAGAAACGCAACTGATAGAGCGGGAAATGATTTATAAAAAGCAAGAAATAAGCTTAAAAGAGTAAGAAATAAACTTGACCAAGCACGAAATTAACTCAAAAGTGCAAAAAATGAATTTAGAAGAGCAAGAAACAAACTCAAACGAGAAAGAAATGGACTTGAAGGAGCAAGAAATCAACTTGAAAATTAAAGAAATCGATTCAGCGGTTAAAGAAATCAGCTCAGATGAGGTATAAAAATCAAAAAAGTAAGTAGTTAATACTGGCCTGAATTTATAAATAGCAACTAAATATTTAAAATTTACAATTATGATTCATAAAATTGATAAATAGATATAAAAATATAATTAAGTAAATATTTATGTTAATAAATTAATTTGTGTTATAATTTTATATATTTGAAATACAATTTTTAAATATATAAAAAGATGAGATCAATTCATGAAACAAAACTCGGCATGTACAATGTCGTCCTCACGAGTCTGGAAGCACGGCCAGACTTGGTAGCAGAAGTTCCGGCGTTGGAAACAGCAATCACAAGATTAAGAACAAAGGTAGTTGCCATTGGCATCACGGGCCAGCAAGAAGATTTAATAATTTCTGGTGTTGCCGTTGACAAGGCGATGGCCAGAAAAAAGCTGTCAATCATGGGTGCAGATATTGCTACGCTTGTCTTTACGTATGCAGTAGAAATCAACGACCAGCAGTTGATGAAAGAAGTGAACTATTCAGCTACAGCATTAAAGAAAACAAAAGACGATCAGTTGCCACTGCGTCTAAAAAACATCTATGACAAGGCAAAGGAAAACCTCACAGCTTTAGAACCTTTCGGACTCAATATTCAATTATTAACCAGTTTCAACGATCTGCTTGACACTTACAAAGATAAAGTGCCAAACCCAAGAAGGGCGGCAAGCGCTAAGAAAAATATAAAAGCAAACTTGACACAGCTTTTCAAAGAAGCAGACGAAATTTTAAAACTGCAGGTAGACAAAAGAATGGTAGCCTTAAAATACAGCTATCCCGATTTTGTAGCCGAATATAAATCAAACCGCATCTTGATAGATGCCGCCAAAACAACGACCCAGTTCAAAGGAACGGTAACCAGAAAATCAGATGGCGCAAGAGTAGCCAACGCAACGGTAAAACTAGACAACACGATTTACCAAACGATCACCGATGAAAACGGAGCTTTCGTCATTAAAGAAATCCCTTATGGAAATTATACTGCAACAGCCACTTCCCACGAGCTTGAAACCATTGCAGCAACACCCATCCAGATTAAGAGAGGGCAGATCAATAGAATAAAATTCACGCTTCTTTCAAAATCAGAATAGGCAAATGTAAATAAGCAGTTATAGAAACCGAAACCACCTTCGGTTCTTTCTTAAAATTCTTTCCCCTTCAAAAATAGCGCTGTAGATCAGTAATACAGCCTAAAATCAAGAAGCTTGCAAAGCGCATAATGCTTCTGGTGCAGTTCCTCCACAATTTCAATCACATCGTCTTCATCTTGGCACAACCTAAAAAAAACCTGATCGAGACTGCCGCTTGTCACTTTGCTGCTGTAATTTCCATAACCTGAAATAGCTCTCGCTCCGGTAATGTCTAAAAAATATTGCGACTCTTCATCGCTTAAATCCAAAGGTTTGGAATTCGCAAAATGAATAATCTTGCCCCGCATTTTTCCTTCAAACAGTTCCGCAATTTCTTCCAGGCTGTAATAATAGTTGTTCAGGCAGATGTTACTTTCTTCGCCTTTCATCACGAGGTAGATGATTTCATAATTCTTGAAATTATGGTCTTCATAAAGCAATACATTCAGGCTATCATCAAGCCCTTCAATCGTATCGCAGGTTTTATAAATGCTGTCAATGCCGTTAACGGCTAGTTTTTCTAAGCTTTTGACAGTTTCGGTAGTAACGTTTATTTCTATATCTGGAACGGCTTCGAGGCAGAAAATAAATTTATCGTAATCCATGAAAGTAAGTTTGTTGCTTTTTTCTTTAACGGCAAATGTATATTTTATTGCCTAAAAAGAAGTGTTATTGTTCTTCCCGCAAAGGAGAAATATTAGCAGTAAAATTACTAAAAAAGAAATAGCTTAAAAAGTCAGGCTCACAGGATTTTCTTATATTTAGCCAATCAAAACCCAACCAATGAAAAAAACAATTCTCTCTATTTCGTTTGCAATAGTGCTTTTCTCCTGCAGCAAAAAAGAAACAGTGGCAGACAAAGACGCAGATAAAAAGTTTGACAACTATAAAGAATACTTTGTCAGCGAATTATGGAAAACAAGTCCAGAATGGGCTTCAAGCCAGGGATTTCACAAATACGACAGTGTCTTGGTAATTCCTGATGCCGGCAATCGAGACCGCCAGTTAAGCTTTTCAAAAGCCCATTTAGATTCGCTCCAAAACTACACGCCGGAAAGCCTTTCTGACAACAACAAGACCGATTACCAGATGATGAAGAATCTTTTGGAAAGCTATGCTTTCTCCATCAATGAAATGAAAGCCTTTGAATGGGATCCTTCCGGCTATAACGTGAGCGGTTCTTTTGCAGAAATCTTGAACGGCAATTATGATTCATTAGAAAACAGGCTTCGCAATTTCAGCTTGAAGTTGAAAAATATTCCAGCCTATTATGAAGCGGCGAAGAAGAATATAAAAAATCCAACGGTAGAACATACAGCGTTGGCAATAGCGCAAAACTTAGGCGGAATTTCTATTTTTGAAACCGATTTGAAAGCAGCGCTAGGCAAAAGCAAATTATCGCAAGCAGAAAAAGTTGAGGTTGAGGCAAGAGCAAAAACTGCGGTAAAAGCGATTCAAGATTACGCTTCTTGGTTGCAGAAATTAGAAAATAAAACGCCACGTTCTTTCCGATTAGGCAAAGAGTTGTATGCAAAGAAGTTTGATTTTGATATCCAGTCAGGCTATAGCGCCGAACAGATTTACCAAAAAGCAATCATCCAAAAGAAAGAATTGCACGGCAAAATGTTTGCGCTTGCAGATAAGCTTTGGACAAAATATCTGGGCAATGCGCCAAAACCTGCCGATAAACTGGCTTTGATCAAAGAAGTGATCAACAAGATCTCATTGCAGCACACCACTCCGGAAAACTTTCAGTCTGAAATTGAAAAACAGATTCCAGAATTGGTGGCTTATGTAAAAGAAAAAGACCTGCTATATATCGATCCATCGAAACCATTGGTCGTTAGAAAAGAACCAGATTACATGGCGGGTGTTGCCGGAGCCTCCATCTCGGCGCCAGGTCCTTATGACAAAAATGCAAATACCTATTATAATGTAGGAAGTTTTTCGGGCTGGTCAAAAGAAGATGCCGAAAGCTATTTAAGAGAATATAATAATTACATTTTGCAGATTTTAAACATTCACGAAGCGATTCCGGGACACTACACCCAGCTGGTATACAGCAACCAATCGCCAAGCATCATAAAAGCAATCCTTGGAAACGGCGCAATGATTGAAGGCTGGGCCGTTTATACCGAAAGAATGATGCTCGAAAGCGGTTACAAAAATTCAGATGAAATGTGGCTCATGTATTATAAATGGAACCTGAGAACGGTTTGCAATACGATTTTAGACAACAGCGTGCACACCAGAAACATGTCAAAAGAAGAAGCAATTAATTTGCTGACCAAGGAAGCATTTCAGCAAGACGCAGAAGCCGAAGGAAAATGGAAACGCGCCACTTTGTCTCAAGTACAGCTTTGTTCTTATTTCACAGGCTATTCTGAAATTTATGATTTCAGGGAAGAATTGAAAAAAGAGCAGGGAAAAGAGTTCAACTTAAAGAAATTCCATGAAAAGTTCTTAAGCTATGGAAGCGCTCCGGTAAAATATATTAAAGAATTAATGCAGAAAGAGAAGAAGTAATCAGAAAAACAAAAAAGCCCAAGTAAATCATTTGGGCTTTTTTGTTTTTATTTTTTCTTCAAGACAAAAACGTCTTCAATTTTTTGTCTTTGCTTTTCAGTCAAAGAAGATGTCTTTTTTAATTTGTCTGTAAATGCTGCAACTTCTTCTTTTGTAGCGGGACATCCTAGATTTTGCCCTTTGGCATCAAACGAATCGGCAAGCAGTTTACCGTCAGCATCATAAATCTGCCAAAACGGAATCCCGCTTTGATCTGCCTTGTATTTCTTCAAAATTTCATCAGCCCCGGGATTCTCCAAGCTTTTATCTTTCCTTTCTTGAACGGTTAAAAAAGTGGTAACATAGTTTTTATCAAAGAAAGGCTTGATTGCTTCATTCTGCATGTTGGCTTCCATCTTTTTACACCAGCTGCACCACGAAGCATGATACATTACGAAAACATTTTTCTTTTCTTTCTTGGCTTCTGCCATGGCTTTGTCTAAAATAACTGAAGCTTTTTCTTGAGCAATAGAAGTGGAGATCGTACCTAGAAAAATCAGGCAGGCCATTAAAATTTTTAATTTCATAAGTTATGATTTGAGATGTTGAAATTAAGAAATTCTATCGTAAGAAATAAAATAAACATAGAATTATTTAGCCGCAATAATTAAAATTTTCTAGACAAGAACAGTAGTTGTCGCAATCAAGACCCATTTGTTGCTATGGAATTTCCAAACTCTTGTCAATCTGTAAGTTGCATCAAAATAAAACCCTCGGTAGTAGCCCGTTCTTTTTTCCAAAGTATTTACGACAGAAACACTGCAGAAGATATCGATGCTCCTTTCAAATACTTCTATAGTTTGAAACTTTAAGACATCACCATTATTAATCTGCAGATTTTTGATTCCCTTAAAAACTTCGCCATTTTCATTTGTGTAAATAATATCATCATGCAGACAGCTGTAAATTACGGCTTTATCAGATTCAATCAAGGAATTGATCAACCTGTTTTCTAAAGCTTCAATTACATCATGGTGAGTTTTTGGCATGGGTAACGTAAATTAATATATTAATTTACGTAAAAAGTGATTGAATGGTTTTAAAAGCAGCCCTATAATTAAGATTTTTTTTTCATGCAGGCAGGCAATAAAAAAAAATCCCCTAAAATAAGGGGATTTTATGTCTATAGGTAGCCTAGAAGCCAATAAATAATAAAGAATAAGATAATCGTGCCTAGGCAACCGCCTCCAAGTTTTTTGGCGCCCCATCCGGCCAAGATTGTTTTGAAAAATCCGTTCATAGCATTAGTTTTTTAAGGTTGTAATTAAAGTTAGCAAATTCTATGAAAGTTCTTTTTATATTTAAGATAGTTTTATCATTCAATACTTGCCGCTCAGCAAAGCCCCGCCAATAGGTACTTTTGTTTCCAAGCCTAATTTTTTCATCATTTCATAAGTAGTGCAGATCGCAGCAGTCGTCACCGGAATCCCGATTTCTTTTTCAATCAAATCTACCGCTTCCAGAGAAGGCATTTGGACACAAGCAGAAGCTACCAAAACGTCAACGCCTTCCAAATTCAAGCGCTTATAGATTTCCAAAAGATTCATCGGATTTTGAGCAGCAACTTCTAAATTATCTGAAATCTCCAAAGCCACAAAATCTACAACTTCAAAACCTTGATGTTCAATATAATCAACAACCAACTGCGTCAAAGGTTTCATGTAAGGCGTGATCACGGCTACTTTTTTAGCACCTAAAACTTTCAATCCATTGATTAAAGCGCCAGCACTTGTAACAATAGGAGTAGGGAAGTCATTTTTAACGGTTTCTTCATGAAGATTGGTTTCAGAAACGCAGTGATACCCGCGGCCCATGCTCATGATGGCAACCAGGCAGGCATAACCCATCACGTCGACTCTGGCATCAGAAAGCTCTTGGGCACATTTCCAGCTCATGGCATCCATCGCTTCTAATTCTTCTTTTGTTACTTTTTTCATCCGCATTCTGCTAGAATGGAATGTAAATCTTTCCGGAAAAATTGTTTCTCTCGAACGAAATAACGCCGGAATCTCCGTTTCCATAGTTACATTTGAAGAAGGAACGATCTGGCCTATTTTATATGTTTTCATTTTATGGGTTTAAGGTTGTGGGTCAAGGGTTCAAGCTTTTGCTTCTTGGCATTCTTTTTTGGCTGGATTAAAACTCTTTTACAGTATTCACAATTGTTCCAATTCCTTCGACAGTTGCTTCCACAACATCGCCGTCCCACATCCATTCTTGAGGCGTTCTTCCTGCGCCGACACCAGCTGGAGTTCCAGTAGCAATGATATCTCCAGGTTCTAAAGTAAAAACTGTGCTCAAATCTTCCACCAAATCATTTATGTTGAAAAGAAGAAATTTTGTATTCGAATTTTGCTTTTCAACACCGTTCAATTTCAATGACAAATTCAAATTATGCGGATTCTCGATTTCGTCTTTAGTTACGATATAAGGTCCCATCGGCGCAAACGTATCTTGACCTTTTGAAACAATCCATTGGCCTTCACGACGGCAATCACGGGCAGAAATATCATTGATGACAGTATATCCAAAGACATAATCAAGAGCATTTTCTTTAGCGACATATTTTCCTTTTTTACCGATTACTACAGCCAATTCAACTTCCCAGTCCAATTGCTGCGTCAATTTTTTATTAAGCAAAATGTTTTCATTGGTTCCAATGACAGCTGTCGGAGGTTTTGAAAATATAATCGGTTTTTGAGGAAGTTTTCCTGTCGTGTCTAGGTTTCTGGCGCTTTCGGCAACGTGTTCTGTATAGTTTAAGCCAATTCCTATGATGTTTTTTCTAGGCTTTGGAATCGGAGCTAAGATCACAGCTTCATCCAATGAATAGGAAATTTCATCAAGCGATTCTTGGTCTAAATCTGCCAAAAGATCATTAATTTCAGGAATGACTTCAATTCCCATATCGATCAATTCAAGCATTGTAGACGGAAGAGGAAAGTTTACTGCTTCTCCAAAATCTTCCATATCGACGATTTGATTATTATGTAAAAACCCTAATCTTGGTTCTGATTCTTGTGTTTTGTATGTGAGTAGTTTCATTTGTAGGTGTAAGTATATTTGTTTGTATTTTTTTTGCAATGAGGATGACACGGATGCTTCGAAGTCGCGGATTTTTACGTATTTTTCTTTTTGACTTTAAGACTTTTCACTTTCGACTATCTGAAAACCGCCATTTTCTTCATAAGCCCTTTCTTGGTATAGTCCTAAAGACTCAATTACAGGCAGATCATTAAACGAAAACAAGCAAGCATCTTCAGTTTCGCTCAAGTTGGCGTGTTCATGGACAGCCCACGACGGAATGCAAAAAATATCTCTTTCTTTCCAGTCGAAGCGTTTTCCGTTGATGACAGAATAGCCTTTTCCTTTGGCACATTGGTAGACAAAAGAACCTGTGTGCTGGTGCGCTTTTGTATGCTGTCTGGCTCGTAGCAATTGCATCGAAGCACCCATTGTCTGCATCACGTGGCCGCCAGTTTTCGGATTAGAATAGTGCATTAAAATTCCGTCATAAGGCGAACCTTCGTTGATTTTTTCCATTTCTAATAAGGCAGGATAAACGTTTTTCCAAGAATATTTAAAAAGCGGAGAATAAGGCTTTTTCCAAATCCCATCTGCTGGCAATAATCCTGAATTTCCGTAAGTTATAGGTGAAAAATTAACTGGATGCTTTAAGTCTTGCTTGCCGTCATAAACAGCATAATCATTAGCTTCCAGTGCATTAATCAAAGGAATATCTAAACCGTCTTGCCAAATACATGTCTTGCCATCAGTTGCAACGCCGTGTTCGTGCCAAGTGCTGTTTGGCGTAATCACAAAGTCATTGACCTCAAAGGTAATTTTATGTCCGTCAACCACAGTATAACCGCCAGAACCTTCCATGATAAATCGCAATGCCGAAGCCTTGTGGCGGTGGGCAGAAGTGCTTTCTCCAGGCCGTGTCACTTGGATTCCTGTATAAAGCCAGCCAACTGCAGCGCTGACGTCTTTTCGGTTATCATTTACTAAATAAACCACACGTCGTCCTGCTTGTTCAGGCGTTACCAATTCTGATGATTTCAAAACCAATTCCCGCAGATTATCATATTTCCAAAGCATTGGAACCGATGAAGTTCGCGGTTCCCAAGGTTCGATATCATTGGCAACAGTCCACAGAGCACCGGCTCCAAGTGCTTCCAATTCTTTATAATAAGCTTCCAATTCTGGAGTCGTTTGAACTCTTGCTCTGCCGATTTGGTCGTCGTTGAATTTTGCTTCCATTTGTCTATGTTTATTTCAACTCCGACAGAGTTTTGAACTCTGTCGGAGTTGTTAAGTACTATTCGATAATAAAATCTATAATTTCGTTTAAATTTTGTTTGATGCTGTGATAACTCTTAAATTCTTCTTTACTGCCATAAATATCGATAACTTCTTTTCTGTTTAATTTCGTGGGCTTATCTGAAAGTATAGAACCAAAAGATGACCAAGGATAAAGACTCATTTTAGTACAAAAACCGTGTTGAACAGGATTATTATGAATGTAATAAATTACGTTTTGTAAATATTTTTCAGATGTAATTAATTTTCGTTCAAAAGGTTTTTCAAATAGTCCTCCAGTTCTATTAAACTTCTTGTTTATTGCTTGAGTATAAGCATTAAATAAAAATCCAAACTGTTTAGACGGCTCAATTATTTTAGGCTTATTGATTGTTGAATATTCTAATTTTTCAATATTGATTTCATGATCAATTTTTATATAGACCAAAATATGGAAATGATTTTTCAGTAAACACCAAGCATATGTTTCTGTAATTGGTGAAATATACTTGTCATATAATCTTAAAAAATGATAATAACTTTCAGAATCAAAAAATACGTCTATACTATTGTTACCACGATTATAAATGTGGTAATAATTTCCTTTTTCGAGTGGAATTGGCTTGTAGTTTTTCATAGTTATTTAATGAAACTCCGACAGAGTTTTAAACTCTGTCGGAGTTGTTAATTGATGTTGAAACTATCGCTTATTAAATTCTTCGTGATTATCAATAAAAGTAATTTTTCTTGTCGGAGCCACATTTACTCTCAAATCAAAGATGTCGAAGCGATTGTAATGTCCTAAAATATCGTGCATTTGTTTGGGCTGGATACATTTGGCCAAATCAATTTCAGCATAGACAATTCCTTCTTCATCAATCAAAGGCTTGCCGACAACAGCGCCATTCGGACCAATAATTCCAGAAAAAGCAGAATTTTTTCGAGTCAGCAATTCTTCTACATTGGGAACATCTTCTTTTAAAGCATTCATAATTTCCTTCGAAATTGTCGAACACGAAACTACCGTAAATAGTTTTCCTTCAAATGAATGCGCGGCAGCACGAATTTTAATCGCTTCGGCCATATCATAATCGGGTGGCGCAACAGGAAGCGAAATATAATTGGCAATGTGAATCAATTCGCCTTGTGAAAGCAATGTAAATCGCGCCAAAGTATTCGTGTTTTCGCCACAGGCCAAAGTTCCAATCGGGCCAATTTCTGTGTCATAAACTTTCAAAGAAGAACCGTCACCGCTTGTCCAAGTCAATTTTTCCGCCCAAGTCGGGACTAATTTTCTGTGTTTTCCAATCAGTTTTCCTTCGTTGTTTATAATCAGATTTGTATTGTAAATTTCTCCATAGCTTTTTCCTCTTTCATTGATTCCGATAACAATATGAGCATTGAATTCTTTCGCGGCATCGCAGATTTTCTGAACTTCTGGACCATCTGCCAAAATCGAGCATTTGTATAAAACTTCATACCATTTGCTTCCTTGAACCGGCGTCATAATCCAATTCCAATAAGGATATCCAGCGATAAAAACTTCTGGAAAAGCCACAAGGCTCGCTCCGTTTTGAGTTGCTTCTTTGATAAATGAGATTGCTTTGTCTACCGTCGCATCAACGTTTAAAAAAACGGGAGACGTTTGCACTGCAGCCGCTTTAAATTTTGGAAAATTCATTTAATTGCAAATTATTAATTACTATTCTTGAAATAGGTACTTTGAAATTTTTTCCTTCATTTCTTCAGAAAAAGGTTCCGCTTTAATGTCGTTTCTTTCTTCGTTGAAAGCCACGTTTACCAAAGTTACTTCACCTTCCAGACAGGTTTTGTCATTTTCATCTGCAAACCGAAAACCGCAGTTTACAGAAGCGCCTCCGAGGTTTTTAACCCACAATGATTTAGTCAAAATTTCTCCCAAACGTGCTGCTTTTTTAAACTGTACTTTTAAATCGACAGTAGGGATTCCATTTGTTTCATGGATTGTTGAAAATGGCCTTTCTAAAGCTTCTTCGAACCAATCTTCTACCAAATCATTTAGCATTTCCAAAAATCTCGGATAGAAAACAATTCCAGCGTAATCGACATGTTTGAAGCGTATTTTTTCTTCTTTTGTAAAATAATTGCTCATTCTTTTTTATTTTTTAAACACAGATTTCACAAATTTTCACAGATAAAAATTAGAGATTTATTTTTTTATCTCAAGATCATAAATCTGTGCTAATCTGTAAAATCTGTGTTTTATATTTTAGTTAAAAACTTTCCACACTAGCTTTCTTCATATAATATTTAAACGTTTCCGGAATTGCATTTTCATCCAATAAACATCCGGTTTCTAATTCAGGATAGGTTTCTGCAAACGTTTGGATTTTTGTGCGATCAACACGCATGCTCACAACGCCTCTGTCGACATCATCAGGATGGCAAATTCCAGCGGAAGCCATCAAATCCATCGCATTTTTGACTGTTTCTTGTTGGAATCGTGCCACACGGATACTTTTTTCTTCAGGAACTAGCCCTTTTACTAACTTCGGATCTTGCGTAGCCACACCAGTCGGACAGGTGTTTGCATGGCATTCTAAAGCTTGAATACAGCCCAAAGCGAACATCATTCCTCTGGCAGAATTGCACAAATCGGCTCCTGTTGCAAGTGTTTTTATGATATCAAATCCTGAAATTATTTTACCGCTGCAGATAATTTTTATTTGCTCTTTAATTCCGAAACCTTTTAGCGAATCATACACAAAAGCTAGAGCGTCCCGCAAGGGCATTCCGACGTGATCTGAATATTCAATCGGCGCCGCCCCAGTACCGCCTTCACCGCCGTCAACAGTAATAAAATCAAAAAAAGTCTGGGTTTCGACCATTGCTTTGCAAATCGAAAGAAATTCGGATTTGTTTCCAATACAGATTTTCATCCCGATTGGTTTCCCGCCAGAACCTTTTCGCAATAATTTTATGAAATCCATTAATTCTAAAGGCGTTTTGAAAGCCGAGTGGGTTGGTGGCGAAATAATATCTCTTCCTTTCCCGACCAAACGAATTGCGGCGATTTCATCAGTCACTTTTTCCTTTGGAAGAATGCCGCCGTGGCCTGGTTTTGCGCCTTGAGAAAACTTGATTTCAATCATTTTTACGTTTTCAAAATGTGCTCTTTTTTCGAAATGCTCGTAAGAAAAATTTCCGTCTTCATCTCGGCAGCTGAAATAACCCGTTCCGATATTCCAAACAATGTCTCCACCGCCTTCAAGATGATAGGGTGAAAGTCCGCCTTCACCAGTATTATGATAAAATCCGCCTTGTTTTGCGCCGGCATTTAATGCCATAATTGCATTTTTGCTTAATGAGCCATAGCTCATCGCACTGATATTATACAAACTTGCAAAATATGGCTTTTCACACTGTGACGAGCCTATTTTGACTCTTGGATTCATATCAATATCTGCAAAAGGAATGGCTTTGATGCTGTGGTTTATCCATTGATAGCCAATATCATAAACGTCTAATTGCGTTCCAAAAGGGTGGGAATCAGTTTCTTTTTTGCTTCTTTGGTAAACCAAGCTTCTTTCTAATCTGTTGAAAGGCGTTCCGTCCAAATCAGTTTCTACAAAATATTGCCTGATTTCTGGCCCGATTGATTCTAATAAATAGCGCATTCTTCCCAAAAGTGGAAAATTTCTTCGGATTGTTTTCTTTGATTGGAACATGTCGTAAAACCCCATGATAATCAAAGGCAAAAAGATTAATAAGAGGAAAATTGACTTCCAATTGATGTAAGTCAGCAGCGCAATTATAGATAGCGACGTGATTGTGAAAACTAAAAATACTTTTCTCATGCTTTTTATTTTAGGCTAATATTAGTAAATTTTAATTAATTTTTGGTGTTTATTGCTTTCAATTTGAAGCGCTGGATTTTGCCGGTTTCTGTTTTTGGAAGCATTTCTAAAAAACGGATTTCCCTTGGATATTTATAAGGCGCAGCATTTTCTTTGAACCAATCTTGAAGCGATTTTGCATATTCATCGCAAGCTTTTGATTTGTCATTCAAGACGATATAAGCGCAAACCAGCATTCCTCGGTTTTCGTCAGGAAGCCCGATAACTGCGCATTCAGCAATATCTTCGTGTTTTAAAAGTACGCTTTCCACTTCAATTGCGGCAATATTGTAGCCAGAAGAAATAATCATGTCATCGCCACGAGCCACGAACCAATAATAGCCGTCTTCATCTTTTCTGAAAATATCTCCGGTCAGGTTCCAGCCGTTTTGAACATACTCTTTTTGCTTGTCCATTCGATTCAAATATTTGCAACCCGTAATTCCTCTGACAGCCAGTCTTCCTGGCTCATTGATTCCTAATTCATTTCCTTTTTTGTCAACGATTTTTGCTTCATAACCGTGAATTGGCTGGCCTGTAGAACCTTTTTTCATATTTTCTTCATTGGAAGAGATAAAAATATGCAGCATTTCTGTAGCGCCAATTCCGTCAATAATTTTTAATCCTGTGGCTTCGTGCCAATCTTCCCAAACTTTTTCAGGCAAAGTTTCTCCTGCAGAAACACATTTTCTAAGCGAAGAAATATCAAAATCTGAAACTTTTGCCGCTAAAATTCTGTAAGCTGTTGGCGCAGTAAATACAATTGAAATTTTATGCTCTTGGATAGCCTGCAGTAATAAATCTGGTGACGGTTTTTCTATCAAAAATGTGGAAGCACCATAATAAAAAGGAAACAAAACCAACCCTCCGAGTCCGAAAGTAAAGCCCAAAGGCGGACTTCCGGTAAAAATATCTTCTGATTTTGGTTGCAAGGCATATTTTGGAAAAGCTTCACAAATCAGCAAAATATCTTTATGATAATGTGAAGTCATTTTTGGATTTCCCGTAGTTCCAGATGTAAATCCGATTAAAGAAATATCATTTGCTTTGCTTGGAAAATTTGTAAATTCTTTAGGTTTGTGGTGCATTAAAACTTCTAATTTTGAAGTAGCAGTTTCTGTCCCGTCAAACGTAATTATTTGTTTTAAAAATTCAGATTTTACAGAAGCCATCGCTTCTTCCAAACGATAATCACAGAAAGCGTGGGAGATTTCAGCACTGTCAATCATCACTTCCAATTCTTTTTCGCGGAGCAAAGGCATTGTGGCAACAACGATTCCGCCCGCCTTTAAAATAGCAAACCAAATAGCAACAAACATCGGATTATTAGCAGAACGAATCAAAACGCGATTGCCAGAAACCAAACCTAAATCATCTACTAAAACGTGTGTAATTTGGTTTGACTTTTCATATAAATCTTGAAAAGTCCATGTTTTTTCAAATGTCCTGATGGCGATATTTTGCCCGCGGCCTTCCTTAATATGATAGTCCAATAATCTTTCTACGCAGTTTAAATCTTCTGGAAGCAGAAATTCTTCCTTATCATAAATATAATCAGGTTGGAGTTTTTGTGAAGGAAGATGTTTTTGTGCGAAATTATCAACGTAGTTCATTTTTTAAGTTTCTGAGGTTTAGGTCACTAAGGCGCTAAGTTTGAAGCTGATTATATTGATTTCTTATGGCTTTCTGGTTTCAATTCTTTCTTCATATTTTCAACCGCTTTTCTCTCGCTCAATTTATAAGGATACAAATGCGAAATCCCGCTTTCATATTGCCATGGAATGTCATTTGCTTCAAATTGTTCGTACGCCTGCGCATTTCTGACAAAATTCGGATCTAACAATAAAGGCCTTCCCAAAGCGACTAAATCTGCTCTTCCGTTTAAAATAATTGTGTTTATTTGGTCGATATCTTGAATCGTTCCTGTGGTAATTGTTGGAATATCAATTGTATTTTTAATTGCGTCTGAAAACGGAGTCTGGTACATTCTGCCATAGCCAGGTTTTTGTTTGGCAACCGTGTAACCTGTGGAAACATTGATAATATCAGCTCCAGCTTCTTTAAAAGCTTTTGCGATTTCTAAAACGTCTGCTTCTGAAATACCATTTTCTGCCCAATCAAAAGCCGAAATTCTGACCGAAATTGGCTTATCTTGATCAAAATTTTCTCGAACGGCTTTAAAAACTTCCAAAGGGAATTTTAATCTATTTTGAATGCTTCCGCCGAATTTATCAGTTCTGGTATTTGTCAAAGGCGATAGGAAGGAAGCCAGCAAAAATCCGTGGTTGGCTTGAATTTCTATCATGTCAAATCCAGCTTCTTCGGCATTTTTTGTAGCTTGGATAAATTCTGAAATTACGGTTTCCATGTCTGTAGCATCCATTTCTTTTGGAACAGGCATTTTATCTTTATACGGAATTGCAGAAGCAGAAAGCAAATTCCAAGAGTTTTCCAACGGAATATTATAGCCTTCCGAAGGCAATTTTACACCGCCACGACGTCCTGAATGCCCAAGTTGGATTGCTATTTTTGCTTGGCTATTTTTATGTGCAAATTCAGTAATTTTTTTCCAGCTATCTATCTGTTCTTTAGTATTTATCATGGCACAACCTAAAGTAACTTTTCCAATATTTGAAACCGCTACCGATTCTGTAATGATCAAGCCAACGCCGCCGATAGCACGGCTTCCATAATGAACCAAATGCCAGTCAGAAATCAATCCGTTTTCAGCAGAATATTGTTCCATCGGAGCCATTACGATTCTATTTTGCAAATTCATCTTTCTTAAATTATAAGTAGAAAAAGCTGGCGGATTTTTTAAGTTTTCATTTCCGATAGATTTGTTGAAATTAGCTAAAACTGCATCTGTAAAAGAGGAATCTCTGATGGCTAAATTTTCAAAAGTCACTTTTTTGGAACGTGTCATTACGCCAAAAGCAAACGGCAGAAAATCGTGCTGAATATGTCGGTCCATATCTTCAAACCATTCAAGCGAAACCTTTGCGGCGTGCTGAATCATTTCAACTCTCTGTCGGCGTTTGTTATCGTATTCTTGAAACGCTTTCTGGATATCTTTTTGATTTTCGGTAATAGAATCTGCCAGGGCAATCGCACATTCCATGGCTAATTTTGTGCCTGAACCAATGGAATAATGTGCCGTAGCTTTTGCGTCTCCTAATAAAACCATATTATCTTTATGCCAGTTTTTATTAGTAATTATCGGGAAATTTCGCCAATGCGATTTGTTTGAAATTAATCCGTGTCCGTCTAATTCTTCTTTGAAAATTTCAGATAATTTTTGAATCGTATCTTGTTCATTCGTAGTTTCAAAACCTGCTTTTTCCCAAGTTTTCTCGGTAGTTTCAAAAATCCACGTGCTCATTCCTTCTTCATATTGGTAAGTATGCGCTACGAAAGTTCCGTGAGGCGTTTCCCTGAAAAAATAAGTGAAGGCTTCCAGTGGTTTTGTGGAACCCATCCAGACAAATTTATTTTTCTGCAAGACGGTTGTTGTGCCAAAATCTTCCTTGAATTGTTCTCTGATTCCACTGTTTATACCGTCTCCGGCAACAATTACATCAGAATTTTTAAATTGAGAAAGGTCGCCAATATTGTATTCAAAATGCAAATTGACTCCTTCTTCACGACAACGCTGCTGTAACAATTGCAAAAGCGTTTTTCTGGAACAGCCACAAAATCCATTGCCTGTAATGCGTATTTTTTCTCCATTTCTGGCCACATCCAAATCATCCCAATAGGCAAAACGGCTTCTGATCAATTCATAAGATTTTGGATCTCTGGTCAAAAATTCGCTCAACGTTTCATCCGAAAAAACAACTCCGAAACCAAAAGAATCATCTGCTTTATTGCGTTCGTAAAGATCTATTTGACAGCTAGGAATTGCTTTTTTTAATAGAATTGAAAAATACAATCCTCCAGGACCGCCACCAATTACAGTTATTTTCATTATTTTATATTCTAAAACCTATTTTTAATTTCTTTTTATGGCAAACAATTCGCCTAATTTGGCATAATTAGCACCCGCCAAGCGTGAAACGGGCTTGTATGTCTCCAAATTTATCTTGTGATCTTCCAGTAAAACAGAGTCGTCGAAATGAAACATCACGATTCGCCCAATTACAATTGTAGCGCCGCCAAATTTGTGATTTTCCAAAGTGTAATGATGAACCAATTCGCATTCAAATGAAATCGGACTTTCTTTGACTCTCGGTGGCTTTACTTTTGCTGAGGCAATAGGAGTGAGGCCTGCCAGTTGAAATTCATCGACATCATGCGGTACATTTTGTCCGGTAATGTTCATTTGTTCGACAATTTCTTCGGTAACCATATTCACTACAAATTGCTTAGTTTGCAAAACATTGGTCAAAGTATCTTTTTTGTGGTCGTTAGAATGCGCCGTTGAAAACATAATGTGCGGCGGATCATCACCAACAACATTAAAGAAAGAAAAAGGAGCGAGGTTGGCAATTTTGTCTTCGCTAATAGTAGAAATCCATCCAATTGGTCGCGGAATTACAGCTCCGGTAAGCAATTTATAAATGGCTTTTTGGTCTAAATGGTCAGGATTGAATTCCATTTTAATTGTGTTTGTACAAATTAAAGGAAATTTTTAGAATTATTTTTAATAGAATGTAATTTTAGATTATTAAAAATACGAATAATATAAAATTAATATTGAATTTTGAAAAACTATTTAAATTTTTGTCAATGAATTTCTTCTCCTAAATAAAGATATAATTAATTGAATATTAGCTTTGTTTCTTATATTTTAGATAACAATTTTCTTTAGAAAATTAAATTTTAAAACAAGCTATTTTGGCAAAAGTAATTTAGAGTTTTCTTATAAATCTTTGTAAATTAGAAGAAAAAATTCTGTTTCGATGAAAACAATTCTGCTTACCAAAGAAAAAATCCTTGAAATTTACAAGCCAATTGCCAATGAAACGCACAAGGGAATTCAAGGGCATGCTTTGATTATTGGAGGAAGTTATGGAAAAATAGGTTCGATTGTGCTTTCTACCAAAGCTTGCCTGAAATCGGGTTGTGGATTGGTTACTTCTTTTGTGCCAGAATGCGGGTATGATATTATTCAGATTTCTTTTCCGGAAGCGATGGTTTTGACTGATCCAAATAAAAAATACATCTCTAAAATTGAGTTTGAAATCGAGCCCAAAGCAATTGGAATTGGAATGGGAATCGGGCAGGAGGAAATTACGCAGAAAGCTTTTTATCATTTTTTAAAAACTAATAAAACGCAACTTCTAATTGATGCTGACGGAATTAATATGCTTTCTGCAAATAAAGATTGGATTTCATTATTGCCAGAAAAAACAATATTGACGCCTCATTTTAAAGAATTGGAAAGATTGCTCAGAAAGTGGAATTCTGAAGAAGAAAAATTAGAAATGGTAAAAGATTTTTCTACTAAAAATAATATGATAATAGTTGTAAAAGGCGCTCCGACAATCATAATTGATGGGCAAACTAGTTATAAAAATACTACAGGAAATGCAGCTTTGGCAACTGCAGGAAGCGGTGATGTTTTATCAGGAATAATAACGAGTCTGCTTGCACAATCTTATGAACCGATTGAAGCCTCAAAATTAGGCGTTTACCTTCACGGACTAACGGCTGATTTGGCTTTGCCAGAAACTGGCTATCAATCTTTTACAGCTTCCACAATAATTGACTATCTAGGGAAGGCATTTTTAAGCTTGGAAAATTAAGCAATAATTTATTCTTTGATTACTATAATTGTAGCCTTAAAACCAGTTGCCAGATTCCATTTATCTGCAGAAATTAGATTTTTTTTGTCATCATAGACGTGGAATTCAGCGGTATTTGGTCCTGAAAAACCTTGATTTAAAGCTTCAAAATCAATTTTGTTAAATCCGGGTTTTAGCGTAATGCTCAATCCTTTGAAATCACTTTCAAGAGTGATAGAAGGAACTACAACTACATCATTTACAGAGACTTTAATCATGTCTCCATCAGGATATTCGTGATCTCTGTAAATTACGTTTACAAATTCGCCACTGTTTCTAAATTCGCCAAAAAACTGGTTTCCTTTAATCACATTATCAGGTTCTTTGCCATATTTTTTGTTTAATTTCTTATTGTATTCTTCTCCTGGATTGGCAAAAGTCTCTCTTTTTTCTGCAAAATTTACGCCGTCAGACTCTCCAATTTTAAATTTATCTGACTTTGGCTTGCTGAAAGTAGAGAAATCAATATTGGGAGCTATGGAAGTTGATTGGGGAATCGAATTGCTTTTTGTTGTATTCTTTGAAGTTGTCGCAGGAATTGCAAGCGAATTTCCTCTATCTACCTGAGAATAAAGTGTGTACGAAAAAAGAAGTAAGAATGCAGTTATAAATTTCATTAAACGTTTTTTAATAGTCTGAGTGCTCAAATTCTGTGCCTAAAAATAAGAAAAATCGCGGACTCTGGTTTTCTTTTAAATAACTTTTAGCATTTTGATTTCCTTGTATATTAATTTAAAATTGTATTTTAGGGATCAATTAAATTATTTTGGAATGCAGAAACCACTTGCATCCGACGAATCTTCAAAAAAATTATCTATGAAATTGTCTGTCGAGAGAAAACCAATAAAAGTTTATCCAGATTCAGCACGTGTCATCGCGCGTTATTTTTTTAATGGCGAAGAGCGAGCTATAGCTTTGATCAAAAAAATATTAGAATTAGACAGCGAAAGTATTTTCGGAATTATTTCTCCATTGCTGCAGGATTATTCAAAAAGACATCGAAATATTACCAAAAAATTGCTCAAAAATTGTGAGAAAGTAAAAGACTATGTTGAGAAAGCAGGATACAGTTATTCAAACCTTGACGAATATTCGAAATTGCTTATCGGCTCTTATTTTACGCATGAATATTCGATAGAATCGGCTGCTTTTTTCAATCCGTCGATTGTTCCAGATCCTGATCAGTCGAATCTTGAAGAAGGGCAGTTGCGCGTTTTGATCAGTTTTCGGGCTGTTGGCGAAGGCCATATTTCTTCGATTGTTTTTCGCCGTGCGATGATTGACAAGCATAATAATATCACGGTAATTCCGGCTGGAAATTATATTGATGAAGCTGAAAAGGTTCACAATATGATTTACAATAAAAAATTGTTTTTGAAAAAAGGCGAGGAAGCCGATATCAACAACGATTTTCTAAAAGATGTAGATGAAAAATTGGAAGATCGCTTTGATTACGAAAGCCTTAAGAAAATAATCATAGAAGCAAAACAGAAAACTTCTGACGAGAAAACTACAAAAGAATATGATCAAATTCTCGCATTATCAGATAGTTACCGAAAAATTTGCTTTTCAAAAGATACAGATATTAGCGACCGCGTCATTTTTCCTATTTCTGATTTTGAAAGTAAAGGAATTGAAGATGCGCGTTTCGTGAAATTTACGAAGGAAAATGGAAAAGTAGTTTATTATTGTACGTATACAGCTTTTGACGGTCAGCACATTATGCCGAAATTAATGCATACGTATGATTTTTATAATTTTAAAACGGGTCCGTTAAATGGCGCTGGTGCAAAAAATAAAAATTTGGCGCTTTTTCCAAGGAAAATTAACGGGAAATTTGCAATGCTTTCCAGAATCGACGGTTGGAATAACTACTTAATGTATTCTGACAATATCAATATTTGGGAAGATCCGATCAAAATCCAGAGCCCAGAATATCCCTGGGAATTTGTGCAGATTGGAAATTGCGGTTCGCCAATTGAGACGAAATATGGCTGGCTTGTGATGACACATGCCGTTGGGCCGATGCGTCATTATTGCATCAGCGCGTCATTATTAGATATTGATAATCCGGAGAAAGAAATTGGCCGTTTGAAAGATCCGCTGATTATGCCGAATAATGATGAACGCGAAGGTTATGTTCCAAACGTTGTTTATTCTTGTGGATCGATTATTCACAATGATGAGCTTATAATTCCTTACGGATTGTCAGATCACAGTTCAGGATTTGCTACTGTAAATTTGAATGTTCTGTTGGAGCGGTTAGTGAAAGGATAACGAATATATTGTCAAATAGGAGTTTTTTATTGAAAAGCTCCTATTCTACTTTTATTATTTTTGCACTATAATTTATATTATGTAAAATAGAATATTTTAAAACTACCTTTTATGCAGTTTTCTATAGTTTGATTAAATCTGTATATTTGCCCACTTTCTAACCTTAGATTTACATTAATGGAATTTTTATTTATAATTGTTGTTGTCTTCTTATTGTTTTTTGCTCCGAAATACTTCCGTAAAAAAAAATAAAAATTACTCATGAAGCTTTAAGCGATTTTTGAGCTCGCGAATTTCATCATTCAGTTTCGTTTGTTTTTTAAGCAGATTTAATATCACATCAATTCCTTCGTGATTTATATGCAATTCATAATGCAATTGCCTGCAGCGCTCTAAATCTTGCAAACATTCAGGATCAAGAAAAATTTCATTGTCTTGACGTGATAATTCTAAAATTCCCATTTCTTCCAAAACATCTATGAATGAGGTTTCAATATTATAATGGCTGCAATATTCTGATATGATTATTCTTTCGATTTTCATGGCTGTAAATTTTAAAGTTTGGATAAATTTCTAAAAGCTTCTTTTTGTTCTTCAGATAAATTCACAGGAATTTTTATATCATAATTGATAATCAAACTTCCAAAACTTCCTTCTTTTTTATACACTGGAAGCCCTTTATTTTTCAATTTCACTTTCGTTCCATTTTGCGTTCCTTCGGGAACTTTGAGCTTGACTTTTCCGTCTAAAGTCTCAACTGTTATTTCTCCGCCTAAAACTGCGGTATACAAATCAATAGAAACAGTTTTGTAAATATCTTCATTAAGTCGCTTAAATTCAGGGTCATCGGGAATTTTAAAGGTGATAAATAAATCTCCAGATAAACCGTTATTTGTGCCTGGCGCTCCGTGTCCTTTTAATTTAATCACTTGTCCGTCAGCGATTCCGGCTGGTACAGTAATTCGCAGATTCTTTCCATTTACGGTAATTGTCTGTTTCTGCGTACTTACAATATCTCTTAAATTCAGCTGTAATTCTGCATTATAATCTTGCCCTTTATATTGGGCTTGCTGTCTGCTTTTTCCTTGATTTCCAAACATAGAACTGAAGAAATCTGAGAAATCGCCACCGTCAAAATTTCCTCCGAAATCTGAATAAGAACCGCTTTGTCCTTGCCCCTGATATTGCGACTGAGACTGTTTTTGCCTTTCAAATTCATCAGCATGCTGCCAATTTTCACCATAAGCGTCATACTTTTTCCTCTTTTCAGGATCACTGAGCACTTCATTCGCCTCATTAATCTGCTGAAATTTTTTATGTGCTTCTTCATCATTTGGGTTGACGTCAGGATGATATTTTCTAGCCAGTTTTCGATATGCTTTTTTTACCTGATCTGCTGAAGCCGATTTATCAATCTCAAGTAATTTGTAATAATCTATAAATGCCATAATTTCAGATGTATATAATATAAATTTAAGAATTTTCAGCGAAATTTCAATTCATTTTATCACAAAAAAAACACCGCAAAAAATGCAGTGTTTTTATACTATTTCCTGAAAATTTAATAAAATATTATTTAATTTTAACAGGAATATCCCAATTCTCCCAGCTTAAAGTAACGTTGTCTTTATTCACTTTATAAACTAATTTTTCTGTCAGGGAAGCCGATTTTTTAGGAGTAACTTTCACTCTCAATTGCTCTTCTTTATCATTTACTTTATAAGCGCCCCACTGTTTCCATTCTTTATTGAAAATAATTGTGGCCGATTCTTTTTCAGGAATTACGAAGAATGAATATTTTCCAGCTGGCAATTTTTTTCCTTCTACAGTAATTTCTTTATCTGTTTCAAAAGTAGTCGCGTCATTTGCGCCAGCTCTCCAAACTTTCCCATAAGGAACCAATTCGCCCCAAATAGTTCTTCCTTTTACAGAAGGACTTCCATAATTAATAGTAATTGTAGCGCCATTAATTTTTCCTGTAGCCGTTTCTGCCGGACTCGCTACTGCTTTCTTTTCTTGAGCATTTGCAAGCGTCGCCATGCAGATTGTCAGTAAGAATACGCCAATTTTTTTGTGTAGTTTCATCTTGATTTTGTGTTGATTAGTTATTTAATTTGTTAGTAAATATACGCAAGACCAAGCTAGAATTATTTCAATATTATATTTTTTTTAAGAAATTTAACATAGAAATATTATCTGTTTTTAAAGCAGAAATCAATCAGCGTGAACTATTTTTGTAATCAAATTTAAACTTATGCTCTACTTAATTTTAAGCATTATTTGCAGTGTTTCGGTTGGAATTCTACTGAAAATCGCTAAAAGATATTCTATTGATATTGTTCAAGTTATCACTATAAATTACGCTTTTGCGATCGCACTTTGTTATTTCAGTTTTAGTCCGGATATTTCTGTAATTGACAAGAATTCTCCTTGGAAAATCTATATTCCGTTGGCAATTTTGCTTCCGAGCGTATTTTTGATTTTAGCTTCTTCCATAAAAAATATGGGAATTGTCAAAACAGATATTGCCCAGAGATTATCATTATTCATTCCAATTTTAGCAGCCTATTTTATATTCAAAGAAGATTTCAGCCAGTTGAAATTCATTGGTTTGGCAGTTGCTTTTCCTGCAATGATTCTAATTTTATCTAGAAATAAATCAGAAGACCCTGCTCAAAAAAAATGGATTTATCCAGCTTTGGTAGTATTAGGTTTTGGAATAATCGATGTTTTTTTCAAGCAAATCGCCTTGCAGAAAAACTTCCCTTACACCACTTCCCTATTCGTAGTTTTTTGTATCGCATTTGTCGTAGCGCTTTTATTTACAACCTATTCAGTTATAATTCAGAAGAAAAAACTGCAATTTATCAACCTGATATTTGGAAGTATTTTAGGAATTTTAAACTTCGGAAATATACTATTCTACTTAAAAGCACACAAAGCTTTTTCAGAAAATCCAACTACAGTTTTCGCCTCTATGAATATGGGAGTCATCATTTTAGGAAGCTTAGCCGGAATTTTGATATTCAAGGAAAAAGTTACTTTAAAAAATTACATCGGAATTATTTTAGCTTTGGGAGCAATTGTCCTGATCACTCTTTCGCAATTGCAAAAAGGCTAGTTTCAACATAATATTCTCATTATTTTAAACTTCAATCATTGCAACTATTAAGAATAAAGTTTATTTTTACTAAATCACAGTTAGAGAAATATGAAAAACCCGATTGCAGAAAGGATTGTTGATTTTCTAAAGAATTATCCGCCTTTTAACAGCTTAAATTACCCAGAATTACTGCACATAGCAACGGAAATCAGCGTGCTTTATCTCGAAAAAAATAAAATCCTTTTTCAGATTGGTGACGTCTGCCATGATAGTTTTTATGTAGTGGCTTCAGGCGCTATCGGACTTTCGGTGACTTCTGATGCTGAAGAAACTTTGATTGATAAATGTGATGAAGGCGATATTTTAGGACTTCGTCCGTTTTTTGCCAAGAATAATTATTTGATGACGGCGAAAGCGCGTGAAGAAAGTATTGTTTATGCTATTCCGATTGCTATTTTTCAGCCTTATGTTATTGCTAATCAAGATATTTTAAGTTTCCTTCTGGAAAGTTTTGCGTCAAATACAAGAAATCCTTACGATCAAGAACATCGCGGGACTTTGATTTCTGAAAATATAATTTATAAGGAACAAAAGGCTGATATTCAGTATTTTCAGTCCATCCATTATTCAAAAGATCCGATTACGGCGACGCAAGATGCAATCGTAAAAGATATAGCGCAAATGATGACCGACAAAATGATCGGAAGCGTCATTATTAAAAATGGAAATCTGCCGATCGGGATTGTAACTGACAAAGATCTCCGATCAAAAATCGCAACCGGACAATTCCAAATTACGACAACCGCTTCAAAAATAATGACTTCGCCTGTAATCACAGTTCCAGAAGATTTGTCTTTGGCGGAAGCGCAATTGTATATGTTGAAATATAATGTTGATTATCTGTGTGTTACGGTTGATGGTTCTGACCGTTCTGAAGTTCGCGGCGTGATTTCTGAAAATGATTTGGTTGTAGCCCAAGCGAATAATCCAGGCGTTTTGATTAAGGAAGTTAAACGTGCGCAGACACCGAAAGACTTGAAGCGAATTCGTGAAAAATTAACGGAATTAATCCAGACTTCAATTCACAAAGACATTCCGCTTTCGCACATCATGAATATTTCTGGCGAGATAAATACCGCAATTTCAAGGCGTGCGATTGATTTGGCAATTTTGGAAATGGGTTCGCCTCCTGCCCGATTTGCTTGGTTAAGCATCGGAAGCCAAGGAAGAAAAGAACAGCTATTATTAACCGACCAAGACAATATTTTAGTCTTTGAAGATGTGGTCCAAGAAAAATACAGAGATGTAAAAGATTACTTTTTGCGCTTGGCCAGAAGAACAGTTTCTACGCTTGAAAAAGTGGGATACATGACTTCTCCAGATGGTGCCGTTGCAAGCAATATAATTTGGTGTAAGTCATTGACTGATTGGATTAAACAGTACAACATGTGGATTAATACTCCAGGTGAAAATAGTGATACGATTAATACAATTTTTTTCGATTATGAAATTGCTTTTGGCGAAACTGCTATTGAAGAAACGATCACAGAAATTATCTATAAAAATGCTGTAGGCAATAAATTATTTTTTGACTATTTAGGAAATGATGCTTTGAAAAAACCGCCACCGTTGGGCTTTTTTCGTCAATTTTTAGTAGAAGAAGGTGGTGAAAATAAAGATACTTTTGATATTAAAACGAGAGCCTTGATGCCTTTGATCGATGCGGCGCGTCTGCTGACAATCAGCTACAATATCAAAGGAATCAACAATACTTTCATGCGTTTCAAGCAGTTGGCAGTTGCAGATCCAAAGAATGCTGAATTGTTTGTGAATTGCGCTGAAGCATTTTTAACTTTATCAGAATTTAGAACCGTTGAAGGTTTAAAGAATGACAGCAGCGGTCAATTTATAAATCTGGAAGAACTTTCAAAAACGGACAAAGTGAAGCTGAAAAACTGCTTTATTCCGATAAAAGAATTGCAAGAACTGATTAAAAACCGATTCAAGCTTACTTATTTCTCATAATATGTTAGACTGGCTAAAAATAAACAAAGATTACCCAGAATTTTGGAAAGAATATCTGCATAAATTTGAGCATAAATCAAAGCGATTTGTCGTATTCAGTACTGAAACTACGGGCTTGGATACTCAAAAAGACGTGATTCTTTCAATTGGCGCTGTCGGAATTGAGAAAGACCGAATTATTGTAAAAGATAGTTTTGACATTACGATTGTCCAAGATAAATTTAATCCTGAAGTTGCTATAAAAAACGGAATTTTAAAGGATAACAATGAAGATAAAGTTTCCCAAAATGAAGCGATAACTAATTTTGTCAATTATTTAGGAAATGCGACTTTGGTCGGACATAGAATTCACTTTGATATTGCGATGCTTAACGAAGCTTTAGAAAAACTGCAAGTTGGAAGACTAAAAAATGAAGCTTTAGATATTGAAATTATGTATCAAAAATGGAAACAATTGCCTGAAGACAAGCAAGTTTCAATTGACGAGCTAAGTACTACATTTAAAATTTCTAAAAGCGACAGACACACTGCTTCTGGGGATGCCTACATTATTTCATTGCTTTTTTTAAGGCTGAAACAAAGATTGGGCTTATAAAATTCCAAAAATTATATGATTCAGATTGAACAAATTGCTTATGATTTTACTTGGCCGATTCGTCAAGAAGTAATGTATCCTGATCAAAATTTGAATTTTGTCAAGCTTGAAAATGATGAAATCGGAATTCATTTTGCTTTGTATTTTGACCATAAACTAACTGGAGTTGTTTCTCTTTTTAATCAAGAAGATATTTATCAATTTCGAAAATTAGCGATTTTAGATAACGTTCAGAAAAAGGGTTTAGGGACAAAATTAATGGAATATGTGATTGAGTTTTGTAAAATTCAAAAAGCTTCAAAATTGTGGTGCAATGCCAGAGTGAACGCAAAAGAATTTTACAAACGTCTTGGATTTCAAGAAACTGAAAAAACTTTTTTTAATGACGGCTACGATTTTGTCGTAATGGAATTAGATTTTAATTACGATTCAGAAATCACCTAATAAAATAGTCCAGACTTCTTTTTTCTTGATTCCAAAAGATTTTTCTTCTGGATAAAAATAAACTTTTTGGTAGATTTTTTTTTGCTGTATTTCTTTTCCATCGTTAATTTTCAAAGTATACGAATTTGTCCAAAAATTATTAGAAGTCATTTCTTTTTGGATATTTTTTACTTCAAACTTTAACCCTTTTGTTTTACTATTTTCTAATAATTTTTCTAGCGTAATTTTTTCAGAGCTAAAGAAATCAGTGACTTGAGAATTGTTTTTATATAAAGAAAAAATAGTTTCTTTTACTTGATTTTTCAATGCTTCAGAAGAATTTACATCAGAATAAATTTCTAAGAATTGATAAAAATCTTTTACTTTTGAAAACGAATTTTCTTCATAGGCTTCTAAAACTTCCGTAGAAAAATTAGCTTTGATATTCGTTCTGCTTATGGAATTATCAGAACTTTGCGCAAGAATGCAATTGCAAAAAAAGAATAATAGGATTGTAAAATAGTTCATCATTGCTTGATTCTTATAAATTCAATTTTTCCGTTTTTAGCATTTTTTATTTCGATAATCTGCATCTTTTTTACCGATTCCGTCGGGACAATCAGCTTTTGAGAAAACTCTTTTTTATCGAAATATTCTGCTCCCAAATTATCTTTCAGCATCATGATTACTTCCAAATCTTCTGATAAAATTTTGTCTAGCTGTATTTTTCTAGTTTCCCAATCTTTGATGTCTGATTGCATAAAAGCTTTCAACATCATTGCAAAATCATCTGGTTTTAAAACTATTTCTGATCTTTCAGAATTTGAATTGACCTTTATTTCCTGTTTTTTATAATACGGACTTTCAACAATAATTTTAGTATTTTCATCTTTCGCCTCTACTTCTACTTCGGCATTTCTTATCGGAATCTGGATCTTTTCGTTGTTCTCGATTTTGTAGGCTTTTACATCTTTTGCTTGAATGGTTTCCTGCGTAAATTCATTTTTCAACTTAAATTTTTGCGTTGATTTTTTATTGGAATAAAGTAGAATTACTATAATTATTCCAACTATTAAAATTGCGATAAATATAAAAATTGCTTTGTTTTTCTTTTTTGGAAGTATTAATTTTTCTTCAGAAACCACTTCCCTATTTTTAAAGATAAATTCATCCCAACCTGAAAATCCAGAAAATAGGCTCAAAATATCAAGCATGTCTTTTCTTGGCAATTTTGAATTTGTTTCAGGTTTCAAATGCGTATAAATCCATTTTTCGCTGACGTTCTGTTTGGTGTTTTCTTCAATTAAAACGATCAGATTCTGGATATCTTGTGAACTAAAATTCTTCCAATTTCCTTGAAAATAAGGACAATGCTCTTGGTATTTCAAAAGCACTTTTTGTTTTAATTGTTCGAAAATTTCTAGTTCAGTCATTCGGTTTTGTTGAAGCAAATGTAGTTTGAAAGGTATAAAAATCTACTGTAAAACCACTGTAAAACTTTGTAAAAACGTTACAGTCAAAGGAAAGTCGTTTTGCTAGACGAATTTTTTAGCTTCGCCGTAATCTTGCAACATAAACTTTAAAAAATATCAAGATGAGATTAAAATTCACATTCCTTATGTTGCCTTTTCTATTTGTAAATATTGTAAAAGGTCAAGAATCTGGAAATGCTAATTACGGAAACAACAAATATTATGCGAATCAAATTAGTACAATTCAGACGACTTCCAGCAGTCAAGATGAAATGATAATCACAATAAAAGGAATTCACAATGAAAATGCGACGTCGAAAATTGCAGTTTTTAGCATTCTTCAATTGGGAAAAACTGCTGAAGAAACGACTTCGATGATGGATGAGAGAATTGCGAATGTCGTGGCCCAAATTCAGTCGTTCAATAAGGAAATTGAAGTGGTTACTGATATGATTTCTTTTGTTCCAATGTATGAATACGAAGTTGAAAAAAAGATTTTTAATCCGAAAACTTACAATGAAAAACCGTCGGGATTTGAGCTAAAGAAAAATCTAATTATCAAATACAAAACTCATGTAGAATTTGATAAAATCATTTCAATTTGCGCCAAACAAGAAATTTATGATCTTGCAAAAGTGGATTATGTAACCAATAATTTTACGTCAATCAAAGACCAAATGCAAAACAGAGCTATCGAAGAATTTAAGAAAACGCTCTCAAATTATTCGACAATTATGAATATGGATTTGTCCAAAAAAGAGAAAATTATCCAAGAAGGTTTTAATGTTTCTTATCCAATGGAAAGCTATAGAAGTTATCAAGCGTATTCTCAAGCAAATGCTAATTTTGATAAAAAAAATGTGGTAAATAATGTCGTAAAAAACACAACTCAATATTATAATTCAGTTCCTGTGAAATCGCAGACTTTTATAATTAATCCAGAAATTGCTTCTCCTTCCATCCAAATATTTTATGAATTGACGATTCGAATTAAATTAAAAGAAGACCAACTGCCTAAAAATACGATCCAGAAAAACAATAAGTATTATGTAATTACTTCAACTGGCGATATTAAGCTTTTAAATATTTAGTCATAAAAAAACAGCTTTGTCACAAATAACAAAGCTGTTTTTTTATATTTATTAAAATCAAGAATTACAATTTTCCTTCTTTAATTTCCTCTACAATTTCAGGATTTAAAAGCGTTGAAGTATCTCCGAAGTTAGAGAAATCTCCTTCAGCAATTTTTCTCAAAATTCTACGCATGATTTTTCCAGAACGTGTTTTTGGCAATCCAGAAACAAATTGGATTTTATCCAGCTTAGCAATCGGCCCGATGTGGCCAGAAATATGCTGGTTAATTTCATTAGCTAAATTTGCCCTGTCACGTCCTTCACCTGATTCTTTCAAGATGATAAATCCATATAAAGCGTTTCCTTTAATATCATGCGGGAAACCGACAATTGCAGATTCTGCAACCGCTGGATGTTCGTTAATTGCATCTTCAATAGGCGCCGTTCCTAGATTATGTCCAGAAACAATTACCACGTCATCAACGCGACCCGTGATTCTGTAATAACCAACTTCGTCTCTCAAAGCGCCATCTCCGGTAAAATATTTTCCTGGGAAAGCAGTAAAATACGTGTCCTTAAATCTTTGGTGATCGCCCCAAATTGTTCTCGCCATTCCTGGCCAAGGAAATTTGATGCAAAGACTTCCAACTACTTGATTGTCTTCAATTTCATTGCGTTTTTCATCCATCAAAACAGCTTGAACTCCAGGCAATGGGAAAGTGGCATAAGTTGGTTTCGTTGGCGTTACGAAAGGCAATGGTGAAATCATGATACCGCCGGTTTCTGTCTGCCACCAAGTATCTACAATCGGACATCTTTTCTTTCCGACGTGATTATTGTACCAGTGCCAAGCTTCCTCGTTAATTGGTTCTCCAACAGATCCGATAACTTTTAGCGTAGATAAATCGTGTTTTTCAACCCATTCCGTATTTTCTTTTGCTAACGAACGAATTGCAGTTGGCGCTGTATAAAACTGCGTAACTTTATGCTTGTCAATTACTTCCCAAAAACGTCCAAAATCTGGGTAAGACGGAATTCCTTCGAAAATCACAGTCGTTGCTCCGTTTAATAATGGTCCGTATAAAATATAGGAATGTCCGGTAATCCAGCCAATATCAGCCGTGCACCAATAAACATCATCTTCTTCGTAATTGAAAATATTTTTGAAAGTATACGCTGAAAAAACCATATATCCTGCAGTCGTGTGAAGCATTCCTTTTGGTTTTCCTGTTGATCCTGAAGTATATAGAATAAACAAAGGATCTTCAGCATCCATGATTTCTGCCACATTATTCGGAACTGCTTCGTCTAAAAGCGGCTGCAACCAAATGTCGCGGCCTTCTTTCATCTTGATTTCCGCATTTGTTCTTTTTACGACCAAAACTTTTTCTACTGAAGGTGATTTCTCCAAAGCTTCGTCAACGATTCCTTTTAAGTCAATTGATTTATTGCCGCGGAAACCTCCGTCAGAAGTAATGACCATTTTACATTCCGAATCATTAATTCTCGCAGTAACCGCCGAAGCAGAAAAACCAGCAAAAACTACAGAATGTATCGCTCCAATTCGAGCGCAGGCCAAAACTGAAACCGCCAATTCTGGAATCATCGGAAGGTAAATACAAACTCTGTCCCCTTTTTTAATGCCTTGATCACGAAGCACATTTGCCATTTTTGCAACGCGGTCGTACAATTCATTATAGGTAATATGCTGTGCTTCTTCCTTTGGATCATTTGGTTCAAAAATGATTGCCGTCTTGTTTCCTCTTTTTGCTAAGTGCCTGTCAATGCAGTTCTTAGTGATGTTTACTTTGGCATTTAAAAACCATTTTACATTAGCTTCCTGCATATCAAATTCCACCACTTTGTCCCATTTTTGGTACCACGTGAAATTTTCTTCTGCTATTTTATCCCAGAATTTTCTAGGTTCTCTTATCGATTTATTGTAGTGTTTGAAGTATTGCTCCAGATTTTTGACTTGATAGTAGCTCATAATCTTTTAGTTTTTTGTTTTCAAGGGAATTGTAAATATAAAGAAGTTTATTTTAGATTTAAATGTATTTATGCAAAAATAATATACATAAAATTATCGTATTCATTTAATTAAACTTTACTTAGTCAGCTCATTAACTTGCTCCACCAATTTCTTGACAGAAAAAGGTTTTGTCATATATAAATCAGCGCCGAGAGAAAGTCCTTTTTCAATGTCTTTTTCTTTATTTTTAGCGGATAAGAAAATGACCTTTGTGTCTTTCAGGCGTTCGTCGTTTTTGATTTGTTCCAACGTATTGTAGCCGTCAACATTTGGCATCATTACGTCTAAAATGATAATGTTTGGCAAGGAATTTTTCAAAATATCCAAAGCTTCCTGGCCATCCCTGGCAATGAAAACTTCGAAGTTATTTTTCTTGAAAGTATATTCCAGCGACATTACAATATTCGGCTCGTCATCGACAATTAATATCTTTTTCATTTCTACTGTTTATTTCTGAATGGTTATATTTCTCTATTAAATTTCGGAATTGTAAATGTAATTCTGCCTCCAGAATTCTTTGCGTTTTCTGCCCAAATTTCTCCACCATGATGTTCAATTATTTTTTTGCAAATTGCTAGTCCTAAACCACTTCCAACAGGTTTCTTAATGTTTTGGTTTGATGATTGATAAAACTTGTCAAAAATTGCTTCAAAGTCATTTTCGTCAATTCCTTTTCCGTTGTCTTCCACTGCCACTTCAATTGTCGTGTCAGATTCTTTTATAAAAATAGCAATATTTCCATCTTGATTTGGACAGAATTTTATAGCGTTGGAAAGCAGATTGTTCAAGACTTGCGTAATTCTATCTTCGTCATAATAAGCTTTTACTATATTTTTTTCTGAAATCAAATCTACGTTGATATTTTTGTTCTCGATTAACTGTTGTAACTGTTTTATAGTTTCAGAAATTGTGTGATAAATGTTATTTTTAGTTACATAAATCTTTTGTTTTCCAGAATCAAATTTTTCTAAATCTAATATTTTCGTAATCAAACGGTTCAAGCGATCTGATTCAGAAATTATATTCGACAAAAACTGCTTTTTCATTTCCTGCGGAATGTCATCGTCGTCATGCAGAATTTCCGTCGCGGCTCGAATTGCCGTGATTGGTGTTCTTAATTCGTGGGAAATCGTGTCTAAAAATTCATCTTTCTGTTTGTCTTTTGAAATCAAATCTTCGTTGGCTTGTTTCAGCTGGGCCGTAATTATGCTTAACTCTCTTGACGTTTCAGTCAGTTTTTTATTGATGATAATGTTTTCTTGGGATTCTTCCAAAATCTTCATCACTTCAGGAAGCGTGATTTTTTCTTCTTTTACAACGCTGGAAATTAGAATTTTGGCAGAAGCAGTTCCGATATGTCCCGTCAGAAGATTTTCTGCGAATTTGATCAATCTGGCATCGGCTAGTTCTTGATTTTTATCTACATTATATTTTAGGCTGAAAATATTCAAGGCTCTTTTTGTACGTTCTTCGCCTAAAAATCGGTTTAGTACTTTTTGTATATCGCTGGTGTAAGCTGTTCCTTTCCAGATAAATGCGTTTTCGTGCATGGTGATATATTTGTCGATGTCGATGAACATTTCAGCGTAATTTCGTTCTCGATAATTTCCTTTGAAACTTACGGAAACTGCCATATAAGCGAATATATTAAACAGAATACTCCAAAATAAAGCGTGTGGTACCGGATTCAAATAATCCAATCCAAATAATTCGAAAGGTTTTAAAAGCTCAATTCCAAATAATCCGTGGTTGATAAATGTCTTTTCCAGACTTGTAAAACCGATTGCATACGGAATTAATAAGGTATAAGTACAGATAATAAATCCGATAATAATTCCAGCGACAGCGCCATTTCTTGAAGCTCTTCTCCACAAAATCGCTCCGAAAAAAGACGGTGCCAATTGCGCGATTATTACAAAGGAAACCATTCCGATGGAGAATAAATTGTATTCTAAAACGAAAACTCTATAAATGAAATAAGCTATGATAATCAAGGAAAATATTCCGACTTTTCTTATGTTTACAATTTTCTTATTATTCGTTTCTTGGACTTCACTCTGCAATCTTCCGAGGAAGCCGTACGGAATCAAAACGTTGTTGCTCAGCATGGTAGATAGTCCTATGGAAGAAACTACAATCATGGAAATCGCCGCTGAAAATCCTCCTAAAAATACCAAAACCGTCATAATCTTATTTTCGAAAAACTGCGGAATCAGCAACGAATACGTATCCGGATTTACGGCTTGACCATCAAAAAGAATATTGCCGCCCCAAGCGACCGGATAAACGAAAATATTGAAAAGCAAAAGATACAACGGAAATAACCAAACGGCCGTTTTCAAATGGCTTTCGCGATTGTTTTCCACGACTGACATTTGGAATTGTCTTGGCAAAAGAAATATTGCAAAAAGCGATAAAACACATAGAAAAAACCAGTTGATCGCTTGCGGAAGTCCTCCGATTGTATTCTTTTCTTTAAAATTTTCTAGAACGCTTGCTTTTGCATAAATATCATCGAAACCGTCGAAAACAAAGAAAGTTACGTAAATTCCTAGTAGTAAAAAGAAAAATAATTTTAAGATCGATTCCATTGCAACGGCGGTCACGATTCCTTTTCTTTTCTCAGAAGCATCGACGTAGCGCGTTCCATAATACGAAGCAAATAAGGCCAAAGCGATTGCTACGTAAGTCGTCGTATCGCTGAAAATATTGGAATCTCCGGTTGTTTTTGAAACTACGTGAAATGTTTCAGCAATTGCTTTTAATTGCAAGGCGATGTAAGGTAAAATTCCGAAAATGCAGATTAAGGAAACTAAAGCTCCTAGAAATCGGCTGTTTCCGTATCGAAGCGAGATAAAATCGGCTATGCTTGAAATTTTATTTACTTTTGAAATTCTGATGATTTTACGCAGAATTATCATCCAAGCAGGGATAATTATGATTGGCCCTATGTAAATTGGAAGGTAATTCAAACCTGAATTTGCAGCGACGCCAATACTTCCATAATACGTCCAAGCACTGCAATAAACCGCAAGTGAAAGCGTATAAACATAAGGATTGTTTGTCCATTTTGAATTGCCACGTTTTTCGGCCCAATGAGCGATTCCGAAAAGCATTGCCAAATAAATCGACAGGATTAGTAATAAGACAACGCTACTCATAATACCTTTTTACAACCAACAATGAAATTAAAATCGAAAACAACCAAATCGAGAAAAAATAAACATAAATAATCGGGATTCCCGCAATTGATGAAGCGCTGTCAAATAACAGCATCAACGGCATATTAAATGCTAAAAGCAAAAATATGGAGACAATTATTAATTTCTGTTCGTGTCGTTTTTTCATTTTTTTTTAAGGGTACAGGATTTTGGGTTCAGGGTTTAAGGGCTGTACTTTGTCTAGAAATCTTACTATCTAATAATCTAAGAAGTCTAAAAATCCAAAAAAAGCGATAGCCCTTGAGAAATTCCCAAGAGCTACGGCTCCTCTAAAAACTATTATTTATTTTTTGCTGTCATCATATTCGCCGGTGAGGGCATAATATCCGAAAGTTCCTAATCCTAAAACAATTAGCGGCGTCAAGACGAAAAGGATGATGATTCCAAAAACCAAATCTTCTTGTTTGCCTGAAACGAACTTTGGATAGCCAAATTCAAAAATACAAAAATAAGCTGCGGCTGCTGCGAGTGCCAGCCATATAATTCCGAGTATTCTTTTTATTGCGTTCATATTTTTATTTTTTATTCGTTTTCAATATTATTTTTACGTTTCAAATACACCATTCCGATACAGAAGCTGATTGCTGCAATCACGATCGGATACCACAAACCTTCGAGGTAAAATTCGGGGTCGCCTCCTTCTTTTGCGTTAGTTACGAAATAAGTAGAAATTGCAGGAAGCAGTCCTCCGAAGATACCATTTCCGATGTGATAAGGCAAGGACATTGACGTATATCTGATTTTTACCGGGAACATTTCGACTAAGAATGCGGCAATCGGACCATAAACCATCGTCACGAAAATTACCTGGATAAAAATCAAGAATATCAAGTTCCAGCGGTCGGTACTTGTGATTGTGACTGTCGTTTTTGTGTCAGCTTTTGCTACTCCTTTTTCATCTAAAATAGGTTTTCCGTCTTCAAGATGCAATGTTTTTACCTGTTGCCATTTTGTTCCGTCAGCAAATTCTTTTTTAGTTGTATAAATTGAATCGATTTTCTGATGGCTGTTTTCTTTTGTAATTCCTGAGAATTCAGCTTTGTCAACAAGTTCGGTTTTTAAAGCGATATCTGTCGTTTGGTACATGGCTTTGTAAATTGGTCTGTAGAGTAAAATTGCCAATAACATTCCCGCCATCATGATTGCTTTTCTGCCGATTTTATCACTCAGCCATCCGAAGAATAAGAAGAATGGAGTTCCGAATAATAAAGCCAAACCTAATAGTCCATCCGCTTGCGAAGAATCAACAAACATTACGGTTTTCAAGAAACTCATCGCATAAAATTGTCCTGTGTACCAAACAACTCCTTGTCCCATTGCGGCTCCGAATAAAGCCAATAAGACGAATTTTAAGTTGTATTTGTTTCCGAAACTTTCTTTTAATGGATTTGTACTCGTTTTTCCTTCAGCTTTGGCTTTTGCAAAAACCGGCGATTCGTCCATTTTTTTACGGATGATATACGATACGAAAACCATCAAGATGGAAACCCAGAAAGGTACCCTCCAACCCCACTCGTCGAATTGTTCTGGAGTCAAAACGGCTCTTGTTGCCAAAATTACCATTAATGAAATGAACAAACCGAATGTTGCCGTTGTTTGAATCCACGAAGTCCAATAACCGCGTTCTCCAAGTGGCGCGTGTTCAGCCACATAAGTTGCTGCGCCGCCATATTCTCCACCTAAAGCCAAACCTTGCAATAATCTCAAAATCAATACTAAAAGCGGTGCCATAAATCCGATGGTTTCATATGCCGGAACGCAACCGATCAAGAAAGTGGCTCCTCCCATAAGCAAAAGCGTAACCATAAATGTGTATTTTCTTCCAATCAAATCGCCTAATCTTCCGAAGAATAAAGCGCCAAATGGTCGAACGACGAAACCTGCTGCAAATGTTGCCAATGTAGATAAAAATGCCGCTGTCGGATTATCTGAAGGAAAGAATTTGGTGGAAATTACCACTGCCAAACTTCCGAAAATGTAGAAATCATACCACTCGATTAATGTTCCGAGTGAGGAAGCCGTGATGACTTTCCAAATTCCCTTTGTACTTGTTGTACCTGCTGTTGTACTCATATAGATAGTTTTTAGATGTATTAATTTTATAAATAAATTTGCAATTGAACCGTAAATTCTCCTTTCAATGTATCGACTTCGCCTGGTGTCAAATAAACTGGTCTTGTAGAATATTGAGTGGTAATTTTAGCGTGGTGGCCGTCTAAGAAAAAGTTTGCCCCGATATCAAATTGACTGCTTGATTTGTCTAAAGCTTCAAAATTTTTATAGGTATAAGCTCCATAAGGCTGAATTCTAACTTTTGGTTTTTCTTGAGCAGTTGGCAATAAAATTCCCGCTTGTGTGTACCAAATATTTCCGGTTCCCATCATTGGCTGTAAATTTCCTGCGCCTGCCAAAGCGCGTTGGCCTGTAAAATCTTCTGCCGGAGCCGCTGTTCCGACATTCATGATTCCAAGATTTCTCAAATAATTCGGACCAAAATCATAGTTGTAAAAAACCGAATAAGCGGTGATTGCCATCTTTTTTTCAGGTTTCCCGATCGGCATATCTACGAAAACATCTGCAGAAAGCAATGTAATGTCATGTTTGTCAATATTTCCTGCTACTGAAGTTCTTGTAGCATCTGGAGCATTGTAAAAACCAGCTCCGATATTGAAAACTTTTTTAGTTCCTAAATAAGAACCTACTTTATAAGGAAGTAAATTTGACTCAATATCTAAAAATTGGTATTCAAAATAACCTGCTTTTGACCATTTTGTATTGCCACTGTTGTCAACAGCAACCGCCAAATCTGAAGTAGGAACATCAACAGGCGCTAAATTTGTAGCAAAAGGTTTATTGTAACTTACTCTATATTCAAATTTTCCATATTTTCCTTTGGCAAACAAACCGCCTTGACGGGCAAATTGATCTGAATTTTCAATCAAAGGCCAGTTAAAAATCGGAGCATCAATGGCCAAATAATTCAAAGTGGAAGACATTGTCATGCGCGAAAGTCCCATGTAATAATGCAAACCGCCACCTAAAGAAAGACTGAATTTTTTGTCCGCTTGCGGTACTACGACAGCATATTCATTCCAAGCATCATGGAAAAATAATCCTGGTTTTTTGCCCTGTCCATAACCGCCAGTTCCTGTAGTTCCTGCTGCGCCACCGTTTGTGAATGTCTGATTGTTGATTCCAAAATGGGTCACAATCATATAACGAGGGGAAAGTTGGGCATGCAAAAGGATTCTGAGCCTTCTGTTTCCGATGTCAGTGCTGGAAGTAGCTTCTTCGCCATTGATTACCGTTCCGGGATTCATGTCTGAAGAGCGAAACCAGATTTGGTTCCAGGCCAAAACCCTGAGGTATTTTGAGCCGTCTTCTTTTAAGTTGAATTTTAAGCCACTTCCATAATCGGGAGAACCTTGTGAATATCCCGAAAGGGAGGAAAACAAAACAGCTGCAATCAAAGAAATTCTTTTCATAATTTAGTTTGTTTATTCGGTTAGTACTTGTTATTTGCACTACCAAATTCAAAAAATCTATCCATGAAAAAAATATTGGTATATAAAATTGTAAAGTGATATAGCTAATCTTTAAAACGCTCCCATTTTATAAGCATAAATTTATCTCCAAGTTCGGTAATAATCATTCCTGCACCCGATAATTGGTCTTTGTTTTTTAAGTATTCTATGAGTTCTAAGTGGTTGTAAATCTTATATGTTGGATGATAATCTGCATGCGAAGGCTTTTTAATTTTAAATTCCTTGATCCAATTGCTTACCGTAACATGGGAAACCCCTATAATTCTTTCGATTTCACGAAAACTCAACCCTTCCAAATAAAGTTGCAATGCTTTGGTAACATAATAATTATCTATCTTTTTTCCGATTTTATTTACCGTAAAATAGTAGTTGCATTTTTTGCATAAATACCTTTGTCTGTCTTTGATTACACCGCTTTTTACGATTGCATTTCCTTGGCATTTTGGGCAGGCTAAAATCTCCATATGTATAAATTTTGCATAAATATACCAATTTAGCAATTATATAAAAATAGATAATACAAAAAAAAGTCATTATTTTTATTTACAATATAATTTTAGACCAAAAATTATAAATAATATATGATATTTTGACGTAATTAATATTTCTAAAATTTCACAATCTTTTTATTGACATTCCATGCAACCTTTTTAATTTTAAGATCGTCTATTGAAATATAACCTCAAATTAAAACAATGAAAAAAATAGTACTATTAGCGATTATTGCCATTACATTAACGAGTTGCAGAGTTACCAAAACCTTTACCCTGCTTAATGCAAAAGGAAGTTCAAACAATACTGAAATGGCATTCTTGAAAAATAAAGGAGAAAGATTCGCTTTTTTAGATTTATCAGAGGACCAAAAGCAAAAAGCAGTGCAAATTTGGGAGACCGAAAAGCAAGAATTAGGCGATGCTTATTCGAAAAAAAATAAGGAAATTGCTCAAATAATTTATAAGTCAGAAACCAGCATGAGAAGTCTTTTGACTCAAGAACAATTGACAAAATACAGAGAAAAATATAAAGGCCTTTTAACTTCGGCTGGCTTAAATGACAAACAATTAGAAGAATTAAAACGTATTTATAAACTATAAAAAAAGGCTGTTTTCAAAATTGAAAACAGCCTTTTTTGCAATTAATTTACTCTTATAATTTTACTTCGCCTTCAATCGAATCATCATAAGTCTGCCCAATTGCGGCGCCGATTAATCTTTTTACTGTCGCGACTGCCATTCCATGCTTGGTTTCCCAGTAATAACCTTCGGTTGGCGTTACTTTTATGACCGTAATTCTTGGATCGTCTTGGCCTTCTGTAAACCAAGTTTTCATAGTCGGATCCCAAAGTTCCTTGATTTTTTCTTTGTCTTTGGAAATTGTTGCTTTTCCATAAAGTGTCAAGAAATTGCTATAAGAAGATCCTTGAAAAAGCAATTGAACCGCAGGATCTACTTCAATTTCTTTATTCTTATGGCTGTCAGATGCACTCAAAAACCAAAGATTTCCGGCATCATCAATTTTTTCTGGCGCCATTGGCCTTGTGGCAAAAGCTTCTCCAGAAACGATTTTTGTACAGAAAAAGCACCCTCCGGCCTTGTCTGCTAATTCTTTAATTTTTTCCAAGGCTTCCTTCCCAATTAGATTTTCAAAATTATCTTCTGGCTGATTTTTGTTGATACTGTCCATTTTTGTTTTGTTTAAAGTTTTTATTAAAATTAGGAACAAAATATTTTTCCGTGTTATGCTTTTGCTTGGATTTGTTGCAGAATTACAAATGTGTTTTTTATGCTTTCCTTACGAATTTTGCTATTTAAAATTTCCTAACTTCAATAGAAAAATATCATGCCTGAAGGTCCAAGTATTGTCATATTAAAGGAATTGGTTGCGCCATTTGCCGGCAAAAAAATTATTGCTGTTAAAGGAGATGCAAAAATTGACCAGGAAAGATTGGAAAACCAAGCTGTAAAATCATTTGAAAGCTGGGGAAAACATTTCCTAGTTTCTTTAGAAGGATTTACAATTCGTATTCATTTTCTGCTTTTCGGAAGCTATCTTATCAATGAACGGAAAGCTTCGAAACCAAAGTTGAGTCTGTTTTTCAAGGAAGGAGAAATTAATTTTTATGCGTGCGCTATAAAAGTTTTAGAAGGCGATATCAATTCGCATTATGACTGGAGCGGAGATGTGATGAACGAAAATTGGGATTCGAAGAAAGCCAAAAAAAAGCTGAAGGAAATTCCGAATAAGATAATCTGCGACGCGCTTTTGGAACAGGAAATTTTTTCTGGCGTTGGAAATATTATTAAAAATGAGGTGCTGTATCGCGTTCGGGTTCATCCAAAATCTTTGGTTGGAAAAATTCCTTCTAGAAAAATGACTGAAATTATTGAGGAAGCGCAGAAATATAGCTTTGATTTCTTGAATTGGAAGAAGAAAAATGAGCTGAAAAAACATTGGCTGGCACATACCAAAAAGACCTGTCTTCGCTGTAACCTCCCAATTATAAAAGAATATACAGGAGTAAAAAAACGCAGAAGCTTTTATTGTGAAAATTGCCAAAAATTTTACGAATGAAAAATTTAAAAATACATATCGGCTGTTCAAGTTATTATAATTCCAACTGGAAGCCAGAGTTTTATCCAGAAGGTTTAGCCAGAAGCAAATGGTTCGAGTATTATTGTGAGCATTTTTCAACTTATGAAATGAATGGAACTTTTTACAAGGCGCCAACTTTAAAAGTAATGCAGAATTGGCACGATAAAAGTCCTGAAGGTTTTATTTATGCCGTAAAAGCTCCCAAGATAATTACGCATTTAAAGAAATTTAAAGATTGCAAAGAAGAAATAAATACATTTTATGAGGTTTGCAAAGAAGGCTTGAAAGATAAATTAGGACCGATTCTTTTTCAGCTTCCACCAAGTTTTCATTACAGTCCAGAAAATTTAGAATTGATTGTAGAAAATTTAGATTCAAATTTTAAAAATGCTGTAGAATTTAGGCATGAAAGCTGGTGGAAGAAAGAAGTTTTTGATATTTTAGAAGAACACAAAATTAGCTTCTGCAACGTGAGCCATCCTGCACTGCCCGATTCTATTTCTAAAACAAATTCTATCGGCTATTTAAGATTTCATGGAAGCCCGAAAATGTTTTATTCAAGCTATGACAAAGCCTATTTGGCAGAAATTTTGTCAAAAATAAGAGAAAAATCGTTTGAAGAATTTTACATTTATTTCAATAATACAGCAAGCACGGCCGGAGTTTTAAACGCATTGGTCATGAAAGAATTGACCTAGGCTTTTACGAAATTGTCAATTAGCCTTTTTAAGACGGCTTTCATTTCTGAGATTTCAGGTGGCTTGATGATAAAATCACTTGTCCCTAATGATTTGAAAGCTTGAATCACGACTTCGCTGACACTGTTTGAATAAATCACGCTCTTGATTTGATCAAAATTTGAATGTTTTCTCATCTCCTGCACTAATTCTAGGCCGTTTGTCAAAGGCATGTGCATATCTATAAAAACGATGTCAGGGCGTTTTTTCCTGCCGTTTTTAATAGAATCCAAAAAATCTTTCGGCGTACTGAAATATTGAAAAGAATAATCCACATCAATCTCATTGAGAGCGATTTGAAATATGAATTTTTCATCGCTGTCATCGTCTACAAGAGCAATATCTATTTTTTTTGAATTCTTCATAAATAAGGATGTCTTCAGTAAATATAGTTTAATGTAACTTATTAATCATAAAACAATTGTTAAACATTTGGATTTTACTGTTGATTAATCATAAAACACAGCCTTTTTGACTGAAAATCGGATAGTTATAATTTAAGTAAATTTTATGAATTTATTGCAGAAATTAATTTTAAAATTTCTCCTTCATCTAAAATAAAGTCTGGTGAAGTATGGTTAACGGCATTTTGCGGCATAAACGGCATTTTTGAATTCTCAGGTTTTTGGACAATAATAGTTCCTCCTGCTTTTTTAACTTCAATAAGCCCCTGTGTGCCGTCAGCATTGGCGCCAGAAAGCAAAATTGCAACAAGGGAAGATCCATAAATGGCGGCAGCAGATTCAAAAGACACATCTATGCTCGGACGGCTGAAATTTACTTTTTCAGAAATATCTAAGGAAAGCAAATCATTTTTTTCAAATAAAAGATGGTAATCTGACGGAGCAATATAAATAGACCCAGGCAAGAGCTTCACTTTATCTTCAACTTCTTTTACAGGAATTTGAGACTTTAGCGCAAATAATTCTTCCAGAAGCGAATCTTCAGTATTTTTTCGATGCAAGACAATTACGATTGCAAAAGAAGAAACTGGACCCAATTTAGGAAAGATTTTCATTAGCACCTCCAGGCTTCCGGCTGAACCGCCAATGATTAATACTTTGCAGCCTGATATTAATTTATTTTCCTCCATATTTTTTCTTTCTCAAATTGTTGGAATCTGCTTTTTAGATGAGAAAATTTAATCGTTTCTTTTGTTCCCAAAGCCAGAAAACCCAGTTTTGCCAAGCTGTCATCAAAAAGCTTCAAGGCTCTTTCTTGCAAATCTTTATCAAAATAAATCAGCACGTTTCGGCATAAGATCAGGTCGAATTCATTGAAAGAAGTGTCAGAAATCAGGTTGTGCTGTGAGAAAACCATTTTTTCAAGCAAATCTTCTTCAAATTTAGCCAAGCCATAATTTGCCGTATAATAATGTGAAAAATCTTTTTTTCCTCCAGAAGCCATATAATTTTCAGAATATTGCTTCATCATCTGAAGCGGAAAAATTCCTTTTCGGGCAGTTTCCAGCACAATTCCGTTTAAATCTGTGGCATAAATAAGCGATTTGTGCAATAAATTGGCCTCTTTCAGCAAAATTGCCATCGAAAAAACTTCTTCGCCCGTAGAACAGCCGGCATGCCACAATCGAATAAATGGTTTTGTTCCTAAAACGGGAAGAATTTCATTTCGCAATACTTTGTAAAACAACGGATCGCGAAACATTTCTGTCACGTTTACCGTAATTTCTTCCACCATCCGCTTGAAATATTCAGGATCAGTTTTTACTCTTATCAAAAATTCTGAAAAATTTAAAAATCCATCCAATTGAATTAATCGGTAGACACGCCTTTTAAATGATGCCTGGGAATAGCCACTGAAATCTAATCCATAGTATTCAAATACATCGTTGATCAATATTTCGATTTCGCGGTCTTCTATCATAACGACTTACTCAATTTTATTTAAAAGCAATAATAATTTATCCACATCTACAGGTTTTGAAATATAATCGTCGGCACCAGCCATCAAACATTTTTCTCTGTCGCCGACCATTGCCTGTGCTGTGACTGAAACTAATAAAGTGGACTCTCTTTTTGGGATATTTTTGATTAGAGGAATTGCTTCATATCCGTCCATATCAGGCATCATCATGTCGATAAGAATGGCGTCAATTTTTTCATCGCTTTTCAATATTTCCAAGGCTTCACTTGCACTCAAGCAAGACAAGCATTCAAATGATTTGGCTCGCAATGTAGCGGAAAGCGCGAAAATATTTCTTGCATCATCGTCAATAATCAAAACTCTTTTTTTCTGCATTTTTTGAGTTTTTTAATTTTTATCATAAAGCCAAACTCGCAACAAAGATAGCAATTGATCAACGTCTACGGGTTTTGTAATGTAATCGGAAGCGCCTGCATTGATACATTTTTCGCGGTCGCCAGTCATGGCTTTTGCGGTAACTGCAATCACGGGCAGGTTTTTATATTTGCTGTTGCTCCTGATTCTCGAAGCAGTTTCATAACCGTCCATATTTGGCATCATCATATCTAATAAAACGACATCGGTTTCCGGGTTTTCTTCTAAGACTTTCAAGGCTTCTTTTCCGTCAATTGCGGTAATCACGTTCATTTTCAAGACTTCAAGGGCTTTGGTCAAAGAATAAATATTGCGTACGTCATCATCGACAACCAAAACGGTTTTGCCATTTAAAATGTTGTTTAGCGAATGTAATTTTTTATAGTTATCCTTTTTGCCCTCTGGCGTTTTATTTTCTTCGACAAGGTGTAAGAAAAGGGAAACTTCATCCAGCATTCTTTTATACGAATGAGCCGTTTTCACTACGATGGAATCAGCATATTTCTTGATTTTCACTTCTTCCTGCATGGATAAGCTTTTTCCGGTAAAGACAATTACCGGAAGATTTTCAAGTCCTGGATTTCTCTTTATTCCGTCTAAAATTTCATAAGCCTGCTTGTCTGGAATTCCCATGTCAAGAATCACGCAGTCGACGTTTTCCTTCTGAAGCGCATTTACGCCGTCTTCAACTTCGCTCTTGATTTCAGAATTGATATTATAAGTTTCTAAGAAAAATGCAAGCGCTTTGGCATGTTTTGGATTGTCTTCAATGATCAGCACTTTCTGGGAATCTTTATTTATAATTTTTTCAATTCGTTTGAAAATATCTGGCATCTGCTCAAAAGCAACCGGCTTGTCCAAGAAATTTATGGCTCCTTTCAACAAGCTTTCTTGTTTTAATTTGTGCGAAGACATAATGTGAACCGGAATATGCTTGGTTTGTGAGTTGCTCTTCAATTCTTCCATTACTTCCCAGCCGCTTTTTATTGGCAATTGAATATCAAGCAATACGCCTATTGGCTTGTAAATCAACGCTAAATTCAACGCTAAATCGCCACGGACAGAAACAACTCCTTTATAACCGCGTTTTCTCGTGAATTCTAGCAATGATTTTGCAAAGCTGGTATCGTCTTCCACAATCAATATGACCTTATCATTTTCAGCAATAGCATCTCTGTCGTCTGGCACATCTTCAGGAATAGATTGGCTGATATATTTATCCTTAGCTTCAGTGTTTTTAGGCTTCTCTTCAATTTCTAGGTAAGAATTCGAACTGCTTTCAAGAGGCTGTGAAACCGCAGTTCCGATAACCGGAATGCAAAGCGTGAATTCGCTGCCTTCATTTACAGTACTTTTCAGGGTAATTTCACCTCGAAGTAATTTTGCCAATTCGCGGCTGATTGAAAGTCCCAAGCCAGTGCCGCCATATTTGCGTTTTGTTGAACCGTCAGCCTGTTGGAAAGCTTCAAAAATCAAAGGCTGTTTCTCACGAGGAATCCCGATTCCTGTATCTTTTACACTGAAACAGATAATTTTTTCATCTGTCGGATGCGGGGCAACTTCCAAAGTCACAGATCCTTTTGAGGTAAATTTTATAGCATTTGAAACTAGATTTTTTAAAATCTGTTCTAAGCGCATTTTATCTGTTTTGATAGCTAAAGGCGCATTATTATTGATAATCTTAAATTCAATATTTTTATCTTTTGCTACTTCATTAAACAAATCTTTCAAGCTGTCAGTCACTTCTTTTGTAGAAATATCTAAGAATTCAAGTTCCATTTTTCCTGCTTCGATTTTAGAAAGATCAAGTATTTCATCGATCAATCCTAGAAGCCCGTTTCCAGAGCTTTGGATTACTTTTGCGAACTCAATCTGTTCGTCGTTCATATTTTGGTCGTTGTTTTCAGAAAGCAGTCGGCTCAATAATAGTATTGAATTCAACGGCGTTCTCAATTCATGCGACATATTTGCTAAAAACTCTGATTTATAGCGTGTTGTAAGTTCTAAATCTTCAGATTTCTTTTGGATTTCAGAATTTTTCTCTTCTAATAAAACACTTCTTTCTGCTAATTCTTCGTTGGTTTGCTGTAGTTCTTCCTGCTGCACTTTCAATTCTTCTTCAGAAGCTTGCAATTTTTCTGTCTGCGTTTCGAGTTCCGCATTCATGCTTTCTAATTCGCTGTGCTGCATTCTTAATTCTTCTGATTGCGCTTCAGTTTCTTCCAGCAATTCTTGAACACGCTTTCTATTCAGTGCTGCTTTTATGGCAATGCCTATATTATTTCCTACAGCTGCTAAAAATTGCTTTTCACGTATAGAATATTTCTTTGTAGTTGCCAATTCAATAGCACCGCCGACTTTATCATCAATAAGCGGAAACGCAATGACATGAGAAGGCTTTACTTCGCCCAAAGCATAAGAAATTTTTATATCATCATCAGACAATTCTTGTAATTCAAGCATTTTTCCTGAAGCTACAGATTGACCAATAAGTCCTTCGCCAATATTGAAGCGTTCTCTCTTTTTATCATGAACATAGCTGTAGCTCGCTTTTGCATGCAATTCGTGTCCTTCCAGCAAATACAAAATTCCCGCATTGCTGTTGGTATAATCTGCTAGATATTCAATTGTGTCTTTTGTCAGTTGCTCTAGGCTTTTCTCGCCAATCATGACATTGTTCAATCGTGCAATTCCAGCTTGGAGCCACTCATTGTCAGAAAGTAATTTAAATGAATTTTCTAGCGAAGATGCCATATTGTTAAGCGAATAAGCAATACTGCCTAAAGTATCACTTTCACTATTGTCTATTCTGATGGTATAATTTCCCTGAGAAATTTGGGTCGCAATGCTTCCGATCACTCTGATTCTTTCCGCTGTTTCTTCATCTTTTGCCTGAAGCTCTTTTTGTAGTTTCATGCGCTCATTAAAATCTTTCAAAATCCTCATAAAAAATACAAGGCTGATTATAAGTGAAATAATTGCAGCGAATATGATTAAAATTACACTATAAGAAGCATAATTATTTGATTCTGAAGAGCGTTCTGTCAAAAGGCGCTGTTCTTCCCTTTCCATGCGCCTTAAAATCAATTTTGAATCATCCATGATTTTTTTGCCCATGTCAAGATCATCGGCCAAGGTCAGTTTGCCCTCTATTTTATCATTGATTCTTTCATCAAGATATTTGAAAAAAGCTGATTTCAAGGGACGCAATTCGTTTATAGAATTTTGCTGCGCCTGATTATCAACAGTAAGTTTTTCAACTTTTTCAAAATAATCGTCGGCCAATTCTTCCTTGCTGTCATATTCTTGGAGAAAATCTTTTCGGCCAGTCACTAAAAAACCCCGCATGCTGGTTTGCGCATCGACCATTGTGGCGCCTCCGGCATTTAGGTTGTAAATAACTTCTTGCGTGTGGTTTACCAGGCTATTGCTTCCTAAAAGGCTTTGTATGCTCAAATAAGAAGCTGTGGAACTCACGATTAATATCAATAGCGAAACGCCAAAACTGATTAATAAGTTTCTTTTAAAATTTCCGTTCATATCGTATTTTAAATTGGGGAAAGGGGTAATATAATTATAAAACTTGAACCTACCCCGAATTGGCTTTTCGCGGTAATCAAGCCGTCGTGTTTTTCGACAATCTTTTTTGCAATGGCAAGGCCGATTCCGGTGCCTTCATAAGCATTTCGGTCATTCAGGCTTTGGAAAATAATAAAGATTTTGGAAAGATATTTTTCGTCAAATCCAATTCCATTGTCTTTTACCGTAATTCTGCAGAATTTGCCGGAAGGAGAAACTTCGCTTTCAAAGTCTTTTTCTGCAATTATTTCAGCGCTGATTTCTATTTCTGGAGGCAGATTTTGTTTTGAAAACTTAAGCGAATTTCCAATAAGATTTTGGAAAAGCTGTCGCAATTGGCTCGCAATTCCAATAATTACTGGCAGGTCTTCCACTTTGATCACGGCGCTTTTTTCTTCCACCAAATAGTCAAAGTCTGACAAAACTTCGCTGAGTATTTCGTTTAAATTTGTTTTTTTAGGTACGACATCCGAAGAAAGCCTAGAATATTCAAGCAGATCTGTAATCAGCTTGTTCATTCTTTCAGACGCATTTATCGTTCGGTTTACATAATCTAAAGCTTTAGGATCTTCTTTTAAGTAATTCTCCCTTATGAGTTTAATAAAAATTTCAATCTTCCTGAGCGGTTCTTTCAAATCATGAGAAACTACCCAAGAAAACTGCTGTAGCTCATGGTTGCGCAATTCCAGCTCTTCGTTTTTCTTCACCAATTCCTTGGTGCGCTCGATGACCTTGATTTCTAGGTTTTGTTGGGCTTCCTTCCTGATATCAATTTCTTTGGATAAGAGATCTCGGATGTTTTTTAATTCTTTTTGCTGTTCGTATAATTTAAGGAACGTTTTTACCTTTAAAATCAGCAAGTCAGGATCTACAGGTTTTGTAATATAATCGACGCCGCCCGTTTCATATCCTCTTGAAATGTATTTCTTTTCTTTGTTGATTGCTGATAAAAACAAAACCGGAATGTCTTTTGTACGATTGCTACCAGCCAATGTTTCTGCTACTTCAAAGCCATCCATTCCAGGCATTTGAACATCCATGATGATTAAAGAATAATCTTTTTTGAGAATTATTTTCAACGCTTCTTCTCCAGAAGTTACCGCATCGCACTCAAGGCTGTGCAGTTCGAGTATTTTTTTTAAGGCGACTATATTTGCCCTTATATCATCAACAATTAGTATCATAGGTTATAAGGGCTGAGTGGTTTTGTTAGGTAATTCTGAACTTAAAATATCTTTTAATTTATTGCATAATTGCCAATAATCATCAGGCTTTACAATATATCCGATGGCGCCATTTTCAAAACATTCTTTTTGATATTCTGAAAATGAAGATGTCGAATACATCATTATGGGAATTGGCTTGAGTTTTTCTGATTTTTTGATTTCCTTGAGGCAGTCGATGCCATTCATTTTTGGCATATTTACATCCATAAAAACCAAATCAGGAATCAAGCTATTTTCTGAATGTAATTTTTCTAAAGCATCGATGCCATTATTGGCGCTAAAATATAAAATGGTGTCATCTGCCTCAGCGAGAGCGTCTTTAAATAGAAGCTGATCGTCATAATCGTCATCCACCAAGAGTATGGTTTTAATTTTATTGGTCACATTACAAATTTTAAGGTACAGCTTTACTTTTTTGGAATGCGATAAACGAGCTCTTCCGTGTTTGGTATTGTAAAAATAAGAACTTTTCTTTCTTGAAAGCTTACTTTAACAAGCAAATATATTAACAGGAAAAACTTTAATGTTATATCAAAAAGGCAAAACATTATATAATTACAATGTTTTGCCTTTAAAAAAAATTATGTCTGAAAGCTTATTTTCCGAAGCTATATCTAATTCCGACATTCACACCTACACCGCCGACGTTCACATATTGTGTTGGAATTTTTCTTGGCGCATTTGGGTCGCTATTTTCGGTGTAGCTATCCTCAAATTCAAATTTCTTTTCATTCATTGGAAGATCAGCCAATTGCTGTCCGGGAACTAAGAAGGAAGCACCGCTTGCATTGTTAACAGCCGTGGTTTCATATTTTTTAATTTCTGCAGATTTACTCTTGATGCTTAAATTTTTAAATTCTACTTCACCAAAAATTTGAAGTTTTGGTCCTACCGGATAAGTAACACCAATTGCGCCCGCAAAACCTACGCTGAATTTAGATTCTACTTCAGTTTCAGCATTGACACGAACATCTGTTCCTGGCCCTGCGGCGTTTGTTGCATTTGCTTCTGTCTCAATATGCAATTTCCCTGCAGCCGGAATTAAAAGTCCGATTCTGGCATAAGGATTTAGTTTTGCAAAAGCTGGCGTAAGGTAAATTGCCGGCATCACGTCAAGACCTCTCAAATAAGCTGTTTCTTTTGACTGCATTAAGGGACTCGTCAGTTTTCCGATTGTTCTTTCGCTTCCATCAAAATAATTTAGGCCAATTTCTGCTCCGATATAAGGATTGAACATATAGCCAAAAGTAACATTCCCTTTGAAACCGCCTCCTAAAGTTCCTGCAAGTGATTTCACATTTGTCTTTCCATCTGCACCAACAGTGACATCCGTCGATTGCTGGATCATCGTCAACCCATTCGGATCGGCATTATTAAATTCCGTTTTTCCAGATTCAGTAACCAGTCCAAGACCACCGCGAATATAAAATTCTTGGGCATTGCTTTTTGTGCTTGCTGCCAACGCTAAAACTAGCGAAAAGCATAAAAGACCTGACTTTTTCATAGTTGTAAAGATTTTTTGATTTATTGTTTTGAAGTTTATTTTTCCTTGTAAGGTATATCTTAAAATTACGGAAAAATGTTCGAAAACCTTATCGTGATTAAGGAAATCTTAACAATGCAGAAAAATAGTATGGAATATTTAAAATTACTCTACAATATAGGAAGGATCATCGATAATGTTGATGTCGACAATTGCTTCGGCATTTTTTAAAAGCGCAATGCAATCCGGACTCAGATGGCGCAGGCGAACGGTCTTGTTTATTTTGTGATAGCGCTGTGTCAAAGCATTTAGCGCTTCAATTGCAGACATATCAGAAACTCGGCTTTCCTTGAAATCAATTACAATTTCATCAGGATCATTTTCCATATCAAATTTCTCAGCAAAAGTCGCTACGGAACCAAAAAATAGCGGTCCAAAAATTTCATAATGCTTCACTCCTTTTTCGTCAATAAATTTTCTTGCCCTAATTCTTTTTGCATTGTCCCAAGCGAAAACCAAGGCGGAAATTATAACTCCAATCAAAACAGCAAGCGCTAAATTATGTAGAAAAACAGTAATTAATGTGACCGTAATCATTACAAAAACATCTGATTTCGGCATTCTCTTGAACGTTTTCAAGCTTGCCCATTCAAAAGTTCCTGCGGCAACCATCATCATTACTCCGGTCAGCGCAGCCATTGGAAGCTTGCCGATAACTGGCGCTCCGACAAGGATAATCAACAATATAGTTAGTGAAGCAATAATTCCCGAAAGTCGCGCTCTTGAACCAGCTGAAAGATTTACCAAAGTTTGCGCAATCATCGGACAGCCTCCCATTCCGAAAAAGAAACCGTTGGCAATATTTGCAGTTCCCTGTGCGATACATTCTCTGTTGCTGTTTCCTTTTGTGGCTGTAATTTCGTCTACAAGATTTAATGTGAGCAAGCCTTCGGTCAAGCCAACGCCCGCCATTACAAGCGCATACGGAAAAATAATTTGCAAGCTCTCTAATGTAAATTGAATTTGTGGAATATGGAAAGGAGGAAATCCGCCGCTGATGGAAGCAATGTCATTGACTTGCTTGGTTTCGATTCCAAAGCCAATTACGATTCCAAAAACAATCAAAATTGCTACTAGAGAAGACGGAATTGCTTTTGTGATCTTAGGGAAAAGTACAACTATTGCAACAGTCAAAGCTACTAATGAAGCCATAATCAATAAAGGCGTTCCTGAAAGCCAATCATTATTATTTCCTTTAAATTGTTCTAATTGCGATAAGAAAATAACGATTGCCAATCCGTTTACGAAACCATACATTACAGATTGCGGTACGAGCCTTATGAATTTCCCGAATTTTAAAAGCCCGACGATAATCTGGATTACTCCGGCCAAAGCGACTGCTCCAAAAACATATTCTAATCCGTGAGATTTCATTAAAGCGATAAGCACGATAACGGTTGCTCCTGCGCCGCCAGAAATTAATCCTGGCCTTCCGCCAAAAATTGAAGTGATCAATCCCATGATAAAAGCGCCATATAATCCTACCAAAGGCGGAAAACCTGCTAAAATAGCAAAAGAAAGCGACTCTGGAATCATGGTCATTGCAACCGTAAAACCCGCAAGAATTTCAGTTTTGTAGTTTACCTTTTGGGAGAAATCAAATAAGGCCATCAGGTTTTTCATAGGAAGAATTGGGAAATCAATTAATGCGCAAAAGTAGTTATATATTTAAAAGCTTTTATATTCTGATAAAATAAAAAAAGCCTCCAGAACGGAGGCTTTTTGCATAATCAAATCTGTGATTAGTCTACGATTACCTTAACGGTATAAATTTTATTAGAATGTATTTTCAAAACATACACGCCCGTTGGAAGGCTTTGATTAATTATAGAGAAATTGTAGTCGTTGATATTTTTAGAAGAATAGAACAGATTTCCGGTCATGTCAAACATATCAATTTGGTCAATCGGATATTTTGATTTGATGTAAGTCTTCTCTCCTTTTTTAACTGGATTTGGATAAACCTGCACGCCGTTTTTAGATGAAAATTCATCATTTCCTAAAGTTTCTTCTACCGCGAAAGAAATTCTGTTTGAAACTTCGTTGTAAGAATCATTCGTAAACATTACGATAAAATAATCTCCAGCTTCAGTCGGAAGCTTGTCATCTGGCAACACTTTTGTGCCTTCAGTAATTCCTTCAAAATAAGTAAAACTTACCAATTCATCTACGTTTGGATCGTCTCCCGCGTGATAAATTCCCAACCAGTCTTTTACGATTCCTGGAGCATCCGTCCAAGTTGCGATGATATTTTCGTTTAAATTATAGATGGTTTTGTTGATTGCCAATTGCGTAATCTGCTCGCCTACTTGAAAGAAAACTTTGTTCCCTACAGTTGAATATCCATCTTGAAGGAAATATTCTGCGAAATAATATCCGTCGGCTAAACCGCTAAAAGTAAGATTTCCTGAAGCCGTAGTCACATATCTCCATTGTGTCGAAGCTGGACCTCCAGGCGTCTGTCCTACTTTATAAATTCCGATCCAATCATTTGCCAATCGCGGACCGTTTGCATAAGTCAAAGTAACAGGAGCTCCTGATGCGTAAGTCTGGCTACTTGAAGAAAGTGATACTAAGGAGCCTACATAAAATTCTTTTCGGCCGGCAAGTTCAGTATAGCCGTCGTTTGCTAAAAACGTAGCATAATATCTTCCCGGAGTTGCCAAACCTGGAAAAGTAACCGTACCGCTTGTTTGCCCGTTAACATAGCGCCAGAGCTGCGACGGACTGCTGCTAGAAGGCGTTTGGTTGATTTTATACAATGCAATCCAGTCTCTTTGATTTCCAGGACCGTCAGTGAACGATACGTTTATTGGCGTGGCTGGTAAGCGATGGTGTCAAGCTGAATTTGCGTGTTGGCAAAACTGCTGTTGATGACGTTGAAAGATTTTGTAGCGCTCCAATTCGACCAGCTTAAGTTTCGGTCTCTGTGGCGCACTTTTACAAAATAGTGCCCATTCGGAATTTCGTTTTGTCCTAAAGAAACTTTTGTAATATCGACATTTGCATTTAGATCTTTTGAAACATCAACTTGTCCATTTAAAGCTCCGTATAAATTTTCATAATCTCTGTAGATATCTTTTTCAATGATTTGGAAATCAGCTGTTTTTCCTATCAAGAATTCTGTAGAATTTAATAATTGATTTGAATTTGTAGCATAAGCAGAACTTGAAATTTCTAGAGGAAGTTCTACGTCTCCGCCATTGAAATCATTTGTAATTGTTGGTTCTGTTGGAGATTGCAATCCTTTATAATGGTGAAATTGATCCATTAATTCGTTGTCTTTCCAAGTATAAGCGCTTCCGATTGAATAAGATTCTACATCAAAAGTATCATTGTTGACATCGATATCGATAATCTGGTACATCCAATTTGAAATTGTTTTTTGAACGTCGTCAAAATCTTTTTCAGCCGCCATTCCCCAATATTGATCCCAGGCAACACCTCCAGAAATTATCTGGTAAGTTGGCGTGTTTTTCAATTGACCTCTGTGATATAAGTGATGGTGCGCGCCAATATGCAAAATATGTTTTTGAGAAGTAACTAAAATCGGCATCGCAGAATTGCGAATCCAAGGAGAAATATCGCCAACATATTGTTCTGCTTGGTAAGGTCTGTGGCCAAGAGAAATAATCCAGTCAACCGTCGGGTCGTTGTCTGCGGCTTGAACAACTTGTGCCAGCCAATTCAGCTGTTGCACGCTTGTATGTTCTGTATCCATTGCTACAAACAAAGTATTTCCAACTTGATTGGCATAATAATTTTCAGTTCCAGAAGAAATTCCTCTATAAGACATTTCATCTAAAATATAATGGTCATAATAAGCCTGCATTGCCAAAGTGCCATAAGTTTCGTGGTTTCCAACTAAAGTTTGGATAGGCAGATAGCCCGAAAGCGCTTTGTTCTTTTTGAAATGCACGTTTTCATAATGATCAAGCGTACCGACATCAACTTGATCGCCAACCATAACGGTTAAAGCAATATTATCTGCCGGATCAGCCGTAATTCCCCATTTTTGAGCAATTTTTCTTTTCGCAGAAGCTACCAAAGTATCAAAACGAGGAACATTTCTCATCTGATTGTCTCCCAAAACCAAAAAACGCAAATGCCCGTCAGCTGTTGCGGCTTGCCCAGGAAGCGGCAAAGTCTTGAAAGACATGATTTCAGAAGTTGCGGCGCCTGTTTTAATTCTGTAATAGTACTTTGTGTTTGGCGTTAGCCCAGTGATTTTTGCTGTATGGTAGAAGTAATTATTGGCATAACCAGTATCTGTAAAAATCTGGTTTGTTCCTGTTACAGAATTATTTAAAGCGTCTCTGGTGCTTCCAAATTGAACAATCGACTCTGGATTGCTTTCTGTTTTCCAATTGACATAAATGGAATTTGGCGTAGGTGCCTGCAGATATGGATATAGCGTTTGCCCCTGCGCCATATACCCTGCAAAAAATAACAGTAAAAGGTAAATTTTTTTCATAATGAGCTTTGGTAATTTTAGGTTTTTGTGTGCCCAAAATTAGAATTTGCAAAGCCATAGTGAATTACATAAAAATTAACTTAGCGTTAAAGAATAATACTTTTTCGCTTGATTCATATTAAGTAAAGTTTACTTGAAATTAGCTCAAATCTTCTATGGGAGCTGTAATTCCATCGCGTTTTACAGCGTAAATTCCTTGCTCGCGCGAGTTTGGATCTACATAATGCTCACTTACGCCAAGGGTTTTGTCGTCATCCGTTTTTAATTGGAAGGCGTGGCTGAAAAAATTATCTTTTCTATCGAAGCGAGAATCATAACGAGCATTTTTTCTTACAGAAGAAATGTCTTCCAAGCAAGACTGCTTATTGAAATAGCCTTCACTGTTCAAAACAATTTCACCATTTGCATCTATTAATCTGTAGTAAAAATGGCCATCTTCGGTATCTCTGAAAATCTGATATTTTGGATTAATCATTAAGAAATATTTTAAATTAGAAATAAAATAAATCGGCACTGATTGTAATGTTTTGAAAATCAATAGCAAATTATTGATGCCGCAAAAATAGAGGCACTTTCCAAATCTAATATTTTGAGTCAAAAAAAAAATAGGTATAATTACGTGTTTTTTATTGCGCGGAACAGAAATATGGTTTTCAGTTTCAATTTCTACAGCCAAATTTTACAGCAATAAAAAATATATTATTCACATAAATTCCCCTTAATACTGCTTTGAAACTGCAAAAAAATCAATAAATTAGCGACTTTAATTTTTATAATCAACACAAATGAAAAATACTGCGTTAACGCACATTCACGAAAGTCTTGGAGCTAAAATGGTTCCGTTTGCCGGATATAATATGCCTGTTCAATATGAAGGTGTCAATGCTGAGCACGAAATTGTTCGCAATGGTGTCGGGGTTTTTGACGTTTCTCACATGGGCGAATTTTTGATTTCGGGTCCAAATGCTTTAGAATTGATTCAAAAAGTAACTTCAAATGATGCTGCAACTTTGGTTATCGGGAAAGCGCAATATTCTTGCCTTCCGAATGAAAATGGCGGTATTGTTGACGATTTGATTGTTTATAAAATTAAAGACGAGCAATATTTGTTAGTAGTAAATGCTTCAAACATCGAAAAAGACTGGAATTGGATTGCTTCTAAAAATGATGTCGGTGCAGAAATTAAAAATATTTCTGATGATTATTCTCTGCTTGCCATTCAAGGACCGATGGCTATGGAAGCGATGCAGTCACTGACTTCTGTAGATTTGGCCGCGATCAAATATTATCATTTTGAAGTAGCAGATTTCGCCGGAGTGGAACATGTAATTATTTCTGCAACAGGATACACAGGTTCTGGAGGTTTTGAAATCTATGCAAAAAATACAGAAATTGAACAGATTTGGAACAAAGTTTTCGAAGCAGGAAAAGCTTACGGAATCAAGCCAATCGGTTTGGCAGCGCGTGATACTTTGCGTCTTGAAATGGGCTTCTGTTTATATGGAAACGATATTAACGACACGACTTCTCCGCTGGAAGCTGGTTTAGGCTGGATCACAAAATTCAATAAAGATTTTACCAATTCAGAAAATTTGAAAGCGCAGAAAGAAGCTGGAGTTTCTAGAAAATTAGTAGGTTTTGAATTGACTGAAAGAGGAATTCCTCGTCATGATTATGAAATCGTAGACGCAAATGGAACTGTAATCGGAATTGTAACTTCAGGAACAATGGCGCCTTCTTTAAACAAAGGAATCGGTCTTGGCTATGTAACAACAGAGTTTGCAGGCGTTGACAGCGAAATTTTTATCAGAATCAGAAAGAACGATATTCCTGCGAAAGTGGTTAAATTGCCTTTTTATAAAAAATAATATTGTTTTTAGCCAATAGAATGCGGATTTTTATTAATTTAAAGGTAAAATAATTAGCAAAACCCGCAGTCTGATTATAATTTTTTAAAAATTTGGCTAAAACAATTACAACTCTATGAAGAAATTTTCGCTTGCCTTATTATTCGTGTCTTTTGCTTCTTTTGCGCAAGACAGCGGCAAATCATGTGATATCCTTCAAAAAATAAATTCGCTCATACAGCGTGAGCACTATAATCCTAAACCGATAGACGACAGTTTATCGGTTTATGTTTTTGAAACACTTTTAGGCGATTTGGATGAGAACAAGAATGTTTTCCTGAAGGCAGAATACGACTATCTTTCCAAGTATAAATATAAATTAGATGACTATTTAAAAGCCGGCGACTGCTCATTTTTTGCTGATTTTACTTCAACATATAAAAAAGCTTTAGAACGAAGCAAAACTGCAGTTGAAAAAATCAGGAATGAAAAATTTGACTACAATTCAAATGACACGATTCGATTTACTAAAAAAGGATATCCTTTTTATGTAAAGCTGGAAGATGTCGAGAAAGTCTATATCAAAAGGCTGAAGTATGATATTTTAGAAGATATTTCTAAAAGCAGTAAAAATTTAGATTCGCTCCAACAGCATTTTGCTACGCTGGAAAAACCTTCAAGAGAGAAAATTTTTGACATGGCTTTGTGCAAAATCAACAGCCGTTTGGAATCTAAGGAAAGTATTGAAAAAGAAATCAGAAATGATTTTTATAATGTATTTTGCAATTATTTCGATCCGCATTCCTCCTATTTTTCTTATGACACCAAATCTTCCTTTTTGTCTGGACTATCCACTGACAATCTTTCCTTGGGGATTTATGTTACGCTTAATGGAAAAGAGGAAATCATTGTAGAAGAGATTGTGCCCGGAGGTCCTGCTTCACAAAATGAAATTATTGAGAAAGGAGATCAAATTATAAAAGTTGCCAACGAAAAAGGCGATGAATTTGTAGTTTCTTGCAATTCTTTAGAAACAATTGGTGAGATTTTTTTTTCTGATTCTAACAAAAAAATTACGCTTACATTTCAAAAGAAAAACAGCAATCAATATACAGTTACTTTAGAGAAAAAAATAATGAAAGCAGAAGACCATGCCGTTTTTAGTTTTGTAGTAGAAAAGGAAAATACGCGTTTGGGCTATATCAATATTCCTAGTTTTTATACTGATTTTGATAATAATTCCGTTCAAGGAACGACTGATGATGTGGCTCGTGAAATTTTCAAACTTAAAAAAGAAAATATCGACGGAATCGTAATTGATCTTCAAAATAACGGTGGCGGTTCAATGGAAGAAGCCATTCGATTATCAGGAATTTTTATTGATTCAGGACCAATTTCTGTCTTGGCAGATAATAAAAAGAATTTAAAAATTTTGAAAGACACCAATCGCGGGATGATTTACAATGGTCCGCTTCTTTTGCTGGTTAATGGAAACTCTGCTTCTGCTAGCGAATTTTTTGCTTCTGTTTTGCAAGATTACAACCGCGTAATGCTGCTTGGAAGCACGACTCTAGGAAAAGCGACGATGCAACAAATTGTTCCGGTTGATAAAAAGCATGAAGATTTCGTAAAGCTTACGATTGAAAAATTTTACAGAGTTACTGGAAATAGCCACCAAATGACTGGCGTTATGCCAGATGTGAAAATTCCAACGTTATATGACGGAATAATTTCTAGAGAAAATAGCTTCAAAACGGCTTTGAAAAACGACAAGATTCAGGTTAAGATTAGATTTACGCCTTATAGTAAAGATGTTTTGGGAAAATTAATTACGTTAAGCCAATCTAGAGTGAATTCAAATGCTTATTTTAACGAAATCAAAGAAGTAAATGTCAAAGTTGATACTGTTTTCAAGAGCCAGAAAGCTCCGATTTTGATGAATTTTGTAAGTGTTTTCAATAATGTTCACGATATTGATGTGGTTTTTGAACAGGTAAAAAAGCTGTCTGAAACGCCGTCAGATTTTACAATTAAAAATACACCATTTATTGAGGAAGCAATTAAAACAGATGAATTTCAAAAAAGCATAAACGATTATCGAATTAAAAATCTCAAGGTAAATGCTTATGTTTCTGAGGCATTAAATGTTATTGTCGACTATAAAAAGCTGTTTGAAGATTTAAAAAATTAATTACGGAAAGAAATCATTATTATTAGCTTTCAAAAGATTAAAAAATATTTGAAATAAAAAAGGATAAGCTTATTTTTGCACCGATTAAATAAATTTAGAAATGGGAAGAGCGTTCGAGTTCAGAAAAAATAGAAAGATGAAACGTTGGTCAGCAATGGCAAAAGCGTTCACAAGAATAGGAAAAGATATCGTAATGGCAGTTAAGGAAGGCGGTCCGAATCCAGAGTCAAACTCTAGATTGAGAGCGGTTATTCAAAATGCCAAGGCGGTAAACATGCCAAAAGACAACGTTGAAAGAGCGATTAAAAAAGCGACTGACAAAGACACGGCAAACTACAAAGAAGTTTTATTTGAAGGATATGCGCCTCACGGAATTGCAATCTTGATTGAAACGGCAACGGACAATAACAACAGAACTGTGGCCAACATCAGAAGCTATTTCAACAAATGCAACGGAACGATGGGAACGCAAGGATCGGTAGAATTTATGTTCGATCACACTTGCAATTTCAGAATTCCGGCAGAAGGAATTGATGTGGAAGAAATGGAATTAGAATTTATCGATTTTGGTGCAGAAGAAATTTTTGCCGATGAAGACGGAATTTTAATCTACGCTCCTTTTGAAAGCTTTGGTGCCATCCAAAAAGAATTAGAAAATAGAGGAATTGAGATTCTTTCTTCTGGATTTGAGAGAATTCCGCAGGTTTTGAAAAAGCTGACTGAAGATCAAGTTGCTGACGTTGAAAAATTATTAGAAAAAATTGAAGAAGATGATGACGTTCAAAACGTTTATCATACAATGGAAGAAGCTTAATCTATTTTTGATTTAAGATTTAAGATTTAACTCCGGAGAATTTCTTCGGAGTTTTTTTATGTTACATTACATTGTCATTCCGAGGAAAAAGGAATCTTCGCAAGATATTACACAGCGATTCTTCCTTTGTCAGAATGACAAAATTGAACAAAAAAAGCCCTAGATTTCTCCAGAGCTTTCTCAATTCTTATATCTAAAATCTCAATTCTATTTTATAAATTCTATTTTTTGAGCTTCTTCTAAATTTACGCTGTCGAAGAAACCTTGTTCGTTCATCCAGTCGTCGCTGAAAACTTTGCTCATGTATCTTGAACCGTGGTCAGGGAAAATAGCAATAACATTGCTGTTTGCGTCAAATTCGCCTTCTTCTGCATATTGTCTGATGGCTTGCAAAACTGCTCCAGATGTATAGCCTACAAATAAGCCTTCTTTTTTGGCAATTTCTCTTGTGGCGTGTGCGCTTTCTTCGTCAGTAACTTTGATAAATTTATCAATTGATTCGAAATCTGTTGCCGTTGGTATTAAGTTTTTTCCCAAACCTTCAATACGGTAAGGATAAATTTCATTAACGTCAAATTCTTTTGTTTCGTGGTATTTTTTCAAAACTGAACCAAAAGCGTCAACTCCTAAAATTCTGATATTTGGGTTTTTCTCTTTCAAGAATTTTGCAGCGCCAGAAATAGTTCCCCCTGTACCGCTACAGGCAATCAAGTGTGTGATTTTTCCGTTAGTCTGTTCCCAAATTTCAGGACCTGTTGACTTGTAATGTGCGTCAACGTTCAGCTGGTTGAAATATTGGTTGATATAAACCGAACCTTTAGTTTCCTCGTGGAGTCTTTTTGCAACCATATAATACGACCTTTCATCGTCAGCAGAAACGTGCGCAGGGCAGACATACACTTTTGCTCCCATGCTTCGCAGCATGTCAATTTTGTCTCTTGATGACTTTGAACTTACCGCTAAAATACAGTTATAGCCTTTAATAATACTCACCATTGCAATACTGAAACCAGTATTTCCAGAAGTAGTTTCAATTATCGTATCACCTGGCGTCAAGATTCCTTGCTTCTCAGCTTCTTCGATAATATATAATGCAATTCTGTCTTTAGTGGAGTGTCCTGGATTGAAAGCTTCTACTTTTGCGTAGAAATTGCCTTCCAAATTTTCAGTGACTTTATTGAGCTTGATCAGCGGTGTGTTGCCAATCAATTCTAATACATTATTATAAGCTTTTATTTCTTCTTTCATAAAAAAAATAGTTAATCGAGACGGCTCTAAATTTTGCCGGCCTCAAATCCTTGCAAATTTAACAAAAAAAATCTAATTACTTTTCAATTCCTTCTAAATCTAACAAAAAACTGAATTCTTTAGCTAATTCCTTTAATGCTTCAAACCTTCCAGAAGCACCTCCGTGGCCTGCATCCATGTTAGTATCAAGGTATAAGACATTTTTATCGGTCTTTAGAGTTCTTAATTTAGCAACCCATTTTGCCGGTTCCCAATACTGAACTTGCGAGTCATGGAGTCCGGTTGAAACATACATATTTGGATAATCTTGCGCTTTTACGTTGTCATAAGGTGAATATGACTTCATATAATCGTAATATTCCTTCTCGTTCGGGTTCCCCCATTCGTCATATTCTCCCGTCGTTAACGGAATCGTGTCGTCAAGCATCGTCGTAATTACATCCATAAAAGGAACTTGCGCAATCACTCCTTTATATAATTCAGGCGCCATATTTACAACCGCTCCCATCAATAAACCTCCGGCAGAACCGCCTTCGGCATACAAATGTTCTGGACTTGTATATTTCTCAGCAATTACAAATTTTGAACAATCTACAAAATCCGTAAAAGTATTTTTCTTTTTTAAAAGTTTCCCGTTTTCATACCAAGGCCTTCCCATGTCTTCGCCTCCCCGGATGTGCGCGATGGCATAAACAAAACCTCGGTCAAGCAGCGAAAGTCGCGTAGAAGAGAAATAAGGATCCATAGTCGCGCCGTAAGAACCGTAAGCATAAAGCAACAACGGATTCTTGCCGTTTTTATTCAAATCTTTTCTATAAACCATCGAAATCGGAATTTTAGTTCCGTCTTCAGCCGTGGCCCAAACTCTTTCTTCGGTATAATTTTTCTTGTCAAATTCCCCGCCTAAAACCTGCTGTTCTTTCATGATTTCCTTCTCTTTTGTCTTCATGTTAAAGTCAATTACAGAAGAAGGCGTTCCCATTGATTGGTAGCTGTAACGCAAAACCTGCGTGTCAAAATCTGGATTTGTAGAAATATTTACCGTATACGTTTCGCTTTCAAACGGAAGGTAATATTCTCCTTTTCCGTTCCAAGGCATGATTCTGATCTTATTCAAGCCGTTTGAACGTTCTCCTACAACCAAATAATCTTTGAAAATTTCAATTTCTTCCAATAAAACATCTTTGCGATGCGGAATCAAATCTTTCCAATTTTCTTTTTCCGTAGCGTTTTCAGGCGTTTTCATCAGCTTGAAATTGGTCGCTTTGTCCTTATTTGTCAGGATATAAAAACTGTCTCCATAATGAGAAATGTCATATTCCATGCCTCGAACTCTCTTCTGAAAAACTTTAAATTCTCCATCGGGATTATCGGCTAAAAGTGTTCTGAACTCCGTTGTCAAAGTACTTGCGGCAGTAATTACGATATATTTTCTTGATTTTTCTTTGCTTACATCAATATTAAAAGTATCGTCTTTTTCATGGTAAACCAAAGCGTCATTTTCAGCATTCTCTCCTAATTTATGCTTGAAAACTTTATCCGAACGCAAGGTCTGTTTGTCTTGTTTCGTATAAAATAAAGTCTTGTTGTCATTTGCCCAAGTTGAACTTCCAGTAACATTTTCGATTTTATCTTCAAAAATTTCTCCTGTTTCCAAGTTTTTGATTTGAATAGTATAAATTCTTCGCCCGATAACATCTACCGCAAAAGAAGCAAATTTGTTGTCAGGACTCACGCTCATGCCTCCTAATTGAAAATAAGAATGTCCTTCTGCCAATTCATTGCAGTTAAAAAGAATTTCCTCATTTGCCGTAAGGCTTCCTTTTTTTCTAGAATAAATCGGATAATCTTTTCCGGTTTCATAACGAGTTATGTACCAATATCCATTGAAAAAATAAGGAACTGACGAATCGTCTTCCTTGATTCTTCCTTTCATTTCTTCAAATAATTTTTTCTGGAAATCTTTGGTATGAGCCGTCATCTGCTCATAATATTCATTTTCTTGATTCAAATAATCGATGACTTCAGCATTTTCTCTATCATTAAGCCAAAAGTAATCGTCGATTCTTTTGTCTCCGTGCTTTTCAAGCGTTTTTGATATTTTCTTTGCTATTGGGGGATTTATGGTTTTTGACATTTTTAGTGATGCGGTTTGCGAATATGAATTTGCAAAAATAATACAAAGACAACTTAAAATTAATTTATTCTTCATCAATTTATCTCTTGATTGTGACTATGCAATTTAGTAAATTCGCAAGTTACAAATCATAAAATTTATCAACATGTTTGGAGACTTAATGGGAATGATGGGCAAGTTAAAAGAAGCCCAGCAAAAAATGGAAGAAACTAAAAAAAGACTAGACACCGTTTTAATCGACGAACAAAGCAGTGACGGACTGTTGAAAGTAACTTTGACTGCAAATCGCGCTGTAAAATCTATTGAAATCGATGACAGCTTATTAGAAGACAAAGAGCAATTAGAAGATTATTTGGTGTTAGTTATGAACAAAGCTATTGAAAAAGCAACAAAGGTAAATGAAGCAGAATTGGGCGCTGTTGCTCAAGACGGAATGCCTAATATTCCAGGATTGGATATGTTTAAATAAAAAATGGCTGTCGATAATGACAGCCATTTTTGTTTGTGTTCTATTTTATAATTAACTTTTTCACCATGCTTATCTCTCCTGATTTAATTTTTACAAAATAAATTCCTGCCGAAGCGCCTTGCATTGCAATTTTATGCTTATCCGTATTTTTTAACGATTCTGTCTGTATAGTTTTTCCTAAAGCATCTGTAATCGAAATTTCATCAATTGCCAGTTGGTTTTTCAATAAAACATTGAAATTTCCATTGCTAGGATTTGGATATATTTCTACATTATCAACTATAGAAAAATCATCTGTTTTTAAAACCGTTCCACGCAATTGTACTTCAGAAATTTGAATCATTTGTTCAATTGTGTTGCATTGGTCCGTAAAATTGAATTTATAATAGCTATAGGCAACAGTGTTTTGAAAGGTATAATTTCTAGTAAAATATCTAGAATCATTACAATCTATACTTCCAGTAGTAATAACGCTGTAGTTATTACCATCATTTGAACCAGAAATTTCATAATTCATCGGATCTCTTTCAGAAGAATCATTGGCAGTTGAAAAATCCATGCTTGTTGCAACGGTTCTTGCACCGTTAAGATTTACAATAAAACCAAGACCGTCATAATAATAGAAATCTAAAAATTTAGTTTCTACCGAACCGTCGATTATATTGTAATATTGCTCTTCATAAGGAGAATCTACATCACCGACTGGACTAATGTTTGAATAAGGTGTAAAAAGTGGCGTTTGAGCTTTTGAGCCAAAACCAGCAGTTAATGCTAAAATAAGTAAAGTTTTTTTCATGATAAAATGATTAGGGGTTGCTGTAAAATTAACCATAATCAATTATCTGCTAATAATTTAGCTGTTATTGTTTAGATATGTTAAATGCTAAAATGTGATTTTTTATAGCTCTGTCAGTTTTGTAAGTGTTTTAACAAGAAAGCTTACAATTTTTCATACATTTTCCTATAATTGAATACAATAAAACTTACATTTAACTATTTTATAACAATTCTCTCCAAAGCTTCCATAACATAACTGTGCATGACATCACGATAATCTAAATGAGTCACAATTCGTAATTTTCCTTTACCCAAAGAACTGATCAAGATATTTTTTTCTTTAAATTTAGCAATGACATTATTTTCGTCAATTTCCGTCTTCACTGAAAATATTAAAATATTGGTTTCTACAGGCTCAACACTTTCCACCCAAGGCAATTGTTTAAGTATAAAAGCCAATTCTTTTGCCTTATTATGATCTTCTTGCAGACGGCTTACATTGTGCTGCAAAGCGTAAATTCCTGCTCCAGCCAAATAACCGGCTTGGCGCATTCCTCCCCCAAAAATCTTTCTGACTCTTAAAGCGCGGTTCATCGTTTCCTTATCTCCAACTAAAACCGAACCGACCGGAGCGCCCAAACCTTTAGAAAGACAGACAGAAATCGTATCGAAAATTTCTCCAAAATGTCTCGGATTTTGTCTTTTAGCAACCAAAGCATTCCAAATTCTGGCACCGTCTAAATGATATTTCAAGTTGTTTTGCTTGCAAACTTCCTTGATTCGAAGCATGTCATCCATTTCATAGCAAGCTCCCCCACCTTTATTTGTAGTATTTTCCAAACTTACCAAACTCGTCAGCGGACTGTGGTAAAAATCAGGCGGATTTATGGCTTCCTTTACTTGCTCTGCCGTAATCATTCCTCTTTTTCCATCTACTAAATTACAAGAAACACCACTGTTAAAAGATGCTCCGCCTCCTTCATAATGAAAAATATGCGCCCATTTATCACAGATAATCTGCTCTCCCGGATTTGTGTGCAATTTAATCGCGGTTTGATTTGCCATCGTTCCCGAAGGAAAAAATAATGCGGCTTCCATGCCGAATATATTGGCGACCATCTCTTCTAACTCATTGACAGTCGGGTCTTGCTTATAAACATCGTCGCCTACTTTTGAGCGAAACATTTGCTGTAACATTTCATTGCTCGGTTTCGTAACCGTATCACTTACTAAATTTATTTCCATAATATCAAAAGTATGCCTTATTTTTGTTTCATTAAAACGGCTATTTTCTTCATTTGAAGCTAATCTTGATTTTTAATTTAATCAGAACTTCAACCCAGAACTTGCCGTAAATTATTACACAAAAATATATATAATTTATGACAACTACCGAACAAATTAAAGGTATTGTGGAGCGCCTTGGTGCGTTGAGGAGGTATCTTTGACGTCGACAAAAAGCTGATCGAAATCACAAACGAAGAAGAAAAAACCTTGGCTCCCGATTTTTGGAACAACCCAAAAGAGGCTGAAGCTTTTGTTAAAGTATTGCGTTCCAAGAAGAAATGGGTCGAAGATTATAACAAGGCGGTTTCAATGACCGACGAGTTGCAGATTGCCTATGAATTTTACAGAGAAGGCGAATTGACTGCTGACGAATTGGACGAACAATTTAATTCGACCAATTTGCACATCGAAAACATCGAATTTAAGAACATGCTTTCTGACGAAGGTGATTCTTTAAGCGCTGTTTTGCAAATCACGGCCGGTGCCGGCGGAACAGAAAGTTGCGACTGGGCGTCAATGCTGATGCGCATGTACATGATGTGGGGCGAAAAAAATGGCTACAAAATCAAGGAATTGAACTTTCAAGAAGGCGAAGTCGCGGGAATCAAAACCGTTACTTTGGAATTTGAAGGCGATTATTCTTTCGGCTATTTAAAAGGAGACAACGGCGTGCATCGCCTGGTCAGAATTTCTCCTTTTGACAGCAATGGAAAGCGCCATACGTCTTTTGCTTCTGTTTATATTTATCCTTTGGTAGATGATTCTATTGAAATTGAGATAAATCCTGCTGATATTGAGATAATTACTTCTCGCTCAAGCGGTGCCGGCGGACAAAACGTAAATAAAGTAGAAACCAAAGTACAGCTTTTCCACAAGCCAACCGGAATCCAGATTCAATGTTCTGAAACACGCTCACAGCAAGACAACAGGCAGCGAGCAATGCAGATGTTAAAATCTCAATTGTATGAAATTGAGCTGAAGAAACAAATGGCACAGCGCGCCGATATTGAAGCTGGAAAGATGAAAATCGAATGGGGTTCTCAAATCAGAAACTATGTCATGCATCCATACAAATTGGTCAAAGATGTCAGAACAGGATATGAAACCAGCGATGTTGAAGGCGTCATGAATGGTGACATTGACGAATTCTTGAAAGCTTATTTGATGATGATGGGACAAAAAGAAGAATAAATTTTCTTAAATATTAAAAAAATGCACTGCAATCAGATTATTTGACGCAGTGCATTTTCTATTGAAAGAAGTTGTTAAAAATAATATTAAGATATATTTAAGAAATATGGTTTAAATGTAACATTTTCTTGAAATACATAACTTATCTTTACATAGAATTTAGCCAATTATTGTGATACTTTTTATAATTAATTGACTATCAAAGATAACTGTTATGATTTACGAAAAGCCATTATCAATAATTCCAATAAATGAAGCGGCACGATTGCAGAAGCTTTATGATTATCAAATTTTAGATACGCATTCTGAAGACACTTTTGATAAAATTGCACTTTTGGCATCACAAGTTTTTAATACGCCGAGTGCTTTTGTGACTTTTGTAGACAAAGACAGGGTGTATCTTAAAGCAATAATTGGAAATTTCAAAACCAACGAAGTTCGTCGTGAAGAAAGCATGTGTGCTTTGGCAATTTTAGATGATAAAATCACTGTTTTTAATGACACGCATAAATATCCAGATTTGATGAAAAGTCCTTGGATTTCACAGGAAAACGGCATCCGTTTTTATGCCGGAGCGCCGCTGAAATCTCCTGAAGGCTATTTGATCGGAACAGTTTGCGTTTTAGACAGCGTTCCGAGAGAAACCAATGAAAACCAAATGGAAATGCTTCGAACCATGGCAGATATTGTCATGAATAAATTAGAAAGCAGACTTCGCTACAACAATATCATCAAGTCGCAAAATGATTTGATGGGAATCGCATTGCATGAAATTAAAAATCCTTTGGCTTCTATAAGTCTGGCAAACGACATCTTGAGAATTGATGTCACAAAAGCTCCAAAAATGACCGATATGATCAAGCGTTGCGTCATAACCATTCAAGCAAAATTGGCAGATTTGTTGAAACTTTCAGAAGATGAAGATAAAGACCAGAGGCTTTCTATCGAAGAAGCTGACTTGAAGGAAATGCTGGACCGCTTGGTTACCAATTTTGAATTATTGGCCAATAAGAAGAACCAGATTATTGAGTTGACGGTAGAAGAATCGCTTCCTAAAATTAATATCGACAAGACTAAAATTTCTGATGTTTTGCACAATCTTTTGAGCAATGCTATCAAATATTCTTACAGCAATACGACTATAAAAATTATAGCCAAGAAAATTGATGACTTCGTAGAAATAGAATTCCAAGATAAAGGACAAGGCTTAAACGATGAAGATGCCGAAAAACTTTTCAAGAAATTCGCAAAATTAAGCTCAAAGCCGACCGGAAGAGAAAGTTCAAACGGATTAGGGCTTTCTATCTGCAAGTCATTGGTTGAACTGCATAACGGACAGATTTTTGCAAAAAGCCCTGGGAAAGAACTAGGAAGTTCGTTTTTCATTTCGCTTCCGATTATTTATACGATGCACCAAGATTCTGACTATTTTGATAGAGATTAAATTTTAGCCAAAAATTTTACTACATCGTTTTATATGCTTAATTTAAAGCGCTCAAACGATGCTTTATGAAATCTGTAAAATCCCTGTTGCACGCTCCTCACCTTTCGCATGAAAAATCACTGAAAACTTTGGTTGAAAACAGAACCGTTTATTCCTTAGAAAATTGTGAATTGAATTTATTTGAAACGTATGAAGAATCGCAATTGGTTCCTCTGAAATTCAATGATTTGGTGGTAACAAGCATGTTGCGAGGAAAGAAAATCATGCATCTTTTTGATGATCCAGAATTCGTTTATCTTCCTGGAGAAACGGTTGTAATTCCTTCGAATGTAGAGATGAAAATTGATTTTCCGGAAGCTTCAAAAAGCAATCCGACGCAGTGCTTAGCTTTGGCAATTGACCATTGGAAAATCAACGATACTTTGAATTTACTGAATGAAAAATATCCAAAAGAAGGAAATAGCTTATGGACTTTAGATTCTGAGAATTACTTTTTTTATAATAATATCGAGCTGGCTTCTACCATAAATAAATTAATCAAAGAATGCATGAGTTCGTCGATTACCAAAGATGTTTTGGCTGATTTGACTTTGCAGGAATTGCTGATTCGAATTATCCAAACGCAAACTTTGAAATCTATTGAAGATAATAAAAAACTAGAATCAAATTCTCCGATTTCTATGGTTTTGGAATTTATCCGAAATAATATCAAGGAAAACTTCAACCTGAAAGATTTAAGCGACAAAGCCGGAATGAGCACAACTTCTTTCTATCGTTTTTTCAAGAGGGAATTAGGAATGAGTCCGATTGAATTTATTTTAAACGAAAAAATAAAAATTGCGAAACAGCTTTTAAAATATCCCGGAATCCAAATCAATGAAGTCGGATTTCAATCTGGTTTTGAAGACAGCAATTATTTTATCCGGCTATTCAAAAAAGTAGAAGGAATTACGCCAAAGCAATACCAGCAACTAAATAGTTCAAGCTGCTATATCGATTTATAAATTATTCTTCCAATTTTACTGGTTCTAAATCTTCAATTTCTTCTGGCGTAAAAATGCGGTAGTGGATTTTAAAAGTTTTTCCAAGAGGTGTTTCCAAAGAAAAACCGCCCGTCGGCACTCCGTCTAAAACATCCATTGTAAAATGTGCATTTTTCCAATATTGAAATAAATCTCGGTCCACCCAAAACTCAAATCCTTCAATGGTTCCAATGCAGACATCGCCCATTCTAAGATAAAATCCGCCTTTTTCAAAACATTGCGGCTGCGTGCCTTCACAGCATCCGCCAGCTTGGTAAAACATTAAATCTCCGTGGGTTTTGTGCAATTGTCTTATGATTTCTCTTGCTTCTTCTGTCGCGTCAACTCTTTTTGTCATAGCGTTTAATTTTAAAATACAGCCGTGAATTCAATTTCCACAGCTGTATTGTTTTATAAATTTACGAATTGATTTTCCAACTATCCTTTAATGTCAATCAAAATTTTTACTTGTTCTGGATTTGAAACCAACACTTCAAAACCTTCCGTTACAATTTCATCCAATTTGATTCTTTTCGTTACCAATTTTTCAACTGGCATTCTTCCAAGGTTAATCAAATCAATAACTTGCGGAAAAATATTTCTGTAAGCGATAATGCCTTTAACCGTAATTTCACGAACCACTTGGTCAAAAGCATTGTGCGTAACCGGTTTGCCAAACAAAGCAACCAAAACCGCAGTGCCGCCATTTTTTAAACTTGCAATTCCGCCATCAAATGAAGCCTGAACTCCGGCCGCATCTAGAAAAATATCCACGCCACCGTTTGTCAATTCTTTAATTTGTTTCGGAATATCTTCCTCTTTTCCATTGATGATTGTTGTCGCGCCAATTTCTTCGGCTTTTTCCAAACGCTTTTCGGCAATATCCACCACAATAACTTCTGTCGCTCCCGCAGCAATTGCTGCTTGGACACATAAAAGTCCGATTGGTCCAGCGCCATAAATCAAGACAGATTGCCCTATTTTCAAACCGCTTTGCAAAACTGCATAAACAGCAACTGCAGCAGGTTCAACCAAAGCACCTTGCTCAAAACTCATCGAATCTGGAATTTTATGGACCATATAATCTTCAACAACCGTGTATTTTGCAAAACCTCCATTGGAAGTCAAACCAACAAAACCAAGCGGCTCAGAAAGATTATACTCGCCATTCACAATAAATGGACTGTCCGGATTTTTAAAAAGCGGTTCTACCACTACTCTGTCACCTATTTTTAAATTTGTAACTTCTTCACCAACTTCGCTGATAATTCCAGCAAATTCATGTCCCAAAGTGGTTACGCCTTGATGGCCATTTAAAGGATAAGGCTTGTCAACCGGAATCAACATTGGCCCGTGCGTGTATTCGTGAAGATCTGAACCGCAAATTCCCGCAAATTGAACTTCAATTTTTACTTGTTTTGCTCCAGTTGTGGGAATATCAGTCTCCTCCACTCTAATGTCTTTTGCTGCATGCCAGCGCGCGGCTTTCATTTTTGTCATAATAATTATATTTAGAAATAAAAAAAGCACTACAATTGCAGTGCTTTTTCCAACAATTAAATTAAAAGAATCCTAATTTCTTTTTATCGTAAGAAATCAGCATATTTTTTGTCTGGCGGTAATGGCCAAGCATCATTTTATGGTTTTCTCTACCAATTCCGGATTGTTTGTAACCTCCAAACGGAGCTCCGGCTGGATAAGAATGGTATTGGTTGATCCAAACTCTTCCCGCTTGAATCGCTCTTGGAACTTGATAAATTTCATGTGCATCACGCGTCCAAACTCCAGCGCCTAAGCCATACATGGTGTCGTTTGCAATTTCAATGGCTTCTTCTGTAGTTTTGAAAGTCGTTACGGCTAAAACGGGTCCGAAAATTTCCTCTTGGAAAATTCTCATCTTGTTGTGTCCTTTCAACAAAGTCGGCTTGATGTAATAACCTCCGGCAAGATCGCCTTCCAATTTATTGACATCGCCTCCAGTTAAAACTTCAGCGCCTTCTTCTTTTCCTAATTTGATATACGACTGAATTTTTTCATATTGCACATTGGAAGCCTGAGCACCAATCATTGTTGATTTATCCAAAGGATTTCCTGCAATAATCGCTTCAGTTCTTTCAATTACTTTGGCAATGAATTTATCGTAAATATCTTCATGAATCAATAATCTTGACGGACACGTACAAATTTCTCCTTGGTTTAAAGCAAACATTACGGCACCTTCCACCGCTTTATCAAAGAAATCATCATCATGATCTGCAATTGACGGGAAGAAGATATTTGGCGATTTTCCACCTAATTCTAGCGTAACCGGAATGATATTTTCAGTGGCATATTGCATCACCAAACGGCCTGTTGCCGTTGAACCAGTAAATGCCGCTTTCGAAACTTTTGGATTGGTTACCAAAGCTCTTCCTAGTTCAGCGCCAAAACCATTCACGATATTTACAACTCCTGGAGGAAGAATTCCTTCAAGCAATTCCATCATCACTAAAATGGAAACTGGCGTGCTTTCTGCTGGTTTCAAAACTACTGTATTTCCGGCGGCCAAAGCTGGTGCTAATTTCCAAACAGCCATTAAAATCGGGAAATTCCAAGGAATAATTTGGGCAATTACGCCTAAAGGTTCGCTCAACGCAATTGAAACGGTGTTCGAATCCAATTCTGCAATCGAACTTTCTTCCGCACGAATCACGCCGGCAAAATATCTGAAATGGTCGATTGCCAAAGGAATATCGGCCGCAAGTGTTTCTCTAACAGGTTTTCCGTTATCAACAGTTTCCACTGCGGCGATATATTCTAGATTGTCTTCAAGAACTTGGGCAATTTTATTCAATAAAATGCTTCTTTCAGTAACTGAAGTTTTTCCCCAAGTTTTAAAGGCTTCATGGGCTGCATCCACTGCAAGAACTAAATCTTCCTTGCTGGATTTGGCGGCTTTTGTAAATACTTTTCCGTCGATTGGAGAAACATTGTCGAAATATTCTCCTTTGACTGGCGGCGTAAATTTACCGTTTATATAATTGTCGTACTTATCCTTAAAATCAGGTCTTTTAATTAAATTGCTCATGATAAAATGTTTTTAATTTTATCAAATCTACCTTCAATCAAATTTTTAAAGTAGCATTATTCGTTCAAATAATAGCATCATTGTGCCAAAACGATAATTTAAGACAATTTTAATTTTTTATTATGTAAAAAAATACCTAAATTTTAGAGAATTACAATTAAAAAAGTTCGCGCAAGAAACTTTTCAAAGCCGACCAGGAACGTTTGTCAGCCAATTCATTATAAGCTGCGCCTTTTGAATTGTCATTTCCAGCTTCTTTTTCAGTAAAAGCATGAACTGCATTGGCATAATAATTCATCTGCCAGTCTGCTTTTGCCGTGCGCATTTCATCTTGGAAAGCTTTAATTTCCTTCTCTGGAACATAAGTATCATCAGCGCCGTGCAAAACCAAAACCTTAGCTTTTATTGGCGTAATTTCTCTTTTTTCATCTCTTCCTAAACCTCCGTGAAAAGAAACAGCGCCTTTCACTTTTATATTCGCTCTTGCTGCTTCGATTGCGCCAGTTCCTCCAAAACAATAGCCGATGACCACAATTTCCTCCGGATTTGCACCTTGTTTTACCAATTCGGCTAAAGCCAAGGAAATTCTGTTTTGGTATTCCTTAATATTTGATTTGTAATAGCCTGCTTGCGTACCGGCTTCCTTTGCATCTTTTGGTCTTTTGTCAACGCCGTAAATATCAGCTACGAAGCTATAAAAACCCATTTTTATCAATTCTGTCGCTACTTGTTCAGAATGCTTGTCGATTCCTTTCCAAGCAGGCAAGACTAAAATTCCAGGATTGTTTTTATTTGGCATATTCGGAATTCCTGCCAGACCGCTTAATTTTTGAGATTTATCGGCATAATCAACAGTTTTTAATTGTCCGAACGAGGCTGTTGAAACGACAACAGTAAAGAAAAAAGATAAGTATTTTACTTTCATGATTTTTTTATTAAAGCTACTATTTTTTTCTGGAATTTTGAAAGTTTGATTTCTATAAATAAAAAAGCCACTAAATCTAGTGGCTTTTTTTATTGTATGAATGGATTACATGAACAAACTTAATATGTAATAAACGATTGCAGCCAAGAGGGCAGAAATTGGAATGGTTAAAACCCAAGCCCACAGCAAGCTCACAGTAACGCCCCATCTTACGGCAGAAACACGCTTTGTCAAGCCAACTCCGATAATTGAACCTGTGATTGTATGCGTCGTACTTACCGGAATTTTCAAATGCTCTGTAAAATATAAAGTCAAAGCTCCGGCAGTCTCTGCGGCAACACCTTCAAACGAAGTAACTTTTGTAATTTTTGAGCCCATTGTTTTTACGATTTTCCAACCACCGCTCATTGTTCCTGCGGCAATTGCAGTATAACAAGCCAGCGGAATCCATTCCGGCATTTTAAAATGTCCAGCATCATCTGGAAGCACAACATCCAGCCAATGCGGCATGCTGTCTTGTGACAAACCAGTCGTGTGGATATAAACCGCAACTGCTGCCGCAATAATTCCCATTACTTTTTGAGAATCGTTTCCACCGTGTCCCAAACTGAATGCCGCCGAAGAAAGCAACTGCATTTTCTTTAGCCAAGATTCAGATTTGCTATGCGATAAACTGCTGAAAAATAAGCAGAATGTACTTACAGACAATATAATAAATGCTACTAAAAACCACTTGATATTGTGTGCTTCAAACGCAACGCTCCAAAATTGAGAATCTGGAAAACGAGGTTCTTTAATTTTTTCGAAGGGAACCATTTGATATGCCACGAAAGTAATCGTAGCAATCATTAACGCTCCAGTAAATATTTTTGGGTAGATACTTTTTTTCGAAGAATTCAATAACCAGATTGAAATCAGGTAGGAGGCTAAAGCTCCTAAAAGCGGCGCCAAGACAATAAATGCAATAATAATCAGAACTCCAGAAGGCATTCCTCCATTTTTTCCTGCAGAATACCAGTTTACAACGTTAAAGCCAGCGTGGGCGATTGCAGCTCCGGCAAAACCGCCGATTAATGTGTGGGACGAACTTGAAGGAATTCCAAGCCACCAAGTCAATAAGTTCCAACAGATTGCGGCAATGACTCCGGCTAAAATTACGACAAGATTGATATCCATCGTATTAGCCGTTTTTGCAACCGTATCAGCTACACCAAATCCGAAAACCCAGTAAGCCAGGAAGTTAAAGAAGGCTGCCCAAACTACTGCTTGAAATGGCGTCAATACTTTTGTGGCAACAACTGTTGCAATAGCGTTCGCTGCATCGTGAAATCCGTTGATGTAATCAAAGATCAGTGCAAGAACAATGATGACAATTAATATCGTAAAATCCATAAGATTATTTAGTCAAAAATGAATATTAAGAGTGCTTAACCACCACTGATTCTAGAACGTTTGCAACGCTTTTGCATTTGTCAGAAGCAGATTCCAATGCAGACAAAACTTCCTTATATTTAATGATATTTTTAGCGTCAGTTTCGTTTTCAAAGATATCAGCAACCGCTTTATCAAAAACGTTGTCTGCTTTACTTTCTAACTTATTAATTTTTTTGCAAGCTTCAGAAATCGCTTTCAAATTTTTCAAATCTTTCAATTCTTTGATAGCAATGCCAATTTGCTGGCAGGCTTCAAGATTTATTTCAGTCAATTTACGAATAGATTTCGTAATTTTTTCCACTTGGTAAAGGCGCATTCTTGACGCAGAACCGTGCAAATAATCAGCAACATCGTCCATCGATTTTACAAGAGCGTGAATATCTTCACGGTCAAACGGCGTAATAAAGTTTCTGCTTAGTTCAAGGTGCGTTTTATGCGTAATTTCCTCAATAACTGCTTCTAATTCTTCTATTTTTCTGAATAAATTCTCACGTTCTGCTTTTGGAGCATTTACGGCTTCGTGAAGCGTTTCTGCTAAAAGCGTTAAATTAGAAGAGGCTTGTTCAAAAAGTGGAAAGAACTTTTTATCTTTCGGAACTAAAAATTGGAAAATGCTGTTTAAAGACATAAAATATATTTTTATTGCTGCAAATGTATCCTCTCAATGTTAAGATAACATTAAGTAAAGATGAATAAGCAGTTATTAAAATTTACGATTATTTAATGTTGCGATTACAATTGCTTTTCCTCATTTCTATTTATTGCAAACGTTTTCGTACTTTAGCCAGCGTTTAAAAATAGCAAAAATTCACTCACATATTATGGACATCAACTTCAACAAAAACGAAGATCATAACAAACTTTTAGTATCTGATTTAAAACAGAAATTTGCCCAAGTAAAATTAGGCGGAGGTCAAAAAAGAATCGAAAAACTGCATGCCGAAGGCAAGATGACTGCTCGTGAACGTATTGATTATCTGCTAGATGAAAAAAGAGATAGTATTGAAATCGGAGCTTTTGTTGGTGACGGAATGTATGCCGAACACGGCGGTTGCCCTTCTGGCGGCGTTGTCATCAAAATTGGTTATGTCAAAGGAAAACAATGCATTGTTGTGGCAAATGATGCGACTGTAAAAGCCGGAGCTTGGTTCCCGATTACTGGAAAAAAGAACCTTCGTGCGCAAGAAATTGCCATGGAAAATAGACTTCCGATTATTTATTTAGTAGATTCTGCTGGCGTTTATTTGCCTTTGCAGGATGAAATTTTTCCTGATAAGGAACATTTTGGAAGAATTTTTAGAAATAATGCCATCATGAGCAGCATGGGAATTACCCAAATCGCTGCCGTTATGGGAAGTTGCGTTGCTGGAGGAGCTTATCTTCCGATCATGTCTGACGAAGCTTTGATTGTGGATAAAACCGGAAGCATTTTCTTAGCCGGAAGTTATTTGGTGAAAGCCGCTATCGGAGAAAGCATTGACAATGAAACACTTGGCGGTGCAACTACGCACTGTGAGATTTCTGGAGTTACAGATTACAAAGCAAAAGATGACAAAGATGCTTTGGATAAGATTAAAAATATAGTCGATAAAATTGGTGATTTTGACAAAGCAGGTTACAGCAGAATCAAATCTGAAAAGCCAGCTTTAGAAGAAAAAGATATCTACGGAATGCTGCCAAAAGCGAGAAACGAGCAATATGACATGATGGAAATCATCAATCGCTTGGTTGATAATTCTGAATTTGAGCCTTATAAAGATGGTTACGGACAGACAATTATCACAGGTTATGCCAGAATTGACGGCTGGGCTGTGGGAATTGTGGCCAACCAAAGAAAAGTGGTAAAATCAAAGAAAGGTGAAATGCAATTTGGAGGCGTAATTTATTCTGATTCAGCTGATAAAGCGACACGTTTCATTGCCAATTGCAACCAAAAGAAAATTCCGCTGGTTTTTCTTCAAGATGTAACCGGATTTATGGTGGGAAGCAAATCAGAACACGGTGGCATTATCAAAGACGGTGCAAAAATGGTGAATGCGGTTTCAAATTCCGTAGTTCCAAAATTCACGGTCATTGTTGGAAATTCTTATGGTGCAGGAAATTACGCCATGTGCGGCAAAGCCTACGACCCGAGATTGATTTTTGCTTGGCCAAGTGCAGAATTAGCAGTTATGGGAGGCACGCAAGCGGCGAAAGTTTTGGCACAAATCGAAGCCTCCTCTTTAAAAGCAAAAGGCGAAGTCATTGACGAAGTGAAAGAAAAAGAATTGTTTGATAAAATCAAGGCAAAATACGACGCACAAGTTTCTCCTTATTATGCCGCTTCTCGTTTGTGGACGGACGCCATCATTGATCCTTTAGAAACCAGAACTTGGATTTCTATGGGAATTGAGGCTGCAAACCACGCTCCTATCGAGAAAAAATTTAATTTGGGCGTTATTCAAGTGTAAGAAATAAGTCTAAAGTCAAAAGAATCGATTTAATGCATAATTTTAACTTATGAAAAAAAAGATATCTTTTTTATTGTTATTGTTTAGTTTGCAAACAATTTCTGCCCAAGAATTCACCCGAAAAGATTCCCTTCAAGGTGGTTTTTCTGCTGAAAGAACTTCGTATGACGTGCAGCGATATGATTTAAATATTACGGTAAATCCTGAAGAACGTTCTATTGTCGGCTTTAATGACATCATTTTTAAAGTAGTTAAAAACACTTCTAAAATTCAAGTTGATTTGTTTGAGAACATGCAAATTGACAGCATTGTTTTTGAAGGAAAAAAATTAAATTACAAAAGAGATTTCGGAGCTGTTTTTATTGATTTAAAAAAACAACTAGTTGTTGACGGATTAGATAAAAAAATACGATTTTATTATTCAGGAAATCCTTTGGTGGCAAAAAATGCGCCTTGGGATGGAGGTTTTGTCTTCAGCAAAGACAACGCAGGAAAGCCGTGGATTGGCGTCGCCGTTCAAGGAACCGGAGCCAGCCTGTGGTTTCCCGTAAAAGATTCGCAGAGCGACGAGCCTGATTTTGGCGCTTCCATAAAAGTGGCAGTTCCAAATGGGTTGATGAATGTTTCCAACGGAAGGTTTTTAGGAAGCGAAGATTTAAAAAATGGTTACACGCGTTGGGATTGGGAAGTAAAAAGTCCGATCAATAATTATGATATTACACTGAATATTGCAGATTACGTTCACATTCATGACAATTATAAAGGCTTAGACTTAGACTATTATGTGTTGCGTGAAAACGAAGAAAAAGCGAAAAAACATTTTGAGGAAGTAAAACCGATGATGGATTGCTTTCAAGCGAAATTTGGAAAATATCCTTTTACAGAAGACGGCTACAAATTAGTTGAAACTTCTTATTTAGGTATGGAACACCAAAGTGCTGTGGCGTATGGAAATAAATATAGAAAAGGTTATGCCGGTCATGATAATTCTGGCACAGGAATCGGGTTCCTTTTTGACTATATCACGATTCATGAAACGGGCCACGAATGGTTTGGAAACAGCATTACTTCAAAAGATATTGCTGACATGTGGATTCACGAAGGTTTTACAACTTATTCAGAATCTGTTTTTGTAGAATGCCAATTTGGTTATGAAAAAGCGCAAATCTATTTAAACGGACAAAAAAGATCTGTTGCCAATGACAAACCGATTCAAGGAAATTATGGAGTCAACAATCATGGTTCTACCGACATGTATTACAAAGGCGCGCAACTTTTGAATACGCTTCGCCATATTGTAAATGATGATCAGAAATGGTGGAAAATCCTTTTGAAATATTCAGAAACCTATCGCCATAAAATAATTGACACTCAAACGGTAATTGCTTTTTTCAATACTGAAATCGGTTCAAATCTCACTCCTATTTTCGATCAATATTTAAAGCATAAAAATATTCCAGAATTGATTGTTGAAAAAGAAAAAAAAGGAATTCGCTTTAAATGGAAAACAGATGTTGCCAATTTTAAAATGCCTGTTGTTTTTAAAGAAAATGATAAAGAAATCAGAATAGATGCAACAAATCAGTGGATTTCCTATTCCTTAAAAAATCCTAAAGAAGCAGTAATCTTCGACAATTCTAGGTTTTTCTATAAATTAGATTATAAATAAATTCAAATAAAAAAGAGTGGCGCTAAGCACTCTTTTTTTATTCTGTCACACTGTCTAAAGTTTCTTTTCTCAAGACTTTTCCAGTAGGTGTTTCTTTAAATTCTGAAGCAAAAAGAACTACTTTAGGCTTTTCATATTTGTCTAATGCTGCAAAAACGCTTTCATCGATTACATAAGGAGTTCCTTCTACGACAAGCACTAATTTTTCGCCTAATTCATGGTTTTCCTGTGAAGCTACAAAATACCTTCTGTCCATTATTCTGCTTGCTAATTTTTCTTCAATTTGTTCTGGAAAAAGCTTCACGCCGCCACTGTTGATGACATTGTCAATTCTTCCCATCCAAATAAATTCATGTTCATTTAAAACCTTCACGGCATCATTTGTCACGATTGGCTCGTCTAAAATATTTGGAGCTGTAATCACCAAGCAATGCCTTTCATCTTCAGCAACACTTACGTTTGGTAAAGTTTTGAAAGCTTCCTCGCCTACTCTTTTTGCAGCAATGTGCGTAATAGTTTCGGTCATTCCATAAGTTTCGTAAATCTCCGTAGGAAAATCTGCGAGTTCACTTGCCAAAGCAGCATTTACTTTGGCACCGCCGATGATAAGTTTTTTTACCTGGCTCAATTTATCCAAAGAATGCTGTACTTGCAATGGAACCATTGCAGCAAAATCATAGGTTTGATCATCCCTTTTTAGCGGATTTGAACTTGGCGCGACAAATTCTACATCCAAGCCTAAAATAAAGCCGCGGACAAGCATCATTTTTCCTGCCACATATTGCGCCGGAAGACAATGCAATACTTTATTGCCAGGCTGTAAATCAAAGAAATCGCCTGTAGCCAAAGCAGAATTCACCATTGCCTGCTTTTCAATTTTTATCTTTTTCGGGATTCCGGTCGTGCCCGAAGTTGTCATTTCGATATATTCGTTTTGGTCAAACCAATCCAAAATAAAAATTCCGACCGGCTTTTCAAAAGCTTCGCCTTCCTTGATAAAACTGTAGGCAATTCGGCATAAATCATCTTTATCTAAACTGAATCCGTTTAATTTAAAGCGATTGTGTACATTATGATACGTTGGACTATTCATATTTATTTCCTAATTCATTAATTTGATTTTCAGCATCATATTCTGGAATATTTCCGGTCAGTTTTTCTTTCCAATTTTCCCATTTATACTTCTTACTAAAGATAAACAAAAGAATTGGAAAAACGACAAGCACGGGAAGCAAAACATCGAAGCCCGCTGTCGGTTCAGAATTATCTTTTAAGATGGAATGCGTTTGAAAAACGGTCCAGTCTGAAGTGATTAACAAGGCAGCGATTAAATTGTTTGCGGCGTGAAATCCTAAGGCAAGCTCCATTCCTTCGTCCATTAAAGTTAGAATTCCGAGAAAAAAGCCAGTTCCGATATAATAAACCAAAATAATGTAGCCCATTTTAGAAACTTCTGGATTTGCAATGTGCAAAAGGCCAAATATTAGGGAAGTCAAAACTAACGGAAACCACTTGTTTTTTGACAAAAGTGCAAATCCTTGCATCAAATAGCCGCGAAAAATATATTCTTCAGTGCTAGTTTGTATTGGAATCAAAGCAATCGCAATGACCGCTAAAATTGCAAATTGAACAGGCTTAAACTGGACTTCAAAATTTTCTGGAGAAGCGAAATAGCTTGCCACGATTGTTATTGTTGATATTATAGCCCAAATTCCGAAGGAGAAGAAAATACGTTTCCAATCTATTTTTTTTCTTGAAGTCGTGACTTCTATAAATTTCTGTCCATGAAAATATTTGACTATGAAATAAAAGGCTAAGATTGCAATTACAAAAGAAAAAAGCATCAAAAATAAGGTAAGATTTGATTCTAAAGCCTTCATGATTGAACTGTTGTCTAATTCAATCTTCTTTCCATCTTCCATCATTTTTATGACAACAGCGATTATCCAAGGCAATTGGCCTACGACAGAAGCAGTGATTACGAGGATCGAGCCTACAATATATTTCCAAAAATGATTGCCTTTTATTTTAAAACCTTGTGCTATAAACATTTATTGTATTTTGAAATTGGTATTAATTTGACCTCTAATTTATTGATTTATTACAATATATTTTACTTATTTAAATTGCATTTCATTTCTTTGTAGGCTATTTAAAACAATTATGATTAAAATATACCACAATCCGCGTTGCGGAAAATCTAGAGAAGGCTTAAGTATTGTTGAAAATTCTGGTAAGGAATTCGAAATTGTAAGATATCTTGAAGACGTTCCTTCGAAAGAAGAATTGAAATCGATACTTAAAATGCTTGATATTGAGCCAATTGATTTGGTTAGGCAAAAAGAAAAAATTTGGGTTGAAAAATTTAGAGATAAAAATTTGACAGACGAAGCTATAATTGATGCAATGATCGAGAATCCGATTTTAATTGAAAGACCAATCGTCATTAACGGAAATAAAGCGGCAATTGGAAGACCACCGCAAAATATTGAGAAAATTCTTTAAGATTGTTAAATGTTTATTTAACAAACCTTTGTGAAATCCCGCTTAAACCAAGGCCTACTTTTGCGGTCTAAATTTCAATAAACCCAAACTTTACATTTGAATGAAAAATTTAAAAGCAGCAATATTCCTCCTATTGCTTACCATTTCCCTTTCTAGTTATTCCCAAGAACGACCGCAGGCAAAAAAGGTAAAAATTACTGGAAAAATTATCGAAAAGTCAACCAATTTGCCACTCGGATATGCTACCGTAACCTTGACAAACACGCAGCGACCTGATGTTGTAACTGGCGGAATGACTGACGAGCAAGGAAATTTTAGCGTAGAAGCCAATGCAGGAACTTATGATGTAAAATTTGAATTTATTTCTTTCAAGGTAATTGATTTGAAACAACAAACTATTGCTGACGATAAAAATTTTGGCACAATTTCTCTAGAAGCTGAAGCTGAAATGCTCGATGCCGTAGAAATTCGTGCCGAACGTTCAACAGTTGAAATAAAACTAGATAAAAAGGTCTATAATGTTGGAAGCGACATGATTGTAAAAGGCGGAACGGTAAGCGATGTTTTAGACAATGTGCCTTCCGTTTCTGTTGATGTGGAAGGAAATGTGAGCCTTCGCGGTAATGAAAACGTGAGAATTTTAATTGACGGAAGACCTTCAGGGGGAATTAATATTAATGACGTTTTGAAACTTCTTCCTGCTGATTCTGTTGATAAAGTGGAAGTAATTACCAATCCTTCAGCAAGATATGATGCAGAAGGTGGCGGCGGAATTATCAATATCGTAATGAAAAAAGGTAAAAACCAAGGAATTACCGGAACCGTGACTTTGTCAACTGGAGATCCTGCAAATCATGGAATTACGGGAACAGTTAATTACAAAACAGATAAATTCAATCTTTTCACGACCCAAGGCTACAGCTATAGAAAAGGTCCGGGGAATTCGATGACTGATACTGAATATTTAGATAAAGATACGCACGAAACAACTGGATTTCTGAAGGAAAGAAGAAATAATGAAAGGCTGAATAAAAGCTATAACGGTAGTTTTGGTATGGATTTGTTCCTAAATAAATCAACAACTTGGACAAATACGGTTTCTTACAGAAGAAGCACGGGAGAAAATCCGGATAACGTGATGCTTTACAATTTTGACAGAGATTTCAATCCTACGTTTACAACAAATCGTTTGAACAATCAGGCTGACAAAGATATGAACGTGGAATTTTCTTCTAATTTGGTAAAAAAATTCAAAAAAGACGGACACCAATTAACAGTAGATTTTTCAGTTTCAAAAAGCAACGATGATGAAAATTCATTGATTGAAGTATTTTCGAATGATGTGCTTACCAATCAAAAAAATCAAACTACGTCAAATTTACAAGACCAAAATAGAACCATGCTTCAAGCAGATTATGTTTTGCCAATTGGAGAAAAAAGTCAATTTGAAGCTGGTTACCGCGGTAATTTTACTGATTTGACTACCGATTATGCTGTTGAAGATTTCAAAGATGGGATTTGGGTAAACAATGAAGATTACACAAATATTTTGCAATATAAAGAGAATGTAAATGCTTTGTATACGCAGTTTGGATCAAAAATTAACAGCAAGCTTTCTTATTTATTAGGACTTCGCTGGGAAGATTCGAACATTGAAGTAAACCAATTTACGACAAATGATTTTAGAAATAAAAAATACAATAACTTTTTCCCAAGTGCCTTTTTGGCCTATGAATTTGGTGAAGGAACAAGCGCTTCAATAAGCTACAGCAGAAGAATTTCGAGACCTCGCTCCCGTTCTATCAATCCGTTTTCAAGCTTGTCGAGCAATATCAATCAATTTAGAGGAAATCCTGATTTAAATCCTTCCATGAGCGATGCTTTTGACTTGGGCTTCCTTAAAAAATGGGATAAGTTGACTTTTAATACTTCAATGTATTTCAACAGAACGCAAGATGCGGTTCAATTTGTGAAAAATGTAGAGACAAATGCAGATACGAATACGGACATCTTAATTACGTCTCCAAGAAATATTGGCGTTGAAGATCGTTTTGGATTTGAATTTACGCTTTCTTACAATCCTTACAAATGGTGGAGAATGAACAGCAATTTCAACTTGTTCAGAAACCAGACTAAAGGAAGTTATACTTACACAGATTTAGAAAATAACGTTGAAGTGATTGATTTTAGCAACACGGCTTATTCTTGGTTTGCAAGAATCAACTCAAGAATCAATCTTCCGTTGGGAATCGATTGGCAGACAAATGGAACCTATAATGCGCCTCAAACAAATGCTCAAGGAAAATCAAAAGGAATTGCAAGCATGAATCTGGCTTTCAGTAAAGATGTTTTAAAAGACAAAGCGACGATTGCCTTAAACGTAAATGACGTCTTTAATTCAAGAAAAAGAATTATGGAAAGCAATTTGCCTGTACAAAATTCTTATTCAGAAATGCAGTGGAGAGAAAGACAAATTTCACTGACTTTTACTTACCGTTTCAATAAGAAGAAAACAGAAAGAGAAAAAACCGCTAAAAAACCAGGAACTGATCAAGACAATGGTGGCGGTGAAGAATATGGAGGATAATTTATTTTCCTAAAAAAGGAGTCATAATTGGCTCCTTTTTTTTTATTGAAAAAATATGTAATTGATTTATAAAAGAAAAGGGAACCGATTGGTTCCCTTTTCAATAAGAGTTCGATAATTAACCGATTTGCTCTTGTTTCTTTTTAGCTCTTCTTTCTTTGACCAATTCGATGATTGCTCCTCCGATCCAATACTGAACGAAGCCTACTAAAAAAATCATAAGCCAGAAACCTATAGTTAAGATAGTTAAGAAAGCCAAGAAACCTAAATACTGTGAAAATTCAAACATATTTTCCGGAATTTTTTTGAATATCTGTCAAAGATAAGCGTAATAATGCTTTTGACCAATAAAATCAGGGAAAATAATTTTTAAATCATTTTTTAAAGCTAGTTATAATCCTTATTTTTGGGCTGGTTTTAAAAAATCATCTTTTATAAATAACAAACAACAAACATACACACAATGGAATACAGAATTGAAAAAGACACGATGGGTGAAGTAAAAGTTCCTGCAGATAAATATTGGGGAGCTCAAACAGAACGTTCAAGAAACAACTTTAAAATCGGTCCGTCGGCGTCAATGCCAAAAGAAATCATCGAAGGTTTTGCTTATTTGAAAAAAGCAGCAGCTTATGCCAACCATGATTTAGGTGTTTTGCCAGTTGAAAAAAGAGATGCAATTGCAGCAGTTTGTGATGAAATCTTGGCAGGAAAATTAGATGCAGAATTTCCATTGGTAATCTGGCAGACAGGTTCTGGAACGCAAAGCAACATGAACGTGAACGAAGTTGTGGCAAACAGAGCGCAAGTTTTAGCTGGGCATAAAATTGGTGAAGGCGAGCAATTTATCAAAGCAAATGACGACGTAAACAAATCACAGTCTTCAAATGATACTTACCCAACAGGAATGCACATTGCAGCTTACAAAGCAGTTGTGGAAGTGACAATTCCAGGTGTAGAAAAATTAAGAGATACGCTTCACGCAAAAGCAGAAGCTTTCAAAAACGTAGTAAAAATAGGAAGAACGCATTTAATGGATGCTACTCCATTGACTTTAGGCCAAGAAATTTCTGGTTACGTAGCACAATTAAACTACGGCTTAAAGGCTTTAAAAAATACTTTAGCGCATCTTTCAGAAGTAGCTTTAGGCGGAACAGCTGTGGGAACTGGATTGAATACTCCAGAAGGTTATGACGTAAAAGTAGCAGAATACATCGCACAATTTACTGGTCATCCTTTCGTAACAGCTCCAAATAAATTCGAAGCTTTAGCAGCGCACGACGCAATTGTGGAAACACACGGAGCCTTGAAACAATTGGCTGTTTCTTTAAATAAAATTGCAAATGATGTAAGAATGATGGCTTCAGGACCGCGTTCAGGAATTGGCGAAATCATCATTCCAGAAAATGAGCCGGGTTCTTCAATTATGCCAGGAAAAGTAAATCCTACGCAATGTGAGGCTTTGACAATGGTTTGTGCTCAAGTTATGGGTAATGACGTGACAATCACAATTGGCGGTACTCAAGGGCATTATGAATTGAATGTTTTCAAACCTTTGATGGCTTCAAATTTCTTGCAATCTGCACGTTTATTAGGCGATGCTTGTGTTTCTTTCGACGAACACTGTGCGCAAGGAATCGAACCAAACTATACTAGAATTAAAGAATTGGTTGACAATTCATTAATGTTGGTTACCGCTTTAAATACAAAAATCGGTTACTACAAAGCGGCAGAAATTGCACAAACAGCACACAAAAACGGAACTACTTTGAAAGAAGAATCCGTTCGTTTAGGATATGTTACTGCTGAAGATTTTGATGCTTGGGTAAAACCAGAAGATATGGTTGGAAGCTTAAAATAGTAGGCATTTCAATTTATAAATAAAAAAAACCTGAAGAATAACTTCAGGTTTTTTATTTATAAATATCTAAAAGGCAATCACTTAAAATATAAATTAACTTAAAAAATAATTATTGTAATCTTTTTATTACTATATTAGTGCTATTGGATTTATGTAATTCAAATTCCCGAAGCTAGATACTTTACACAGCAAAATAGAAGCGACAACATATAGAAAGTAAAGCTTTTTGAAATAAGATTTATCATAATTCCATAGGCTGGAACTTAACCTAAATTATATTCCTCACAGCCTGCCCCAAGCACAAAAGTGCAGAGGAATAACTAAAATTATGAAAAAAGTAATCGCAATTATGCTGTTAGTAATGGGAATTTCTTTCCTTACTTATTCTTTTATTTCGAAAGATAAAAAGCAAGCCGTAGAAGTTGGAATTTGCAATTGCCCTCCGGGTTATCAAACGAAAACAATTGTTGGTACTTGGCAAACAGTTGAAACTTATCCAAATGGCTTGGTAAAACAAAAAGCTACTTTCAGATGTTCTAATGGACCTGATTTTGACGTTTTAATTGTATGCTATAGAACTGGACCATATGCGCCAGTACCTTGTTGCTAAAAATTAGTCAAAAGCCAGTTGAATTTCAACTGGCTTTTTTATAAAACTATTAATTGTCAGATTTTTTAGTATCTATTTTTTCCAGAATATCTTCCATCATATCCATCTGCACCTTTTGAATTTCAATCATAGATTGCTCTTGGTGCATAATCAAGTGATCAATTTTTTCATGCAGCATTCTGATTTCCAATTCTGATTTTAAGTTGATCATGTAATCTTTTTTCGCTCTGTCGCGGTCTTTTTCTTCCGTCCTATTTTGGCTCATCATAATTACCGGAGCCTGCAAAGCCGCAACGCAAGAAAGGATCAAGTTCAATAATATAAACGGATAAGGATCAAAACCTTTGTTCATAAAAATAAATACGTTGGCGCAAATCCATAAGCACAGAAATCCTAAAAAAGAAATTATAAAGGTCCAGCTTCCGCCAAAAGTAGCCACTTTATCAGCAATTTTTTGCCCAAAAGTAAATTGCTGAATTTCATCATCTAGCTTATCTGAAAGAATCGTATCATTTTTCAAAGAATCTAAAACAGCGGTTTCCATTTCAGACAATTCTCCTGTTTCGTCAAGCAACATTTGGGCTACATATTTTTCTCGAAACGAACGCAATTCGCTAGTGGACATACATTTTTCACCCTCAAATTCAGGATGTTTCTGCTTTATAAAATCCAAAATTGACTGTCTGATCAATTTGGCCGAAATTCGTTCTTGTTCTGGATATTCTTTCCCAGAAATATCACTTTTAAAATTTTCCATATAATTAAGTCTTACTATCTAAAGTTATAAAAGCCTAAGAAGTCTAATCTTCTAAAAATCTAAGAAGTCCAATCTAAAACCAGCGCTTCTTTTTAAAATAAATTACCATTCCGATAGTCACAAAAACCATTGAAGCCAGCACAATAAAATAGCCGTTTTTGCTATGAAGTTCGGGCATATTGTCAAAATTCATCCCATAAACGCCGACGATAAATGTCAGCGGCATAAAAATTACAGAAAAAATGGTCAGCGTTTTCATAATCTGGTTCATGCGCTGGCTTTGCGAAGAAAAAAAGATATTCGAAGCGCTTTCCAGAACATTGATATCATATTCAATCTGTTCCAGCAATTCCAAACTTTTCTGGTGCAGGCGCGCAAAAAAGCTATAATTCGATTTATCAATCACGTCAAAATTTCCGTCATCATTGCTTACTTTCAAATTGAACAAAGCATCGCGCAAAGGAACAATTGACCGCTTCAAAAAACTCAAATTATCCCGAATCTTTTCAATCTCTTCCAAAACATCCGATTTATAGCTCGTTTTGGCGATAATCAATAGCTTTTCAATCTCTTCTTCATAATTTTCAAGCGTAATAAAAAAGTTTTCCATCACGGCGTCCAATAGTAAATAAAGGAGGTAATCATTCTTTTTCTTCCTTACAATTCCAGCTCTCGTACGGATTCGCTCTCTAATGTGCGTAAAAAAGTCGCTCTTTTTCTCTTGAAAAGAAACAATCAGGTTGTCTTTCAGCAAAAAGCTGATCTGCTCCACTTGAATATTATCCAAATCGTCTTTTTGAAGAATTGATTTGATGCTGAAAAACAAAACATCGTCCATCTCCTCCATTCTCGTCCGTCGTGTCGTGTTTAAAACATCGCCGATTATGAAAGTTTCAATTCCAATAATTTCTCCAACTTCTTGAATAAAATTTACATCATGTAATCCATGGATATTTAGCCACTTAACATCATTTTCCTGAAGCTTATCTTCAAGTTCTTTTTTCACTCTTTGCAATGAAACATTTTCATATTCTTCAAAGCCTTCTTCGTTATAAACAAACAGCTGCATTTCCACAGGGTCACTTTTGTGAACTCCCGTATATTCAAAAGTATTGGGCTGAACTTTTCGAACTTTCTTATATTTTACTCTTCTCAAAACAGATTAATTTGTCATAAAGATAGGAGTTTTTAAAATTCCAATTTACATTTACAGAAATATTTGAAGCGAATGGCCTGTGAATTATCAGCCATCCATTTTCCCGCTGCAGCAACTCGCTTTAAACCTGTTTGGCCACAGGTTTAAGAGCTCAAACAATTGCAGCATCGGGGCTAGAAAACAATCAAAAGGCTTACTTTTAAACGTCATACCAAAAATGAGAACATTAATTGTCAATATAAAAGAACTAATTCAAGTCAGAGAAACTCCCATAAAAAAAGTTTCTGGAGCAGAAATGGCAATCCTTCCAACCATAGAAAACGCCTATTTATTAATCGAAAACAAATTGATTGCTGACTTTGGAAAAATGGAAAATCTTCCAGAAACCAAAGCAGAGAAAACTATCGATGCCACAGGAAAAGTAGTTCTTCCAGCTTGGTGCGACAGCCACACGCACATTGTTTACGCAGGAAATCGTGTTCAAGAATTTGTCGACAGAATCAACGGATTGTCCTACGAAGAAATCGCAAATCGCGGCGGCGGAATCCTAAATTCTGCCAAAAAACTAAACGAAACTTCTGAAGAAGAAATCTACAGCCAGTCAAAATTGCGCCTCGAAGAAGTAATGAGTCAAGGAACTGGCGCTGTGGAAATCAAATCTGGTTACGGACTCACAGTCGAAGGCGAATTAAAAATGCTTCGCGTAATCAAAAAGCTGAAAGAAAATTATCCTGTTGCCATTAAAGCAACTTTCCTTGGAGCACACGCTTTTCCGACTGAATTTAAGGAAAATCATTCGAGATATATTGACTTAATCATCAACGAAATGCTTCCAAAAATCGCTGAAGAAAACCTAGCAGATTACATCGATGCTTTCTTAGAAACAGGCTATTTCTCGATTGAAGAAACCGAAAGAATTATGGAAGCCGGAAAAAAATATGGCTTGGCCGCAAAAATCCACGTGAACCAATTTACGGCAATAAACGGAATCGAAGCCTGCGTAAAACACAACGCGCTTTCTGTTGATCATCTTGAAATTGTCACCGATGAAGACATCGAAATACTGAAAAACTCTGAAACAATGCCTGTCGCCTTGCCTTCATGTTCTTATTTTATCAGCATTCCTTACACGCCTGCCAGAAAAATGCTAAACGCAGGACTGCCGTTAGCTTTGGCTTCCGATTTCAACCCAGGGACAACGCCTTCGGGAAATATGAATTTCGTAGTGGCAACTGCCTGCATCAAGATGAAAATGACACCTGAAGAAGCGATAAACGCTGCCACAATAAACGGAGCTTACGCCATGGGAATTTCTGAAACGCATGGTTCAATTACCAAAGGAAAACACGCCAATCTGATAATTACAAAACCGATAACTTCTTATTATCAGTTGCCTTACGCTTTCGGAACCGATTTAATTGATCAGGTTATTATTGAAGGAAAATTAATTGAATTTTGAATTTTCACAAAATAAAAAAGGAGCCAATTGGCTCCTTTTTGCAGTTTAAGTTTTTGATGTTTTGCTTATTATTTTAGCGTGAAGCTCGTTTTTGAAACCAATTCTCCTTTGTCAAAGATATTTACATAGTAAATTCCTTTTTCAAAATCGACTCCGTTTCCTTCTAAATTTTCACAAACATCAACCGATTTATTTTCATAAGCTACAGTTGTGGTAAAGCTGTAAGTTAGTGATTTAGAACCAAAATTCTCTGTTCTTTTTTCACCCAGCACATTATTTTTGCTGTCAATAATTTGGACATAATATAATTTCTCTCCAGATTTTGCCACTTCATTTTGAGCAATAGCAAAACAAACTTTCAATTTGTCCGCTCTTCTCGCTCTTTCTGTAACCACTTCTCTGCCTGAACTTTTCTCTTTAATTGCCTGAGTTCTCAAGTTCATAACTGTCAATTTTGATGCTTTTTCGACAGTTTTAGCCAAGTTTTCATTTTGGATAACCAAAGTGTCATTGAATCGCATTGATTCTCCCAAAGCCATGTTTAAGCTGTCTACTTTTGAAACCAATGTCAGATTTTGATCTTTCAGCAGTCCGTTTTCTTTTACCAAAGCATTAAACTTAGCATTCAGTGTGTTATATTGCGCTTGGAATTTTTTAAGAGAAGCCACATCGCCGTTTGATTTCTTTAAATCAGCAATCAATTTGACTACTTTTTCTCTTTCTGCAATCAATTCATCAGAAACAGATGTTTTTTCTGCGATTGCCGCATCTAATTTTGTTTTCAATAAAGAAAGCTCTTCCATGGCCGTTTCTTTATCTTTCACTAAAGCTGTTTCAGTAGTTTTGGCATCACTGCTGATTTTGTACATGTAAGCTAGACTCCCCGCGAGTAAAATTGCTAAAACGACGATAATCGCTTTTAGACTTGAGTTGTTTTTCTGATTTTCCATAATGGTTTAGTTGGTAAGGTTTAAAACAAAATAAATATTTTTTTGGGGGATTTCTATGACAGTTAACGTAAGTTTATATAATTATATTATTTTTGGTGTTAAATAAATTTTATGGAAAAGTTGATTCCGTTTACCGTTCACGATTTGGCAAGGGTAACGAATTTTAGAAGTGGAGAAGTCAAATTTGGCGAAAAAATGCAAACGATTCCAAAAGATGCTGATGTCGCCACTTTTTTGAAAGAATCAGATGCAAAGTTTGTATTATTCGGAATTCCGGAAGACATTGGCGTGCGGGCAAATTACGGCCGTCCAGGCGCTGCTTCTGCGTGGGAAAGCACTATAAAAAGTATAGCAAATATTCAGCATAATCGTTTCTGCAAAGGAAGCCAGATCTTAGTCTTAGGGCATCTTGACGTTACGGCAGAAATGAAATCTGTAGAAAATCTAGACTTTAATATCATGGAAGACAGGCAAGAACTTTCAAAAGCGGTAGAAAAAGTCGACAAGGAAGTTTCTCATATAATTTTCACCATTGTCAAAGCTGGAAAAATTCCGATAATTATTGGCGGTGGCCATAATAATGCTTACGGAAATATCAAAGGAACCGCTCTGGCAAAAGGAAAAGCAATCAATTCCATCAATTTTGACGCGCATTCTGACTTTAGAATTCTAGAAGGAAGACACAGCGGCAATGGTTTTTCGTATGCTTTTGAAGAAGGATTTTTGAAAAAATATTTCGTTTTTGGCTTGCATGAAAGTTATACCTCCAAAAGTGTCTTGCACGAAATAAAAAAGCTGGAAGAACGAGTGAGAATTAATACTTACGATGAAATAAATATCCGAAAAGAAAAAGATTTTTGGCATGAAATGGACAAAGCTTACACTTTCATAAAGAATGATTTTTATGGCATTGAAATTGATTTAGATGCTATTCCGAATATTCCGAGCAGTGCGATGACTTTGAGCGGTTTTTCGGTAGAGCAGCTTCGTCAGTTTATCCATTTTTTCAGCCAGAATGAAAATGCGGCTTATTTGCATATTTGCGAAGGCGCTCCTGATTTAGGAGACGACAAAAATAGCCACCTCGTTGGAAAATTAATTGGCTATTTGGTAACCGATTTTATCAAGGCCAAAAGCGAATTAGAATAAAATGAATATACTTCTCATTGAAGATGACAAACGAATAAGCGACTTCGTAATTAAAGGCTTGGAAGAAAATGGTTTTTCTACAACCCTTGCTATTACTGGAGAAATTGCCCGCGAAATGGTTTCTGAAAATGAATGGGATATTATTTTAATGGACATAATGCTTCCGGGAATTGACGGAATCCAGCTCACAAAACTGATCCGATTTAAGAAGAACCACACTCCTATTCTAGTTTTAAGTGCACTCGATGATGCTGATGATAAAGTTGCAGCTTTGGACAGTGGCGCTGATGATTATTTGGTAAAACCGTTCCATTTCAAGGAATTAATTTCGAGAATCAACGCTTTAACGAGACGTACAAAATTTAATTACAAGGAAAAAGAGCAGGTTTATTTTTGCCATAATTTGAAAGTAAATCTCGACGAGCATTCTGTTTTTCAAAATGAAAACCCGATTGATTTGTCGCCACGAGAATATAAATTGCTTCTCTTTCTATTAGAAAATAAAAATAAGGTAGTTTCCAGAACACAGATTTTAAATGCTGTTTGGGGAATTAATTATGACAATAATACCAATGTTGTCGATGTCTATATTTCTTATTTGAGGAATAAAATTGACGAAAACCAACATAAATTCATCCACACAATCAAGGGAACTGGCTATATGCTAAAGGAATAAGACATGAAAATCCGAAATCGTTTAACGCTAATCTCATCCGCTACTTTTGGGTTTGTTTTCATTATCGCTTCAGTTTTGATTTATATTTCGTTTTATAATAGTTCTGAAAAAGTCGTTTTTAAGGAATTGCAGAAAACTTGCTTGCTTTCAGGTATTTATTATTTGGAAAAAGACGAATTGCCACACTATGAACATTCGGCAATTAAGGAACAATTCGAAGAAAATATCCAGAATGACATCGTTCGGGTTTATGACCTGAACGATAAAATTGTTTATGGAAATAAAGAAGCAGATCGCAATATAAATGCTAAAAACTTAGATTTTATACGTAAAAATAAAAAGCTGAGCTTCAAATCAAATAACCACTTTTATTATGGAATTTTCTATAACGATAACCAAGGAGATTTTGTCGTTTTTGTAAAGACCGCCAGCGAAGTTTTCAACTCTCAAACCAATCGATTATTAGTTATTATGATCATCGTTTTGTTTGCAGGATTGCTTTTGATTTTACTACTAAGCCGACTGCTTTCGAATATTGCCTATCGTCCAATTACTGAAGTTATTCAACAAGTTAACTTAATGGAATTAAATTCGTTAGACAATCCTATTTCATCTTCTAATACAAATGACGAAGTTCAAGATTTGATCACAACTTTCAATAATTTATTAAGCAGATTGTCAGATACTTTTTCCATTCAGAAGAATTTCATCAACTATGTTTCCCATGAATTTAAAACACCTTTAGCTTCTATTTCTGGAAATTTAGAAGTATTTGCACAAAAGGAAAGAACGCCTGAAGAATATCAAAAAGTAGCTTCTGAAGCTCTGGAAAATGTCTATCATATTGAAGAAATTTTGAACAATTTGATGATGCTTTCGGGTTTAAAAACCATTCACTCAGAAAACGAAACCTTTCGAATCGATGAAACGCTTTGGAATATAAATGACAAGATATTTGAAGTTTATGACAACCAAGAAATTCTGATTGATTTGGAAGTTGAAGACGAAAAATTGCTTTCAGTAAAAGGAAGTGAAATGCAAATTCAGCTCGCACTTTATAACCTGATTGAAAATGCTGTAAAATATTCTAATGGAAATCCGATAAAAATTTCGCTTTCAGAAAGCAATAAGCAGCTTCAAATTTTGATTCAAGATTACGGAAAAGGAATCCAAAAAGAAGATTTAAATTATATCCAGCAAACTTTTTATCGAGGAAAAAACGTAGGAAACATCAAAGGCAGCGGTATTGGCTTGTCATTAGCAAGCATTATTTTCAAGCAAAACAATATCCAATTTACAATTACTTCCGAAGAAAACGCTGGAACGCAAATCAGCTTGTCATTTCCAAAACTCTAATCGTTTTCTAATCTTGCCTTAATCGACTCTTAATGTGGGTCAAATTGTGCTGTAATCTTAGCCTTTTAGCTTTGCAGTTCCTAAAAAAGACTCACATTGAAACGTATTTTATTTACCGCAATTTTCGCCAGCTTTTGGATTTCTGTCAAGGCACAAAATCCTGTTGTGGCCGACACTTTGTCGATTTCACGAGCTGAAGCTGAAACTATTTTCCTGAAAAACAATTTGAGGCTTCTTGCTGAAAAATTGAATATCGATCAAGCTGAAGCCCAAGTTATTCAGGCTAAATTATGGCCAAATCCTCGTTTGGAAGTCGGCGAAATTAATTTATGGTCAAATAGCAAATCAGAACAGCTCCCTCCTATTTCTGGAAACTGGGGAAAAACTTCTGAAGTCACTGTGGGTTTGGAACAATTGATTTATACCGCCGGAAAAAGGAAAAAAATGATGGCGATGGAAAAAATGGGCGTTGAAATTGCCCAAGAATATTTCCAAGATTTTCTTCGCACTTTGAAAATCGAATTCCGAAATGACTTGACGAATCTGCAATATGTCCAAGAAAAGCAAAATGTGTATCAAAAGCAGTTGAATTCGATACAAAAACTCTTAAATGCTTATTCAAATCAAGCAAAACAAGGCAATATCAGCAAGAGTGAATTTATTCGTTTGAAAGCTTCTGAATTGGAATTTGTAAAAGAATTGAGCGATTTGCAGAAAGAAAACAACAAGCTCCAAAAGGAATTGAAAACGCTGATGAATCTTGCTCCTCAAAATTATCTGAAGATTAGCACAGCGCAATTTGTCCCTGATTTAAAAAAGATAGAAAACATCAATTTGGCGAATCTGACTTCGGAAGCGCTAGAAAATCGTCCTGACGTAAAAGCTTCTGTTTTAGAGGAAAAATACAATAATCGAAAGTATAAATATGAATTGGCGCAAAGAACTCCTGATGTGACTTTATTGGCGAGTTATGATCGTGGCGGAAACATTATGAATGATTTTGTAGGCTTCGGATTTGCTTTGGACTTGCCTTTTTTCTCTAGAAATCAAGGAAATATAAAGTCTGCAAAACTTGAAATTCAAAAAAGCCAATATTTAAAAGAAGAAAAAAACAATCAAGCACAACATGAAGTAATTCAGGCTTTTGAAGATTTAATTGTGGCTAGGAAACTTTATGAAAATATTGATTCTTCGTATGAAAATGATCTTGACAAATTGTTAGAAAGCCATCTTAAAAATTTTGCACAGCGAAATACAAGCATGCTCGAATATCTTGATTTTGTGGAAGCTTATCTTGAAAATAAAACCATCATTTTAGATTCTAAAAAAGAATTAAACGAGCATTTTGAAGAACTGCAATTTGTCATCGGAAAAGAACTTTAAAAATGCCTGATTGCCTCTCGACTGCGCTCGAGGTGACACAGAGTTTGCTAGAAATATAACTGTCATCCCGAGCGCAGTCGAGGGAACATTTAAAATCACTAAAAATTAAACCATGAAATATACTTATCTATTGCCCTTATTAGTCCTTTTTAGCTGTCAGGAAAAAGAAGCTGTTGCAGAAAAAAGCGACAAATTTTGCCTGAATGAAGATCTGAAAAAGAAAATTACGATTGCAGAAGTCAAAAAACAACCCGTTTCAGAAACTTTTTCTTTGACAGGAAATGTGACTTACAACGCTGACAATGTCGTTCAATTCACAAGTTTAGTCAACGGAATAGTCACAAGCACTTCCTTTTCTTTAGGCGATTATGTCAAAAAAGGACAAGTTTTAGCCGAAATAAAAAGTACTGAATTAAACGGATTGCAGTTTGAAAATAAATCGATTGCATCACAATTATTAGTTGCTCAACGACAATTAGCTTCAACAAAATCAATGTATGAAGACGGAATTGCCTCCCAAAAAGATTTGATCCAAGCAGAAAGCGAGGTAAATGTCTTGAAATCTTCTTTAGAAAATATCAAATCGAATTTGGCTTTGTACAGCGCAAGTTCAGAAAAATCAGTATTTCAAATCAAAGCGCCTTCCAACGGATTTATAGTAACCAAAAACATGAGTTCTGGAATGCAGATTTCTGCCGGAAGCGAGCCGTTATTTACAATTTCTGACTTAAATGAAGTTTGGGTAATGGTCAATATTTATGCCACTGACATGCAAAATATTAAAGAAAATATGGAAGTTAAGATCAAAACTTTAGCGTATCCAGAAGAAATTTTTACAGGAAAAATAACGGCTTTGTCACAAGTTTTTGATTCTGAAGAACGTGTTTTAAAAGCGCGCATTGTAATGAAAAACACCAACCTGAAGCTAAAACCCGGGATGTCTGCTGATATTATTTTGAACAAGCAAAATGCTTCGACAGAATCGATGGTTGCTGTTCCGGTCAAAGCCGTAATTTTTGATGATAATAAAAATTTCGTGATTGTTTATAAAGGAGACTGCGATCTTGAAATTCGCCAAGTTGAACCTTCTACAAAAAATTCAGAAGTGGTTTATTTTGAAAAGGGAATTCTTGAAAACGAAAAGATCATTTCTAAAAATCAGCTTCTGATTTATGAAAGCTTAAAATAATAGAAATTATTCTTAATTAAAATTTATGCAAAAGTTTGTACAAAGTATAGTCGCATTTTCGCTAAAAAATTCCATCATCGTTTTCTTTGCAACCGTATTGTTGCTGGCGGGAGGAATTATCAGCTACATGCACACGCCCATCGAGGCATTTCCGGATGTGACCAACACGAGGGCGAGAATTATTACGCAATGGCCCGGAAGAAGCGCCGAGGAAGTAGAGAAATTTATCACTTTGCCGATTTCAAAACAGATGAATACGATTCCGAAAAAAGCGGAAGTCCGTTCGATTTCCTTATTTGGATTGTCGGTTGTTACCGTGCTTTTTGATGAAGATGTAGAAGATTTTTATGCACAGCAATATGCTTCAAACCGAATGGCTGGCGTGAGTTTGCCTGAAGGTGCAGATGCAGAAATTGATCCGCCGTATGGCGCGACTGGTGAGATTTTCAGGTATGTTGTCAAAGGAGATTTGCCAATTAAAGAGCTGACAGCTATTCAAGATTGGGTAATTGAGCGCGAATTGGTCTCAGTTCCAGGAGTTGCCAATGTCGTGAGTTTTGGCGGCGAAGAAAAGATTTATGAAATTAAAATCAATCCTACAGAATTAGTGAATTACAACCTTTCGCCGTTGGATGTTTATGAAGCAGTTTCAAAAAGCAATATCAATGTCGGTGGCGACGTAATTCAGCAAGGAGATCAAGCTTATGTCGTGCGAGGTGTTGGTTTGCTTGACAATATTGAGGATATCGGAAATATTTTAATCGAGACAAAAGGCTCAACTCCTGTTTTAGTAAAGCATGTTGCGGAAGTGAAAATCAGTGCAAAACCAAGATTAGGACAAGTCGGTTTAGATAATAGCGATGATTTGGTGGAAGGAATCGTAGTCATGCTTCGCGGTGAAAATCCGAGTGACGTGATTGCAAAATTGCGTGATAGAATTGACGAATTAAATACGAGAATTTTACCAAAAGGCGTGACAATCGAACCTTTTATTGACCGAACGGAACTGGTAAATACGACGGTTCACACGGTTACTAAAAACCTAATTGAAGGTGTTTTGCTGGTTTCGCTGATTGTTTTTATTTTCATGTATAACTGGCGAACGACCGTTATTGTGGCTTCGGTAATTCCGCTTTCGTTTTTGTTTGCGATTATAATGTTGCGAATTCAGGGACTTCCTGCGAATTTAATTTCTATGGGAGCTTTAGATTTCGGATTATTGCTCGAAGGAACCCTCGTCATCGTCGAACAGGTTTTTGTCTCTCTTGAAAAGAAAGCGCACAAAGTCGGCATGAAACGCTTCAACAGCATGTCAAAAATGGGACTGATCAAGAAAAGTGTAGGAAGCGTTGCAACCTATATTTTCTTCGCATTAATCATCTTGATTGTGGCGCTCTTGCCTATTTTCTCTTTCCAAAAAGTAGAAGGAAAAATGTTCTCGCCATTAGCATTTACGCTTGGTTATGCCTTGGTTGGTTCGCTTATTTTGAGCTTGACGTATGTTCCTGCGATGTGTAAAGTCTTGCTGACGAAAAATATTGTGGAGAAGGAAAATATGATTTCAAGATTTTTCAGGAACAATTTATACCGCCTGTTTTTATGGAGTGCAAAATATAGAAAAGCTACGGTTTATGGCTTCATTATATTGCTAGCCGTTTGCTTCGGAAGGTTTATGTTTTATGGTTCAGAATTTATTCCAAAACTGAATGAAGGCGCAATTTACATTCGTGCAACATTGCCAAATAGTATCAATTTGGATGAATCTGTAAGACTTACGAAGGAAATGAAAACCAAGCTTCAGAAGTTCGAGGAAGTAAAATTCATCCTTTCCCAAACCGGAAGGCCGAATGACGGAACCGATCCGACAGGTTTTTTCAACATCGAATTCCACATGGAATTAAAGCATCAGGACGAATGGAAGCGGAAAATTTCTAAAGATGAACTGATTGCTGAAATCAAGACCGTTTTAGAAGAATATCCAGGGATTAATTTCGGATTCAGCCAGCCAATTCAAGACAACGTGGAAGAATATGTCGCCGGCGTAAAAAGTCCGCTGGTCATTAAAATCTTTGGAGATGATTTATTTAAGCTGGAAGAATATGCCAATAAAGTCGCTAAATCAATAGCGCCAGTAGAAGGAATTGAAGATATAAATGTCTATAAAAATATCGGACTTCCAGAATTGAGAATCCAATTGCACGATTCAAAAATGGCTCGTTATGCCGTGACAACTGCCGATGCGCAAGCCGTAATTGCCATGACAATTGGCGGTCAGGCTGCGACAACTTTTTATGAAAATGAAAGAATGTTTGACGTCAGAATTCGTTTTGAAAAAGAATACAGAGATTCTAAAGAAAAAATTGAGAATATCTTGATTCCGACAATGGACGGCAAAAAAGTACCGCTTCGTGAAATCGCAACGGTAAGTTATCAAACTGGCCCGACATTTATTTATAGAGAAGGAAACAGCCGTTATATCGCAGTTGGTTTTAGTATCGAAGGACGAGATTTAGGAAGTACAATTGCTGAAGCCCAGAAAAAAGTGGCTGCAGAAGTAAATCTTCCAAAGGAAAACACGATGAAATGGGCTGGAGAATTTGAAAGCAAAGAACGCGCTTCAAAACGATTGGCAATAATCGTTCCTGTTGTTTTGCTATTCATTTTGTTCTTATTGTATTTTAATTTCGGAAATATAAAAGATACTTTGATTGCCACAAGCACGATTCCATACGCTTTTGCGGGAGGTTTTTTATCACTTTGGATGACAGGAACAATTTTCGGAATCTCGGCAGGAATTGGTTTTATTATTCTTTTCGGCGTAAATACAATCAACGGAATCATCTTAATTGCGGTCATGAAAGAAAATCTGCAGGCAAAAATGCTGTTGAAAGATGCCATTGCTGAAGGAGTTTACAGCAGAATTCGTCCAATTGTGATGATTGCACTCATGGGTTCTATGGGGTTATTACCGGCAGCGCTTTCTTCAGGAATGGGTTCTGAAATTCAAAAACCACTGGCGATTATGATTGTGGGAGGATTAATTTTCTGTATGATTTTCTCATTGACCGTTTTACCGCAGATATTTTATTTGGTTTACAGAAAAAAGCACGACTAGCTTTGGTTTATGAATAGTTTTTTATTGGTTAATTAACGATTAAAGCTCCATTAATTTGGAGCTTTTTTTTAGTTTTACCTGAGATTTTTTTACCGCAGATTCGCAGATTAGAAAATAAAAATTGAAAAAATCTATGAGAATCATTTTAATCTGCGGTAAAAAATCTGCGAATCTGCGGTAAAACTATTGTTTAAATAATAAAAACTATCTTTGTACCCTCTTTGCGAAAATTGCAGAGAATTAAATTACCTTTTATGTTATTCGAAGATTTATCACTTTCCAAAAGTATACAAAGAGCCGTTTTTGAAATCGGTTATCTGGAAGCAACGCCAATTCAAGAAAAATCGATTCCAATTGTTTTAGCTGGAAACGATCTTGTGGGCTGTGCTCAAACTGGTACTGGAAAAACGGGCGCATTCGCAATTCCGATTGTTCATCATATTCACCGCATTGTTGGTTCGTCAAAAAAGGCAAAAGTTATCAGAACGCTTGTCGTTACTCCTACTCGCGAGTTGGCGGTTCAAATCGGACAAAGTTTTGAAACCTATGCAAAATATACAAATCTAAATCAGCTGACCATTTTTGGCGGCGTTTCTCAAGTTCCTCAAGTCGATACTTTAAAAAAAGGCGTTGATATTTTGATTGCAACTCCGGGAAGATTATTGGATCTGCACAAGCAGGGTTTTATCGACTTAGACCATTTGCACACTTTAGTTTTAGATGAAGCTGACCAAATGTTGGACATGGGTTTTATCAACGACGTAAAGAAAATCGTAAAGCTTACGCCAAAAAACAGACAGACGCTTTTATTTTCAGCGACAATGCCAATGGCAATTCGCGAATTGGCTGAGACATTTTTGACTAAGCCTGAATATGTTTCTGTTTCACCAGTTTCTTCTACGGCCGAAACCGTGGAACAACGTGTTTATTTTGTAAATAAAGAAGACAAGCGTCAGCTTTTATACCATTTGATTAAAAACGAAGATATTTCAGATGTTTTGGTTTTTTCTCGTACAAAACACGGAGCTGACAACGTCGTAAAAGCATTGAGAAAACAAGGAATTGCTGCTGAAGCGATTCACGGAGACAAATCTCAAAATGCAAGACAGCGCGTTTTAGATGCTTTCAAAAGCAAGGAAGTTGGAGTTTTGGTAGCTACAGATATTGCTGCGCGCGGTATTGACATTGACAAACTGCCGTTCATCATCAACTTTGATTTGCCAAATATTCCAGAGACTTATGTGCATAGAATCGGCAGAACTGGTCGTGCTGGAAACGGCGGAATAGCGATTTCTTTCTGTTCAAAAGACGAAGAAGGCTATTGGAAAGACATTTTGAAATTGGTAAAAGTCAATATTAAAACAATAAATGATCATCCTTATCCTTATAAAGAAGGAAACCCAGATGCAAAGCCAGATTTGAGAAACAAAGCTAAATTTGGCGAAAATAAAGCAAAAGAGAACAATTCAAGAAAATCTGATGCTTCTAAAAAGAATAAGAAACGCTGGTATTAACCAGCGTTTTTGTTTTAAATTTGTGCGAAATCCTGCATAAAACAATTACGCATGAAAAAATTATTTTTTACCTTTTTAGTTATGTCCCAAATTATTGCTTCTGCTCAAGATTTAAAAATAATGAGCTATAATCTTCGCCTTGATACCGCAAGCGACAAAGAAAATCAATGGTCGAATAGAAAAGAATATTTGACTGACCAAGTGAAGTTTTACAATCCTGATTTTATGGGCGTTCAAGAAGCTTTGCCAAACCAAATGCAATATATCGACCAAGTTTTGACTTCCCATAAATTCATTGGAAAAGGTCGTGATGACGGACAATCAAAGGGAGAACACAGCGCGATTTTTTATAATTCAGATAAGTTCAAATTGTTGCAGGAAAATACGTTTTGGCTATCAGAAACTCCGTCAACACCTTCAAAAGGTTGGGATGCGGCTTATCCGAGAGTTTGTACTTATGGTTTATTCCAAAATAAAACTACTAAGAAAAAAATGTGGATTTTTAATACGCATTTTGACCACGTTGGAGATATTGCCAGGGCTGAAAGTTCAAAATTAATCTTGGCAAAAATCAAGGAAATTAATAAAGAAAACCTTCCAGTGGTTTTAACAGGCGACTTTAATTTAGAGCCAGAAACGCTTCCTTTGAAATTAATCAAAGAAGAATTAGACGATGCTCAAAAAATGTGTACAGGAATTGTTTTCGGACCAGATGGGACTTTCATAATTTTGACTTAAACAAACCTGTAACGCTTCGAATCGACTATATTTTTGTTTCTAAAAAAGGCTTGGAAGTCACAAAATTTGCAACCTTGAGCGATTCAAAAAACTGCAGGTATCCTTCAGACCATCTTCCAATTTACGCAGAAATTAATTTTACCAAGAAATAATTATTCTTTTGATTTCGAGATGTGATTGCTGATAATTTCAAAAAGCAAAGCCGGCTCAAAAGGTTTTATCAGCACGTCGTCCATCCCAGATTCAAGCGCTTCTTTTTCAATTTCGTCTTTATCAAAAGCTGTCAAAGCAATAATCGGAATCGAAATTCCTTTGTCGCGGATAAGCCTTGTCGTCTCAAAACCGTTCATTCTTGGCATATTTATGTCCATTAAAATCAAGTCGTATGTTTCAGTTTCCAGCATTTCTAATGCGACAAAACCGTCTTCGGCAATCTTGCATGCAAAATTATTTTTCTCAAGAATTTTGCGTGTCACAATTTGATTTATTTTATTGTCTTCTACGACTAAAATTTTGTAGCATTCCATTGCCTGAATATCTGTCGGCTTTTTCTCCTTATTTTTTTCAACAATTTCTTGATGATATACAAAAGGAATTATGAAAGTCATCTTTGTCCCTTCTCCTACTTTGCTTTCGAGTTCAATCTTGCTTCCCATTAGTTCTAGAAGCTTTTTTACTATTGAAAGTCCGAGTCCGGTTCCTTGATAATCTTCTTCTTTCCTGTCAATCTGTACGAACTTTTCGAAAATTTTATCTTGATTTTCTATAGCAATGCCGCAACCATTATCACTAATTTCAAACTTGACATAATGCAGGTGATTGATTTTTTTCTCTAGTTTGGCAATCAGTTTTATTTCTCCATTTTTAGTAAACTTAAGCGCGTTGCTGATCAAATTGACTAAAATTTGCGACAGGCGAAGCTTATCTCCAATTAAATGTTCAGGAATATCGTTATCTATTTCGACAATCGCGGTATTTTTATTCGAAATGGCTATAAATTGAAGCGCGTCTCTTACTTTTTCAATTTCTTCCCGAATGCTTAACGGCGTTTCTTCAAGCACAATTTTTCGATCTTCAATTTTATTAATTTGAAGTAAGTCATTAACCAGCGTGAGCAAATATTTTGCAGAAAATTTCAAAGATTTTATATGCTGACTGTTTTTTAACTCTTTATGCTCGTCTAAAATCATGTCTGTAATTCCGATAACGCCATATAAAGGCGTTCGAAGTTCATGACTTACGGTTGAAATAAATTGGCTTTTCAATATGGAAGATTCTTCTGCTTTATCTTTAGCTATTTGCAGCTGTGCGTTGCTATCGCTCAATTGCTCGTTCATCTTTCGTCTAAGATTGTTGTTTCTATAAAGCGTATAAAGAAAAAGCAATAATCCTAAAAGCACTCCTAAAAATAAAAAAACTATAATTCTGGAATTTTTCAGATTTTGCGACTGCGTTAATTTTTCTAGCTCAATTTTATTTATTTCTCTTTTAGATTCATCAAGCTCAATCTGAACTCCGGCAATCTGGGCATTCTTGATTTTTTCATTATTGTGAATGTTGTCCTTAAGTTCTTGAAATAGTTTTTGATTCAGATAAGCATTCTTATAATTTCCAGAATTATATAAAAATTTTGAATATTGCTCATAAGCATCTGACAAGGCCTTGAATTTTTTGTAGGTCTCTCCTATTTGGATTGCCTTTTTAAAATGATAATCTGCTTTTTTGTAATTCTTAAAATGATTGTAATAATCTCCGTATAAGGTATTTACAAGTACATCTGATTCTACATCTCGGAATTTCAGAAGATTTTTGCTTACATATTCCAAATAAGGATAACCTATTTCAAAATCATTTAAATTAAAATAGGCTGAAGCAAGATTGAGCTTTGTGAAAATAATTTCAGCCGTATCTTTTCTCTTTTCAGCATAAGAAAGTGATTTTTTATAATGAAAAATTCCTTTTTGGTAGTCTTTTAAATCGAAGTTGTAAACGTTTCCAATATTATTGTGTACCCAATCTTTTACGGTATCATTTTCTGTTTTATCAATATAAAAAAGCGCTTTTTTATAATATTTTAAAGCTTTATTGACATCCATTAAATCTTCATGACAGCCCGCAATTGTATTGTAAAGCATTGCTACATAATCATATTGCTTATTTTCATAAGCAATATTCAGGCCTTTTTTGGCAAGCTGAAGTGATTCATAATATTTTGCATCAACAAGAAGTGCATCCGCTTCGCAGATGTAAGAGTAGATTTCTTTTCTGGTATTGTGAATATTATCCTGGGAAAATGATAAATTATTAAAAAATAGCAGAAAGATTAAAATTATTCTTAGGGGCATTAGATTAATTTTATATCAAATATAATAAATTATAAAAAGAAATCCCGATTTTCATCGGGATTCATAATATTTAGTTTCGGATTAATTTTTTGTATTTGATACGTTTTGGAGTCAAGTCACCGCCAAGGCGTTTTTTCTTATTTTCTTCATATTCAGAGAAGCTTCCTTCAAAGAAATACACTTCAGAATTTCCTTCAAAAGCCAAGATGTGCGTACAAATTCTATCTAAAAACCATCTGTCGTGAGAAATTACAACGGCACAGCCTGCGAAGTTTTCTAAACCTTCCTCCAAAGCACGAAGCGTGTTGATATCCAAGTCATTGGTTGGCTCATCTAAAAGCAAAACGTTTCCTTCTTCCTTCAAGGTCATCGCTAAATGAAGCCTGTTTCGTTCTCCTCCAGAAAGCGTCGCCACTTTTTTATTCTGGTCGCTTCCTCCGAAGTTGAATCGGGACAGATAAGCTCTAGAATTCACCTGTTTTCCGCCCATCATGATCAATTCTTGACCATCGCAGAAGTTTTCCCAAATTGATTTATTCGGATCGATATTCGAGTGCGCTTGATCGACATAAGCAATCTTCACCGTTTCTCCGATTGAAAATTCTCCTTTATCTGGAGTTTCTTCGCCCATGATCATTCTGAAAATTGTAGTCTTACCAGCACCGTTTGGCCCGATAATTCCAACAATTCCAGCCTGTGGCAGAGTAAAATTCAAATCTTCGTATAACAATTTATCTCCGTATCCTTTTGAAACACCTTTTGCTTCGATAACATTTGTCCCTAAACGCGGTCCGTTCGGGATATAGATTTCTAGATTTTCATCCAGCTGTTTTTGATCTTCATTTAAAAGCTTGTCATAGTTTTGAAGACGCGCTTTTTGTTTCGTCTGGCGTCCTTTTGCGCCTTGACGAACCCAGTCTAACTCGCGCTCTAAAGTTTTTCTTCTTTTTGAAGCCACTTTTTCTTCCAAAGCCATTCTGCTTGATTTCTGGTCTAGCCAAGAAGAATAGTTCCCTTTCCAGGGAATACCTTCGCCTCTGTCTAATTCTAAAATCCATCCAGCCACATTATCCAAGAAATAACGGTCGTGCGTCACAGCAATTACAGTTCCAGAATATTGCGCCAAATGCTGTTCTAGCCAAAGAACTGATTCTGCATCCAAGTGATTCGTTGGCTCATCCAAAAGCAGAACGTCAGGCTGTTGCAACAAAAGACGGCATAAGGCAACACGTCTTTTTTCTCCACCAGAAAGCACTTTTATCGGTGTATCAGGTTCTGGAGTACGCAAAGCATCCATTGCAATTTCTAATTTGGTATCAATTTCCCAAGCGCCCAAAGCATCGATTTTGTCTTGCAAGGCAGCCTGGCGGTCCATCAGCTTGTCCATTTTATCTGGATCTGAATAGTTTTCTTCAAGACCAAATAAATCATTAATCTGGTTGTATTCTTCTAAAACAGCCATTGTCTCTGCAACACCTTCTCTTACGATTTCAATTACCGTTTTGTTTTCGTCCAATTGTGGCTCTTGTTCTAAATAACCTACAGAATACCCTGGCGCAAAAACCACGTCGCCTTGGTAGTTTTTGTCAACTCCGGCGATAATTTTTAGTAAAGAAGATTTTCCAGATCCATTCAGACCAAGAATACCGATTTTAGCTCCGTAGAAAAAGCTCAGGTAAATATTTTTTAAAACTTGCTTGTCGCTGCTTGAGTAGGTTTTACTCAATTTCTGCATCGAAAAAATTACTTTCTTATCGTCAGACATATAGTTGTTTTATTATAGATGTATAAAATTTTGTGAATACAAAGATAGTTTTAAATAAAAACAAAGCAAATGATGATTGAGGAATATAAACGTAAAATAAGGGAAATAAAAAAAGTTATAATGATGAGATTTTAAAGGCTCGCCATTATAACTTTTAGAATTAATAAAAAAAACGTATTATTATTTTAGAATCTTGATTGTCTTTGTTTTAGAGTCAGAAGTCACTTTTACAAAATAAGTTCCTGAAGCTAAATTTGACATGTCAATTTGCCCTTCTTTATTATTTAAAGCTTTCGTAATCACATGCTGTCCGACTAAATTAAATACTTCCACGCTAGAAATATCTTGACTGTAAGAAATATTTAAAACGTCTTTCACAGGATTTGGATAGGCTTTCAGTCCAACTAAATTTTGGTCGTCTGTGCCTAAATTGATCAGTCTGAAATTTACTTTTATCGAGTGATTGGCAATTATATTTGAAAAATTGTAAGTTGCATCTGTTCCAATATTTACGTTATCTACCAAAACTGATTCAATTTCATAACCGTCCTCAGGCGTGATTGTATATGATTTGCTGTTTCCATCTTCCACAGAAATATCTCCTATTGGAGAAATACTTCCTTGAGTTTCATCGTTTACACTTGAAGAAATTATGCTTCTCAAATGGCTTGTAGTCCTAAAGAAAGGATAGCCTTGTCCTTCACGAATTGTCCAGATTGTAGTGAAATCCCAAGCTAAATCATTATCATAATTTGCTCCGGTTTGCAGTTGAACTACTGTTTTATTAAGCCCTTGGTAATTATCTTCTGTGCCGACAGTGCCGCCAATTCCATTGATACGCATTGATTCTAGAGCATATGAACCTGTAATTACTGGATCAAATTCAGTAAAACCAACTAATCTATTAACCTTAGCTAAATTAGCTGAAGGAGAAGTAGTTATACTTGGATTTACTGCAGCCGAATTTGTAATATTTGCCCACGCATCGCCAATCAACCCGCCAACCATTCCATAAGCTTCCCCAAGGATGGTTCCGGAAGCGTAGCAATTTGTTACATCTCCAGTAGAAAAGCCAATCAAACCGCCGATATACATGCTGTTCAATGAAGCAGAAACATTTCCGGTTGCGTAACAATTTGTAGTCGCGTTGAAAGTATGTCCGATCAAACCGCCAATATCGATCAATCCGCCTTCAGGAACAATATCAGGATTTGTACCCGTCACATTTCCAGATGCAAAACTGTGCGAAACCGCCATGTAAGCGATACCCACCAAACCGCCAACTGATTTTGCGCCGCTGACAGCACCGGTAGCGTAGCTTTTTTCAACAGCTCCGTAAGATTGTCCTGCCAAGCCGCCTACTAAATCTTTATTTGCAGATACATTTCCGGTTGCATAAGAATTAATTACAACATCAGAATTTCCTGCTAAACCTCCGACATAGGCATTTCCGTTAACGTTTCCTTTTGCGTTGCTATCTATCGTCGGCGCATAAGAATCACCTACCAAACCGCCAATTACGTTAGTTCCTGTTACCGTTCCGTTTGTGCTGCAATTTGTTACTGTAAATTTGGCAACTCCCACTAAACCTCCCATAAAATTACCTGTAAAAATATTTCCAGTATGGGTAACATTTACTGAAGAAGAAGAATCTGTAATTGTCGCATCTGCGTATCCAACCAAGCCTCCAATATTGTCTCCAGAAGTATTTAAGGTTCCGTTTGAGATGCAATTTGTGATTGCAGAAGCCGTTTTCCCAACCAATCCGCCGACATAACCGTCATAAGAAATGATTGCAACTGCAGCCGTGTTGTTTTCGACAGTCACATTTTCTTTCACAAAACCAACTAATCCGCCGATATAGGCAGTTGCAGTGATTTTTCCTTTAGCTTGGCAATCTGTTATTGCACCGCCGTCGATTGCTCCTGCGAAAATTCCAACATTTTCAGCACCGTTGATGCCTTTTGTTGTATCTAATTCAACAGTCAAATGGTCAATTCCGCCGTTATTGATATATCCGAAAAGGCCCACAAAATTGCTGTCAGATCGATTGATCCACAGGTTTTTAATCGTAAAATTTGAGCCGTGCAAAAAGCCTGTAAAAGCCTCTGATTCTTCAGGATTATTTCCGATTGGTTCCCAGCCTTGAGAAGCTTCAGGAATTGACCCTGACAAATCAATATCATTCATCAATTGGAAATGCTTGCCAGCACCAGCCGTTCCGAGGTAATTTCGCATTTCGCCTAATTGCGTAGCATTTGTAATTTGATAAGGATTTGCTACCGTCCCATCTCCTATCCCTGAAAATTGTGCTTGAGCATAAAAACAAGCTCCTAAAAACACAATTAAAGAGAAGATAAGTTTAGTTTTTTTCATAAAAGTTTTTTTAAAAGGGTAATAATTTGGAAACAATTAGAACAATTTTCTAACAGTTTCGATATAGCAAAATTACCTCAAATAGTGACGGAACCTTTATTTTATAGGTATGCAAAAGGTGTGCATTGTTGCAAAATATCCTGAAAAATAGGGACATTTGCCTTTTAAGCATATATATTGCAATTAGTTCGTAAGTTTGCTTTATAATTTTATTAATCTCAATTTAAATAATGAGACTGTTTTTTATTATCATCTTTTTTATCTTGTCAGGAAGCCTGCGTGCAAACTATAATTCAGAATTCGATTCTATTTCTTCTGAAATCAATAAGCTTAGTTTTACGCAATGTGCAAAGGCAAAAAAGCTAGTCAAAGATTTATATGCGATTGCGAAGCTTCATCCAGAAGAAGAAAAGCTTCTCCCACTCTGTCTTTACTGGGAATCTTATATTAATTATTCCCAAGGTATTGCTGATTCTACTTTAAATCCAAAAATAAAAGCCAGTCTCAAATCGCTTGATGCGAAATCCTATCCTTTTGAAAATGCCGTTTTGCTTCAATCTGCTGCCTTAAACGATGTCATCATTGGAAATTATGCTGACGGACTTACTAATTCTTTGCAAGCCTCTACGCTTTTTAAACAGCTGAATAACAATTTGTTTCGGTCAAGGGCATTGCAGTTATTAGGCGTAATTTGTTACCGTACCCGAAATTTTGAAATGTCTGAGAAATTTTCAAGAGAATCACTCTCTAAAGCAACGCCAAAATTCGAATATTATAAGTCCCTGATTAACATGTACAGCGCGCAAGTTTTTATGAAAGACAAGTCGCAGAACGCACAAAATGCACTGCTGAAGATTATTCCTGTTCTTGAAAAGTTAGATGATCTAGGATTATTGGCTGTTGTTTACTTAAATGCGGGCGCTACTTATTACTTCACGAATCAGTTTGACAATGCACATATTTACTTCCAGAAAGCTTTAGATATTAATAAGCGCATTGACAATGAATCTTTTACGGTTTCCTTAAATGTCAATTCAGGTGCTTATTTTATGGACAAGAAAGAATATGCAATTGCAAAAAGATACTTGAAAGAAGCTGAGGAAATTGCCCAACGCTCTTCAAATAATTCAGAACAGCTTTCGATGGTATATTTTGCGATTTCACAACTCTATGACCAACAGGGCGATATACCCAATGCCCATTTATATTTAAAAAAATATAACGCTGTGAAAGATGTTATTTTAAATAGTTCAAAAACTATTGATTCTTATCAAGATTATGTTTCCACTTATTTAAAATCTGCTGAAAACGAAGTAAATAATACAAAACAAGAAGCTTTGCTTGAGAGAAGAAAATATATAATGACGCTGGTTGTTGCAGTTTTCATAATTCTTTTATCCATTTCGCTTTTGATTATCCTGCAGCAGAAAAAACGCCAGCAAGCATTGATTAAAGAAGCTGAAAAACAATCTTTGGAAAAGCAATTGCTTTATGAAAAGACAATCCAGCAGATTCATGAAGAAAAGCACAAGGAAGTTTTAGATGCCAAAGCAAGAGAAGTAACTTCTTATTCGTTAATGCTTTCGAACAAGAACAATGTGCTTCAAGAAGTTTTGCAACAGACAAAACATCTCAAAAAAGTATTGAAACCTGAAGATGCAAATGTTTATAAAAACATAGTCGATGTCATCAACGACAATTTAAATAAAGACCTGGAAAGCAACAAATTCATGTATCATTTCAACGAAGTAAATCCTGATTTCTTTAATAAATTGAAGGCGGTTTGCAATGATCTTACTGAAAATAATCTTAGAATGTGCGCTTATTTTAAAATGGGAATGTCGGCAAAACAAGTAGCTTCGATTTTAAATATTTCTGTGGAAACCGTCAAAAACGGGCGCTACCGCCTAAAGAAAAAACTTGAACTTACAGAAGAAGACAACTTAGATGATTTTATCAGGAATATTTAGTTCTTTAATTTTCTAAATTCTTCTTTTTTAGAAATAAGAAAATCGGTTACCTCCAAAATATTATTGTTTTGTGCAATAGTTTCTGATTTTGAATCAGCATTGCAAAATTCCAAATAAAGCGGAATTTCCTCTTCCCTCAATTTTAAAGTCTTTAAAAAGAAAGTTTTATCGAAATTCTTTGCCACAAAATCGCTGAAAATTATTCTATTATGAGCGGTTTTCTTGTCTTTGTCCTTAAATAGGCTTCCGATTGCTTTGCCAATTTGGACTAGATTAAGTCCGTCAGCAATCGAACCGTTATAAACCAGCTGGTTTGTCGGAGAATTTAATAAATCATCTACTTTTCTCGTCGTAACAAACTTTTGCTCTCCTAGATTTGCTCTAATTTCCTTGGTAATTTCTACGGTTTCAAGCTCAATTATTTCTTGCTTAATTTCAATTTGAAGTAACTTCTGATTAATATCTTCCTCTTTTAAAAAAAGTTTTTTAGTATAATAATTCTTTCCTCCTATCAATAATACATCGCCAATTTTAGCGACAATATTAAATTTACCTTCCGTGTCAGAAACTGCCGATTTATTAGTAGAAAGATTGATGATGTCAATTCCAGGAATACTGAAGCTTTCGCTGGTAATTTTCCCTTGGATTAATTTATCAGATTGACAAAAACCAATTTGAAACAGCAATATAAAAATAGCTAAGAAAGTAGTTTTCATCAATTAAGAAAGATTTTAAAAGGTTTAAAGAGCCTTTCAAAAATAATCTTTTTCTTTCATTTTAGATTTTACAATCTAGCATTTACAATATAATTAACTTCTTAAGATTGATTGTGTTAAATAATTTATAAACAAAAAAATCTGCTCAAATTAAGAACAGATTTTTTTGTTTTAAGCAAACGGATAATATTAAACTCTTCCTTTCAAAGAGCTAAAAACCCAGGCAATGGCAAAAAATCCGATGCCGACAGCACCAAAACCCCAACCCGCAACGTCATTATATCTAAAGGCGCCAAGTCCCATTAGCAATAATCCCATCAAAACCATGATAAAAGTTGCCCAGCCTAAGATGGTATTCTTATTCATTCCCATAATATTTCTTTCTTTTTAGTAGCAAGCTACAAATATCGGGATTTAAATTGTTTTATGAAAGACTAAAACTTATTTGAAACTTTTACTCCTTCAAAGGATGCAGCTTCTTAAAAGCTTCACTAATACTTTGGTGCAAAATCGTCGCATGATTCTCTTTTTCCATAGGAAAATAATCCACTTTCAAATTCGGTTCATTGGCATTTTTCAAAATTGCCGCAATATCTTTCGCCTCTTTCACCATCATCTCATGTTCCTGCATTCCTATTGAAATATAAACATACTGATTCCTGTTTTTTTGTTTGGCAAGCAAATCCTTTGCATTTTTCATCAAGCTTTCATCATCCCACCAAAGACTCGGACTCACAATCAGATAATGTGTAAACAAATTTGGCTTTTTCAAGAGAATTTCAGTCGCCAAAAGTCCTCCCAAAGATTGCCCGATAATATATTTCGTTTCCGTAGTCTTATACGTTTTATTCACAAAAGGCTGCAATTCTTTCTCCAAAAAATCGATAAACTTAGCCGAATGTCCCGTTGTCGGATATTCTTTTTTCAAGTCTTCCAAGTCTGTATGAAACGTGAAATCCCGCTTTCTGTCTACGTTTGCAATACCCACGACAATAAATTCGGGCATGTTAAAAGACATCACATAAAACTGAACCAGTCCCACGATATGCAAAAAATCCTCATTTGCAGAACCATCCAAAAGATAAATCACAGGATAACTTTTTGCCTTGTCATAACCATTCGGAAGATACACATTCAGCGTTCTATCTTCATTCAAAATTTTAGATTTTAAAACCCTCGTTTCCCCAATTACAAAAGGTTTTGCCTCTTTACTTTCCTGAGCACTCATGTTCAAAACATTCAAAAGCAACAGGCAGCCCATCACAAACTTAATTTTCATACTTATTCTATTTAATCGGAACCCAAATTTCTTCCTCACTTTTATCACTATCATTGTTATATTTCTCTCCTAAAATCTCAAAATGCTCGCGATCATCCAAGATATATCCCGATGCCGGCAGCCATTCCTGAAAGATATATTTAAAAGCTTCACCGCCATTCTTCGGATTTCCTTTATAGTCAAAGACCACGTACTTCCCGCCTTTCAAAACATAACTTTCCATCCCATCCGGAATATTCTCAAAACCAGAAACTGCAACACCAGCCCATTTCACAAATTCATTAGCAGGATTAAAGTTTTCATAATATCCCTTACCATAAACCTGCATCGAATACATTTCAGAACCAACTGTATTTTCAATTTCTATTTTTCTTTTCATAAAAGAATTCCAAAGCAAAAAGGTTTTATTAGCAGCCAAAGACATTTTTACATTCATGCCGATTAGCTTTTTTTCTGGGAGGATTTCTATTCTATATTTCATCTAATTTTATTAAATTATTTGATTTTTAAAGACATCATGATTTTCCTTAGCTACTGTCTTCTGAACTAATTTAAAAGTACAAGTCATTGCGAGGGACGAAGCAATCACATAATGTGCCTACTCAAAGAATTTCATATCCTAAAAGATAAAAATCTTTTTATTACTACACTTTTAAAATTTCATTTCAAATATACCTATTTCCACAACCCATACAAATTAATAAAAGGACTAAACTTTAGCATCTAGTCTAAAACAAAAAATGCGTTCCCACAAGAACACATTTTTTATATCCAAAAGCCAAATGATTGTTCCCAAAAACTAAATAGGCAGCAAAACATGAAATGCGGCACCGGCCCCAGCCTTCGCAACCACAAAAATATGCCCTCTATGGTTTTCAATAATCTTTTTGCTGATCGCCAAGCCAATTCCTGTTCCTTTATATTCGCTTCCGCTGTTGTGCAAACGCTGAAAAATCGTAAAAATTCTTGTCGCATACTTGGTGTCAAGCCCAATTCCGTTATCTTTTATAATAATCTCGCAATACGAAACCGAAGCATCCAATTCAGGAAACTGTTCTTGTCTTTTTTTAGAAACTTTACGCGACTTGATCATGATCAAAGGCGATGCCTCTTTCTTTGAAAACTTAATTGCATTGCTCATCAGATTATAAAAAAGCTGATTCATCTGAAGCGGTATCGCCTTCACGGTTGGCAATTTACCAATTTTTACCTGCACATTTTCTTCTTCAATAAGCAACTCAAAATCGGTCAAAATAGCTTTGATGATGACATTCAAATCAGTTGTCATAAACATCTCCTCATGATTATTCAAATAAGAATAGGCCAAAATATCTTCAATCAAAGTGCGCATTCGCGATGATGAACTGCTTATTTTCTCTAAAATATCCATCGTTGCTGTTGGCAAAATATCTTTTTGCGATAAAATACGGCTCGTAAACATCATGATCTTACGAAGCGGCTCTTGCAAATCATGGCTGGCAACATACGCAAACTGCTGTAGTTGCTGGTTGGCCTCAAACAATTCTTTTACAGAAACGCCAAGCTCAGTATTGGATATGACCAAATCTGACGTGCGTTCTTTTACTTTCGACTCAAAACCGTCAGACAAGTCCTGAAGTCTTTTTTCAATGATTTTTCTTTCCGTAATATCTTCAATAGCCAACAAAATAAGCTTTTCATTGCTCGTTTCATTTGTCACTTGCTTGGCATTTAAAAGCATGATGCTTTCGCCATAAGGCTGCAGGTTTACCGTGATCTGGTAATCGTCAAGCTGTGTCTTTTGAGGCAAAACTTTCTCAAGCATGGCACGCATCGGCGCATTGTCAAACAGATGATTTTGTATCTCATAGATAAGCTTTCCTTCCGCCTGCTGCTTTTCAATATTGTATTTCTTTGAAAACGCCCTGTTGATATTTTTAATTCGAAGCTTGGTATCTAAAACAACGATTGGTTCTCTTAAAGTGGCAACAATGGCTTCGGTATAATTTCTCGAAGTATTGATCTGCTGTTGCTTTTCCAAGAGTTCTTGGTTGATGATAATCAGTTCTTCATTGCTTGATTGAAGTTCTTCTTTTGAGGTTTCCAATTCTTCATTTAAGCTCTGCAATTCCTCACTACCGCTCAAAAGTTCCTCATTCGTGCTTTGCAATTCTTCGTTCGAGGCATCTTGTTCTTCTGCAATTGCATTCACGTCATTGCGAGTCTGTTCTAGTTCTCTTTCCAGTTCCTGAATACGTTTCAAATGCTTATTTTTTTGAATATCAGAACTAGCAATTTGGTTAGTCGTATCGTCTTCTTTTGTAAAAGCGGTCTTATAAAAAAGCACCAAGAAATACATTTCGATAGTATCTTTCAAAGGTTGTATTTCTATAGTAACCATAAGCTGTTGGCCATTAATTTTAAAATAAACGCCTTCTTTCACAATCGATTCTTTGCTTTCTTTGGCCTTCTGCCAAGCATTTCTAAGCTCAAAAGCCAATCCTTCACGGGCAATTTTTAGTAAGTTAAACGTAGGTTTTCCTGCAGAGAATTCTAAAAATTGTGAAATATTTCCATGGATGTGAACAATATCCATCTGCTCATTCACTACAACGCTTGCCGGCGTGTAACGAGACAAAAGCATGTTTTCTGCACTCTTTTTAAAATCTATCGTTACGATTTCTGTTTTTGAAATCTGTTTATTTTTATTCGCAAAAGACTTATCATTGGTTCCCATAGCCGCATGTACAAGTCTTCCGATGACTTCCTTGCGCGTATAGATTTTGGCCGATTTTTCAAAAGGCAGAAACAAATCTTCCGCGGGAGTTGCCGTTTCAGATTTGCCAAGCAATAAAAATCCTTCTTCTTTCAAGGCATAATGAAAAGTAGTCAGTGATTTTTTCTGTAGAAAAGGATCCATATAAATCAGCACATTTCTGCAAGTAATTAAGTCCATCCTGGCAAAAGGCGGATCTTTTAAAAAGTTATGTACGGCAAAAACACAAACATCACGAATGTGCCTTTTGATTTGATAGCCGCTGTTATTCTTCGTAAAATATTTCTTTAATATGATTTCTGGCACATTCATCAATTGCGACTTCGTATAAAATCCGATTCGGGCTTTGGCAATAGCCAATTCAGAAATATCAGAAGCAAAAATTTGTATCTGTGTTCCTTTGAGGTTTTCGCCCAAGAATTCATGCAGAGAAATAGCCAATGTATATGCTTCCTCGCCTGTTGAACATCCAGCCACCCAAATTCTGATGAAATCTTCTTGTGCTTTTCTATTGATTATAGCAGGAAAAACAGTATCCTTTATAATTTGAAAGATCTTCGGATCTCTAAAAAATTCCGTCACCGGAATCAAAAGGTCATTAAACAAAGTCGATGGAGCTGTTTTATCGCTTCTAAGCAACTTCAAATAGTCAGTCAGATTAAGGCTTTTGCTGATTCCCATGCGTCGCGCAATGCGTCGCCTGATGGTGGTTTGCTTATAATAAGTAAAATCAACACCGCTGTGCTGGCGCAAAAGCTGAATGATTTCGTTAAAGACATTCTCGTCATTCTTATCAAGAATTGCTATGGAAGTATCGTCTCTATCGCTTATAATTTCCATAATCTTCAAAGCAATTTCAGAAGCAGGCAAAATATAATCAGCAAAACCTAAATGGATAGCATTCTCAGGCATATCTTTAGAAGCAGCTTCCTCCGGACTTTGTACAAAAGTAAAACCGCCATGATCTTTAACTTCCTTTAATCCTAAAGACCCGTCAGCCCCTTTTCCCGAAAGTACGACGCCAACAGCAAGATTTAAATGGATTTCTGCCAAGGATTTAAAAAAGATATCAATCGAATTATTTCCAGCTCCTTTCGCTCTTGGATGCAATTTCAGAACGCCGTCAACAGAAGTAAGTATATTGTTTTCAGGCATGACATAAATAGTATTGGGCGCAAGATGAATATCATCGACGATTTCCATAACCGGAATTTCAGTATACCCACTCAAGATTTCAGTCAATGAGCTATCATGATTCGGATCAAGATGCTGGACCAAGACATAAGCCATTCCAGAATCGTCAGGAATTCCTTTTAAAAATTCTTGAAAGGCCTCAAGACCTCCCGCAGAAGCGCCTATGCCAACAATTGGAAAATCCTGATGTGAAGGAACAGGCTGTATTTTGCTTTTTTTTATAGGCATGACCGTGAGAGTTTCAAATTAAAAAGAACTTGTGGCGCTTCAATGAATGTTAAAAGCCCAGTAATTGTAAATGTAATCTTTTGAAACCCAAAAAAGAGTGTAATAAGATTCTAATTGCAATGCAAAACAAAAAATGCGCTCCAAAAAGAACGCATTTTTTATATCCGCAATCCAAACCTTGCAGCTTGAACCCAAAATCTTACACAGCTATAAAAATATTTTCGCCAGCATTTCTTTCATCAAATCCCCGCTTCCTACACTGCTTGCGCCGACACCTTTGCTTTTGACATCAATATCACGCAAAGTCGCCACAATAGCACTCACTTTCTTCATCGGATAATTCTTGATTGCCACATCATATTCCTTCACAAAAAACGGATTGATTCCCAAAGCCGAAGCCACATTCTTCGGATTTTTATCCTTCAAACCATGATATTTCAAAAGCTGAATAAAAAATCCGAATGTCTGTCCAACCGTCAAAACCAAAGGATTATCCTTCGGATTGTCTGCAAAATATTGCGCAATTTGATAGGCTTTCTTTTGGTTCTTCTCGCCAATTGCTTTGCGCAATTCAAAGATGTTGAAATCTTTACTGAAGCCTATATTTTCTTCTATAATTTCAGGAGTAATTGTGCTTCCTTTTGGCAAAATAATCGCTAGCTTATCTAATTCATTCGCAATCTTGCTCAAATCAGTGCCTAAAAAATCAACCAGCATTGCCGCTGCCTTTGGCTCAATATTTAATTTTTTTCCGGCAAGTACACGCTTCAGCCAGTCGCCCACTTGGTTTTCATAAAGCTTTTTGCTTTCATAAACAAGTCCGTTTTTGCCTAAAACTTTAGTAACTTTCTTTCTCTTGTCAAGCGTTTTATATTTGTAAGCAAAAACCAAAACCGTTGTCGGCATTGGGTTTTCAGCATAACTTTCTAATTTGTCAATAGTTCTCGAAAGCTCCTGCGCTTCCCTCACAATCACAACCTGTCTTTCGGCCATCATCGGATAGCGTTTTGCCGTAGAAACAATATCTTCAATCGACACGTCGCGACCGTAAAGAATCGTTTGGTTGAAACCTCTTTCTTCTTCCGCTAAAAGATTTGCCTCCATATATTCCGTCAATTTATCAATATAATAAGGCTCTTCCCCCATTAAAAAATAAATCGGCTTGATGTTTCCAGCTTTGATATTGTTGACAATTTTTACTACTTCGTCCAAAAGATTTTGTTTTAATTCTTGAAATTATTTCGAAATTTACGCAAGATTTAAACTTAGCGCCTTAGAAACTTTGCAACTTTGAAACTACCTTTGCCATATGCAACAGCTCAATTTCCCTGCGTATAAATTCCGATTCAAAAATAGCGAAAATAAAGTCGCTATCTTCGATGAAATACGCAAAAAATTTATCATTCTTACGCCCGAAGAATGGGTGCGCCAAAACGTCGTGCAGTATCTTTTGCAGGAAAAAAAGTATCCTAAATCATATATAAACGTAGAAAAATTAATTAAACTTAATGGTTTAGTTAAACGGTATGATGTTGTTGTATTTCAGCCTAATGGAAAATTATTTTTATTAATAGAATGTAAATCTACAGACATTAAAATTAGCCAAGATACTTTTGACCAGATTGCAAGATATAATATGGCTATGGAAGCCGAATATTTAATGGTAACCAACGGCTTAAATCATTATTTTTGCCAAATGGATTACGTTGAAGAGAAATACAATTTCCTTCAAGAACTTCCTGATTTTACAATTTAACGGTAAATAATTTCTAAGCAGTCAAAATGAAGAAGATCGCAGTCGTAATTTTAAACTGGAATGGACGAAAATTGCTAGAAGAATTTCTTCCTTCCATAGTTAGATTTTCTCCAGAAGCTACTGTTTATGTTGCAGATAATGCTTCTTCGGATGATTCGGTTTCCTTAATAAAAAATACATTTCCTACTATAAAAATAATACAGAATACTGATAATTTCGGCTTTGCCAAAGGCTATAACCAGGCGTTGCGTTTTGTAGAAGAAGAGTATTATGCTTTGGTCAATTCTGATATTGAAGTAACTGAAAACTGGCTTTCGCCGATATTAGAAATATTTGAAAACGAACCGCAGACTTCGATTATCCAACCAAAAATTCTAGCGTATAAAAACAAAGAAATGTTTGAATATGCTGGCGCTGCAGGAGGATTTATAGATAAATATGGCTTTCCCTTTTGCCGTGGCAGAATTTTCCAGTCTTTAGAAAAAGATTTAGGACAATACAATGATATTTTTGATATTTTCTGGGCTTCTGGAGCTTGCTTTTTTATCCGCAAAGAAGTTTACAGGCAATTAAATGGCTTTGATGAAGACTTTTTTGCGCACCAAGAAGAAATTGACTTGTGCTGGAGAGCTTTTAACCAAAATCATAAAGTAAAATATTGTGGATTTTCTACAGTTTACCATGTTGGAGGCGCTACATTAAATGAATCAAATCCGCATAAGACTTTCTTGAATTTCAGAAACTCTTTGTGGATGATGACGAAGAATCTTCCGAAGAAAAAACTGTTGCCAATCCTCTTTTTAAGACTAATTTTAGACGGCTGGGCCGGAATTCACTTTCTTTTTCAAGGAAAACCAAAACATCTTTGGGCCATTTTAAAGGCTCATTTTTATTTTTATTTTTATTTATTGAAGAACTTAAATAAAAGGCAATCAAATCAATACGATAAGTATTACAAAATTAACAGTATCGTTTACTACCATTTCTGGAAAAAGGGCAAGGTATTTGAAAATAAATTTTAACAATAGTTTATATCTGTTTCGGTTATAAGCTTTTTATTAATCCTTAAATTTGTTAAAATCTTAAAATTCACAACCTATGAAAAAAGTAATTTTTATACTTTCGATCGCAACCTTGACACTTAGTTCGTGTGGCTCTAAGAAGAAAATTGCAGAACTAGAAGCAAAAAACAAAGAGACGCAAGATCTTTTGAATACTGCAACTGTTAAGTTAAACACATGTCTTACTGAAAGAGAAGCGCTTGCAAATCAGCTTGATTTCTTGAAAAAGAACAACTCTGATTTGATCAACAATATGGGAAATTTGACCACGCTTTCCTCAAAAGGTGCTGAAAACCTAGAAAAATCTCTTGAAAGCTTGAAAGAGAAAGATTTAAAAATTACAAGATTGCAAGACGCTTTAACGAAAAAAGATTCTGTTACTTTGGCAATTGTTACAAGCTTGAAAAGCTCAGTTGGAATCAGCGATCCAGACATCCAAATCAATGTGGAAAAAGGAGTTGTTTTTATCTCAATTGCTGACAAATTGCTTTTCAAAAGCGGAAGTTATGTAGTGAGCGACAGAGCGAAAGAAGTTTTGGCTAAAGTGGCTAAAGTTGTAAACGCTAAGCCAGATTTCGAATGTATGGTTGAAGGACACACAGATAATGTTCCTTACAAATCAAACGGCGTTTTGCTTGACAACTGGGATTTGAGCGTGAAACGTTCGACTTCAATCATCAGAGTTTTGCAAGAATTAAACGTGAATCCAAAACAATTGATTGCTGCGGGAAGAAGCGAATATATTCCATTAGTAAGCAACGATTCTGCTGAAAACAGAGCAACAAACAGAAGAACAAGAATTGTTGTACTTCCAAAAATCGATCAATTCTATGATATGATTGAAAAAGAAATGAAAAACTTGGCGAAACAATAATTGCCAAATTCATATAAATAAAAAAGCATCGGTTAATTCCGATGCTTTTTTTTATGCTTACAAATTTTAGTTTAAAATATCAATACTTCCTTTTCCTTCCCTTACCACGACTGGTTCTCCTTCAGACAAATCGATAATTGTGGAAGCCTGATTGTCGCCATAACCGCCGTCAATTACCACATCCACTAAATTCTGCCACTTCTCAAAAATTAATTCAGGATCGGTGGTGTATTCAATGACATCATCATCATCATGAATCGAGGTTGAAACAATCGGATTTCCTAAAAGCTTGACGATTTCTAAAGCAATTGAATTATCTGGAACACGAATTCCGACTGTAGTTTTCTTCTTGAATTCCTTCGGAAGATTATTGTTTCCTGGCAAGATAAAAGTATAAGGTCCGGGCAAAGCTTTCTTCAATAACTTAAATGTTGAAGTATCGATTTGCTTTACGTAGTCAGAAATATTGCTTAAATCATGGCATACGAAAGAGAAATTTGCTTTGTCTAATTTAATTCCCTTGATTTTTGCAATGCGTTCCAATGCTTTTGTATTGGTAATATCACAACCCAAACCATAAACAGTATCTGTTGGATAAATCACTAAACCGCCATCCTTTAAAATTTTAACCACTTTTGCGATTTCTTTTTCGTTCGGATTCTGCGGATATATTTTAATAAACTGTGCCATAAATTTTTAGTTGTATTTTACTAAAGTTACAACTTTTTTACTGAAAAATGAATTATGATAAAATGTCCAATCTTGCAAAGCGGAGCAATAATTTTTTGATGCCTCCGACTTCAAATTTAATCTCTGCTTTTTTATCAGCTCCTACTCCTTCTATGTTTAAAACCTCGCCTCTTCCAAATCTTTCGTGCATCACAATATTTCCTACATTTAATTTGCTTTCAGGGAGATTCGAAGAATTCGCAGAAGGTCCGTTTGAAGAAACTGGTTTCAGCCTTCGAACACTTGTATTTTGTTCTGAATCTTCGCCATATTTCTTTGGCGGAGTTCCGGCTTGCGGTTTATTCAATCTCAATTTTGACTTGTCGACATCACCGAAAACGTCAATATCAATCATTGGTTTATAACGGTAATTACCTTCATTCGGAGTCAGATATTCTAAATATTCGCCTGTAATTTCATCAATAAAACGCGATGGTTCTGAATCTGTCAGTTTTCCCCAGCGGTAGCGAGATTGCGCATACGTCAGATAAGCTTGATGTTCTGCTCGTGTCAAAGCCACATAAAACAGACGTCTTTCTTCTTCCAATTCGCTTCGCGTGCTCATACTCATTGCACTCGGGAACAAATCTTCTTCCATCCCCACGACAAAAACATACGGAAATTCAAGACCTTTTGCCAAGTGAATTGTCATCAAAGCCACACGGTCATCGTCGCCAGTGTCTTTATCTAAATCAGTTGCCAAAGCCACGTCTTCCATGAATTCTGACAATGCGCCTCGTGCGCCGTCAATTTCTCTTTGGCCTTCGATAAAATCTTTAATACCGTTTAATAATTCTTCAATATTTTCAAGCTTTGCAATTCCTTCAGGAGTTCCGTCTTTTTTCATTTCTTGAATCAATCCGGTTTTTTTCGTCACATGTTCTGACAGATAAAAGGCATCTTGATTTTGGTCAATGACTTGAAAACTCTTGATCATCGTTACAAAATCTGAAATTCTGCCACGAGTTCCGGCATTTAATTTCAAATCAATTTTGTCAATATGTTCCATGACTTCAAAAATCGAACGCTTGTAGTGATTCGCAGCAATGGTCAGTTTTTCAACCGTTGTATCGCCAATTCCCCTCGCCGGATAATTGATCACGCGAATCAAAGCCTCCTCGTCTTTTGGATTGATAACCAATCGCAAATAAGCCAAAACATCTTTGATTTCTTTTCTTTGGTAAAAAGACAAACCGCCATAAATTCTATAGGGAATGTCACGTTTGCGCAAAGCGTCTTCCATCGCACGAGACTGCGCATTGGTTCGATAAAGAATGGCGAAATTTCCGTTCATCATCTGAAATTGCATCTTTTTTTCAAAGATTTCACTTGCTACAAAACGTCCTTCTTCACCATCCGTCAGGCTTCGATGGACTTTAATTTTTGGTCCGTCGTCGTTTGCCGTCCAAACAATTTTATCTAATTTGGTTTTATTTTTATCAATAATCGAGTTCGCCGCTTCTACAATATTTTTTGAAGAACGGTAATTTTGTTCCAATCTATACGTCTGAACTCCAGCATAATCTTTTTGGAAATTCAAGATATTATTAATATTCGCTCCGCGGAACGCATAAATACTTTGGGCATCGTCACCAACCACGCAAATATTTTGAAATTTATCTGATAAGGCTTTAATAATCAAATATTGTGAGTGATTTGTATCTTGGTACTCATCGACCAAAATATATCTGAAACGATTCTGATATTTTGACAAAACTTCAGGAAAAACGTTCAGCAATTCATTGGTTTTCAATAATAAATCATCAAAATCCATGGCTCCTGCTTTAAAACATCTTTCAACGTATGCTTGATAAATTTCACCCAAACGCGGTTTTTTAGACATGGCATCCGCTTCCTGCAACTCTGGATTATTGAAATAAGCTTTTACCGTTATAAGGCTATTTTTATAGGATGAAATCCTTCCTAAAATCTGCTTTGGCTTATAAACATCTCTGTCTAATTGCATTTCTTTTATGATTGAGCTGATCAAACGCACAGAATCTTGTGAATCATAAATTGAAAAGTTAGACGGATATCCTAATTTATCAGCTTCAGAACGAAGAATTCTTGCAAAAACCGAATGAAAAGTTCCCATCCAAAGATTTTTAGCTTCAGAACTTCCTACAATATCTGAAATACGTTTTTTCATTTCACGAGCGGCTTTGTTCGTGAAGGTAAGTGACAAGATGTTGAAAGCGTCAACGCCCAAGCTCATCAAGTAAGCAATTCTGATAGTCAGTACTCTTGTTTTTCCAGAACCTGCACCAGCGATGATAATCATCGGACCGTCTTTTTGAAGAACCGGTGCTTGCTGGGCATCATTTAACTGGCTAATATATTGCTGCATTTCTTTTTCTTTTTTCAGTACAAAAATAAGACAATTAGATGATTGAATAATTAGATAATTAGCGAAATTTTGGAATGCAGATTTTTATAGATTTCTATATTTTTTTTGTTTCAATATATGCAGACAAACTACTTCGACAAAGATTGGTCTAGAAGTCAACAAAAATGCCTTGCGTTTCTCAAACAGCCCCGATGATGCCATTGTTTGAGCTCTTGTGCCTGCCAAAAAGCAGGCATAAAGCGAGTGGCTTAAGCGGGAAAATGGCTGGCAAAAATTCCTGCAGTTTCGCTTCAAAATAAAAAATTGAAATTTGAATCTATTGTTTATTTTTGTGTTCTTAAAAAATTGCAAAAACTATGGAAACTACTAAAATAATTGAACTTTTAAGTTATACGCTTCCTGCTTTGATTACTGGCGGGGTGGCTTATTATTTTTTCAGCCTGCATACTAAAAATGAGGAAGGAAGACGCCGTTATTTAATTCAAAAAGAAGCCCAAAAAAATGCTTTGCCTTTGCGCTTGCAGGCTTATGAACGAATCGCTTTATTTTTGGAAAGAATAAATCCTACGAATTTATTGGTTAGAGTTGCGCCAATTTCAAGTGAGAAAATAGATTACCAGAATTTTCTTGTGGCACATATTGATCAAGAATTTGAGCATAATTTAACCCAGCAGATTTATATTTCTGATGAATGCTGGAAAATAGTTTTGGCTGCAAAAAACGCTACAATACAAATGATTAGAAAGGCTAGCTTAAACCCAGAAGTTAATAATGCCGACAAACTTCGTGAAGCAATATTTAATGATTTAATAGATAAGCAATCACCGAGCAACAACGCACTGGCCTACATAAAAAAAGAAGTCGGAGAACTTTGGTAATTTTCAAAATATAACTAAAAAGCCTTCCTGATTTGGAAGGCTTTTTTTATATCTGGCTCATGCTTTCGCTTTTATTTTTGGCATATTCATAGCCTTGTTTCCACCAATCGAGCATGATCTTTTTATTAAAAACTAATGGATTGTCGGTAAGTTTTGTGGGCGTATAATAAAAATTAAGCTTTACATTATTGCTCGCCGCAGCCAATCTTCCGATGATGATATCTTTCTTTTCTACTTGGTCGATGATGGTTCCGAATAAATCGATTGTTAGTGAAAACGGATTCTTGCCTACTATTTTCTCGCCAACATTGTGTTCAGTTTCTAAAACAATTACGTCAATTTCTGTAGCGCCGCGATGAATGGCTTCATGAATCGGAACTACGTTTGAAATACCGCCGTCAGCATATTCAAATCCGTCTTTTGTGGCCAGACTCATGAACGGAATATAATTACAGGAAATCCAAATCCAGTCACAAAAATCTTCATAACAGCACTCTAAAATTGACTTATACTCAACACAATTTTTGGTGATATTTGTTACCGTGACAATGATATCTTTGGATGATTTTTGGAGTTCGAAAAATTCTTCTTCAGAGAAATTATCGGTGATGTATTTTTTTAAATTTTTGCTTTCGCCAAAAGTGCGCTTGCCTTTCATAAACTGTTTTACCACGTTAAAGTGATTGACAGTAATGATTTCCTGATTCTTTTTATGCTTGATTATGAATGGGTTGACACTGAAAATTTTATCCATGTCAACGTTGGTGTAGAGTTCAAAAATCTTGTTTCCTTTGTCTAAAGCAAGATGTGGAATCAGCAGGCTTCCTGTTGACGAACCCAAATATAATTGGTATTTTATATTTTTTTCCCTGATAAGATATTGAGCAACACCGCCGGCAAAAGCGCCTTTGCTTCCACCGCCTGAAATAACTAATGCACGCATAAATTTTTAGAAATTTGGTTAAAAATAAGATGTATTTTTTGAATAAAATTATTTTTAACAGTCTATCCTAATAATCGCTGCAATTGCGCTTTTTCATTTTCTGGCAGTGTCGGCAATAATTCTAAATAGTAATTTTTAAACTTTTCTTTCTTGATTAGCTCACGAATTTTATCTCTGGCGAATTTAGAAAATTGCCATTTGTGGCTCGTCAAAGGATTTACAAGTGCTTTCAAAACATTGGTATCAGTAGGTTTTATAAAAATTAAATTTGTAATTGCATTTTGACGAACATTGCTTTCGAATTTCGGAGTTGTATAATTTAAAAGCTCGTCATAAAAATTTATTTTGTTTTCCACTTCATAATCCTTGCTCATCAAAGCCATTGTCAGCCACAGAATTCGCAGGTTTTTATCGTTCATCCCAATCCATGTTTTGGATTTTTCAAGGTATCTGTGCTGCTCTTTTGGAAACTGCGACCAAAGCACATTCAACGCAATTTCTTTGGTGACATAAGAATTATCATCTAGAAAAGTTTCAAATTCTGGCTTAAACTCTTCAGGAAATTTATTGATGGTTTTTGCAACCGCCTGCCTTACTTTCAAATCTTTTGAAGCCATGGCCAACTTTAAAAGCATTTCTTTTTCTTTAAATTCTAAAGGCTGCAATTGAAACACAACTTCTTCTTTTAAAGGAAAATAAGCGTCCGATTTTAGAATTTTTTCAAACAATTTCTGTTTTTCTGCCAAAGGTTTTTCTGCCAAAGCAAGCAATTCTAAATAGCTTTTGATAAACTTATTTTTCTGCAATAATTGCAAAGCTTCTTTTACTTCAAAACCAGACTGTTCCAACCAAACTTTTTGGAATTTCTTTGTATCAAATTTGGAAAATTTATTAATTTCTTTTAAAAAGTTATCAGTTTCAACATTTTGAAAAGAGTATTTTTCCAAGTATGATTTTACAGCTTTTTGGAAGTTTTTTTCGCCTACGTTTTCACGTAAGAAATGCAAAGCCCAAGCTCCTTTTTCATAAAAAGTAAGCGAGCTCGCATTTGGATTCAGTAACGGAATCGTGTCTGTTTTTGATGCTTGCTGCAATTGTTCTGCAATTTCATACATTTTCCAATTAAAATGGTCATCGCCGAAAAGTTCTTTTTCAGCCAGCAAGGCATAATAGGTTGCAAAACCTTCCTGAAGCCAATGGTCTTTGCCTGATTTTGCCGTAATCAAATCGCCAAACCATTGATGTGCCAATTCATGCGCATTTACGTTTATGTAATTTCGGTCGTTAAAACCAATTTCATCTACAACATAATCTTCCGAAAAAATTGTTGAAGTCGTGTTTTCCATTCCTCCATATAAAAAATCTTTGACTGGAATCTGACGGTAGATTTCCCAGAGATAATTCACTCCAATTTCCTTTTCCAGAAAATCAAAAATCTGCTTGCTGTGTTTGTAAGTCGTTTCAAATTTAGAGTCTTCTTCAACAGAAAGGTAGAATTCTAAAGGAATTCCAAAAGTTGAAGTTTCGGTTTTCTTTTCAAATTTTCCAATGGCAAGCATTGCTAGATACGAGCTCATCGGCTTTTCCATGGCATAATTCCAAGTTTTTATATTTCCGGAAATTTCAGAATTCTTTAGCTTTCCATTAGAAATTGCGGTGAAGTTTTTATCGTAATTTACTGAAATGCTGAAAATTACTTTTTCATTTACATCATCAAAACTCGGCAGCCAGTGGCTTGTGTATTTTCCTTGGCCTTGCGTCCAGATTTGCAAGCCGTCGCCTTCTCCAAAGAAATACAAAGTCTGCTTTGGCTTTGCTTTATATTTGAAAACCAGCGTATTATTTCCTTTTTGAAATCCTTGGAACAATTTTAATTCTGTTGGAGAACTTTTAAATTGCACCGATTTATCATTAATCTGAACTTCAGAAAAATCCATGTTTTTCGCATCAATTCTGATGGTATCAATAGTTGACAAAACTTCAAAATCATAAGAAACTTGGCCTGAAATTGTCTTCTGAACAGCATCCAAATCAAGATTAGCATGCACACTTTTAAAATCTACTTTTGTAGTTTGCTGTGCAAAAGTAAAGCTTGAGAGCAAAAGAAAAATATATTTCATAATTGCTTATTTTTCTTCGTAAATTTTCAATAATTGCGTAACGGTATTCCAGTTTCTGATTGTGGCAGTCACATTCAGCTTTTTCTCGATATATTTCTGGTCAAAACGAGTTTTTCCAGCACCGACAGCATATTTTATGTAAATTTTATTCCCGTCTATGCTCGCTTCGTCAGGCTTGAATTGGCTTATTTTCAAATCGTTGATGCTGTCGCTTTTTAAAGTTGTAGAAACAAAAGCGACGTATATTTTTTTAGTATCAACCTCCTTTTCTTTCAAGTAAGGATTGTTTTTAAAACAGACCGCCAAATCATCTTTATTTACAACAACAATCGGCACTTCATGACCAAAAACCTTGAAAATTTCCTGCTTGATTACAAAACCGACTTTTGAAGCATTTTCTTCGTCAGTATCTACAAAAACATTTCCTGATTGGATGTAAGTCTGCACATTTTGAAAACCGATGGCTTCTAAAGTAGTTTTCAAAGCTTCCATTTTAATCATATTGTGGCCTGAAACGTTGATGCCGCGAAGCAATGCGAGATGAGTTGTCATTTAAATTTATTTGAATTTTCGTATTGAAGCTAAATTAAATAAAAAAAGCCGAAGTTTGAGCTTCAGCTTTTTGTTATGTATTTTGTTCCGAAATTTATTGTTACTATTTCTTCTTAAACTTCTTTTTTGGTTCGTCAGATTTCACAGCAACTGGATTTTTTGTCTGTAAAAGCTGATGCGCCAACAATTTTTCAATCAATTCATCTTTCGTCAAATGATGAAAAACAGTTTTGATTTTATCTTTGAAAGCTGTCGAAACTTCGTGATTAGGCTTGGTTTTGAAAATCTGCTTTGCCCATAAAAAAGTATTATTTTCTTCAATACTTTCGGCTGAAGGCTTTTTAAATTCGCTGAACTTTATCCCTAATTCTTTTTCAAAATCAGCAATTTCAACAACTTCTTCGGGTTGTAAAACAGTTAAAGAAAGTCCCTTTGCTCCTGCTCTTGCCGTTCTTCCGCTTCTGTGAACATACGTTTCATACGTATCTGGAAGATGGTAATTTACAACGTAAGCAATTTCTTTTACGTCAATTCCTCTCGCCGCCAAATCAGTTGCTACTAAAATTGAGATATGGCCTTCACGAAACTGTTCCATGATTCTGTCACGAATCGGCTGGGTCAGGCTTCCGTGTAACGCACCAGAGGAAAATTTATTTATGGCTAAATTTTTAGCTAATTTATTTACGGCAGCTTTAGTTTTACAAAAAATAATACCGCGCTGTCCTTCCTTAGAATTTAAAAAATGTGTCAAAACATCTAATTTTTCTTCTGGTTCAACTACGATATAATTGTGGTCGATTCCTTGGTTTCCAGAAGTTGCCATGTCGGCGCTGACTTGCGTGACATTTTTCTGCATGTAATTCTGAACCAATTGTTTCATTGCTCCAGGCATTGTTGCTGAAAAAAGCCAAGTTCTTCTATTTTTAGGAAGTTCCGCTATGATTTCATCCAAGCCTTCTTTCAAAGCCGTCATCATTTCGTCAGCTTCGTCCAGAATTAAAAACTTGCAATCTTTGATATTGATCGCTTGCCTTTTAATCAAATCGATTAATCTTCCTGGCGTTGCTACAACGATGTGCGCGCCTTGAGAAAGTCTTTCGATTTGCGGCTTGATCGGAATGCCACCGCAAGTTGATGCAATGGAAATCGCCGGCGTAAATTTGGCGAAAGCCACTAAATTATCGTAAATCTGATGTCCTAATTCTCTTGTTGGAACTAAAATTACAGCTTGAATTTTTGAATTTTCAGCATCGATCAATTGCAATAAAGGCAAGCCAAATGCGGCAGTTTTTCCTGTTCCTGTTTTGGCAAGACCGACGAAATCATCTGTTTTGCTTAATATAACCGGAATTGCTTTCTGCTGGATTTCCGTTGGAACAGAAAAACCCAATTCGTTAATTCCTTTAATTATATCGGCTGAAAAGCCAAATTCTGAAAATGCGTTAGCCATAAAATTATTTTAGTTTGAGTAAAAGGCGTGTAATTATTCTAGAAAAATCAATCTGGTTCGTTCATGATTTTTTCTCTGTATTTTTTTCCTATCAAAAGGGCAAGCTTCAATTTATAATCTTCCATCAGCCATTCGCGGTAATTTTTACTGCTTTTGCTCAAGCAATTCGTAAAATATTTCACGCGGCATTCGATATCGTCTTCCAATTCTTTTGAAAGATTTTTAGCTTCGGATAAAGTTTCGGTATTGTCGACACACATGGCTGCATGCTGGTCAATTGATTTGTCTAAAACTACTTTCGAACGCTCATTTTTAGCGATAGCCAATTTGTGTTCTTCATCCACATCAAAAGAAACATCCTTTGTTTTGCTGAACTTGGCACGCAAATCTGGTGGCATTGAATATTTAAAATGCAATTCGATTTCAGCGTCGTCACGAAGGTTTTCCAAATAAAATTCTGGAGATTTGAAGATATGCTGCCAATCGATCGGCTCACTCCAGAGTCCGAAACGTGCCGCATTATTTCCTAAATCGATTACCGTAAAATTATCTTTTCCCGGCAATTTTCGAGAACCGCGACCAATCATCTGAAAATACAAAGTCAGTGATTTTGTCGCACGGTTTAAGATAATCGTTTCCACTGTCGGCTCGTCAAAACCAGTTGTCAAAATTCCGACAGAAGTCAAAATTGCGTCTGGCGTGTGCTTGAACCAAGATAAAATATCCTTTCTGTCTTCCGTCGTCGTGGTGTTATCTAAATGGCGAATATCATAACCGGCTTCCCTGAAAGTTTCATAAACATATAAAGAAGTGTTGATTCCGTTATTGAAAATCAGCGTCTTTTTTCCTAAAGATTTCTCTGTATAAGCGTGCAATAATTTCTCCTGCATCGCCATATTTGTATATAAATCATCTGAAGATTTTACGGTATAATCACCATTGATTCCGACTTTTAGCGATGTCAAGCCGACATCATAACTATAAGTCACAGCTTTCGCCAAGAATCCGTTTTCAATTAATTTATTGATCGGATCGCCGACAATCAGCTCGTCATAATTTTCATTCATCGGAAGCTTGATATTCGAGCTCAAAGGTGTTGCCGTTACTCCTAAAATAAACGAATTTTTAAACGATACCAAAAGCTTGCGGAAGGAGTTGTAATGCGCTTCATCAATAATTACAAGACCTACATTTTCAATCTGCAATTTCTCATCATTAAGCCTGTTTTTCAGCGTTTCGACCATCGCTACGAAGCAAGAATATTCTTCTTGGTCGGGCAATTCTTTGATGACACTGTTGATGATTTTATTTTTAACGTTGAAACTTTTCAGCATTTTTGACGTCTGCTTGCAAAGCTCAATTCTATGCGTCAGCACCACCACTTTTTTATCATAGTCTGCCAAATATCTTCTGACGATTTCTGAGAAAATTACCGTTTTTCCGCCGCCCGTTGGCAATTGATAAAGCAGATGGTGATTTTTTGGAGCATTGTCCAGCCTGTCAAAAATGGCATTAATATCCCCTTGCTGATAGGCATAAAGTTGTTTTCTTTCTTCTTGTTTGATTTCTGTAGTCGTTGTTTGGGACATTGTGGTTTTTGATAATTTGCAAAAGTACACCTAAAAAAGGTTAAATGGTAATTTTGAATTTATATTTTCTAAAATTTACGAAAAACTTTATAAAAACATTAGCTAATCATATAACCTTGAGCGGATTTTTAAAACCTAATTTTGTTAGAACGGAACACTATCTTAAATCTGAACCCCAAAATCTTACTCTTTTTATGCTGAACTATGATGATTTTACGATAGAAAGAGCCACGCTTCTTCAAAATGAGATGCGGAAAAATATTTCTTTGAAGACTTTAAACAAGAATATTACCACTATTGCAGGCGCTGACATTTCTCACGACGTTGGCAGTTCAAGATTGTTTGCGGGAATTGTAATTTTGAGCTTTCCAGAGCTAATTCCGCTATCGTATTCTTTGGCGGAAGGCGAATCAAAATTTGAATATAAATCTGAATTTTTGGCTTTCAGGGAAGTTCCTACACTTTTAAAAGCTTGGGAACAGATTCCGAATAAGCCTGATCTGTTGATTTTAGACGGACAGGGAATTACGCATCCGAGGCAGATGGGAATCGCTTCGCATTTCGGATTATTAACTGACCACCCCACAATCGGCTGTGCAAAAAACATGCTTCATGGGGAATACAGCGCTTTGGAAGAAGAAAAATTCAGCATCTGCCCGATTTATAAAAAGGGAGAAAAATTAGGACACGCCTTGCGAACTAAAAAGAGTGTTAAGCCTGTTTTTATTTCTCCAGGACACCACATGTCAGTTGACGACAGCATTGAAATTATGCTAAATACCATCCAAAAATATAGAATTCCAGAGCCAACTAGGCATGCGCACCAAATGGTGAATTTGTTTAGAACTGGCCAGAGAAAAGCAGGTTATTTTGAGTTAAACTGCCAGCTTCCGTTGTTTTAAAAATTAAGCCGAAATCTATTTATCTTAAAGCAATATTTAATTCGGTTTAAACGTAATCTTATTCGGCTTAAGTAAAATCTTATTTGTCTTAAGCATAATTCAATTCGGTTTAAACATAATTTTATTCGGTTAAAGCCTGAATTAATATCAATCAAAGATCTCTAAAACTCTCTCAAACTCATTTTTGTTTTCCCAGCGCTGTTCGAAAGCTCTTTCCTTTATATCAAAAAATCGCTTTTTATATTCAGAAATCAATCCGTTTTCAATAGAATATTTTACGACCTGCTCAAATGAATTGAGCATGCTTTTGTAAAAAGACGAATAGCGCATTTCTCGTTTTGCAGCATATTTTTGGGCAATTTCAATATTGTGAAGCATGATATCTGCCACCACGAAAGCATCAACGCCAAGACTTAAATAATGCTTGATGATTTTTTGGGCTGTAGAACGGCGCAATTTTGGACGCTTGTTTTTTATTGGAAAATATTCGTTCGTAATTTTCAGTTTTGCTTCTTGAGAAAGCTTTTCTTCCTTTGGGTTGAACACAAAATCATAATAGACTTTTACATCTGAAAACTTCTCATAAAGCTCAATTAACTGCTCTTCAAGCTGTTCTTTATCTAATTCTTTCAGATATTTTTTCAAATCTCTCTTGCTCATTTTCAGGATCGCTTTTTTTACAAAGATAGTACAAGCTATCTTATTAAATTTAATAAAATCAAAGGCTTTGGCGTTTTAATCCTCATCGTTTATGCTTAAATTTGTAAACTTCAAAAAAAAATCAATGAACAAAATCACTCCTACACCTGCAGAAAAATGGATTATCAATCCAATTACGAATTTCATCAGCAAATCGACTACAGGAGGAATTGTTCTTTTTATTTCAGCTGTTTTAGCGATTTTTTTAGCTAATTCTCAATGGCAGGAATGGTACCATCATCTTTGGGAACATAAAATAGGATTCTCTTTCGACGGAAATTGGTATCTGAATTTAAGCCTCCACCATTGGATAAATGACGGAGTGATGGCGATTTTCTTCTTCGTAGTGGGATTAGAATTGAAGCGGGAAATTATCGGAGGCGAATTATCCCAACCAAAAAAAGCGCTTTTGCCGATTGTTGCTGCCATTGGCGGAATGCTATTTCCAGCATTCATTTTCACTATTTTTAATTTTGGGACAGAATCTTCCCACGGCTGGGGAATTCCGATGGCGACGGATATTGCCTTTGCCTTGGGCGTTTTATATTTATTAGGAGATAAAATTCCGCTGACTTTGAAGGTTTTCCTGACAGCTTTGGCGATTGTCGATGATTTGGGCGCCGTTTTGGTAATTGCATTTTTTTATACTGAAGAAATAAATTTTCTTGCCTTGGGAATTGGAATCGGCTTTCTAGCTTTTCTTTTTCTCTGTAATAAATTAGGTGTTAGAAATATATTATTCTTTTTAGTCATAGGAATTCTAGGCGTCTGGCTTCCGTTTTTGCTTTCCGGAGTTCACGCTACGATTGCTGCGGTTTTGGTTGCTTTTACGATTCCGGCGAGTTCTAGAATTGATGAAAATTTATTTACAGATAAGATTCAATACTATTTGAGCCACTTTAAAAAATTAGATGCTAACAACAATCCGACATTGACAGAAGACCAGCTGCATCTTTTGGAAAAAGTTAAAATTACTACAGAAGACGCGATTTCGCCGTTGCACCGTTTGGAACATTCGCTTCATTCTTTCGTAAGTTTTATCGTCATGCCGATTTTTGCTCTGGCGAATGCCGGCGTAACTTTTTCATCAGACATTATTGCAAATGCAGCCAGCAATGTTACTTTGGGTGTTGTTTTTGGATTAATTGTCGGAAAAGTTATTGGCGTTTTCGGAGTTTCTTCTCTTATGATAAAACTGAAATTTTCAGTAATGCCGGAAGGAATGACCAACAAAAGTTTATTTGGCGTCGGACTTTTAGCATCTATCGGGTTTACGATGTCTTTGTTTGTTACCGACCTTGCTTTTGACAATCCAGAATATGAGTTGCAGGCGAAATTAGGTATCTTTGCAGCCTCTTTGATTGGAGGAATTTTAGGATTTTTTATCCTGAAAAACAGTAAAAATTCAACAACTAATATATAACACAAATGCTTAAACTTTTTAAAATCGTCGCAATTCTTGAGGGAATTTCTTATTTAGCTTTATTTGGAAACATGCTAATTATCAAACCAACAAATCCTACATTATATAAAACGCTTTTGTTTCCAATCGGGATGGCGCACGGAATCTTGTTCATCGGCTATATCATACTTTCCATAATGCTGAAAGTGGAAGAAAACTGGGATTGGAAGAAATTCTTCATAATTGCTATTGCTTCAATCATTCCGTTTGGAACTTTTTACATAGAAAAAAAATACCTAAGCAATAACTAAAAAATGACCGAACAGCTATTTGATTGGACCTATAAGCTCTTTAAACACTGGGGGTACAGCGAAACCGTTTCGACGTATATTAATTTATTCGTCAATATGATTTTGCTGATCATTGCAGTATTTATCATACATTATATCTTCAAGAAAATATTGATCGAAGTTTTCAGCGCGATTGCCGAACGAACAAAAACGGAATTTGATGATTTGCTCGTGGCCAACAAAACCACGAAATATATTGCAAACCTGATTCCGTTATTGTTTGTAAATCTGACAGTCCCGATAATAATGAAGAAGTTTGTTTATTGGGAAGGAATTTTTACCAAAGGGCTTCAGATTTATATCGTAATTCTGGTTTTGTGGATCATACGAAGTATTTTAAATGCGGTAAAAGACCATCTGAAAAAACTTCCAGATTTCAACGACAAGCCGATTGACAGCTATATTCAGGTTTTCATGATTATCCTTTGGATTTTCGGGATAACTTCGATGGTTTTGATACTTTTTAAAACTACCTTGATTACTTTATTTGCTACTTTTGGAGCAATTTCTGCTATTGTAATCTTGATTTTTAGGGATACCATTTTAGGTTTTGTAGCGAGCATTCAAGTTTCCGTAAATGACTTGGTTCGAATTGGCGACTGGGTTACGTTCGAAAAATTCGGTGCTGACGGAGATGTGATTGAAATCAATTTGGCTACCGTAAAAGTTCAGAATTTTGACAAAACTACAACTACGATTCCGACTTACAGCTTGATTTCAGATTCGTTCAAAAACTGGCGCGGCATGCAGAATTCTGGCGGAAGAAGAATCAAAAGATCCATTCTTATAAAAGTGAACAGCGTGAGGTTTCTTCATACGGATGAATTGGAAGGCTTGAAAAAAATACAATTGATTTCTTCGTATTTAGAACAGCGCCAGCAAGATATTGAAAAGTTCAACACAAATAATAACATTGACAAAAGCCTGACCATCAATGGAAGAAACATGACAAATCTTGGGTTATTCCGAAAATATATCAACCAATATTTGGCAACGCATCCTGGAATCAACAAAGACATGACCATGATGTGCCGTCATTTGCAACCTACAGAAAAAGGAATTCCGATTGAGGTGTATGCGTTTTCAAATGACAAGAGGTGGATCAATTATGAGTACATCATGGCTGATATTTTTGACCATATTATTGCTTCGGTTCCTTATTTTGATTTGGAAATCTATGAACTTCCTTCGGGAAAAGGAATTTACACCGAGGAATAATTATTTCTTCAACCTGTCTTTTATAAATTCGATTGCGGTTTTTCCGTGCATTGAAGGCCTTCCGAAACTATCAAGATTTACCATCGTAATTGAGTTTACGGTAATAATTGTTTCTTTGGTCATGATGTTTCTAACTTCACATTTTAAAGTAATCGAGGTTTTCCCGAACTTGATGACGTCAATACCAATTTCAATAATATCGCCTTGTTTTGCCGAACTTATAAAATTAATTTCTGACATGTGTTTTGTGACAACGCGCTCATTTTCTAGTTGAATGATCGAATAAAGTGCGGCTTCTTCGTCAATCCATGCTAAAAGCTTTCCTCCAAATAAAGTCTGGTTTGGATTTAAATCTTCGGGTTTAACCCATTTTCTGCTGTGAAATCTCATAAATGTAATTGTTGATGCAAAATTAATGATTTCAAAATGACAAAAGTCAAATCACGAGCCTGTTTTTCTTAAAATAGAATTAAAAAACTTGAATAGTACAGTCAAAATGTATATATTTAAAATAATAGGATTTGTAAAATTTAAAAATAATCGCAGTGATTTGCCTGAAAACATGAGAATTAGCTATTTAACGTTAACAAAAATTTTGATATTCGCATTAAATCCAATTGTAAGATTAAATTTATGATAAAATTACTATCAAAATAGCTTTTTTCTAGCTTTTTAAGCATGGAAAGAGTATATTTGCACTTCCCCCCAAAAATTTAAAAACATGATTACAGACAATTAATTTATTGAGTTACTATGAGAAAACATTTACCACTGCTTTCAATTTTATTACTTTCGATGGCTACGGCTTCGGCACAAGAGAATGAAGAAACAAAAGATGTCGATTTTAACAGATGGTCTATTGATATTAATGGAGGGGTTAACAAACCAGCTACACCCTTTGCAGACGGATACAATTCTGCCACGTTAAGTCCTTTTCATGTGGATTTAGGAGGAAGATATATGTTTAGCCCAAAATTTGGTCTTAAACTTGACGTTGGATATGATCAATTTAAAGAAGAAAGCGGAAGCCTTAAATTTGATACGAAAAATTATAGAGCTGACCTTCAAGCGGTTGTAAACGTTGGAAGAATGCTTAGCTTTGAAACTTGGACAAATACTTTAAACCTTCAATTGCATGGAGGTGTTGGTTATGGATACATGCAATTTGACAAAGATATAAGTCTTGTTGACAACGATGACATGGTCAATATGATTTTTGGTATTACAGGTCAAGTAAAATTGACAAACAGAGTTGCCTTAAATGCTGACTTTACAATCATCAACAACAGCAGCCAAAGCTATACTTTTGACGGAACTCAAAAAAATCCTGATCAAAGAGGTTTTGATGCAACTTATTATACTGCAACAGTTGGTCTTTCTATTTACTTAGGTAAGAATGAAAAACATGCTGACTGGTTCGTGCCTGCTGAGAAAAAAGATGATTTGACTGAACTTGAAAAAAGAGTTGGCGAAATCGAAACTGGTCTTGCAGATTCTGATAAAGACGGAGTTCCAGACATGTATGATGTTGAACCAAATTCAATTGCCGGAGTAGCAGTTAATGCTCAAGGTCGTTCAGTTGATGCAAATCAAAACGGTGTTCCTGATGAATTGGAAAGCTACCTTAACCAAAATTATGGCGAAGGAACAAATGGCGGAACAAGAAATAGCAGCACAAGCAGCTTAGCTAATTCAAATGGATATATTAAAGAATTGATCAACGGAGGTTACGTAAACGTATATTTCGATTTCAATTCTGCTACGCCTTCTAAATATTCTCTTGAAGGAGTTAACTTCTTGATCAAATATTTAAAAGCAAATCCATCTGCAAATGCAGAAGTAATCGGTTATGCTGACGAAATTGGAAGCGCTGACTACAACAGAGATCTTTCTCAAAGAAGAGCTGAAGCTGTAAAAGCAATTGCTGTACATTCAGGAATTGAAGCTTCAAGACTTACTGTTACTGCTGGCGGAGAAGATACTACAGTAAATAAAGATTCTAGAAACGCTAGACAAATTGTAAGAAGAGTTACTTTTAAAGTTAACTAATATCTTAATAACTATTTAAAAACCGCTGTAGCAATACAGCGGTTTTTTTTTATCTTTAAAAGAAAAACTATGGAAAATAGAGATGCTTTCATTTCTGAATTCAGAGGCGAAACTTTAGGTACAGTCACCAGCCAATCTTCACCTGACGAAATTTTTCAAAACCAGGTCTTGCGCCCGATATTAAAATTGCAGAATGATCTTTTTATAGATGTTTTTAAAAACTATGTTTCAAAATATAAGAATGATTTTTATTCTTATTCTGTAGAAAAGAAACTAGCTTATATCGAGAATTCCATTCACAAAGATATCAAGTTCAGAAACTCCTTAAAAGGCATTGTTATTGGATTGTTTACCATTTCTGAATACAATACTTACATCCAAAATTCTTCTTCCTTAAACAAAAGAATGATGAATATGCTGATTGAAAGATTAAAAAATCAAGTACAGTTATTTGAATTGCAGGAATAGAAAAAGAGGCCTTTGTGCCTCTTTTTTGTTTTTTGCATATAGAATAGCTTTAATCAACTTTCCTAAAAATTGCTTTTGTCCCTTCCGGATTGAAAAGATAAAGTTTGTTTTCTTTTAATTCATATCGTGTTGTACTCTGCAAAGCCTTTACTAAAATTTTCTCCGTTTCATAATTCTCACACATCATTTCAGTAGTAGAAATATCTGTAAAACGAAGCAGCTCTTTTTCATAAAACAGCTTCCCTCCCATTTGATTACAGCCTGCCATTCCAGAAAATCTTGCTTCAGAAGCATAAATTTCAAGATTCGGAACTCCTTTTTTGAAATCTTCTGGATTGATTTTTTTTCCTTCTAATTCTTCCAAAGCCCAAATGTCATGAAGTCTGTAATCAATTATATAATTGCCGCAACCTTCCAAAAGCAATTCTTTTTCATTCTCTCTCTTCAAGGAAGCTTTTACAGCATAGTTATAAACTTTATCAGACATTCCGTCAGAACATTTGCCTTGCTGAATCGTAAATTTCAAGTCAATTTTGTCAGACTTTGCTTGATAGGAAATTATATTGGCGTCCATCGCTTTTTGTGGTTTGACATAAGCCAAGGCAAAATTCTTTTCTTTTTCAGGAGAAGTAAATTTTATAGAATCTTCAGTGATTTCAATTCCCCAAAATGGTTCTGTTCCAGAAGCTTTAAAGAAAACATTAGAGGGTTCTTCATATACTGAAGCAACTTCAGGTTTTTCCAAAACTACAGAATCCTTTTTTACAACTTCTTTTTCTACAGGCTTTGGCTTGCAATTGGCAAATAAAACAAACATTGCAAAAATCGCAATGATAGATTTTGGTTTTCTCATCTAGTTATTTTTTCGTAAAACAAAGGACTTTATTGCCGCTTCCGTCATAAAAATATAATTTGTTTCCTAGCTTAAATTTTTGAACGGTATTAAAAGCTGTCGTAAATTGATTTTCTCCAGTACCTTCGCAAGCCATTTTTGTTCCCATAATTGGTCCGAAAGTAATTTTGTCTTCCTCTACTTTAAAAGTTCCTGACATTGAATTGCATCCAGAATTACCTGAAACTCTGCTTTCTATTTTATCAAAATTTAAAGTCGGAATTTTAGCAAAGTCTTGTTTGTCAATTGGCTTTCCATTTATTTCAGCCAATTCCCAGCTAGATGTTGAAAGTTCAGCAACTGCTTCTGCGCCTTTTTTGCAACTGCAAGATTGTAATCCGACTAAAACGATAGTACAGATTATAGTTAAAAATCTCGTTTTCATAATTTTGTTTTTTTAGGTTCCTTATAAATTTACCGAAATATTATGGCAAAAGAAAACCTGTTAAGAATAATTTCGCAAATTGATTACAGCAGGCCGTGGTATTTTCTAATGAACCATTCTGAAGCAAGCGAAATAGCAATTAAAATTAAAAGCCAAATCCAATCTACCAAAGGAGTTTTCTTGGTAATTGCTTTTTGAACAGCTTTGTAATCTTCGTTTTCCAATAAAGATTTCACCAAATCGTCCACTTGATTTGGATGGAAAAGTTTTCCGTTAGTTTGAGAAGCCAATTGCGTTAATTTATTCAAATCTGGATTCACAAATTGTTTTTCGATATCAAAATCCAAGACTTCAAACGAACTTGTGTAAGTCGCTTTTGATTTTGCTTCTACAACTTTAAAACTGTAAATTCCAGCGGAAAGTCCGTCAAGATTGACTTTATAGGAATTATTTGATTTTAATAAATCATAATTTTTGGTTTGCTTTGTTGCTTTATTTTTCAATGAAATGGTAAGTTTGGCATTTTCATCAAACTCATAATTCTTGTTGAAATATTGCGCATTGATTTCAATCGCTTCACCGGAATTATAAAAACTTTCGTGATTGACAACCAAAGATTTCTTTGCATTATTGGAAGCTAGAAACTGAATAGTTTTATCAACAAAAACATCAAATTTATCAAAAGATTGATTGTCAATATGGCTTTGCAATCTCCATTTCCAGATATTTTCTCCTAAAAGGAAAGCGCTTCTTTTTCCTTGATTTTCAGCGTAAGCCAACAATGGCGAACCTGTATTTACATTTCTGATTCTGGAAGAAAGTAAAACATCAACATTTTCTTTCACAGTTACAGTTCCAAAAGAATTTTGCAAAGGCGGAAGGTTTTCAAAACCAATATTATCAATCGCAAACAAATTAAATTGCGTACTGAAATCAGCCAAATAATCTTCTTTCTGATTGCTCATTTTGAACTGCAAACTGTTTTGTTGTTGGTTCAAAAAGTTGAAATCGGTATTGGTTCCAGTGATAATCCAAGTGTTTAAGTTGGCATTTTTATTAGCTTCAAAAACGGATTTGAATTCAGAAGTTGGTTGGTATAAAACAAGAATGTTGTAATCTTGCAACGAACTGATTTTATTTGGATTAACAATAGTTACTTTACGTTGAAGATTAGTTTCAATCGAACGTTTTAAAGCACCTAAATCGGGATGATTTATTGCTGAAACAATTGCCACTTCCGACTTTTGGTCGATGACTTCTACTGCAAAATTTTTGATATTGTTGTACGTATTTTTCTCTTGCTCTTTTGAAGTAATCGAAGCTTTAAAAACTTGAACTCCTATGTTATTTGCAGGCAATAAAATATTTAAAACCTGTGATTTTTTTGAAGAAGAAAACGAAATGCTTTGTTTGCTTAAAACCGAATTTCCTTGTGAAATGCTAAAATCTGCCGTGACACTTTTGTTTCCTGAATATTGAAGAAAGACTTCTACGGGAAATTTATTTTTGTGGAAAGCATATTTATTTACGTTCAGCTGATGGATTTTTAAATCTAAAAACGTGGTCGTGTCACCCAGAATTACCGGGAAAACTTTATTGTTTGGATTAAAACTGTAAACATAATCGTTTCCTGAAGTCTGGTTTCCATCGGTTAAAATTACCGTTGGAAACGTTGCATTTTTATTAATGCTTTTTAGGTTTTTGGCAACTTCATCAAGATTCGTTTGGTTTCCCTTGAAATTAAAGTTGTCAGAAAGCTCAAATTCATTTGAAAACTGATACGACTGAATCTCAAATTTTTCTTGTAAGTCTTTATTTGAAACTAATTTTTTATAGATTTCTAAAGAAGTTTCGTTCGCCTTTAATTCAGAAATGGAACTTGAATTATCAACCACAATTGGCAAAGGCGTTTTTACAATCTCAAAAGTATCGCTTGTAATCTTTGGATTAATCAGCAAAAGCAAAATGCCAAAGATGGAAAAAAAGCGAAGAAAAGCTAAAAGAAGATTTGTTTTCGACTTATTCTTAGCCCGAAAAAAATATTGAAAAAACGACAAACCTCCTGCTATTAGTACTGAAAGTAAGATTAATAGGATTGTGTTTGTAGTCATTTTTTTATATTTAAAAATTTAATGATTGAAATTATTTAAAAATTTTGAACCATTAAGTTATTGAAGAGAGTTAAGATTTTGCCTTTTTATTTATTGAGAAAACCATCTTTCTTATTTGTTACAATTTTTATTACGAATATAAACAAAGCGACAGCCTCCAAAATCATTCCCGTTGTTAAGGTTATATTTCCAGTAACGAAACCAAATTCAAAATGAGTAATTTTAAGCAAAGCACCTAAAACAGTAAGTATTGTTCCAAATATCAAAATTGCAATTATATACTTGTTCTTCATAATTAATCGAAATTTAGATTTTTAAAGTTTGGAATTTTTTCAAAATTTTTCTCATCCCAACTACTATAAACAAAGCTTTCAAGTTGCATTAAAAGTTCTTCACTTAAATTATTATTTGATTGCTTACAAAATGCTAAAATTCCTGTAAAACCAATAATTGTTGGATTTGTATCTGTAACTTTTCCTTCTAGTTTATTAACAGAAATTTTATAGAACTTATCACTTAATGATAGAGCAAATTCAAGACCTCGTCTCAAACCTAATTTCCAATTGTCTGCTCCATTTTCACCGACATCAATTGAATGATTTGAATAGCCATCTCCTGAAAAATTCTCAATAATTTCATTTTTAAAATCTGAAATTTCTATTTCCATATTTATAAAAGCAAAATAAAATTTTCCGTTTTTTACTTTGAGAAATTGATATTCATTTTCCATAGATAATATTGGTTATCGACAATCAAAGTCATAGCCCCGATTGAAGCGGAAATCCTTTCATTGAAAAAATCTATTTTTTCTTGGCGTGAAAGAGCGACCAACGGAAGCTCCTTTCACGCCTTAGAAAAAAAGATTTTTTGATGGAAGATTGAAGTGAAAAGCGGGAAAAGCTCTAAAAAAAGTATGCAGATTTTAGTTTGCAGACTGCAGTCAAACTGCATATTGAAAACTGCTTTCTGCTATCTAATATTATGTAAGCATCCCTCCGTCCACGTTCATAACTTGTCCTGTGATGTACGCACTCATGTCTGAAGCCAAGAAAAGACAGGCGTTTGCAACGTCTTCAGTAGTCCCGCCGCGTTTTAATGGAATTCCGTCTCTCCAGCCTTGAACTACGTCGTCGTTTAATTTTGCGGTCATTTCAGTCTCGATAAACCCTGGCGCGATGGCGTTACAACGGATATTTCTTGAACCTAATTCTAACGCTACCGATTTTGTGAAACCGATAACACCCGCTTTTGACGCAGCATAATTTGTTTGTCCGGCGTTTCCTTTCACTCCGACAACTGAACTCATATTGATGATCGAACCTTTGCGGTTTTTCAGCATTGTTTTTTGAACGGCTTTGGTCATATTGAAAACCGATTTCAGATTTACGTTGATTACCGTGTCGAAATCTTCTTCAGAAATACGCATCAAAAGGTTGTCTTTTGTGATTCCGGCGTTGTTGATCAAAATATCGATGTTTCCGAAAGTCGCGATTACGTCGTCAACTAATTTTTGCGCTTCGTTGAAGTCTGCCGCGTTTGACTGGTATCCTTTTGCTTGAACGCCAAGTGCTGTCAATTCGTCTTCTAAAACTTTCGCGGCTTCGGCAGATGAACTGTATGTGAATGCCACGTTTGCTCCGTGTTTTGCAAAAACTTCAGCGATTCCTCGTCCGATTCCTCGACTCGCGCCTGTGATAATCGCTGTTTTTCCTTCTAATAATTTCATTCTATTTAATTTAGTTTGCTCTTGTTAGGTTGACAAATATAAGAATTCAATTGCAATGAAATAACGTATAATTTAATCTTTCACGAATTTATTTATCCTTTTGTCCCAAGCGGAACTATAAATTGCGATGATCATAAAAACTAATAGAATATAGTTGTACCAAGCATTTGAAATTAAGTCGGTTAGCGCTAATTTTCCTTTGGCAAAACTTAAAATTAGCAAAACTTGTGCGCCATAAGGCAAAAGTCCTTGAATTACACAACTGAAAACGTCTAAAATTGTAGCGACTTTCTTTGGACTTAGTTCAAATTCATCGCTGATTTCTTTAGCAATTTTTCCTGTGATTACGATGGAAACGGTGTTGTTTGCAATGGCCATATTTGTGATACCGACCAAAGCTCCGATTCCCATTTGGGCAGATTTCCTGCTTTTTATTTTAGATTTTATTTTATAAAGCACATAATCGATGCCGCCCGCTTTTTGCACCAAAGTCGCCAAACCGCCCGTTAACATTGATAGTAAGAAAATATCGGTCATACTTAAAAAGCCTTCGTAGATTTTCTGGGTAAATTGTAAAAGCGTGAAATCGCTTCCGAAGAAGCCGATGATTCCAGCTACCAAAATTCCGATTAATAAGGTCGTGAAAACATTTACACCGATTACGGCTAGAATTATGACTAATATATAAGGAAGAATCGAAAGCAATTGATAGTCGCCTTTTTCGATTACTACGGAACTTACTTCTGAATTAAATCCCAAATAAGCCAACAATAAAATCGTGATTATTGCCGCAGGAAGCGCGATAAACAAATTGACTTTAAACTTGTCACGCATTTCACAACCAAGCGATTGCGTTGCGGCAATTGTGGTGTCAGAAATGATGGAAAGATTGTCGCCAAGCATAGAACCGCCCAATAATGAACCGGCAATTAACGGCATTGACGCGCCACTTTTATCGGCCAAACTGATTGCGATTGGTCCCAAAGCAACGATTGAACCTACGGAAGTTCCCGTGGCGGTTGATAAAAAGGAAGTAATCAGGAAAATTCCCAATGGAAAATATTCTGGATCAATATTATTTATTCCCAAATTTACTACGGAATCAACGGCGCCCATTGCTTGCGTTACGGTTGCAAAAGCCCCTGAAAATAGGTAAATCAGACACATTGTAATTATTTGGCTGTTGCCACAACCTTCAATTAAAGTATTGACTTTAGATTCTGTGGATTGTTTGAAAATAATAAATGCTACTATAATTCCGAGCACGACGGCAATTGGCGAAGGCAAAGCATAAAAATCATTCAAAAGGATTCCAGCACCCAAAAAAGTAAAAATAAAAACGAAAAAAGGAATTAAGGCGAATGCATTGCCTTGAATTTTAAGATGTTTCATCATCGATTTGCTTAAAAATTAATAAAGCTCACGACGAAAAGCTAACCGAAAAGAAATTGTGAAAACAACATTTTTTCCAAAGGATTTGGCTTATCGTTTTAGCACCTTGCTTGTTGTTGCAGGTTGCTATCTCTTTTATGAGATTCGTGATAACAGATGCAAAGATAGATCTTATGTTGAATTTAATTTAGTCAGAATCCAATTTTTATGATTATTTCACAACAATGGATTTAAAATTATGACTCTTCTAAAAATAAAAAAGCTTCGCTGAATTATCAACAAAGCCTTTTTAAAAATTTATGTATAAATATTATTTTGTCTCTTCTATTTCTTCCTTATCAGGAAACAACATTGATAATACTACAGAAAGTACTAAAATACCTCCGATTACAATCAATGAATAAATTGAATCAATATGGTAAAATGGAGCAATAATCATCTTAACACCAATAAATGCAAGAATAATTGCCAGACCATATTTTAATTTACTGAATAAATGGATAAAATTATCAAGCAAGAAAAACAACGCTCTTAAACCTAAAATCGCAAAGATATTTGAAGTGTAAAGAATAAAGGGATCGTTAGAAATTGCAAAAATCGCAGGGATTGAATCTACTGCAAAAAGCAAATCGGTGAACTCAATTACGGCCACAACAACCAATAAAGGCGTCGCTAATTTTTTTCCATTTTCAATCGTAAAGAATTTATCTCCGTCATAATTTTCGCTTACTTTGAAGAATCTTTTTACCAATCTTGCACCGCGCGTGTCGCTGAAATCCTCGTCTTCATCTTCATCTCCGGCTGACCAAGATTTGATTCCTGCATAAACCAAGAACAATCCGAAAAGCGTCATGATAATGTTGATATCATACTTAAATCCTTCGATTCCGGCTAATCCTAGAAGCTTGTTCAAGTACGTCAATTCAATTAAAAATGCGCCTGAAAAGATGAAAATCGCTCTTAAAACCAAAGCTCCGATGATTCCCCAAAACAATACTTTGTGTTTGCTAGAATTGGCTACATCAAAGAATTTGAAGACCAAAATGAATACAAATAAGTTATCTACAGAAAGTGCTTTTTCAATCCAATAAGCTGATTGGAATTCGTAGAACTTTGTTGGGCCGATAAAATAATAGACAAATCCACTGAAAATCATCGACAAGCTTATCCAAACAACTGACCAAGTAATCGCTTCTTTGTTAGAAACAACATGGCTATTTTTGTTGAAAACTCCTAAATCCAAGAGTAACATAACAATGATTACAACCGCAAACGTCGCGATTAATCCGGGATGATTGATTAAAGTATCTACTTTTTCCATTATTTATAAAAAATTAAAATTGATTACTGATTATTCTTTTTGGTTTGTAATTGTAAAAAGTGCCACTCTTCCGCCTTCTTCTGCTGAAAGCAATATTTTTTTACCGTTTGTAATTTCTGTTTTACCGTTTATGGGAACTTCAATTCCCTCTGTGAGGTCTTTTACAGACTTGCCATTTTGGTTGACAAAGAACCATTTATTTTCTTCAAATACAAAATTTCCGACAGGGATTTTTTCTGTTTCCGCAAGTCTTTCATTATGGATCACATTTTTATTCGAATGCCACGAATGAAGCGTCTGATTTTCAAAAATCATCAGCCTGTGATTCTCTGGTTTCCAAACTGAAGGCTGAAATTGATAATAAAAATCTGCCATTGGAAGTGACTTTTGATAATAAGTGCCACAGAAAGGACATTTGGGTTCTGGCGTATTGTCAAATACATAAAATTGCTGGTCACAACTTTTATTGCTACAAGGAATTGTCAAATCTATGGTTTTCAAAAGTGCTTGTTCCCAAACTTCAGCAACAGGGCGCGACATTGGTTGGTGCAAACCAGAAATAAAAGCTTCGCCAAAAAGCTTTTTCAAATGCGGTCCTGTAATCGAATAAGGCAATTTCGAAATATCCGCCCAAGGCAAATCCCACTTAGAAACTTGATTTAATTTTGGGCGGTTGGAGAAATCTTCAGGATGCTCAATAAACAATGCTTTTTCGCCCATCGAAAGCAAATCGTCAATTTCCGTTTCTAAATTGTGAACTTTTCCACCTTTCAATGGATGTCTGTGAAGCAGAAACATATAAATCAAAACGGGCAAAGCATGCAAATCGGTAAGTCGGTTTGGTAATTTTCGATTGGCATCATTTTTATTTAAATGCTTTGTCGCCAAGACTTCAGGAGCAATAAATTCAGCAGTTCCAATTACATCAGCCGGATAAAGTCCTGGAACAACCAAGCCGTCCAAGTCAATGATTACGGCAGATTTCTCAATAGGATCGATCAAAACATTATTATAAGACAAATCAGAATGTGCCAATCCCATCGCGTGCATTTTTTTCACGCCTCTGGTAATGTTCACGCAGATTTTCAAATAATCAAGCCAATTTCCCAATTCAGATTTTGCCAAACGAAGCGGAAACATGGTGTTTCTAAACTTAGCGCCGGCAAACCATTTTCCGTTTTTTTCCTTGCCTTGAATCAATTCGCCTGACTCCTGGCCTTTTTTGAAAAAAAATTTTTCTCTGTAAATCGGAACAATAATTCCAGTCAAGCCGTTATGCTCAATTATATCTTCTGGCCAACGAAAAATTTCATTCAAAAAATAATCAGAAGCTTCCTTGTTTTTAATTTGCGGAAGATAATAATTCGTGATTTTCAGCAAGCGCTGTTTTTGACTTTCATCTAATTTATCCCTGTAAATCGCCACGACATATTTTCTGTCAGGACTAAAATAAACGTCTTTCAATCCGCCTTTCATCGGCTCGCGGTTGTCAATAAACTGGTAGGATTTATAGCGGTCATTTACCGACCAAACTGTTATTGTTTTCATCGGAAACTATTAATAAATTATAGCTAAAGTTCTGTCGTCGTGGTTTCCTGGACTCCAAAAATCCATCCATTGCGAAAGTTGGAGAGCTGTTTCTTCGTTTTTATTTGAAAGATTTACGGCAAAATTATCGTCGTTTTTACCTTTTAAATCTTCAATAAAAGTATTCCATTTTTCTATTTTTTTTAGGTTGGCTTCGACTTCAAATTTTGGATCATAAATTCCATCCGTCATTAAAAAGAGAAAAGAAAAATCTTCTACAATTTCAAAATTAAAACGGGAATCGAAATTTTCATCTTCAAAAATTTCGGGCATCGTGATGAAGCGTGTTCCGCCACCAAATTCTCCGACATCGATTTTATTCATCAAATCAATCGAAGTTTGGTCTTTATTGACAACGCCAATCGGACAATCTCCAACTCCAAAAGTCAAGATTGCATATCCGAAATCAAACTTTTTTAGAAGTGTAAAAATCAAAGTCGCATGAAAATCCTTTAAAGCATTTTCTGTTTTATCAGCAAAGTTTTGAATTTCTTGATGGGCAAATTTCGAAGCTTTTAGAAATTCTTGCTTGATTTCAACCAAATTTTTTTCGCTATTTTTATACTCTAAAATTTCTTTGTCAAAAATAGAAGAAGAATTTTCACTGAAATAATTTTGGAAAAAATCTGCAACCGCTTTACAAGCAATTTCAGCACCTTTTCGACCTAAAATAGCAGAACCAGCTCCGTCAGAAACGGCAATTAAACTCCAATTATTATCAGAAAAATGTTTGATTGCATAATCGTCATCGCGAAAACTTCCTTTGTTCGCGTGAGAACGTCCTCTTTTTGAAGCAACTAAAACTGTTTTTTCTTCCAAAGAATAAATTTCAGTTACATCATCTTTCTTCCAATATACATCTTCAGAATTGGATGGAATATTTTTCCAAAGTGACTTCGGATCAGGATTAAAAATTATAGTAAGTATTTTTTCGTAAAACTTATTTTCGTCGTCTTCATTCATCTTATAAAAAAGCGAAAATTTTAATTGACCACTTTCTGTTGCAATTCCAAAAATTATATTTTCTTCGGAATTATATTCAAGTCCGAATTTTTCAAGTCCTTTAATGGAAATTGTATTCAAATCAGAAAGATCGAGTCCGTCAAAATCTAAGGAAGCCGTGTATTCTTTCCCAACAGTTCCGTTTGGAAAAAATACCTGCTGGTTTTGAATATCCAACTTTCTGTTCATCAATTCCCAATCTTTTGCCATCTGTTTCTGAAGTTCTTGAATTAATTTGACCTTGTCTATGTTTTCTTTTTTCGAAACAAATTCTTGAAAAGCTTGTTCGTTTTTGGGCGAAATGGCAACTGCTTTTAAAGCCAAAAGCTGTTGGATGTATTTTTCAGTTTCAGTCATTAACCTTGTGTCCTGTTGACATCAAAACCGCCCCCACCTGTTCCATATTCTCCAGTATTTCCGCACCATGGACAAGTATTTTTTGCCTCAAAACCCACGCAATGAATTTTTCCACAAGTACAAACGGCCAATCCATATTGGTTTCCACAGCAAGGACAAGCCGGAGCTCCTAAAAGTTCCTCGCTATTGACGTGACTTTGACTGTTCGAATCATCTCCCAAATCAAAATAAGAATTATCAACTGGAAAAGCGCCAACCAAATTGTATGATTTCGAATTCAAGTCAACTCCTGCGTAAATTGAAGATGAAAAAGTCCTTCGGTATTTCATCAGATAAGGTCGTTTTGTATTTTGACATTTTGCTGCTAAAACTGCAAAATTATCATCAACCATTTGTTTTGGCGGTTCATTTTTGGTCAGATCAATTTTGGAAATGGTATCGCCTTCGATTTTTGCCAATTCAAACCCATTCGCATTATTTTCAACACTGACACTGCTTGTTTTTATAGAATCTGTAACCCATCTGAAAAATTCTTTATACGATTGAGGCGTAGTATTTTTGAAGAGCAAAACGGTATCCGTCAGTTCGCCTAAAATTCTTGTATCGGCTTCATCTCCGAAGGAAATGGCAATCATATTTGCGGTACGTTGCCAGTTTTGTTTCCATTCGGCAATCGCTGATTTTGTATCATCAGTCGGAACTCCGTCTGTAAAAAGAAAGACAATCGGTTTCCAATCGCCTTTTTGTTCATACGTAGTTTTTACAATATTTTGGCGCAATTCATACATCAAATGACCGAGACCTTTGCTCAAAGAAGTACCGCTTCCGATTGGAAATCTCGGCGGATAAAAACTCACCAATTCCTGCAAAGGAACCAATGTTTTGGGCTGTCCAGCAAAAACGATGATGGAAACCCAAACTGTTTCTAAAGCATAAGGATCGGTTTTTAAAGCCTGAATAATAGTGGAAAGTCCTTCTTCAACTTGCTGAATCGGCTCGCCAACCATTGATTCTGAAACGTCTATCAAAAAATATATCGGAAGTCTTCTCATTATATTACGATTGTTATTTCGTCTGGTGGCGGTGGCAATGAAACGCTTTCGCCTGTTCCCTGACTTTTATTTCCTTGTTCGATTGTTTCTGAAACCCATTTGAAAAAAGTTTTCAAAGTCTGGCTATCGGCAGCGTCAAGATGAACAACATTATCTGTTAATTCCTTCAGCATCATATCGTTGGCCAAATGACCTGCTGCACAACCTACTACGGCTCCAAAATTCAAAGCTTTAATTTCAGGAACTTTTTCTCTATACAACTGAATATCAGAAGGTTTTCCGTCGGTAATTAAAAACAATAATGGCTTCCAATCACCCTTTTGCGTTTCAGAACCTTTAATTACGTCTTGTTTCACTTTTTGAATTACAAAATCTAAACCAGCTCCGGTATTTGTTGGGCCACTTTGAGGACACGTAATTTCTGGAAGTTGAAAGGTTACTAATTCGGTCAATGGCACAATTTCTCTAACTTCTCTATCAAAAGTAATGATGCTGATCCATAAGGAATCCAAGGCTTGCGGGTCTGAACGCAATGTGCTGATCATCCCACTCAAAGCATTATTTAATGCCTGAATGGGTTCGCCATACATTGACCCAGAAGTGTCCAATAAAAAATATACTGGCAGCCTTCTCATTTATCTTGGAACGTTATAAGTTGGATTTTCATCGCTTTGATTCGCAGAATACATTGCATTTATGTTGTAAGTGGAAGTATCAGCATCAGGATCGTTTTGAATCAAATCGCTCAAAACAGCTTGCGTAACATCTTTTCCTCCAGACAATTGATGGTACATTGAACCAATCGTATAAATCGGTCCCCACGGAAATCCCCACCATCCAAACAAGGCATTTACGCCGACGTGCTTATATGAATACTTAAATTTTCCTTCATAAGGTCTAATAAAATAGATAGAAGACGCTCTTTTCAAAGTCATAACTACAAAAGAAACTGTATATGGAAAATATACAAATTCTGCTCCTTGGCTTACAAGCTCTTTAATTTGAGCTACGCTTAAACCTTCAATATTTTTGATCTGCATCTTTGATTAAAGATACGATTTTACAATCTTGTGAATAGTTTGGCCTAAGAAAGTATCGTCAGTTGGATCTCCAATTGCGCTGAATTTCCACTCGTCATTTCTCTTGTATAATTTTGCCATAATAATCGACTGTTTTCCAGCATATTGTTGTTCAGCAGAAACATTATACGAAGCAAAAACAGAATTTACTCGTGTTGGAGTTCCTTCATACATTCTGATTTTTGCATACGGAATTTGAGAAAAATCTTCTCTTCCTGCATTATTTAAAAAGAAGAAAATTTGAGAAACATTTGGATTGATTTTCGAAAGATCAACCGTAATGATTTCGTTATCAATTCCGTCATCGCCATCTTTATCTCCTTCTAAGTCATCGCCTGTGTGTTTCATCGCGTTATCAGAAGTCAGCAATTTACCTTTTGGAAGTCCAAATTGATTCAAAATTTCTACCTTATATAAAGGAGAATACAAATGATCGCAAATTGAATTATTGTTATCGATAAGAACGCAACTTAAGTCAAGGTCAATGTTTTGGACGTTTTTGGTCAATCCGAAAAAGCCTTTAGTTTCAATTGCACCCCAGTTTACACCGATGCAAAAGTTTGTCAATTTGTCTCCGTTATCTTTTCGAAGATCAATTTTTTGTCCTTTAGTAAGGTTAATTGCCATAATGATTTGTTTTTGGTTGGTTAATTTGATTAGTTGTATTTTGTCAAGAAATCTTGCAAACCGCCTTTCATTCCTGAACCTACAGCTTCAAATTTCCATTCATTATTTCTTTTGTAAATTCTTCCGAATTCAACGGCAGTTTCGATTGAGAAATCTTCGTCTAGTTCATATTTTACCAATTCTGTGTTTGAACTATCGATGATTCTAATGAAAGAATTTCTGATTTGTCCAAAATTCTGTCTTCTTGTATCCGCTTGGTGAATCGTCACGACGAAACAAATTTCTACCGCATCAGCTGAAATTTTTGATAAATCTACTGAAATCTGCTCATCATCGCCATCTCCAGCTCCAGTAAGATTATCTCCCGTATGGATTACAGATTCATCTGGCGATTTTGTATTGTTGTAATACACAAAATGATTGTCGCTCAAGATTTTTCCATTTGCTCCAACGATAAAAACAGAAGCATCTAAATCGAAAGCTTCGCCAGTGGCGCTAGAATTGCTATCCCAACCTAAACCAACTGTAAATTTTGGTGCGTCAATTGCCTGACGTTGTCCTTTTTCTAAATTAATTGCCATTATTTTGAATTAATATTTATGTTTAACATTGCTTTTAAAATATTGGTCTGTTCGTCCACATTTTGCAAATCGTTCAAGAATTCTACGTCAGCAATCTTGTCGGCATAACTTTGTAAAACCTGCTCCACATCTTTGGGAAGCTGTATTTTTAAATTTACCTGTTGCTCTTTTAACTTGAGATTCTTGGCTTGCAAATCTTCAATAATTTGTGTCTTTACAGACTTATTTTTTGATAAATCGATTCCTCTGATATTTTCGTTATTTAAAAAATACAATGATTTTTCATTGACATTAAAAATAAATTTATCATTTGAATCTATGAATTCATACACTTCTGCGATTTCATTTTGGCACTTAATTCCACAAGCAAATTTTATTCTGAACCTATGAATATTAAGCCTTCCCAATAATTTTCGTTCCACTTTTACAAATTGATTTGAATAAATAGGATCATCATCATGATGGTTTATTTGTTCAAATTTTTCGTTGCTTATTTCTCTGTAGAATTCGGAACATCTCCTTGAGGAAAACTCCGTAATTTCATTCCAATGAAAATTTATTTTTTCATCAAAAGCGAAAATCTTGTACAACTCTTCAATTTTCAAAGAAAGATTTTTAGCGTGACTGAAAGCTACATCGGAAAAGACGCCAGTATCAATTTCAAGCTTTAATTTCCTGATAAAATCGTCATTAATATAAATCTCATCCGATAGCAAAAGATAGCTTTGCTCCTTTGCTTTCTTCAATTTTTGGAACAATTCAATAAGCGTTTTCGTGTATTGAATATGAAATAAATCAAGCTTATTTATGTCAAGATTTTTATTGTTTTCAAAAAGATTATGGATGACTTTTGTGCGTATCAAAACCGCAATAAGAACCGGATGATTAAAAAAATTACCTAAAATTTTTAATGTCTGAAGCTTCTTTTTGCTGTCATTGATTATCTGATTGAACGTTTCATCATCTTCCTGATGCATCTAAATTTCTCCTTCTCCTTAATTTATAACTCCTTTTTTCAATTCAGCTTCCAAACTTTGAAGTCCGGCATCCAATTGTCTTCTTGTTTCGGTACCTTGCTCGTGAATTTGCTTCACTTCTGTCAAAGTATCGATTAGCGATTTGGTTGTCATTTTTAAAGTCTCCAAGGAAACGATTGTGTTCTCGTTTTCTTTAGCTACTTCAATACTGTTCATTTTCAGCATTTCAGCATTTTTCTGCAAGATGGTATTCGTTGTTTCTGAAACTCTTCTTTGCACCTCAATATTCTGTTTTTGTCTTTGCAAAGCAACTGCTAATGTCAACTGGTTTTTCCAAACTGGCATTGTCGTAGTCAAGATTGACTGTGCTTTTTCAGCAATTGAAGTGTTGTTGTTTTGAACCACACGAATTTGCGCCAAAGATTGCAACATAATAAAACGCACAATTTTCATATCAGCCAAACGCTTGTCCAATCTGTTGATGAACGTTCTCTTGTCAGAAATCTGATAATCTTGATAATTTGCAGGATTTGCTTCCATTACCGCCAATTCTTCATTCAGTTCTTTAAAACGGATTTGTCCAGCGATAATGTGCTTTTCCATTTCTTTAATAAGGTTCACATTTCCTTCAAACATCGTTTGCAAAGAAGCATTATCTTTCACTGAATTGATCATTCCTGCCTTCACTTTATTGCTGATTTTATCTACGTTTACCGTGATTTTATCATACTGCTGGAACAATTTTTTCACATCAGTTACTAATTTTCCAATAAGCGGAATTTTAGACAAAAATCTTTTCGCAGGACTTTGGTTCAATTGGTCAACGTCAACATAATTCAATTCCGTCAAAAGGTCGTTGATCAACGTTCCGACTTCACCAGAATTATACGTTCTAACATTCGTCAAAAACACATCACTCTGTTTTGCAATTGAATTCTGAATTTCTGATCCAAAATTCAAGATTGAATTCGAGTCATTTTCATTTAACTGCGTTGAAAGTGACTTGTAATTACTTAAATCTGATTCGGTTGCATTTGCCAAATTCACATTTCCGTCCTTATCAATCAAACCGTTTTGCTCTTGAACAATCACTTGGTTATTTTCCATTTTCTATTTTATTTATAGATGATTTTGTTGAATTGTCACAACCGTTTCTTCTAATTTTCTATCTCTAGTTGGAGCTCCAACAGCGCTGAATTTCCATTCTCCGTTTCTTTTATAGAAAACACCCAAAACCATCGAAACATTTCCTGCGAAATTCTTATCATTGGCAATATCATACTTTGCAAAAACTTCGTTTACTCGCGTTGGAGTTCCTTCATAAATACGAATAGAAGCAAACGGAATGTCTTTAAAATCCTGACCTCTAAAGCTGTTGATAAAGAAAGCAACGTGACTTGCATTAGGGTTTAATTGACCCAAATCTAAAGTAATTACCTCATTGTCAAGTCCGTCATCTCCATTTAAATCTCCAGTCAAATCATCGCCACTATGTTTGATGGCACCATCATTTGATTTCAATTTACGGAAACTTACCGTATCAATATTGTTTTTATTTTCGTCATAAACGGCACAACTTGCATCCAAATCTACTGGTTCTTTAGTTACGCCTCCGAAAAAACCTTTTTTCTCGATTGCACCCCAATTGATTCCCACACAGATGTTTTGAAGTTTTGAACCATTACTTTTTTCAAGATTGATTCTTTGTCCTTTTTCTAAATTAATTGCCATTTTGTCTTAATTATATTTGTTTAAATAATCTTGCAAACCACCTTTCATTCCTACTCCAACTGCTTCAAATTTCCATTCGTTGTTTCTTTTGTATATTCTTCCGAATTCTACAGCCGTTTCAATGGAGAAATCCTCTTCAAGCTCATATTTTACAAGCTCTGAGTTATTTGAAGAATCTAAAATTCTTACGAATGAATTTCTTACCTGACCAAAGTTTTGTTTTCTATCTTCAGCATCGTGAATGGTTACCACAATACAGATTTCAGAAGTTCTTGGGTCAATTTTAGACAAATCCACCAAGATTTGCTCATCGTCTCCATCGCCATCTCCTGTCAAGTTATCGCCTGTGTGTTCAACGGCTTCGTCTGGAGATTTCAAATTATTATAAAAAACAAAATGCTCATCAGAAAGAATCTTTTTATTTTCTCCCATGATAAAAACTGAAGCATCCAAATCGAATGAAGCTCCTGTGGAAGAAGCATTTGTATCCCAACCTAAACCAATTGTAAATTTAGGAGCATTTAAAGTTTCACGTTGTCCTTTTTGCAAGTTTATAGCCATAATCTGCTGTTTTTTTATTTATTGATTGTAAATTTTGTTTGTATTCTTCTATTGTATGATAATTATTGCTGACCGCTAAATGAAACAAAGTTTCAATTCTATGTTGCGGAATCGACTGCAATAACAATATCAAATCGTTGACATCAAGTCTCAAAATATATTTGACAATTCGTGTATTGTATTCAAAAGTACTTTGATTAATCAATGAGATAATATGACTTACATCCTTGACATGAAAGTAGTTAAAATGATTTTCAATATTTGGATGGATTTCTTTATTTAACAATTCAGCAAAATATACGAAGACAAAATGTCCTTGCACTTTATATTCATCTAAAATCTTTTTTACTATAAATTCGTGGCTTCCTGTAATTTTTATGTCATCCATAAAAATACAAAGTTTTCCGTCCACAATATTTTTATCGATATAATAAGTATCGTTTGAAATCATTTTCACTCTTTCTGCATAATCCAAAGCGCCATAATCGGCAACATACGTCTGGTTTCTATAGATTTTTGATTCTTTCAACGCTTTTTTATCATTCTCAAATAAGAATTTATTCATAAGCGTTTTAAAATAAAAACTCAAGCAATTGGAAGCCGTTGGAATTGCCAAATACGGACTGGGCAGAATTACGATTTCTTCGTGTTGCAAGATTAAATCTGCGTGTTCACTGATAAATCCTTCGAATAATTGTTCTGCAAATTTTTTGGCAATGGCGTTATCACCAAACTTAAATTTGCTGTAATCGGCTTCTGAAAACGGGCAATTATCTTTATCAGTAACTTTATGTAAGCTGTAATTTGTATTCATAAACTAATTTAAACAATTAAATGGGCATCAAATCCGAATTTTTTTGCACCATCATAATCTGAATTTCTGTTATCTCCCACATGAATTATTTCGTTTTTTGCAATGTCACTGATTTTCACAATTTCATCGTAAGTCAATTGATAAATTAGATTGTTCGGCTTTGAAACTCCGGCTTCATCAGAATAAATTTGGAACGAAAAAAAATCTTCCATTCCATAATGCGTCATAATTTTCTTCAGCGTTCGTCCTTTAATAAAAGCCGTATTGCTTAAAATATTCATCGTCTTTCCTTCTTTGTAAAGATTTTCAAGCGTCTGAGGTAATTTATCGTCAAGCAATAACGGTTTGTGCTTCATCAACAAATCTTCGGTCAAATCATAAAAAGTGCTGAACTGCTCCATTTCGATTTTTTCGAGATCTACGGATAACGCGTCTAAAATTAAGAAATATATTTCAAGAGTATCGAAGTTTTTTCCTACTCTTTCGTTAATATAATTGGTGAGGACGTCAAATTTTCGAATAACCGCATTTACTTCGTCCATAGGTTTCTCAATTTTAAAGAAGTCTTTGAACAAACGGTTTCTTTCCTGCTTAAATTCGGGATTGGATCTGATAAGTGTGAGCCACAAATCAAATGAGATATGCTTATAATTGTAGAGTTTCTGTATCAATTCTTTTAATTTGCTAAAAATCGGCCTTGTAAATTACTTCGCTGACATTATTTATAGCTTAAAGTTTAAGGCGTCGATAATAATTATAATTGTAAATATAGAATTTTAAATGAATTTTAGCAATCTTGTTTAAAAAATTTAATAAATTAATAAAGGACGTAGTTTTTTGTTCAAATTATTGCACTTCTGGCATAATTACATAACTATCATCTTCTGGAACTTTTGGAAATTCCTTTTTTCTCCAGCGTTCTTTGGCCACTTCTAATTTTTCATTGCTTGAAGAAACAAAATTCCAATAAATATAACGCTCTTCCAATAAAGGCTGACCTCCAAAAAGGATAACGTGCGTATTTGGCATCAAGGTCATTGAACACGCATCTTCTAACTTTGAAACCAGCATATTTCCTTTTTCCACGTGATGTTCGCACGCTTGAATGGCGCCTTCGACTACGCAAATTCCGATTTCTCCAAATAACTGACCTTCAGTATGCAAAAGATATTCATCTTCAGTTTTAATTTCAACCATAAACAAATCCGAATGAACCGGAACTGGCGACTCTTTTCCGTAACCTTTTCCTGCAACTAAAGTAAAATCAGTCGTTCCGTCTTTCCATCTTGGCAAATCATTTCTGTCAAAATGATGAAATTCTGGATTCATATCTTCTTTTTCTTTTGGCAAGGCAACCCAAATTTGGTAACCGTGAACGTCGTGAGTTGAACCATCTCGAAGCTCAACCGGAGTTCGTTCTGTATGCGTCACGCCGTTTCCTGCAATCATCCAATTTACAGAGCCTGGTGCGATTTTTTGTTCAGTTCCAAGGCTGTCTTTGTGCATAATTTCCCCTTCCAATAAAAAAGTCAAAGTTGCCAAACCAATATGCGGATGCTGGCCAACGTCCATATAATGTTCAGGTCCCATTTTTGCGGGTCCCATGTGGTCGATAAAAATAAACGGCCCGACCATTCTTTTCTTGCGAAACGGCAATAATCTTCCGACTAAAAAATCTCCTATATCGCGTGGTCTTTCTTCTATTATTAGGTCTATGTTTGACATTTTCTTGGGTTTAAGGTTTTGGGCAAAAGGTTTCAAGTGCTTTACGAGCAGTCTAAATTACGAATTATTTTAATGCTTCCATAATCGCTTCCCATTCCTCTAATTTTTGCAGAAAACTCTTGGAAGCGTTTGCTCCGCTTGGAGATGGAAGAATTGTATATTTTAAATCTGATTTTCTTCCAACATATTTATCGTAGTAATTTGACGCATTTTTACTGGAGAAAAACACATGTCTAATATTTGGATATTTTTTGTAAAAGCTTTCAAAATCATTAGGAACTTCATTTTTTATATTGCTGTCGAGGCTTCCGGTTCTTTCGCATAATTCTAAGACGTCCCAAAGTGCAATATCATTTTCTCGTAACAACTGCTTTTTCTCGGCGAAAGTTTCTGGCAAAGGCTGGTCGAATAATGTGAAGAGTAATTTCCAGAAACTGTTTCCTTTGTTTCCATAATATTCTTGCAATTCCAAGGATTTTTCGCCAGGCATTGTCCCGAGGATTAAGATTTTTGAATTTTCATTTACAAATGGAGCAAAGGCTTTTTTCATTTCCTAAAAGTAGAAATTAAAGCAAAGAAACACAAAGATTTTTCGCTAAGATTCGCAAAGTTTTCCAATAAAAAAGCCTCACAAAAATTGCGAGGCTTTCTATATAATTTACAAGAAAAAAATTATCCCATAATTTCTTTTACTTTTTTACCGATTTCTGCAGGAGAATCAACAACATGGATTCCACATTCCCTCATGATGCGTTTTTTAGCTTCTGCTGTATCGTCAGCACCACCAACAATTGCACCAGCGTGCCCCATTGTTCTTCCTTTTGGAGCAGTTTCACCAGCGATGAATCCAACAACTGGTTTTCTGTTTCCGTCTTCTTTAACCCATTTAGCAGCGTCAGCTTCCAATTGTCCACCGATTTCACCGATCATGATGATACATTCTGTTTCCGGATCGTTCATTAACAATTCAACAGCTTCTTTTGTAGTTGTTCCAATGATTGGATCTCCACCGATTCCGATTGCTGTTGTGATTCCCAAACCTTGTTTTACAACTTGATCCGCAGCTTCGTAAGTTAAAGTTCCTGATTTTGAAACGATACCAACATTACCTTTTTTGAAAACAAAACCTGGCATGATACCAACTTTAGCTTCACCCGGAGTAATTACACCTGGACAGTTTGGCCCGATTAAACGGCATTCTTTATTTTGGATATAAGCGTAAGCTTTGATCATATCTGCAACTGGAATTCCTTCAGTAATCGTGATGATTACCTTGATTCCAGCATCAGCAGCTTCCATAATTGCATCAGCAGCAAAAGCTGGCGGTACAAAAATAATTGTTGTGTCAGCACCAGCTTGGTCAACAGCATCTTTAACTGTGTTGAAAACCGGACGGTCTAAATGCGTAGTTCCGCCTTTTCCTGGAGTTACTCCACCAACAACGTTTGTACCATATTCAATCATTTGAGAAGCGTGAAAAGTTCCTTCGCTTCCTGTAAAACCTTGAACAATTATTTTAGAATCTTTATTGACTAAAACGCTCATAATATATTTTTTAAATTTATTTTTTGAAATAGTGATGCAAAAGTAAGGTTTTAAGGATAATATTTAAAGCCTTTTTATGAAAAATATAGGTCTGAAAACAAATTACTTTTCACATTCTTAATTTATTGATATTGCTTTTTGTCTTCTGGACCATACGGATATTGATAAATATAGAAAGTTGCTTTAATATCAGGATTTCTAGCTTTAAATTTTTCAATTATTCCGAACAAAAATCGCTCTTCAGGATAGGTAATGATGTTCATTTCTTGCAAAGACCAATTATTTACTTTTATCGCTTTCTGCTGTTTGCAATATTTGCTATGTTCGGAAAAAAAAGGCTTGTATTCTATAGCTTTTTCTTCATTTTCAATACAAATTTCCAGCTTTTTCAATGTTCCAGAATAAAGATTAAACGACAGGAAATTATCGTACCAGCCAACCATGCAGAAAAAAGGAAGGATTCCGAGATAGACAAAATGAATTTTATTATAGCCTTTCAATAAATTCGAGAAAGAAATATCATTGCCGTTTTCCTTATAAAAAAGAATAAACAGCAACAAAATCATGACAATATTCCATGGCCAAACAATTGAATTATAGTTTAATCCGGTTGGAGAAATTAGCAATAGAATGAAAATATGCATTCCGATAAGCAACAAGGCAAATAGTTTTCTGCGCTTAAAGAACAAAAGTCCGATTGCCGAAATAAATTCAATCAATCCCAAAGACAAACCGCTATAATGAATAAAAAGATTATTAATCTCATGGTGTTCTAGACCAAAGAAACGGTGCAAAATCATGTTTTCCCAAACGCTATATAAAAAAGCGCCCGTAAGTTTGTGAAGCCCGCTGTGAAGATAAATTACAGCAATCAAAAAGGAAAAATAATTGATGAATTGTTTGGAATTATTACGATAGCAAAGGAAAAATACCAATGTAATAAAATATTGATATTCATAAGGTTGCCATCTATTTTGATCTAAAAGGCAAGAACAAAATTCAACAAGTAAAGTAAAGAGAATCAGATATTTATTAGGTTTTAAAATAATCAATGCCAGTCCGACAATCGCTATCCAAAACAATCCCAAATGAATAAAATTTGGAATATTATCTAAAAATTCAAACGGCGGCACCAAAGGATATAAACGATCTGCATGCCAAAGATTGTAGCTGAAGAATTTTGTGAATATCCAAAAAAGGCAGGTAATCTGAACGATTAACTGCCTTTTATCTTGAAAAATATTTTTTGTATCAAACTTAAATGCACCAAATTTCATAAATTAAGAAAGCTGGCTCATTTGAAATCCTCTGAATAGTTTATCATCCTTGATCTCCCAAATCACCATAAAATGAGCCAAAAGCATTTCTTCTCTTGGATTTTCAAATGTTTTTACATAATGAGAATAGCGAACAGAAACTTGATTGTCTTCTTCTAAAATGTGGCTGATTCTGATTTTTGATCGCACATAAGCAATGCCCAATTCAGCCGACAAAGCTAAAATTTCAGCACGATTCATCTGAAGAAAACCTTTAGTGCTATTCCAATCCAAAACTACTTCTGGATGTAAAAAAGCTTCTAGCGCATTCTGGTCAAGAAGCACATCTGATTTATAAAAATTCTGGACAATTTCTTTTGCAATCATCTTATTTCAGTTTGTTTAGAATATCTGGAATCCTCTTAATATTAGCCAATTGCTTTAATTTTTCACGAGATTCTTCAATTGGAGTCCCAAAGTAAGTCTTTCCTCCTTCAATCGATTTTGTAATTCCCGTTTGGCCTAAAACAACTGCTTTTTCACCAATTCTTATCCCGCTTGTGGTTCCTACTTGTCCCCAAAGCGTCACTTCATCTTCAATAATTACACAACCTGCAATTCCTGTTTGTGCAGCAATTAAGCATTTTTTTCCGATAACGGTATCGTGTCCAACATGAACTTGGTTGTCAATTTTTGTTCCTTCTCCAATTGTTGTGTCTCCTGTAACGCCTTTATCAATCGTGCAGAGCGCTCCAATTCCAACATTATTTTCGATTACAACTCTTCCGCCAGAAATCAATTGGTCAAAACCCGATTCTCTTTTTTTATAGTAAAAAGCGTCGGCTCCTAAAATAGTTCCGGCGTGAATAATAACATTATCGCCAATAACCGTATTGTCATAAATCGAAACATTAGAGTGAATAATGCAATTTTTGCCAATTTTCACATTATTTCCAACAAAGCAATTTGGCTGGATAAAAGTATCTTCTCCAATTTCAGCACTCAAAGAAATCGAAACATTCGTGCCTTGAAATGGCCTGAAATGTCTCGTCAATTTATTAAAATCCCGGAAAGGATCATCAGAAATCAACAGCGCTTTTCCGTCAGGGCAATCTACATTTTTATTGATCAAAATAATAGTCGCAGCAGAATTCAAAGCTTTGTCATAATATTTTGGATGGTCAACAAAAACAATATCTCCAGGCTCCACGACATGAATTTCGTTCATGCCAAAAACTTGAAAATTTGCATCGCCAACAAACTCGCAATCGATTAAGTCAGCAATTTCTTTAAGCGTATGTATTTTTGGGAACTTCATATAATTAATTAGAAAATGTGAAAATTAGATAATTAGATAACGCACAAGATAGTGAACTTTCTAATTATCTAATTATCTAATTTATGGATTGTCTAATTACTCCTTAACACGCTCCATATAAGAACCTGAAGCAGTATCGATTTTAATTTTATCACCTTCGTTGATGAACAAAGGCACGTTTACTGTTGCTCCAGTTTCAACTGTTGCTGGTTTTGTAGCATTTGTTGAAGTATTTCCTTTAACTCCTGGTTCAGAATAAGTTACTTCTAAAATTACAGAAGCTGGCATGTCAACAGATAACGGCGCATCTGTTTCTGCATTGATAATCACTTTCACAGTTGTTCCTTCTTTCAATAAGTCTGGAGCATCAAGGATTGCTTTGTTCAGTTGGATTTGCTCGTAAGATTCTGTATGCATGAAGTTATACAAATCACCTTCCGCATATAAGTACTGAAACTCATGCGTTTCAACACGAACTTCATCAATTTTGTGTCCAGCAGAAAAAGTATTGTCTAAAACTTTTCCGTTTGTCAAGCTTTTTAATTTTGTTCTTACAAAAGCTGGACCTTTTCCTGGTTTCACGTGTAAGAACTCGATAATTTTATAAATATCGTGGTTGAATTTAATACATAATCCGTTTCTAATATCTGAAGTACTTGCCATTTTATTTTTTGTTTATTCGTTGAAATTGTTCAACTATTTGTTTGTTAATTGTTTAAATCTTATCGAGCATTCTAGAAGCTTTTGCCTAATTACTTTTGCCTAGTAAATTCCAGTATACCCTTTCATTACGCCTCGCGATGAATTTCTGATAAATTGAATGATTTCATCTCTTTCTGGAGTTGCTTCCATTTCTGCTTCGATGATTCCCAAAGCTTGAGTCGTATTGTAATTTTTCTGGTATAAGATTCTGTAAATTTCTTGAATCTCACGGATTTTCTCTGTCGTAAATCCTCTTCTTCTCAATCCTACAGAATTAATTCCTACATAAGATAAAGGTTCTTTTGCTGCTTTTGTAAAAGGAGGCACATCTTTTCTCAACAAAGATCCGCCAGAAATCATGGCGTGGTCTCCAACGCTGATAAACTGGTGAACAGCTGAAAGACCTCCGATAATCGCGTAATTTCCAATAGTAACGTGCCCTCCTAAAAGTACGCCGTTGACGATGATTGCGTTATTACCGACATGGCAATCGTGCGCAATGTGAGCTGTTGCCATAATCAGACAATTGCTGCCGATCACAGTCTGGCCGGAAGCCACTGTTCCTCTATTCACGGTTACACACTCTCTGATCGTTGTATTGTCGCCAATAATTGCCAAAGAATCTTCTCCACCAAATTTCAAATCCTGTGGCACTGCAGAAATTACAGCTCCAGGAAATATATTGCAGTTTTTCCCGATTCTCGCTCCCTCCATAATCGTCACGTTGGATCCGATCCAAGTTCCGTCGCCAATCACAACGTTATTGTGAATGGTCGTGAACGGTTCGATTACAACATTTTTAGCGATTTTTGCACCTGGATGAACGTATGCTAACGGTTGATTCATAAATTTCTTTTTAGTTAATTTTAGCGATTTGCGCCATTAATTCTGCTTCAGCCACTAATTTTCCGTTAGCATAAGCATTCGCTTGCATGTGACAGATTCCTCTTCTGATCGGAGAAATCAGGTTGCATTTAAAAGTCAACGTGTCGCCAGGCAAAACTTTATGCTTGAACTTCACATTGTCGATTTTCATAAAATAAGTAAGGTAATTTTCAGGATCAGGAACAGAGCTCAAAATAAGAATTCCGCCCGATTGTGCCATTGCTTCCACAATGATAACTCCAGGCATTACAGGCGCTCCAGGAAAATGTCCTACGAAGAAACTTTCGTTCATCGTCACGTTTTTCATTCCCACAACATGCGTATCTGACATTTCAATAATTCTGTCGATAAACAAAAATGGCGGCCTGTGAGGCAAAATGCTCATGATTTTGTGAATATCCATCAAAGGTTCTTGGTTCAAATCATAAACCGGAACCTGATTTCGCTGCTCAATCTTGATAATCTTAGACAATTTCTTTGCAAATTGCGTATTTACGAAATGTCCAGGCTTGTTTGCGATTACTTTTCCTTTAATCCTTGTTCCTATCAAGGCCAAATCTCCAACGACGTCAAGCAATTTGTGGCGTGCTGCTTCATTTGGGTAATGCAAAGTCAGGTTGTCCAAAATTCCGTTTGGCTTCACTGATATTTTTTCTTTTCCAAAAGCCACTTTCAGGTTTTCCATCGTGCTTTCAGAAATTTCTTTGTCTACATAAACGATGGCATTATTCAAATCGCCACCTTTAATCAGTCCGTTTTCTAATAAAGTTTCTAGTTCATGTAAAAAACTGAATGTTCTTGCATCAGCAATTTCTGACTTGAAATCAGAAATGCTTTTCATTGTAGCATTTTGGGTTCCAAGAACTTTCGTGCCAAAATCAACCATTGCAGTCACTTGATAATCATCCGCCGGCATTACTAGAATTTCACTTCCTGTAGCTTCGTCAGTATAAGAAATTACTTCTTTAACTACATAAACATTGCGTTCTGCTTCTTGGTCAACGATTCCTGCTTTTTCAATAGCTTCCACAAAAAACTTTGAAGAACCGTCCATAATCGGCGGTTCAGAAGCATCTAATTCGATGATTACGTTATCCACATCACAACCAATGAAAGCTGCCAAAACGTGTTCAGATGTCTGGATTTTTACTCCTTTTTTCTCTAAATTAGTGCCTCGCTGTGTATTTACAACATAATTTGCATCGGCTTCAATAATTGGATGACCTTCTAAATCCACTCTCACAAAGGTAAAACCATTGTTTACCGGAGCAGGCTTGAACGTCATTTTTACTTCCTTTCCAGTATGAAGTCCGACTCCTGTCAAGGAAACTTCGTTCTGGATAGTTTTTTGCTTAACCATTGTTTATGCTATTTTCGTTTGTTACTTGTTTTTTAAGCGCATCTAAATCAGATACAATTTTTGGCAGATTTTTGAAATGTACATATGATTTATTAAAATCAGTATATCCAAGACTTGGCGTTCCTTGAACTGTATCTCCGTCTTTTAAACTTTTTGCAATTCCAGACTGCGCTTGGATTCTTACATTGTTACCAATTTTAAGATGTCCTGCAATTCCGACTTGTCCTCCGATTATACATCCTGAACCAATTTTTGTAGAACCAGCGATTCCAGTTTGTGCTGCAATAACTGTATTTTCTCCAATTTCTACGTTGTGTGCAATCTGAATTTGGTTGTCAAGCTTCACTCCTTTTTTGATTACTGTTGAACCTAAAGTGGCGCGGTCAATCGTTGTGCAAGAACCTATATCTACGTTGTCTTCAATGATTACATTTCCGATTTGCGGTACTTTGCTGTAAATTCCTTCCTCATTTGGCACAAATCCAAAACCATCTGAACCAATAATTGAACCAGAATGAACTACGCAATTTTTGCCAATCACTGTTTCCGAATAAATTCTTGCTCCTGCGAAAATGATTGTATTGTCTCCGATGATGACATTGTCACCTACAAAACTATTTGGATAAATCTTCACGTTTTCGCCAATTGTCACGTTTTTTCCAAGGTAACAGAAGCTTCCCAAATAGAGGTTTTCTCCATAAGTGACTCCTTCAGAAATAACCGACGGCTGTTCGATTCCAGACTTCATCAGTTTGACCTGATTGTAATATTCCAGTAATTTTGAAAATGATTTGTAGGCGTCTTCCACTTTGATAAGCGTAGTCGTTATTGGCGATTCAGGTGTAAACGTAGCGTTTACAATCGTAATCGTTGCTTGAGTCGAATAAATGTAATTTAGGTATTTTGGATTTGCCAAAAATGTCAGCGATCCTTCGGAACCTTCTTCGATCTTCGATAATTTAAAAACTTCGGCATTTGGATTCCCAACTACTTCCCCTTCTAAAATACCTGCTATTTGTTCTGCTGTGAATTTCATCTTGACAAAAATATAAAAATTTGAATTTATTTATGAATTTTCCGCAAGTACTTTTGGAAAACAGATAAAATATTTAGTTACGGGCTTTGAAAGTGCCTTTAAATTTAATTGATCGGAAGCTTCCACAACGTCTTCAATCGTTTTATCTTTCTTTAAAATCTTGATGGGTTCGGCATCTTTATTATAAGCCTGGTTCTTAATTTTTCCTTTAAAAATAAAATAAGCGGCTTCGTCTTTTGAAATTCCGAAGAAATTGGTAAGCTTTGATTTTAAATCTTCTACATCTTCCGTTGTATATTTTTCGCTGTTTAATTTGATCTTCAACAAATCTCTATTGATGATCATCTTGCTCAATGTTTTTAATATAAAATCATCATTGTTCTGCCAAGATTTTAAAGCTGAAATAATATCTGAATCGTCAAGCTGTGAAAATTTGTCTAAAGTGTCATCATCAAAATTTTCAAGTTCTACCTTATTATGTAGAAAAAACGACAAAGGTTCGCTGCAAGGAAGATTAATTCCTTTTTGAGTCAGTTCTTTTGCACGTTTTAAAGTCTTCGTAAGGATTAGCTCTGCAACCAAACTTGTTTTGTGCAAATAAGCCTGCCAGTACATCAATCTTCTGGCCATCAAAAATTTCTCTACAGAATAAATTCCTTTTTCTTCAATGACCAAAGAATCATCGACCACATTCATCATCTGGATTAATCGTTCAGAATTGATATTTCCTTCGGCAACTCCAGAATAAAAGCTATCTCGCTTCAAATAATCCATACGATCCATATCTAATTGACTTGAAATCAACTGTAGCATGAATTTTCTATGATATTCTCCTTTGAAAACTTTTATTGCTAAAGTTAGTTTACCGTCAAATTCAGCGTTTAATTTATCCATAAAAAGCAAGGAAATTGCTTCGTGGTTCACATTTTCCACAATGCTATGTTCCATCGCGTGCGAAAACGGACCGTGACCAATGTCGTGCAAAAGAATCGCAATGTATAAAGCTTTTTCTTCTTCACTAGAAATTTCAGTTCCTTTAAAACGCAAGACTTCCACGGCTTTCTGCATGATGTGCATGCAACCCAAAGCGTGATGAAACCTGGTATGATGCGCACCAGGATAGACAAGATAAGAAAGTCCCATTTGAGAAATTCGGCGCAATCTTTGAAAATACGGATGCTGAATCAAGTCATACAACAAGGTGTCAGGAATGGTTATGAATCCGTAAATCGGGTCGTTAAATAATTTTAATTTATTGGTATGGCTCACTATTTCTAAAATTGGAGTACAAATATAAGGAAGTTAGTCGCTTTTTGTTTAAAAACATTCAATTAACAGTCGTTGTGATTTGCAGTTAAATTCCAGTTAATTGATTTTATTAGTAGCTAAATATCGTGATTTATGACGTAAATTTAAGTAAATCAAAAATTTAATACTATGAAAAATTTATTTATGGCAATAGCTTTCTTCGGATTTGCCGGAATTGCTTCTGCCCAAACCGATATAGGAGACGAAATTGAAAACAATCAAGACAAAATTCAACAAGAACCGCCAAGAGATACCCAGCGAAGAGTTGAAAATGCTTCAAAAGTAGATGCTACAAAAAGACAAAGTGAATCAGAAATTGATGCTGAAAAAGAATCAAAAGATAAAGGGCAATCTAAAAATTACACAAAAGTAGATCCGAATAAGATTGCACCCCTAAATGCTGACACCACACGTGGCGTAAAGCCCGTTAAAAAACCAAGAAATAAATAATTTTTATTTATAGTATTGAAGAAAAAGGTTTCCTAGTAGTTCAGGAAACCTTTTTTAAATTAAAATCAATCAACCAAAAACCTGCAATTATGAATCATTACAACAGAGAAGACAAGCCTAGAGATATTAATCCGAAGGAAGTCAACAGAAAAGAGGAGGCCAAAGACCTAAAGGCGCAAGAAAAAATAGACATTAAGGAAAGCGGACTTGGCAGAGATCAAGGGCAAACTCCCGCAGATGAGCATGTGGAAGGAATTTCACAAATTGATAAAGGCACGAAAAAATTGCATACAGAAAATCAGATCGCTGAAGAAAAATATGACTTGAATTCAAAAGAAATTCCTGACGAAGACAATCGCGATAAAGGTGACAGCACTGAAGATTGGAATGCGCAAAACAACCGAAGCGGAAGACATAAATAATTCGACAAGTCTTAAATTTTATAAAAATTCATTCTTTAAATATAAAATTTTCTAGATGATTTTTTCGATTTTTGGAAAGAACAAAAACCAAATCGACATGAAAAAATCTATTAAATTATTTCCGTACTTGTTGTTTATGCTGGGCGCTTTTTTAGCTTCTTGCGAACATTGTGACGAAGGAGATTCTGATAATCAAGCCGTTTATCAAGAACAAAACTTGAAAAATTCTGATGAAAAGCTGTAGAATAGCCTGCTTAGTGCAAAGAAAAAGCTCTTTTAAAAAATTATTAAAAGAGCTTTTTTTGTGTTTAAGAACCACTAAATTTTTCGATTGACTCTTCTGAAAGTCAGATTAATTCTTGGTAAAATAACTTTCGCCGTTTTCGGAATCTGATGTTCCCAGAAAGTCTGCGTAGTTCCAGCCATCAGCAAAAATGAACCATGATTTAAGGGAATTTCTAATTTCAAATCTTTTCGAGTTTTATGGCGAAGCCGAAACGGACGCGTTTCTCCAAAACTGACCGAACCGATAATCTGATTTTCTCCAAAATTTTCTGTCCTGTCGCTGTGCCAGCCTACTCCATCATTGCCATTTCTATACAAATTCAATAAAACGCTATTGTAGGAAACTTGAGATTCTGCTTCTATTTTTTTCCTAATTACATTCAAATCTTTAGTTAATTCAGGCGTTTGTGGCAAAGCGCCAGCATTTTGAGAATCTTCATACCAGCTGATCATTCTCGGGACTTTGAAAGTATTTCCATAAATTTCCCAATCAGCTTCCTTCCAAGGCGTTGTATTTAAAAAAGTAGTGTAATAATAGTCAGATTCTTCCTTATCAAAGAAGTTTTCATACAAAACCAAGTCGGTATCAGGCAAGTCAAAAACAGTCACAGAAGATTTTCCAGAAGTAAATAATTCTGTATCGTCAAATAAATTCATGGTATTCCGAGATTTTTAAGGGAGAATAGTATAACGTAAAAATCGCCAAAATATTTGATTTTACAAAGAAAAAGAGCTTGACATTTTACTGACAAGCTCATTAATTTTAAGATTTTTTGATGATGATTTTAGCTTCCAGGAGTTACGTCTGTGATGACTCTTGGCTCAGGGGTTCTCAAAGATGATCTAGTAAAAGGATGCGCGCGGTAATCCACATGGTCTTCCTCTAACGATTTTTCATACATCTTTCTTGCTTTTTCATTGAATTCTTCCGATTCCAAATACTTTAAGTTTTGCATATTGTTGAAGGCAACAGTCGAGCTTCCGCCATACCATAATACTCCATTCCCTTCATCAATTGGCCTGTTGTTTGTGTCCACGATTACAGAAATTTAAGTTAAACAATAATTCTTTACCCAAATATACAAAAAAATCTTAAAACTTCTGTAATTCAATCAATTAAAATCATTTATCAACAAAAAAGCTTATCAAATTGATAAGCTTTCTGCAATTATTGTTCTGGATTAATTCCAGTATCTGTTTTCGGAATCCTGTCTCTAACGGAAGTTTTTGAAACGGTGTGGCTTTTATATTCCACTGTTTCATCTTCATTACCATTACTTTTTTCTTCTGTCCCTTTTGACGAAAATGCTTCCGAATTCAAGTCTTTCAAATTCTGCTTATTGTGAAATTCCAGCGTGCTGTCTTTTGAAAAATCTGGTTCGTCGTTTGACTTGATGTCCTTGTCGCGGTGGTCTTGATTCGTTGCCATAATTTTATATTTTAGTTGTTTGTAATACAATTATAAAGTTATTTCACTTCCTATTAAATTGTATTATAGCATTTTGAAAATTAATTACAAGATTTTTCATGAGCGGATAATCCAGTAATTTATCAGCAAAAGCAATTCCCGCTGAAGCCACTCGCTTTGCGCCAGCTTTTGTGGCTAGCGCAAGAGCTCAAACAATGGCATCATCGGGGCTAGTTAGCAATCCATTTGAATTTTTGCAAACGTCAGTCCCAATCTTTGTCGATAAACTTTGCCTAAAATTAAATTTCCTTTCTAATGCAAAAAATCTATAAAACAGTAGAAATCTGTGTTCAATCAAACAGATTTTTTTACATAAATTTTAAGAGATTCGAATTGCAAAAGTGTTAAATTGCATGCCAATAGACGAGATAAAACTTCCAAAAAAATGGACCAGATAAAAATACTTTGGGTTGATGACGAAATTGATTTGCTCAAGCCACACATCCTTTTCCTAGAGAAAAAAAACTATAATGTAACTACTTCAAACAATGGCCGCGACGCGATTGACATCTTTGAAGAACAAAATTTCGATATCGTATTTTTAGATGAAAATATGCCAGGAATGAGCGGTTTGGAAACGCTTTCTGAGATGAAAGAAAAAAAATCTTCAGTTCCGGTAATCATGATCACCAAAAGTGAAGAAGAATATATCATGGAAGAAGCAATCGGTTCAAAAATTGCCGATTATTTGATAAAACCTGTGAATCCGAATCAGATTTTATTGAGCTTGAAGAAAAATCTAGACCACACAAGATTGGTTTCTGAAAAAACTACGTTAGACTACCAAAAAGAATTCCGCAAGATTTCAATGGAGCTTTCGATGGTAAATTCTTATGAAGACTGGATCGAATTATACAAAAAACTCTTGCACTGGGAACTCGAATTAGAAAATATCGACGATCAAAGCATGTTCGAAATTCTAGAATCTCAAAAAGTAGAAGCCAATTCTCAGTTTGGGAAATTCATCGAAAGAAATTACGAAGATTGGTATCAGCCAAAAACAGAAAAACCAGTTTTATCACACACGCTTTTCAAGGAATTAGTAGTTCCTGAATTGAAGAAAAAAGACCGTCCTGTTTTGTTTGTCGTGATTGACAACCTTCGCTACGATCAATGGAAAGCCTTTGAGAGCGTGGTAAACAACCATTACAAATTAGAAAAAGAAACACCTTATTACGCCATTCTTCCAACGGCAACGCAATATGCAAGAAATGCAATTTTCTCAGGATTGACGCCTTTGGAAATGGAGAAAAAATATCCGCAATATTGGAAAAATGACGTAGAAGACGGGGGAAAAAACTTGTTTGAAGCCGAATTTTTAACCGAACAATTGCGTCGCTTGGGAATGAATCTCAAGCAAGATTATTTCAAAATCACCAATTTTGCGGCAGGAAAAAAATTGGTTGAGAATTTCAAGACTTTGAAAAACAACGACTTGGTTACGATAGTTTACAATTTCGTCGACATGCTTTCACATGCAAAAACCGAAATGGATGTCGTTAAAGAATTAGCTTCCAATGACAAAGCGTATCGCTCGCTGACTTTAAGCTGGTTTAAAAACTCACCGCTTTTGGAAATTATCCAGCAGGCGCAGCAAATGGGTTTCCGTTTGATTTTAACGACAGATCACGGAACTATAAACGTAAAAAATCCATCAAAAGTTATTGGCGACAGAAACACGAGCTTGAATTTACGTTACAAAACAGGACGAAGCTTGACTTATGAAGACAAAGACGTTTATGCCGTAAAAGATCCAAAAAGCATCCAATTGCCTGCCATAAATATGAGCAGTTCTTATATTTTTGCAAAAAATGATTATTTCTTGGCTTATGTCAATAATTACAATCATTATGTCAGTTATTACCGAAATACTTACCAACACGGAGGAATTTCACTAGAAGAAATGATCATTCCGTTTTTAGTATTCAATCCAAAATAAGATTTTTTTCAGAATGGAAATACAATTTACGCTTGACGAAATCAATCAGGCTGCTCAAAAAGTGATTGCTCAAAATCCGAATAAAGTCATCCTTTTCCACGGTGAAATGGGTGCCGGAAAAACAACATTTATCAAAGCATTATCAAAGGTACTGGGAGTTTCTGAGGCAACTTCCAGCCCTACTTTTTCCCTTGTCAACGAATATCAAACTGCCAACGGTGATTTGGTATATCATTTTGACGTTTACCGCTTGAAAAATGAATCTGAGGCTTATGACATGGGCATCGACGAATATTTATATTCTGGAGAATGGTGTTTTATTGAATGGGCAGAAAAAATTCCGAGTTTAATTCCGTCAGAACATTCTACAATTACTTTAAAAGTAATTAAAGACGGAACTCGAAAGCTAATTCTGAAGTAGTTTTATTATTTGTAAATACCGCCCAGAATTTATTGCAACCTCATAAGTTTTTCATAAATTAGTCATTAATTTTCACAGTATTCCGTTATGTCATTTACACCTTTTACGAAACAGCAGCTGATGCCGCAAGAAGAGAAACTGGAAATACAGCGCCAGAAAAGCGACCTGTATATTGGAATTCCAAAAGAAACTTCTTACCAAGAGCGAAGAATCTGCCTGACGCCTGATGCTGTAAATTCGCTGACTTCACACGGACACCGCGTTCTAATTGAAGCTGGAGCTGGTGAAAGTTCTAGTTATACTGACAAAGAATATAGTGACGCTGGCGCGGAAATTACGCAGGATACTAAAAAAGTCTTTCAGTGTCCAATGCTTTTAAAAGTGGAACCTTTGACCATTGCCGAAATTGAATTGCTGAACGATAGTTCACTGGTAATTTCAGCTTTACAGATAAAAACTCGAAAGAAAGAATATTTTGAGGCGCTTACGAAGAAAAAAATTACAGCTTTAGCTTTTGAATTTATAAAAGATGATGACGGCTCTTATCCTGCCGTAAAATCATTAAGTGAAATCGCTGGAACGGGATCAATTTTAATCGCAGCCGAATTAATGATCAATAACCAGTTTGGAAAAGGATTATTATTCGGAAATATTACAGGCGTTCCTCCTACTGAAGTCGTAATTATCGGTGCAGGAACTGTAGCTGAATTCGCTGCGAGAACCGCAATTGGACTAGGCGCAAGCGTAAAAGTTTTTGACAATTCAATCACAAAATTAAGAAGGCTACAAAATAATTTAAACCAAAGAATTTTCACTTCTACGGTTCAGCCGAAGTCACTTTTAAAAGCTTTGAGAAGATGCGATGTGGCAATTGGCGCGATGCGAGGAAAAGATCGTTGTCCGGTTATGGTTACAGAAACCATGGTTGAGCACATGAAAAAAGGCGCTGTGATTGTCGATGTCAGCATCGATACGGGAGGCTGTTTTGAGACATCCGAAGTCACCACGCACGAAAAACCTACTTTTATAAAGAATAACGTAATTCATTATTGCGTTCCTAATATTCCTTCTAGATATTCAAAAACGGCATCACTTTCTATCAGCAATATTATTACGCCTTATTTATTGCAGATTGCCGAAGATGGCGGCATTGAAAGTGCCATTCGTTGCAACAAAGGCTTGAAAAATGGCGTTTATCTTTACCACGGAATTTTAACCAATCAGTCTATCGGCGAATGGTTTAATTTGCCAGGCAGAGACATCAATTTAATTGTTTTTTAGTACTATCTTTGCGCCAAAATAAAATTTAAATGAAGTTTTCATACCGTTTAGCTTACTATTTGGGTGGCTTGTTGCTAGGAACAGTTTTTGTAGTCTATTTTCTTGGAGCTAAAGCCGAATCTAGAAATGTAAGTTTTTGCTATCTTCCTAATTGTCGTGTTTTGCAGGATTTACGAAGCAAGCCTTTAGAAATTTCAGATAGCGCAAAAGTAATTCTGAACGAAAATTGGGCTACTATTGAAGATGTAAAAAAGTGCATGGAGTTTGGAGATGTAGATTTTTCAATAAGTAATAAACCTTTTAAAAGCGGAAAAATATATTTCATCGAAGGCAAAAACACTAAAGGTGAGCCAATTATCGTTTCAATGATAAATTACAGCGATAAGGTGATTTTGAATAACATAAAAAAAGAATGAAAATTTTAGTAAAAAGCCTTGCAAATACAAATACTTAGTGTATATTTGCACTCGCAATAAGGGCGATTAGCTCAGCTGGTTCAGAGCACCTCGTTTACACCGAGGGGGTCGGGGGTTCGAACCCCTCATCGCCCACTTAGAGGGATTACCGAAAGGTTTTCCCTCTTTTTTTGTATATAATATTTCCTTTCTTCCATTATTGGCATTTCTAAATCTCAAAAGGCTTTCCCTTGATTTGCACTGATTCTTTCTATTGCAACTGTAAAGTTTAAAATGTAATCACTGTTGGCATATCCAAAAAATCTTGACTAGAAAAAACGAACTTATAGGATAAATCTACGTATTTCATCAACTTGGCATCGTTTATACATCTGAGTAGCTTTTTATATTTTTTTTAATTAGTTTTGAAAATTAATGGAATAATTTTCTTACTTATAACAAAAGTTTACTTAGAAAAAACTATTTATGAAAACAAAAATTACTTTGCTATGCCTTTTGGCATTTTTATTTTGTATTCCGAAGGCTGTCGCACAGTGCAATACTGGAGCAAGAAATCCCTCGCAGGCTTACACGCCTATTTACGATGGTAATGAACGTATCATTCACGAGGGTTCTCATCCTGGAGAATACATGGTGGTAAATACATTTTCGACGGCTACTATTTATAAATTTGCAAGTTCTTTGCCAACAGATTATATTACCATTACAGATGCTAATGGATGGCAGATATTTGCAAGCGGCTTAAATGGCTCGAATGGATTAAACTTTACGCCACCTTATCCTCAGGCGGTGCGCTTTTACATACATGCCAATGCACAGTGCGAGAGCAACCCTTTTTCAAACAGAACCCGATATTTAAAAACTACAACAGTAACTTATCCGTGTGATTCGCCAAGCAATATAGCGGTCTCTAATATCACCTCAAACTCGGCTAAAGTGACGTGGAATGCTCCGATTATCGGATTTAATTCCTCGTATGACGTTTATGTAAACACTACAGGAATTAACCCAGTTTCAAATACAAATCCTACCGCAGAGTCAGCAGGTTACAATGAAGCGCAATTGTCAGGATTAAATTCAGGAACTACCTATTATTACTGGGTTCGAACTGAATGTACGGCAAATTCCGGAATTTGGGTTCCTGCAGGAACTTTCACGACCAATCCGTTTTCGAACTGCAATGGCGCTCCTTATGGATTGCATCCGGAAAATACTTTTACTGTAACCTGCAATGGAACTGTTCAGCAAATTGCAACTGATGCCTATCCGGGAGAATATTCAAACGTTTATGTTAGCAGCAATAAGCAATACACATTCAGCAGTTCGGTAGCTACTGACTTTATCACTATTACCGACCCGACAGGAGCTACCGTATATACTTCGGGACAGTCGCCTTTAGTTTGGATCAATAATTCTAATTGGTCAACTGTAAGATATTATCTGCATAGCAATTCTTCTTGTGGTACTGCCGCTTCACCAAGAATCAGATCGATTAAATGTGGCGGAGATGTTGTTGGCGGATGTACAGACGGAGAGCTTCATCCAGAAGCCACATTTACACCTTCCTGCACAGGATCGCTGGAATTGATTGCTAATAACAGTTATGCAGGAGAATACTCTAATGTTAATGTAACTGCAAACAAGGAATATACTTTTTCAAGTTCTGCCAATAGCGATTTTGTAACCATTGTAAATCCTGCCGGAAATGTTGTACTTGCCAATGGTGCCGCTCCGTTAATTTGGAATTCGGGTTCGACATCTGGTATTGTTAAATACTTTTTGCACAGCAATTCAAATTGTGGAACGCAAAACATAAACAGACAACGTTATATCAAATGTAGCAATGCTCCAGTGGAAAGTTGCGGTGTGCCAAGTGCGTTATCAGTTTCAAACATTACTTCAAATTCAAGCCGATTAACTTGGAATGCGCCTGCGACAGCACCTGCTGCTTCCTACGACCTTTATATTATCACGACCAATACCGCTCCTGTTGCCTCTACTACGGCTACAGTAAACAGTACAACTGCCGGAGTAGGTGTTTTAAGCGGGTTAGCGGCTTCTACCACTTACTACTACTGGATTCGCTCAAACTGTGGTACTACAAAAAGTGCTTGGGTATCTGGAGGAAGTTTTACTACAATTGCCGCTTTAAACTGCAATGGTGCTTCTAACGGATTGTATCCTAATGCGACTTTTACGCCTTCATGCACAGGAAATGCGGAACAAATAGTTGCTGATGCTTATGCTGGTGAATATTCCAATGTGAATGTAGTGGCAAATAAGCAATATACGTTTACGAGTTCAATTGCAACAGACTACCTTACAATTACAAATGCTGCGGGAACTATAGTTTTGGCAAGCGGACTGACACCTTTAAGCTGGGCTTCTGGAACAACTTCAGGAGTCGTGAGATACCATTTGAATGCCAATGCAAACTGTGGAGCTCAGAATTCGCTCAGAATACGTTCGATTAAATGTGTAGATGCTCCAGCTGGAAATTGCGGTGTCCCAAGTGCATTATCAGTTTCAAACATTACTTCAAATTCAAGCCGATTAACTTGGAATGCGCCTGCTACAGCACCTGCTTCCTACGACCTTTATATTATCACGACCAATACCGCTCCTGTTGCCAATACTACGGCTACGGTAAACAGTACAACTGCCGGAGTAGGTGTTTTAAGCGGATTGGCGGCTTCTACAACTTACTACTACTGGATTCGCTCAAACTGTGGTACTACAAAAAGTGCTTGGGTATCTGGAGGAAGTTTTACTACAATTGTCGCATTAAACTGTAATGGTGCTTCTAACGGATTGTATCCTAATGCCACTTTTACGCCTTCATGCACAGGAAATGCGGAACAAATAGTTGCTGATGCTTATGCTGGTGAATATTCCAATGTGAATGTAGTGGCAAATAAGCAATATACGTTTACGAGTTCAATTGCAACAGACTACCTTACAATTACAAATGCTGCGGGAACCGTAGTTTTGGCAAGCGGACTGACGCCTTTAAGCTGGGCTTCTGGAACAACTTCAGGAGTCGTGAGATACCACTTGAGTGCGAACGCCAACTGTGGAGCTCAGAATTCGCTAAGAATAAGATCTATTAAATGTGTAGATGCTCCTGTTTCTACTTGTGGCCTGCCTTCTGGATTTGCAGTTTTAAACATTACTTCAAATTCATGCCGATTGACTTGGACGGCACCTGCTGTTGCTCCTTCTTATTATGATATTCATGCCAGTACGACAAATACAGCTCCAGTTGCTAGTACTCCTGGCAGAACATCAAGTACTACCGCTGATTTGCCAGCATTAGGATTTTTGAACCCGTCTACGACTTACTATTACTGGGTACGCTCAGTATGCGGTTCTGTCAAAGGTGCATGGGTTTATGGCGGAAGCTTTACTACAAATGCATCGCTAGTATGTAACGGTGCTAACCGTGGATTGTTTCCTGAAGATAGAATTGAACATAGCAATACAGGGAATACACAGCCTGTTGCCATGAATACATCGGCAGGAATATATTCTAACATGATTGTACTGCCGAACAAGAGATACACGTTTACAAGTTCAGTAGCTACCGATTATCTTACAATTACTAACGAAGCCGGGACATTAGTTTTAGCAAGTGGCGTAACGCCTTTAAATTGGACTTCGGGTGCAAACGAAGCAGTTGTGAGATTCTATGTGCATATTGATTCAAACTGTAATTCAGATGATAATCTGTCGAGAACGACATCGGCCAGAAGCGCTACTTTAGGCATTGACGAAAGTATTGCCGGTAACCAATTGAAAATATATCCAAATCCAAGTGCCGGACAATTCACTGTCGATACGGGAGATATTATTGCTGATGGCATTTCTATTATCGATAACTTAGGAAGAATTATTAGTACGCACAAACCTCACGAGGTAAAGACAACATTAGCAATTGACAATTTTTCTGATGGTATTTATTATATAAAAATTAATTATCAAAATAAGAATGTTACCAAGAAACTGGTTGTTAAGAAGAACTAATTTCATGGCAATTGTTTAAGCTTAATTCTGCAGAAAAACCCCGCATTTAGCGGGGTTTTTACTATTTTGAGCAGGTTTGATTTTCAAGACCATTGCAGCCCATAGTACAAAATACCTTGTGTCATTGGCAAATTTTTCTTCCTTGCTTCATATTCAAAAATAAAATTTGATCTTCAGCAAAGTTTGCAAGATAAATTTAGGATATCAAGGCTTTTATTTTATCATAATTACTTACATTTACCTCCCATTTTTTTTAATCATAACCCCTGTCTTTATGTTAAATTGCAACCGTTTAGCAACTTTCCTGATCATTTTCTTTATTACCTCCCCTATTTATTGCCAAAATAAAACAATTGATTCCTTAGAAATAATATTAGCTAATCCCAAAATTAGTGATACAGTACGCATCAATACAATTATTGAGGGTATGGACAACACAGTCATGCTAAGCAAAGCTCACGTAGCATTCTACAATCAATTATTTCCTATATTTACTAAAGGGCTGGCAACGCCTAAACTCAACCCAAAAATAAAGCAAAAATACCTGTATGCTGCTGGTGTATACTACTACAATACTGCAAAAAAAGAAACAAAAGAAGGCAACAAAAATGCGCCAGCACACTTTGATGAAGCTATAAAATATTGGAAAGACTCAAAAGACTATAAGGCAATGGCAATTGCGCTGGTTGGAAAAGGGACTTACTACCGCCATATTGCCGATTGGCCCAAAACGTTCAAATACTTTTTTGAAGCATTAAAATACTACGAAAGCATTAATAATGAATCTGGAATATCAAATGTAAATACGGAAATAGGAACTGCTTGTTTGGCCCAGCAAGACTGGGAAAAAGCTATTTTGCATCTGAAAAAAGCACTGCCCTATTTTGCAGTTCCAGAGACAGAATTGCATAGATCGGACAGGCATAGCTTAGCGGTAATTTATAACAATATAGGCACAGCTTACAATCGTCTTAAAAACTTTCCTGAAGCGCACAAGAATTTTCTAAAAGCGCACAGCTATATCAAACAAAATAAAGATCCGCAATCAGAATCAATGGTTTTAGTGCAATTGGCACAATCCTCTAGTGATTTGGGAAACCTAGCTGAGTCGGAAGATTATTTAAAAAGAGCCTTAGATTTATGTAATGATGATACTTCAAGACAAGCAGTATATGGCAACGCTGCACGCATCAATTACAAAAATAAAAAATATGATAAAGCGGCTGAGTATGGTGAATTGAGCTACGGCTTGGCAAAAAAAAATAAAAGCATCAATTCGCAGTCGGGTATTACCTCTTTGCTATACAAAATTTATAAAGAAAGTGGACAGTATGAAAAAGCATTAAAAATGTATGAAGCGAATATAGTAATAAAAGATTCTACAAATTTAGATGCCTCAAAAAACGAATTGGCGCAACAAGAACTAAAATATGAATTTGAGAAAAAAGAACTGCAGCAAAAAATAGTCCAGCAAAAGAAATTAGCCGCAGTTACCCTCGAACAGCAAAAGAAAGTTACAGCCGTTAAACTTGAAGCCCAAAAGAAAACGGCTCTTGAAACCTCAAAAAACAAATTAGCCCGCCAGCAGTTAGTATATGATTTTGAGAAAAAACAGCTGAACCAAAAACTAATTCAGGGAAAGAAAGTAACGGCCATCAAATTAGATGCTGAAAAGAAAACGGCAGCTAAAAACAACTGGCTAATTGCAGTTTCATCCCTATTCCTGCTGTCTCTGCTTGGTGCTTATTTCTATTACCGAAACAATAAGCAAAAACAAGCCATCAATGTCTTAGAAAAAAACCAAATCAAGCAAAAGCTGCTCATCACCCAGATGAACCCGCATTTTATATTCAATTCGGTACAAAACATCAGAAGCCTGATTAACAATAAGCAGAACGACGAAGCGGTAGATTATCTGGGTAAATTTTCAAAACTGACCCGACAAATCCTTGAAAACTCCAACGAAAACTATATATCGCTGAAAGAAGAACTAGAAATGATTGAAAACTATCTTTCTATTCAGCAGTTGCTCTATGAAAACAAATTTAAATTTACTATTTTGGTAGAAGAAGGAATTGATAGCGAATCGATATTTTTGCCACCGATGTTAGCGCAGCCATTTATTGAAAACGCCATCAAGCACGGATTGAGCAACACATTGGAAAATGGTAAAATTGCTGTTCATTTCTATCTAAAAGAAAACAAACTGTTTTTTGAAGTAACGGATAACGGTAAAGGTTTCGGTACTGGCACACAATTAAGCAATCACAAATCGCTAGCAATGACTATTACTAAAGAACGCTTGGTTTCTTACACCAAAAACAAAGATTTTATCGTCCAGACCGATAATCTAATCAAGCCAGATGGAACGATTGAAGGTGCAAAAGTTGTGTTTGAAATTCCTTATATTTACGAAAATTAATTACCAAATATGCTGCGAGCCATAGTCATTGACGACATCGAAAAAATCAGAAAAGAAAATATTGCGATCATCCAATCTGCTTGTCCAACTATTTCAATCATTGGACAAGCAGATTCTGTAGCTTCGGGAGTAAAATTGATCAAACAGCTGACACCTGATTTGATTTTTCTGGATGTAGAAATGCCCGATGGTACTGGTTTTGATTTGCTTCAAAAATTTGATACTATATCTTTTAAAGTAATTTTTATTACTGGCTATGAAGACTTTGCCATCAGAGCTTTTCGTTTTTCGGCTATTGATTATTTATTGAAGCCACTTGATAGCAAAGAATTGGCGGAAGCCGTTAAAAAAGCCGAAGAATCAATGACTAAAGAAGTTTTAGACCTGAAACTTCACAATTTATTTTCTAATCTCGAACGTCCAAAAAACCTTCAAAAACTTATTCTTAAAACTGCCGACAAGATTTACTCCATCAATATTCAGGACATTGTAAACTGTGAATCGGATGGAAACTATACTACATTTCATTTTGTCAATGCGCCAAAACTGGTTGTTTCAACCAATTTAAAAGAATATGAAAGTTTATTGAGCCCGCACAATTTTTTTAGAACTCACAGGTCACATTTGATAAACATGGCTTACTTTGATCATTTTATCAGATCGGAAGGAGGCAATACCATTATCATGAAAAACAAAACTGCTGTGCCACTCTCGGTCCGCAAAAAAGAAGAGTTTATGATATTGCTTGATAATTTTTAAGCAGCAAAAATGGTGTTGCAATTTCTATTCATTACCGTGGCCGTGTTGAATATGAACTGACCCCTTTAAGCAGTGCGCTCATTCCAATATGCCTGCAATTGCCTGATTGGGGGGCAAAGCACAAATATGTCCATTTAGGAATTTCGTCAACCTTAATTCCTTTAAAATAAGCATTTTGTTCATATACAAGGATAACATGGAATTTAACTTCGCTCCTGCTTTCATCAAATTTTCGTGAAGACAATTTCGCTTTTTTATTTTATATTAATCTAATTTGTAGCCTGGCTTATCTCTGCTTTAAGTCTTTGGTCAATATCAACTTTTGGATTTCTAAAAACAAAGATTGTTGTTTTATATTCTCTTGCCAATGGTTCGGCTAATGAGTCGGCTACAAAAGCAGTTTCAAAAAACGGACTTGTTTCTTCCAATTCATGTTTGCTTCCTGTGGCATCTTTAACCCGTATAAGATTAATTGTCCTTTTATTAAAATCAAACCAGTTGATATAATCTGCATTAAAAGAAACGGCCTTTATATTTTTGTTTTTTACATAATAATTGATTGCTCCTGCCTGTCCATAATTATCACATAAAACAATTGTTTTTTCATCGTCTGGCAGCTTATTGTATGCCTTCTCTACTTTGTTCGCCAATTCTTTCCATCCTAGCATATCTGCGAAATCTTGAGGCAACTGATGATCTTTACCATCCTCCCATTGCAATAAGCCAGCTTCTTTATAAATACTTCTGTATTCTAAGATATATGTTGGGTCTTTCATTGAGAAAATTAAATTAAACAATAAAATATAGGAAAGCACTGGCAGTATTATAAAGATAGGCTTAACATATTTTCTCCAGCCGAAATTTATAAGATTTCCAAAGTAAACTGATCCAAAAGCAATATAAACTGGATAAAGGCCTATAGCATAATATCCTTTTGCTTTTAAATAAACAAATGTGAAGAGGGTGAAGAAAAAGCTAAAAAAGAAAAGGCTGTATTTTCGGAATGGCGCATAAAACAAAAACGCATATAAAGAAGCAATTATTACCGGTAACGCGCCAATAAAAAAGAACAGCTGTTCCTTTAAAAAATCCAATCGATTAACATGTATTAATTGAGTGGCGGTCAATTCTTCTAAATGATGAAAAACAGGATAATTATTATGGTGTTGCCATAAAAGATTTGGAAGAATTACAATCAGGCCAAGCAATAAAGCACCATAAAAGTGTTTTTGAATAAAAATTTTTCGGTGTTCGGATAATAAAATGGCAGGAAAGATTCCAATAACCAAAAAGACAATATTGTACTTGTTGAGAAAACCTATCGCGAAAGCCAAGCTTGCGACATATAGCCATTTTGATTTTTGCGTTTGTATGTATTTAACGAGTATAAAATAAAAAAGCGACCAGCACAATACATCAAATGAATTGGGCTGGAAAAGAAGGTTGAGACGGAGAAGAAATGAAAATGACACACAAGTTGCACTTAGTACCAAAGCATATAAATTGCCTTTTAATGCCGATACAATTTCCCAGACTACCACAATTGTCAGGGCGCCGAATAAAGCAGGGAAAAATCGTATCCAAAATACAGAGTTGCCTAAAAGTTTAACGATATAGGCAATCCAAGAAGTCACTGGAGGTACAGATTGAAAGCCCCAGGCAAGATGTTCAGCTTGGTCAAGATGTAAATATTCATCTCTTTGTAATTCGTAAAAGGGATTATACAGCAGGTATTGTAAAATAAATTTTAGAAGAATAAATCCAAGCAAAATTAAGGCCTCTTTTTTCATTAACTATAATAGTTTTGTATCCACAAGACCAAAGTCAAGATGGTGAAGTTTGCCTGATCAAAAAACATTAAGCATTAACTTCTTTGTTTATGGCTGTGCCAAATATACTATTTCATTTATGATAATTTATACAAGAAATGTAATTGTCGATTTTGTCTTACTAAGCAACGGCGAAATGCAGTTTGAGGCATTGGACAAGGATATTTATTTAGTATTGTATGCTGGACAACCGCATAATGTTTCTGTATTCCATCACGCACCTTTTGTAGCAGATTCGATGGAAGATATTGCAAAATTGTACAGAGAATTTCGACAAGGAGAATTTCCCCATCTCAAAATCTGCATGATAAACAGAAAATCACTTATGTACAAAAATAAGACTTTTCAATTTTACATAAATTAATATCTCAGCAATCACACATCTCAGAATTAATTAGTCTCATTACAAATACCTTAGTGTTCATCCGACGGGTTTGTTTATGTTGTACATTTGAAAAAATGAAAACAGGCAAAAGCCTATTCTTAAGATTTGCTTAAGAAGCACTTTTAAGCAAAATTAAAGCTTTAAGAATTCGTTATTTTTGAATAAAATAATCCTATCATGAAAACATTTTTTCTCTTGCTATCGATGGCAATGGCTCCGGCAGCATTTTCCCAAGACTGGAAAAATTTCGAGGAGGCAAAAAACTTGGCTGCCAAAGAAAACAAGAATATAATACTGGTATTTTCCGGCTCAGACTGGTGCGCTCCATGCATAAAGTTGGACAAATCGATTTGGCAATCAGAAGATTTCAAGTCAGAAGCCAAAAAAGAATGGGTTTTGGTAAAAGCTGATTTTCCAAAGAAAAAAGGCCATGAGCTTCCGGCAACCTTGCAGGAACAGAACAAATCGCTGGCAGAAAAATACAACAAGGATGGATTCTTTCCTCTCGTAGTCGTACTTGACAAAAATGGCAAGGCTATAGGAAAGACTGGATTCAAAAATGTCAGCCCTAAAGAATACATCGCCTTATTGCATTCACTAGAAAAAAAATAAATGAAAAAGCTACTGTTCTTTTTATTTGCAATTTCATTTGCTGGCCACGGACAGATTGTCCATAAAAGAAAATTGTGGATGCTCGGGAGTCCTTACGAAGTTACGGTAGTGGCAAATGACACCATTCAGGGAAACCTATATATTGACATGGCCATTGCAGAGACAAAACGCATTGAAAACCAAATTTCTGACTGGATCCCGACGACTCCAATTTCAACCGTAAATAAAAACGCAGGAATCAAGCCTATAAAAGTAGACGATGAAGTTTTTGGATTAGTAGAAAGGGCGCTGAAAATTTCACAGCTGACAGAAGGCGCTTTTGACATTTCGTATGCGTCAATGGACAAAATCTGGAAATTTGACGGAAGCATGAAAGAAATGCCGACGCCGGAAGCTATCAAAAAATCAGTTGCTAAAATCGGTTACAAGAAAGTAATACTCGATTCAAAAGAGAAAACAATATTTCTGAAAGAGGAAGGAATGAAGCTGGGACTTGGCGGTATCGGCCAGGGATACATTGCAGACAAGGTAAAAGAATTGCTTTTTTCAAAAGGATGCAAATCAGGAATAATAAACGTTTCCGGAGACATCAATGCCTGGGGAAAACAGCCTGACGGAAAGCCTTGGTCTGTGGGAATCGTAAACCCGATGAATAAAAACAAGGTGTTTGCCACTTTTCCGCTAGAAGACAGCTCGGTCGAAACATCTGGGAGCTACGAAAAATATGTGACCTTTAATGGAAAGCGCTATTCGCACATCATCGACCCAAGAACCGGTTATCCCGCAACGGGAATCGTGAGCGTATCGGTCTTTGCTAAGCAGACTGAAGTCGCAGATGCCCTGGCAACAGGAATTTTTGTACTGGGAGTCGAAGTCGGCCTAGACCTTGCTAACCAAATCAAGGGAATTGGCTGCATCATTGTCGATGACAAGGGCGCCGTGCATGCTTCAAAAAATATAGACATCAAAAAATACCAATAAATGAAAAAGATACTGCTATTAGGAATTACGATTCTAGCGCTGCACTCTTGCAGTTCGGTAAAAGAATATGAAAAAGAGAAAATAAATGATCCCGACATGAAGCTTTCTGCAAGGCCCGAAGAACGGTTTGAAACCAACTTTCAGGTTTACCGCGAAGCTTCCTCTGGTGCCAATGGCGGAAAAACCGGAGGCGGATGCGGATGCAACTAATATAATAATCTGCAAAACAATCAATTCATTACAAAAATGAAAAAAGCTATCGCACTATTATCTTTCCTTTCGGGATTTTCCTCTTTTGCGCAAGAACAGGATTCGACAGATGTTGCCTTCAAGAAAAGGGTTCTTGAAACAACAGAAGTAGATTTCCTCATGAGCTATTACAAGCAGGACGGGTCGCACTCGGCTGTTTCTGGCGGAAAGGGAATGGAGGAACTTACTGACCTTACGCCTACCATCGTCGTGGCCATGCCATTGAATGACGACGACGTGCTGACTGTGGATGTTGGTCTTTCCGCCTATTCTTCTGCTTCTTCAGGAAACATAAATCCGTTTGACAGTGCCACGCCCAGCCCTTGGCAGGCAAGCTCTGGAGCATCGGCAAAGGATATGTGGGTCGGCATGACTGCTAATTATTCCCACAGTTCTGACGACAGAAATACCATCTGGAATGGGCATGTTTCCGGATCTGCGGAATATGACTACATTTCCATTGGATTTGGAGGCGGATTGACGAAACTATTCAATGACAAGAATACGGAGGTAGGAATTTCAGCCAATGTCTATCTCGACACCTGGAGTCCTATCTACCCGAAAGAACTTCAGGATTTTGCTGACAATGGAAATACCCTCAACGGAGGCATATTCAATAATTTCACAATTACCGGAAATACAGATTATGATCCAAAAAATTTCAAGTTCCATCAAGACAAGAACCGAAATTCATATGCCCTGTCATTGAGTTTTTCGCAAGTAATCAATAAAAAACTGCAGACATCTCTTTTCATGGATGTTCTCCACCAGCAGGGACTTCTGTCGACGCCTTACCAGAGAGTTTATTTCGCTGACGTAGCAGATTCCTTTATCAATGAATTCCAGCTGGCTGACGATATCGAACGCTTGCCCGACACGCGTTTCAAGCTGCCTATCGGGGCAAGGCTGAATTATTATATTGACGAAACATTTGTATTGCGTACCTATTACCGATTTTATACCGACAACTGGGGCATCCAGTCGCATACGGCCAATTTTGAATTGCCGATCAAGCTGACAGACCGCTTTACTGTGTTCCCGATGTACCGCTACTATACGCAAACGGCATCAAAATATTTCGCACCGCATGAAGCGCACCTGTCGACAGAGCAATATTATACTTCTGATTATGACCTGTCTTCGTTCGACGCCCACCAATATGGTTTCGGAATAAATTATACCGATATTTTCACGGGAGCTAAAATTTGGAAATTTGGAATAAAAAATATTGATTTCAGGTTTAACCACTATACAAGAAGCGACGGTCTCGACGCCAATATATTTTCATTCGGGATCAAGTTCATACAGCAATAAAATTTACATATCATGAATCAAGCGCATTATCATCTGGCATTAAACCACCTGCCCATAATCATTCCTATGATAGGATTGCTGGTTCTCATAGGAGGCTTCCTAACTCAATCTGAAATTGTCAGGCGAACGGCCTGCCTGATTTTTGTCCTCGGGGCATTAGCCACCATACCTGCTATTGGTACAGGAGAAGGTGCTGAAGAAGCTGTGGAAAACATAACAGGCATCTCTGAAATCACTATCCACGAACACGAAGAAACGGCAGAAACATTTGCGCTTCTCTCTTATATTTTAGGCATAGCTACCTTAACTGCATTCTGGCTGAGCTGGAAGAAAAGCCGTTTTGCAAGATATGCGACTTATGCTTTGATTGCTTACAGTGCCGTGGTCATTTATTTTGCAGTACAGACAGGAAATTCTGGAGGCAGGATAAGGCATCCTGAAATAATTGCAGAAAATGCAGCCTAAAACCTGAATTCATGGAACTTGAAAATCATTATGTACACCGAAGCGGCTGGCTCAGGGCCGCAGTGCTTGGAGCCAACGACGGAATATTGTCCACAGCGAGCCTTGTCATTGGAATTGCCGCGGCAAGTGATACCAGAAGTCCCATTATTCTGGCAGCCGTGGCAGGAATCGTTGCAGGAGCATTTTCTATGGCCGCTGGCGAATATGTCTCCGTAAGTTCCCAGTCTGACGTGGAGAAAGCAGACCTCTCAAGAGAAAAGAAAGAGCTTGAAGTGATGCCGGATATAGAATTGCAGGAACTTGCCAAAATTTACAGAAAGCGCGGACTGGATGAAAAATTAGCACTGGAAGTAGCCGCGCAGCTGACAGCACATGATGCCCTGGGCGCGCATGCAAGAGACGAACTCGGCATCAACGAGATTACCCAGGCGAGACCGATGCAGGCTGCATTTGCATCGGCAATGTCTTTTCTTGCCGGAGGCCTCCTTCCGCTTCTCGTGTCCCTCTTTGCCCCAATGAAATATATGCTTGCCTTTCAATATTCCTTCGCCATACTTTTTCTAGCTTGTTCAGGAGCATTGGCCGCCAAGGCAGGAGGTTCGAAACTTTTGGCATCAGTGCTTCGCATCTGCATTTGGGGAACAGTGGCGATGTGCGCTTCTGGATTGGTAGGCTATTTATTCGGAGTTCAAACCTCTTAAATTTAAGCAGAAAGTATCAAAGGAAAAATTAGCCATTGGCTGTTAGAAGTTCTGAACTTATGAAATAATACTAAAGAGATTTTGGTGTTATTTATTACTAAAAAAGCTTTCCAGATACTAAAATTTAGCATCTGGAAAGCTTTTTACTTTTTTACGGTAAATTATAATTTCGCCGCTGCAGGAAAATCTACAGGAATTTTAGTATTGGCAAAAACATAATTGGTAAAGCTTCTTAAAGCTATCAATGCAGCCAGCTCAACCAAAGCTTTTTCGTCATAACCTGCTTCAAAAAAGCGGTTTAAATCAGATTCGTCTGCAGTGCCTTTATTTGATACTATAGATTTTGCTAATAAAATTACGGCATTTAATTTTGCATCATTGTAAGCTCCCTTGCGGATGGCGATGGTATCTTCCTCGCTGAAACCCCTCATCTTTCCTATCATTGTATGCGCCGCAAGACAGTAATCACAATTGTTGATTTGTGAAACGATGAGGTTGATGGCTTCTCTCTCTTTTGCAGAATAAGAAGAATCATGAGAGAGCGTAGTTTCAGTATCTAGCATTGCTTTTAAAGCGGTTGATGAATAGCCAATTGTGGCATAAAGATTCGGGATTTTTCCCATTTTTGCTGCTACAGCTTCTAAAATTGTTTGTGAAGCTTGGCTTAGGTTTTCCTTTTCAGGAACAAGAATTGTTTTCATGATATTTGTTGTATTAATTGTTTAGTGAAATAATTATTTTTTTTGAAGAATCTGAAGCAATGATCAGGCCTGCAACCATCATGATTACATCTTTTATTACTAATCGGCCGGCGCCAGAAAGAAACGGAAATCCATAAAATTTAGTTGCAAAATCGCCTCTAAGATTTGGCACATAAGCTTCTGGTGTTGTAATCAGAAAAGACAGAGTTACCAATGACATTGCAAAAGTCAGAAGGCCTCCTATGACACCTATTTTTGGAAGAAAAATACCCAGTAAGTTCAGTAATCCGATTGAAACAATAACAATTCCCAATAGTATTGAAAAAGTGTAAGTACCGTTTTCTTCGTGCCAGGCAATATTTTTAGCGACTTCTTGCCCTTCAGTATTTTTGTATTGCTGATATTCAGGTGCTTCCTTACTGTAGAAAAAACTCATGAGCGGACTATTAGCCACAAAAGGAACTATTCCGTCTGCCTCATATTGATAGGCTTTTAACCCTCCAATCCAAATCATTACGATTGCAACTGAAATTCTGATAAGATGGATAAACTGCTGCTGGGAGTTTGCAAGCCAATAAACGCCTGCTGATAAAAATCGTTTCATAAAAAAAGTTTTTCTTATTTGATGAAACAAAGTTACTGCGAAGGCTATCCTCTAGAAATGGACAAAAAAGGATATTACTTGGACAAATATGCTATCTGTGAAATACCGCCCTTGTTCCTAAACGCTTGCGGGGAAATCTGGGTATATTTTTTAAAAAAGCGACTGAAATAATATTCATCGTTGAATTGAAGCTGGTAAGCTATTTCTTTAATGCTCAAGGTTGTCAGGTGGAGCATCTTTTTTGCTTCTAGAATTAACCGATCTTGAATTAATTGCGAAGGCGTCTTTCCAAAATATTTGATGGTTTTCTTTGTGAGCGTGTTTGGGGAAATAGCAAGAAGTGCCGCATAATCATTTGGCTTGTGAAGCGTCAGATATTTTTCATCAAGCAGCAGTCGAAATTGCTCCATCTTTTCATCTTTTGTTATTATTACAGCTTCCTTTTCTAGGCTTTTTAATTTAAAAGTGCTGCATTTTGCCAAAACTACCTGCAAATATGACTTTAATACCATTTCTGAAGAATCAGAACCTGTAAGTTCTTCTTCCAGCCTATTTAATAATTGATGAAAATCGTCATGCTGTTGCTGTGAGAGCATTACAGAGGGTTCCAAATAAATGTTGTTGAAAAGAAGTCCGTTGCAAGCTACTTCTTCACGGTGTATTTCAATGCAGTAAAAATCGCCATGAAATTTCAGGAGCGTATATTCAAGATTCTTTTGCTGTTCAATAAATATAGTCTGCAAGGGCGTAGAGAAAAGTATGATCGGGCCAGAAAATTGAAACGAAGCAAAATCAGCATGGTAAATGCCTTCGCCGTTGTGAATTAAAATTAGGGTATATTCTGACAGCTGAATTGGAAGATCAAAAGAGTAATTTTCACTTTTTTCAATACCGATGAGGCATTCGCCCTTTTCTCCAAAAATACTATTCATAATTTTTTGCTGGCTTGATTTTTCATAAAATCATCAAAATTAGGCTTTAAATGGATTACATGAAACAATAAGGAATTTTATTTCAAGATATATTATAATTAAAAAAGAGAGCTTATAGCCCTCTTTCGTTATTCTTTTACTCTCGTCCAATATTGCGTTCTTCCCAGCAAAGAAAATCCGACATAGCCACGAACTTTGAGTTTATTTTCATTTTCTAAGCTTATGACGCATTTGTATTCTTTACCGCTTTTAGGATCTAAAATTTTGCCTCCATCCCACTCGTCGTCATTTTTGGTCAAGCCATTAATGATTACCATTCCTTTTATCGGCTTGTTCTTTTTGTCGCCTTTGCATTCTTCACAAACTTTATCTTCTTTGCCTTTTTCTAGAATTTGGAGCACCTTACCGTAGATTTTACCATTGCTTTCATAAATCTCTACAATAGATTTCGCAGATCCGGTGTCGTCGTCAATTGTTTTCCATTTGCCTAGAACCTTTGTCTGCGAACTCACATTTTGTATTGTCGCCATCAGAAACAGAACACTGTAAACTATTACCTTTTTCATTTAAGAGATATTTAAATTGCTAATACTGCCTTTTATACTTGGATTCCATATAAAGTTAATAAATTGATTATCAAATCAGACACCAAGCCTAAATTTTTAAATAGAATTAACATTCAAAAAAATTAGCCATAAAAAAAGGAACCGTTTAAAGTTCCTTTTTTATAATTTAAGCTTTTAGCCAGTCCACAATTTCTGGATCAGTCGGCAATGTTTTTGGAGAAACTACTTTTACCAATTCTCCTTTTTCATTGATCAGATATTTTTGAAAATTCCATTCTACTTCTGAATCTTGCAAGCCATTTTTAGATTTTTCAGTAAGGAATTTATACACTTCGCTCATGTCGTCGCCTTTTACAGAAATCTTTTCCATCATTGGGAAAGTCACGCCATAATTCTTTTGGCAAAAAGCTCCGATTTCTTCATTGGTTCCTGGTTCTTGCGAAGCAAAATTGTTTGCAGGAAATCCTACGATTACAAAATTCTTATCTTTATATTGGTCATAAATCGCTTGCAAATCTTTATACTGCGGCGTTAATCCACATTTTGAAGCCGTATTTACCACCAAGATTTTCTTTCCTTTCAAAGAAGCGAAATCAAAATCTTTTCCTTCTAAATCTTTTACCTTAAACTGATAGATATTTTCTTTTGCCATAGTTTTGTTTTTTTCTGCAGACGATTTTGCCGTTTTATTTTGCGCTTGGTTCTGCTGGCAGGCAAAACAGCTGATAAATGCAAATGCTAATACTAATTTTTTCATCTTTTAAATTTTTATAAAATTAAATATTAGCTTCGGAATTCCGTTTAAACTTTTGTTAAATAAAAAGCCCATAATCGTTTAAATTATGGGCTTCTTTTTATGATAGAATCTTTTAGCTTCTCAAATATTTCTTTTGCTTAACGTAAGCTAATGCTGAAATCAATGCGACAATTGCTATGGAAACAAAGACGAAGTTTGGCGTTACCACTTTTTCACCGCTTGCGTAAGAGTGCAATCCTGTCAAGTAGAAATTTACTCCAAAATAAGTCATCATGATAGAATAAAAAGCGAATACGCTGAATACGTTAAAAATCCAAGTTCCTCTTAAACCTGGTACCAATCTGGCATGAATTACGAAAGCATAAACCATGATGCTGATCAAAGCCCAAGTTTCTTTTGGATCCCAGCCCCAGTAGCGTCCCCAGCTTTCATTTGCCCATTGGCCTCCTAAAAAGTTTCCAATCGTCAGCATTACCAAGCCTACAGTTAACGACAATTCTGTAATATATGTAATTTCTTTGATGCTCAATTCTAATTTTTTGCTGTTGTTTTTATTGGCAAAAATCATTAGAATTAAAGATACTAATCCTAAAATCATACCTAAAGTAAACGGTCCGTAACTCGCTACAATTACTGCAACGTGAATCATCAACCAATACGAATTCAAAACCGGCTGCAAGTTTGCAATCGCCGGATCCATCCAGTTCCAATGCGCAATCATCAAGATCATGGAAGCCACGAATGCTGTCGAAGCTACCGTCAATTGTGACTGTCTTCCGAAAGCCAATCCGAAGAACATGGTTGCCCAGCCTACATAAATCATCGATTCATAAGCGTCACTCCAAGGCGCGTGCCCTGAAATATACCATCTGGCAATCAATCCTGCCGTGTGAAATACAAATAAAATTCCGATTAAAACATGAAAGCCTTTTACCGTAATATTAATCCATTTTCTGTTGTTGAAAATCTTCATAATTGTAAACAAAAGCATGAAAACGCCTGCCATCATATACAAATAATAAAGCTTTTTGAAGACATCATATTTGTTGTATAAAATCTCTGAATTGATCTTATCTTCACTCGGACGAACCGCTTTTCCGTATTTCTTTTGGAAGGTATTCAAGCCTTCAATAAATTGGTCTGCCGCTTTGTAGCCGCCAGTTTTTCTTGCTTCCTGCAAAGAATACATATAAGCCGGAAGCACATTTTTCATATACGTAGAATCGGCTCCGGTTACGCCAGTTTCATTAAGCTCTAAATAAGAAACCCACTTGTTTGCTTTGTCATAAGGAACCGGGAAAATCTTCAAAATCTTACCGCTCAAAGCCGCATTTAAAAGCAATACTTTTTTATCAGCCTCAATAAAATCTTTTTGAAATTGATTCGGAACCGCAGCTTTAAACGCTTCATCCAAATAAGGAGACAATTTATAATTTCCTTGTTCGTCAAAAAAGCTGATAAACGGAACATATTCTGCCTTTAAATCAACGCCCAAAATCTTGTGCAGGCTGTCATTGTGTTTCTTCAAATAAATGAAAGGCACGTTGAACCAAACTTCTGGATATTGTGACATTGACAGAAATACTTGATCAGAATTGTATCCTTTGTAATGGTCGCTTTTGCTTACTTTACGAAGCAATTCTGAAGAAAAAGTATTGATGGGCTTCATTCTTCCGCCTTCGTCCTGAATGATTGTCCTGCCAAATTTCGCCGCATGTTCAGGATTCACCTCAATAATTTTCAAAAGCGAATCCACTTGTTTTTCTGTAGGCAAAACTCTTTTTAACGGAGCCGCAGTTGATTTGCTGTGATTGTGTCCGGGCGCTGAATGGTCATGGTCGTGAACTTCTTGCGCAAAACCGCCTATACTTAAGAATAAAGCTAAAATCGTAATTAATTTCGCTTTTTTAGCTTTCACTTTATCTAGCATTTTTTTCACTTCTCCGAATCTTGAGTTTTTGTCAAACATAATTGCCATAAGGCCGATGTATAAAAGGAAATATCCGATGTAAGTAATCCAAGTTCCCCAGAAATCGTGGTTTACAGAAAGCGCCGTAATGTCTGGCTCATACGTTTCTCTCAAATGTTCGTTGCTGTAATCATACGAGGCTTGGAAAAAACGGTAACCGCCATAATCCAATACATTATTCATGAAAATTTCATAGTCGAAAGGCTTTTGATCTTCGACTGTAATTTTACTTCTAAAAGCAGAGAAATTCTTTAAAGTTCCAGGGTATTTTTCGGCAATAAAGTCGTTAAGCTTGATTTTGAAAGGCAATGTGTATACTTTGCTTCCGAAAAACAAAGTGTATTCTAGATTCCCTAGTTTGAAAGATTGCGGTTCGCCCAATTTTCCTTTTGAGCCCATAAGCGTTACATCTTGCGATTTTCCTTCCGCTTTGATGGTTACAATCAAGGCATCATCAGACGTTTTATCTTTGTAATCATTATTCGATTCATAAGCTACTTTTCCTTTAATCGCAGGATCAGGGAAAACGAATTGCGCGCCGCCAACATTATATAACGAACGGAACATCAAATTTTGCACAGAATCTTTGACAACCAAACCTTGCAATTTGTCGGCCATTCGCATATATTCTCCACCAAACGGAGCTTCCAAAGTATAAGTATCGCCAGTTTTAGTGACGTTTACCGCACCAGCCGTTTTTTTATTGAAAGCAAAAAGCACGTTGTGGATATTTTGCACTTCACCTTCCTTTAGATAATGCTCGTGACGCGTTCCGCCACCAGATTCCACCATTTTCAGGTAAGTCGTTCCGTTGGCATCTTCCTTGATGGTTTCCTTGGCATTCATTACAAATTCCTTAAAAACAACCTCATACGGAATATCTCCGAATTTATCCTTTATAGAAAAATCATTGTTTACGGCAGGTGAAAGAAGCAATTCCTTCTCCTCTACCCGGCGTTTCATTTCTCCTTTATATTCGCCATCCACAAAAACATTCAAGAAGGTTTTTTCAGAATAAATTTGATTTTCTGACTGACCTTCAGCAATCGACATCATGCCCTCATAGCTGATATAACGTGTCCAAAATGCGCCAATCAAAATAAAAATAAAGGAAATATGAATCAGCAAAGTGGTCCATTTTTCTTTTTTATGTAATTTATATCTTTTTATGTTTCCAAGAAAATTGATTAGAAAAAACAACATTATGGCTTCAAACCACCAGCTGTTGTAAATCAAAATTCGAGCTGTGTCAGTGTTGTAGGCGTCTTCTACAAAGGTTCCGATTCCCATCGAGATTGCGAAAACGATGAATAAAACAGCCATTAAGCGGGTGGAAAACAGGAAGGAAAAAATCTTATCCATGAGAGTGGAATTACATAGTTTAAAAAGTACGGCAAAAGTAAGCAAAAATGTTTGAACCAATCCTTAATGCCGGTCTTGCCTTTTCGTAATTCCTTGTTAATTTTTTCTAAATATTTTGAAACATTATCATTAGAGATTGTCATTTTTTGTAAATTATAGCTGTAACTGCTTCAAGAATTACATTTTACAAGAAGCGAAAAGTCTTATATGAACTTCCTGAATCTGGATTACATTTTATACAAAACAGTAATCCTAATAATTCATAACTAATTCCTAAATTAGCGCCATGATTAAAATAACCGTTATCGGCTCAGGAAATGTTGCGCAGCATTTGATTCAGGCTTTTCAAAAAAGCAATGAAATTGAGCTGTCGCAAGTTTTTTCAAGAGAAATTGAAAAGGTATCACATCTCCTTGACCGTTCTAAAATCACGAATGACTGGCAAGCGCTTTCTGAATCAGATATTTATGTAATTGCTGTTTCTGATAGCGCCATTGCTGAAGTATCTTCAAAATTGCCTTTCAAAAATAGATTTGTTGTGCATACTTCGGGAAGTATTCCTTTGGAAGAACTGGATTCTAAAAACCGACGCGGTGTTTTTTATCCGTTGCAAACTTTTACAAAGAATAAAGAAGTAGATTTTTCAATAATCCCGACTTGTCTTGAAAGTGAATTCGACGATGATTATACTATTTTGGAAGACTTGGCGGAAGCCATAAAAAGCAAGCATTATTTGATCAGTTCGAGCCAAAGAAAGTCACTTCACGTCGCTGCAGTTTTTGTGAATAATTTCACGAATCACATGTATCAAATTGGGAAAGATATTTGCGGAGAACACCAGCTTCCGTTTGAAATATTAAAACCTTTGATTGCTGAAACAGCCAATAAAGTGCAAAGCCTCTCGCCTCTCGAGGCCCAAACCGGACCAGCGAAAAGGCACGACCAGAATACGATTGACGCACATTTAGCATTGCTTACAGACACAAATCAAAAAGAAATTTATAAAATACTAACACAATCCATTCAACATTCTCATGTCAAAAAGTTATAAGGAAATCATGAACGACATCACCACTTTTATTTTTGATGTCGATGGCGTTCTGACCGATAGTTCTGTTCATATTACGCCGACGGGCGAAATGCTTCGCGTGATGAATATCCGTGATGGTTTTGCCATGAAAGCAGCCATTGAAAGCGGTTATCACGTTTGCATTATTTCTGGAGGAAGCAATGAAGGCGTGCGAATTCGCTTGAAAAACCTAGGAATTAAAGATATTCATTTGGCTTGTCCTGATAAAGTGAAAAAATTTAGAGAATATACTGAACTGTACAATATCAAGTCCGAACAAGTGCTTTATATGGGCGACGACATTCCGGATTATCACGTGATGAAATTGGTCGGATTGCCAACTTGCCCGCAAGACGCAAGCCCTGAAATCAAAGGAATCAGCAACTATATTTCGCACAAAAATGGCGGTCGTGGCGCAGTTCGCGATGTGATCGAGCAGGTCATGAAAGTGCAAGGAAAATGGATGGAATATTTTGATGGGAAACACGATTAGAATTATGAGTTATAAATTATGAGTTATGAGTTTGCTCTTTGGGCTCACTTTCTATTCTTGAATTCGTAATTTATAACTCAATTCTCACTTGTAATTTCTCACATCTAAATTCGCAATCCGACTCATAACTTATAACTCATAATTCATAACTAAAAAGAATGGCTTTTTTAAAACTGATACGCTTCCAAAATCTCATCATGCTCGCAATCATGCAGCTTGTTTTTCGCTATGGATTTTTAGCATTGCAGGAAATTCCTTTGGCACTAAACGATTGGCAGTATTTGATTTTAGTACTTTCAACGGTTTGCATCGCTGCGGGCGGTTATTTAATCAACAACATTTTTGACAAAGCAACTGACGAAATAAACAAGCCTGATGACGTTGTTGTCGGCAAAAGTATTTCCGAAGGAATGGCTTACAATATTTACATGGCATTAAACATAATTGGTGTCGGAGCTGGATTTTATCTTTCAAATGTCATCGAAAGACCAGGATTTTCGCTTTTATTTATAGTTATTTCAGGAACGCTTTATTTGTATGCTTCGGGACTAAAACAAACTCTATTGGTCGGAAATATTATCGTTGCTTTATTACTTTCTCTAAGCATAATTATCATTGGTATTTTTGATTTATTGCCAACGATAAATCCAGATAACCAAGCCGGAATGGGCTTGCTTTTCAAGATATTATTAGATTATGCAGTTTTTGCTTTTATCATAAATTTTATCAGGGAAATAGTTAAAGATTTAGAAGATGTAAATGGCGATTACAACCAACGAATGAATACGTTACCAATTTCGTTAGGAGTTGCGAGAACAGTAAAAGTAGTTTTCGGATTAAGCTTTATTCCGTTGGGATTGATTATTTATTATGTCAATGAAAATTTATTTTCTAACAATCTGTATTATGCTGCTATTTATGGACTGCTCTTGATTCTAGGTCCATTATTATATTTTACGATTAAGATATTCTCAGCAAAAAATCAGAAGGATTTCAATCACCTGAGCAAAGTCTTGAAAATCGTCATTTTCTTCGGAATTCTATCTATCGCAGTTATCAATTTCAATATAAAATATGCTTACTAATTTAAAAGGATACAACATTATTTTGGCTTCTGGATCACCGAGAAGACAGCAGTTTTTCAAAGACATGCATTTGGATTTTGAAGTACGCTTGAAAGAAGTGGATGAAATTTTTCCAGATGATTTGAAAGCTTCAGAAATCACTGATTTTCTGGCAGTTTTAAAAGCAAATGCTTTTCAAGAAGAATTGAAACCAACTGATATTTTAGTGACCAGCGACACGATTGTTTGGCATAATGGGAAAGCTTTGGGCAAGCCAAAAGATTATGACGATGCCTTTTATATCTTGAAATCTTTGTCAAATTCTACGCATGAAGTTTTTACTTCCGTATGTTTTAAAACCAAGGATAAAATTGACATTATAAACGAAACTACAAAGGTAACTTTCAGCATTTTATCTGACGAAGCAATCGCTTATTATCTTGAAAACTTCAAGCCTTACGACAAAGCAGGCGCTTATGGAATTCAAGAATGGATTGGCCTTGTGGGAATTAGCAAAATTGAAGGTTCATATTCAAATGTTGTCGGGCTTCCGGTGCAAAAAGTTTACGAATATTTTGCTAACTTTGGTAAAAACAGCTAAAAATGTCCTTTTTCCAAGATTATTACACTGAAATTATTACGACAATAGTTTTACTGGTTTCTGTCATGGTAATTCGTTTTACCGTTTCAAAATTTGTAAAACGCTATGCTAAGCATGCTGAAATAAGCGAACACCGGGCCGTTTTGATTAGCAAATACATAAATATTGCAATTACGATATTGACAATTGCTGGCGTTTTCATTATCTGGGGCGTAAAAACTAATGATATTTACAAAGTGCTTACGGCAATTATCACTTTAGTCGGCGTTGCCTTTTTTGCGCAATGGTCGATTTTAAGCAATATAACTTCGGGAGTAATTTTATTCTTTTCTTTTCCTTTCAGAATTGGAGACACAATCAGAATTCACGACAAAGACTTTCCTTTGGAAGCTGAAATTGACGATATTAAAGCTTTTCATACTTATTTAAGGACTAAAGAAGGCGAGTTGGTTACTTATCCAAACAATCTTTTACTGCAAAAAGGCGTTTCAATTGTAAATATTCAAAAGGAAGAAAGAGAATTTACCGACTAAATTTAACATTGCATTGGCGAATTCCAATGTATAGTATTTTGTAATTTCACGTAAAACGCTAACCAAACCACAAATTACAAATGCTTAAAAAACTAAAAATCTTTTTAATTCTTTTCACTATCTGCAGCTGTCAAATCATTTCAGCTCAAGAAAAGCCTGTTAAAAAAGATTCATTGCGTGGTTATCGAAGCATTGAAGCCTATTCGAAAAAGCGCGGTTTTACAAAATTTCTGCATAAATTAATCTTCAAATCTGTAGATTCAAAAAAACCTAAAAATAAAAAGAAGGATAAAGTTGTCCTTAAAGATTATGGAAAGGTCGAAGGCAAAATCGTCAGAAATATTCACATCACGACTTTAGATCCTTTCGGATTTTCTGAAAAAGATTCAACTCGAAAAGCACGAAATGGTTTTGAGCGCTTTGGAAATAGAGTCCATATAAAATCAGCCAAACTGACTATTAAAAATCTGCTTTTGATAAAGAGAAACAAGCCTTTAGATTCCCTTTTGGTTAAAGAATCTGAGCGTTTGATCAGAAGCCAGCGTTATGTTCGTGCTGTTGATATCAGAACCGAAATAGCTTCGACAGGCTCAGATTCTGTTGATGTTTATATTCGAGTTTTAGATTCTTGGAGCCTTATTCCAAATGCAGCAGGTTCTACTTCTAGGACTACTTTTGAGCTTACGGAAAGAAACTTTTTAGGTTCTGGACACGAATGGGACAATACTTACCGCCAGAGTTTTAATGACGGAAGAAGCGCATTCAGCACGAGATATACGGTTCCGAATATCATGAATACTTACATCAAAACATCTTTGGCCTACAGTTATGATGCAGAAAGAAACATGTCAAAAAGCATAAATATTGACCGTCCGTTTTTCTCTCCTTTTGCAAAATGGGGTGCGGGAATTTATGTTGCACAAGATTATAGAAGAGATTCTCTGCCCGATAATGTTGGAAAATTAGCCATCCAAAGCTATAAATTTGGCACCCAGGATGTTTGGGTGGGTAAATCATTGCAAATTTTTGAAGGCGATTCTGAAGAAGACAGAACCACGAATTTTATTACTTCCCTGCGATTTCTTCGTAAAAATTTTGTGGAACAACCGCAGACAGCTTATGATACTTTAAATTATTATTCCGATGAAAATTTCTTCTTAACCGGATTTGGAGTCAGTTCTAGAAAATACATTCAAGACAAATACCTTTTCAATTATGGAATTACAGAAGACGTTGCCATCGGAAAAGTATATGCGCTGACATTGGGCTACCAAAATAAAAATCATATTAACAGGATGTATTTTGGCGGGCGTTTTGCTTACGGGCAATATTTTAAATGGGGCTATTTCAGTACGAATATAGAATACGGAACCTTCTTTCGGGGACCAATAACAGAGCAAACCACTTTTTCTTTAGAAGTAAATTATTTTACAAATCTTATCAATTTGGGAGAATGGAGAATTCGCCAATTTATTAAGCCCAGAGTCGTAATCGGAACCAATCGCTATGAAACTATTGCAGATCGAATTGATATAAATGAAGATAACGGAATTCCTGGTTTTAGAAGCTATTATTTAAGAGGAACCAAAAAGATGCAGCTCATGCTTCAAACCCAGTCGTATTCTCCTTGGAATTTGGGCGGTTTTCGTATCAATCCTTTTCTTAATGCTACAATAAGCATGATAAGCAACAATAATGACAACCTTTGGAAAGGAAAAGCCTATTCGCAAGTTGGAGTTGGAATTATGATCAGTAATGACTTTTTAGTCTTTAATAATTTTCAATTTTCGTTTTCATACTATCCTTCCATCCCAGAAAGTGGAGATAATGTTATCCAAACTAACTCCTTGAAAAACAATGACTACACCTTGCCGAATTATGAATTTGGGAAGCCTGAAATCGTTCCTTACAAATAAATTAAATCAATTGGCACAGTTATTGGATTTTGCTTTTCAAATAATACAAAAAAGCAAGATTATGAAAACTCTAAAAATTTTATTAGCAGGATTTGCAGTGATTTTGTCAAGTTCGCTTCAGGCTCAAGTTTCGGTTAATGTCAACATCGGCGGGCGTCCAGATTGGGCTCCGGTCGCTTACACAGAAGCAAATTATTATTATCTTCCTGATGTGGAAGCCTATTATGACGTGAGAGCTTCCAATTTTATTTATGCAAACAACGGAAGCTGGATTCATGCGAGAAGCTTGCCGGCAAGATACAGAAGCTATGATTTATACAGCGGTCCGAAAGTAGTTTTGACAGATTATCGAGGCAACCGCCCTTACACCCACTTTAAAACCCACAGAGTTAAATATTATCACGGCTACCGCGCACCGCAGACGGTTGTCGTCAGAGAAGTTCATCACAAAAAACATTATAAAACGCACAAGCCAGCCAAACATCACGGACACCATCATCACCATTAAAAAACACAGAAGAGAGCTAAGTAAGCTCTCTTTTTTGTTAAAGTCAATCGCAAAAAAAGCAGCGCAAAGATTAATTATTATATTTGAAGCTATTGTCTTATAAATTTAAAATGATTCCAAAAACTGCTTTCCGAGCGCTATTTATATTACTTTTCTTCCAAGCCAGTTATGGCCAGCAACCGCAGAAACCGAATTCTGGCGAAATATACGAGCAAATTCAAAAACTCAACTTTTTAGGATCTGTTTTGTATGTGGCCGCGCATCCTGATGATGAAAATACCAAGCTGATTTCTTATTTTTCTAATGAAGTAAAAGCCCGAACGGCTTATCTTTCCTTGACTCGCGGTGATGGAGGCCAAAATTTGATCGGTTCAGAACTTCGAGAATTATTAGGCGTTTTAAGAACGCAAGAATTATTGGCTGCCCGAAGAATTGACGGTGGCGAACAGCTTTTTTCGCGTGCCAATGATTTCGGATTTTCAAAAGAACCAAACGAAACTTTTTCTATCTGGAACAAAAATGAAGTCTTGAGCGATGTTGTTGCGGCAATCCGAAAATTTCAGCCCGACGTAATTATCAATCGCTTTGACCACAGAAGTCCAGGAACAACGCACGGACATCATACCGCTTCAGCCATGTTGAGCGTGGAAGCTTTTGACTTGGCCGGAAATAAAAAAAGTTTTCCAGAACAGCTTTCAGAGACTGAAGTTTGGCAGCCGAAACGAATCTTTTTCAATACTTCTTGGTGGTTTTATGGTTCAGAAGAAAAATTTGAAAAAGCGGATAAAAGCAAGATGATTGCTATAAATGCTGGCGTTTATTTCGGATTAAAAGGAAAAAGCAACGGTGAAATTGCTGCGTTAAGTAGAAGCCAGCACAAATGCCAAGGTTTTGGAACTATCGGAACTCGCGGTGACGAGCCAGAATATCTTGAATTTTTAAATGGCGATTTTCCAAAGGATGCAGCTAATTTATTCGAAGGCATAAATACGACTTGGTCGCGTGTAAAAGGTGGCGAAAAAATTGGCGCTATTTTAAATGAAATCGAGAAAAATTTCAACTTTAAAGATCCGTCTGTTCACTTGCCGAAGTTGATGGAAGCATATGCTTTGGTTAATAAATTGGAAGACAAACATTGGAAAAATATCAAAAAGAAAGAACTTGAAAATATAATTATGGCTTCTGCTGGATTATTTTTAGAAGGTATTTCAACAGTTCAAAGTACAAATCCTGGTGGAGAATTCAGCTTGAAAATTGAAGCCGTAAATCGCAGCAATCAAGCAATTGAATTTGTAGATGCCATTTTTATAAATAATCCAGAAAATGGAAAAATTACTGGACAAAAATTAGAAAAAAACAAGTCTTTTAAAGTAGATAAAACATTGAAAATTGCGCCAAACACGCCTTATACTTCGCCTTATTGGCTGAATGACAAAGGAACTTTGGGAATGTATGCCGTGAAAGACAAAGAAATGATCGGCAAACCGGAAAGTAATCGTCTACAATTACAATGGAATTTAAAAATCTGCGGACAAAATTTTCAGATTTTTAAAGACATTGTTTACAAATTCTCTGATCCAGAAAAAGGAGAAATTTATCAGCCTTTTGAGATTTTGCCAGAAGCAACGGCCGTAGTTTTAAACGACGTAACTATTTTTTCTGATTCAAAATCTAAACCTATTTCTATCAAAATTAAAGCTGGAAAAGCTAATCTAAAAGGAAAAATTAGTCTAAATATTCCGAAAGATTGGAAGGTTTTTCCTTTAGAAATTCCTTTTGAAATCGCAATGAAAAACGATGAAAAGTTAGTTTCTTTTGAAGTTACGCCTCCATCTTTTGAAAACAAAGGAATTATTGCGCCACAAATTACTTTGGAAGGACGAAATTTTACGCAGAAACTAACCACAATTCAATACGATCATATTCCGAAACAAAGTGTTTTAATGCCTTCGGAAGCTTCTGTCGTGAGATTGGACATCAAAAAAGAAGGGCAAAATATTGGTTACGTTGAAGGCGCTGGCGATGAAATTCCGCAGAGTTTAAAACAAATCGGCTATGATGTAAGAATTATAAAACCTGAAGAAATTACAGAAACTTCACTTTCCGAATTTGACGCCATCGTAATGGGAATCAGGGCTTATAACGTAGTTTCTGATCTGCAATTCAAGCAGCGTTATCTTTTGGAATATGTAAAAAATGGCGGAAATCTGATTGTTCAATACAATACTTCCGGCCGAAGAACTTTCAATGTTCCTGATCTTTCGCCTTATGAATTGAATATTTCAAATGACCGCGTGACCGATGAAAATGCTAAAGTTTCGTTTTTAGACGCAACACATCCGGTTTTAAATCATCCTAATAAAATAACTGATGCTGATTTTCAAGGCTGGTTTCAAGAGCGAGGATTGTATTTTCCTGATAAATGGGGAAAAGAATTTACACCAATTTTGGGAATGAAAGATATTGGAGAAACTGAAAAACAAGGAAGCCTTTTGGTAGCAAATTATGGAAAAGGATATTATATTTACACAGGATTGAGCTTTTTTAGAGAATTGCCAGCAGGCGTTCCGGGAGCGTTCAAGCTTTTCACCAACCTGATCTCTATTGGAAAAAAGGATAAATTATAAACTGATGGAAGAAAAAAAAATAAAAACGTGGAAACGGAATTACACTTTAGTTCTGGTCGCCAACTTAGTATATATTCTTGTTTTTTATTTCATAATGCAATATTTTTCATAAATGCAGGCAATTGACTGGATCGTTTTAATTATTACGCTTTTTTTCATCGTTTTTTATGGCGCTTGGAAGACAAAAGGCAGTAAAAATGTGCAAGATTATATTTTAGGAAATAACGAAACGCCTTGGTACACCGTAGGAATTTCGGTTATGGCGACACAAGCCAGCGCCATCACATTTCTCTCAACGCCAGGACAGGCTTTCAATGACGGAATGGGATTTGTGCAGTTTTATTTTGGATTGCCACTGGCGATGATCATTATTTGTATCACTTTTATACCAATATATCACCGCTTAAAAGTATATACGGTTTACGAATTTCTAGAGCAGCGTTTTGACCTAAAAACACGTTCACTTGCGGCTATATTATTTTTGGTGCAAAGAGGATTTTCTACCGGAATTACGATTTACGCTCCCGCGATTATTTTATCTTCAATTTTAGGATGGAATTTAAATCTGATGAATATTGTCATCGGAATTTTAGTGATAATTTATACCATGACGGGAGGAACAAAAGCTGTAAACGTCACGCACAAACAGCAAATGTTCATCATTATGCTAGGAATGTTTATAGCGTTTTTTATCATATTAAATCTGCTTCCAGAGAATGTTTCTTTCAATAATGCGCTTCAAATTGCTGGCGTTAACGACAAGATGAATATTCTAGATTTTTCGCTAGACAAGGAAAAAAGATATACGGTTTGGACTGGCTTGACTGGAGGTTTGTTTTTGGCTCTCTCCTATTTTGGTACAGATCAATCACAAGCACAACGCTATTTATCTGGAAAATCGGTAAAGGAAAGCCAAATGGGATTGGTTTTTAATGCCTTGTTAAAAGTTCCGATGCAGTTTTTTATTCTTTTGGTCGGAATTATGGTGTACGTTTTTTTCCAATTCCAATCTGTTCCAATCAATTTTAATCCGAATAGCAAAGCCAGTATTGAAAAATCAATTTATGCCAATGATTATAAGAAATTAGAGGGTGAATTGGTGGAAATTGCTTCTGAAAAAAAGGAAGTCACTTTGGCTTATGTCAACCAGTTAAATATTGAAACGGACAATAAAGTACTGAAAAACAGAATAATTTCCTTAGGAGAAAAGGAAAAATCATTGCGTGAAAATGCAAAAGTTTTGATCAGTAAAGCCAACAAGAAAAATAAAACTACAGATAGCGATTATGTTTTTATCCATTTTATAATTCACTATTTGCCAAAAGGTTTCATCGGACTTTTATTAGCCGTAATTATTTGTGCCGCAATGTCTTCCACTGCTGCCGGAATTAATTCTCTTGCTTCAACGACTGTTATTGATATCTATAAAAGAAATTTAAAAGAAGAGAAATCGGAAACCCATTATGTACAAGCCTCCAAAGGATTTACGTTGCTTTGGGGAATCATAGCAATATTGTTCGCGTGTTTCGGAACTCTTTTTGAAAACTTAATTCAATTTGTAAATATTATCGGATCAATCTTTTACGGAACTATCTTGGGAATTTTCTTAGTAGCATTTTATGTAAAATATGTAAAAGCACAAGCCGTATTTTGGGCAGCCGTTTTTAGCCAAATTGCCATCTTCGTAATTTACTATTTTGCGATTTACATCTATCCTTCTGGCAAAGAAAAATTAAGCTATTTGTGGCTGAATTTCATCGGAGTAATAATAACGATGATTGTCGCCACGACAATTCAATACATTAGAAATTCAAGCAAATTAAAAGAATCTGTTTAATTTCATCATCCATTTTACAAATAAAAAAGCCGATTGCAATTAACAATCGGCTTTTTTATTAAGCATATTTGGAATTATTTTTTGTTCCATTCAGCGATGCTGTCCTTATTCATTTTCACATAGTCAGCATTGTTTTCTTTTTCAGCACCTGCTAGAGATAATTTTGCAGTTTCAACAGCTCCTTTTTTATCACCTAATTTTGACTGGATCAAAGATTTTTGTCTTAAAATCCAAAATGGCGCATCACCTTTTGATTTCTCCACTGCTTTATTTACCCATGTTAACGCCTTGTTCAAATCACCGTTTGATTGATAGTAATATTGAGCTGCTGCAAAATAATCATTTGCTGAAGGTCCTGATAAAGTAGATTCGATGCTTTCGATGGCAGTTTTTTGCGTTGGAACATCAAATTTTACAGCAACAAGGGTTTTTTCCCAAGAAATTTCCAAACTTCCAGAATCATTGCTGATATTGTTCACTGCAATTGTCAAAGTTTCTACGTTTCTGTTTAAATTTTCAGGCTTTACATTTGTTCTTAAAACCACTTTATTTTCATTCCATTCTGCAGGCAATCCCCAGTTATTAGTGTCTTTGTAAAAAATTACGTCCCAAGAATCTGCTTTTGGAATTGAATACAAACCATAGCTTCCTTTAGGCAAATCTTTTCCTCCGATTTTCACATCTTCGCTGAAAGTTACGATAGTATTTCCGTTTGCACCCGTTCTCCATAATTTTCCAAAAGGAACAAGATCTCCAAAAATGGTTCTTCCTTTCGCACTCGGACGAGAATATTCAATATGCACATCAGTCAATCCAACTACTTGAGTAATATCAGATTTCGGACTTGGAGCTGGTGTTTTCACTTGAGCTTCAGAAGCATAGCACATAAGAAATAAGCCTGCCACAATAATTATTTTTTTCATAAAATTCTTTTTGATTAATTTATTGCGAATTTAATAATTTCAAACATAGTAATGTATGGAAAATTCAAAATATTTTGTTTAACTTATAAATCACACTATTAAACAATTTTGTATTTTTACTATATGAAATTATATTCAATACATACAAAGCAAAAGTTACCAATTTCTTTAGAAGAAGCTTGGAAATTTATTGCTGACCCGAAGAATTTAGAAGTAATTACTCCAAAATCAATGGGTTTTAAAACACTTTCGGGTGATGAAAAAGAAATGTTTGCGGGTCAGATAATTCATTACAAAATCACTCCTTTATTCGGAATTTCGATACAATGGGTAACCGAAATTACGCATGTTCAAGATAAAAAATTCTTCGTGGACGAACAGCGATTTGGTCCGTATAATTTTTGGCATCACAAGCATTTTCTAAAAGAAATTCCAGGTGGCGTTGAAATGGAAGACATTGTGCATTATAAAGTTCCGATGGGAATTTTGGGACAATTGGCTCATCCTTTTTTGGTAAAATCTAAATTGGAAGAAATTTTTGCATTTAGGCAGAAAAAATTAATTGAACTTTTTGGAGAATTTAAATAGACGCAATGAATATATTTTGGTTCCGCAGAGATTTGCGTTTAGACGATAATGCCGGATTATTTCAGGCTTTGTCAGATGATGAAACACTTCCTATTTTTATATTTGATAAAAATATTTTAGAAGATCTTCCAAAAGATGATGCTCGGGTTACTTTTATTTCTGAGTTATTAGAAAAAATTCAAACTGATTTAAAAAAAGAAAAAAAGTCATTAGCTGTTTTTCATGAAGAGCCAGAGAAAGTGTTCCGAAAATTATTAGAAGAGACCAAAATCAAGGCAATTTACACCAATCACGATTATGAGCCTTACGCTAAAAATAGGGATTCCCAAATTGCGAAATTTTTAAAATCTAAAAATATTTCATTCCATACTTTTAAAGACCAAGTGATTTTTGAGAAAGATGAAGTCGTAAAAGATGACGGAAAACCTTATGTGGTTTATACGCCCTATTCTAAAAAATGGAAAGAAAAATTTAGTGATAAATTAATAGAAGATTTTCCTTCGGAGAAAAAGCTAGACAGAATTGCAAATCATAAATATCCCTTTCTGGAATTGAAAGATATCGGGTTTGTAAAATCAAAGATTAAAGTCGAAGCTTTTGATGTTTCTGGAAAAATTATAGAAAATTATAAAGAAACTAGAGATTTTCCAAGCATTGACGGAACTTCCCATTTGAGTCCGCATTTGCGTTTTGGAGCAATTAGCATTCGGAAGATTGTAAAAACAGCCAAGAATTACAAACAAGAAACTTTTTTAAATGAATTAATCTGGAGAGAATTTTTCATGCAGATTTTGTGGCATTTTCCAAATACCGTTACAGAAAGTTTCCGACCAAAATATGACAATATTCAGTGGCGAAATAACGAGACCGAATTTAAAACCTGGTGTGAAGGCAAAACTGGATATCCAATTGTTGATGCCGGAATGCGACAATTAAACGAAACTGGGAACATGCACAATCGAGTCAGAATGGTGGTTGCAAGTTTTTTGTGCAAGCATTTGCTAATCGATTGGCGTTGGGGAGAAGCTTATTTTGCCCAAAAACTTTTAGATTACGAACAATCCAGCAATATTGGAAACTGGCAATGGGCATCTGGAAGCGGTGTCGATGCGGCGCCCTATTTCCGGATTTTCAATCCGAGTGAACAAGTTAAAAAATTTGACAAAGATTTTAAATATATCAAAAAGTGGGTTCCTGAATTTCAAGAAATCTCCTATCAGCCAATTGTCGACCACAAGGAAGCAAGAGAAAGATGCCTGAAAGTTTACAAGGAAGCTGTTGCATAAAAAAAATCCCGATTGGCAATTGCCAATCGGGATTTTTAAATTTATTGATGCCTTATTATTTTTTAATTTTTGCTTTTAAAGCTTTAGCTTCCGCAGTCATTTCTAAATAATTGTACACGTTAAGCAAAGTTTTGCTTACATCTGCATTTTCTGGATCAAGCTCATGCGCTTTTTCAAGATATGGCAAAGTTCCTTTGAAAATTCCTTCTCTTTTTGCCTTTAGCTCGTCGTATCTTTTGTTTTCTTTTGCAGATTGACCTAAGCTGTTCATTTCTTTAACTAACGGTCCATCACTTTCTAATTTTAAAACCGCAAGGTTCAAGTAAGCATTTGTATATTTCGAGTCTAATTCGATTGCTTTTTTGTAGAATTTCTCTGCTTCAGCATTTTCTTTTGCTTGTGCCGAAATAACTCCCAAGTTATAAAACATTGTTGGATCATTTGGTGTTTTTTCAATCACTTGCGTAATTAATTTTTTGTAACCTTCTAAATCGTTAGTCTTCAAGGCCAAATCAGCTTCAGTCATCACCAAAGAAATATCATCTGGATTGGCAACTCTAGCTTCAGAAACCGCCTTTTTTGCAGCAGCGACATCTCCTTTTGAATTGTAAATTAAAGCAATATTTTTATAAATTTCACCCCTTTTTGATGGCTCTATTTCTGTTTTAGGAGTATCGTGCGTACCTAATTTTACAGCTCTGTCTCTTTCTGCCATATTTGCAAAATTTTGGACTTCGTCATTAAGTTTGCTTTTAGCAGTATAAATTGTAGCTTTTCCAGAATAATTAAGTTTTTTCAACTCATCATAATGTTTTAAAGCAACATCGTAATCTGCACCATTTACCGCACTTGAAGCAGCATAAAATAAGTAAACTGTATCTTTTTTATTCAAAAGATAAGTTTGGTATAACTTCTCAGCACCTTGCTTATAGCGTTTTTCTTGATTGTCTTTTACAGCAGAATTTACAAGCTCGCCTTTAACAGAAGTCAAGGAAACTTCAGCTTCCTTTGTATATTTTGATTTATTTGAAGCTTTTTCAACCTCTAATAATTGAGTATACGCTTTAGCTGCATTTAATAAACTGTTGTCAGTGTCTACTTTCTTTTTGGCAAGTTCTAAATTTGCATTTCCTTTTAAGAAATAAAACTGCGCTTTTTGAGAAGCGTCAGCATTTGCAATTAAACCTTCAGCTTTTTCCAAAGTTGCTTTCGCTTCACTTGGATTGTCATTTTTCAAAGCTTTTTCTGCTGCCTTCAACTCGTCTTTTTGGGCAAAAGTTACACCCGAAATTAGAAAAGCTGACGCTAGCAATACATATTTACTCTTCATATTTTTTCTTTTTTAATTTATAAATTACTCTTCAGTATCTTCTTGTTCTTCTGAATCTTCAATTTCTTCGGTTGTTCCTTCAGCAATATCGTCAGAAATTTCAGGATTAGAAATAGCTTCTACATTTAAAACTTCTTCTCCGTCCAAAGTTTCTTCAATAACTGCTTCCTCACGGATAACTTTTGTCACGGCAGCAATCGAATCATTTCCTTTGATGTTGATCAAACGAACTCCTTGTGTTGCTCTTCCCATAACTCTCAAATCAGAAACTTCCATTCTGATAGTCAATCCAGATTTGTTGATAATCATTAAATCGTCAGCATCAGTAACGCTATTGATAGAAATCAAATCTCCAGTTTTTTCAGTAATACTCAATGTTTTCACACCTTTTCCACCTCTGTTTGTAATTCTGTAATCATCTAAAGAAGAACGTTTTCCGTATCCTTTTTCAGAAACAACAAGAATTTCGCTTTCCATATCATTTACAGAAACCATACCAACAACTTCATCTTTGTCATCTCTCAAAGTAATTCCGCGAACTCCAGAAGCGCTTCTTCCCATCGGACGCGTTTTTCCTTCTTCGAAACGAACTAATTTTCCAGATTTTACAGCAATCAAGATTTGGCTTTCACCGTTGGTCAATTTTGCTTCTAATAATTCATCGTCTTCCTTAATAGTAATAGCGGCAATTCCGTTTACTCTTGGACGAGAATATTGTTCTAATAAAGTTTTCTTTACCTGACCTTGTTTTGTAGCCATAATTACATAATGAGAATTGATGTAATCTTGGTTTTTCAAATCTTGAGTACAGATAAAAGCTTTCACTTTGTCGTCGTTTTCAATATTGATCAAGTTTTGGATCGCTCTACCTTTCGAAGTTTTTGAACCTTCCGGAATTTCGTAAACGCGCATCCAGAAACATTTTCCTTTCTGCGTAAAGAACATCATATATTGGTGGTTTGTCGCCACAAATAAATGCTCTAAGAAATCTTGATCTCTTGTTCCAGCACTTTTTTGGCCAACTCCTCCTCTATTTTGAGTTTTGTATTCAGAAAGATTTGTTCTCTTGATATAACCAGCGTGAGAAATTGTAATTACTACGTTTTCGTCAGCAATCAAATCTTCAATACTTACGTCACCGCCAGCATATTCAATTTGAGAACGACGTGCATCGCCATATTTCTCTTTAATTTCGTTTAATTCTTCTTTAATCAAATCCATTCTCATTTCCTTGCTTGCTAGCAATTCTTTCAAATAGTTGATTGTTTTCATGATTTCTTCGTATTCAGCACGCAATTTATCTTGCTCAAGACCAGTTAATTGTCTCAAACGCATTTCAACAATCGCTTTTGCCTGAATTTCAGAAAGCTTGAATCTTTCAATCAATTTTTCTTTCGCCTGATCTGTATTGCTTGAAGAACGAATCAATTGAATTACTTCGTCAATATTATCTGAAGCAATAATCAATCCTTCTAAAATGTGTGCCCTTTCTTCCGCTTTGCGCAATTCATATTGTGCTCTACGAACCACAACTTCATGACGGTGTTCTACAAAATAGTGAATCAATTCTTTCAGATTCAACATTTGCGGTCTTCCTTTCACCAAAGCAATGTTGTTCACGCTGAAAGAAGACTGCAACTGTGTAAACTTGTATAAGGTATTCAAAACTACGTTTGGAACTGCGTCACGTCTCAAGATATACACGATACGCATACCGTTTCTATCCGATTCGTCACGAATATTCGAAATACCGTCGATTTTCTTTTCATTAACCAAATCAGCTGTTTTCTTGATCATATCAGCTTTATTGACTTGGTACGGAATTTCAGTCACGATAATACATTCTCTTCCGTCCACTTCTTCGAAGCCAACTTTAGCACGCATTACGATTCTTCCTCTTCCGGTTTTAAACGCTTCACGAACGCCATCATATCCATAAATAATACCTCCAGTTGGAAAATCTGGAGCTTTAATATGGTTCATCAATTCGTCAATTTCTATATCTTCATTGTCGATATACGCCAAAGTTCCGTCGATAACTTCTGTTAAATTATGTGGCGCCATATTCGTGGCCATACCCACCGCAATTCCAGAAGCACCGTTTACTAATAAAACAGGAACTTTTGTCGGCATTACTTTAGGTTCTTCTAAAGTATCATCAAAGTTCAGCTGGAAATCAACTGTCTCTTTGTCAAGATCTGCCATAATTTCTTCGGAAATCTTGCGCATTCTAGCTTCCGTATAACGCATCGCTGCAGGACTATCGCCATCGACAGATCCAAAGTTACCTTGACCATCCACTAAAAGATAACGCAAACTCCATTCTTGTGCCATACGAACCATCGCGTCATAAACTGACGTATCGCCGTGTGGGTGATATTTACCTAGAACTTCTCCAACAATTCTCGCAGATTTTTTGTGTGCTCTATTAGAAAAAACTCCTAATTCATACATACCATAAAGTACTCTTCTATGTACGGGTTTCAAACCATCTCTAACATCAGGAAGCGCTCTTGATACAATAACCGACATCGAATAATCGATGTAAGATGATTTCATCTCGTCTTCAATGTTAATAGGAATTAACTTTTCTCCTTCAGACATAAGTATTTATATTAAAAAATTATATTCGTTTCAAAACGTGCCAATATACGCATTTCCGAACTTTTATAAGGCAATTTTTAACATAAATTTCAGGGAATTATCAACACATTTCTAGTACCTTTCAGTTGATAATATATTTCCAATTAATTTTTATTTCTGATTATTTTTTTGTCACTTAGCTGTCAGTACTTCTGCCAAGGTATGATTTTTGCAAATACTGAACATAATCATTAAATTTACATTACCAATATTATATAGTATGGATGATAATTTTTCACCAAGAGTAAAAGATGTAATCACTTACAGTAAGGAAGAGGCTTTGCGTTTAGGCCACGACTTTATTGGAACAGAGCATCTGATGTTGGGGATTTTAAGAGATGGAAACGGTAAAGCAATAAATATACTGAACAATTTATCAATAGATTTAGAGCATTTGCGCAGAAAAGTCGAAATATTAAGCCCTGCGAATCCTAATGTTGAAGTTAGCAATGAAAAGAAAAACCTTCATTTGACCCGTCAAGCGGAAAGAGCGCTGAAGACTACCTATCTGGAAGCGAAAGTTTTTCAAAGCCCTTCAATCAGTACAGCGCACCTATTATTGTGCATTTTGAGAAACGAAAACGATCCCACAACCAAGTTGCTGAATAAGATGAAAATCGATTATGACGTAGCTAAAGAACAATACTTAAATATGACACCAAACAGCGAAGAAGAATTTTTGAATGACTTGCCAAAAAATGAGTCGTATAATGACGATTCAGGACAAGATGACAGTTTAAAAGAAGGTGCTTTCAATACGCCAGCAAACAAATCGAACAAGAAATCAAAAACTCCTGTTCTTGATAATTTTGGTAGAGATTTGACTGAAATGGCGGAAGAAGGAAAACTAGATCCTGTTGTTGGACGCGAGAAAGAAATCGAGCGTGTTTCACAGATTTTAAGCCGTAGAAAAAAGAACAATCCACTTTTAATTGGAGAACCCGGAGTTGGTAAATCTGCTATCGCGGAAGGTCTTGCTCTAAGAATTATTCAAAAGAAAGTTTCTCGTATATTATTCAACAAACGCGTGGTAACACTTGATTTGGCAAGCTTAGTTGCCGGAACAAAATACCGCGGTCAGTTTGAAGAACGTATGAAAGCAGTAATGAACGAGCTTGAAAAGAATGACGATATTATTCTTTTCATCGATGAGATTCATACTATTGTTGGCGCTGGTGGAGCAACGGGTTCGCTTGATGCTTCAAATATGTTCAAACCGGCTTTGGCAAGAGGCGAAATCCAATGTATTGGTGCCACGACTCTTGACGAATACAGACAATATATTGAGAAAGACGGCGCTTTAGAAAGACGTTTCCAAAAAGTAATTGTAGAACCAACTTCTGTGGAAGAAACGATTACGATTTTGAACAATATCAAGAACAAATACGAAGACCACCACAACGTAATTTACACTGACGAAGCAATTGAAGCTTGTGTAAAACTAACTGACAGATATATGTCAGAGCGTTTTCTTCCAGACAAAGCGATTGATGCTTTAGACGAAGCCGGATCAAGAGTTCACATTACAAACATTGATGTTCCAAAACAAATCTTGGATTTAGAACGTCAATTGGAAGAGGTTCGCGAACTTAAAAATACTGTTGTCAAAAAGCAGAAATATGAGGAAGCAGCCAAACTTCGTGATGATGAAAAACGCATCGAAAAAGACTTGGCAATCGCACAAGAACAATGGGAAGAAGATTCTAAAAATAACCGTATTCAGGTAACTGAAGACAACGTTGCTGACGTAGTTTCGATGATGTCTGGAATCCCTGTAAATAGAATCGCTCAGACTGAAAGCAATAAATTAGCTAAACTACCAGAACTTATTGAAAATAAAGTTATTGGACAAAAAGAAGCGGTATTAAAAATTGCTCGTTCTATCCAAAGAAATCGTGCCGGATTGAAAGATCCAAATCGCCCAATCGGTTCGTTTATTTTCTTAGGTCAAACCGGTGTCGGTAAAACGCAATTGGCAAAAGTTTTGGCAAAAGAATTGTTCGATTCTGAAGATGCTTTGGTTCGTATCGACATGAGCGAATACATGGAAAAATTTGCAATTTCAAGATTGGTTGGAGCGCCTCCCGGATATGTTGGATACGAAGAAGGCGGTCAATTGACGGAGAAAGTTCGTAGAAAACCATATTGCGTAGTGCTTCTTGACGAGATTGAAAAAGCGCATCCAGATGTTTTCAATATGATGCTTCAGGTTTTAGATGATGGATTTTTGACAGATAGTTTAGGTCGTAAAATCGATTTCAAAAACACGATTATCATTATGACTTCCAATGTTGGAGCGCGTCAATTAAAAGATTTCGGTCAAGGTGTCGGTTTTGGAACGGCTGCAAAAATCTCTCAAACAGATGATAATTCTAAAAGCATTATCGAAAACGCTCTGAAGAAAGCCTTTGCTCCTGAGTTCTTGAACAGAATCGATGACGTAATTGTTTTCAACGCTTTAGAAAAAGAACATATCGATTTGATTATTGAAATTGAATTGAAAAAGTTATATGCAAGAGTTTCTGAATTAGGATATAATTTAGATTTGTCTGCCAAAGCCAAAGCTTTTATTGCTGACAAAGGCTTTGACAAGCAATTTGGAGCTAGACCTTTAAAAAGAGCGATCCAGAAATATGTGGAAGATGCACTTGCTGAAGAGATTATCACTTCAAAAATTATGTCAGGCGACTTAATCTATATGGATTTAGACGAAACTGCTCAAGAACTTACAGTTGATGTAAAAAAAGCAGAGAAACCTACTAACTAAGTAATTTCTCTATAAATAATTACCGCTGATTTACTGATTTATGACGATAGAAATTATCCGAAGAAATCTGTGAATCTGCGGTTTTTTTTAGTTCAAAACTTACCTTAATAATTACATAAAATTAATTTTTGATTCTAAAATAAGTAGTACATTAGTTAATTGTTACAATCAAATAATTATATGTCCGCAAACAAAGTTATCCTTGGAAGTGAAGAATGGTGCTCGTTTCCAGAATTAGGAATTCCAACCATCAAAGCCCGTGTTGATTCTGGCGCAAAAACTTCTGCCCTGCACGCAGTTAACATTTCTCCTTTTGTCAAAGAAGGCGAAAACTGGGTGAAATTTGATATTAATCCCATTCAGAATAATTCCAAAACAATCATCCATTGTGAAGCACGTTTGGTTGATAAACGTATCGTAAAAAGTTCAAGCGGTTTCCGCGAACAGCGCTATGTTATCTCTACTCCTTTAGTTTTTGGAGAGGAAAATTGGGCGATCGAAATGACTTTGACCAATCGAGATTCGATGGGTTTCAGAATGCTTTTGGGTCGTGAAGCAATGAGCGGACGCGTTTTGGTTGATCCAGAACAAAAATACCTACTAGGGCAGCCTACTTCAGAAGAATTAAAATCCTTATATCCAAATTCTGAAAAATCAAAAGATGGATTAAAAATAGCCGTTTTGGCAAGCAATCCCGAGCTTTATTCTAATCGCAGAATCATGGAAGCGGGAGAAATTCGCGGTCACGAAATGCATTTTTTGAATATCAAAGAATGTTATATGAAACTAGACGCCACAAAACCAGAAATTCACTATCGTGGAGGGAAAATTTTAAGCGATTTTGATGCCGTAATTCCTAGAATTCGCCCGAGTATTACTTTTTATGGTTGTGCATTGACAAGACAATTTGAGGCAATGAAAGTTTTCTGCTTGAATTCTGCTTCGGCAATCACCCAATCTCGCGATAAATTATATTCATTGCAATTATTATTGAATCACGGAGTAGATATACCGACAACAGGTTTCGCAAATTCACCTTTAGATACCGACGATTTGATCAAAATGGTTGGCGGATCTCCGCTAATCGTAAAATTATTGGAAGGAACTCAAGGAAAAGGTGTCGTTTTGGCAGAGACTAAAAAAGCAGCAGAATCTGTAATAAATGCTTTCAAAAGCTTAAATGCCAACATATTAGTTCAAGAATTCATCAAAGAAGCTAATGGAAAAGACATTCGCTGTTTTGTAATCGACGGAAAAGTTGTCGCAGCGATTCAAAGAGAAGCTTTGCCAGGAGAATTTAGAGCCAATATTCATTTGGGTGGAACGGCTTCTATCATAAAAGTGACTTCCGAAGAAAAAAGAATTGCGATTAAAGCAGCTAAAGCAATGAATTTGAAAGTTGCCGGAGTTGACATTATTCGTTCATCAAAAGGACCGCTTTTATTAGAAGTAAATTCTTCACCAGGTTTGGAAGGAATCGAAGGCGCGACAAACAAAGACATTGCCGGAGAAATGATCAAGGCAATTGAGAAAAATTTCAAGTGGAAATAATGAATCCTTATCTTGACATAATTCTACGAAGCGTCGCCGTATATTTTTTCATGGTTGTCGCCTTGAGGGTTTTCGGGAAAAAAGAATTATCACAATTAAATACCGCTGACATAATTTTAATTTTGCTGATAAGTAATTCAGTTCAAAATGCAATGGTCGGAAGCGACACGTCACTTTGGGGCGGTTTAGTTGCTGCAGGCGCATTATTTCTGATGAATTTTATTCTTAAGAAATTAATGTTCCGATATAAAGGATTGAATAATTTGCTCCAGCAAAAGCCAGAAATCTTAATTCACAACGGAAAATTAGAGTTTGAAACGTTGGGAAAATTAGGAATAACTTCCGAAGAATTAACTGAAGCCATGCACGAACACGGTGTTGAATTTTTTAAGGATGTAAAACTCGCAATGTTGGAAATTGACGGAAACATCAGTATTATTTCGGGAAGCGAAAATTTAAGGCAATCGCATTATAAAAGAAAACGAAACCACAAATCTTTAGGTGGAATTGACTAAATAAAAAAAGTTGGCCAATCAAGCCAACTTTTTTATTTTAATATCTTGTCATTTACCCACAATCTTGTCTTTCCGAGGAACGAGGAATCTTATCAAGTAACTCAGTTTACAGAGATTCCTCGTTCCTCGGAATGACAAAAATTCGAAGTAATTATCAATTAATTCTGAGCGCTTTCATCAATTTGAAAACTCTTCAAAAATGCAATCGTCTTTTCGATATCATAGTGCAAAATTCGGTCTTCACTAACCAAAGGCACTTCTTCTCTATACGATTTCAAAAACATTTCAATAAAATCGCTCGATTTCAAAGGTTCTCTAAAATGAATAGCCTGAGAAGCATTCATCAATTCTATCGCTAAAATGCGCTCTAAATTATCCATAATTCGCAACGCTTTTGTTGCGCCATTTGCTCCCATGCTCACGTGATCCTCTTGTCCGTTTGACGAAACAATACTATCAATACTTGCTGGAGTTGCCAACTGCTTATTCTGGCTGACAATACTCGCCGCAGTATATTGCGGAATCATAAATCCAGAATTCAAGCCCGGATTATCCACCAAAAAAGCTGGCAAACCTCTCAATCCAGAAATCAATTGGTAGGTTCTTCTTTCAGAAATACTCCCTAATTCTGCCAAAGCAATAGACAAGAAATCCAAAGCCAAAGCCAATGGCTGACCGTGGAAATTTCCGCCAGAAATGATCTGATCGGTTTCAATAAACACATTCGGATTATCAGTAACAGAATTAATTTCAGTTTTAAATACTTTCTTTACATAGTCAATCGTATCTTTCGATGCTCCATGTACTTGCGGAATACATCGGAAAGAATAGGGATCTTGAACGTGTTTCTTTTTTTGCTCAATAATTTCGCTTCCTTCCAAAAATTCTGAAACTCTTTTTGCCGTTATAATTTGCCCTTTATGCGGACGAATATAATGGATCAATTCGTTAAATGGCTCAATTCTTCCATCAAATCCTTCCAGAGAAATGGTTCCGATTAAATCTGCCAAATAGGAATATTTAGTAGCTTTAATTAAAATATGAGCACCGAAAGCATTCATAAATTGCGTTCCGTTTAACAACGCCAAACCTTCTTTCGATTTTAAAGTTATCGGACTCCAGCCAAAATGATTTAAAACTTCAATTGCTTGCTGTTTTTTTCCTTCAAAATAAACCTCGCCTTCACCAATCAATGGCAAAGATAAATGCGCCAACGGAGCCAAATCTCCAGAAGCTCCAAGCGAACCCAATTCATAAACAACCGGATAAACTTCGTTATTATAAAAATCAATCAAACGCTCCACGGTTTCCAATTGAACGCCAGAATAACCATAACTCAAAGATTGAATTTTTAGCAAAAGCATCATTTTTACAATCTCCGAAGAAACTTCAGCGCCTGTCCCGCAAGCGTGCGATTTCATTAGGTTTTCTTGTAATTTGGTAAGATTTTCGTTAGAGATTTTTATGTTGTATAAAGAACCAAAGCCTGTATTTATACCGTAAATCGGTTCTTCATGAGATTCCATTTTTTTATCGAGATAATCGCGACATTTCTGGATATTTACCTTCGCTTCTTCTGATAAAGCCAAAGTTTTATGATGATTTATAATTTCTTCTAAATTTTCAATAGAAAGTAATTCTGCACTTATATAATGTGTATTATCCATATTTGCTCGTAATTATTGGACTCCAAAATTCAGCAAATACTATCAAAAAAGCAACTTTTGTGGATAACATTATGACTTCTTTTTTAGCAAATGTTTATTAATCATCGATTTTACGAATTTAAAAAGCGAATAATTTATAATAATATTGTTAAAATAAAATTATTCGTAAAAGTATTTCTTAATTTTTATTTAATAATGCAAAGTATTACATTTGAAACCAAGATTATAATACTTATGATTCTAGGCAACGGAAATACTACTTCTACATTTACAGCAACTACGGCTGTAACTTCTGTTGCTACAACTACAACCCCTTAGGGGTTTCATTTCAAATATCATCCTATCCTATTTTTTGTTTGCAATAAACAAAAGCAAACGCATTTATCCATTACCAAAAACATCAAAATGAAAGTATTAAAATTTGGAGGTTCCTCTGTGAGTAACGCCAAAAATATCCAACTGGTTATCAATATTTTAGAACAAGAAAAAGAACCTTTGGCAGTTGTAGTTTCAGCCTTTGGAAAAGTAACAGATTTACTTTTAGAAGCTTCAAATCTGGCTTCTTCAAAAGATATAAAATATAAAGAAATTCTTCAGATTATTGAAGAAAGACATATCGAAGCGACTAAAGAATTAATTCCGATTAACGACCAAAGCGCCATTTTAAGCCAAATAAAAAGGATGCTGAATCATCTGGAAACCTTGCTTGATGGTTGTTTTTTACTTGGAGAATTGTCAAATCGTTCTTCGGATGCCATTCTGAGTTTTGGCGAATTGCTTTCCTCTTATATTATTTCTGAAGCTGTAAAGCAGAAAATTTCTAATTCAAGTTTTAAAGACAGCCGGGAATTAATTATCACAAACAAACACTTCGGAAAAGCGGTTGTAGATTTTACAATTACAAATAAATCGATTGCTGATTTTTTCCATAATGATAAATCTCAGATCGTAATTCTTCCTGGATTTATTGCTAATTCTAATGACGGACACACCACAACTTTAGGCCGAGGCGGTTCTGATTATACTGCCGCAATTATCGCTGGAGCAATTGACGCTTCAATTCTAGAAATTTGGACAGATGTCAACGGAATGTTTACGGCAAATCCACGAATCGTAAACCAAGCGCAATCCATCGAGAAAATTACCTATCAAGAAGCAATGGAATTGTCTCATTTTGGAGCGAAAGTGCTTTATCCGCCAACAATTCAGCCAGTTTTAAATAAAAATATCCCAATTTTAATTAAAAATACTTTTGAACCCCAATTGGACGGAACTTTAATTTCTTCGGAAGTTTTTCCAAACGGAAATCCGATTAAAGGAATTACACATATTGAAAATATTTCGCTTTTAACTGTTGAAGGTTCAGGAATTGTGGGCGTTGCAGGTTATTCAAAACGTCTTTTTGAAGTTTTATCCAAAGAAAGTATCAACGTGATTTTCATCACGCAAGCTTCTTCAGAACATTCTATTTGTTTCGGAATTTTAGATTCTGATGCTGAAAACGCTAAAATTGCCATTGATGCTGCTTTTGAATTTGAAATTTCTCAGAAGAAAATTGAGCCGTGTTTGGTTGAAAGTAATCTGTCAATTATTGCGGTTGTTGGTGAAAATATGAAAAATCATCAAGGATTGAGTGGCAAGATGTTCAGTACTTTAGGAAAAAACAACGTCAATATCAGAGCAATTGCTCAAGGTGCTTCTGAACGAAATATTTCTGCCGTAATTATGCAAAAAGATGTCAAAAAAGCATTAAACTCTTTGCATGAAAAATTCTTCGAAGACGATGTGAAACAGTTGAACCTTTTTGTAATGGGCGTTGGAAATGTAGGCGAAAAATTCATTGACCAAATTCACCAACAGCAAAAATATCTCCGAGAAAATCTTCAGATAAATCCAAGAGTTATTGCACTTTCCAACTCCAGAAAAATGCATTTTGATGAGGAGGGAATTACATTAAATGATTGGAAATCTACTTTAGATTCTGGAGAAATTGCCAATAAAGAGGAATTTATTTTAAAGGTAAAATCGCTAAATTTACGCAACAGCGTTTTTGTGGATGTAACTGCAAATCAAGAGGTTTCCCAAACGTACGAACATTATTTGAAACAAAATATTGCTGTGGTGACTTGCAACAAAATTGCTTGTTCTTCTGCTTTTGAAAATTATTTAAATCTAAAGAAATTATCTCGAAAATACAACGCTCCTTTTTTGTTCGAAACCAATGTTGGCGCAGGTTTGCCAATTATTGATACTTTAAAAAACCTAGTTGCTTCGGGTGATAAAGTCAATAAAATCCAAGCGGTTTTATCAGGAAGTTTGAACTTTATCTTCAATAATTTCAACGAAGAAAATTCTTTTTATGATGTTGTAAAACAGGCGCAAAAAGAAGGTTATACGGAACCAGATCCAAAAATTGATTTAAGCGGTGTTGATGTGATGCGAAAGATTTTAATTTTAATCAGAGAAAGCAATTTTGAAATGGAAATTGATGCAATTGAAAACAAATCATTTTTGCCAAAAGAATGCTTAGAAACAAAATCTGTTCAAGATTTCTTTGAATCTTTAAAAACGTACAGCTCACATTTCGAAAATATTTTTGCAGAAGCCAAATCAAAAGATTGCCGTTTGAAATATGTTGCCGAATTTATCGATGGAAAGGCAAATGTCGGCTTACAATTTATCCCAAAAGACCATCCATTTTATAATTTGGAAGGAAAAGACAACATCGTTTTGTTTTACACAAACCGTTATGTTGACCAGCCGTTGCTGATAAAAGGAGCTGGCGCTGGTGCTGAAGTTACAGCTTCCGGGATTTTTGCTGACGTAATTAGAATTGGAAATAATTAGTTTTTTATGGAAGAAATTAAACTTTTTTGTCCCGCAACAATTGCCAATCTCTCCTGCGGATTTGACGTTTTAGGTTTATGCCTTGACAATGTCGGAGACGAAATGATTATCAGAAAAACTTCTGAAAAAGGAATAAAAATCACCAAAATTATTGGAGCAGATTTGCCTTTGGAAACAGAAAAAAATGTTGCCGGAGTTGCAGCTTTGGCAATGATTTCTAATTTAGATTTAGACTTCGGATTTGAAATTGAAATCTATAAAAAAATAAAAGCAGGAAGTGGCATTGGAAGTTCGGCTGCGAGTTCAGCCGGAGCCGTTTTCGGAATAAATGAATTATTAGGAAGACCTTTTGAAACAAAAAATTTGATTCCATTTGCAATGGAAGGTGAAAAATTGGCCAGCGGAAGTGCGCACGCAGACAACGTTGCTCCTGCGCTACTCGGCGGTTTTGTGTTGGTTCGAAGTTATAATCCTTTGGATATTATTAAAATTAAAAGTCCTGACGAATTATATGCAACCGTAATTCATCCGCAAATTGAATTGAAAACTTCAGATGCAAGGTCGGTTTTGAAGCAAAATGTAACGCTGAAAAAAGCAGTTATTCAATGCGGCAATCTCGGTGGTTTGATCAGCGGATTATACACAAATGACTATGATTTGATTGGAAGGTCACTAAATGACGAAATTGTAGAACCATTACGAAGCGTTTTGATTCCGAAATTTGATTTGGTCAAACAACAAGCTATAGAAAACGGAGCTTTAGGTGGCGGAATTTCAGGTTCTGGTCCATCAATTTTTGCCTTGAGCAAAGGAAAAGAAACTGCTGAAAAAGTCGCAAAAGCAATGAGCGAAGTTTATGAAGAAATGAATTTGAAGCATGAAATTCACGTTTCAAGAGTAAATCCAGACGGAATAAAAATATTGTAAAATAACCGCAGATTTGCAGATTTTTAAATTCTTTTTAATCTGCGAATCTGCGGTAAACCTAATCGAGATGAATTATTACAGTTTAAATAAAAATGCGCTAAATGTAAGTTTTCAAGATGCCGTTATTCAAGGATTGGCGCCTGATAAAGGATTATATTTTCCAAAGGATATTTCAAAATTACCACAAAGTTTCTTTGATTCAATCGAAAATTTTTCTAATACAGAAATTGCATTTCAGGTTATTCAGCAATTTATTGGAAATGAGATTCCGGAAGATGAATTACGAAGAATTATATTGGAGACTTTGTCATTTGATTTTCCTTTGGTAAAAGTAGAAGAAAACATTTATTCGTTAGAATTATTTCACGGTCCAACGATGGCTTTTAAAGATGTTGGCGCAAGATTTATGTCTAGATGTTTGGCCTATTTCAATAAAGGAAAAGACCATAAAAACACGGTTTTAGTCGCAACTTCTGGTGACACTGGCGGTGCAGTCGCCAGCGGTTTCCTTGGCGTAAAAGGTGTGGAAGTCGTAATCTTGTATCCGAGTGGAAAAGTCAGCGATATTCAGGAAAAGCAATTGACTACGTTGGGACAAAATATTACAGCTCTGGAAGTTGACGGCGTTTTTGATGATTGTCAAGATATGGTCAAAAAAGCTTTTTTGGAAGAAGAGCTAAAATATAAAAATTTGACTTCGGCCAATTCGATTAATATTGCGAGATGGTTGCCACAGATGTTTTACTTTTTCTTTGCCTACAAAGAATTAAAAAAAGAAAATAAGCAGTTGGTGATTTCTTGCCCAAGCGGGAATTTTGGAAATATTTGTGCTGGAATTTTGGCGAAGAAATTAGGTTTGCCAATCGAACATTTTGTAGCTTCCACCAATATAAACGACACTGTTCCAGAATTTTTGAAAACTGGAAAATACAATCCAAAACCTTCAAAAGCAACAATTTCAAATGCGATGGATGTTGGAAATCCGAGTAATTTTATTCGAATTCAAGAGCTTTATGATAATGATTTGAATAATTTTAAAAGTAATTTTTCTTCGTATTCTTTTTCCGATGAAGAAACCGAGAAAGCAATTTTGGAAATTTATAAAAAGTCAAATTATATTGCAGAACCTCACGGAGCTGTCGGCTATTTAGGATTGAAAAAAGAATTAGAAAATAAGCCAAATTCTATCGGAATATTTTTAGAAACTGCGCATCCGATTAAATTTTCAGATTCGGTTGAAGCCATTCTTTCTGTAAAACTTCAGATTCCAAAACAGATTGAAAGCGTTTTGGATAAACAGAAAAAAAGCTTAAAAATCAAGAATTATGAAGATTTGAAAAATTTTCTATTATTATAAAAATAAACTTACATTTTTTATAACTTTACGGAAACAATATTCATTATCAATCTAGTAGGAATGGAAAATGGAATTCATATCAAAAAAATAATCAAGTTTTTACAGGAAATCGGAATTCAGGTAGTTGAAAAAGAATTACCTGAATCTACTTTTTTACCTGGATTAACAATTGAAAATGATCAAATTATTGTCGATTATGCAAAACTTAAATATCCGGGAGATATTTTGCATGAAGCCGGACACATTGCAGTGACTTCTCCAAATGATAGAAAACTGATTGGTACTGAGAAAATGCCTTCTGAATGGCCAACTCAAGGTGATGAAATCGCTTCAATATTATGGTCTTTTGCTGCGCTTTCTCATTTGAACTTAGATCCAAATTTTGTTTTTCACTCTGATGGCTATCGAAATAGTTCTGAATGGTATATTAAAAATTTTACAACAGGAAATTATATGGGTTTGCCTCTTTTGCAATGGCTAAAAATGGCTTATCCAAATGATAAAATTTTAGAAAATGAAAAATTAGCTTTTCCAGCCATGCAAAATTGGCTGCGACCTGATTAATCAAGCAAAGCGCTTCATTTTTTTCAATTATTGGAGTATATTCGTGTTTTATTTTATCAATGCAAAACAATTTATTAGAAACTCCAATCGAATATCTAAAAGGTGTTGGTCCGGCACGTGGCGAACTCTTTCGGAAAGAATTGGGCATTTATAAATACAGCGACTTAATCAATTTATATCCAAATAGATACATTGACAGAACTCGATATTATAAAATAAATGAGCTTCAAAATACTACTGCCGAAGTTCAGATTGTTGGAAGAATTATTCATATAAAAACCGTCGAGCAAAAAAAAGGAAAACGCCTTGTTGCGACTTTTGTTGACGAAACCGGCGAAATGGAATTGGTTTGGTTTCAAGGCCAGAAATGGATTCGTGAGAATTTAAAAGTCAATACCGTTTATGTGATTTTTGGAAAATGTACTTCTTTCAACAATCAATATAACATGGCGCATCCTGAAATGGAATTGCTTGCTGAACACGAGCAAAACCTGCGTTCTGCAATGCAACCTGTTTATCCTTCGACAGAAAAATTGACGCAAAGAGGCATTTCAAATCGCGTTATAAATAAATTGATGCAGCAGCTTTTTGTGGAAGCGCATTCGTTATTTGTAGAAACTTTGCCTGCTTATCTTTTGGAAGAATTGAAACTGATTCCGAAAAATGTGGCTTTGTTTAATATCCATTTTCCTAAAAGTCAGGATTTGCTGGCGAAAGCACAATTCCGATTGAAATTTGAGGAATTGTTTTACATCCAATTGCAGCTTATTACCAAAAATCTCATCCGAAAAAATAAAATCAAAGGCCATGCTTTTGATAAAGTCGGCCAATATTTTAATGATTTTTACAGCAACCATCTTCCATTTGATTTGACAAATGCGCAAAAAAGAGTGCTGAAAGAAATCAGAAACGACATGGGAAATCCAGCGCAAATGAATCGACTTTTGCAAGGAGATGTTGGTTCTGGAAAAACGATTGTCGCTTTGATGAGCATGCTTTTGGCTTTAGATAACGGGTATCAGGCTTGTCTGATGGCTCCGACTGAAATTCTTGCGAATCAGCATTTTGTTGGTTTAACAGAATTAGCCAAACCATTGAATATCAATATGAAAATACTGACTGGTTCCACTAAAACTGCAGATCGAAGAATCATTCACGAAGAGCTCGAAAATGGAAGCCTTGATATTATTATTGGAACTCACGCTCTATTGGAAGATAAAGTGAAATTCCATAATTTAGGTTTGGCAATTATCGACGAGCAACATCGATTTGGAGTAGAACAGCGGTCAAAACTTTGGAAGAAAAATGAAATTCCGCCACACGTATTGGTGATGACAGCAACACCGATTCCGAGAACTTTGGCAATGAGTTTATATGGAGATTTGGATATTTCTGTAATCGACGAATTGCCTCCTGGAAGAAAACCGATCCAAACTGTGCATCGTTTTGACGGAAACCGACTGAAAGTTTGGAAATTTATAAGAGACGAAATTGAAAAAGGAAGACAGATTTACATCGTTTATCCGCTAATCCAAGAATCTGAAAAAATGGATTACAAAGATTTGATGGATGGTTATGAAAGTATTTCTCGGGATTTTCCTTTGCCAAAATATAGCGTCAGCATTGTTCACGGAAAGATGAAACCTTCTGAAAAAGATTCTGAAATGCAACGATTTTCTCAAGGAAAAACCAATATTATGGTGGCGACGACCGTTATTGAAGTCGGCGTGAACGTTCCGAATGCGAGCGTTATGATTATTGAAAGTGCTGAACGCTTTGGATTGTCACAATTGCATCAGCTTCGTGGTCGGGTTGGCCGTGGCGCTGAACAGAGCTATTGTATTTTAATGACGAGCCACAAATTGAGTAATGACAGCAAAATCAGAATGGAAACGATGACGAGAACCAATGACGGTTTTGAAATTGCCGAAGTAGATTTAAAACTTCGCGGTCCGGGCGACTTAATGGGAAAACAGCAAAGTGGCGTATTAAATTTGAAAATTGCAGATATAGTAAAAGACAAAGAAATTCTGCAATTAGCTAGACATCATGCTATTAAATTATTAAAAGAAGACGCTTCCATGACAAAACCAGAACATTTGCAAATGCGTCAGATTTTCATAGAAATGTCAAAAAAGCAAAATATCTGGAATTATATTAGTTAAGTAAAAGGTAAAAAGGACAGGTTTCAAGGGCAATCTTTGAACAGAACTTAAGCCTTAAACCCTAAACCTAAAACCCTAAAACCAATAGAAATGATTTCATACAATCCAAAAGAATGGTTTTCATTCATATTTAATTTTCATAAAGGTGATACTTTTCGCAAACTTTTCCCTGTGATGATTGGAATCGGTTTGTATTCCGCTGGCGTTGCTTACCTTGAATTGGAATACTGGAAATTATCTTCCGGAAGCCATGTGAAGAATATTACGATTATGCATAGCATGCTTGGTTTTGTAATTTCTTTGCTATTAGTTTTTAGAACGAATACGGCTTATGATCGCTGGTGGGAAGGTCGAAAACTTTGGGGAGCTTTAGTCAATAATAGCAGAAATCTTGCCATAAAACTTGCAGTGATGCTTCAAGAAAAAGAAGATAAAGAATTTTTTAAGCGAATTATTCCCGCTTATGCTTCAGTTTTAAACCTTCATTTAAAGATGGAAAGTATAAGCCACGAGCTTTTTGACGACAAAACTTTATCGCAAGACCATTACAAACACAAACCGAATCAGATTGCAAAAACTATGATGCAAAAGATTAATGAATTGTATTTAGAAAAGAAAATATCTGGCGATCAATTGATAATTTTGAATGCAGAAATACAATCTTTCACAGATATTTGCGGTGCTTGTGAAAGAATTAAAAATACGCCTATTCCCTACTCTTACAGCGCTTTTATCAAGAAGTTCATCTTTACGTATGTATTGAGTTTGCCGTTTGGATATGTTTTTCAATTGGGTTATTATGTAGTTCCTGTCGTAGTTTTTATTTTCTATGTTTTAGCGAGCTTGGAGCTTATTGCAGAAGAAATTGAAGATCCTTTTGGCTATGATCCAAATGATTTGCCTACGAAGAAAATCGCTGAAAATATTCAGAAAAATGTTGAAGAATTGATTTACTAATTCTCAAATTCTATCAAATAAAAAAGCCGGAACTAAATTTAGTTCCGACTTTTTTTTATACTTAAAATATATTAATCTACTCTTGTCAAGCAAATCTCTTTTGGTGCTGTAATTAATAGCGGGAAAGATTCAATTGTAACTGAACTCGAGTCCAAACCAAAGGCTTTTTCCTCTGAAAGTCCCATCTTTTTCAAGATATTATATGAATCTAAAATCCATTTTTCATAAAACGGAAGGTCGTTGTCATAAGAAATAAATTTCTCAATCAAAATAAACCTAAAGTCACCAATAATATTATTTTTATTCAAAGAAGCATAACGGCTTGTAACGTCAACTTCTTTATTTTTCACCATATCTTCAACTACTTTCTTGAACATCAAGCTGATTCTTGGCGCAACTCTAAACCCTAACCTAAAGTCAATTCTAATTACATCATCGTGAATAAATTCATTCACGCGGTATTCCATTGTATAAGGCTCATCGACAACATGAACATGTACAAACCAATAAATATCAGCACGTTTCGGCTGTTTATTTAAGATAGAATACATGATTTTTGACTCAATTTCAGTTCTGTGATCAGCGCTTGTCAAATAAACCAAGTTTGTAGCATATTTTGGTACGCTCAAATCACGGCTCAAATCTTCCAAAACCGGTAAATAATCTGATAATTTTACAAAAACTAAATAACGGTTTCTGATTTTTCTAGCAAAATACCAAGTGAACATCGTGATCATCAGCAAAATAGCAATCATCAAAGTGATATAACCTCCATCAGCAAATTTATGCAAATTGGCAATCAAAAAAGAAATTTCTATGATTGAATAGGTAGAAATCAAGGCTATAATTAAGAACTTATTATATCTTTTTAAAATCATGTAAAAGTTCAATAACGTGGTTGTCATCAACATTGTCATGACAATTGCCAGTCCATATGCTGCTTCCATCCCACTCGAACCTTCTTCTCTAAATTTCCAAACGATAAATATGCATCCTGCCCAAAGCATCCAATTTAAGGATGGAATATACAATTGTCCTTTTAATTCCGTTGGATATTTGATTTTAACTTTTGGCCAAAAATTCAAACGAATAGCTTCATTTATCAAAGTAAAAGAACCGCTAATTAAAGCTTGGCTAGCAACAACAGCTGCCAAAGTCGCAATTCCAATTCCAAAAGGCAGAAACCATTGTGGCATAATTGCATAAAATGGATTTGTAATTCCCATCGATGCAAGAGTTTTGCCTTCGTGAGAAATCAACCACGCGCCTTGACCAAAATAATTCAGCAGAAGCATGATTTTGACAAAAATCCAGCTTACACGAATATTTTCTTTACCACAGTGACCCAAGTCTGAATACAAAGCCTCCGCTCCTGTTGTACATAAAAATACAGCGCCAAGAATCAAAAATCCTTGCTTGTGATTCATTAAAAGTTCGTAGGCATGATAAGGATTAAACGCTGAAAGTACATTCAAATTTGTTCCCAATTGAATACCTCCTAAAATACCCAGCATAGTAAACCAGATGAACATTACAGGACCAAAAAAACGACCAATTAGCTTAGTTCCAAATTGCTGAAGTCCGAATAGAATCGTAATAATTACAATAACAATTGGAATAATTGGAATATCAGGATTGATTACGATTAAACCTTCAATTGCCGAAGAAACAGAAATTGGCGGTGTAATAATTCCATCAGCCAAAAGCGTGCTTCCTCCAATAATTGCTGGAAAAAGCAACCATTTTATCTTCGTTTTTCTAATTAAAGTATAAAGTGAAAAAATTCCACCCTCACCTTTATTATCAGCACGAAGCATAATAATTACATACTTAATCGTAGTCTGCAATGTCAGAGTCCAAAAAATAGCAGAAATCGCTCCAATTATATCTCTTGAATTAATTGGGTCATTCCCAACAATGGCTTTCAAAACATATAACGGCGAAGTTCCGATGTCCCCAAAAATAATTCCTAAAGTAACTAATAATCCTGCAGCAGATAATTTGTGAATATGTTTTCCCACGGAAAGTTTATTTAAAAGAGGACAAAATTACAAATAATTACTTATCCAAATAAAAATCAGGCAAGTATTATTTCAACAAGCTTTTTCGAAAACGATTACTTTCAAAATTTTGAGCCAAACAGCACGATTTTTTTAAATCATTTTCCCGCTGTTCACAAATATCTTTTGTTCTGAACCCCAGAACAAAAGGATATTTTGTGACATCGGGGCTAGTTAAAAACTGCGGGCATTCTTTTTACTTCTGGACCAATATTGCCGATAAACTTTGTCAAAAAAACTTTCAATTTCCAGTAATAATCGCTTCTAAAAATTCTTTAAAAAAATCAAAAAATCCTATCTTTGCAGACTTACAAAAAATAACACCAAAACAGCAATGAGAATTTCATATAATTGGCTTAAACAATTCATCAAAACAGACTGGAAATCAGAAGAAACCGCCGCTTTATTAACCGATTTAGGACTTGAAGTAGAAGGCGTTGACAAATACCAATCCGTTAAAGGTGGACTTGAAGGAATTGTTGTTGGCCATGTTTTGACTTGCGTGCAGCATCCAAATGCCGATCGCTTAAAAGTGACAACCGTGGATTTAGGAACCGGAACTCCAGTTCAAATTGTTTGTGGCGCTTCCAATGTTGCCGCTGGACAAAAAGTGCCTGTTGCCACTATAGGAACTATTTTATATGACAAAGACGGAACTGCTTTTCAAATAAAAAAAGGAAAAATTAGAGACCAAGAAAGCCACGGAATGATTTGTGCCGAAGACGAATTAGGTCTTGGAACAGGTCACGACGGAATCATGGTTCTAGACGAAAAATACGCACCTGGAACTCCAGCTTCAAAAGTTTTCAATATTGAAAATGACGAAGTTTTTGAAATCGGATTGACGCCTAACCGCGCCGATGCAATGAGCCATCTTGGTGTTGCGCGCGATTTAAGAGCCGGAATGCTTCAAAAAAATGTGCATACAGAATTGATTACACCTTCGGTAAGCAATTTCAGAGTTGACAAAAGAACACTGAAGATTGATATTAAAGTCGAAGATTCTAAATTGGCTCCAAGATATTGCGGTGTGACGATTTCTGGAGTTGCGGTAAAAGAATCTCCTGAATGGCTTCAAAACAGACTGAAATCTATTGGATTAACTCCAAAAAACAATATTGTTGACGTTACCAATTATGTCTTGCACGAATTAGGACAGCCACTTCACGCTTTTGATGCTTCGAAAATCAAAGGAAATAAAATTGTGGTAAAAACTGCTGTTGCGGGAACTAAATTTACAACTCTTGATGATGTAGAAAGAACGCTTCACGAAGAAGATTTGATGATTTGCGATGAAAACGGACCAATGTGCATCGCTGGTGTTTTCGGTGGAAAAAACTCTGGAGTTTCTGAAAACACTACAGATATTTTCTTGGAAAGTGCTTATTTCAATCCAGTTTCTGTTAGAAAATCTGCAAAGAGACATACTTTGAGCACTGACGCATCTTTTAGGTTTGAAAGAGGAATTGATCCAACGATCACAGAATATGCTTTAAAACGCGCCGCTTTGCTGATTCAAGAAGTTGCCGGAGGAGAAATTACTTCAGATATTGTTGATATTTATCCAAAGAAAATGGAGGATTTTCCTGTGTTCTTGAATTTCGAAAAAGCAACAAAAATCATCGGTCAAGAATTGCCAAAAGAAACAATCAAGAAGATTTTGGTTTCCTTAGACATTAAAGTAAACAGCGTTTCCGATGCCGGATTAGGCTTGATTATTCCTTCTTATCGCGTTGATGTTCAAAGAGAAATTGACGTTATTGAAGAGATCTTGAGAGTTTATGGATATAATAATATTAATTTTACGAAAAAGTTTAATGCTACAGTTTCAAATGCGGCAAGAACTGAAGATTATAAAGTTCAAAATATCATTGCAACACAGTTAAATTCACAAGGATTTAATGAAATGATGGCGAATTCATTGACAACACCAGAATATGTTCAGTTGTCGGAAATGCTGAAAGAGGAATTCAATGTTTTGATCATGAATCCGCTGAGCAATGATTTGTCAGCAATGAGACAATCTTTATTGTTTTCTGGATTAGAAGCTGTTTCTTACAACATAAATAGAAGAAATTCAGATTTGAAATTATTTGAATTTGGAAAATCATACCATAAAATGCCTTCCGGATTTGACGAAAAGAAACATTTGACTTTGTTTACCACTGGAAATCGTTTAGGTGAAAGCTGGACAACAGCTCAAAAACCATCTGATTTCTTTTTATTCAAAGGCTATGTTTCAGCAATTTTATCAAGACTGGGACTTGAAAAAACAAACAACAGGCCAGTAGAATCTGATGTTTTCGCAGAGGGAATTGCAATTGCAATCGGAAATGATATCGTTGTTGAATTTGGAACAGTTAAAAAATCAATCCTAAAACATTTCGGAATCAAGCAGGAAGTTTTATTTGCCGATTTCAACTGGAATTTAGTTCTGAAATTAATTACGAACAAAATCAAGTTTACTGAAATTCCTAAATACCCTGAAGTTAGAAGAGATTTGGCTTTATTGGTTGATAATTCTGTAGCGTTTGACTCAATTTATAATATTGCCCGCCAGACTGAAAAATCTTTATTGAAAGACATCAATCTTTTTGATGTTTATGAAGGTAAAAACCTTCCGGAGGGCAAGAAATCTTACGCTGTAAGCTTTGTCATCCAAGACAATTCAAAAACTTTGACAGATGCTCAAATCGATAAAATCATGAGCAAGCTCCAAAACAATTTTGCCTCAGAACTTGGTGCAACTTTGAGATAATATAAATTATTTATAAAATAGAAAAATCCCGATAATCTCGGGATTTTTCATTTACTAGTGTAATCAATTTATAATTCTCTTTTTCTCAAAAAAATTATGCTTTTGGAGTCACAACGTGGTCAATCACATGAATCACACCATTAGACTGGTTTACATCTGCAATTGTAACCTTTGCTTTCGCTCCGTTTTCGTCAGTGATATACAGATCTTTTCCTTCCATCCAAGCGGTTAATTTTCCACCTTGAACAGTTGTAAGCACTGCTTTTCCTTTTCCTGCTTTGATTGCTTTGGCAATATCTGTAGAATTCATCTTGCCCGCTACCACATGATACGTCAAAACAGACTGTAACATCTTTTTATTTTCTGGTTTCAATAAAGTTTCTACAGTTCCTTTTGGTAATTTATTGAATGCTTCGTTTGTTGGCGCAAAAACGGTGAATGGCCCTTTTCCTTGTAAAGTTTCAACCAAACCTGCAGCCTTTACAGCAGCAACTAAAGTTGTATGATCTTTTGAATTCATAGCATTTTCAATAATGTTTTTTGAAGGATACATTGCAGCTCCTCCAACCATAACTGTTTTTTCTTTTTGTGCAAAAGCTGATGCGCCAAACAGCATTGTAAATGCAACTAATGCGATTGATAAAATTTTGGTGGTTTTCATAATAGATTTGTTTTTTAAAGTTTATAAAAGCATTTACGCTAATAATTAAAAAACAGTTTTCAAAAATTAGAAATTAACAAAATTTTGGACATAAAAAAAGCCTTGCATCACTGCAAGGCCTTTATTATGTAGAATTTAAAATTTATTTATTTGGAGAAAAAACATTATCAATCCCGTGTAAAATTCCATTTGACTGAATTGCATCGGTAATAATTAATTTTGCTTTGTTTCCATTTTTGTCTGTTAAATACAGACTTCCGTTTTCAAAACTTACAATTAAGATTTCTCCGTTTGCCGTTTTAATTTCTGGAGTTCCTTTGGTTCTCAACAATCTTCCAAAATCAGTTGCATACCATTTTCCACGAATGATATGATAAGCTGCAACATCTTTTGCATGAAACATATTTACGGGCTCAAGCAAGTTATTTATTTTCTCTTTAGAACTGTTTGCCAAAGCTGTATTGGTTGGCGCTAAAATTGTAAATTCCTCATTATTATCTGAAAGCAAATCTTTGAATTCAGCAGCAACAAAAACTTTACCGATAGATGAAAATTCTTTTGAAGCTTCTAAATTCTGAATTATATTTTTAGTAGCATCCATTTTTGCATTTCCAACCGTCATTGATTTTTTTTGCGCAAAAGAAACAACACTTACCAAGAATACGAATGCAACCGCTAGATTTTTTTTAGTTTTCATAATTAATTTTTAAATTATTCCTTGAGAATAAATTCATTTAGTTTCAGGTTTCCAAATTTAAACAAAATTTCTAAACTTAAACATTTAATAACAAAAAAAAGCCTCACATTTCTGCGAGGCTTTTATATTTAGAAAAGATCAGGAATTAGTTTCCTCCTTTTTCCATTTTAGCTTTTAATTCAGCAAGAATATCATTGTTATCTCCTAAAGTAGATGCAGAAGCATTGTTACTGTTTGAAGATGAATTGTTGTTATTCTCAGTTGCAGCTTTCACATTTTTCTCTTCTTCTTCACGGAAGATTGCAGTGTGAGATGCTACTACTCTTTTGAATTCTTTGTTAAACTCGATAACTTTGAAGTCAGCAGTATCGCCTTTTTTCAATTTTTTACCGTCTTCTTTTTCAAGGTGACGAGTTGGAATAAAAGCAACGATATCATCACCGAATTCTACAGTAGCTCCTTTGTCAACGATTTCAGAGATTTCTCCGTTGTGAATAGTTCCTACAGCGAATGAATCCTCATATTTGTCCCAAGGATTAGCAGTAGTTTGTTTGTGACCTAAAGATAATTTACGTCCGTCAACATCTAATTCTAATACTACAACGTCCAATTTTTCACCAACGCTTACAAATTCAGATGGGTGTTTGATTTTCTTAGTCCAAGAAAGGTCAGAAATGTAGATTAATCCATCGATTCCTTCTTCTAATTCTACGAAAACTCCAAAGTTTGTAAAGTTTCTAACAATACCTGTATGTTTAGAACCTACTGGGTATTTAGAAGTGATATCAGTCCATGGATCTTGAGTCAATTGTTTGATACCTAATGACATCTTACGATCGTCTCTGTCTAAAGTCAAGATAACAGCTTCTACTTCATCACCAACTTTTACGAAATCTTGTGCACTTCTCAAGTGAGTTGACCATGACATTTCAGAAACGTGAATCAAACCTTCAACACCTTCAGCAACTTCGATGAAAGCACCGTAATCAGCGATTACAACTACTTTACCTTTTACTTTGTCACCAACTTTCAAGTCAGAGCTCAAAGCATCCCATGGGTGAGCGTTCAATTGTTTCAAACCAAGTTGGATTCTTGTTTTCTCATCATCGAAATCAAGGATTACAACATTTAATTTTTGGTCTAATTCAAGAACTTCACTTGGGTGGTTGATTCTTGACCAAGAAAGGTCAGTAATGTGGATCAATCCATCAACACCACCAAGGTCAATAAACACACCATAAGAAGTAATGTTTTTAACAACACCTTCTAATACTTGTCCTTTTTCTAATTGACCGATGATTTCTTTTTTCTGTACTTCAATATCAGCTTCGATAAGCGCTTTATGAGAAACAACAACGTTTTTGAACTCATGGTTGATTTTTACAACTTTGAATTCCATCATTTTGTTTACATATTGATCGTAATCTCTGATTGGTTTCACGTCGATTTGAGATCCTGGCAAGAAAGCTTCAATACCAAAAACGTCAACGATCATACCACCTTTAGTTCTGCATTTAACGAAACCGTTAACGATTTCTCCTGTTTCATTAGCAGAAATAACTCTGTCCCAAGCTTTGATTGTACGTGCTTTTCTGTGAGAAAGAACCAATTGACCTGTTTTGTCCTCACGAACGTCAATTAATACTTCAACTTTGTCACCCACTTTCAAGTTTGGATTGTAACGGAATTCATTTAAAGAAATAACACCTTCAGATTTAGCGTTGATATCAACGATTGCATCTCTGTCAGTAATTCTAACTACCACACCTTCAACTACTTCTTCTTGGTCAGTTGAGATAAAAGTTTTAGCAACTAATTCCTCAAATTCTTGCAAGTTTTTTTCGTCAACAGCATCAATACCTTCTTGGAAGTTATGCCAGTTAAAGTTCTCTAAAAATTCTGCTTGTGTTTTTGTTTGTTCAGACATTTGTTCTGATAAAAATTTGTATTCTGCATTTCTCTGCGTTTCTTGATGCGATAAGAAAAACAGAAGTTGTTTTACTTAAATATTTGATTCCTGATGGAAACGCTGCTCGCCAAAAGGTTTGCAAAATTAATAATTATTTTTTAATCTGCAAAATATTTTCAGTCCGTATTTTCCATAGGTAAATATTTAAAAATCAAGATATAGTTTTGGCAATATTGTGCTTTTAAAACCTCAAAAAAAATCCCGAGAGGAATAAATCAATCGGGATTTTTTATATCGTATAAATTAATGTCCAATATTAGTAACATCCTTTGGATCATGCTTGTGTTTGAACATCAAAGCAAAAGCAATTGCGATAATCAAAGCGTAGGTTGCAAACGAAAGCCAGATATTGTGCCAGTCTTTTAATAAAATAGCATTGCTGAAAATTCCATCCGCAGAAATTGTAGTTCCATGGCTTTTTACAAATTCTGTCATTATTTCATTTGTAGGCTCCGTTTGAAGATAGGCTGAAAGCTCCGTAGTATTTGAAAATGTTTTTGTAAAAAAACGGTCGATAGCCCAGCCTGAAGTCCAGCTTCCCAAAACAGCACCAAAACCATTTGTCATCATCATAAATAATCCTTGCGCAGAAGAACGATTTTTTGCATCAGTATTTGTTTCTACGAATAAAGAACCTGAAATATTAAAGAAGTCAAATGCCATTCCATAAACGACACAAGACAAAATAATCATCCACAAGCCTGTCGTTGGATCTCCAAAAGCAAATAAACCAAAGCGCAAAACCCACGCAAACATGCTGATCAGCATCACTTGCTTAATTCCGAAACGCTTCAAGAAAAACGGAATTGCCAAAATAAACAAAGTTTCAGAAACCTGAGAAATTGACATAATTATTGTAGAATATTTCGTCACGAAAGAATCAGCATATTTTGGAAAGTGCTTGAATTCATCTAAAAAAACATCGCCATAAGCATTCGTCAACTGAAGCGCTCCTCCTAAAAACATAGAAAAAACAAAAAACAAAGCCATTTTATAATCGGCAAACAACTTAAAAGCTTCTAAACCCAATGTTTCCATCAAAGAAGCATTTTCTTTTGTCAATCTTTGCGGCTTACATTCTGGCAAAGTAAAAGCGTAAAGTCCTAAAATTAAAGCGGCGATTCCTGCAATATAAAACTGGTATTCGGTAGCTTTATTTCCTGTCAAATTTACGATCCACATGGCAACAATGAAACCAATCGTACCAAAAACGCGAATTGGCGGAAAATCTTTGACAACGTCTTTATTTCCTAATTTTAATGCTGTATATGAAATAGAATTGCTCAATGAAATGGTCGGCATGTAAAAGCACATCGCCAAAAGCATGACATATATAAAGGTAGAAGGTGTTGCAACTTGCGGAATATAAAACAAAACTCCAGCATACAAAATATGAAGAATTCCATATAAACGTTCAGCATTTACCCACCTGTCGGCAATAATTCCTGTAAGTGTAGGCATGAATAAGGAAGCTATTCCCATTGTTCCAAACACTAATCCGAATTGAGTTCCTTCCCATTGCTTGGTTCCGAACCAATAATTTGCAATTGTGATCAACCAAGCTCCCCAAACAAAAAATTGAAGAAAGCTCATTGAAATTAACCTATTCTTAATTCCCATAAAATATTTTTAACGCTTTTGTATTGAAAATTTAACAGCCCGTAAATCTACTATTAAAAATGAGATAAACAAAAAATTACAACGTTTTAGCGACTTTGTTTACCAAATCTAAAACTTTGTCAAATTGTTCTTGAATCGAAAGGTGAGAATTATCGATTTCAATGGCGTCATCTGCCTTTACTAATGGAGAATCTTCGCGATGCGTATCAATGTAGTCGCGTTCTTCTACGTTTTTTAAAACTTCTTCATAAGTCACTTCCTGCCCTTTTTCGGTCAATTCATCAAAACGTCTTTTTGCACGAGTTGAAGCGCTTGCAGTCATAAATAATTTTAGTTCGGCATCTTTAAAAACTACGGTTCCGATATCTCTTCCGTCCATGACAATGCCTTTATTTTCGCCCATGTGCTGTTGTTGTTCGACTAATTTTGAACGAACTTCTGAAACTTCAGCAATCCTGCTTACGAAGTTTGAAACTGCCAAAGTACGGATTTCAGTTTCCACATTTTTTTCATTCAGATACATTTCCGCAAAACCCAAATCTGGATTAAAAAGAAACTGAAGCGTCACTTTTGGAAGTTTTTGAATAAGGCTTTCTTTGTCAAAATGGTCTACATCAATGAAATCATGCTGCATCGCATATAAAGTCACGGCGCGGTACATCGCTCCGGTATCTACATAAATATAGCCTAATTCTTTAGCAAGCTGTTTGGCCAGCGTACTTTTTCCGGTGGAAGAAAAGCCATCGATGGCAATAGTAATTTTTTTATCCAAAATATAGTTATTGAAGATTGATCATCAAGCCGAATAAGCTGGTATTTGCCGCAGCGGTATATCGGGAATAGGAATAATCAAATCTAATATTATTAAATCGAAGTCCGAATCCTGCTGAAATTCCTGAGAAATTTCGCTGTTCAACAATACGAAGTTCTTCCGCTCGACGGAAATTATATCCCAGTCGCACAGAAAAACTTTTAGCAGGAAAAAGTTCTGCACCCACAATTACGTGACGCAGCGCATTATTGAAAAAACTCACTTTTTCTTCTACACTTCCGCCATCCAAGGTACCTTCTGCCCTATTTGGATTTGAAAACGCAATATTCCATTCTTGTAAATTTTCTACAGTCAAATGCCAGCGAATCGGAACGTTTTCCATTTCTTGAGAAACTCCGGCCACGATTTCAAATGGCAATTTTTCTCTTGTATCTGCGTAAGGCGTAATCTGGAAACCAATATTTCTCAATGACAATCCAATATTGATATCATTATAATCATCCACATACAAAGCTCCCAAATCAATTGCCGCTCCAAAAGAATTATAACTTTCTAAAGTAGAAGAAATCAACTTTACATTTCCTCCAATATAAATATCTGACCATGGAATATTTCTGGCATAACCGAGAGACAAAGCAATTTCACTACCCGTAAATTCCGCAGTTTCTTGTCCGTTTTCATCATAACCGTCAAATTTTCCGTAATTTACATAGCTAACTCCGGCATGAAAAGTCTCTTTGTGGCGGTCATAAGTATAGGCGTAAGCGGCAGTTCCGTAAGTCACTTCGCCGAAATAACTACCGTAATTTACTGAAAGGTGATTGTCCATTTCTGGATTGATTGTCGCGGGATTAAAAATGGCTTGATTTACATCGTAATCATAGATTGTGACTACCTTTCCGCCCAAAGCCGCTTGTCTTGGAGAAGTTACCAAATTCAGAAATTGATATACATATTTACCGCCAATTTGACTGAAAGTTTCAGTGCAAAAAAGTACGAGAAGAACAATAAACAGCTTCTTAAACATCTAGGGGTTTTTCCTTATTTCTGAATATATAACGCAGATGCGAAGATATTATTTTTTAAAGTAAAAGATAAAACAGAAAAGGCAAAAGTTGAAAATAATTTCACTTTTGCCTTTTCAGATAAAATAATCGGTAAATTTTATAAAACTTTGGCGTTTTTAGCCTTTTGATCAGTGATTGCAATTGCTAAAACTTCGCTCATTTCTTTTACATAGTGAAACGTAAGTCCTTCTAAGTATTCTGGCTTGATTTCGTCAATATCGCGCTTGTTTTCTTGGCAAAGAATCAATTCTCTAATATTAGCTCTTTTGGCAGCCAAGATTTTTTCTTTAATTCCTCCGACAGGAAGCACTCTTCCTCTCAAGGTAATTTCGCCAGTCATAGCAAGGCTTTTCTTGATTTTTCTCTGTAAAAAAGAAGAAACTAACGATGTCAGCATCGCAACTCCGGCACTCGGACCGTCTTTTGGCGTAGCACCTTCTGGAACGTGGATGTGAACATTATAATTTGCGATAACTTCTGGATCGATTCCTAATCTTTCTGCATTTGATTTGATATATTCCAAAGCGATCGTAGCCGATTCTTTCATGACAGTTCCCAAATTTCCGGTCATTGTCATCGTTCCTTTTCCTTTTGAAAGTATGGATTCTATGAATAAAATATCGCCACCGACACTTGTCCAAGCTAAACCTGTCACAACTCCAGCAACGTCGTTGTTTTCATATTTGTCGCGTTCCATTCGAGCCGCGCCAAGTACTTTCACGATGTCTTCATCGGTAACTTTTACGTTGTATTCTTCTTCCATTGCAATTGATTTTGCAGTGTTTCGAACCATTTTCGCAATTTGTTTTTCCAAACCTCTCACGCCAGATTCTCTCGTATAACCAACTGCAATTTTCTCCAATTGTTTTTTTCCAATTGTCAAATCTTTAGAAGTCAATCCGTGTTCTTTCAATTGTTTTGGAAGCAGATGCTGTTTGGCAATTTCCACTTTTTCTTCAATCGTGTAACCTGTCATATTGATCACTTCCATCCTGTCTTTCAAGGCTGGCTGAATCGTTGCCATGTTATTTGAAGTCGCAATGAACATCACTTTTGACAAATCAAATCCCATTTCAAGGAAATTATCATAAAAATCAGAGTTTTGCTCCGGATCTAAAACTTCCAATAAAGCAGAAGATGGATCACCGCTATTGCCGCTAGAAAGCTTGTCAATTTCATCCAATACAAATACTGGATTCGATGTTTTTGCTTTTTTCAAGCTTTGGATAATTCTTCCCGGCATGGCGCCGATATAGGTTTTTCTGTGACCTCGAATTTCCGCTTCGTCACGCAAACCTCCTAATGAGATTCTCACATATTCTCTTCCTAAAGCTTCTGCAACTGATTTTCCAATAGAAGTTTTACCAACTCCTGGAGGTCCGTAAAGACAAAGAATTGGAGATTTCATGTCATTTCTCAATTTCAAAACTGCCAAATGCTCGATCATTCTCTTTTTGACATCCTCTAAGCCGAAATGATCTTTGTCTAATATTTTCTGCGCACGTTTTAAATCAAAATTATCTTTAGAAAATTCATTCCAAGGCAATTCTAAAAACAGTTCTAAGTAATTTCTTTGAATTCCAAAATCTGGCGACTGCGGATTCATTCGCTGCATTTTAGAAAGCTCTTTATCGAAATGATTTTTGGTTTTCTCGTTCCATTTTTTCTTCAAGCCTTTTTGGCGCATTTCGTCAATTTCTTCCTCGTGAGAAACACCGCCCAATTCTTCTTGGATGGTTTTCATCTGCTGGTGCAAGAAATATTCACGTTGTTGCTGGTCTAAATCAAAACGTACTTTAGATTGGATATCATTCTTCAATTCCAATTTTTGCAACTCTACATTCATGAATTTTAAAGTAGCCAAAGCCCTTTCTTTCAAGTCATTGATCTGCAATAAATCTTGCTTTTCTTTAACTGAAAGATTCATGTTTGAAGAAACGAAATTGATCAAGAATGATTTACTTTCAATATTTTTTATAGCAAAAGTAGCTTCCGTTGGAATATTTGGGCTTTCTTTTATGATTTGGATAGCCAAGTCTTTTACAGATTCAATTATAGTTGAAAATTCAGCTTCTTCATTTTCAGGACGATTTTCAGGAACTTCTTTAATCGTAGCTTTTAGATAAGGCTGTTCCGAAGTTACTTCGTCGATTTCAAAGCGCTTTTTTCCTTGTAAAATTACCGTCACATTTCCGTCAGGCATTTTTAAAACACGGAGAATTCTGGCAACAGTTCCCACTTTATTGATTTCATCAGGAGATGGATCTTCATCGTCTTCATTTTTTTGGGAAACCACGCCGATAACTTTTCCGCCGGCATTGGCGTCATTAATCAGCTTTATAGATTTGTCACGCCCAGCCGTAATCGGAATTACAACACCCGGAAATAGAACGGTATTTCGCAGAGGAAGAATTGGCAAATCCAGAGGAAGTTCCTCATTGTTCATTTCCTCTTCGTCTTCGGGGGTTAAAAGCGGGATTAATTCTGAATCGTTATCAAATTCTTGTAGTGACAAGTTGTCAATTGTAAGTATTTTTTGATTTGACATAGTATATTTAAGTCATTTTGTCATTAAACATGGAGCATAAAATTGCTCGAGATAGGCTTTTGGTTGTAAATTACTGAAAATCAAATGAATTTTAAAACATTTTATTTTGCTTTAGATATAAAATCAATCTTTATGCCATAAAAAAATCCCGAATAAACGGGATTTATAGTACATTTTTTAGATTTTAATATTCTACATTAAAAGCGCCTTCTGTAATTTGATAATCAACACCGTCAACAGTTGATTTTGCAGTAAAAGTACCTTTAATTCTAGTAGCTGTTTTTTCAGTAATGGTAACAGTTCCTGTAGTTGCTCTTGCACCAAAATCCTCAGTAGCTAAAGTATAAATAACCTGTACATTGTCAGAATTAGCACCAGTTATAGGATAAGTTCCTGTTGTAACGCTTGATTTTACACTTACAGTAATTTCTTCATCTGCGGCATTAGAGGCTCCAATTGAAATAAATTCTTGCCCTCCGACTTCAGTTTCTACGGTAAAAATATCACTGTCAACAAATTCAGTACCGTTAACTTTTGCGAAAAAAGTATCGCCAGTTGGGTTTGTTGAAGTATATGGCAAATTTGTAAAAACGCCGTTTGTAAATTGTTTAGGTGCAACTGAATCATCATCAAAGTCACTCCAATAACCTGTAAAACGGAATGTCCCCGAGATTGTTTTATTTGTAGTATTTATAGAAGTTATAATTACTGACCCTGTGTCAGCATCCTCATCAGTTGGATGATTTCCCATAAACCCATACTCACTTCCTGCAGGAGAATAAGTTACTAAATTTTTATTCGCTGGATATGTCCCAATTGAAGTTCCTTCCAAAATAAAACCAAAATTTTCTCCATTTGAACGAAAAGCATTTATTATTATAGATCCTCCTGAAATATAAGCAATTGTCGAAGAAGAGGCAAAAGTTTGTCCGTCAAAATCAACTTTAAAAAGGCCTACTTCTGGATCTCCACCTCCTGGGTTTTCTTCTTCTCCTGGATTGAGAACAATGGTGCTGTCAATTGGCTCAATATCTTCACAAGACGTGAAAGTGAAGGCTGTGAAAAGCAGTAAAAAAGTGCCTAAATATTTAATTTTGCTCATTATATTTAATGTTTGGTTAGTTTTAATGCCCAAATATAATTTTTTTTAGGCTTTATCCAATACTTTTTTTGGAACTCTGAATAATAAAAATACTCCGATAATAAAAAATACAGCTAAAAAGATTACTGCATTTCTGATACTTCCTGTAATCTGGTCGATTACTGCAAAAATCCCCATGCCGATAACAATTCCTACTTTTTCTGAAACATCAAAAAAACTAAAGAAAGAAGCCGTATCTTTTGTTTCTGGCAAAAATTTAGAATAAGTCGAGCGTGAAAGTGATTGGATTCCCCCCATAACTAATCCAACAAAGCTGGCTTCAACATAAAATTCAACTGGTGTTTCTACAAAAAAGGCGGAGACACAAAGCACAAGCCAAATACAATTTATAAAAATTAATGTCGGAATATTGCCAAATTTCGAAGCTGCCCTCGAAGTCAAAATAGCACCCAAAACCGCTACAAGCTGAATCAATAAAATACTTGTAATCAATCCGACAGTTTTTTCATTATCAGATCCCCATAAAATTTCTTGTTCTCCAAAATAAGTAGCCACCAACATAAAGGTCTGAACAGCCATACTATAAACGAAAAAACTGTATAGATATTTCTTCAGCCTAAGATTTTCGCCTAATAAATTCCAAACTTTTTTGAGCTCTTTAAAGCCATTAAAAAACACAGCTTTTGTAACTTTATTTCCCGTATTTCCTTTTGGCAAATAGTAGAAAGTATATTGTGCAAATAAAATCCACCAAATTCCTACCGAAACAAAAGAAAAGCGCATGGCTTTCATTGCCTTTTCTCCTTCAGTACCTGTAAAACCAAAAAAATCTGGCTTTAAAACCATTGCTAAATTAAACAGAAGCAAAACCACGCTTCCAATATATCCCATCGAGTAACCTCTGGCGCTTAATTTATCTTGATCTTCAGGAAAAGCTACATCTGGAAGATAAGAATTATAGAAAACAATGCTTCCCCAATAGCCAATCAATCCGAAGAAATAGCAAGTCAGGCTGGTGTAAATACTTTCCAAATCAAACCAATATAATCCGATGCACGAGAAAGCTCCCAAATAGCAAAAGAATTGCATGATGTTTTTTTTATTTCCGGCGTAGTCAACAATTCCAGATAATAAAGGCGAAATTATGGCTACAACCAAGAAAGCGGCAGCTGTTACAAAACTTATCAATGCAGAGCTTTTTATCGTAGTTCCGAAGACATCGATATAATGGCTTCCCTTTATTTTAAAAAGCGCACCATAATAAAGAGGGAATATTGACGAAGCAATAACCAACGTATAAACCGAATTTGCCCAGTCATAGAAGGCCCAGGCATTCATTAATTTTTTATTTCCTTTAGGTAAAGCTGTTTGCATAAATTTGTTTTTATATAAAAAAAGCTGCTCGTTAGAACAGCTTCGAAGATATTATTTTTTATCGAATGTCAAGATTATCTTTTATTTAAATGTAACACCGAATTTTGCAGCATCAGCTTTGGCTTGCGGAATCAAAGCTCTCAAGTTTGCAATTCTCGTCGCATTTGATGGGTGTGTGCTCGTGAATTCAGCAGGTTCATTGCCTCCCGACTGTGCAGCCATTCTTTCCCAAAAAGCTATTGAAGCTTCTGGATTGTAACCTGCAATTGCCATCAAGGTCAGTCCAACTTTGTCTGCTTCGCTTTCGTGGCTTCTGCTGAAAGGCAAAGCAACGCCATATTGCGCAGTTGCGCCATAAGCCTGCATTGCGATCTGCTGTGTAGATTCGCTTTTTCCGCCAGTTGCTGCGCCCACTCCTACAGCGCCTAATTGTGTCAAAACATCAGCGCTCATTCTTTGCTGGCCATGGTTTAATAAAGCGTGCGCAACTTCGTGACCCATTACAACAGCCATTCCTGTTTCATCTTTTGTGATGGGAAGAATTCCTGAGTAAAAAACAATTTTTCCTCCTGGCATGCACCAGGCATTCACTTCTTTGCTGTCTACCAATTTATATTCCCATTGATAATCTTTCAAATAACCTGCATATCCATTGGCGTTTAGGTATTTTTCAGCAGCATTTTTAATTTTTGTTCCCACAGTAGTTACGCGTTGCGCATCTGCAGTTCCTGTAATGACTTTATTTTCTTTCAAGAAAGTGCTGTATTGCTGAAAAGCAGATGGCAAAATCTGTGAATCTGGCACTAAAGCCAAGGTACTTTTTCCTGTAAAAGGATTTGTTGCGCACGAATAAATAATTCCGAAAGCAATTATAGGAATCAGTAAATGTCTCTTTTTCATAATTTTGTTTTAGTTTTTGAGATTTTAAACGTAAGATTTAAAGTTTATAGCTTTCTTTTCTTTTGCGAAGAATTTAGCAAACTTTGCGTTTAAATCCGTTCTTACTCAAATTTACTAATTTCCTTTGATATGTATTTCAGTAAAATCCTTATTTATTGTTAAAGTATTGTCAATATCTAAATGCAAATCTTCAATAGCAACGTCTTCATTATCAATTTGTATGCTTTCAATTTTAAACGGCAATCCTAAAAGGTTGATTTTAAATTTAGTATAAGGCGTGAAATATTTTCCTTCTTTGTGCTGCGTCAAAATCAATTCTTTTTCTTTTCCTGTCATTTTAAAAGTACGAAGGCTGAAACGACCTTTTGTATAATCATAACCATCTTGCGCATCTTCATAAACTACTGAAGTTTCCTTTCCATTTTTGTAATAAACTTCCAAAGTAAGCTCGTCAAATTCTAATTCTCCAACATATTGCTGTACAGGATATTTTGGAATAATAGCGCCTTCTTTTACAAAAACCGGAATTTCATCATAAGCTGTGTCGATCCAAATTTCTTTTCCTCCAGAAACCAATTCATTTGTCCAGTAATTGTACCAATTTCCTCTCGGAAGATACATTCTTCGGCCTTTTGAATTAGGTTCTAAAATTGGGCAGACCAAAATCTGGTTCCCAAAAATAAATTCGTCTGTTCTATAATGTGTCTGCGAATCTTCTTGATCATAATAAACCAAAGGCTTCAGCATTGGAATTCCTTCGTCGATATACTGCCAGAACATCGTGTACAAATAAGGAAGCAATTGGTATCTCAAATTGACAAATTTTCTAGTAATATTAACCACTTCTTCATCAAAAGCCCATGGTTCTTGTTCGCCGTGATGTCCTGAAGAATGCGTTCTGCAAAACGGATGAAAAACACCTAATTGAATCCATCTTGCATATAATTCGCCCGTAGGCTGTTCTGCAAAACCGCCAATATCAGAGCCTGTGAAACCCATTCCTGACAATGACATTCTTTGCATTTGGATATTTGCTACCCACAAATGTTCCCAGCTCGCCACGTTGTCGCCAGTCCAAGAAGAAGTGTAGCGTTGCGCGCCAGAATAAGCCGATCTTGTAATAATAAAAGGTCTTTTTGGATAAGAAAAACGCTTCACTCCCTCATAAGTCGCGCGCGCCATTTGCGTTCCATAAATATTGTGCGCTTTTCTGTGACTGCACGGATTTCCGTCATAATCATGGCGAACATCCAATGGAAAAGTCTTAGTCGGAACTTCCATAACAGCCGGTTCGTTCATGTCATTCCAAACTCCTTTTACGCCTATTTCTCCAATTAATTCTTTGAACAATCCAGCCCACCATTCTCTTACGGCAGGATTTGTAAAATCTGGGAAATTGCATTCTCCAGGCCAAACTTTTCCTTTCATATAAGGTCCGTCGGCTCTTTTGCAGAAATAATCATTTTCAATTCCTTCTTGGTAAACCGAATATTCTTTGTCAATTTTTATTCCCGGATCGATGATTACGATGGTTTTAAATCCGTCTTCTGCCAAATCGGCTACCATTTTCTTCGGATCTGGAAAATATTCCTTATTCCAAGTGAAACAGCGAAATCCTTCCATATAATCAATATCCAAATAAATTCCATCGCATGGAATTTGCAATTCACGAAATTTGCTTGCCACTTCCCTAACCTTGCTTTCTGGATAATAGCTCCATTTGCATTGATGGTAACCCAAAGCCCAAAGTGGCGGCAATTCAGGTTTTCCAGTCAAATCGGTGTAAGCCGTGACCACATCCTGCATATTCGGACCGTAGAAAAAATAATAATTCATTTCGCCTCCGTCAGCCCAAAAACTAGTTACGTTTTTTCTTTCTTGTGAAAAATCAAAAAAGCTCCTAAAAGTGTTATCAAAGAAAACTCCGTAAGCATTTTTATCTCTCAAGCCAATATAAAACGGCACCGATTTATACAACGGATCTTGGTCTTTTGCAAAAGCATATTGGTCGGTTGCCCAGTTTTCAAGACGTTTCCCTTTTAAATTCAAATGCGTTGGCTTGTCCCCAAGTCCGTAAAAGCTTTCTCCGTCTTTAGAGATTTTGCTCATTTTTACGACATTGCCACCATATTCATAGATTTCTTCCCAGTGGAAACCCAATTCGTCTTCCAAAATTGCTTTTCCTTCCAAGTCAAAAATAGAATGGCGCAAATCGGCTTTGTGAACGTGGCACTCAATTTTGCTTGTAATTACGTTATAATACTCGGCTTCTTCCACAACTTCAAACTTGTTGAAACCGCGCGAATGATTCTCGTCAATCGCATAAGAAAAGTCATTATTAAAGTAGCCTTTTGTAGTAAATCGAAAGCGAATCAGGCTGTCGCGGAAAACCGTAAGCTTCAAAATCACATTATTTTCAGCATAAAAGCAAACGCTGTCACCTTCTTTTGTAAAATTTATTATTTTCGAAGGATATAAATCTCCTTTATATTCAAGTTCCGTATTTGTAATCATATTTTCTCGTTGTATGGATTGTACCAAACTTACAAAGTTGCTAACGTTTTAGCAATTAATTTGCGATATTTTCACGCAAACGTTATTGTTGATAACTTTAAAGCATTTTAAAAGCTACTAATCCAAAATAAACAATTCAAATTTATTCGTAAAGTTATGATTTAGAGTTTGTTATTTTATCCTAAAAACCAAAACGCCCAATCCCGCCAAATTCAAAACGGTAGAAAATCTTTTTCCGTCCCAAGGAATTTCATCAATTTGTAAATTATTCTGTTCCAAACCGCTTCCGCCATATTTCAAATCATCGCTATTAAAAACTGTTTCCAATTTCCCTGAAGACGAAATTCCGATGCGGTAATTTTCCCTGTAAACTGGCGTCAGATTGCAAACTATAACCAAATTTTCATCCGAATTATTTCCTTTACGGATATAAGAAATCACAGAATTTTCACTGTCGCTATAATTTATCCATTCAAAACCTTCGCCTGAAAATTGCTTTTCAAATAAAGCCGGCTGGTTTTTATACAAAGAATTTAAGTCTGTAATCAAGTTTTTAATTCCCTTGTGAAAATCATAATCAAGCAAATGCCAATCCAAACTCTGCTGAAAATTCCACTCTGCACTTTGCCCAAATTCATCGCCCATAAAAAGCAATTTCGTACCCGGATGCGTAAACATAAAACTGTAAAGCAAGCGCAGATTTGCAAATTTTTGCCATTCGTCGCCTGGCATTCTATTTAAAATAGATAGTTTTCCATAAACCACTTCGTCATGTGAAAGTGGCAACATAAAATTCTCTGAAAAAGCATAATTCAAGCTAAAAGTCAGGTCATTTTGATGGTGTTTTCTATAAATCGGTTCTTTTTTAAAATATTCTAAAGTATCGTTCATCCAGCCCATCATCCATTTCATTCCAAAGCCCAAACCTCCAGCGAATACTGGTCGTGAAACCATTGGAAATGAGGTGCTTTCTTCTGCAATTGTCTGGATTCCGTCAAAACTTCCATAAACTTCCACATTTAATTCTTTGAGGAAACTGATCGTATCTAAATTTTCTCTTCCTCCAAAAATATTTGGCTCCCACTCGCCTTCTTTCCTTGAATAATCCAAATAAAGCATGGAAGCCACAGCATCAACTCTGAGCCCGTCGATGTGGTAATTTTGGAGCCAAAAAACCGCATTTGAAATCAAAAAAGAACGGACTTCATTTCTTCCGTAATTAAAAATCAAGCTTTTCCAATCCGGGTGATAGCCTTTTCGAATGTCTGGATGTTCGTATAAATGCGTACCGTCAAAAAATCCCAAACCGTGTTCATCGCTAGGAAAATGTGATGGAACCCAGTCCAAAATGACGCCAATTCCCGCTTGGTGAAAAGCGTCGACCAGAACCATGAAATCTTCAGGTTTGCCAAAACGCGACGTCGGCGCAAAATATCCGACCAATTGATAACCCCAAGAAGGTTCGTACGGATATTCCATAATCGGCATCAATTCGACGTGGGTAAAGCCAGTTTCTTTTACATAATTCACCAATTCTTCAGACAATTCTGCGTAAGTCAGCGAACGGTTTTCTTCAATTTTCTTTCGCCACGAACCCAAATGCACTTCATAAACAGAATATGGCTTGTCCAAACCGTTAAAATTTTTTCGGTTTTGCATCCAGTTTTCATCTTGCCAATTGTGTTGCAAATCCCAAACTACAGAAGCTGTGTTTGGAGGCGTTTCGCAATAAAAAGCAAACGGATCTGCCTTTTCTGTCTTGATATCGCTGTTGTGCGAATGGATTTTATATTTGTATTTGCTTCCTTTATCAATGCCAGGAATGAAACCTTCCCAGATTCCAGAGCCGTCCCAGCGAACATTTAGGTCGTGCTCGCCTTCCGTCCAATAATTAAAATCTCCGACCACGGAAACTGCTTTTGCAGATGGCGCCCAAACGGCAAAATAAGTGCCGCTTTGTCCGTCGACTTCCGCCAAATGTGCGCCTAATTTTTCATAAAGGCGGAAGTGTTTTCCTGCCTTGAAAAGATTGATATCAAAATCGGTAAAGAGCGAATATGGAATTGTTTTCATAGTTGTTTTTTTGTCCAGCTTAATTGTCTCATGCGCAAACCTGCTTCACTGTCAGTTACTAAATCTTGAAAGCGCTTGTTTCTTGTGGCTTCCAATTTCGCCGACATGACGTAATGCAAGGCTAATTTTTTATAGCCAGCCGGTTGCTGATTAAAGAATTCCCAAGCTTTTTTGTTGGCTTTAAATTGTTTATCAAAATTTTTGTCTAGTTTTTGTTCTTCGTTTTCAAAGGCGTAAATTCCAGATTTGTATTCTTTTCTTTTATTGAAAGCTTCAATTCCGGTTGGAAGCATTAATCCTTTGTCAGTCAGTTCTTTTATTTTTTTAATATTAACGTTACTCCAGATACTGTTTGGCTTTCTGGTTGTAAATCTGATTTGGTAGCTTTCTTCGTCTATTGATTTTCTTACGCTGTCAATCCAACCAAAACACAAGGCTTGGTCAACTGACTCAGACCAAGATACGGTTTCTTTTCCAGTTGATTTTTTATAATAGCCTAAAATTAATTCTTGCTCTGAACGATGGTTTTTTTCAAACCATTTTCGGAGCTCAGATTGTGTTTTGAAGAATATTGGTTTCATGAATTTCTTTTTCTATGCGTTCCCTCGACTGCGCTCGGGATAACAAAATATTTTGCGTCTAAATTATTTTAAAATAATCAAATTATCAGAACTGCTGACTATATACTTTGTCATCCCGAGCGCAGTCGAGGGAACACAAAACTCAGAGATAATTTTTCAGTCAAACCTCTTTTCAAAAAACAGATTTTTATGTTTAATTTATGATTCTTAAATTTAATAAAATTTCGCATAAGTAATAACTTGCATAAAAATTTAGTGATATGTCAGAAAAAAGTACGCAGCATCAGCAATCTTTGAAGATTCCAAAGTCAATTTTGATTACCGCTAAGATATTAGAGCTGACTTCTTCGAAATTGGCAATGAAATTTGCTTCGAAATTGTTTACGAGTCCGATGAAATATAAAATTCCGAAGCGTGAAATTGACATGGACAAAAATGCTGTTCAGGAAAGTTTTTTTTTGGAAAGCGGGAAAGAAGTCGTAGTTTATAATTATGGAGAAGGTGCAAAAAAAGTGCTTTTGGTTCACGGCTGGTCTGGCAGAGGAACGCAGCTGGTGAAAATTGCGGATGAAATGCTGAAACTGGGCTATTCGACGATTAGTTTTGACGCTCCGGGTCATGGAAAAGCGTCGGGAAAAACGAGCAACATGACCGAATTTATTGCTGCTATTTTGGAAATGCAGGCGAAATTTGGACCTTTTGAATATGCAATCGGGCACTCTTTGGGAGGCATGTCTATCTTGAATTCTATAAAAAAAGGATTGAAAATCAAGAAAGCGGTAATCGTTGGAAGCGGTGATATTGTGGAAGATATTATGGATGATTTTATAGAAAAATTAGGCATGAATATTGCCATAAGCAAGAAGATGAAAGCTAGTTTTGAGAAGAAGATTGGCGAAACTATGGACAGTTATTCTGCGTATATAGCTGCGAGGGAAGTTGCCATTCCGGTTTTGATAATTCACGATAATGACGATGCTGATGTTCCGGTAAAAGCGGCGCACAACATCCATGAAAATCTTAAAGACAGTGAATTGATGATTACCAACGGACTGGGACACCGCAAAATCTTGGGCGATGCTAAAGTCATCAAAAAAATTGTTGCATTTTTAAATTAAAAACATGAAAAATATCATTGTACTTTTGATTGCTATTTTTACTTTCACCTCTTGCCAAAGCCAAGAAAAGAAGGAAGTTTCGAGAAAGCAGACCACGACAAAAATTCAAAAAACTGATGCTGAATGGAAGAAAGAATTGACGCCAGAGCAATATGAAGTGCTTCGTAATAAAGGTACGGAAAGGCCTTTTACGGGCGAATATTATGATCATTTTGAAAAAGGGGATTATGTTTGCGCGGCTTGCAACAATGTAATTTTTCATTCCAACATGAAATTTCATTCCGACTGTGGCTGGCCGTCATTCGACCAAGCGATTAAAGGTTCCGTAATTTACAAGGAAGATAACACTTTTGGAATGACACGAACAGAAGTTATGTGTGCAAAATGTGGCGGGCATTTGGGTCACGTTTTTGATGATGGTCCGAAGGAAACTACCGGAAAAAGATTCTGTACTAATTCTGTTTCGATTAAATTTGTTCCTGCTAAAAAATCATAAACTATGAAATATCCAATAAATAAAACTGAAGAAGAGTGGAAAGCTGAATTGGGCTTGGAACGCTATAAAATTTTAAGACAAAAAGGCACAGAATTTCCGCATTCTGGGAAATATAATCTGACTTTTGACAAAGGAACCTACTGCTGTGGCGCTTGTGGCGAACCGCTATTCAATAGCGACTCGAAATTTGACGCGCATTGTGGCTGGCCTTCTTTTGACGAATCGATTCCTGGAAAAGTGGAATATATTAAGGACAGTTCACATGGAATGGTTCGCACTGAGATTTTATGCTCGAATTGCGGCAGCCATTTGGGACACGTTTTTGACGACGGCCCGACGAAAACGGGGCAGCGTTATTGCGTGAATTCGCTTTCTGTAGATTTTAAAGAGTAAAAATCAATTGCTATGGATCTATTCAATGAAAGCACAGATTGGACGAAAGCACTAAAACCTTTGATTGCAAAATATAAAGACGAAAAACATTCTTTGGATTATCAGAATCTTTATCAATTGCTGGTCATGGTCGTGCTTTCTGCGCAAGATAGCGACGCTCATATTAACAAAATTGCTCCAAAGCTATTTGCCGAATTTCCAGATATGAAAGCTTTGGCGAAAGCGGATGAAGATTCACTTTTGCCTTTTGTTGAAGAAGTCCGTTTTCACGGAAATAAAATGAAATGGCTTTTGGAAATTGCTGGAATTGTGAAGGAAGACAAAAATATTCCAGTGACGATGAAGGAATTGACAGCTTTGAAAGGCATTGGCAGAAAATCGGCTAACGTAATCATGCGGGAAGCTGAAGTCAAAGCAGAAGGAATTATGGTTGACCTGCACGTTGTGCGAGTTGCGCCACGATTGGGAATTGCAAAATCTGACAAAGCAGATAAAATTGAGAAGGAAATGATGGAAGTTTTACCGCAATCAATGTGGTCAGAAGTCGGGATGGCGATTTCCTTTTTGGGAAGAGATATTTGCCGGCCGACGAATCCAAAACATGACGAATGCATGCTGAGCAAAGTTTGCGAGTATTGCAAGAAAACAAAAGGCGACTGTTAAGGTAGCCTTTTTTGTTATAATATTTTCACCAAATCTCCTGTTGGAGTGAAGATTGCGGTTAATATTCCGTTGTCTTTTTTGAGAACTAATTTGTATTCTCCTGTCGTTTTGCTTCACATAAAAGCAAAAAAAAATCCTCCAAAAAGGAAGATTAAAAAAAATGGCAAGCGACCTACATCGCACCGCTACAACCGCTTACCCTTGCTGCGTTCCCACCCTGGGGGAGTCTGCAGGAGCTGGTCGTGTAGGACTTGCCGGTGCAAATATACAATCTTTTTATATTTTTGCAAGTAGATTGTTGGTTATAAAATAACGTTGTATATTGGTCATGATTAATCTTACAACAATGAAAAAACATAAGTTATTAGCTTTCATTTTATTAGGAAGCATAATTGTCTCTTGCGGCGACAGTGAAAAAGATAAAAAAAATTTATTTAGCATCGATTCAAGTGCCTTAAAAGCGACTTATCTGCCTCATGAAACGCTTTCTCTTCAATTAAAAAATGAAAAAAGCAAGGCGATTGACTCGATTATTTATTATTTGAATGAAAAAAGAGCCGGCGCGGTTAAGGGAAATTCAAAATTGGATTTTGCTTTGACAGATACTAAATTTGGCTATCAAAACATAAAAGCTTTGGTTTATTTTGAAGGCCAGGATGTGGAAGTTACTGATAAAATTGAAGTGGTTTCTGACGTAAAACCTAAGCTTTTGAAATTTACGATTGTGAATACTTATCCGCATGATGAGACTTCTTACACGCAAGGATTAGAATTTTATAGAGACACTTTATTTGAAGGGACTGGCCAAAGAGGCGCTTCTAAATTGATGAAAACGGATTATAAAACTGGAAAAGCTTATAAATCGGTTAATCTAGAAAATCAATATTTTGGGGAAGGAATTACGATTTTGAATAATAAAGTCTACCAATTGACTTGGCAAGAAAACACTGGTTTCATATACAATGCTGATAATTTGGCAAAAATAAAATCATTTGAATATTTCAAAAAAGTAGAAGGTTGGGGATTCTGCAACGATGGCAAAAGTTTATACCAATCTGACGGAACGGAAAAAATTTGGGTTTTAGATCCAGAAACGATGAAAGAAGTGGATTATGTAAATGTTTATTCAGAAGCGAGCAAAATCAAAGCTGTGAATGAATTAGAATGGGTTGAAGGAAAAATCTATGGAAATGTGTATCAAAAAGATGCGGTGGCCGTAATTAATCCAAAAACTGGCGCCGTGGAAGGAATTTTAGATTTAAGAGAATTAAAGTCTAAAATAAACATGGTAGGCCATGATCCAGGAAATGATGTCTTGAATGGATTGGCTTATAATCCTAAAACTAAGACGCTTTTTGTGACTGGCAAAAAGTGGAATAAAATGTTTGAAATTAAAGTTACTGAATAAATTTTAACTCAATAAATTATAAAAAACCGAGCTGTAACGTTCGGTTTTTTAATTTGTAAAACTTAAATTCGTAATTATAAATTTACAACTATGAAGAAAATTATCTTTTTAATTTTATTTCCATTTTTTTCAAACTTATCAGCAAATGCTCAAAATTTAAATCCAAAAGATTCGATTACATTAAAAAATGTTTCTTACGGAAAATCAGAAGAACAACTAATTGACGTTTTTTTACCAGCGAATAGAAATTCTAAAACTAAAACTTTTGTTTTGCTTCACGGCGGCGGCTGGCAAAAAGGCTCAAAATCTAAGATGGATTATATGGTTCGAAATTTGAAAAATGAATTTCCAAACTATGCTATCATCAATGTGAATTATAGATTGGCAACGGCTGAAAGCCCAGCATTTCCAAAACAAATTGATGACATTACAGCCGTTTTTGAACATTTGAAAACAAATGAATCAAATTATAAAATTTCTAAAGATTTTGCCTTTATCGGAAGCAGCGCCGGTGCTCATTTAGCTTTGCTTTATGGGTATGGATTTGACAAAAACAATAACGTAAAAGCAATTTGTGATATTATCGGGCCTGTTGATTTCACAGATCCTTCTTATACTTTGAATCCTAAATTTGATGTTTCGCAACTTAAAAATCTTGTGGGAGGAGAAACAACTTATGCAAAAAATCCAGATATTTATGTGAAAGTGAGCCCTGCTCATTATGTATCAAAAAAATCTCCGAAAACAATTATGTTTTATGGAGAAGTTGATCCATTGGTTCCAAAAACACAAGGACCTATTCTGAAAGAAAAGCTAGATAAAAGCAAAGTTTATAACGAATTATATCTTTATCCAAGCGAAGGCCACGGCCGATGGAGCAAAGGAACTACAAAAGACATCCAGAAAAAAATATATGATTTCTTTAGAAACAATTTTTAAATAAAAAACCGAGCAAATTGCTCGGTTTTTTATTATGCTTATTTCTTTTTCTTTGCAGGAGTTTTTGCTGTTGAACTAGCTAAACTTGTCGTTTTTCCTTCCACATATTTTTTATCGGTGGCATTAAATGCAAAAGTATTCTGCTGTGTTTTATTTTTCTGCTGAATGTCGCCTTCAGGTGTCAAGATGAATTCAAAGCCTTCCCTCCTAACCCTTTCTTGTGTTTCTGAAGCATTCTTTAGCCTATCTAAGAAAACTTTTTCAGTAATATTTGTTGTCGATTGTTGGTTTGAAAAAAGTTTAGTTTTGGTAGAAACATCATAAACTTCTGAAAATAACGTAGTTTTTATTTCAGTTTTCAAATCAGTTTTGGTTGCAGTTTCCTCTGTCCAAGTTAAAAGATATAATGGTATTCCTTTTGCATTAAATGGTTTGATGGCACAATCTTTTGGCAAGCTGTTTGCATCGACAGTTTTAATTCCAATAGTATCTTTTGTGGTTTTGTTATTAATAAATAAGAAGAAATTTCCTTTTATAATTTCTGCAGTAAGATTATCGGCTTTCGCCAAAGCAGTTGATGCAGATTTTGCTGGAGCTTTTCCTTTGGCTTTCTTTTTTTGTCCATAAGAAATCGTGGTGCAAAGCAGGATTAAAATTAGAAGGGCGGTCTTTTTCATATAATATTTTTTTTGGAATGCCTAAAATACGAAAAAATTGATAGCGCTTTTGTTAAAGTATGAAACAAAAAAAGCCCTGATATTTCTATCAGGGCTTTTAAAATATAATCTAAAAAGTGATTATTTCACTTCTTCGTAGTCAACATCTTGAACGTTGTCTCCTTGGTCACCTTGCGGTTGTGCATCTTGTGGAGCACCTTGAGCGTCACCTTGCTTGTACATTTCCTCAGAAGCATTTTTCCACGCTTCGTTGATTTTGTCTAAAGCTGGTTGGATCGTAGCCACATCTTGGTTAGCGTGAGCCATTTTCAATTCAGTCAAAGCATATTCGATAGCTGTTTTGTTTCCATCAGATAATTTCTCTCCGAATTCTTTCAATTGACTTTCTGTTTGGAAAATCATGCTGTCAGCTTCGTTCAATTTCTCGATTTTTTCTCTTGCAGCTTTGTCAGAATCAGCATTTGCTTCAGCCTCTTTTTTCATTCTTTCGATTTCTTCTTGAGTCAATCCAGAAGAAGCCTCGATTCTGATATCGTGAGATTTACCAGTTCCTTTGTCAGTTGCAGAAACTTTGATGATACCATTAGCATCAATATCAAAAGTTACTTCAATTTGTGGCACACCTCTACCTGCTGGCGGAATTCCATCAAGGTGGAAACGACCGATAGTTTTGTTATCTGCAGCTAAAGCTCTTTCACCTTGCAAAACGTGGATTTCCACAGATGGCTGGTTGTCAGAAGCTGTTGAGAATACTTGCGATTTTTTTGTTGGGATTGTTGTGTTAGACTCAATTAATTTTGTCAAAACACCACCCATAGTTTCGATACCTAAAGATAAAGGCGTAACGTCTAATAACAATACATCTTTAACATCTCCAGATAAAACTCCACCTTGGATTGCAGCACCAATTGCCACAACTTCATCAGGATTTACTCCTTTTGATGGTTTTTTGTTGAAGAATTTTTCAACTTCTTCTTGGATTCTTGGGATTCTTGTAGAACCTCCAACCAAGATAACTTCGTCAATATCAGTAATTTTCAAACCAGCATCTTTCAACGCTTTTGCTACTGGAGCCATTGAACGTTTTACTAAAGCGTCAGTTAATTGGTCAAATTTAGCTCTTGACAATTTTTTAACCAAGTGTTTTGGTCCTGTTGCAGTAGCTGTAACGTATGGCAAGTTGATTTCAGTTTCTCCTGTAGAAGACAATTCGATTTTTGCTTTTTCAGCAGCTTCTTTCAAACGTTGCAATGACATTGGATCAAGACGCAAATCTAAACCTTCTTCAGCTTTAAATTCATCAGCCAACCAGTCAATGATTGTTTGGTCAAAATCATCTCCACCTAAGTGAGTATCTCCATTTGTAGACAATACTTCAAAAACTCCGTCTCCTAATTCAAGGATAGAAATATCAAAAGTACCACCACCTAAATCGTAAACTGCGATTTTTTGATCCGTACCTTTTTTATCCAAACCGTAAGCTAAAGCAGCTGCTGTTGGCTCGTTGATGATACGCATCACTTTCAAACCAGCGATTTCACCAGCTTCTTTTGTAGCTTGACGTTGCGCATCGTTGAAATAAGCAGGAACAGTAATAACTGCTTCTGTAACTGTTTGACCTAAATAATCTTCAGCTGTTTTCTTCATTTTTTGAAGTGTCATTGCTGATAATTCTTGTGGCGTATAAAGACGTCCGTCGATGTCCACACGTGGCGTATCGTTGTCACCTCTTACAACACTGTAAGGTACATTTTTAGCTTCAGTAGCGCTTTCTGAGAATTTATTTCCCATGAAACGTTTGATAGATGCTACAGTTTTTGTTGGATTGGTCACTGCTTGTCTTTTAGCAGGATCACCAACTTTGATTTCTCCACCTTCAACAAATGCAATTACTGATGGCGTTGTTCTTTTTCCTTCAGCATTAGGAATTACAACTGGTTCGCTTCCTTCCATTACAGAAACGCAAGAGTTTGTTGTTCCTAAGTCAATCCCGATTATCTTACCCATTTTATTTTTATTTTGTTTTTATTCTAAATTTTTTTGAACTCGAATAGTCATTAGACAATCATTGTGCCAAGTCAGAAAATTATTGAAATTGTCAGTTTTTGTAAAAAGTGGCATTTATGAATATGACAAGATGACATTTCAAGAGGGTTTTATTGTTCGAAATATTCAAAACCATCAATAATGTCAAGGTAAACGCCATCAAAACCAGCAGTCAAAATCTTATTCAAATAAGAATCCGAATTTTTATAAATAATATTCTGCCAGTCTTCATTCCAATATTTTACTTTAAAATTCCCCGGCCAGTCTGGATTTTCTGTTGCAATCCAATTTGGTTTTGAAGCATTCCACGAATTTTCCCAATAATAACGGTAGTCTTCTGCCTCGCCAATTGACATATAACAAATTATAATTCGCTTGCCACCATTGGCTTTATTGCGAAGCTGGTTGATTTCGGAAGCCGTAAAAGCTTCGTCGTTTAAAAACAAATCCATAATAATCGCGTCATAATTTGTGGCTGTAACTGCATTTATAAAAGCTGTTTTAGACAAGAAATTTTCTGGATTTACTAAATATAAAAAGTTTTTTGCTTGCGCTAAATTACCCACAACAGAAGCATTTACATCATAAGGAGTTCCGCTTGGAATTACATTCAAGCTTCTCTCTGGAGCTGAAAAGGAGACATAATTATTAGTCGCATTTACTTGATAAGAATTGCTCATTTTGGAAGGCATCGAGCAATAATCTGTTACCAAGATGGTTTTGCCTTTATTCTTTGAAACATTCAAAAATCCTTTTAAATAGTTAGAAACATCTGTCGGAGTTGCCTGATCATCATTATCATAGCCGTAAAACAAATCTTCTTGGCCGTTTCCATCGATTGCATTTAAATAAGCTTGTGAAATTGCGCCGTCAGCTTCTCCATTTTCAGTAACCAATTCGATTCCGTTTTGTGGAATGACTGCGAAACCAGGCTTTATTCCTTTTGCTTTTTGACTTATTCCGATTACAAATTCGCGCATGTCTTGCCTGAAATCTCTATCTTCTAAATTGGAAGAATCGTCCTCTTTATTACAACTCAAGGCAGTAAAAGCAATAAGCAGAAACGCAATTTTTTTCATAGGTATTAGAAGTTTATTAGGATAACGAAAACACAATGATTTTAGTTTGAACATCCAAAAATAAAGAATTGTAGCAAGGAAAATAGTATGCTGCCAAAAGCTTACAAATAAGCTTTAATAAATGATTCTTCCTTGAAAAGATGGTTCTGGATTGTCTTATATATGCCTTAGGTATGCCTTTTATAGAGACTATATATACTTTAAATACGGCACAGACACGCTATGGATGCGCTATGGTTATGAATAATAAAAGATTTAAGGAAGTTCTAGTTTGTTGAATTGGAGACTGAAGTTTTGCTAAAGTAATAAAAAATACTTATTTAAATGTGTTTAATTTTGTTCCTAATTAATCTCTAAATTTCAATAATTCTTAATTATTAGGGACTGTCATCCAATAAATTATGCGCTATATTGAATAATTACATCTAAAATTGCAGAATTAATAATTTTACAACGTTTGCGAACCTCTAAAAAATATATATTTGCACAAACTTGCGTTATAGATTTATGGAAGAATGTATCTCGGTTTTTGATATGCTTAAAATTGGAGTCGGACCTTCGAGTTCCCATACTTTGGGACCTTGGCGTGGTGCTGAACGATTTTTGAATGAACTTCGTGAAGAAAATATTTTAAGCAAGATCATCAGAATTAAAGTCGATTTGTTCGGTTCGCTTTCACTTACCGGAAAAGGTCACGCCACAGATTTGGCCGTGATGCTTGGCTTGACGGGTGCTGATCCTGAATTTATTCCGATTGAGAATATCGATAAAATTATCTCTTCTATAAAGAAAAACAAAGAATTGAATTTGGCTAGCGAAGTTATGATTCCATTTGATATGGAAACAGATATTATCTTCAACAAAAACTTCCTTCCCTTCCACTCTAACGGATTTTCTTTTACAGCTTACACATCCGAAAGCGAGTATGAATCGACATTTTATTCGATTGGCGGCGGTTTTGTAGTAAAAGAAGAACGAGCAAATGCGAAGAAGAAACTAGAAATAAAATGCGCTTTTCCATTCCCAATCCAACGTGCGGATGAGCTTTTAAATTATACAATTCAAGAAAACAAAAGCATTTCAGAAATCGTCTATGAAAATGAAATCTCGATGCGAACGCCTGAAAATGTGCATTCTGAATTGATGCGCGTTTGGCATACGATGCTCGAGTGCATGTACATCGGCTGTCATTCTGAAGGAATTCTTCCTGGAGGCTTGAATGTTCGCCGTCGCGCTTTCGACATGCATCAAAATCTAATTGGTTTAGCCAATTATTCTAATCCGCAAGAATGGTTGGAATGTATTCGAAAAACCGAAGTTAAATTCCGCCAAATACTAAAATGGGTAAGCTGTTTCGCCTTGGCTGTCAATGAAGTAAACGCTGCTTTGGGTAGAGTCGTGACGGCTCCAACCAACGGAAGCGCTGGCGTGATTCCAGCAGTTTTGATGTATTATTTGGTAATTGAAAATCACGATGCCGGCGAAAAAGAAATCAAGCAATTCTTGATGGTTGCAGGAGAAATCGGAAGCATTTTCAAAAAAGGCGCCACAATTTCGGCAGCAATGGGCGGATGCCAGGCAGAAATCGGAGTTTCTTCGGCAATGGCTGCCGCGGCTTTGTGCGAACTTATGGGCGGCAAACCAGCGCAGGTTCTTATGGCCGCAGAAATTGCAATGGAACATCACCTCGGATTGACTTGCGATCCGATTGGCGGTTTGGTTCAGATTCCATGTATTGAAAGAAATACTATGGGCGCTATCAAGGCGATAAATGCGGCAGAATTGGCTTTAGAAACTGATCCTAAAAATGCAAAAGTGCCGCTGGATAAAGTGATAAATACAATGTGGGAAACCGCAAAAGATATGAATACGAAATACAAAGAAACTTCAGAAGGCGGTTTGGCGATCAGCGTGAATATGGCGGATTGTTAGAAAAGGTTCAGGGTTTTGGATATTTAGGTTCAAGGGATTTTGATTGTAAATAAACTTCAAACCCTGATTATTTTAAATGTTATTGATTTGCCAATCGCTGTTTTTCCATATTTGCTGTGTACGCATCTATTGTCTTTCCAAAAAATCCAGAAGAAAAGGTAGAATTATATTCTTTATCCATTTTTCGGTCATATATAAAATAATTTGACGAGCCATAAGAAGCTACCTTATCATTTGTTGCCGCATTGTGAACCGTTGTATGCAGTTTATTATAAGTAAAAGCATATCTGTACACATTGACGTCAGCATATTTTTCAGAATTTGCTTCTGCTAGTGTTGCAAACACATATTTTCCTTTGTAATTTTCTTTAAAGTACTTTTTTAAATACTTGTCCCTGCTTTCGCGATTTTCCAAAATGCAAACAACATAAGAATCATCTTTGCCTAAATCTGGAGGAATTGCATTGTGCTCTACAGTTAAATTTTTATTCGCTTGCCCTTTTGCAATCGGGCCCGCAAGAAAAATACAAGATTGAAACAAGAAAGCTGCCATAACCAGAAGTACTATTTTTTTCATATAAAAGTTATTTTAATTGAATGCAATGATATGGAATTGTCAGAAAAATAGCAATTTAAATTCAAGTTATAATTGCAAATAAATATTCTTTCAAATGAATCATCAATGCTGCAAAACACTAATTTTGCATAAAAATTCCTGCTTTGAAAAAAATCCTGATTATTGACGACGAAGAAAAACTGCGCAGCCTTATGGCGCGAATTATTGGTTTGGAAGGCTTTGAAGTAATTCAAGCGGGCGATTGCAAATCAGGATTAAAAAAATTAGAACAGCATTCTTTTGATGTCGTGCTTTGCGATGTAAAACTTCCGGATGGAAACGGTGTAGATTTGACAGCTAGTATTAAAGAGAAATATCCTCAGACAGAAATAATACTTTTAACTGCTTACGGAAATATTCCGGATGGCGTTCAGGCTATAAAAAACGGCGCTTTTGATTATATCGTAAAAGGCGACGACAACAATAAAATCATTCCGCTGCTTCACAGAGCGATTGAAAAAGGCGGTCTCACACAGCGAATTGCACAGCTTGAAGCAAAATTGGAAACCAAATTTTCTTTTGACGGAATTATTGGAACTTCCAAAAACTTACAGCAAGCAATAGAATTAGCAAAAAAAGTCTCCGTAACAGATACAACGGTTTTACTAACTGGCGAAACTGGAACCGGGAAGGAAGTTTTTGCCGCAGCAATCCATCAATCAAGCTTGCGAAAAGATCAAAGTTTTGTGGCGATAAACTGTTCTGCTTTCAGCCACGATTTATTGGAAAGTGAAATGTTTGGCCATATTGCAGGTTCTTTTACAGGCGCTTCAAAAGATAAAAAAGGTTTGTTTGAAGAAGCCAATAACGGAACTATTTTTCTAGACGAAGTTGGAGAAATGGCTTTAGATTTACAAGCAAAATTACTCCGAGTAATTGAAAACGGAGAATATATCAAAGTTGGAGAAAGCAAGCCGACAAAAGTAAACGTTCGAATTATTGCTGCAACGAATAGAGATTTGGCTAAAGAAATTGAGCTTGGCCATTTCCGCCAGGATTTATTTTACCGACTTTCTGTTTTCCAAATCCAATTGCCGGTTTTGCGGGAACGCATTATCGATATTGAACCTTTGGCAAAATATTTCCTGAATTTCTTTGCCTTGAAAACGAATAAGAAAATTAAAAGCTTGTCTGAGGAGTTTGTACAGCTTTTAAAATTGCATACTTGGCCGGGGAATATTCGAGAATTGAAAAATGTTTTGGAAAGAAGCGTGATTTTAGAAACTGAAAATGTATTGACTACAAGCTGTCTTCCTTTGGAAATTCAGAGTCTAAAAGCTGTAGAAACAAATGGTGAAACTCCTGTTCTATCTGCTTTTTCTTTGGCATCCGCAGAAAAAATCCATATTCAGAAAGTCTTGAATTATACGAATCATAATAAAACTGAAACTGCAAAATTGCTGAATATTGCTCTGACTACTTTATATAGAAAATTAGAGGAATATAAAATAAGCTAGGAAATCTGCGAATCTACTGTAAAAAGCAAAAAATCCTATCGTTTTAAAAGTACTGACCCTATCGTTTTGATAGGGTTTTTCTTTTGGCACAAACTCCAAAAAACTTTAAACATAAGAAAACAAACACTTTAGGGAACGTGCCAAAAAACTGGACTCTAATTTGGCATAAGGCTTCGAAAATAACTTAATCATATGAAAACTTTCAATGATAGCCTTATCAAAAAAATGGAACGATTAGCTGAAATAACCATCAGCAGTCTGCAGCTTGGTAAAATTACTCGTGTAAAAAGATGCCTTCAGCTTGCCGAAGAACTACTTGTAAAAGGAAATTCTGAGATGAAAAGCGCGATTACCAACGTGTATTTGTATTCGGTTTCGCACTACATGGAAATCAACAGAATCGCGATCGCAACGCTTTTGCCAATGTCTCTGCACAAAGAATATGTCAAACAAATTAACGCTTCTGGAGTATGATGATCTTGATTTTAACCATTGTCGGGCTTCTTTGTTTTGCCCTTTTTTATGTATCGATTTATTATTTTGATAAAATCTAAAATTATGGTAGCCCTCTTTATTATTGCCCTCGCGGTTTTTTGCTATATCGTTTACGTCCTTTTAAAACCTGAAAAATTTTAAGCTATGAATACAGAAATTTTAGGAGTTATAGCAATGTTTGTCCTTACGCTGCTTTTGGCGATTCCCTTGGGAAAATATATTTCAAATGTTTACTTAGGAAAAAAGACCTTTTTCGACCCAATCTTTAATCCGATTGAGAAAATATTTTTTAAAATAAGCGACATCAATGTTTCCAAAGAAATGAACTGGAAACAGCATTTGGTCGCATTATTATCTTTAAATGTAATTTGGTTTTTCTTGGGAATGATCATTTTGCTTTGCCAAGGCTGGCTTCCTTTAAATCCAGATAATAATCCGAATATGTCGCCTGATTTGGCTTTCAATACTTCGATTTCTTTTTTGGTAAACTGTGATTTACAGCATTATTCAGGTGAATCTGGAGTAAGTTATTTGAGCCAGCTTTATTTGATGTTTTTGCAGTTTGTTTCTGCCGGAATTGGTTTGGCCGCCGGAGCTGTTTTGTTCAACGCTTTAAAGGAAAGAACTACAGAAAACTTAGGCAATTTTTATAATTACTTCATAAAATCTTGTCTTAGAATTTTGTTGCCGATTTCATTGATTGTTGCCGTAATTCTGTTATTTAACGGAACTCCGATGACTTTTGAAGGAAAACAAACGATGACGACTTTGCAAGGCGAAACGGTTCAAGTTTCTACCGGTCCGGTTGCAGCATTTACTGCAATCAAGCACGTTGGAACGAACGGTGGTGGTTTTTTTGGAGCGAATTCTGCACATCCTTTTGAAAATCCGAATTACCTGACTAATATCGTTCAGATGATTGCCCAGATGATTATTCCGTTTGCAATGGTTTTTGCCTTGGGATTTTATCTAAATAGGAAGAAATTGTCGTGGATGATTTTCGGAGTGATGACAATTGGATTTTTAGCCTTGGTAATTCCAACAGTTCATGCAGAAATGAACGGAAATCCAGCAATTACCCAAATGGGAATCGATACATCTTCTGGAGCAACCGAAGGAAAAGAAGTCCGTTTTGGAGCGGTAGCTTCTGGATATTGGAGTATTGCAACCACCGTAATTTCAACGGGGTCAGTAAATTCAATGCACGACAGTGCGATGCCTTTGTCAGGAATGATGCAATTATTGGCCATGATGGTCAGCTGTTTTTATGGAGGTTGCGGCGTCGGAATCTTGAACTTTTATATCTTCATAATTCTTGCGGTTTTCATCAGCGGTTTGATGGTCGGACGAACTCCTGAGTTTTTAGGAAAGAAAATCGAAGCCCGAGAAATGAAAATTGCTATGCTAATTGCGTTGCTTCATCCGTTTTTAATATTGGTTGGAACTGCTTTATCGACTGGCTTTCCTGAACTTGGGGCAAGCACTTTAAATAATCCAGGATTCCACGGATTCAGTGAAATTTTATATGAATTCACTTCTTCTGCAGCAAATAACGGAAGCGGTTTTGAAGGACTTGGCGACAACAATCCATGGTGGAATATTTCAACAGGAATCGTTTTATTATTATCAAGATTCCTTCCAATCATCGGTCCAATTGCCATCGCTGGAATTCTAGCTTCTAAAAAACACATTCCAGAAAGCGCAGGAACTTTAAAAACAGATACGTCAACTTTTGGACTAATGATTTTTGCCGTGATTTTTATTATAGCAGCGCTTTCATTCTTTCCTGCCTTGACATTGGGTCCGATTGCAGAATACTTCACTTTATATTAATCTACTGATTTTCAATATATGAAAACTCAAAATAAATCTTTGTTTCAAAAAGAGCTGATGCTTGAAGCATTTGTGCAATCTTTTCTGAAATTAAATCCGAAAACGCTTTTCCGAAATCCGATTATGTTTACGGTAGAAATCGGGACTGCCGTTATGCTTGCCGTTTGTATTTGGATATTGACTGGTGAAGAATCTCAAGGAAGTTTTGCTTACAACTTCACCGTTTTTATCATTTTATTGTTTACGTTATTGTTTGCCAATTTTGCAGAAGCCATTGCCGAAGCTAGAGGAAAAGCGCAAGCCGACAGCCTGCGAAAAACCAGAGAAGAAACACCAGCCAAGAAAATTTTTCCTGTTGGCGAAATGCGTGTCGATGAGATGCAGATCGTGCCTTCCTCTAGCCTAGTCAAAGGCGATGTTTTTATTTGTGAAGCGGGCGATACGATTCCAACTGATGGTGAAATTATCGAAGGCTTGGCAACGATTGATGAAAGCGCGATTACTGGCGAAAGCGCTCCGGTAATTCGAGAAGCTGGCGGTGACAAAAGCTCGGTAACTGGAGGAACAAAAGTACTTTCTGACAAAATTAAAGTCCAAGTTACAACAGAACCTGGAGAAAGTTTTCTAGATAAAATGATTGCTTTGGTGGAAGGCGCTTCCCGTCAAAAAACACCGAATGAAATCGCTTTGACTATTTTATTGGCAGGATTTACATTAGTGTTTGTAATTGTCTGCGTGACTTTGAAACCTTTTGCTGATTTTGCTCACGTAAATATTACAATTGCGGCATTTATTTCCTTATTTGTATGTTTGATTCCTACAACAATCGGTGGCCTTTTATCTGCTATTGGGATTGCCGGAATGGACAGAGCTTTACGTGCAAACGTAATTACAAAATCTGGAAAAGCGGTGGAAACTGCCGGAGACATTGACGTTTTGCTTTTAGACAAAACCGGAACAATTACGATCGGAAATAGAAAAGCTACTCATTTTTATCCTGCGATTGACGTTGCTGAAAGTGATTTTATTAAAGCTTGCGTACTTTCTTCTTTGGCGGATGAAACTCCTGAAGGAAAGTCGATAATTGAATTGGCTGGAAAAGAAGTTGCAAAAAAGCTTTCTATCGAAGGCGCTACTTTGATCAAATTTACTGCTGAAACCAGAAGCAGCGGCGTGAATCTCCCTAATGGAAAAAAGATTAGTAAAGGTGCTTTTGATTCTATCCGAAAATTAAGCGAGAAAGCAGGAAATCCTTTTCCTCAAGATACTGCTGATAAAGTGACGGAGATTTCGAGCAATGGCGGAACGCCTTTGGTAGTCTCAGAAAATGATATTGTTTTAGGCGTAATTGAATTGCAAGATATCATCAAACCCGGAATTCAGGAACGTTTCGAGAGACTTCGAAAAATGGGCGTCAAAACCGTAATGGTGACCGGAGACAATCCGTTGACAGCCAAATTCATTGCAGAAAAAGCAGGCGTTGACGACTTTATCGCTGAAGCAAAACCTGAAGATAAAATGAATTATATCAAGGAAGAGCAGATGCGTGGCAAGCTTGTCGCAATGATGGGCGACGGAACAAATGACGCACCCGCTTTGGCGCAAGCAGATGTCGGCGTTGCAATGAACAGCGGTACACAAGCGGCAAAAGAAGCCGGAAATATGGTTGATTTAGACAATGATCCTACGAAATTAATTGAGATTGTAGAAATCGGAAAACAGCTTTTAATGACCCGCGGTACGCTGACCACTTTCAGTATTGCCAATGACGTTGCCAAATATTTTGCCATCATTCCTGCCCTATTTATCACTGCCATTCCAGCTTTACAAGGTTTAAACGTGATGCATTTGCACAGTCCGGAAAGTGCGATTTTATCCGCCGTAATTTTTAATGCAATCGTGATTCCGTTTTTGATTCCATTGGCTTTAAAAGGTGTGGCTTACAAACCAATCGGAGCTTCGGCTTTGTTGAGAAGAAACCTTTTGTACTATGGCCTAGGCGGTATAATTGTTCCTTTTATCGGAATAAAATTAATTGATTTACTGGTTACCTTATTTATCTAAATAGCTTAAAAAATGAAAAATATCTTTATATCTCTGAAACTTACGGCTATCTGCATTGTATGTTTTTCAGGACTTTACACAGCAATTGTTTATGGAATTGCACAAGTTTCTCCAAACAGAGGAAAAGGAATTTCCGTAGAACAAAATGGCAAAAAATACTTTAAAAACATCGGGCAATCTTTTACGGATAACAAGTATTTCAATTCTCGTCCGTCCGCTGTGGCTTACAATGCTGCAGGTTCTGGAGGAAGCAACAAAGGCCCGAGCAATCCTGAATATTTAGCAGAAGTGCAGCAACGAATTGATACTTTTTTGATCCAAAATCCTGACGTGAAGAAAAGTGAAATTCCAGCAGACTTGGTTACGGCAAGTGGCAGCGGTTTAGATCCGAATATTTCTGTCGAAGGTGCAAAAGTGCAAATAAAACGCATTGCAAAAGCTCGAAATATAGACGAAAAAGAACTTGAAAACCTAATTGCTTCAAATATCGAAAAACCGCTTTTAGGAGTATTCGGACCAGAAAAAATAAACGTATTGCAGTTAAATCTTGCCTTAGACAATTTAAAATAAACCATTATTTACTATCAATTTCTTATGAAAACAATCAAAACAGTAGCGTTATTACTACTTTCTGCTTGCAGTTTAAATGCGCAAACAGACACAATCAAGAAAAAAATTCCGTTTGAAAACATGGATCTTACTTGGGTAAACGGCCAAAATCGCCAGAAGAATTTTCCTCTGACATTGAAAGATGCTGACGGAGAAACTATCCTGACAGGCGTTACTTATTTAGATACTTATTACAACTATAATTTTGCAAATCCTGCCGACAATACGCAGACAATTTCTTCCACAATTGGCCGTCACAATGAGTTTACGCTAAACTTAGCGAGCGTTGGCCTAGAGACAAATTATAAAAATATAATTGGAAGAGTTTGGCTTCAATTTGGACAAATGGGTTCGATTGTCAATGATTTAGATGGTTCTGTTTATCGTGGCAGAAATACGAATATCAACAATTTGAAGTATGTTCGTGAAGCTGCAGCCGGTTATCATTTTGACAAATGGTATGGGATTAATGTTGAAATGGGGATTTTTATGAGCTACATCGGTCTGGAAAGTTATGTGACGCAAGAAAACTGGAATTACCAACGAAGCATGCTTTGCGACTTCACTCCTTTTTACTTTTCTGGAGCTAGAGTGCAAATTCATCCAACAAAAAATCTTCGTACAGAAATTTGGCTTTTGAACGGCTGGCAGACGTATAACAGTTTTAGCAAAAGTCCTGGTTTGGGAAGTTCTACATATTATCGTCCGAGTGAAGATTTACAACTTGTTGCGAATTTTTACGTAGGTAGAGATACTCAAAATCCAGATACTTTAGGACATCAATCTAACAGAGTTCGTTTTCACCATGACAACAGCATTGTGGCGAGATATTATAAAAATCCTACCTCAAAAGGAATTTCCCAAATGGCCTTCAGCTTGAATTCGCATTATGGATTTCAAAGCAATAACGAAAATAATGACGAATTAAAAGCGTCTCAAAACTTTATGCTTGGAACTTCGTTTGCCAACAGAATCTGGTTCAATAAAAACAAATTGGCTTTGACTTTGCGTGGCGATTACATGACAAATCAATCGGTTGTGAATGGCGTGAATACATCTCCATATTTGGCTTTTACTCCTGCTGTTACCGGCGATATTCCTAATAATTATGACAATGCGCTTGCAAATGGTGAAAAATTAAGATTGTTTCAATTCACTTCGACTTTTGACATTATGCCGAATGATTATGTGACTTTTAGATTGGAATATGGCTACAGAAATTCAAGCATTCCTTACTTCACAAGCTCGCAAGGAACGACTTCGCCAAGCGGATGGACAAACGGCCCGACTGGAGAATTGCCTTGGGCTGCTGAATTGAAAAAAGACGAACACCGAGTTACATTGGCGGTTAATTTTAGATTATAATACGTGGATATCGAAAGAGACAATAATGTAAAGCAGTTTCTAAATCTGATCCAAAAATCAAGAAGAGGAAAGTTTAAAGTCTACATCGGCATGAGTGCCGGTGTGGGCAAAACTTTTCGCATGCTTCAGGAAGCGCATTCTTTATTGAAAAACGGAATCGATATTAAAATCGGCTTCATTGAAACACACAATCGAAAAGAAACGCATGATTTGTTGGAAGGATTGCCAATAATTCCGCGTAGAAAATTATTTTACAAAGGAAAAGAATTGGAAGAAATGGACGTTCAGGCGATTATAAGTCTGCGTCCCGAAGTCGTGATTATCGACGAATTAGCGCACACCAACATCGAGGGAAGCAAGAATGAAAAACGCTGGCAAGATGTGATGGAAATCATCGAAGCGGGAATAAATGTCATCAGCGCCGTGAATATCCAGCATATTGAAAGCCTGAATGAAGAAGTAAAATATATTACCGGAGTTGAAGTCAAAGAACGAATTCCAGACAGTGTTTTGGCACAGGCCGATGAAGTCGTAAATATCGATTTGACAGCTGACGAATTGATTTCCAGATTAAAAGAAGGAAAAATCTACAAAGCCGATAAGATTGAAATGGCTTTAAAAAATTTCTTCAAAAGCGAACATATTCTTCAATTGCGAGAATTATCTTTGAAGGAAGTTGCCAGCCAAGTCGAGCGAAAAGTGGAAATTGAAGTTCCAAAAAATAAGAGCGCGAGACACGAAAAATTTATGGCCTGCATCAGCAGTAATGAAAAAACAGCCAAAAAAGTCATCCGGAAAACGGCACGATTAGCCAATTATTACAACAGCAGCAAATGGTATGTTTTATATGTGCAACTGCCTCATGAAAGTGCTGATAAAATCGCTCTGGACAAACAGCGCCACCTGATTAATAATTTTAAATTGGCCACAGAATTAGGGGCAGAAGTAATTAAAATTGAGCATACAAAAATCGCAAAAGCAATCATTGAACAAGCCGAAAATAAAGGCATTACAACAATTTGCATCGGAAAACCAAGAATGAATCTTTTCAAAATCATTCTTTCCACAAATGTTTTTAAGGAATTATTAAATAAGCTATCTTCGAGTGAAATTGATTTGATCATTTTGAGCTGATAGCTTAATCAAAATAAAAAATGATTAGCAATACCAACATAAAAGAACTATCCTTTAATTTTGCAGTAAAAATTATTGGCGTGTACCAACATATTTCAGAAACAAAAAAAGATTTTTTGCTATCAAAACAGTTGGTAAAAAGTGCGACTTCCATTGGAGCATGCATTAATGAAGCCGTTTTGGGGATATCAAATAAAGATTTCCTGCAGCACATGAACGAGGCTTTGAGGGATTCTCAAGAGACAGAATACTGGCTTCGTCTTTTATACAAAACAAATTATCTGTCAGAAAAAGAATTTAAAAGCATCTATAACGAAAGCGTCGAATTGATAAAAATGCTTTCGTCGATTATTGAAAGTTCAAAAGTAAAACCGCAATTATAAAATATCAGTTTTGAAAATTAAAGCAAAATTAAGACTCGGAATTGGATTATTATTCTCCTTGATTGTAATCCTTGTGGCGCTTGCCGTTAGGCAGGTTCACGTGATTGCTGACGATACTGAAAATATTCTTGTTGCCAATTACAACTCGCTGGATTATTCTCGAAACATGCTGAAAGAGCTTGACAAAATTGAAACTGAAAATCAAAGTTTTGATAATTTCGACAAGTTTTTAAAATTGCAGACTTCAAATATTACTGAAATCGGGGAAACTGAATTGACTCAAAACCTTATGGAAGACGTAAAGGCTTTTGAACAGAATCCGCAAAATAAAATACATACAAGCCAGATCAGAAAAGACCTGAACGACATCATGAAACTCAATATGGATGCTATCCAAAGGAAAAGTATTGTGGCAAAAAACTCTGCAGAAAGTGGTATTTTTTGGATTTCGATTACGGGGCTGACTTGCTTTATAATCGCTTTTACTTTGCTGATAAATCTTCCGAGCGATATCGCAAATCCGATTAGAGATTTGACGGAAAGCATCCGCCAGATTGCAGCTAAAAATTATTCGCAAAGAGTCAATTTTGAAACCAATGATGAGTTTGGAAATCTTGCCAAATCCTTTAATACGATGGCAGAAAAGCTTCAGGAATACAGCGACAGCAATATTGACAAACTGATGATGGAGAAAAAGCGCATCGAGACGTTGATCAATAATATGCGCGATCCGGCAATCGGATTGGATGAAAATGACAAGATTCTTTTTGCCAATGAAGAGGCTTTGAAAATTTCAGGATTAAAAGCTTCAGATATTATTGGAAAACCGGCGAATGAAGTGGCGCTTTCCAATGATTTGGTGCGTTCGCTGCTCCAGCATTTGGTGGATGGAAATATAGAAAAAAATCAGGAAACGCTTAAAATCTACGCCGACAACAAGGAAAGCTATTTTGAAAAACAAGTTGTCCCGATAGTCATTTTGCCTACTGGCGAAGATGAAAAAAAAGAAATCGGTTCGTTTATAATTCTTCGAAATGTAACGGCTTATAAAGAATTAGATTTTGCAAAAACCAACTTTATAGCAATGGTTTCACACGAATTTAAAACGCCGATTGCTTCAATGAAAATGAGCCTGCAATTGCTTGAAAATGAAAACATCGGAAACTTGAATACGGAGCAAAAACAATTGGTTTCCAGCATAAAAGACGATGCAAAAAGATTGCTTCGAACTACGGGAGAATTGCTAAATATCACGCAAGTAGAAACTGGAAAAACACAATTGAAAACAGAAAGTTTTGATGTAAAAGATAGTATTTCTGAAGCTTTAGAAGCTACAAAAAATTTAGCCGAACAAAAAAACATTTCAGTTAAAGTAAAACTTGATAGAAATCTTCCTAAAATCATAGCAGACAGAGAAAAAACGACTTGGGTAATCTCAAATTTAGTTTCAAATGCCATCCGTTATTCTTATGAAAATTCAGCGGTAGAAATTACTTCGGAAGAAAAAAATGATTTCCTTCAAATAAAAGTAAAAGACAACGGAATGGGCATTTCTCCACAATATAAAAATAAAATCTTCGATAAATATTTCAGAATTCCAGGCTCTGAAAAAGAAGGAACTGGCTTGGGTCTTGCCATCAGCAAAGAATTTATCGAAGTAATGGGGGGAACAATTTTAGTGGAAAGCGAACTAGGTTTTGGAAGCGAATTTTCTATAAAATTGCCCATACAAATTTTGGATATAAGTCATTTTTAATCCATTTCTTAAAACGTTACTTTAATTAATTATAATTTTTGTAGACTCATGAATTCCTTCTTTTTGAATATCCAAAAGATAAGTTCCTCTTTCTAAATTCAGCTTGATTTGATTTGTAAGCAAAGTAAATTCCTCGATTTTTTGACCCAATAGATTAAAAACGACACACTTTGCTCCTGCTAAATTTTCTAGATTTGAAATTGAAAAACTTCCGTTCGAAGGATTAGGAAAAATTTTAAATTCACTCTTCGAATTTTCACTGACACCAAGCGGCAGAGAAAGTTTCAGCAGATAAAAATCTCTTGAATCGTTCAAAGATGTTTTTTCATAGACGCCATTTTCTGTTTGGAAATTAGAAGTTCCTGTAAAATAGCCACCATTATAAATATTGCCTAAACCGTCGATTGCCATTGCAATTCCTCCTTGATCTTTAGTTCCCTTAATGCTTTTTACCCAAGAAAAATTTCCATTCGGACTTAGTTTTAAGATAAAAGCGTCAGTATTATCTGTGTCTCCAAAAGCGTTGAGAACCGCTACGGCGCCTCCAATATTAAAATCAGCACTTCCTGTAAATAAACCAGTTGCATAGATATTATTTGAAGAATCGACAACAATATTACTTACATTATCAGCAGACAATCCTCCAAAATTTTTGGCCCAAAGAAAATTTCCAGCAGTATCTAATTTCGCTACAAATATATCTGTATTTCCCTGATAAATAATATTTTGGACATTTGAACTGGGATCAAAATCTACTGTGCCATTGAATGTTCCGGCAACGATTACATTATTTGAAGAATCGATCGCAAGTGATTTTCCATTATCAAAATTAGTTCCGCTAAAACTTTTTGCCCACAAAAGATTTCCATTGCTATCTAATTTTGTTACAAAAACATCTGGAAGTCCAGAATCTCCAGCCGCAGTCAATTGCATTACGCCTGAATTTGGATCAAAATCTACGGTATTGCTAAAACTTCCCGTAAAATATACATTTCCGGAAGCATCTGTTTTTATAGCTTCTGCATTATTATATCCTATACTTGTAAAAGATTTTGCCCATAAAAAACTCCCATCACTGTCCAATTTCAGCACATAGATATCAGGCGTTCCAGAAGGTCCGGAAGCCGATAAGTTAAAAACGCCACTGCCTGGATCAAAATCAACCGTATTATTGAAATGACCAGTTATGTAAACTTTTCCAGAATTATCGACAGTAACAGCGCTCGCATTGTCTTCGCCAATTCCCCCGACTTTCTTCGTCCAAACAAAGTTTCCGTTGCTGTCAAGCTTAGAAATGCTGATGTCAAAACTATAATATGGACCGCTTAAAGTAGAAGTTAAATTTGATGTTCCGCTTCCTGGGTTAAAATTTACAGTTCCCATAAACTGCCCAACAGAATATACGTTTTTCTGAGAATCAGTAGCAATGCCAAAATTAAAATTATCCATTGCACCGCCAAATTTCTTTGCCCAAACTAAGTTTCCCGAGGAATTTATTTTTGTAATAAATGCATCAGAACTGCCTGTACTTTCTAAATTGTAAACAGACGAACTTGGATCAAAATCAACTGTCGTTGCAAAAGCACCAGTAATCAATATATCATTTGAATTGTCAATCGCAAGCCCTTGAAGGTTATCAAAATAAGAACTTCCAAAAGTTAAGACTGAGTTAAAGGCTGGTTCTTGTGAAAAACCTTTTATAGAGAATAAGAAAACAACAAAAAGTAAAGATTTATTCATAATAATATTTTAATAGTAGACAATTATTTTATAAAATCATCTGGAAAATTAAAAAATTATTTCGAATATGATAATATAAATTTTTATAATATTTTAAGACTTATATTACATCTCACAAAAAAAACAATTTATGTTACAGCGGTAAATAAAGCAATTTGTACATTTACAGATTAAATTTTGGATCAAAAATTGAAAATCAATCAGCGGTTCATTATTTATAACTCTTAATTTATAACTAAGATGTCTGTAGCAAAAAAAGATTACAAAAGAATTACGACCAAGTCCTTGATTGAAATGAAAGCCAACGGCGAAAAGATTTCAATGCTTACCTCATATGATTTCTCAATGGCGAAAATCGTTGATACCGCTGGTGTTGACGTGATTTTGGTAGGAGATTCAGCATCCAACGTGATGGCTGGTCACGAAACTACTTTGCCAATCACTTTAGACCAGATGATTTATCACGCGTCAAGCGTAGTTCGTGCAGTGACAAGAGCTTTGGTTGTGGTTGATTTGCCTTTCGGAAGCTACCAATCTGACCCAAAAGAAGCGCTTCGTTCTTCTATCAGAATCATGAAAGAAAGTGGCGGACATGCCGTAAAACTGGAAGGTGGAAGCGAGATCAAAGATTCTATCAAGAAGATTTTAAATGCGGGAATTCCTGTAATGGGACATTTAGGATTGACACCGCAATCTATTTATAAATTCGGAACATATACCGTTCGTGCTAAAGAAGATGCAGAAGCTGAAAAATTGATTGAAGACGCTCAATTATTAGAAAGGTTGGGATGTTTTGCAGTTGTTTTGGAGAAAATTCCAGCGCATTTAGCAGAAAAAGTTGCCAAAAGCATCTCGATTCCAGTAATCGGAATTGGAGCTGGCGGTGGCGTTGACGGACAAGTTTTGGTAATCCACGATATGCTTGGAATGAACAATGAATTTAGCCCAAGATTTTTGAGAAGATACATGGATTTATATGACGGAATGACGACAGCAATCGGTCAATATGTGGCTGATGTGAAAAGCAGTGATTTCCCTAATGAGAAGGAACAATATTAGATTAGACTTCTTAGATTTTTAGACTTCTTAGATTTTGAAAATAGGAGCATTTACAATCCTATTTTCAAAGTTTAGAATTTATTTATAAACCAATAAATATTATATATGCACCGATTTAAAGAACTAGAAATTTGGAAAAAAAGTAGAAAATTTTGTTCGGAAATTTACATCGCGACTGCAGATTTTCCGACAGACGAAAAATTTGGGTTAACAAATCAACTTCGAAGAGCAAGTGTTTCGATTCCTTCAAATATTGCTGAAGGAAGTTCTAGAAATTCGCAGAAAGACTTTTCACGGTTTTTAGAAATTTCGATTGGCTCTGCTTATGAAATTGAAACACAGCTTATAATAGCATCTGATTTAGGTTTTTTAAAAGAAGAAAACTTAAATAGTTTGATTAATAATATTGAAGAAATAATTAAAATGACTTCAAGATTTCGTGCCACTTTAAAGACTACGTAAAGTCTAAGAAGTCTAAAAATCTGACAAGTCTAAGAAGTCTAAATGAAAATCGTTTCCACTAAACATAATCTCCAAATTTTACACGAAGACAATCACATTATCGTGATTAACAAGCGCGTGGGCGATATTGTGCAAGGTGATAAAACAGGCGACAAGCCTTTGAGCGATGTTGTCAAAGAATACATCAAAGACAAATACAATAAGCCTGGCGAAGTTTTTCTTGGGGTCGTTCACCGTTTAGACCGACCGACAACAGGAATCGTCGTTTTTGCCCGAACTTCAAAAGCTTTGACGCGACTGAATGAATTATTCAAAAACAGGGAAACCCAGAAAACCTATTGGGCGGTTGTCAAAAACAAGCCTTCAGAAAAAGAAGCAAAACTTGTTCATTACTTAAAAAGGAATGAGAAAAACAATACTTCAAAAGCACATTTAAAGGAAGTTCCTGATAGTAAAGTCGGTAGTTTAGATTATAAAATAATCAAGGAACTAAACAATTATTTTGCATTAGAAATCAATCTTCACACCGGAAGACACCATCAAATTAGGGCACAATTGTCCGCAATTGGTTCTCCAATTAAGGGCGATTTGAAATATGGTTTTGACAGAAGCAACCAAGATGGAGGCATTCATCTGCATGCCAGAAAGTTAGTTTTCATCCATCCGGTTACAAAAGAAGCTTTAGAAATAACTGCTCCAGTTCCTCAAGATCCTGTTTGGAATGCTATTTAAATAAAAAATTAAGGTTTTAAGTTATTTTATTATATTTGATTGTTAAAATATTGACAATTCTCAAACTTAAAAACTACCACCAATGAAAAAAACATTCTTAATTTTATGCGCAGCAACTTCCCTGAGTTCGCTTGCACAGGAGCATTTTGCAGGAATTTCTACGTCTTCCAGAGGTGGAATTCTAAATGCCAGCATGAATCCGGCAGAGCTTTCAAACCTAAAAAGCAAATATGAAGTCGGCGTACTTTCTGCTAGTTTTGCACTTTCAAACAACCAATTGACTTTTGATGAAATAATCAACAGCGATAATTTTGAAGAAGAATTATTCAAGGACAACAAAAATATTGACTTGAGATTTGATGCTGAAGTTTACGGCCCTTCTTTTGCCATGAAAATCGAGAAATGGGCTTTTTCTTTCACGACTAAAGCCTATGCAAAAGTGAATGCTGACGATATCAATTCTACTTTTGGAAATGCTGTAACCAATAATCAACTCAATTCCTTGACGCCTTTTGATTTTATTGAAAACGGCAGCAACCAGCGTTTAAACGGAACCACTTGGGGAGAAATCGGTTTTGGAGTTGCCAGAGAAATCTATCAAGACGAGAATCATAAATTCAGCGCTGGAGCAACTTTAAAATTACTTTTTCCTGGATCGTATGCCAATTTAGGTGTTGATAAATTTAGGGGAACCCTTGTTCAAACTGTTAATGGCGTTGGTCTTACAGATGCAAGCGCTGGCGTAAATATTGCCTATTCTGGTAAATTGGCTGATGATTTCACAGAAACTTCAAACTATACAAAATCACTTTTTGGAGGCTTAAACGGTTTTGCTGTTGATTTAGGCGTAAACTACCAGTTAAAAGATCAAACAGAGGGTTATAGAATTAATGCTGGCGTTTCCTTTAAAAATATGGGAAGCATGACTTTCAAGTCTGGAAATAACAGCTCTACAAACTATACTTTAGATATTCCTGCAGGACAAGTTCTTGATTTGGAAGAATTTAATAATGTTGAAAGCTTAGAAGATATAGAAGAGATTCTTTTGGCGAGCGGTTACTTAAATGCGGTTCCGAATAATCGCGATATCAAAGTAAATTTGCCTTCTACATTTGTCGCTTACGCGGATGTAAAAGTAATTTCTGATTTTTTCGTAACCGTTTACACACAGCAAAAATTAAAGGAAGATGCTGATAACGATCAAATTACGACACAAAACGTTTTTTCGGTAACGCCAAGATATTCTACAAATAATTTTGAAGTATATGCGCCGCTTGCTTCAAATGAAATTTCTGGATTTACTGCCGGTTTAGGTTTTAGATACGGAGGATTTTTCATCGGATCAAGCTCAGCATTTACCGGATTATTAGGCGATGGCGAACAAGCTGACGTTTATTTAGGTTTCCGATTTGGCATACAATAATTAAAAAAATCTATGAATTCCACCGAAATTAATTTCAGAAAAGAGAAACTGAAGAAGCTTTTGCATGTAATTACAGAAAATGAAGAAGCAATTCTGAAAGCTTTGTACAGCGATTTTAAAAAACCTGCGTTTGAAGGATTTCTGACTGAAGTTAATGTGGTGAAATCAGATTTAAAAGATGCTATAAAAAACATAAAATCTTGGGCAAAGCCAAAAAAAGTCAGGGCTTCACTATTAAATTTTCCTTCATCAGATTATATTTACAGTGAACCTTATGGCAAAACTTTGGTGATTTCACCATGGAATTATCCGTTTCAATTGGCGCTTTGCCCAGTGATTGCTTCTTATGCAGCAGGAAATTCTGTTGTTTTAAAACCTTCAGAATTGACCCCGAATACTTCAACCTTGCTTTCCAAAATTATTAGGGAAACTTTTGACGTAAAAGAAGTTGTAGCCGTTTTAGGCGATGCCGATGTGGCGAAAAGTCTGCTTGAAAAACGCTGGGATTATATTTTTTTCACAGGAAGCGTTGCCGTCGGAAAGGAAGTTGCCAAAGCTGCCGCAAAACATTTAACGCCGGTAACTTTAGAATTGGGCGGAAAAAATCCGTGCATAATTGATGAAACTGCGAATTTGGAAGTTACTGCCAAGAGAATTGTTTGGGGAAAATTCATAAATGCCGGACAGACTTGCATTGCGCCAGATTATATTTTGGTACAGCAAAAAGTAAAATCAAAACTTGTCCGACTTTTAAAGGAAGAAATTGAAAAAGCTTTTGGTGAAAATCCGCAGATTTCTCCTGATTTTACTAGAATTATAAACAAGAAAAATTGGCAACGTTTGGTCAATATGATCGAGGAGAAAAATGTGCTTTCGGGCGGGATTTTTGACGAAGAAAATCTATATATCGCTCCTACTTTGATTGACGAACCTTCTTTGGAAAGCGAAATTATGAAGGAAGAAATCTTCGGACCGTTGCTTCCCATACTTTCTTACACTGCTGAAAATGACTTGAAAAAAGTAATTTCTAAGTATGAAAAACCGCTGTCACTGTATGTTTTTACTGAAAACAAAGCCTTTGCTGAAAAAATAATTCAGGATTTTTCTTTTGGAGGCGGTTGCATAAATGACACAGTTGTCCATTTTTCAAACAAGCGACTTCCTTTCGGAGGCGTGGGAAATAGCGGTATCGGAGCTTATCACGGCAAAAAAAGCTATGAAACATTTTCACACCAAAAATCTATTTTGAAAAAAGCGACTTGGTTTGATAATCCGATTCGTTATGCTCCTTATAAAAACAAATTGAAATTTATTCGAAAAATTTTGAATTGGTTATAAAATTCTAGATTGGTTTAAAAATATTTAGCTAATTTCACATTATTATTTATAAAACAAACAAATGAAATCCACACAGGAAAGACTAAACGAAATTAAACAAAAAGGTTACCATCTAGAATTTGGTGATGTTTTCAATGACAGCCTAGAAATTTACAAAAAAGTGCTTTGGATCGTTGGCCTCGCTTTTTTAATATTGATGATTATTATGGCCACATTTTCTGTGGGAATCATGACTTTATTTTTTGGTGCCAGTGATTTCATGAGCAATATAACACAATTCAGTTTGCTCTCGACCTCACCTGCTTATTTGGTTATCTCTTTGATTATTGGCGTTTTGGTTACTATTGGAATCAGCCCGCTTTATGCAGGAATTGCACAAGTTTGCCATAATGCCCAAACCAATAAGCATTACGATTTTAATACGGTTTTTGTACATTATAAATCAACTTATTTAAAAGATATTGCTATTTCGGCGCTATTAATTTCTTTGGTATCCGGAGTTGCCACAGATTTGGTAATGTTTTTAGGTTTTCAATTTCTAGCTACTTTGGTAAGCTACTTTTTTCAATTCTTCACTCTATTTACGATTCCTTTTATCATTTTTGGAAATCTTAATGCAATGAGTGCGATCCAAGCCAGCATATTAATTGTCTTTAAAAAGTTTTGGATCATTTTTGCGTTAGTCCTTGTTGCAGTAATCATGGCTACGCTGGGGATTATTGCTGTTTGTATCGGAATTTTGTTCACCTTGCCTATAATTTACACAACGCAATATGCAATTTACAGAAATGTGATTGGTGTTGAAGAACATGATGAACTTGATGAAATCGGAATTTATAAAGAATATTAACCACGAAAAAGTTTAAATTATGAAATGGGGAGGCAGAAGACAAAGTGACAACATGGAAGACCGCAGAGGAATGTCTGGCGGTGGAAAAGCAGTACTTGGCGGTGGTTTGATAGGAATTGTAATCCTATTATTAAATATGTTTGGAGGCGAAACCGGACAAACGTTGGCTCCGATTTTAAACCAATTTCAAGAAGGACAATCGGCTCCGACGGAACAAAGAGAATTGACAGCGCAAGAAAAACAAGAAGGAGAATTCGTTAATGCGCTTTTAGTAGACAATGAAGATGTCTGGACAAAAATATTTAAAGAAAACGGCTGGAATTATGAAGCTCCAAAATTAGTATTATTCAGCGGTCAAGTGCAAACGGCTTGCGGTGGCGCAAGTTCCGCTTCGGGTCCGTTTTATTGTCCTGGAGATCGAAAAGTGTATATGGATATGACTTTCTTCGAAGAATTAAAATCTAAATTTGGTGCCAAAGGTGGTGATTTTGCAGTGGCTTATGTTGTTGCCCATGAAATTGGCCATCACGTTCAGACACTTTTAGGAACTTCCGCAAAAATGCGAAAAATGCAAGAAGGTTTAAGTGAAGCTGAAGCCAACAAGCTTTCAGTTGCTTTAGAATTGCAAGCTGACTTTTATGCTGGAGTTTGGACACATTATAATGAAGAAATGAATAAAATTCTAGAACCGGGCGACATTGAAGAAGCTTTGAGCGCTGCAAATGCAGTCGGCGATGATGCGATTCAAAAGAAAATGCAAGGCCATGTGGTTCCTGATTCTTTTACCCACGGCACTTCAGAACAGCGAATGTATTGGTTTAACAAAGGATTTAAATCAGGCGATGTAAAACAAGGCGATACTTTTGCCGAAATAAATTAAAAAAAGCGGAACTCATAGGTTCCGCTTTTTTTTAGGTTCAACTTATTTCAAATTTTTATAAAATTCTGAATTATGGACGCCTTCCTCCCACTCTTTCACTGATTGCTCAAGCATGGGATAGAAAAAAACGGATGCCTCTCTAAATTTGAAATTATAGCTGAAGTCTTTTCCTCTTTGAATTGTTTTTAGCGCTTTATCCAAATCCTTTTTAAAATTCTTAAGGTCTTCTTTATTTAATTTTAGATAAGCTTTCAGGTCTTGAGAAGCAAGTTCATATTTGTTCTGGCTGTCGATGATAAGTCCGATCAAATAGCCGTAAGCTTCATTTTTGCGACCTGCTTTATAGCTTGCCTCCGACATATCGAGCAGGATTCTTTCAATATCTTTAATGACTGCAGTGCCGCTTGACTCCTCATAAGGAAATTCAAAAATAGATTTTTTATAAAACGCCAACGCTTCTTCATATTTTTCATCGCCTAAAGAATAATCTGCCAGCGCATGTGCGGCCAAATGCTTGATATTATATACTTCTTCTTCATAAAAAAAAGATTTGAAATTTTTATCTAGAAATTCTTTAGGAATGTCCAAACTCAAAACATATTTGAATGCATCTGTATGATCTTTAATAGTATATCGGGTAATTTGAGAATCCATTCCGTTGCTATATTCCTGTAGTTTTTTGTTTGACTTGTAAGGTTCATATTGCATTATTTTTTTCAGCCCATCTCTAATTTCGTCTGTTCTCACATCATGATATAGCGGAAAATTTTCCCTTTCGATTTTTTTCTTTTCCGCATCTGTTTCCATCCTCTTCTCAATTTGTTGTAGCGAATTATTTCCAAAAATATCTTCTCCTGAAAAAGTAAGCTTGAAATAATAAATTATGATTCTCGGATTTACATTTGCCTTAAAATGTTCATCGATGCTGATAATATACATATCGTCTTCAGTGCCACGAACAAAAGAAAGCGTTGCCGGCTCTTTTACAAAAATTTCATTGCTATTTTCTTCAAATTGCCCATTTAAATCAGGGTTAGAAAACATGATTTTTTTAAAAACTGCTGTGCTTCCTATAGCTTCCATCTTATGCAAATATTTTTCCACATAATCGTCACTGTCTTTTTTATCAGTTTTGATAGCGCTAATATTTACTTTTCCATCATTAAATGAAAACTTCGCTGGAAACATTTGAGGCACGTCATCTTCCTTTGAAAGCACGAAAGCAATTCCGACATTGTTCTTTTTAAAATCTGCCAGGGGCATCTTTCCTGAATTTTCGAATTTGTCCTTTACTATTTTTAAATATTCCAAAGCTTTGCCTTCTTGAGGATAAGCGCTGACAGTAACATCAACATCTCTTTTTATCGAATAGTACTCTTTTTGTGCTGACAAGTTTATTATGATACTGAACAGCGTTAAAATTGTAAATATTTTTTTCATAATTGATTTTTATAAAATTTATCCGAGCCAGCCTTCCCTGTCGAGGCTTCTATATTGAATTGCTTCCGCTATATGATTTGAAATTACGTTTGGAGAATCATCTAAATCTGCTATAGTCCTTGCTACTTTTAAAATTCTGTCATAAGCTCTTGCTGACAGATTTAATCGCTCCATTGCATTTTTTAACAATTGTTTAGAGCTTTCATCAAGGTCACAGAATTCTCGAATCTGCTTTGTATTCATCTGGGCATTATAATTGACTTTTTCATTCTCTTGAAAACGCAATGTTTGCAATTCTCTTGCCTTTGTAACGCGCTCGCGAATGCTTGCGCTGCTTTCAGAGTTTCTATTATCAGATAATTTGTCAAAAGGCACGGGCGTGACTTCAATATGAATATCAATACGATCTAATAAAGGACCTGAAATCTTGCTCAAATAACGGTTCATCTCATTGGGCGAAGAAGTATTCGGACTTCCAGGATCATTAAAAAAGCCACTCGGACTTGGGTTCATGCTTGCAACAAGCATAAAAGAGGAAGGATAAGTTACTGTAAATTTAGCTCTAGAAATCGTGACTTCCCGATCTTCTAAAGGCTGTCGCATGACTTCTAAAACTTCTCTTTTAAATTCAGGAAGCTCGTCTAAAAATAATACGCCATTGTGCGCCATAGAAATTTCTCCGGGCTGCGGAAAACTTCCGCCTCCAACTAGAGCTACATTTGAAATAGTATGGTGCGGCGAACGAAAAGGCCTTTGGTTCATCAAACCTGCCTCTTTTATTTTGCCTACTACGCTATGTATTTTTGTGGTTTCTAAAGCTTCCCTCAAAGTCATTGGAGGTAAAATGCTAGGCAGTCTTTTGGCGAGCATCGTTTTTCCTGCTCCTGGCGGACCGATTAAAATGATATTGTGTCCTCCTGCAGCCGCGATTTCCATGCATCTTTTTATTGACTCCTGCCCTTTTACATCGCTGAAATCAAATTCTGGAAAATCTAAGGTTTTGTAAAAAGCTTCCCTTGTATCAAAAATTGTAGGTTCTAGAGTTCCTTTGCCTTCAAAAAAATCAATAATTTCTTGTACATTTTCAATGCCGTAGACATCTAATCCTGAAACAATTGCTGCTTCTTTCGCATTTTGCTTTGGCAGAAAAAATCCTTTGAAACCTTCTTCTTTTGCTTTAATTGCAATGGGCAAAGCACCGCGAATCGGCTGCAAGCTTCCGTCTAAAGAAAGTTCTCCCATGATTATGTATTTGTCGGCATCATCAGATTGAATCTGCCCTGAAGCAACTAAAATTCCAATAGCCAAAGTAAGATCATAAGCAGAACCTTCTTTTCTTAAATCGGCCGGCGCCATGTTAATAGTGATTTTTTTTCCGGGCAGCTGATAGCCGTTATTTTTCAATGCTGCAGCAATTCGATAACTGCTTTCTTTAATGGCATTATCAGGAAGACCTACCAAGTGATAGCCAATTCCTTTGTCAATATTTACTTCAATTGTGATTGTTGTGGCGTCTACGCCAAAAACGGCGCTTCCAAAAACTTTTACTAACATGGCTTATAATTTTTACTAATATAATTAAAAATATTTAAACAATTCATAAATTTTGCATTCATAAATAGTTAAAGTAATTTTTAGAACTATATACTTGAGTTTTACGTACTAAATTTACAGCACCCAAATTATGAAAACATATATGTTTGCTCCACAGATTCCTATAAACGAGAAAGAACGCTTGAATGCGCTCTTGTCATATAAAATTCTAGATAGTGCCCCTGAAAAAGACTTTGATGATATCGTAAAACTCGCGTCTGAAATCTGCCACACGCCAATTTCGATGATTACCCTTGTTGACAAAGATAGATCTTGGTTTAAAGCTACTATCGGAATTGACAGCGATCTTAAAGAATCGACTCGCGAGATTTCTTTTTGCGCTCATGCTATTAACAATCCGAATGAAACTTTCATAATTTCAAACGCGGCAGAAGATAGCCGTTTTAAAGATCATCCTTATGTTGCTGATGATCTTAAAGTTCGTTCTTATGTGGGAGTTCCGCTGGTTGATCCTAATGGTTTTGCGCTCGGTTCGCTTTGCGTTGTAGACATTGAGCCAAGAAATTTAGATGAATTTCAGCTTCTAGCTTTAGAAAAATTAGCAAACCAAGTGATAAAACTTTTAGAACTTCGCAAGAAAAATTCACAGCTTTTAGAAAACCACAATACGCTGTTGAACAAATATAAAGATCTTGAGCAGTTTGCTTCTGTGGTTTCTCACGACATCAAATCGCCGTTGAACAATATCATGATGCTGACCAAAATTCTTCAGGACACAAATTCAGAACGTCTTGACAGTGATGGCATTGAGATGTTAAATTACATCTATAAATCTTCGGAAGAACTAAAAAAATTAGTTGATGCTATTCTTCTTTACTACAAATATGACAATGAAAATATAGATGTCAGCGAAAAAATTCGGCTGAATGATTTTATACAATATGTAATCGGAATTTTAGATATCAAGCATGACTATGAGTTGATTTTACCAGAAATAAACCATAGATTTCATTCCAATAAAATGGCTTTAGGGCAGATTTTGTTTAATCTTATCGGAAACAGCCTTAAATATACTGACAAGCCGAAAGGAATTATTAAGGTTGATTTTTCAGAAAATGAGACCTATAATATGATTTCCATAAGTGATAACGGAATTGGTATTGCAAAGGAAAATCTAGCCAAAATTTTTAATATTTTCGAAAATCTAGGTAAAGAAGACCGCTTTCAGCAAACCGGGACAGGAATCGGATTATCAACGGTTCAAAAAATGGTTCAAAAGTTGGAAGGAAAAATTGAAGTAGAGTCAGAACTTACAAAAGGTACAACTTTTAAGATTTTCCTGAAAAAATAGATTATTTTTGCTCAAAAAATTAAACTATGGGACTATTCAACGCCATTTTGGGCAATGCATCTGAAGTAAATATTGAAAATATTTCTAAAGAATTTGAACCAATCTTAATTCCAGGTGAAAGTATCGAAAAAGCTTTCAAAATGGTCAAAGACATGTTCATTTTTACAAATAAAAGACTGATACTTGTTGAAAAACAATTAGTTGGATCAAAAGTAGACTATCTTTCAATTCCTTACACCAATATTCAAAAATTCTCAAAAGAAAGTGCTGGAATCTTAGATTTGGATGCTGAATTGAAAATTTGGCTAAAAAGCGAAGATCTGCCGATCAAAAAACAATTTGGAAAAGGCGGCAACAATATCAATGAAGTTTATAGAATTTTAAGCCAGCATATTTTGAAATAATAATTTTAAAACGAATTAAATCCCCAATACCGCCAAAGTATTGGGGATTTTTTTTACATTTAGATAGAAAGAAATTTTATGGAAAAATATAAATTAGTCATTATTGGCGGAGACGCGGCCGGAATGACGGCTGCTTCAAAAGTACGCAGGCAAAATGATAATTGTGAAATCGTTGTTTTTGAAAAATCAGAATATGTTTCGTATTCTGCCTGTGGCATTCCCTATTTTATTTCTGGAAAAGTAACTTCTTCAGAAGAATTAATTGTCAGAACTCCCGAAGAATTTATCAAAAAACATAAAATCGATACTAGGATTTTACACGAAGTAATTGAAGTTGATACTGATAAAAACCAAGTTTTAGTTTACAATGTAAATGACAAAACGCAATTTTGGGAAACCTACGATAAACTATTAATTGCAACTGGCGGGAAAGCCTATTGCCCCGATGTAAAAAATCGTGATGCTGACGGAATTTTCGGTATTTCAACATTGAGAAGCGGCATTAAAGTAGACAATTTCATCAAAACTAAAAAACCTAAAACCGCCGTAATTGTTGGTGGTGGCTACATTGGCTTGGAAATGGCCGAAGCTCTATTGATTAAAGGCTTGAAAGTTTCGCTCGTGAATCGCTCAGAAGAAATCATGAATACTCTAGATCCTGATATGGGTGCTTTGGTCAATAAGGCGATGAAAAATCTTGGCGTAGAAATTTATGTCAAAGAAGAATTAAAAGGCTTTGAAGCTGATGAAAATGGCATAACTGCTGTGGTAACTGACAAAAGAACTCTCAAAACAGACTTGGTCATTTTAGGAATGGGAACAAGCCCAAATACTGCTTTTTTGAAAAATTCTAAAATTAAATTAAATGAAAAAAGAGCCGTCATTGTTGCTAAAACACAGCGTACAAATATCAGGAATGTTTGGTCAGCCGGTGACTGTGCCACAACAACGCATTTGGTTACAAAAAAGCCATTCTACATCGCTTTAGGAACGGTTGCCAACAAGACTGGATTAGTAGCTGGGAAAAATATTTCTGGCGGAAATGCAGTATTTCCAGGCGTTGTAGGAACTGCGGTCTGCAAAATCTGCGTTTTTGAAGTAGCCCGAACGGGTTTGCTTGAAAAACAACTCCAAAAATTAAATATCGATTATGTCGCAACAATGATCAAGACGAAATCAAGAGCTGGCTATTATCCAGATTCAAAAGATATTTATGTAAAATTACTTGCAGAAAAGAAAACGGGAAGATTGCTCGGAGGCCAAATTATAGGCGAAGAAGGCGCTGCCAAAAGAATCGATGTTTTGGCAACTGCTTTGACTTACAAACTGACTTTAAGAAATATTATTGATTTAGATTTGTCTTATGCCCCGCCATTTTCACCAGTTTGGGATCCGGTTCAGACAGCCGCAAGAAAATTAATTACTGAACTTGAGAAATAAAAAAAGCCCTAGATTTAGGGCTTTCTTGTTATTATTTAAATTTTGAAATTCCAGTTTCCAGCCAATTTAAATAAGTTTTAATATCAGGCTCATAAGCAATTGGCTCATTTAATTTGTTTTCTTCAGAATCTAGCAAAACATATAAAGGTCTTGCATTAGATTCGTATTTTGAAATCTGAAAATCACTCCATTTTCCACCGATAGTTGTGATTTGGTTTCCTGTAATTTTAGATGTAAAATATTCGCTTTCTGGTAATTTTCTCTTATCATCTCCATATAGAGAAATCAAAACTACATCATTTTTTAAGATGGAAAGTACCGCAGGGTCTGACCAAACAAACTCTTCCATTTTTCGGCAATTCACACAGGCATGTCCTGTGAAATCTAATAAAATAGGCTTTTTAACTTCTTTTGCATAAGCCAAACCTTTTTCATAATCATCAAAAGCTACTATTCCGTGAACGGCTAGTTTTGCGCCTTCAGGAAGTTTTTCATCTGAAACTGAAGCTCCAGTACCTCCAAATCCCACAGGAGATTCGCTGTAAGTCATCGGTGGAGGAAAACCACTAATTAATTTCAATGGAGCTCCCCAAAGCCCTGGAATTAAATATACAGTAAAGCCTAAAGTCAATAATCCAAATAACATTCTTCCGACAGAAATTGACGCCATCGGACTGTCATGTGGTAAAGTCAATTTTCCAAAAAGATATAAGAATAAAGCGAAGAAAATAGCAATCCAAATGGCTAAAAATATTTCTCTTTCTAAGAAATGTAATTGTAAAACTAAATCTGCATTTGATAAAAATTTAAATGCTAAAGCCAATTCTATAAATCCAAAAACTACTTTCACAGAATTTAACCAGCCTCCAGATTTTGGAAGATTTTTTAATAAACTTGGAAATAATGCAAAAACCATAAACGGCATTGCCAATCCTAAACCAAATCCGAACATGGCAATTGTCAGTAATATTGCGCCTCCTTCAGTAGATAATACACTTCCTAAAATTAGTCCTAAAGCAGGACCAGTACATGAAAATGATACAATTATCAAAGTCAAAGCCATGAAGAAAATTCCAATCAATCCACCAACATTTGACGCATTATCTGCCTTATTTGCAATGCTATTTGGCATATTAATTTCAAAAGCTCCGAAAAATGATATTGCAAAAACTACAAAAATTATAAAAAAGAAAATATTTAAATAGACGTTTGTTGAGATGTCGCTAAATACATTTGCATCTAAACTTTCGAATAAATGAAACGGAACTGATATCAAAACATAAATCGCAATAATGCAAAAACCATAGAAAAAAGCATTGAATTTCCCTTTTGCTTTGCTAGAATTTTGCTTGATAAAAAAGCTGACAGTCATTGGAATCATTGGAAAAACACAGGGTGTAAAAGTTACCAAAATACCTGCTAGCAAAGTTCCTAGAAAAATTTTCCAAGGATCACTTTTCTCATCTTCTGGTGCTTTTAATTTCGATTTTTCAACAATTTTCTTTTCAACTTTTGAAGTTATAGCTGTAAAGTTTTTTACCTCTCCTGCACTAACCTTCTTTACATCAAATTCAAAATATTTATTCTGCTGAATGCAAACTTCTTTACAAACCTGGTACGACAATTCAACTTGAATCAGGTCATTTTTTTGATTTGTAATTTTGACAAGCTGTTGCAATTGCACTTTTTCCTTGAAAAAAGTTTCATCAACTTTAAAAACGTCGTTGAATTCAGTAATCGTTTCGCTTTCTTTTGCTTTTCCAGCTGGCTCAAAATTATCTTTGCTATTCGGAAATAAAACTTCCAATGGCAAAGCGCCACCATCTGGAGTAAACTGAGAATACATATGCCAATCGGTTTCAATAACACCGTCAAAGGTCAATAAATATTCGGTGTCTGATTTTTTTTCAATTTTGGAAGTCCATTTTACTGGATCTAAAATTTGCGCATTTGAAGTAATAAATGCAAAAAATAATAAAAAGGAGAGGGCTATTTTTTTCATTATAAAAGTTCTATTTTTAAAACTTGGGTTGTTGTTTTTTCTATATAAAATCTTCGGTCTTGACGTTTTCCAATAATCCAAACTAATTGATTTTCAGAAAATAAAAGCCAGACACTTTCCTTTTCACTTAAAGACAATTTTTCGTCTTTAAAATACTTGCTGACTTTCTTTTTTCCGTCAATTCCGGCAGGGCAAAAGTAGTCACCTTCTTGCCATTTTCTTATCGTCATCGGGAACTTTAACTTTTCTTTATCTACGTAAATTGTATTAGAATCAGTTTGTCTGTTCAATTCAGAAACTGCCGAAATCTTTAATTTTATAGGAAGATAAATCTCTGAATTTTCTTCAATCTTATAGCTATTCAAATCTTCCATCGGAATTTCTTCCAAAACAAGAAAATCGCGGTCTTTCAACAACCTATAATTCTCGGAAAGAATAAATTTTCCCGATTGCGCTTCTGTCAAATCAGAAATATCTTTCCAGGCCCTAAATCCGAAAGGCTGCAACCATTCAAACAAATACGCTTCATAATTTGGAAGCCTTTTTAAGTCGAAGAGTCGAAAGAATTTTTGACCATTTTTCTCCGTAACCACTTGTTTATAAACCAAAACCGAAGCATCTTCTGCCAAAGTTTTTGCCTGTTGCAGATGTTTTAAAGTATCCTGAAACGAATTCAAAAAACTCGGATTCAAGCTTTTTAGAATCGGGACAATATCGTGGCGTAATTTATTTCGAAGGTATTTATCCGAAGAATTGCTGCTGTCTTCTCTCCATTCGATTTTATTCTCTGAAGCAAATTCCTGAATTTCTTCACGAGAAAAATGCAATAACGGACGGATAATTTTATCATTCTGAACCGGAATTCCTGTCAGGCCTTCCAAGCCCGTTCCACGAGTAAAATTGATTAAAAAAGTTTCTAAATTATCGTCTAAATGATGTGCTGTCAAAATGTAATCCAGCTGGTTTTCTTGAAGCAATTGATGAAACCAAATGTATCTTAATTGGCGTGCCGCAACTTGAATTGATAGTTTATTATCCTTAGCAAAACTATTTGTATCAAAAGCAGTTACATATAATTTTAAACCGTTTTCAGAACCAAAATTTCTGATAAAATTTTCATCTTCATCGCTTTCATTCTCACGTAGTCGAAAATTGCAATGCGCTAGAGAAATATCATAATCTAATTGCTTCAATAAAGTTGCCAAAACCACGCTGTCAATGCCTCCGCTGATTGCCAAAAGCAGTTTTTTTTCTTTTAAAAAAGGAAAATTTTCAGAGAGCTGTTTTTGAAATTTAGAAAGCATTTTCAAAGATATGAAAAGTGATTTGAAACATAAATTAAATTATGCTTAAGAAAAGTTGGAGTTTTTCAGAACTTCACGCATCGCTTTCGCTTTAAGCAGACATTCTTCGTATTCTTTTTCAGGAATTGACAAAGAAGTTATCGCGCTTCCGACAGAAAAGGAAACATAATTATTTTCTTCGCTATATAAAATACTTCGGATGACTACGTTGAAATCAAAATCATTTTCTGGCGTAAAATAACCGATCGCACCGCTGTAAAGGCCGCGTTTTGTTTCTTCTAAATCTTCAATGATTTGCATTGCCGAAATCTTCGGAGCGCCAGTCATGCTTCCCATTGGGAAAGTGGTTTTGATTATTTCTACAGGAGATTTGTCTGCTTCCACTTTTGAAATTACCGTAGAAATTAAATGATGCACTTGCTTAAAAGAATAAGCGCCACATAATTCTTCGACTTCAACAGAGCCTTTTGAAGCCGTTCGAGACAAATCATTTCTGACCAAATCCACAATCATGATGTTTTCAGAACGCTCTTTTTCGTTTGAAATCAGCTCTTGTTTTATTTTTTCGTCTTCGGCTGCATCTTCGTGTCGTTTTGCCGTTCCTTTTATTGGTTGGGAAATCATCTTGTCGTTTTCCTTTCGCAAATATCTTTCTGGAGAAGCTGACAATAAAAACTGCTTGTGGTTTTTGAAAAATACGGCAAACGGCGGTTCTGAAATTGCATTCAGCTTTTGGTAAATTTCAACCGGATTTATCTTAGCGTTTTCGGCATAAAATTCCATGCAGAAATTGGCTTCATAAATATCGCCACGAAGAATATGTTCGAGCATATTTGAAACTTTTTCCAAATATTTTTCTTGAGAAATTCGTTGCTGAATCTGCAAACTGCTATCTGAATTCTGTGAACTGAAATCTGCAATCTGATAAATTTCCTCCAAATCTTCTTCCACTTCGTCATCGCACATATTTAAATATTTAATTTCGAGCTGTTCACCTTTCAAGAGAAATAGTTTTTTGGGCTGAAAGAAGAATAATTCTGGAAAATTTAAACCGTCGAAGTTTTTGGATTTTAGTTCTTCGGTGTCGTTTTTTAAATCGTAAGAAAGGTAGCCGAAGAGCCAATCTTTTGTAGTTTGCTGGTATTGTTTTAAATCTTCGAAGGCATTTATTTCGTCTGTTTTTATCGATGTAAAAGCATCAACAGCAAGGATTGTATCGAACGAAGTGTATTTCTGTTCGTAATTATTGCTGTCTAAAAAAACAACTTCTCTAAATTGTTTTGACCAATTCAGAAGCTGTTTTTTAAAAGCTGTAGGGTTTTTAATTTGAAGATTTATTGCGGTTCTCAATGGATTTTATTTAAAGCGTAAAATTAGGGTTTTGTTTTTTAATTATTGGACTTATTGCACCCACTTAAACTTAAAATTGTCATTCCGACGAAGGAGGAATTTCTGTTAGTAGCTCAAGTTGCCGAGATTCCTCCTTCGTCGTAATGACAAGATTGTCGATTTTGTTTGTCGATTCAGATTATGTGATGGCGCCGGTGCCTCACAATAACAAAATAAAAAAACCCGCTTCTTGTGGAAACAGGTTTTTTTTATCTAAAATTTCTAAAAATCTAACCTTCTAAAAATCTAATAATTGAAATATTACATATGAATCGGTCTGTTTTCAGTTGCCGCCAATGCCGCTTCTTTAACAGCTTCCGCGTATGTTGGATGCGCGTGGCTGCTTCTGGCAATATCTTCGGCGGAAGCCTTAAATTCCATGGCTATTACCGCTTCTGCAATCAAATCTGCAGTTCTTGCGCCAATCATGTGGATTCCTAAAACTTCGTCTGTTTTTTTGTCAGCCAAGATTTTCACGAAACCGTCAGTGTCGCCGCTTGCGCGAGAACGTCCCAATGCTTTGAACGGGAAACTTCCTGATTTGTACTCCACTCCTGCTTCTTTCAACTGCTCTTCTGTTTTACCAACAGCAGCAACTTCCGGCCAAGTATACACTACGCCTGGAATCAAGTTGTAATCAATGTGAGGCTTTTGTCCGGCGATAGTTTCTGCTACGAAAACACCTTCTTCTTCGGCTTTGTGAGCCAACATTGCGCCTTTGATTACGTCACCTATTGCATAGATATTTGAAACTGAAGTCTGCAAATGATCGTTTACTTCGACTTGACCTCTTTCCGTGATTTTCACACCCGCTTTGTCAGCGTTCAAGCCGTCTGTGTAAGGACGACGGCCCACAGAAACTAGAGAATAATCTCCGTCAAGCGTAATCGTTTCTCCTTTTGCGTTTTCAGCCTGCACTTGAACGCCGTCGCCATTTCTTTCTACGGATTTCACTTTGTGAGACGTGTAGAATTTCATTCCTTGTTTTTTCAAGACTTTTGTCAATTCTTTAGACAAACCAGCGTCCATTCCTGGGATAATTCTGTCTAAATATTCTACTACAGAAACTTGAGCGCCAAGACGAAGATAAACTTGTCCCAACTCTAATCCGATAACGCCACCGCCAATAACGATAAGGTGTTTCGGAACTTCTTTCAAGTTCAAAGCTTCTGTTGAAGTGATGATTTTTTCTTTATCAATTTTGATAAATGGCAATGAAGATGGCTTAGAACCTGTAGCAATAATTGTATATTTTGCTTCTAAAGTTTCTGAAGAACCGTCAGCTTTTGCTACATTAATGTGAGTCGCGTCTTCGAAGGACCCCACGCCTTCAAAAACGGTGATTTTATTTTTGTCCATCAAATATTTGATACCAGAAACGTTTTGGTCCACAACCGAAGCTTTTCTTGCGATCATCTGCTCGATAGAAAATTTGATTTCGCCAGAAATTTCGATTCCGTGTTCCTTGAAATGCGTGATTGCATCGTGATAATGGTGCGAAGAATCAAGCAACGCCTTTGATGGAATGCATCCTACATTTAAACAGGTTCCTCCTAAAGTGCTGTATTTTTCAATGATTGCGGTGTTGAAACCTAACTGCGCCGCACGAATTGCCGCCACATATCCACCAGGTCCTGAACCAATAACGACTACGTCAAATGAACTCATGATATATATTTTTTTGTGTTTTTAAAAATTTGTGTAGCAAAATTACGGAAGTTTTTTTGTTTAGGAAGCGTTTTGAAGTTACTAATTGAGAATAATTAAGGCTTTTATCCGGATTTCTGCTTGTGTGAAAAACAGAATAAATTACAACTTCGCTTTCAATAATTTCATAGATAATGATAAAAGGAAATTTAGCCAAAGGCATTTCCCGATAAACTAATTTTCTCTTAATTGAAAAAGTTCAGGATTTGATTTCAAGATAGCTAAAGCCATTATCAAAGAATTTAGAAATTGTTTTCCTAATCCTTTTTGTCTTGATTCGTAATATTCAATGGATTCTGTAATTTCTAAAGAAGCGAGTTCGGAAATTATGATTTTAAAAACCATATTTTACTTTTAATTGCTCTTCAAAATCTTCCCAAGATGTTCCAGATTGTTTTCCAGAAAGATATTTTTCTCGTGATTCTTCTACTTTTAAATAATGACTTTCGGGAATTGAAGATGCTGATTCGTCTTTAATAATTGCTTCAAAAACACTTTCCAAAATTTCTAGTTTTGATTCATCTTCTAAAATTTTACCGAAATCTTTCATCAATTTTTGTCGTAATACTTTAGTTTCCATGGCTATTCCGTTTTTATCAAAATTAGATAAATAATTGCAATTCAAGCTTTATTTAAGAAATAAGTTTCCGCCGAGCCAAAATGACTTTCCCTAGTCCAAAAAAGAATTTCCCTAGGCATAGAAAGAGTTTCCCACTAACAGAAATGAGTTTCCGCCGACCAAAAGTGAGCTTCCCTCGAGCAGAATTAAGTTTCCGCCGACCTGAAATGAGCTTCCCCAGGACTGAAAGACCCTTCCCTAGACCTGAAAAGAGTTTCCGCCGACCTGAAATGAGCTTCCCTAGGACTGAAAGAAGCTTCCCTAGACCAGAAAAGTATTTCCGCCGACCTGAAAGAAGCTTCCCTAGGACTGAAATAAATTTCCTTATATAATAATGCTGCTGCTTATTTAGCGATTGTTTCTGTTTTCTCTTTGTTCGCATTTCTGTTCAACAAAATATATCCGGCGATTCCGGCAATTATCGACGCTGCGAAAATGGCAATTTTGGCTTGGGTAATTTGTTCAGGATTATCATAAGCTAAAGTCGTGATGAAAAGGCACATCGTGAAACCGATTCCGGATAAGATGCTGATTCCGAAAAGGTGATTTACGGTCATTTTCTTTGGAAGTTTTACAACTTTTAATTTCAGTAAAATAAATGTCACTCCGAAGATTCCTAAAAATTTTCCGACTATCAATCCTGTTGCAATTCCGAAGAAAATATTGTTTGAAAATAAATCTTCGAAGTTGATATTGAAGACAACTCCGGCATTTGCCAAAGCGAAAATAGGCATTACTAAAAATGAAACTACGGGATGCAAACTGTGTTCGAGCCTTTGCAAAGGTGGCATTGCGTGTTTGGTCATCGATTTCATTTTGCCGATAATATGCAGCTGATCGTTCGTTAATGTTGGTCCGTCGAGCGATTCCGTTTCATCTAAATTGGTTGAATATTTTTTTATTTTTTTCAAGAACCCCGTCTCGCTGATTTTTGTAGTCGCCGGAATTGTGAATGCCACCAAAACTGCTGCGATTGTGGCGTGAACACCAGAAAGTAAAAACGGAAGCCAGACGCCTAAGATTCCGACAATTCCATAGAAAAGCGTACTTCTAACTCCGAATTTATTGGCAATTACAAGCAATACGAAGAAAATCAATCCGACAATTAAACTGATGTATGAAATTTCGTTGGTGTAAACCAAAGCAATTATCAAAACGGCGCCGATATCATCGACAATCCCGAAAGCGGTAAAAAATATCTTGACAGAAACCGGAACTTTATCTCCTAATAAATATAAAATTCCGAGGACAAATGCGATGTCACAGGCCATTGGAATTCCCCAACCGCCGATTGCTTGGGCATCTGAACCGTTAAATAAATAGAAAATCAAGGCAGGAAAAACCATTCCGGAAATACCGACAATAATAGGAAGCATTGCATTTTTAAATCCGGATAATTGGCCGTCGACCATTTCGCGTTTTAATTCTAATCCTAATACAAAGAAAAATATTGAAATTAATCCGTCGTTAATCCAATGATGCAGGTCATAATCTAAGAAAACAGTATCATTAAAATTTAAGGAAATTCTGTTTTTCCACAATCCTAAAAACCAATCTGACCAAGGAGAATTTGCCAGCCCCACCGCAATGATTGTTGCCACCAAAAGTACCACGCCGCCCATGACAGAATTGCTGATAAATGATTTTAAGGGATTGATTACATATTTGTCAACGGGCGCTTGTTTTAATTGGTCTTGCATAAAAGTCTTTTTGGTGGTTTTCTCAAAAATAACTTTTTAACATTTAAAAACCAATGAATCCTAAGGCTTTAGCATTTTTTTGGGAAAGTAATTTACAAGACAAAAGCGGTCGAATTTTTTACTTCTCCAATCATAAAAGTGCTGTGCGTGCTTCCAATATGCTGTAAAGTAGTCAATTTCGTTACCATAAATTCCCGGTATTCTTCCATGTTTTCTACGCAGATTTTCAAGATGTAATCATAATCGCCGCTTACGTGAAAACATTCTAAAACTTCGGTCAATTTGACGACTTCTTTTTCGAATTGCGAGATAAATTCTTTGGTGTGCTGCATCAATTTTAAGTGGCAAAAAACTACGAAGCCTTTTTGAATTTTATTCCTATCTAAAAGCACTACGTATTTTTCGATAATCTGTTCCCGTTCTAACTTTTTTATTCTTTCGTAAACTGCTGTAACCGAGAGATTTAATTTTAAAGAAAGCTCTTTGGTTGTTCTTTTTGAATCTTCTTGTAACAATTTCAGAAGCTTTTTATCGATGGTATCTAGAATCATTTGGATATATTTTCGGTTATAAATTAATTTTATAGAAAATAACAGTTTTATAATTTACCAAAAATACTATTTATAGTTTAATAATCTAAATATATGCTATATGATTGATTAATTGTTTGTTTAAGTGTTGTTTTGGGATGTAATTTCCTGAGATTCACAGAGAAATCGCAGAGATATACTAACAAGACAAAAAACTAATTAAAAAATATACTTATGAAAAATTTCAATCCGGCTGATAATATTCAAGACTTGCAATATTTTGGAGAATTTGGTGGCGTAAATCCTTCGATTTCAGATTCATCAACTTACACTTTTTTGTCAGCAAAAACGATGTTTGACACTTTTGAAGGAAATGCTGAAGGCTGTTATTTGTATTCAAGACATTCTTCTCCGAGCAATTTATATCTAGACAAAGCTTTGGCAGCAATGGAAGGAACGGAATCTGCAAACGTTGCCGCTTCTGGTATGGGAGCGATCACGCCAACGCTTTTGCAATTGTGCGGCAATGGAGACCATATCGTTTCAAGCCGAACCATTTATGGCGGAACGTATGCTTTCTTGAAAAATTTCACGCCTAAATTCGGAATCAAGACGACTTTTGTTGACATCACCAAATTGGATGTTGTCGAAGCAGCAATTACAAAAAACACTAAAGTTTTATATTGCGAAACGGTTTCAAATCCGTTATTAGAGGTTGCAGATATTGCTGGATTGGCAAAAATCGCGAAGAAACATAATATCAAATTGGTGGTTGACAATACGTTTTCGCCTTTATCGGTTGCTCCAGCAAAAATGGGTGCTGATATCGTGATTCACAGTTTGACAAAATACATCAACGGAAGCAGTGATACCGTTGGCGGCGTGGTTTGCGCTTCGCAAGAATTCATCAATGACTTGAAAAATGTGAACAACGGAGCGAGCATGCTTTTAGGTCCGACGATGGACAGTTTGCGTTCGGCGAGCGTGATGAAAAACTTGAGAACGTTACATATCAGAATGAAGCAGCACAGCCATAACGCTCTGTTTTTAGCTGAAAAATTTGAAGAAGCTGGCTTGAAAACAGTTTATCCTGGTTTGAAAAGCCATCCGAGCCATGAATTGTATAAAAACATGATTAATCCAGAATATGGTTTTGGCGGCATGATGACCGTTGACGTGGGAACTTTGGACAAAGCCAACGAATTGATGGAATTGATGCAAGAAAGAAATTTGGGTTATTTGGCGGTGAGTTTAGGTTTTTACAAGACATTATTCAGCGCTCCGGGAACTTCTACTTCAAGCGAAATTCCATTGGAAGAACAGGCAGCAATGGGACTTACGGATGGCTTGATTCGCTTTTCAATTGGTTTGGATAATGATATTCAGCGCACTTTTGACATGATGAAAGCTTGCATGGTTGAGCTTGGAATTTTGAAGGAAGCGGCTTTTGCTTAATTTCTTTCCTTAAATATAAAATTGCCTTTCTGATTTTTAATTGGGAAGGCTTTTTTTTAATTACGAATGTAACGCGGATGACACTGAGCTTCGCTCGCGGATTTATTTTGAATGCAGAAGAACCTAAGTATTTTTTAAATCATCGTAATCTGTAAAGTCTGCGTTCCAAAATTTGTCTATAAAGAAACTTTATATAATTTGTAACAATCAAAAAATCCTGCGTCTACTATTTTGAGTAAATTAGCGACTTTAATTTTTACATATGAAAAAAATCACATTTTTATCGGTGTTTCTTTTAGTTGGGATTACTGCTTTCGGGCAGAAAAACCTGACTATTGAAGAAGCAACTTCTGGACAATATCGAAATTTTGCTGTAGAGAGTTTAGTTTCTCCGCAATGGCGAAAAGACACAAAAACGGTCACTTATCTTGACAAAACCTACTCCAATTTAATTGCAAAAAACGAAGAAAGTAACTGGACAGAAACTACGCTTTTGACGAAAATAGAATTGCAAAACGCTTTAAAAAGCAAATTTTCTACAGATGAATTTGCTTTGAGAATGCTTCCTTATGCTTATTCTTGGATTGATAAAAATACGCTGGAATTTGAGGTTGACGGAAAAAATTCTAAATATCTGATTCAATTTGACATTATTAAAAAAGAAGTGAAAAATGGATTTGCCTTTTCTTCGGAAGGCAGAAACCAAATTATTTCTTCAGATGGAAAAAACACGGCTTGGCTTGATGATAATAATATAAAAATCACGACTGCTTCAGGAACAATTTCAGTAACTTCTGACGAAAACAAAGGAATCGTAAACGGTAGCGATTATACGCACAGGCAAGAATTTGGTATTGCCAGCGGCATGTGGTGGAGTCCAAAAAGCGATAAATTGGCTTATTACAAAAAGGACGAAACGATGGTTGCCGATTATCCTTTGACCGATTTTAGCGCTAGAATTGCAGCCAACAAAAACATCAAATATCCAATGGCTGGAATGAAAAGCGAGGAAGTGACTTTGGTAGTTTATGACGTAAATTCTAAAAAATCATTGACGCTGCAAACGGGCGAGCCAAAAGAACAGTTTTTGACCTGCATCACTTGGGAACCGAGCGGGAAATTTGTTTACGCAGGTCTTTTGAACAGAGAGCAAAACCATTTAAAATTAAACAAATACGACGCTTCAACCGGAGCTTTAGTTAAAACACTTTTTGAAGAAAAAGCTTCAACTTATGTAGAACCTCTGCACGATTTGACTTTCTTGCCAAACTCAAATTCAGAGTTTTTGTACAGAAGTGAAAAAGACGGTTTTGAGCAATTGTACCTTTATAATACGGATGGAAAATTGGTTCGAAAATTAGGCTATAACAATGTCGTAATTACAGCTTTATTGGATTTTGACGCAGAAGGAAAAAATGTATTTTACATCGGAACAACCAATAATGGCTTGGACAGACAGTTTTTCAAAGTAGAATTGAAATCTGGAAAAACTACGCAATTGACTGAGGTTTCTGGTTTCCATGATGGAAGCTTGAGCAGTGACGGAACGCTTTTGTTTGACCAATATTCTAATGTTTCGAGTCCGAATGAAATTTCGATTGTGAACTTGAAAACTAAGAAAACGACGACATTATTGAAAGCTTCGAATCCTTATCTGGGGAAAACAAATCTTCCAAAAATGGAATTGGTTACGATCACTTCTGCTGACGGGAAAACGCCTTTAAACGCACGATTGATTTATCCTGCAAATTTTGACGCAAACAAGAAATATCCTGTGATGGTTTATGTTTATGGAGGTCCGCATGCGCAATTGGTTCAAAACGAATGGCTTGGTGGCGGTACTTTGTTTGATTATTATATGGCACAAAATGAATACGTAGTTTTCACGGTTGACAATAGAGGAAGCGACGCTCGCGGAAGAGATTTTGAGCACATAATCCACAGAAATTTAGGCCTTAACGAAATGGCGGATCAGATGAAAGGTATTGAATTTTTGAAATCAAAATCATTTGTCAACCAAGATAAAATTGGTGTTTACGGATGGAGTTTTGGCGGATTTATGACCACTTCTTTAATGCTAGATCACAGTGATGTTTTCAAAGTTGGCGTTGCCGGAGGTCCGGTTTGTGACTGGAAATATTATGAAGTGATGTATGGCGAAAGATATATGGATATGCCGCAAGAAAATCCAGAAGGCTATGAAAAAACCAATGTTATCAAAAAGGCGAAAAACTTAAAAGGCCATCTTTTGATGATTCACGGAGCGCAAGATCCTGTTGTTGTGCAGCAAAACAGCATGGAATTTATCCAAGCTTGCATCAATGAAGGAAAACAGGTTGATTATTTCTTATATCCTACTCACGAACACAATGTTAGAGGAAAAGACAGAGTTCATTTGAACCAAAAAATTGCTGATTATTTCAATTTGCATTTGAAGTAAATTCAAATTTCTACCCATAAAAAAAATCCGTTTAAGTAAATTTCTTAAACGGATTTTTTTGCATTATAAAGTATGAAATTTACTCAGTAATAAAATTCAATTTGCTGTTTTTTCTGCTGTATCCAAAGTAAATTGCTAGTCCGATTAACAGCCATACGAAGAAATAAATCCAGTTCCAAACGCTTAATTCAGCCATCATATAAAGACAGCAAACCAAGCCTAATAAGGGAATCAGCGATAAATTCTGTCTCCATGACCAAACCGTCAATCCAAGCAAAACGATCAAGAAAATATACATTGGGATTTTATGCTTGAATAATGAAAAGCCAGTTTCATATTTCAAAGATTGATCGATTGGAAGCGATTCTACAACCTTTGCATATTCATCTTCATTATTGTGATATTCGCTTAAAATTTGCTCTAAATCAGCTGTTTTATTTGTGAACACATTTTCCTTGTCATTCGCAATTAAAAACTGATAAACTTCAGCCGTTTGCTCTTTGTTTAGAGAAGTTACGATTGAAGCTGGTTCGTTGACTTGCGGGACATTATTCACGAAATTCATCGTATTTTCTTTATTGTAAGCAAAAGAATAAACAAGCCCAGCAATCAATAAAACGGGAACAATATATTTTGAATTGATGTAAGGCGTTTTGAATTTTCCTCTTGGAATATTTGGCTTGTTTTGCAAGACTAAAACTCCGGCGCAAACTAATACGAAGGCGAACAAAGTTCCGATACTGCATAAATCGGTTACCATTGTCAAATTCAAGAATAATGCAGGAATTGCAACTACAAATCCGGTGACAATTGTTGCAAAAGACGGCGTTTTAAATCGTGGGTGAACCGTTGAAAATTTCTTCGGAAGCAATCCGTCACGGCTCATGCTCATCCAGATTCTTGGCTGTCCCATTTGAAAGACCAAAAGTACGCTGGCCATTGCAACCACAGCACTTACAGCGATAATTCCCGACATCCATTTTAGGTCTAATTTATCGAAAACAAACGCTAATGGATCACCAACATTTAACAATTTATAATTCACCATTCCGGTTAAAACCAAAGCAATTGCAATGTATAAAATGGTGCAAATGATAATCGCCCACATCATTCCTTTTGGCAAATCTTTCTGCGGATTCTTGCATTCTTCGGCTGTTGTGGAAATGGCATCAAAGCCGATATAAGCAAAGAAAACTGCGGAAACTCCTTTTAAAACCCCGCCTACTCCATTTGGCGCAAACGGACTCCAATTGTCAGTATCTACGTAGAAAACTCCAACAGCGATAACCAATAATATGATACACAATTTTACCACAACCATCAAATTGCTAGCGTTTCTTGATTCTTTCATTCCTCTGTAAACCAGCGCTGTAATCAATACAATAATAAACAAAGCCGGCAAATCTGCTACGAAGTGAAACGAACCAATTACAGGCGAAGTCGTCCAAGCGGTGTAAGCGTCTTGCAGACTTGCATCTAAGTTTTCAAAAGATTTTCCGCCTTGCATTAAAGCGGTTGCATCTGTAAAACCGTTTGAAGCCGTCAAATAATCCATCTGAATCCATTGCGGAAGATGGAGGCCTCCGCTTTCTAGCAATCCGGTAAAATAATCGCTCCAAGAAATGGCGACGGTGATATTTCCTATGGCATATTCCATAATCAACGCCCAACCGATAATCCAAGCGATTAATTCTCCAAAAGCTACATAAGAATAAGTATAAGCGCTTCCTGAAACTGGAACCATCGAGGCAAATTCAGCATATGCGAAAGCAGCGAAACTACAAGCCAAAGCTGTGAATAAGAATAAGAAAATTACGGCTGGACCTCCGTCAGAACTTGCTTTTCCAATCGTGCTGAAAATTCCGGCTCCAACAATTGCGGCGATTCCAAAAGCTGTTAAATCTCTTGCCGTAAGATGTTTGCCTAAAGAATTATGTCCGTCTGCTTCATTTTTTTCAACTTGTCTTAAAATGTCTTGAACCGTTTTCTTTCTGAATAAATTGGAAAAACTCATAGCTTGAAGTGCGTATTTAGTTGACTGCGTGAAGAATCTATTTTTCTTGCCTAATTTTTAACTAAAAACAAATATATAAAACCAATCTCAATAATAGGATTTATGAAAAAGAAAATTACTAAAACTAGAAATTCAATAATTTTAATTAAAGAAAATTGCATAATCATCAGAAAACCAATATTAATAGTTTAAAACTATTATAAAATAAATATTTATAATTAATTCTTATAAACAAAACCGCTTTGTAAGTGGTAAGTTTGCATCAGAAAAAATAACTTTAAACCATATACTTATGTCATTAGTAGGAAAAAAATTCCCAAGCATCTCAGTTGACGCCATCTCTGAAATGGGAGACAACTTGAAAATCAACATTTTTGAAGAAGCGGTAAACAACAACAAAAAAGTGCTTTTGTTCTGGTACCCAAAAGATTTTACTTTTGTTTGCCCAACAGAATTACATGCTTTTCAAGCTGCCTTGCCAGAATTTGAAAAAAGAAACACAATCGTTATCGGAGCTTCTTGCGATACAAACGAAGTTCACTTTGCTTGGTTAAACACTCCAAAAAACAACGGTGGAATTGAAGGCGTAACGTATCCAATCTTGGCTGATACCAACCGTAATCTTTCTAACATTCTTGGAATTCTAGATATCGATTCTACAGAATATAGCGAAGAAACAGATTCAGTTATCATCGAAGGTTCAAACGTAACTTTCAGAGCGACTTACTTGATCGACGAGACTGGAAAAATTTTCCACGAAAGTGTAAACGATATGCCATTAGGTAGAAATGTTGCAGAATACTTAAGATTAGTTGACGCTTACACGCACGTTCAAACTAAAGGTGAAGTTTGTCCAGCAAACTGGGAAGAAGGAAAAGAAGCGATGGAAGCTACAAGAGAAGGTGTTGCTTCTTACTTGAATAACTAATTAATAAATTGATTGTTCGATTTTTCGACAGTTCGAACAATCGAAAATCGAATTATCGAACAATCCTTTTTAAACAAAAAAAACTATGTTAATTGATTTAAACGAAGACACATTACAAGATTTGGTGAATTCCAATGAAAAAGTAGTGGTTCAATATTCAGCCTCCTGGTGTGGAAACTGCCGTATCATGAAGCCGAAATTCAAAAAATTGGCTACAGAAAACGAAAATGTAACCTTTGTTTTGGTGGATGCAGAAAATTCTCCAGAGTCTAGAAAATTGGCCAATGTTTCAAACTTGCCGACTTTTGCGACTTTCGTACACGGAAAATTAGTGAACCAAACACAAACAAACAAAGCAGAAGTTTTATCAGAATTGGTAAATGAAATAGCTTAATTGGACATTTTAGATTTTTAGACTACTTAGACATTGTCTATATCTAAGAGGTTTAAAAATCTAAGAAGTCTAAAAATCTAACTATCTAAGAAGTCTAAAATGAAATTACCCGTAATAAAACATCTGACCCAATTTATTGAAGAAAACGACCAAGATTACATTATTGAAACTATTGAGGTTTTGGAAGCTTTGACTGAACTTCCGTCGTTAAAAGATGAAGAGCTTGACGTTATTGGAGAATTGATTTCCAATATGTATGGCGCTCTTGAAGTTAACAAAATGATCAAAGATGGGACTGAGAAAAAAGAAGCGCTGAACAATTTCATGAAGCGCGTTCTGGGTTCGATTGACAAATAAAAATTTATTGGTTAAAATTTTACGCTCTCTTTTTGGGAGCGTTTTTTGTTTAATTAAGTTAGTTTTGTAATTCTTCAAAATAAATAACTATGGAATCAAATTCTGAAAAATACACCTTATTAGTTCAAAAAAACAACTTCCAAGTTTTTCATAAATGGGTTGGCGAAATAAGATTTGGTCCTGAATTATTTATCTTAAAATCACTACCAACAATTCAATTTCTAGAAACTGGAATTTATGGAGATTGGTGTTTTACGCATAAAAATTTCATCTTCCTTCAAAAATGGAATAGCGAGAAAAACGCTGATGCCGATATTATTCAAATAAATACTGAAACATTGGAAATCAGTACAATTAAAAAAAATATCCTTTCTGTTTTCTGGCAAGCGAAAGCGATTGAAGGAAATAAAATTGAATTTAAGTTTACCAATATCCAAAAGGAATTTATTTATAATTTAAATATTTCATAATGCACTTCTACATAAAAAATATGGTTTGCAATCGATGCAAAACCGCCGTTCAAAATGAATTCGAGAAAATCGGAGTTGTTCCAGTTTCTATAGAATTAGGCGAAGTGGAAACATCAGGAGAAATTTCTAAAAAGCAATTATACGAATTAGAAAATTCTTTGAAACATATTGGTTTTGAATTAATTGACGATAAAAAAAGTAAAATTATTGAATCAATAAAAAGCGAAATTATACGATTGGTTCATTATTCTGAAGAAATAGAAAACACAAATCTTTCCAACATTCTTTCAGATAAATTACATTATGAATACAACTATTTGAGCAATCTTTTCTCCGAAGTTGAAGGAACTACGATTGAAAAATATTTTATTTCCCAAAGAATTGAAAAAGTCAAGGAACTTTTGGTTTATGATGAATTATCACTTTCTGAAATCGCCAACCAATTGGGCTACAGCAGTGTCGCTTATTTGTCAAGCCAATTTAAGAAAACTACCGGCCTCACTCCTACTTTCTACAAATCTTTGAAGGAAACTAAACGCAGAAATATCGACGAACTGTAAAAATTGATATTCTTGCTAGAAATTTCATAATAGCGCTTTTGCGGAAGTAAGCGACCTTTGTAGTGTACAAAAATCAATACAAATTATTATGAAACATACCTATAATATTACTGGAATGACCTGCAACGGATGCATTTCAAAAGTCTCTTTTTTACTAAAGAAAATTCCAGAAGTAAAGAACGTAGATATAGATTTGGAAAAAGGCGAAGCTTACATTGAAATGGAAAAGCATATACCGACTTCTGAATTGCAATCAGCTTTGAAAGAGTATCCAAAATACCAGCTCTCCGAAAAAAATGTGGCGATGAATCAAAATGTTTTTGAAAACATCGAAGCAGACAAAAGAACTTGGTTGCAGACTTACAAACCTATCGTTTTAATTTTCTCCTATATATTGGCAATATCTTTAATTGCAGGATTTTCGGAAGGTTTTTTCAATTATATGACTGCAATGCGCATCTTCATGGCTGGATTTTTCCTGACTTTTTCCTTCTTTAAAATGCTAGATTTAAAAGGTTTTGCCGAAAGTTATTCCATGTATGATGTAGTTGCCCAAAAATTTAAAAGCTGGGGCTACATTTATGCTTTTTTAGAATTGGTTCTAGGGCTCTCATTTGCTTTAAACTTCGAACCTTACTTGACAAATATTGTAACATTAATAGTAATGACAGTAAGCATTATCGGCGTTTTACAAAGTGTTTTGAACAAAAAGAAAATCCAGTGCGCTTGTCTGGGGGCGGTTTTCAATCTTCCGATGAGCACGGTTACAATTATTGAAGACGGATTGATGATCTTGATGAGTTTTGCAATGCTTTTATTGATGTAAAATAGCCGTTACATACAATAAAACAACAATTTTATTTAGAAAACACACGCACACGCTTATCTGCGAATATTATTTGTTAATATTTATAGATAAGCTTTTTTTATAAAAAATTTGCGTTTTAATTTTAAAATATTACATTTGAACATTAATTAATTTTCTCCTATTTCAAGAATGCACTAATATTCAAGAAATAATAGGAAAATTTATTTACAAGCCATATAAAATTAGTACACATGGAAAAACAAACTGGACGTTTGGAAGCATTTAGTGATGGAATTTTTGGAGTTGCCATCACATTATTAGCCTTAGAAATCGGAATTAAGGAATATGAAGGAGCAGATAATGCAAATTTATGGAAGAAAATTCTTGAACAGTGGCCCGAGTATTTCACTTATTTCAACTCTTTTGCCACGGTTCTCCTTATCTGGATGGGACACAATAAAGTGTTTCGAACTTTGCGAGCAACAAACCACTGGATCATTCTAGTAAACGGATTAATGCTATTATTTGTAGTATTATTTCCTTATCCCACAAAACTTGTCGGTTCCTTTATTGGAACTGGAGCAGAATCTACAGCCGTTGCATTTTATGCCGGTTTTACAGGAATGATAACGTTCAGCATGATGCTATTAAATATCTGCATCTTAAAAAACAAAGATTTATTACTTGATTATAAGCAAAGTAAATCTTGGTTTATCTCACAAATCAAAGGACAAATCATAGGCATATTATCCTATGCAGGAATAGCAATTTTGGCATTCTATCATTCAGAAATTGCCTTAGTCGGAACCTTTGCCATGTGGTTATTTTGGGCTTTTGCTACTAAAGATAACAAAGAAGAATTGATATAAGCATTTGAAAAAATTAATAAACGCCAGACAAAATGAAAAGAACACTACTATCCCTATTCTTTTTAGGATTAGCTGCCACAAAATCAAATGCACAGGAAACTCAAAATGAATCTGAAAGTGCTACCCTAAAACACTACATGCCTTTATATATAGATATTCCGGCGGAACTTAATGTGCAAAAGGGATTTCAAGAATTTGATGTTGCTTTTGGATATGCAGATTTTAAAGATTTCAGTGGTTACAGAACTTTGGTCGAATATGATTTTGCGCCAATTGATCGTCTGGGCATTGAGATTGAGTTGCCTTTTGCCTTTGTAGATTCAAAAATTCATACAGAAGAAAATGCTGAAACCGGCGTAATTCAGCCAGAAGAAGGTGGCGCTGTAGAGAGTTCAATGGGACTCAGAATTGGTTTTAACTATTCATTTTTAGTACTTCCAAGTGCAAAAACCACAATTTCTGCTGGATATTTCAACGAACTAGAATCTTCTCCTTTTAAAGAATTCGGAAAGCCACTTTTTTCTGCAAATATTTATTATCCGTTTTTAGCTGCAGCGAAAGTTTGGGGAGAAAGATTCCATACGATGGTTTACACAGGCCCTTCCATAAAACAGGAATTTGAACTAAACGAAAGCGAAACCCAATGGAAACTGAACACTACGCTGAGCTATAGATTTGGTGAAAATGAAAAAGAAAATTTTGCAGGATTCGAATGCAACCAAAGTTTTAGCAATGACGGAAGTCCGCAAATTATGCTTCGCCCGCAAGTTCAATTGGCGTTCAGTGAAGAATGGTCGTTGGGAATTGTAGGAACAATCCCCGTTCAAACTGGCAATGGCTTGAACGGAAGCGGTTTTTTAAGGTTGATGTATCTGCCAAGAGGCAAAAAATAATTTCTGATGAAAGAAATTACAGAAATCATAAAGTCTTTTGAAATTGCAAACAAGCAAGGATTAAAAACTGCATTAGCGACTGTTGTCAATGTCGTAGGTTCTTCCTATAGAAGGGCTGGCGCACGAATGCTGGTTACTGAAGACGGAATGTTGACTGGTGCCATAAGCGGTGGATGCCTTGAAGGCGATGCCTTGAAAAAAGCACTTCTGGCGATTTATGAAAATAAAAATAAGCTGGTTACTTATGATACGAGTGACAGTGACGATGCCAAATTTGGCGTGCAATTGGGCTGTAATGGCATCGTTCATATTTTGTTTGAGCCAATAAATAAGGGGATTGAAAACAATCCGATAGCATTATTGAAGAAAATTATTTCTGAAAGAAAAGAAGCGGTTTTAACTACCTTTTTTTCTTTGGAAGATAAAAATTTTCAAATCGGAACAAAATACCTGATAAATAAGTCGGAAATATTAGAAAATACGCAGACAGCCATTTCATCGGAATTAGAGAAAAACAGCAAACAAGATGCAATTTCTGTATTAGAAAATAAAATTTCAATTTCAAAAGATTATAAACTTGAAGACAAAACGATTTCCTCTTTTATAGAATTTGTAAAACCTGTTATTTCTATTGTAATTTTTGGAGCGGGAAATGACGTTTTGCCTCTGGTTTCGCTTTGCAACTTACTTGGATGGCACGCTACGATTATCGACGGGCGACGGTCGCATGCCACGAAAGAGCGGTTTGCAAATGCTGGAAATATTTTTATTTCGGATGCTGAAAATGCTTTGGAAAATGTGACGATTGACGAACAGACGTTCTTTATAGTAATGACGCACAATTACAATTATGATATAGAAATTTTGCGTCAGCTTTCACAAATTGACTGTCGCTATATCGGAATTTTAGGGCCAAAGAAAAAGCTTCATCGCATGTTTGATGAACTTTCAGAAAAAGGAACTTTTATTGATGAATCCCAAAAAGAAAAAATATTCAGCCCGATTGGATTGGATCTTGGAGCGGAAACTTCCGAAGAAATTGCACTTTCAATTGTAGCTGAAATACAAGCATTTATTGCTAATAAAAACGCACAGCCATTACGATTAAAAGAAGAAAATATCCATAGCTAAAAAAATTTAGAATATAAATAAAACAAAATGGTAGCGATTATCATCTTAGCGGCTGGCAATTCTTCGAGACTCGGACAGCCTAAACAGTTGTTGGAATTTCAAGGAAAATCGTTATTGAAAAATAGCGTGAATCAGGCTTTGGCGATAAATGATGCTATAGTAATTGTAGTTTCTGGAGCGGAAAAAACATCACTAGAAAAAGAATTACAAAATACAAAAGCAATTCTTTGCCATAACAATGATTGGCAATTAGGAATTTCTTCCTCCATAAAAACGGGCTTAAAAAAAGCTTTAGAATTACAGCCTCAGATTACGGCTTGCATTATTTCTGTGTGCGACCAGCCGTTTATTACTGAAAATATCTTTAAGGAATTGATTTTGAAATATAAATCAAACGATAAGATAATCGCTTCCTGCTATTCAGAAACAGCAGGCACTCCTGTTTTATTTCCTAAAAAATATTTTTTAGAATTATTGAATTTAACTGGAAATGAAGGTGCAAAAAAATTACTGAATTCTGAAGAAAAGGTTTTATTAGTCAATTTTGATAAAGGGGAAATTGATATTGACACGATGGAAGATTATCAGAAACTAATTACTTAATTTCTATTGAATTTCGTTTGCATACCATTATTTCCATAAAGACACAACGCTATGATACTTGATAAATTTAATAGAGCCCACGATTATTTAAGAATATCACTTACAGATAATTGCAATTTAAGATGTTTTTATTGCATGCCTGAAGAATCCTATGATTTTGCACCAGCATCAAGATTAATGCAGGCAGATGAGATACTTAAATTATCAGAAATATTTGTTGCGGAAGGCGTAAAAAAAATCAGGCTTACCGGCGGAGAACCTTTGGTAAGAAAAGACACAGGAAAAATTATCTCTTTGCTTTCCAATTTGCCTGTCGAACTCACATTGACTACAAATGGCACAAGAATTCATGACTATATTCATGTTCTGAAAGACGCCAATATAAAGTCTTTGAATATCAGTCTTGATACTTTAAAAGCAGACCAATTTGAGAAAATCACACGCCGTAATCAATTTCAATTGGTGATGGACAATATCAATCTGCTTTTATCAGAAGGCTTTATTGTCAAGATAAATATGGTGGTTATGAATGGGCTTAACGACCATGAAATCAATGATTTTATTGCTTGGACGAAAAATACTCCCGTGCAGATTCGTTTCATAGAATTCATGCCTTTTACCGGAAATAAATGGTCTAGCAACCAAGTTTTTTCAAAGGATCAAATTTTAGACATAATAAGCCAAAAATATACTTTTACTCCTGTTTTAGGCACAATTCACGATACGGCAAAAGGTTTTTCAATTGAAAACCACGCTGGAAATTTCGCCATAATCAGCACTATGACGAATCCGTTTTGTGAAGGTTGCAACAGAATGCGGCTTACTGCGGATGGAAAGCTAAAAAATTGCCTTTTTTCCAAAGGAGAAACTGACCTGCTCACGCCTTTGCGAAAAGGCGAGCCTATTTTACCGCTGATCCACAGCAATATCCAAAGCAAAGCAAAAGAACTTGGCGGTCAATTTACAAATGCAATTGAAAAGATTGAAGCCATTTCCATTGAAAACAGAAGCATGATAACTATTGGAGGATAAGATATGGGCAGTATAAAACATTTGCTGAAAGAAAATTCAAAATATAAAATTTCAGGAACCATGTGGATTGAATGCGAAAATGAACGCTTTTTTGGTCCGGGTCGTGCAGAACTTTTACAGCATATTGAAGCAACTGGTTCCATAAACAAGGCGGCCAAAGCTATGAAAATTAGCTATAAAAAAGCTTGGGGAATGATAGCTGCTTTGAATGAACAGGCAACAAAGCCAATGGTCATTTCAAAAACTGGCGGTGAAGAAGGCGGTGGCTCGATAATTACGAATGAAGCCAAAGAATTAATTGATTTTCATAAAAATTTGAAAGATAAATTTCTGTCTTTTTTGGAAAAAGAAACTAATAACATGAATCAATACTAAACATAACGAATTTGCACCAACCGTTATATTATTAAAAACACAACGACCTATGAAATTATTATTTACAAGCATTTTATTTCCTGTGAGCTATTTTGCAATAGCACAGCAAGGAAATATGGAAAATGATACTGTAAATAAATTGCGGGAAGTTGTTATTTCTGCTTCCAGAATCAAAGAAAATATTTTAAAAAGTCCGGTGGCTATTCAAGTTTTGACGGCTAATGACATAAAATTTACGCCTTCCCTATCCTTTTTTGATGCTTTGGAAAATGTCCAAGGCTTGCAGGTAACTACGCCAAGTTTGGGTTTTAAAGTTTTTAATGCACGGGGATTTTCAAATACCACGAATGTCAGATTTGCCCAATTAGTTGATGGAATGGACATTTCGTCGCCACATATCGGCGCTGCGATCGGAAATTCTCTTGGTCCAAATGACTTAGATATAGAAAAAGTAGAAATTTTGCCTGGCATGGCTTCCGCTTTGTATGGAATGAATACGGTGAATGGCTTGGTAAATATGATTACAAAAAATCCTTTTGCTAGTCAAGGAATTAGCTTACAGCAAAATACAGCCCTGGCTCATTTTTCTGATTCCGAAAGCGATGTGAAATTGTATACAGAAACCAGTTTTCGATTTGCAAAAGCGCTCTCCTCAAAATTTGCTTTCAAAATCAATGTGGCATTTACGCACGGATATGACTGGATTGCGAGCAATTATACGGATTTAAACCCAAAAGCAAACAGTAGCAATGGACTTTATGGCACTGAAAATCCTGCTTATGATGGCATAAATAGTTATGGAAATGAATCTTCCAATAGAAAAACAATTGCCTTAGGCGGAAAAAATTATGTCATCGCAAGAACTGGATATAATGAAAAAGACTTGGCTGACAATACGTTGAAAAATAGAAAAGCCGATGCTAAATTATATTACAAATTTAATGAAAAATCTATGCTTTCTTATTCCTATCGCTTTGCAACTTTAGACAATATTTACCAGCGCGCCAACAGATTTAAACTGGAGGATTATTTTGTGCAACAGCACGGCTTGCAGTTTGAAAATAAGTCAATTACCGCAAAAGTTTATATCAATAACGAAAGCACTGGAAAGAGCTACAACCTGCGCTCGATGGGCGAAAATATAGATCGAAATTTTAAAAAAGATACCGATTGGTATAACGATTTTAAAACAGGATTTAACAATGCAACAGTCAACGGATCTGCTATTCCAGAAGCTTTAAATGAAGCGCGCCAATTTGCTGATAATGGACGGTATCAGCCAGGAACAGCGGCATTCAATTCTGTTTTGGGAAAATTGCAAGACATCAATAATTGGGATATTGGCGCAGCGCTTCGTGTCAAGCAATCTTTTGTGCAGTCTGAGGCGCAAGTTGATCTTACGGAAGAGTATTTTGCCTCTTTAAGAAAGTCTGGAATCCGCATTTTAACTGGTATAGACAATCGGACTTATGTGATTATGCCGGATGGAAATTATTTTATAAATCCAAAAGATGCCGACCAATATAGCAATTTTACTTATGGAAAAACGGGTGGTTTTGTGTCGGTTACTAAAAAGTTACTCGAAGAAAAGCTGTCCTTAAATGCAGTAATAAGGGTTGATAAAAGTGATTATTTTGGCACGAAGCTAAATCCGCGCGCTTCAATAGTTTTTTCGCCTAGCAATCACCAAAATTTTAGGGCTTCTATTCAGAGCGGTTATCGCTTTCCGAGCATTTTTGAAGCTTTCAGCAATGTCAATAGCGGTGGCGTAAAAAGAGTTGGCGGCCTTCCGATTATGAGCAGCGGCATCTTCGAAAATGCTTATCTCCAAACCTCGATTGCCAATTTTCAATCGGCTGTTTTGAATGATATCAACAATAATAACCTCACGCAAAGCCAAGCAATTGAGAAAAACAAAGCTTTGCTGAAAAAAAATAATTACAGCTACCTCACGCCAGAAAAAGTAAAATCTATAGAAATTGGCTATAAGGGATTGTTCTTGAAAAATAAGCTTTTTATTGATACTGACTTCTATTTTAGCCAGTACAAAGGATTTATTGCCCAAACCAATATGAATGTGGCCAATACGCAAAATGAAGCAGAGATTCCTATTTATCTGTATGACAATTCCAAGCAGAGCAAATATAGAATGTATACTAATTCGCAATCTGCCATTAAAACGTATGGCTTCAGCCTTGGCGTGACTTATATTTTTTTGGACGGATTCATTGCAAAGGCGAATGCTACTTATTCCAAATTAGAAAATATAGAAAACAAAGACGGCCTTGAAGATGGATTTAATACGCCGAATTGGATGGTAAATGCTTCCTTGTCAAAAGAAAATATTTTTAAAAATATCGATGCTGCGATCGGGTACAAATGGCAAAACAGCTATTACTGGCAATCATTTTTAGCCAATGGAAACGTTGATTCTTTTACGAACATAAATACCCAGATCGCTTATAAAATCACAACTCTTGACACCAAAATAAAATTAGGAACTACTAATCTTTTGAACAACTATTACACTTCATTCACTGGTGGCCCAAGCATTGGGGGCATGTATTACCTAACAGTCATTTATGGCTTAAAATAAAAAATATGATTTCTGTAAACGAAGCAAAAACAATTATCCAGTCGCACACAAAATCGCTCGCTCCTATTCGTCTTCCTCTTTTGGAAGCTTTTGGATATACTTTGGCGGAAAATATCTTTGCGATTATCGACATTCCTTTTTATTCGCAATCTTCGATGGACGGTTATGCCTTTTCTTTTGAAAATAAGGATAATCCGTTAGAAATTATTGGAGAAATGCCAGCCGGAACTTCCAAACAAATTACGATAAAAGCTAATCAAGCGACAAGGATTTTTACGGGAGGTCCTTTGCCTATTGGAGCTGACACGGTTGTAATGCAAGAAAAAGTGACTGTAATTGATAACATTTTATTTATAAATGACCCTGAAATCCAATTAGGCGATAACGTAAGGAATAAAGGCGCAGAAGTTCAAAAAGACAGCTTGGCAATGGCAAAAAACACCTCTCTGTCTGTTGCTGCGATTGGTTTTTTAGCTGGAATTGGAATTACAGAAATAGCCGTATTTCCGCCTCCAAAAATCACTATTATTCTAACCGGAAATGAACTTCAAGAACCAGGAAATCCTTTAGAATTTGGGCAAGTTTATGAGGCCAATTCTTATATGCTGACCGTCGCATTACAGAAAGCTGGAATAAAAAATATAGCTATTCTGAAATCAGAAGACAATTTGGAAACCTTGCAAGATACGTTGAAAAAAGCAATAGATTCTAGCGATGTAATTTTGCTTACTGGCGGTGTCAGCGTTGGAGATTATGATTTTGTGGCAAGTGCGAGCGAGCTTTGCGGTGTAAAAAAGCATATTCATAAAATAAAACAGCGTCCCGGAAAGCCCTTATTTTTCGGAACAAAAGACAATAGTATTGTTTTTGGCTTGCCAGGAAATCCATCGTCTGCGTTAGTTTGTTTTTATCAATATGTATTGCCAATGCTGGAAAAAATGATGCATAAATCTGGTAGTATCAAAACCCTTGAAGCAAAACTCACAGATAAATATCTAAAAAAAACAGGCCTTACTCATTTCTTAAAAGGAAATTTTTTGAATAGCGAAGCAACTCCTTTGAGTGCGCAGCAATCTTTTCGGTTGAGCTCATTCGCACAGGCAAATTGCTTGATTGAGTTAGAAGAAAACAAAGGGGATTATCATGAAGGCGAAATTGTAAAAGTGCATCTTTTAAATTAAAATCTATGGAACTTTTCTTTATACTTCTGTTTTTAATCGCCTTTTTATATTCCTCCGTAGGACATGGCGGCGCAAGCAGTTACCTGGCATTGATGGCATTTTATGAAATCACTCCCGATGTAATGAAACCGACAGCTTTATTGTTGAATTTATTTGTATCGCTAACCTCTTTCATCCAATATTATAGAGGGAAACATTTCTTATTGAAATTATTTATTCCGCTTGCAATCGCCTCAATTCCAATGGCTTTTATCGGCGGAACAATTACTGTAGATCCAACTATTTATAAAAAAATTCTCGGATTGCTATTGCTCTTTCCTGTCATGCGCTTTTTCTTTTTTAAAAATGCAGAGCCGAGCGAAATGAAAGCGCCAAATTTATATTTATCGCTGCTCATTGGAGGATTGATCGGACTATTTTCAGGAATGATCGGCATTGGCGGAGGAATTATTTTGTCGCCAATTTTATTGCTCTTGAAATGGACAAACCAAAAACAAACTGCGGCCATCAGCGCTTTATTTATTTTTGTAAATTCATGTGCCGGACTGGCGGGACAGTTCAGCAAAGGCATCCATTTTAGTGGCGACATGACAGCTTTTGTGGGAATTGCTTTTTTGGGAGGTATTTTTGGCGCCTATTTTGGCGCCTTAAAATTCAATCAAAATATTTTAAAACAAGTTTTGGGAAGCGTCCTTTTATTCGCCGCCGCCAAATTACTCTTTCTGTAATTATGATAAAAATAATAAGCTTTGGGCAAATAGCCGAAATCATCGGAAGCACTGAAATTAGGCTGGAGGCTTCTGATACTGATGATTTAAGACAAAAACTTTGCGAAAAACATCCGCAACTTTTGGAAAAAAAATATGTTTTGGCGGTAAATAAAAATATTATTTCTGATACTGTTTTATTGAGCCCAAACGATGAAGTTGCATTATTGCCACCTTTTTCTGGAGGTTAAAATTTTTAAAATACATATAAATTGAACTATTCTGAAAGATACAGTCGCCATATTTTACTAAAAGATTTTGGCGAAGAAGGACAGCTAAAATTATCAAAAGCAAAAGTTTTGGTAATTGGAGCTGGCGGTTTGGGTTGCCCAATATTGCAGTATTTAGTGGCTTCCGGCATAGGAAATATCGGAATTGCAGATCATGACGTTGCTTCCCTAAGCAATTTGCAAAGACAGATTTTATTTTCCGTTTCCGATATTGGAAAGTCAAAAGCGATTCAGGCGAAAGAAAAATTATTGGCAATGAATCCTGATATAAAAATTGAGATTTTTAATAAAAAAATAACCAATTTGAATTCCTTAAAAATAATTGAAAACTATGATATAATTGTAGATGCGACTGACAATTTCAAAGCAAGATACACGATAAACGATGCTTGTGTCCTATTAGAAAAACCGCTTGTTTTTGGAGCAATTTTTCAATATGAAGGCCAAGTCGCCGTTTTTAATGTAGAAGATGAAAAAGGAAAAAAAACTAATTATCGCCATTTATTTCCAAATCCTCCAACAAATTCTGATGCGCCAAATTGCAATGAAATTGGAGTTTTAGGAGTTTTGCCAGGAATTATCGGCATCCTGCAAGCTACGGAAGTCATTAAATTAATTTCAGGAATTGGAAAACCTCTTTGCAACCAATTACTTATTTATAATTTATTAAGTTCTGAAAGTTATAAAGTAACAATTCCATCTCATGATTTGCCTAAAAATTTAATTCCAGAAAATATTTTTGACTTTGAACAAAGAGATTATGGTCAAATGGTTGGTGAATTTCCAGAAATGATAAATATAAATGTCGATCGATTCAAACAATTGCTATTGGATGAAGAAGCTATTTTTATTGACGTGAGAGAATTTGGAGAACTTCCGGAAGCTGATTTTGAGCATTTAAAAATTCCTTTACCAACACTAAGCAATCATTTTTTAGAAATGACCAAACCAAAAATAATCCTATTCTGCCAATCAGGAATTCGAAGTAAAAAAGCCTATGAAATAGTAAAAAATCACTTTTCAGACACCAAAGAATTGTATAACCTTGAAGGTGGAATTTTAAACTTAAAAAACATATTATGAGCGATAAAAAAATAAAAAACATCTTTATGCAAGGTCCGATTTCATCAGAATTTATTGGAGAAAGCATTCAAAAACACAGCACCAATTTAAAGATTGGAGCACACAGCATCTTTTTGGGACAAGTTCGTGCTGACCAAATTGAGGATAAAATTGTGGCCGCAATTGATTATACAGCCTATACAGATATGGCTTTAGAAAAGATGTCCACAATAAGAGAAGAATTTTTTTCAAAATATGACCTCACTTGCCTTCACGTTCACCACAGTTTAGGCAAAGTAAAAGCTGGAGAAATCTGCCTTTTTGTGTTTTCTTCCTCAAAACATCGAAAAATTGCGATTGACGCTTGTGAAGAAACAGTAGAAAAAATCAAGGCCGAGCTTCCGATTTGGGGAAAAGAAGAATTTGAAGACAAAACGCATCAATGGAAAACAAATAAATAATGGTCGATATCACACACAAATCATTTACGCTTCGAAAAGCAGTTGTAAAAGCGGTCGTAAAAACCTCAAAGCAAGAAACAATCGATTCCATAAAACAGCGAAAAGTATCAAAAGGAGATATTTTTGAATTTGCCAGAGTTGCTGGGCTTTTTGCCATAAAAAAAACCAGCGATGTCATTCCGGATTGCCATCCTTTGCCGATTGAATTTGCGGCAATTACTTACGAAATTAAAGATTTATCGATAATCATTTCTGTGGAAGTTCATACGATTTACAAAACAGGAGTTGAAGTTGAGGCCATGCACGGCGCTTCTGTCGTAGCTCTAGTGATGTATGATATGCTGAAACCGATCGACAAAAATGTACAGATTGAAAATATCCATCTTCATGAAAAAAAAGGCGGAAAATCTGATTTCAAGAGCAATTACAGTCATTTAAAAACTGCAGTAATTGTCTGTTCCGATTCTGTCTCTAAGGGTAAAAAGCAAGATACGGCAGGAAAATTTATTATAAATTCATTAGAAAAACATCAGATTGAATGTGCTAGATATGAGATTGTCCCTGATGATTTTGAAATAATACAGCAAACAGCAAAATTGCTTTCAGCTACTTTTGATCTTGTGCTATTTACGGGCGGAACCGGCTTGTCAAAAAGAGACGTCACTCCAGATGCAATTGAACCTTTGCTTGAAAAACAGATTCCCGGAATCATGGAAACTGCCCGAAATTATGGCCAGCAAAGAATTCGAACGTCAATGTTAAGTCGCGGTGTTGCTGGTTTTATGAAAGAAACTTTAGTTCTTACATTTCCTGGTTCGCAAAAAGCTTGTGAAGAATATATGGAAGCGATTTTTCCTCAAGTCTTGCATGTTTTTGATGTAAAAAATGGTGGCGGACATTAAAATACAATTATGAATTATCCAATTTACTTAGATAATAATGCGACGACTTCTTGTGATAAAAGAGTTGTTGCCGAAATGCTGCCTTATTTTTCAGAAGATTTTGGCAACGCTTCAAGTGGCAATCATATTTTTGGATGGAAAGCAGAAGAAGCAGTTGAAACGGCACGAAACCAAATTGCGAAATTGATTAATGGAAATCCGAATGAAATTGTTTTCACGAGCGGTGCAACCGAAGCGAACAATTTAGCGCTAAAAGGAATTTTTGAAAGCTATTCAAATAAAGGAAACCACATCATTACTACAAATATAGAGCATAAATCTGTTTTAGATACTTGCAAATATCTTGAAAAAAACGGTGCTGAAGTTACTTATCTTGAAGTTGATAAAGAAGGAATTATTGATTTGGAAATTCTCGAAAAGTCAATAAAACCAACAACAATTTTAATTGCAATGATGTTTGCTAATAATGAAATTGGAACAATTCATCCTATCGAAACTATTGGCAAAATAGCAAAAAAACATGATGTGCTGTTTTTTTCCGATGCGGTACAAGCCATTGGAAAAATTGCTGTAGATGTTAAAAACCAAGGAATCGATATGATGTCTCTTACAGCACATAAATTTCACGGCCCAAAAGGAATTGGAGCTTTATATATTCGTAAAGGTAATCCATCCGTAACTATTCTCCCGCAAATTATTGGTGGCGGACACGAAAGAAATTTGAGAAGTGGCACGCTAAATATCCCAGGAATTGTAGGTTTTGGAAAAGCTTGTGAAATTTGCTTATCAGAAATTGATGCTAATTATGAAAAAATGTTTCGATTACGCAATTATCTAGAAGACGAATTACTAAAAATCGATGGCGTTTTTATAAATGGAAATATCTCTAACCGCCTTCCCAATATTTCAAATATTACTTTTAAAAATATCGATGGCGAAAAATTACTTCGAATGGTAAACAAACAAATTGCCGTAAGCAGTGGAAGTGCTTGCAGTTCGGTTTCACAAAAGCCCTCTTATGTTTTGAAAGCTTTAGGTATTTCAGACGATAATGCTTTTAGTTCAATACGTTTTGGATTGAGCAGATTTACTACTGAATCAGAAATTGAAACAGCTATAAAGATAGTTGGTGAAACTGTGGAAAAACTAGGGCAATAAATAAAAGCCAATTCCGATAAATCAGAATTGGCTTTTTAATTTTTTATTTATCCGGAACAGCGGCTCCTTTTGCAATCCATTCTTTGACAGCGTCAACGAATTCTTTATGACTCATTGGAATTTTAGAAACTCCCGGAGGCGGTGCAAACCCTGATAATACTAAACTTTCTTCATCGACATGCTTGATCATATCATTTAAATCTTTGAATCCTGTGAACTTATTGTCTTTGAAATGCAAAGCAAGCTCCCTTGGCGTTTTTCCTTGAAAAACCATAGGCTTATCAGCTGGAGGCATTTGCCAATGCGGATTTCCTGGAGGTGTTTCTGGAGCATCAAGATTGGCATCCTGATGGCAATTTTTACATTTCATGGCATACATTCCTTTGCCATCTTTTCCGCGTACAACGTTTTGAAGATGCGCATGGCTGTCGTCACCCTGCAAAGGCACATCTCCTTTGGGATGGCAATTCATGCAGCGCGGATGCATAAAAACTTTATAAGCCTTTAAAAAAGCATCCTTTGATTCTTGCTCACGCTGTTCTTCAGCAGTTAGTGCTTTTTGAACAATAATAGCCTTTTCAGGCATTTTAGCAGGAATGTTTTGATAAACTGGTTCAGTATTAATGATTGGAGAAGCAATTGCTACAACAAAGCTAAAGCAAAGCAAAACCATTATTAATTTCACTGACTTGGACTGGAAGCCCTTTTTTATTTCTTTCATCTATTTCTTTATTTAGCTGATAAATTACATTTTTGAAGCTTTGTGTATTGCTTTGCGTATTCTGTCGTAAGTACCGCAACGGCAAATATTTCCGCTCATTCCCAAATTAATATCATCATCACTTGGATTTGGATTTTCTCTCAACAAAACAGTCGCTGCCATAATTTGGCCGCTCTGGCAATACCCGCATTGAGGCACATCTTCTTCTATCCAAGCCTGCTGTACTTTTTTTGCTATATCATCTTCAACGCCCTCAATCGTGACAATAGTTTTGCCGATTGCTCGTGATAAAGGCGTGACGCAACTTCTTACCGCTTCGCCATCCATGTGGATTGTGCAGGCACCGCAGAAAGCGCCACCGCATCCAAATTTGGTTCCCGTAAGACCTACATTTTCTCTTAATACCCATAATAAAGGCGTATCTGGAGTAGCATCCACATTGTATTCTTTTCCGTTTACTTTAATATTTGCCATAAATTAAATTTTATCTTCTTATAAATTAATTATGCTTTTCTTACATCCGCAGGAAAAGGCATTTTTGTGTGGTGTTTACCGGTGAGTGCTAAAATTGCATTTGCCATCGCGGGAGCAATACAGCCAACGCTGGCCTCTCCTATTCCCCCGATTGGATTTTTGCTCGGCACGATATGCAGTTCCATTTCTGGCGTTTCAAACATTCGGGCGACTTTGAACTTATTGAAATTTCCTTCCAATACTTCTCCGTTGACAACATTGATTTCTCCATAAAGTACTTGCGAAATAGCCCAAATTGCTCCGCCTTGAACCTGAGATTCCACATTTGCAGGATTTACTGCAACACCACAATCCAGAGCTGAAACAATTTTGTGTACTTTGATTTTTCCTTTCTCAGTAATTGACAATTCTACTACCGAAGCCATTGTACTACCGAAATTTTCATGGATAGCCATACCTTGGGCATGACCTATAGGAAGCGGTTTCCCCCAGCCTGATTTTTCGGCAACGGTTTTTAAAACTAAAGTATGTTTAGGATTGTCTTTCAATAAGGACAAACGGTAAGAATATGGATTCTTTTTTGCCTCTTTCGCCATTACGTCAATCATTGTTTCCTTTATGTAGGCAGTATAAAAATGGCTGTTGGCGCGCTGCCAAATACCTGGAATAGTCTGTTTTTCTTTTACCCATTCAATCTGCGTATTTGGAACATCATAAACCAATTCCAAACCGCCGTCCAATTGGAAATAATCAACCCCATTTTTAACAAGAGGGCCTTCAAAAGGGGTTCCGAACACGAAGGAAGGAATTGCCATTCTGTGCATCCAGCTGTGCGGATTTCCTTTGGCATCAGTGGTAATCTGCAATTTATGGTAATTTGCAAAACGATAATAACCGCTACGCATATCATCTTCCCTACTCCAGATAACTTTTATAGGAGTCTGCATTATTTTTGATAAAATCGCTGCTTCAACCACCATGTGCGCATCCATTTGGCACCTGCGCCCAAAACCGCCACCTGAAAGCTGGGTATGGATTTTTATCTGTTCTGGCTTCATTTTCAGGGCTCCAGCACATCCATATAGATCAAAAGTCTGCCCTTGAGTTCCTACATATATATCGCAACTATCTGCTTTTACATCTGCAACGCAGTTCAGCGGTTCCATTGTAGCCGATGTCAGATATGGAAATTCATATTCTACATCAAAAGATTTTCCGCCGATAGCCTTTTTGGCAATATCGCCTTTTTTCGTGGCAAGCATTCCTGGCTTTTGGACATCTTTTTTATATTGTTGCATTTCAGCTTTGGAACTAAAATTTTCATATTCTCCCCTGTCCCAAATAATTTCAAGCAATTCTCTGCCTTTATGTGCTGCCCAATATCCTGTCGCGACTACGGCAACGCCATTTCCTGTATTAATTACGGCTTTTACGCCAGGATATGCTTTCGCCTTGCTGTCATCAAAAGATTTTACTTTTCCAAGAGCTCCCGGACAGCGGGAAACGACGGCAACAAGCATATTTGGAAGTGAAATATCAATTCCGTAAATCGCTTTGCCATTTGTTTTATTTGGAGTGTCAAGTCGCTTTACATTCTTTCCGATTAATGTCTGGTCTTTTTGGTCTTTTAATTTAAGGTCTTTTGGAGCTGTTATTTCACTTGCTTTTCCTGCCAAAGAACCATAATCGGCTGTTTTTCCAGAAAGAGAATGCGTCACGGTTCCGTTTGAAGTTGTGCATGAATCCGCGCTAACGCCCCAATCTAAAGCAGCGGCACCAACAATCATATAACGTGCTGTCGCACCAACTTGCCTCATTCTGTCATATTCAGAAGTAACAGATGAGCTTCCTCCAGTCATCTGGCAATGATAAACCAAATGGTTGTAAACTTCAGAAATAGGCGCGCTTTCAATTTTTATTTTTTGCCAGTCGGCATCTAATTCTTCTCCTATCAATTGCGCTATCGCCGTGTAAATTCCTTGCCCCATTTCAGCATACGGACAAGTTATCGTAATTGTTCCATCTGCAGAAATACTCAAAAAAGCATTGGGAGAGAAAGCCGGCAAGCTATTTCCTAAAGATGTCGCATTTGGCCCGACGGGTTCTAGAATTCCCTTGGCAAAAGAAGGCATATAAAAACTAAACAATACGCCTGCGCCTGCCAATGAGCCCGACTTTAAGAAGTTTCTTCGGCTTAGATTATTTTTTTCGCTCATAATTTAAAACTTATTAATGGCAAACTTTTCAGTTGGCTTGATTATAAGCGTAAAATTATGTTAAATGATATCAGATAAATTGTAAGAAGCGGTCATTATTATATGAATCTATGTTTTTAGCTAATTTATATCAGATATAAATAAAAAATTAAGAGTATAAGAATTAGATATATATTTCAGAAGATAAAAATTGAATGTAAGGATTAGGTTTCAGCATTGATTTTGCAGCAACTCCGAACATCCTCTTGAAATGTTTTGAAAAATGAGCCTGGTCTGTAAATCCGTAGAAATTTGAAGCTTCTACCATTGTTTTGTCTCCTTTTAAAACATCTGCCATAACGTGTTTGATTTTTTTCCAAAGCAAATACTGCGAAAACGGCATTCCAATTTCAGTAGTAAATAAGTGCCTGATTCTTTCTGGAGAGAGATGAATTTCGTTGGAAATAACTTCCAAATTCAAGCTTTTTTGGATGTTTTTCTCTATAAAATCGATTGTTTTTACAATTCTTTTATCAAGTTCTTTTTCAGCTTCCTTTTTGGATGGTAGCATTTTATCAAGTAGATTATCCGAAATTATATTAAAAACTTGCAGGGAAGGCATTTGGGAAGAAATAAAATTTAGATTTTCTAAGTCATTTTCAGACAACAACTTTTCAATTTTCAGATATGGCTTTCCATCAAGAAGCGCTTTTAATTGCTTTCCCTTAAAACCATCAGAATCAATATAATAAACAATTACTGAAGTATTTAAAACGCGGCAATTATGAGGAACTGCTTGGTTTATTATAATTCCTTTAAGCTCTAATTCTTCTTCGTTTATAGTGCAGTGAAAAGCATCTTTCGTGCTTACTATAATTTGAAAACAGTGATGGTGATTGACTTCAACCACCGCATTATGGGCTAAAAATGACAGCACATCATTTTGCTTAAGATTTTTCATGGCGTATAAAATGTTTATTTCGTAAATATTTTACAATAATAGTGTTTAAATCAAAACGAATAAATATTTAAGAAAAAAAATCCGCAATTACTTTTACGACAGCCAACTATAAATTCGGAATTCACCTTAGCTATTATAAAGCAGACTTTTTCGTTGAAGGCTTATTTCACAAATATATTTTTCATACTTTTGAAGCCTATAAAAAATTAATAAAATGGCAGCAATTACATTAGGAGGAAATCCAGTAAATACAAGTGGTGAATTACCAAAAGTAGGTTCAAAAGCACCTGATTTTAAATTAGTAAATAAAGATTTGGGAGTTGTTTCTCTTGCTGACTTTGCTGGAAAAAAAGTGGTTTTGAATATTTTTCCGAGTGTGGACACACCAACTTGCGCTGCTTCTGTAAGAAACTTTAATGTGAAGGCAAGCGATCTTGCCAACACTACCGTTCTTTGTATTTCTAGGGATTTGCCTTTTGCACAAAAGCGTTTCTGTGGAAGTGAAGGTTTAGAAAATGTTATCAATTTATCTGATTTTAAAGATGGTAGCTTCGGAAAAGATTATGGTTTAGAAATTGCTGACAGCGCTTTGGCAGGCCTGCATTCTAGAGTTGTAATCGTTCTTGATGAAAACGGAACAGTTTTGCATACTGAGCAAGTTTCTGAAATTGCAAACGAGCCTAATTATGAAAGCGCAATAGCCGTTCTTTAATCTTTTTATATCCAAATAATTAATGAAAACAGACCATTCTTTTGTCACCGGAAGGTTGAAAAGTTTTAAATATGCCATTTTAGGTGCTTACAAATTAATCACAACCGAGCACAGCGTGATGGTTCAGTTTTCTTTGGGAATCTTAATGACAATCGCTGGTTTTTATTTTGAAATTTCCAAAACAGACTGGCTTTTTCAAACAATGGCTGTAGGCTTGGTCTTGAGCATCGAAGGATTGAACACTGCCGTTGAAAAAATTGCAGATTTTATTCACCCCGATTTTCACGACAGGATAGGTTTCATCAAAGATATTGCTGCCGGCGCCGTATTTTTCGCCGCTGTTGCCGCAATTGCAGTCGGCCTGATCATATATATTCCAATAATCCAGAATTTGTAGAAATTTTAATTATTTTTACAATAATCTTCACCTTAAAACTGAATGGCAAAAACTATTAAAAAAGAAACCGCAGGCAAACCAGGAGCGCTTCCAAAAGAGAAAAAACCTTTCAAATTGACAAGACAGCACAAAGTCATAATTGGCGCATTGCTAGTCTTGTTTTCAATCGCTTTGTTGCTTGCCTTTATTTCCTTTTTTATCTATGGCCAATACGATCAAAGCGCTGTAGATTACATGGCCGACAGAACTGTTTCTGTGCAGAATTGGCTCGGAAAATTCGGAGCTTATTTGGCAAATCTATTCTTATATCAAGGTTTCGGCGTCGCTTCTTTTTTACTGGTAAGATTATTTTTCTTGACCGGAATATATCTAGTTTTAGATTTACCCGTAAGAAAATTAAAAAACACTTGGTTTTGGGATTTATTTGCCATCATAATCATTTCAATCTTATTCGGATTTTTCGCTGATTTCTTGCCTGAATTAGGAGGTGTCATCGGCTTTGAAATGAATCTTTTCATTCAAGATTACTTAGGAAAAGCAGGAACTTTATTGGTTTTAGTCTTCGGATTAATCATTTATTTAATCTTTAAAATCAAAATTTCTCCTGACGGAATCAAGAATTATTTCGAAACTAAAAAACGCGAAGCGGAAGAAAGAGCTTTGTCAGATTCCATCGCGGCACCTGTTGCCGTTCAAGAAATTACTGAAGATTTATTGGAAGAAGATGAAGATGTTGTAAGATCCAATCTCAGCAAAGATTTTTATGATGAAGACGAGGAAGAAATTGAAGAACCGACTTTAAAACCTCTTTCTCAATTTGAAATTAATAAAGAATCGCTACAGCCGACAATCAGCAATTCTTCGCAGATTAAAATGGAACCTGTTATCAAAGCACCGATTGCACCAATTCCACTAGCAGTTCACCAACATATTCCTGAAATTATCGAGACAAATGACGATGCTTTTGTAATTGAAAAATTTGCAGATGAAGATACTGTCGTTGAAAATCTATCAGCAAAATTAGTGGCTGACTTTGGTGAATTCGACCCGACTTTAGATTTATCTAATTTCAAATTTCCTACTTTGGATTTATTGAAAGAATATTCTACAGGCGGAATTACGATCAACCAAGAAGAATTAGAAGAAAACAAAAACCGAATCGTAGAAACTTTACGAAATTATAAAATCGAAATTGCCCAAATCAAGGCAACAGTCGGTCCGTCGGTGACTTTATATGAAATTGTTCCGGAAGCAGGAATCAGAATTTCAAAAATTAAGAGCTTGGAAGACGATATTGCCTTGTCACTTTCAGCTCTAGGAATCCGTATTATCGCGCCAATTCCTGGAAAAGGAACGATTGGTATTGAGGTTCCGAATAAAAATCCGACGATGGTTTCTATGAAATCGGTTATCGGTTCGGCAAAATTCCAAGAAGCAGAAATGGAACTTCCAATTGCTTTGGGAAAAACAATTTCAAACGAAACTTTTGTAGTCGATTTAGCCAAAATGCCTCACCTTTTGATGGCTGGTGCGACCGGACAAGGAAAATCTGTTGGTTTGAATGCGGTTTTGACTTCTTTATTATACAAAAAACATCCGGCGGAAGTGAAGTTTGTTTTGGTCGATCCAAAGAAAGTGGAATTGACGCTTTTTAATAAAATTGAAAGACATTATTTAGCCAAACTTCCTGATACTGATGAAGCAATTATTACAGATAACGCAAAAGTAATCAACACGTTAAACTCGCTTTGCGTGGAAATGGATAACCGCTATTCTTTGCTGAAAGATGCGATGGTTCGTAACATTAAGGAATACAACGAAAAATTCAAGAACAGAAAACTAAATCCTGAGAATGGACACCGTTTTCTTCCTTATATTGTTTTAGTTGTCGATGAGTTTGCCGATTTGATTATGACTGCCGGAAAAGAGGTCGAGCTTCCGATTGCGCGTTTGGCACAGTTGGCGAGAGCGATTGGAATTCACTTGATTATCGCAACGCAAAGACCTTCGGTAAACGTAATTACAGGTATGATCAAGGCGAATTTCCCTGCAAGAATTGCCTTCAGGGTAACTTCTAAAATTGATTCTAGAACGATTTTAGATACTTCTGGAGCAGACCAATTGATTGGCCGAGGCGATTTGCTTTATACGAATGGAAATGACGTAGTCCGCGTTCAGTGTGCTTTCGTGGATACGCCAGAGGTTGAAAAAATTACAGAATTCATTGGAAACCAGAAAGCATACCCTAACGCCTACCTGCTTCCAGAATATGTTGGAGAGGATAATGGCATCAAACTTGATGTAGATATTTCGGAAAGAGATTCTATGTTTAGGGAAGCTGCTGAAATCATTGTTAATGCACAGCAAGGTTCGGCCTCATTATTGCAACGTAAGTTGAAATTGGGCTATAATCGCGCTGGAAGACTGATTGATCAATTGGAAGCTGCCGGCATTGTTGGCCCTTTTGAAGGAAGCAAGGCCAGAAGCGTGAATATTCCTGACTTGCCATCTCTTGACCAATTCTTTAATAATGAACAAAACAACTAAAATGAAAAGGGTATTACAAATTATTGCAATTCTATTAATAAGCTTCAATCTTCAATCTCAAAACAGCGAAAAAGCAAGAAATTTGTTGGATCAGGTTTCCGCAAAAGTCAAAAGTTATAGCAATATTTCTATTGATTTCAAATATTCATTAAGCAATCCAAAAGAGAATCTTAATCAGGAAAGCAAAGGAAGCGTTGTCATGCAAGGCAATAAATATGTCTTGAATTTCATGGGAATTACAAAAATTTACGACGGAAAAAAAATCTACAGCATTGTTCCTGAAGACGAAGAAATCAGCATTTCAAAGGCAGATGAAAATGATGAAGATGCGGTAACTCCTTCAAAAATGCTTACTTTTTTCAATCACGGTTTTAAGTACAATTGGGATATTACTCAAAATGTAAAAGGAAGAAAGATTCAATATATCAGACTGATTCCGACTAGCTCAAAAGACGATCGCAAAGAAGTATTTTTAGGCATTGACGTGCAGACAAAACACATTTATAATTTAATGGAAATCGGTAAAAATGGCTCTAAAACCACAATCACTGTTAATTCTTTTAAAACCAATCAGCCATTGTCAAAAAATCAATTTACATTTGCAGAAAGTAAATACCCAAATTACTATATCAACAAAATAGACTGATCCATAGGTGAAAATTCTTGACAGATATCTTCTTACGACATTCCTTCAAACGCTTGGAACTGTTTTTATAATCTTATATTTTATATTTATTCTTCAAGCCGTGTGGCTTTTTATTGCTGAACTGGCAGGAAAAGACCTTGATATAATGCTTGTTGTAAAATTCCTCCTCTTCTATTCTCCAAAAATGATTCCGCTGGTTTTGCCGCTGTCAATCCTTTTGGCATCGATCATGACTTTTGGGAATTTAGCAGAAAACTATGAATTTGCAGCAATGAAATCTTCTGGAATTTCACTGCAAAGGGCTATGAAAAGCCTTACGGTTTTTATTCTGTTTTTAAGTTTGGTAGCCTTCTTTTTTGCTAATAACGTAATTCCTGCTGCAGAATATAAATTCATCAATTTACGTAGAGATATTGTCCAAACCAAGCCAGCGATGGCTATTGCAGAAGGACAATTCAGCGATATTGGCGAATATAATATTAAGGTAGACAAGAAATCTGGAGAAAAAGGTGAAAAACTTGAGAATATTACCATTCACAAAAAAGCTTTTAATGGCAACGGAAGCAATGTTGTAATTAAAGCAAAAAACGGGCTCCTGATAAATAATGAGGAAGCGAGCAGACTTCAGATGATTCTTTATAACGGAAATTATTATGAAAATGTAATTCCGAAAAAATTTGAAGAGCGAAAAAAAGTACCATTTATCAAAGGTTCTTTCAAGAAAGATATTATCAATATTGACCTTTCAAAACTGAATACGGTTGAAGATGAAGGCGATATTACAAATACGAATTCGATGTTGAATGTTAGTGAATTGAATTATACTTTAGATTCGCTTCATAAAAATTTTGACAAAGACGTAGTTTCTTTTGCCGACAACTCTTACCAAAGAACAGGAATTACCAGCTTTGGAAAACCTGCAGTTGTTGCAAAAACAAAAAAAGATTCGGTTATTCCCGACTTGCTTACACTCTATTCTGATACTGAAAAAGCAGGAATTTTGAATGTAGCGACAAGCAATTTGGCCAGTTCAAAATATACTGTCGAAGGCACAAAAAATGATCTCGAAGCAAAACAGAAAAATATCAACAACCACTGGCTGGCACTTTATGAAAAATTCGTAATTGCTTACGCCTGTGTCTTGATGTTTTTTATTGGCGCGCCATTGGGCGCGATTATCAGAAAAGGCGGTCTTGGACTTCCAATTGTATTCGCAACTTTGATTTTTATTTCTTTCCACTTCATCAATACATTTGGAAAAAAATTAGCTCAGGAAAACGGAATTCCAGCCTTTTTGGGATCTTGGATGTCTTCTTTCGTATTGACTCCATTAGCAATTTTGCTTACCTACAGAGCTACAAACGACATCGGATTAATTAATATGGATGCGATTTTGACCCCAATTCAAAATGCATTCAAAAAATTATTTAGAATTAAAAACAACAAACTTAAAAATGTCTGATATACAACTAAACACAATAGAAGAAGCGATCGAAGATATCCGTCAAGGAAAAGTAATCATCGTTGTTGATGATGAAGATCGTGAAAATGAAGGCGATTTTATTGCTGCTGCAGAAAAAGTTACCCCCGAAATGATCAATTTCATGGCAACACACGGACGCGGTTTAATCTGCGCGCCATTGACAGAATCAAGATGCAAAGAACTTGAATTGAATTTGATGGTAACTAATAATACCGTTTTGCATGAAACGCAATTTACAGTTTCTGTAGATTTGATCGGTCACGGTTGCACAACTGGAATTTCTGTTCATGACAGAGCAAAAACGATTCAATTTTTAGTAGACGATAACACAAAACCAGAAGATTTAGGACGTCCCGGACATATTTTTCCTTTGCGTGCTAAACAAGGTGGCGTTTTAAGAAGAACTGGACATACAGAAGCTTCTATTGATTTGGCAAGATTGGCTGGGTTTAAGCCTGCTGGAATTTTAGTGGAAATCTTGAATGAAGACGGTTCGATGGCACGTTTGCCTCAGCTTTTAGAAGTTGCCAAGAGATTTAACCTGAAAATTGTTTCTATAGAGGATTTGGTAGCTTATAGAATGCAACACGACAGCTTGATCCAAAAGAAAGAAGATTTTGAAGTAGAAACTCGTTTTGGAAATTTTAGGCTTCGTGCTTATGTACAAACTACAAACAAGCAAGTTCATGTTGCCCTAACTAAAGGAAGCTGGAACAACGGAGAGCCAGTTTTGACGAGAATTAATTCAACGCAAGTCAATAATGACATTCTAGGAACGCTGACAAGCGATGCTGACAAAAAATTAGATGACATGTTCAGAAGAATTAATGAGGAAGGAAAAGGTGCTATTCTTTTCATAAATCAAGAAATTCAGCCAGGAGAACTGCTTAATCGCATCACGGAATTGAAATCTTTACAAGAAAAAGGCATCACAAAGGCGCCACAAATTAAAATGGACGTGAAAGATTTCGGCATAGGAGCGCAAATTTTGCATGATATCGACATTACAAAAATACGTTTGCTATCAAATTCAGAGCAAGAAAAACGTGTCGGAATGATTGGATATGGCTTAGAAATCACAGAAAACGTGAGATTCTAGAAAAAAATAAAAAAATATTTTTCCTATAAGTTAAAGAAAATGAATTGATTAATTCAGCATAGAAAAAAAAGTTGTTTTTTTAGTCGCAAAATGTTTTGATAATCGAAAAAGGGTGTTATATTTGCACTCGCAATCAGGTAATGAAAGCGACATACTGGAGAAATGGCAGAGCGGTCGAATGCGGCAGTCTTGAAAACTGTTGACTGTAACAGGTCCGGGGGTTCGAATCCCTCTTTCTCCGCAGATGAAATTTTGAAAGAAATTTTCCAGGAACAAAAACCTTTAGATCTCACGATTTAAAGGTTTTTTTGCTTTTACAATAAACTGTACTATCGGTGTACCTGTTCTTAAAAATGATGGATAATGCCCGTATTTAGCGGGATTGCGATAAAGACTGCGGGGCCTCTTCCCCCGCCACAAAAAGTCCAAAAAGTGACTTTAAAAAACAAAAAGCCTTTAAACACTGATGTTTAAAGGCTTTTTCATTTGGAATGGTATCGAACCCAGCTTAAAAAACAGTCACCTTCTTAGTTACCCACTCTATTTTGGGTTACTTTTTTATAATATGGGTAACTAATTAAATGCTCAATTATAGTTCATTGCTTCTTAGTATTTTATCGATCTTACCGCTGTCATATAAAAAAATATCTCCAAGCTTTGTATAGGGAATAATTCCGGTCTGTCTGTATTTTATAATAGTGTTATTGGACAGCCCAAACATCTTTTTTAAATCTTCATTACGATAATATTCAGGTCTCAAGACTTTTCCTTGGCTGATTTTTGAATCAATTGTTTCCAGTCTTAAAAGTACAGGCTCTATTAATTGTTCTACTCTCATAACAAAAGAGAGCTTTCTTTCATTCTTCATCATTGGTGAGTTTTTTACTTATTATTAATTTTTCTCCTTTCCATTCTACCAGCTCTCCAGCCTTCTCTTACGCTCCTGCATTACTGCAATAAATTCATTTAAAAATTTAATCTGTTTTACCTTATAGACATAGCCTTTACATTCGGAGAACTGTCTGCTGATCGACTTAATTTTTGACTGTCCTTCGTCATCGCCGGCATATGTGAAATTATTTTCGAGGAAAAGCTGAAACTTACTTCTATTATTTTTTTCATTTGCATTATCAAAAAACAAAAGACCTTCATCCATTAAGATATAAATGAGCTGGGCAAAGTCAATTTTACTGTAACAGGATTTACATTTTTCTTTTGAAAAAACAGATTGCACTTTGTTGTCCATGTCAGTTTCGCTGACTAGATTTTCTAATAATCGGATCCTTTCATCAAATTTTAATATAACATTAGAGAACTTAATTTGCTTCCCCCTTTCATTGCTTCTAAAATTTAGTCATCATTCTTTAAATATAAACTGAATCGTTTATCTGTATACCTTTTAAGGACATACAAAAGATTGCTGCACTCGTGCCAAATAGCATTGATGCAATTAAGACACCAATTTGATTACAGCATCAAAGCGAATTTAAAAGGTAAAATAATACCTCAGCTTTTTATTGCTTTCAAAGGAATATAATGACTTTACTTGGCATTGTTAGAAAATGTAAAACATTGGAAATTCCCATTTTTTCAGGTATTTTTCTTCCAGTTTCTCAGTGAGTGATATGATCTTTTGGGATAAAGCGAAAAATTCTGCGGTCTGCTTTTCCAGTTTATACAGATGCAAACGCTTTCTTTTCGGAAAATTTTTGATATAAAACTTTCACAACCTCATTATAATTTACCCAATAGATGCAAGAAAATTATCAGCTATTATTGGAAAACTTATGCAGAAGCAATTCACATTATTACAAAAGCGTTAATTGAAAATATAAACTTACGATTATGGCTTGAACGGACGCTAATGTATCAACAATGTCCTCATGAACACCGGCGAAGTTGCCTCTCGGTTCAAGGATGATAAGGTCAGGGCATTTGAAGCCGCCTTTCTGGATTGACTTGTTCCTTGTCTGCTGTGGTTTGGTAAGCTTCAAAGAAGCTACGGTATCGCTCAGGAACAAGACCTGCGGATACTGCAAATTAAGATAAACGCAAATGGTTTCTGCAATAGAAATTCAGGCTGCCGTTCCATAATCGGCAATGTGTGGGAAATATTGTGCCTGGTTGGATGTCAGGGATTTGAAGAATTATTGAGTACCAATGTCTGAGATGGCACTTTTTTCGCATCTGATGTTATGCTTTTTTATATTTACATTTCTTATGGAAAAAAAAAATTGAGATATTGCTGATCAAGTCAAGATTAGTACGGGCAAGATCTTATAAAACGGTAATAATTGTAAAAGCCACCTTTTTAGGGTGGCTTTTGTCATTATGATTTTATAAATCAGCTTTTACCTATCAAATAAATGCTGCTGGTTGATTTCTTGTGCCAATCGAGAATTTAATTCTCCAGCATTCACGCTTTCAAGCCTAATGTCGGATTCTAAATTTGTTACCGTACCTCGCTCGTCAGTTGTCGCTCTGGCACTAAACGTTTGAGTACCAGAACAAGGCCCAGATAGCGTCACGGTGCCACTAACTGAATTAATTGTAGGCGGAAATAGATCGTAATCAACTGTAATAACATACTTTACGCGGCAACCCCCACTTAAGGTAATGGAGCCACTGAATGTTTTCTTTCTGAAGAAATCAGCATGCTCATTCTCATTTTGCGGTAGTGTACTTGTTTCCATAGCCGCCAAGTTTGCCGATGCAAACAGTAAAAATAACGAAAGAAATAGAAATTTTTTCATAATAATGTAGGTTAAAAATTAATAAATGATTTAAGGTATTCCAAATTTAAAACATTTTAAAATAATATTAAAGAAATATAAGTGTTAAATTTTAAAACAATTATCATTTGTTAATGATTTTTAGATTTAATCCGTCATGTAGAAAATTAATGCTAATAACAGGCTTCCCAATAGTATCCAAACTGCTAAAATAAGCGGACCTGCTTCCTATGCTTTTTCTAGATGCTTTTTATATTCTCCGTGATTTTGAAACATGGCTTCAAAATTATTGAATTGGCGGGCTTACCTTTTTACGGGTCTTCTTAAACTCCACATTTTTACCAAGCAGCTAAATATAAAACTCTTATAAAAAATAAAACACTAAAATAAGCAAACATTTGTTAAAATTGCTTTCGTAGTAATTTTACTCAAATATTAAGAAAGCTCATAACAAAAATGCAGTTTTTTGTGAACGGATTAAAATGTATATTTAATTGTCAGCGAATTACAGCCCTTAATTAGCTGGCAAGGCTGGAAAAACTTAACCTACGATCACAACAGCGGCCTTAAGAAATAATTCACTGGGGATTATTAATTCTTATGAAAAGATTAAATTATTTAACAACGATTGCGCTTGCTGCATTATTTAGCTTGGCCCTATCCTGCAGCAGCGATGAGGGAACCCACACCAAATCACAAGAATTCCACAGTTACTAGCGCAACCCTTCCCAAAGATGCCGGTAAAAGCGGAGAGCACTCTCGAAGACTGTGCAGAGATGGATTTCATTTTGAAATATTTTCAGAATTCGAGCTTAATGTTTTCAGAGGCCAAAAGACATGCAACTCTGGCTTCGGCGGCTGTTTTAGTGTATCTATTACACTTACCTTTGACTGCATAAAGGACCGGGCTGTCCAGGCGCCCAACCTGGCAGCCCAATTTTTATCCGGAAAGAAATTCTGCTGATTTCTATATCACCCAGCTGGATGACGAAACCCTGAAAATCTACCTGCCGGCCACTGTAGCATGATCAACGGTTAATGAACCGTCAGACTTTGATTATTTTGATACTGGTGCCGTAGTATGGGACGGCATCACGCTTGTTGCGGGAAGATATCCAAATGTAAGGGAAAGTGATTTCTTTACCTATACAGTTCCGTTTACCGAAAACGAGTAGTTTTCAATATTAATCATAAAAATAAAGCCTCGAATGAGGCTTTATTTTTATGATTCTTTGCTAGCGGATTTTCTTGGCGTACTATAAGCTGTTTTAGAGCTTATTGTTGCCACCTTCTTTGCAACATACCTGCCAAATTCTGCGCTCCAATATTGTTTGCTTTTTTTCTTGAGCAACTGCTGTCATTTACAGAGCAAGGGACAAGGCTAATAATAAATTTTTCATATTGAAACATTCAGTTGTTGATAATAAAAAAACTTAAGCATTTTTAACCAATTAGAAATTTAGGTGATTATATAAAAGCTTACCTGCAATATTATTTATTCCTTTTTGAGGCTTTCACACCGTAGCTTAATTTCGGAATTAAGTTTCGACAGATGTTCGTATTGTTCTTTCATTTCTTCAACTGTTATCACAGTCCTGATTCCTCGGACATATGTGCCTTCCATCTTGTAGTAGAGCTGTACTGCCATAAATGTCTTGGTTATTCTGACATCTTTCCCGTGATCGATTACCACTTCCATCAGACGATTCTGAATTTTCTTTAAAAGCAGGGGGCATAAGATATAGTAATAGAATCGCATAAAACGAAGGTAATAATTTTCGAGTGAATTTTAGCAGCTTCTTGTTGTAATGCCAGCCTCAAGTTCGCTACCGTAGTTAGAAAAATGCATATGCATTTTATAATGCCCCGCCAGCTCCGGATGCTTTTTCTTTAAGTAAGAAGCAAAAAGTTTCCCCACGCATACGTCAGGCCTTATTTCTTTTCCGTTAAAAGCCAAATTAAAAATCAAATAGCCTACCGAGTTGAATGTTTACAATTTCAGCTCTTACTATTACCTAAATATTTATAGTTACGGCATTATCCAAGATGATTCTTATTTTTATCTAAATATTTTCCATGAAGCATGTCTAGTAAATTGCTCTTAGGGATCAAAATTCTAGTCCCTCTTTCTCTCGTTCCAAAAAAAAGCCATCTTATGACCTTTTCCATTTTTTATTTTTATTTATAGAATACATTTGAATAAAATTAATTGAGAGTTGCATTTTAAAAAACTTCCGTGATCTTTTTAACAGAATATGTATCGCTTACATTTAAAAACAATTTAAAAACTAAAAAATAGCAGTATGAATACAGCAAACCAACAAGATAGTTCTTGTAAAAAAACAGTCAGACCCGCTGGTGTCGAAATAAAAGGAATTAAGGTAAATAACTTAGGGTATCAAATAAATTTTCCTAACCCCAGACACAACAAACCTTTGCCAACAATTGCCGAAGTAGCCATCAACGATAATAATGAAATGGAGATCAGTATCATAGCTTTTATCAGCAAAAACACGGATATAAGTTCAGATGATTTATGCGTCATTCAGGATTTTAGTTATACCAACGATAAAATGCCTTATGCTAATTTTTATGTATGCTATGATGTAGCACCTGAACCATCGTCGGTTTTTAATGTTTTCCAACTAACTTTCAATGCAATTAATTCTCCTAAAGGATATACTCCAAATGCAACTTTGCCTGTTATGCCTGATCCGAACATCTTAGATTTAAAAGAAATTGTTTCTTTTTTATGGGATGAAGATCCTGTTGGTTCTAGAGGAACGGTTACAACTGTGAAATCTGCCTAAAAGGAAATAGAAAAATTCAAGATAAAAAAAACAGAGAATATTGTTCTCTGTTTTTTTTATCTTGAATTTAACTACATTGCGGATAAATTTCGTCTATGAAGTATTCCGTTAAATTACTATTATTGTTTGGTATTCTAACTAATTCTTTATTTGTTTTTTCTCAAAATATAGAGAATACAACTATTTTTGAAGAAGAAATTAAAAATAGAAGTAGTCAATTTATGGATGAGCCTGATTTTAAAAAGGCACAACTATTTTTTTTAGAGAAAAATTGGGATTCTACTTTAGTATATACAATGAGGCAGTTAAGTCTGCCTAATCAAAATCAAGAAATTAAAAATTACTGTCATTTATTTAGGGGATTTAGCCTAAAAGAAAAAAAGATATTTAATCAGAGTCAAAAAGAACTATCTAAAATTTCTAAAGAATTTATTTTTTATTATAAAGTAAGAATTAAATTAGGAGAAATTACTTTAGAGCAAAAAAAATTCAAACAGGCAATTAATTATTTTAAAGAAATTGAAGAGCTAAATGATAATCAACTTTTAGGAATAAAAAAAAGTTTTGTAAAACATAATTTGGGATTGTGTTATTTGCACTTAAAAGAATTTGATAAAGCAGAATTTTACTTGCTAGAAAGCGTAAAACTTCAAGAAGAGCAAAAAGATACTTTAGATTTAATAGGTTCTTATGGAGATATAGCTACTTTATACTATGAGCAATACAAAGATGATTTGGCCATTCCTTACTTTGAGAAAGCCTATAACTTATCTAAAAAAATAAATAATCACCAATTAAAACAAAATACAGCTCTTAATATGGCTGTAGTAGAAGAAAATCGTAAAAATTTTCCAAAAGCACTAGTGTATAGAAAAGAATTTGAGCAATGGAAAGACTCTTTGAACGATCAAAATAAAGTATGGGAAGTTGCCCAGTTAGAAAAACAATTTGCGGTTAAAGAAAAACAAAAAGAAGTAAGTCTTTTACAAGCAGAAAATAAAATTAAAATCGCAGAGAGAAATGGTTTGTTCTATTCTGCCATTGTTTTGCTTTTATTACTTGGAACAGCAATTTATTTTTATAGAGAAAAAATTAAAACAAATAAAATAATCTTAGCCCAGAAAGAATCGCTCGATGAATTAAACGCTACAAAAGACAAGCTGTTTTCCATCGTAAGTCATGATTTGCGTTCCTCGGTAAATGCTATGAAAACCAGTAATGCCAAGTTATTAGAGAATTTAGCCACTAAAAATCTAGAAGGACTAGACTCTCTTTTACATCAAAATAATAGTATTGCAAATGGTACTTATAATTTGCTAGACAATTTATTGCATTGGGCATTATTACAAACCAAACAGTCCTATTTTGAGATAGTTTCCATGCGTTTGTATTTTATTGTAGAACAAATGGCTTATAATTATCAACCTTTAATGCTAGATAAAAAGATTCAGTTTGAGAATACTGTGTCCAAGAAAGACATCATCTTTGCCGATCAGGAATCACTTAAAATAATACTTAGAAACTTTTTAGATAATGCAATTAAATTTTCCAAAGAAAACGGGATTATAAAAATCTATTCAGAAAGTAATGATGAAAACTATTGCGATTTAATTATTGAAGATAACGGCATAGGCATGAGTGAAAACACACGTGAGAATCTTTTAAAAGAAACTACTTTATTGTCTAAAAAAGAAAACGAGAAGACAATAGGCACAGGATTAGGCATGCAACTTTGTAAATCAATGATACAGAAAAACAATGGAAAATTAGATATAAAAAGCGAACTAGGGAAAGGAACAAAAATCATCGTATCTTTGTCTGAAAAGGAACCAAATGGATAATATCAATGTGTTAATACTTGAAGATTCTCCTTCAGAAAGTGATGCTTTAATAAAAGTATTAGAAGCAAATAATTACAATATAGTTGGTTTAGCAACAAATCATAAAGATGCTCTCACATTATTTTATAATAATAAAGTTGATATTGTAATAATCGATATTTTCTTAAACGGTTCTCCAGATGGTATTGCTTTTGCAGAAACTATTAATGTTGTCCCTAACGCTTCAAAACCATTTGTTTTTCTTACAAGTTCTACAGACAGACAAATATTTGAACGGGCAAAACTGACTAAACCATTTAGCTATTTAATGAAACCTTTTAATGAGCTTGAACTTTTGTATGCTTTAGAACTGGCTGTTGAAAAATTCTATGCACAAAATGATGTTTTTCTTGGCGATGAAGAAAACACCGTCATTAGTGAAGAATATCTATTCATAAAAAAAGGAAAGTCACTAAAGAAAGTACTCATTGCAGATATAATTTATATTGAAGTAGAAGAAAAATATTGCAACATCATTACAGAAAAAGAGAAGTTTGTTATTTTAATTTCACTAACTAAAATTTTGGAATTATTCGATGAAACCTTTTTTTCTAGGACACATAGAAATTACATTGTAAATACTAAAAAAATAACAGAAATTGTTCCTAGCGATAATCTTATTATTTTAATTGGAGGCCACAAAGTAACATTGAGTGAAAAATATAAGGATATCATAAAAAAAGTACGGACATTAAAATAATTGCCGTCCCCTTTCTTACTCAAATCTCATTTTGTCCAGCCAGCACCAATAGCTATAAAATGCTATTCCTATTTCAATACATTACTCTTGTGCTCTTAATTAGCTATCTCATGCCTTTTTTTAAATCCTAAATTTCTTTTGAACCTAGCTTTACAGAAGTAAATAAAAATCAATTTATAAACTTCAAAAAAGTATAGTATGGCAACATTAAAAGTAATTTTCAAAAACAACAGTGGATTATCAGACAAACTTATGTCGATTGGTTTCGTGCCAGGCAGCCAAACAGCACCATTTAGCATTAGTTACCCAAATCCAAACCCATTGGAACCGTTAGAATTAGTAGGAATACAACCATTAAATCAAGAAATTGGTAAAGGAAATTGGTATTCTTTAAAGGAATTAAGTAATGGGGTTTCCATTCAAAATTTTAGTGGAAGGATTTACATTTCTTATGGTCAAACATGGTCGGTTTTGAACACTGGTTATGAGCCTGCACAAAACATTACAGATGCAAATTTTTTCCTTCGTTATGATAAAATGGAACTGACGTTTAACGGAAATCCGGCAGATGTAGCCGATTTAACAAGTATCGATTATTGGAGCATTCCTATGCAGTTAGAAACTTCTCTAAAAGGCATAACGGTACAAACGGATAACGGTATTAAAACAGGTATGACTTCTTACGAAATTTACACACAATTAAATGCATTAACAGCCATACCACAATCTGGTTTGGCAAATGCCCTACCAGCACTTGTTCCAGGAAATTTTACACAACAACCCAATCAACCTGGTACAGGATTCGCTCGTATTATAGGCCCATCATCTTATCCACCAATTGGCGGAGTTCCTGTTACTCCTTATAATCTTTTTGAAGCGTATCTAAATTTCCTAATTCAAAATTTTGGACCAGATACTACAGTTGGAAAAACGATTCCCGGACTTGGAAATGGAAGTATTGCAACAATTGCAGGTCAGTTTAATGGTGTTGGTCCAAACGTTCCTGCCTCTGGACCACAAAGTGCCCAGGCTTATAATTTAACGGCTTCTATAGATGCTTCTGCAAATATAACGCTTTCAGGAACTGTTGGTAGCAATCCTTCAACCAAAATGGTTTATGAAAAAAGTGACCTTATAAATCCAAGTGGCATATATGGTGCCAATGCTCCTTTTTCACTTGATGGAGGAGCTTCACAAAATCCAGCGAATGATGTCTATGGCTGGATTACGGGTGATTTACTGGCTGGTTTAAACATTGGAGCAATTGGTTCAGAAACTGTAATTAATAAAACAATGGTTGGAGCAATGACAAGTACTGATTGGTTTAGAATACCCAATACTTCTTTGTTTAGCAATTTACAAAATAGCCCTTCAAATTATAATCAGTATGCAGCTGCCTTGCAAAATCTTTCAGATGCCTATAATTTTGCTTATTCTGATCGTTTCTCTCCTGTATTAGTTTCCTTAAACCCAGCAACTATAGATACATTACAAATCTCTTTGCTTAATGTTACAGAAGCTAACTAATAATAGTGAATAACATATCATTTTATCTCTATGAGCTCAATAATCATTGAGCTCATTTTGTTTACTGAAATACGCTAACTGGTATCTTTTTCAATTCTCCATAACCAAAATACACTATAGGGTGATCTTGTTCTATAATTATCCTTATTCGTGGGTAAAATTCTAGTACTCATTACTATTTAAAAATTTAAAACACTATAATTCAATAGCTTTACTATAGAAATAAAAGCTAGCTAGGTTTATTTCCAAGAATCATTTTATTTAAAAGTGGAGTTCAGAAACCACTATAAAAACGAGGCGGAATCTGAAAAGCCTTATGAGTAGGAATAAACAAATAAATTTCAGAAATCATGGGAAGCACAAAAGAAAAAATGTTAGAAAAAGGACAAGTGATCGCGGCAAGCGATAATTCTCGCAGCTGGGGGACAGTTTCATGCATCGGCACAGCATATGGCAAAGTTGTTGTGAATTTCAATCCCTCTGATAAAGGCCAATATCAAACAGTAATTGTTCCTGAAAATCTTCAAGAATTTGCATTAATTGCTTTAAGACAACAATTAACTGTACTGGCTACATTCAGCGGCCCACTGGCTCCGTATGTATCCATAACAGATCTTATTATCTACAATTAATTACTGAAAAAAAATGGCCAGGGCTGCTTAACTCCTATTTTAGCAGTCCTAGTTATTTTTTTATCAAAAGAAATAAGTGAATCCGATTTCTCACAAGAATATTTAAATGGATTAACATATACTTCAACACACATACAACTTAACATTATAAAATTTCAATTTAATAAATAAAAAACATGGCGACAAATACAGTATTTCAATTATCTGCTCTAAGTCAAAACGATGCAGGAGCAGCAAACGGAAGTCAGCTATTCTGTGAAGTAACAAAAATTACTAATGGAACTTTAAGAACCGGCTCCTTTTCAATTAACGAAATGGTAGCCTTGCCAACGCCTCCTGGACAAGATGGTTCCGGGCCTACACCCACCTGGTTTTTAGTTCCGGACGATAGTATTTTGGACACCTCATTTGAGTTAGAAATCTTATGCCCTTCTGATAATGACTATCCAAAAACAGCAATTACTGTTAAAGCTTCCGATGTACAACAGTGGGCTTCAAAACCGTATAATGATAGAGATAATCAGATTTATCAAGAAGGAAAATATGGCATTTTCGGTTTTGCCCAAGAAGGGCCAAATGGCTTGATTTATACGGTTACAGCAGGAGTTTTAAATCCACAATTATAAGGGTAATTTTAACTGGCAGTACAAGAGCGAATTTAAAAAAGCTCCACCTTTTTAGGGTCATGTCCGATTGGAATTTTTTTATATTCCCTCTTGCAACCATTTTATCCGTGGCGTATTGAAGCTCTACCGCAATCATATTGAGCTTTTAAAATAAATTACCTATGAAATGGCGGATTGGCCTCTGTCCAAGGAATCCATTTAATCTTACACTTCAAAAAATGAGATGAACCATTCGCAAAAGCGGATGGTTTTTTATTTTGCTGAACCATAACGGCGGCACTTATTTCATCTTTGCCTTGTGTGATGTACTATAAACATAATCTAACAGCAGCTTTTATCGCTTTGCCGCTCACAAAGGAAGTCTGAAAAATCCGTGTAAAAGTAACCTATTGCTATATTTCAGGAGGAAATGCCAATGCTGAATCAAGAAATGTAAAAACCTAAAAATAAGATCATAGAGAAGGAGGTTGCCGCTGGTCGCTTCCGGCTTGATTTATATTATACGCTAAGCGCGTTTCCTGTTACGCCTAGACCTGAGGATGGTTTCAAATATTACATTTCGACAACCTATTTCAAAAGTAAAAATGGAACAATTTGGTTTGGAATGTACGGTGCCACAATTGGTTATAATTGCTCCTATTTTAAAATAATAGACAATCATTATTTCGGGCTAAAAGGAATGGGCATATTTGAATTTGAAAGAATCAAGACACTTATAGAGAAATATATTTCGTCTTCATCTTCAACAATAATCGACATAGGTGGTGGCACGGGAAAATATTCAGAATGGCTTGCAAAAAAGGGGCATCAGGTTTATTTAGTAGAACCCGTTTCTAAACACATAAAAATAGCTCAAACTCGTGTCAATAAATTAAAGAACAAATTCTCTGTTCACTTGGGAGAATCTCGAAAATTAGAATTTCCAAATAATTATGCAGACCTAATAATACTTCACGGCCCTCTTTATCATCTTCAAAAAAAAGAAGATAGAGATTTAACAATTTCCGAAGCGAAAAGGGTTCTAAAAAACGACGGAATTATACTGGGTTTTGCTATCAATTATACGGCATCAACTTTAGTAGGCCTTTTAAATGGTTTGATTCATAAAAAAACTTTTTTTGCAATGTGCAAGGAAGAATTAACCACTGGAATACATAATCAGCCCGATGATTTTCCTTGGCTTTTGGCTGAAGCATATTATCATAAACCAGAACAACTTAAAAACGAATTTATAAACCAGGAATTGACCTATCTTAACACTTATGCAGTTGAAGGAATAGCTTGGTTAGACAAAGATTATTTCAGCAATATGGTGAATAAATCAAAGAGAAATACATTGAACGAACTCGTAAAAATAACAGAAAACGACAACTCTCTTTTATCTTTTAGTCCACATATGATGATAGCAGTAAAAAAAATAACAACTAATGACAAATAAAGAAATATATTACAAAGCTCTAATAGAAAATAATGGCCGAATAAATGAGATTGATCTTGGCGAAATAATTGGACTTGATGAAGAGGAAACGAGAAAAATAATTGTACAGCTTCTATCCGAATATAAAATTGAATATGTAGAAAATAGAGTTTGTAATTACAGCATTATTACAAAATTGAAACGGAAAAATAACTGAAAGTAATAGCTGTTTTGAGCTATTGCATGATTTGGCGGAATTGCCGTTTCATATCATATTTTCAGCAAGCCAAAATTGAAAGGTTACGAAGCACACACCATCTCAAAGTAACAGAGCATTTAGTCCTGTCATATTCATGTATAGCAAGTATCACTTTCTCGCACTCCAACTTTTCTCCAGTGGGACAAAGCCTGCATCCTCTTGCAATACTGCGGGCAGGGAAGAGGGCGTCCAGCAGCTCCTGATTTGCCCCCTGCCCCTTGAATGGGCTCATTGGGTGGGCCGTCAACTATGGTAAAGCCAAAGTGCGATATTCTACAGAAATCGCTTTTCGGTGTTACCTTCACGATAAGGCTGGCATCCTTTTAGGGAAGACTTTAAAATAATTAAGCCTAAGACTTCGCCACTGCTGTTTGTAATGGCTTCAAGCCTGTAGCTGATAGCTTCCTTAGACAGGAAAGCATATTTCAATTTCCTGGGCTTTTCCTTTTTCTTTAGGTCTAAAAAATTCACCAAAGTAAGGGGTAACGGGATACAGGCTTATTTTTATCCTATCGGCCAAAACCTTTTTGCCGGTTTTTTATATTAAACCCGATGTTGTTGTTTGGTCTTATAAAAGCTACCCCCTTTTATAGTGCTTTTGCCTTTCGCCAGTGCTTCTTTCGCCACTGATGCCTTAAAAGCTGTTTTCGGGGCAAGGTAGATAGTGTCGTTTCTTTCCGGCTGTACATATTGCTGTGCCGATAATGTTACCGCACAAAAATGCGCAGCAGCAATAAAACTGCCGTGCAGTGCTTTGCGGATCAGGTAATTTTTAATAGTAGGTTATATTTTGAATTACAGGACAAGCCGCATAATTATTTGGATGCGATGCCATTATTCCATAACAGTCCTAGCCAAGCAGCTTCAGCTTTTAATCAATAATTTTATTTTCGCACAAAGCTAACAGGATAAAATAATCATTTAAGGCAATATTAAAACAAAAAAGATGAGCACTACTGCTCATCTTTAAATTATTTTTTGCTACTATTTATTCTATTTCAATACGTTAGAAATCTAAAATCTCATATCACTAACTTTGAAACACTAGTAGCAAGCCCTACAGGCTTTACAGCGTTGTTGTAATATATTGGCTGCTGCTCAATATCTGGGAAAGAGCTCGGCTCGCCGCTAAAAAGATAGTCGTCGTAATAACATAAACATGCCAGATCCCCCCTTTTTTAAGAAGGTAATTTCCCAAGTTTATTCCGTCCTTCGCCTTTTTCAGATTGATATCAATTAACACTAAATTCGGAGGAGTCTTTTCGATAAAAGTGACCGCTTCCTCAACGCAATTTAAGTTACCCACCACACTGTATCCCTGCTCTTCTAAAATAGCCCTGATGTCCGTAGCAATAATAAAATCGTCCTCAGCGATAAGTATAGTCGTTTTCATAATTCATAATATTTTTATACGATTTCTTTAAAATTTATAATATAGGATGTGCCTGCGGCACTATTTTTTTTTTTTTAACATACCATCTATTTGCTTTACTAGTAGGTGTACGAGAGTCAATCCTAATGAGCTATTTTCCTTGATGGGGATGTCATCACTGCTACCCGTACCATCATGGGTTAGTGATATCAGCTGGAAGGGTTCAGTTATTTAAGTTTAATCAATGATGCCTATTCAAGAAAGATCGTAGGTTTTGCATTACACCCCACTTAGAGGCATTAGGCTGTATCAATGCCTTACAATGGCACTACTGAAAGAAAAAAAGAATCTGGATTTACTCTTGTCCATCATTCTGACAGGGAAATACAGTATTGCTCGGGAAGATATACAGAGAAAGAAAAAATAGCGATCAGCATGACACAAAGCGGAAGTCCTTATGAGAATGCCTAAGCAGAACAGGTGAATGGAATCGTCAAGAATGAGTTTTTCCCTAAGCGCGTTTATCAGAACCATAAAGAGGCTCACAAAGCAATCTGCAAAACAGTCCATGCTTACAACAGCGCCGGCCACACTCAAGTTTAGATTTTATGACTCCCAATCAGGCGCATCATCATAAAGGGATTATAAAAAAGCGTTGGAAACACTATAGAAAATATCCAATTCAGGATAATAGGATCGTATATTTAGAATAATGATTATATTTAAAAAGAAATTAATCTGACTGTTGGTGTAAAGTAAAAATAGAATTAATGTTAAATAATGTAAGGTAATTTCAGGACGACACACACTTTAAACTGTAATGGGATGGTCAACATCACTGGAATTTGCAGGTATCAAAATCGATACTTTAAAACTACAGTTTTTGCCTGACGAATCTAACTGAAATCCCTAAGAGCATTTGAGCCTGCCTGGTATGGAGCAATGCATATTTGACAAAGGCATAGTTCAATTGTCTATAAATTAATTATTATTTAATGTTTTAACTTTAATTAAAAATATAATTAAAAATTTATATCTAATTTTAAAAGAACAAATCTTAACACATTGGATTTTAAATGTAGTAAACTATTATTTTAAATAGTCTGGTCGCAGAATAATCATACTTATAACAACATTCATTAGGCTATCTTGTCTTAAATAAATCCTTGGCTATGTCTCAACAAAAACTAATTTCGCTTATAAGTTTATTTATGTGTTTACTATTCGGTCACAGCTATGGAAAGAGCACCCTCAGTTTAAAAAATAACTCTTGGCCTTTACCTCTAGATAAGCTTACTAGCCATATAATAAGTGGCACTGCAATGCGGGCACATATTCATACGCTAGCCACCGTTGCATTTACCTGTAAAAAGAATAATAGCAAAAGTAAACGTTCATCGGCGGTAGGGAATCTAAAAATTGCCTTCTAAATAAGCTAAGTGCTATTTCACAATCCACACCCATGAGAACGTTCATAACAAATGCATTATCATCCACATCCCTGTCTTTCGGGCAGGACAATAGAATTGCAGAAATCCGAATAGTTACAGAAAAAGTCCTAAACGTCTATTCAGCCTTGCAGAATGCGTATGGAAAACCAGCTGATGTGCAGGGTACTAAATTAACATGGTGGGCTGGCAAGATAGAATGTAGCATCGAAGACGACAATACCCAGATTCCGGGCTACCATATCCGTTATAAAAGCATATCACAAGTGCGAATCCAACTTAATGAGCTAAGGGAAAAAGCCACCAGAGAAGGCAAGCAGAATTATAGGAACATCCCCTTAACGCAATTTCGGATTTTTTTTACCGGAAATTATTATTCACTAGGGGAGCTTCATTCTGGCAGAGCATTCTAAAATCAACCGGTTAAAAATGGAAATACAGTGCTAATGGCAGACTGATTTAAAAAAACTGCCTAAAACAAAGACAGCCAGCAATAATATACTATGAAAAAATATCTTATCTTCTTGATGCTTTCACTTTTTACGATCTCTTCTTACGCACAGAGAAAAAAGAAACAGCAAAAAGCTCCCCTGCCTCCTGAAAAAGAAGTTTTTGCGCCGCCCGCCATTCAAGAATCGAACGCCCAAAGCGATAGTGATTCCCAAATTTTCATGCCTGAAAGTGCGGCATCCCAAATAATTGCGACAAAAATGAACGGGCAGGAAATTCATAGCGCCAGCTTGAAAGAATTTGAAAATATCGATTTTTCCCAGCTGCAAAAAATTGCTTTCAGTACAGCGGTTTCGGGCAGGTCTCTGGATAAGGCAATTATACAAAGAATAATAGACGAAGCTGTCCAGCTGGAAACTTTAGAAATTGACAATTTTGCCATGGAAAATTTTCCTGAAATCAAGAAGCCTAACCATCACCTGAAAAAGCTGAGCTTGTTGCAAAACGGCCTAAAGGCGCTTTCCCCAAGCATCTCAAATCTAGTCGCGCTGGAAGATTTTCGCTGTAGCAATCCGCTGCAGGAACTTCCAGAAACTTTTTCGCAGCTCAAAAACCTGAAAGAACTTGCTTTGAGCTATGCAGAATTTTCAGAATTTCCAAAAGCCGTCTTCGGATTGGATAAATTATCCGTCCTGTATATTTCAGGCAACCCCAGAGGGAATGCCAAAATAAAAGAACTTCCTGACCAGTTCCAGCAATTACCAGAACTTAGAGAATTTGGGGTTACAAGCGCTTCCCTTTCAGCATTGCCGGAATCCTTTTCCTCACTGAAAAAACTGGAAAAGGCCAGCTTTTCAAGCAACCTATTTGATGATTTCCCGGAAGTCTTAGCGGCGAGCCCAAATCTTCAATTTGTGCCTTTTACCGACAATCCCCTGAAGTGGGAAAAGTTCAGGGCTTCCATCAAAAAAATAAAATGGCGGGGACTGCTCTTCCTGAACGAAACCGGATTTACCAAAAAACAGTACGAAGAAATACAGAAAATCCTAACCAAGATAGATGTATATTATGATGGAATGCAGGATTAAAACAAGTAAGGCATTCCATTCATACCAAGCATCTGCTGTTTTAGCGCCAAGGTTGCTTCAGTGCGGAACAAAAAAAGCTATCACTTGCAAAAGCATTTTCATAAAGGAGCGATTCTATCAATTAGCATTAACCAAGAAAAGCGATAAATTGCAGTAAAGCTGAGATGCGGCCATATTTTTTAATATTTCAGCAAACCTTTTCATTGTGATCTCAATTCATTTTTCAAGGTGCCACCAGAGCCTGAGCTCTGAATTAAGCCTTGACAGTAACTGGCACCGCTCTTTCATTTCTGAAGATGTCTTGATATGCTTTATTTCGCTGGCGCGCATTTCTTTTATTTTGATATACATTTCTCCTACACTGCAGTTTTTTGTAATGGGCATATCTTCCTTAGTACAGGAAGATATCAATAAGCAAGTTTTGTGTTTTTATAATCGTGAGGCAGCTTTGCAGGAAATAGTAGTAGCGCATAGGGAGAATATAATAATTATTTTCGAATGAATTTTAGCAGGCTACTATTTCTGAAAGCAATAAAAATTACAAATACCCCAATGTACCCTGCTTACCAACCTGGGATACTCCGGTAAGCATATAGGGTGCGGAAATTTTGTGATTCCCAAGACTGCCCAGGGCAAGCATCGATGCCGATTTACGATCTGTCATAAAATTGCACCGTATAACGTAAAGCAGAAACCAATGCAACCTGATTTTGTCAGAGAAAGAATCATTGCTATTTAGGGAATACTTTGCAATATTAAGAAACAGCAGATAGCAAGGCTAAGTTATTAAAAAAGAGCTCTATTATAAATTTAAAGATATCCCAGACACCAGCAGGTCCTTCCCACGTTGAACTCAAGAAGCATTTTTATACGAAGTAATTTTTGGAGGGCTGAAATGATCCTGAAAGCTATTGGCCTTAGTTACTTTAGTTAAATAATTACAAACCCTGATTGTATTCACTGCAACTATCGTAAATTGTATATGTAAAACTAACTTCCGCATTATGAAAAAAATTACGCTTCTTTTTACCTTTTTTACAGTAGCGCTAAACGCGCAAAATTTTCCAGCCCCTTACTGTGCAATCAGCGATCCTGATGAGGTATCGGTTGAAGAGATTACTGCTGTCAGTTTCAGCGCCATTACAATCAGCAATACCAATGCTGTCGATCCGCTGGTCGATTTTACGGCAACGCTTGTGCCAGTGGCTCCAGGACAGGCTTATTCGCTTAAGGTATACGGCAACACTTATGGTGATTTTGACACCAGCATTGTAGCGTTTATCGATTGGAATAATAATGGCGCCCTAGATGATTCGGGAGAGATTTATGAAGTAGGTACGCTTGCAAATTCAAATGGAAATGATGGCGTATTTGCAGAGATGCAGATTACCATACCCGTAACAGCAGCTATCGGTACAACCCGGATAAGAATTACCAAAATATATACAGACGAGGAATCTACAGCCATAGTCAATCCCTGTGCAATTTCCTTTGACGCCTTTGGATTTGGCGCTTTTCCTGGATATGGACAGGCCTTGGATTTTAACCTGACCGTCGGCAGCCTCAGCAGCCCGGATTTTGATGCCAAGTCTTTATCCGTTTATCCTGTTCCGGCAAAAAATTCACTGACTATAGCTTATAAGTCAGCAATCGGCAGCATCCAGATCTACAACCAGTTGGGCCAGGAAGTATATGCAGGCCACGGATTGGGTTCCGAAGTAAATTTGAACGTTTCTAATTTTGCGGCAGGCGTCTACATTATAAAACTGTCTAATGGTAAGCAAGCAAAGACTTTTAAAATTATTAAGGAGTAATTGACTTTTTTGGACAGTATCAAATTCCCTGCCTTATAAAATGAAATCCATACCGTTATGAAAGAAATTACAATCTTTATCCTTGGCCTGTTCGCCCTGGCATCTTGCAGCAGACCCTCGGGAAGCTTGAAGGGAAGCATCAGTTATGAAAGTAGCGGCGAAGGCACGAAATTGCCTGACAGCGGTGCAAAGGTCAGCCTATATTCCCTCGACATGAAGGATGGGAAACATAATGCAGGCAGCGCAGCAGCTGACAAAGCAGGTAAATTTATCGTAGAAGACATCGAGCCCGGCAGCTACTTCTACATCATCGAATCTAAAAATGCGAAACCCTGCCCTGCACATGCTGCCTACCACCTGAAGCTGTACCGCCAGGAGATGAAGCTTCTATTCGGTCTGGATGTTTCCCGTTACGAATCAAGGCTCATGGAACTGGACGACCTGCGCGAAAAATATGATGCGATATTGGGAAGCGATGCCAGCGATTATGCCTCGATATCGGACAAGATCAGCGCCTACGAGACCGTTCAAGCGGAAATCTCCAAAAAAGCACAGGCACTTATTACAGACCTCCCAGAAGGCTTCAAGAAAAATATCGGCTATGCCGGCAAAAGCAGACACGAAGTGACAATGGGCGTAGTCGAGGTACCGGAAAAGCAGGTTTCAAATCTTGATTTTGATTTTGAAATGGCCTGCAGGTAGCACCAAACTCGGATTCAAAAATTGGGCATGCGATCTGGGTTTGCGGTGCGCTGCCGTCTTCCGATGCTCATTTTCTTGTAAAGACTTCCCTGTCCCATGGCTGCCTGCGACCATCTGAAAGTGGCCGGGTCAGGTAGACCAGCATACCCTTTTCCAGCAAAATTTCGCTGTAAGGAGCATGGTGCAGCTTATCTTCCGCCATCACCAGCCTGCCATTTGTCAATCTGGCTTTGTATACATCGCCGCTTTCGCGTTTTTGCAACCTCGCGTTCCAGTCAAGGATTATAGCCTGCGAACCTTCAAAAGACAGCTGCAGGTGCCTTGCCGTTTCCTTATTTACCCACACCCCGCCAAAACGTTTTTCTGCCTCCAAGATTTCAGAGGGAGACTGTGAGAAAACCTTTGCGCCAGAAAAAAGCAGCAACGCCAGAAAAGCCCATGAACGGAGAGCGGTTACCCTTTTAATTTTTATTTCCTTCATAAGCGTTAGTTTCTCTGCGTCATTTCACAGCGGTTCCATATGCCAAGATTGCATCTTATCTTTGCAATTTAAGAAAATTAGGCATGCACCCGACCATCTTCATCAGGCATTCTGTACCTTGCCCCAAGAGAATCTTCTGATAATTGATTTCTAAAAAACACACAGGAATAATATCATATGGAATGCTTGCCGGAAAAGCCAATAGCTGTATATTTGAGGACACCGTAAAACACCAAACTATGTCATTGAGATTTCCCTGCGTTATGATGCTTCTTCTGCTTTCGTTTGTCTCGAAAGCGCAAGATGTCAAATGGATACCCTTCCACTGGACGGGCGATACCATCTCTGGAAAATATTTTGACAAGTCCGCAATAGTTATCCCGGTCAGCATCGAGAATATCCCTGCGCGTTTCAACATGCAGTTTGACTTGGGCGCGGTCAGGACGGTCATCTACGGAAACTCCATTGCGCCTTACCTCGAGGCCTATCCAGAATTGAAAAAAAAGATCGACCCTTCTAAGACATTCCTGATACAGGGCGAAAACAATCCGATGTTTTCCCGCATGTCGCTAAAGATGGGCGGCGCTTCTTTTGATGGCCTGGACATCGGCTATTTCAAGAACTACGGCGGCAGGCTCAGCAAAGAAGACCTTCTTTCCGATGCTGAAAAACATATCGGTACCATCGGACCCGACCTGTTCCAAGGCAAGATCCTGATCATAGACTATCCCAAAAAGCGCATCGGCATCTGCGAAGCATTGCCAAGGCAGTACCGGGAGGCCTCCTTCCAGCCTTTCAAGAGTGGCGACGGAAGGCCGAAAATCCCGCTTACTATAAATGGCAAAACCCAGTACGTGATGTTTGATACCGGATCCAGCATCTTTACCCTGCAGACCACGAAAAAGGAAGCCCTTGATGCGGCAGGCGCTAAAATTATAGATTCCCTTACCGTAAACAGCTGGGGAAAAAAGCTTACCTTTTATGGGGTCAAGGCAAAGAAGCCGATAAAATTCGGGACTAAGGTCCTTGAGGGCTCGACCCTTTATTACGACGAACAGGAGACCTTTCAGGATTTTTACAAATTTGTCGAAATCTTGGGATTGACCGGAAATGCTTTCTTCCTGAATAGCACTGTTATTATCGACTACAAAAACAAGCTATTCGGAGTGCTTTAGAGAAGATGAACATATACTTGAATGTACCAATAAGAAATTCATTCTAGATGGTGATCTATTCTATAGTGAAATTGTACGGCCGGTGGGATTGGGTGATGGCCTGAGCATAATTGCCAAGATTTATAACAACTGTTCAGGATTATGCAGGAAGACAGAATCATTGCTTTTAGATAATTATTGTAACTTTAGCAACATAAAATTTCTGTCATGAAAATTGCCACCTATAACGTAAATGGAATCAATGGCCGCCTTTCGGTACTGCTCAAGTGGCTGGAAGAATCCGCTCCTGATATTGTCTGCCTGCAGGAGCTCAAGGCACCCCAGGACAATTTTCCTCATGAGGCAATCAGTTCCGCAGGCTATAATGCCATCTGGAACGGACAAAAGCAATGGAATGGGGTTGCTATACTTGCAAAGGGGATGGAAATTCAGGAAGTAGGCAGAATCCTTCCCGGAGATCCTGAAGATATGCAGAGCCGCTACCTGGAGGCACTCGTCGGCGGAATCGTGGTTGCCTGCATCTACCTTCCGAACGGAAATCCTACCCCTGGGCCGAAGCTGGATTACAAGATGCGGTGGATGGAGAGGCTGTCCGCAAGAGCGAAAGTATTGCTGGAACACAAGGTGCCTGTTGCGATCGCAGGCGATTTTAATGCAATTCCCACCGAACTCGACGTGTATAAGCCTGAGAAATATGAGGATGATGCGCTGTTTCGCATTGAAGTCCGGGAGGCATTCGGTTCTCTTGTAAATCAGGGATGGACTGACAGCATAAGATCTCTGTATCCTGATGAGATTATCTATACGTTCTGGGATTATTTCAGGGGTGCCTATTCCAGAAATGCCGGGATGCGCATCGACCACTTTCTCCTCAGTCCTGAGCTGGCAGGAAGGCTGCAGTCTGGTGGTGTGGATAAGGATGTGCGAGGATGGGAAAAGACCAGCGACCATGCGCCTGTGTGGATAGAAATTGCCTGATCCAAAAGAGCAAATAGATCTGGAAACTATGAATGAGCAGAACCAAAAACAGATGCATGCAATTGCAGCGTCTTGCTATAAATGCAAAAGAGAAATTAATGCAGCTGTAGTTAAAATGTAATGTACAAAAAAGTAGCAGCTTTTATGGTCCTGAACAATTTTCAGAAATGGTGAGAGAAAGATGGCCGAAAGCCCTAATGTTTTGATAGAAAATCACTGTTCCCTATTCTACAAAGGTATATTACGATTCAAATCCTTTGTACTCACTACGATGCATTTATCGGGAAAAATTTCTTGTTTATAGAGTACTTTGATGCAGCAATACATGGCTATTTTAAATTTTAAAAATTTGATATTGATAAGTGCCTAATTTAGAATTAGCTTGGTATCCTCTCAGGCATATAACTATCGATTATTTACACCTAGGCTATTGTTATAAATCATAAATTAAATAGCTTTTTATATGCATGTTATAAAATTAGCTTTTTAATCATTCCATTAAAAATAAAACCGTGAAAAGGTAAAACCGAATACCAATATATTTTACCCAATATTCCTTTGGGTTTAAAGGTAGCAGCCTGATATAAAGTATTGTTGATAATCTTGAATTCGAGCCATGCGTCACCTGGTAATTTCATTTCTGCATATAAAATCAATTTACCTTCCTCTTTATTGGCGTATACAACGCGCCAAAAGTCTAAAACATCACCCGGATGTATTTCATTTTTATGGGTCCTTCCTCTCCTTGCCCCAACGCCGCCGAAAACCTTATCTATAAATCCGCGCAGATTCCAAAGCCAGTCTCCATAATACCATCCCGTATCTCCACCAATAGACCAAATTTTTTCAATAGTATATTGCCTGTTTATAATTTCTCTTTTTCTTCGATCTATAAAACAGTTTTTTTTTGGAACCTTCAGATAATTAGCAACATTTCCTTTAAATTGCCCGCTTATCAAAGAATCCTTCCAACTTGAAACTATATCATCTTTATCGATTTTTATCAGCGCCCTGTCTAAGGCCTGATGATAGCTAATTGGTGTTATTCCTAAGAGTTTATTAATTCTATTGTCGTTACATACAACTTCTACTTTCATGCTACTGACCAAGGCAGAAGCCAGCTTATAGGATGTAGAGGTTACAAAATACAACCAATACGAGGATAGTTTTGGAGTCATTACCGGAATGGTATAAATATATCTTTTCAATTTTTTTGCTTTAGCAAATTGTAGCAGCATTTCTTTATAGGTCAGTACATCAGGACCTCCGATATCGAAACTTTGATTGTATGTTTTGGGATTAAGCAATGATTTGGTCAAAAATTCTAAAACATCATTAACTGCTATGGGCTGGCATTTGGTATTGAGCCATTTGGGAGTAATCATGACGGGTAGCTTATTCACCAAATCTCGTATTATTTCAAATGAAGCGCTTCCTGATCCTACAATGATTCCGGCTCTTAAAGTAGTCGTTGGAGTTGTTCCTGTTTTTAAGATCTCCTCTACGGCCTTTCTTGAAGATAAATGTTTGGATAGTGATTTGTCATTTACAATCCCGCTCAGGTAAATAATCTGTCTTGCATTTGTTTTGTTTATTTTTTCTATAAAATAATTTGCTGAAAGACTTTCAAGTTCATCATAATTAACCACAGAACTGGACATGGAATGAATTAAATAGTAGGCCGCGTCGATATCATCAGGGATACCCGCCAGGCTTTCCCGATTTAGAAAATCAACTTCAATGACTTTTATGCTTTCTTTAAATTTTTCAGGATAATAAAATCTGTTTTTATCTCTTACACAACAAATAACATCATGTCCCTGGTCAATGAGGAAAGGTAAAATTCGTTTTCCGATATAACCCGTTGCACCTGTTAAGAGAATTTTCATGATCTTTTTATGTTTATAATTTAAAACTCACCAAACCATAATCCATTTGGAAAACCTGACCCGAAATTGATCCTGCATTTTCAGAAATCAGATAATTAGCCATCTGGGCAACTTCTTGAGCTTTCAAATAATTTTTCATCGGATGACGTTCCATCATATTTTCTTTCATACGGTCATTTCTTAAAATAGAAGCCGATAATGACGTTTCTGTAATGGTTGGAGCAACAGCATTGATACGAATCACAGGAGCCAGCTCTGCTCCAAGTGATTTTACCAGCCCTTCAACACCTGATTTCGCGGTAGCAATGCTCGCATGAAAGGGCATTCCTAATTTTGCGGCAACTGTACTGAATAAAACAATCGATGGATTTTTTCCTTTTTTTAAAGCAGGCAAATATTTTTGAATAACTTTCACAGCCCCAATAACATTAATTTCAAAATCATTCCTGAAATCGTCAATTGTCAAACTTAAAATGGGCTTTAGATTTATAGATCCGGGACAATAAATCAAAGCATCAATACTTTCAATTTCAGGCAGGGCATCTTTCAATACATCAATTGAAAAATGGACTAAATTAGGATGAGAAATATCAGGAGCCGTCCTGCTGATATTATAGACAAGATTATTTTCTAATTGCTGTAGCAATATAGCATTGCCAATTCCTTTACTGCCGCCTATGATTACGATCTTATTCATCTTTTTCTTTTAATTAATGAGTATTTCTGATTTGTTTTGTAGTGTTTATTCTGTGCAAATTGAGAAGCGCGTGATCTTTAAATCATGATTTAGATTGAGATAATAATTAGCCCATTCAGATGTTAAAGATAACAATTGTTTAACTATTTCATTTAAGTATGAAACAAAATAGTATTTTTATTTATCTTCGCAATATGATACCGATTTTTAATTTACCATATAGAATTTAAAATGTACAGAAGGCTTCATCATTATTATTGAATGAAATAAGTGATCTTATGAAAAAAGAAAAAAATAGTTTTTCTGATATAGAACTGGATCGGATTATAGAAATGGCATGGGAAGACAGGACAACTTTTGATGCAATCCAGCTTCAATTTAATTTATCAGAAGCTGCCGTAAAAGCTTTAATGAAAAAAGAATTAAAGTTCAGCAGTTATAAATTATGGCGTAAACGGGTTGAAGATTGCAAGACAAAACATGCTGCCAAACGCATCCAAGGAATAAATCGTTTTAAATGCAGCCTGCAAAGGTCAATCTCTAATAATAAAATATCAAAAAGATGACAATTACCACATTGCAGTTATAATACATTCAACTAAGCTATATAACTGTATGTGCAAATAAAAAGTTGAGCTGCAGTGCCTTATTTTTTTGTTCTGCCAAATGGGCTATTTAAAAACTTCAAGTCCATCTCCTATTGTGCAATTTAGTTTGCTACCATTAATTAATTGTTTCGCCTGTTCGATCAAAGTTCATGAGTCTGTCAATTAATGACTTGAAAAAGCTTTCCGCTACAGCATAGCAGTCTTTTTGCGACTCATGCCTATTGTGAGCGTTTGGCAAGAATCTGGCATATTGGCAAAATTTTATTAAATATCGAATGCTCCTGTTAGAATGGAATATTCGTCAGTCTGCGATTTTCGATTCTTGGCTGGACCTAATCCTCGAAATACCGCCTAAGGCAAGGCCTACATTGCCAATTTAAATAACCATTACAGATTGGAAGAAAGACCCGATTTAAGTTCATGGTATTTCTGCCATGCACTAGCTGTTCTGCATGCCTTATTCCTGTAAATCAGCGCACAATATATTAATTGCTAAGCGGAGAGATTCAATTATGAAAATTAATTATATATTTCTAAAAATGTCTTATAAACATTTACTATCTTTCTAGCTGAACTAGTTAAATGTTCTATCAATAAATTTACTCGTCTGCAATACTTTGTAGGGCTAGATGGCTAGCACCTCTATTATGCCCCGCATTCTGAAAAAACTGCATTTTGTAGAATTTTACTTTTGAAATTGAAGATACACAGTAACACAAAATAGCCGCAATACTTGCTAAAAAATTAGTCAAGGCCTTGAAAGCTCTAGGCGACGGAAAACATTAAGATAGAATTGGAAAAGATTTTATTATTTTAATTTTGCACGTGAACATGTATTCAAATCTCTTTAGACTTATATTACTACCCGCAAGGACTTGATACCGCTAATGATGGACGCGAGCCCTAGTGCAAGTCCTGATCAAGAATTGTTATAGTAGCTACAACGCCTGCAATACTGCTTTGATAGGCGCATGTTTCAAGAGCTCCGTCAAAATTGTGGCGTTGCAAAAAACGAACCTCTAAAATAATTAACCTTATATATAAGGTAATAAAAATTGCGATTGGAGTCTGAAATCGCTTCCCTTTTTCTAACGCATTAGGGCCATTATTCCCTAAATATACTCTTTTCTTCATAAGCCATTTGTGCAATCTCGTCTTTTCTCCTAAAACTGGCTCCCTTATGTTTTTGCATATAGTCGATGATTTCTGCGGTTGCGGCAACCATTTGCAGCGTGCCTCATTTGCGATTATGAAAACTTAATGACATCTGTCTTAGCTTTTTTTCAGATTCCTTGTAAAGCTGGTCAAATTCCATTATGGGATCTGGCGTACAAACTGATCTGTACTAAAATTTTTTGCCTCTATCAATACAAATCGTTACAGCGTATTGTATCGGGAACCACGCAAAATCATTTCCTTTACTACCGACCATGAAATCCCATGCAAAGATAGGTGGCAATAAAAATAACATAATTGTACGGCTGAGATGATGGCATTCCATGTTTTATGCCTAAATTGCTGTACTATGCAAAGAAATCGTGACGTGATTATTATTGGCGGCGGCCTTGCCGGCCTCTCAGGAGCTATACATCTATCCAGGCAAGGGCTTAAGGTAACCTTGATTGAAAAGTCAGCTTACCCGCGCCACAAAGTGTGCGGCGAATACATTTCTAGCGAAATCCTGCCCTACCTAGATTGGCTGGGCGCAGATATTCTGCAGTTGCATCCTGCAAAAATTAACCATCTTGAGTTTACTTCAGTCCATGGCAAGGCTCTCAGATCAAGACTTCCGCTGGGGGGATTGGGCATCAGTCGCCATATGCTGGATAATTTTTTATGCCAAAAAGCGATTGCGAGTGGCTGTACCATAATCAAGGCTACAGTTACAGCTGTTTCTTTTGCCGATGACGCATTTTCAGTTACAGCCCAAAATGAAATTTTAACAGCAAAAATAGTATTGGGGGCCTACGGAAAGCGTTCCAATATCGACCAAATACTATCCCGAGGTTTTATTCATAAAAAAGCACCATGGCTGGCCGTAAAGGGCCATTATTCAGGTAATTTTCCTGACAGTGTCGTGGCGCTCCACAATTTTAAGGGAGGCTACTGCGGCGTTTCTAAGGTTGAAGATAATATCATAAACATCTGCTACCTGGCAGATTTTGAGACCTTTAAGAAATACAGAAATATAGAGGATTACCAGCGCAACGTGGTGTACAAAAATAAGCACATCAGGTCCGTTTTTGAAAATAGCACGCCGCTTTTTGAAAAGCCGCTCACCATAAGCCAGATCTCATTTGAAAAAAAACGGGTCGTGGAAAACCATATGCTGATGATAGGCGATACTGCCGGTCTCATCAATCCGCTTTGTGGCAACGGCATGGCAATGGCTGTCCAAGGGGCTAAAATTGCATCAGAACTCATATTGGACTACTGCGCCGGAAAGATAGCATCGCGGCAGCTACTGGAGCGTGCCTACACCCGACAGTGGAAGAAACATTTTGGCAGGCGATTGCTTGCAGGCAGGCTGCTATCGAAAGTACTGCGTCATGAAACCGCTACTGCAGCACTAACAAGCATGGCGGCAGCAGTCCCGCCACTGTTGCCCTGGATAATCAAGCAGACCCACGGCAAACCAATACATATCAAATGGCCATAAGTACCAAATATAGGACAGAGGAAACCGAGATAATGGATGATTTTTCAATCCAGGGTGAAGAGCTGCGAGAAGCCTTGGATAAGATCGCGAGCATCAACCAGCTTCTAGGTGGCAACAGGCTCACGCTAAGCGGCGTAAAGCAATTACTGGAAAGGTCAGATGTTTCTGAGCCGGTAGTGATTGCCGATATAGGCTGCGGCAACGGCGACATGCTCCGGATGCTGGCCGCTTATGCAAGCAAAAATAGCCTTAACCTTAAGATGGTCGGCGTAGACGCCAATCCCTTTACTATAAATTATGCGCGAATGCTGTCAAGTGGCTACCCAGATATCGAATACGTCTGTACCGATATCTTCAGCAAGGATTTCAGTACCCTAAGATATGATATCGTTTTATGCACCCTTACCCTGCACCATTTTACCAATGCGCAAATAATAAATATAATCACTACCTTTAATGACAATGCGGCCATGGGAATCATAGTGAACGATCTGCACCGCAGCAGGTTGGCATACCGGCTTTTTCAAATAATCTGCGTCCTCTTTGGCCTAAACAGGATGTCGAGGCAGGACGGGCTTGTATCAATATTGAGGGGATTTAAGAAAAAAGAGCTGGTAAGCTTCTCCAAGTCCTTAAAATTAAAAAATTATACTGTCCGGTGGAAATGGGCTTTCCGCTACCAATGGATAATTTCTAAAATATGAGCGTAAAGATAATAACTGTTGCAAAGCAACTTCCGCAATATTCGCGCACCACAGCCGACATCCTTCCATTTCTTGATATATGGTTGAAGGGACAGGACGCACGCTTTATAAAAAAAGCAAAAAAGATATTTGAAGGTGCGGCGGTAGACAAGCGCTATTCTATCATGGACCCCGCTGAAGTTTTCACGGCCACATCGTTTGAAGATAAGAATAATATCTACTGCAGGGAAGCCGTTATTCTAGGAACGCAGGTTCTTGAAAAAGCGCTGGCCAAGGCAGGCTGGGAACCAAAATCCCTCGACTATATCATTACGGTAAGCTGTACGGGTATCATGATTCCATCCCTGGATGCCTACCTTATAAACAAGATGAAGCTCCGGCAGGACATCATAAGGCTGCCCGTTACCGAAATGGGCTGTGCCGCAGGGGTATCCGGCATTCTGTATGCCAAAAACTTCCTTAAGGCCAATCTTGGGAAGCGGGCTGCTGTAATAGCGGTCGAATCTCCTACGGCAACATTCCAGCTTGATGATTTTTCGATGCCAAATATTGTGAGCGCCGCCATCTTCGGCGATGGGGCTGCCTGTTGCCTGCTGTCATCTTATGAAGAAGACTACGGGCCGGCGATTATCGACGAGCAGATGTACCATTTTTATGATGCCGAGCAGATGATGGGTTTCAAGCTCACCAACGGCGGCTTGCAAATGGTACTGGATATAGCGGTTCCCGATGCCATCGCATCGCATTTTGGCGACATCATACATCCTTTCCTGCAAAAAAACAATCTAGAAATCAAGGACATAGACCACATGGTATTTCATCCCGGGGGCAAAAAGATAGTAGCTATCGTCGAGGCACTTTTTTCGGGATTGGGAAAGAATATCGACGACACCAAAGAGGTGCTCAAGCAGTACGGCAACATGTCCAGCGCCACTGTTCTCTATGTCTTGGAGCGCATCATGGATAGAGAGCCGCTGCCAGGGGAAAAAGGGCTGATGCTGAGTTTCGGCCCGGGATTTTCAGCACAGCGGATCTTGTTGCAATGGTAATTACTATTAAAGAAATAAACAATGGACCTAAATTATATTATGGCACAGCTGCCCTACAGCAAGCCTTTTTTATTTGTAGACGAATTGCTGCATGCCGATGAGAATGGCATTACGGGCACCTACACTTTTGATGAAAGCCTTGATTTTTACAAAGGTCATTTTAAGGGAAACCCAGTGACTCCGGGAGTGATCCTGACAGAAACCATGGCGCAGATAGGCATGGTCTGCCTGGGAATCTATCTGCTCGATAGCGACCTGAAAAAAGATACCGTAATCGCATTCACATCTGCCGACATGCAGTTTCTAAAACCCGTATATCCCAATGAAAAAGTCACAGTAACTTCCCAGAAGACATTTTTCAGGTTCGGAAAGCTCAAGTGTGCAGCAGTAATGAAAAACGAAGCCGGGCAGGAAGTCTGCAGGGGCATTCTATCCGGAATGATAACCGCAAGGCTATGAACAGGAGAGTTGTAATAACAGGCCTGGGAGTAGTTTCTCCGAACGGGGTCGGGGTTCCTGCGTTTACCCATGCCATAAAAAATGGAATCTCTGGCATACGGCACGATACGCAGCTGCAGGAATTGCAATTCTCCTGCCAGATAGCAGGCCAGCCCCAAATTACTGACGAACTCAAGTCGGAATATTTTACCGATCTCGAACTCCGAGGTTTCAGCAGCACGGGAATACTGTATGGCGTCATTGCAGGCATCGAAGCCTGGAAAAATGCGGGACTGCACATGGAAGCAAATGAGGAGCCCGATTGGGACAGCGGGACCATTTTCGGGTCGGGCACATCTGGCATTGATAAATTTCGCGAAAGCATCTACAAGATAGACGCACTGCAAACCCGCAGGCTTGGCAGCACCGTAGTTGCCCAAACCATGAACAGCGGCATCAGCGCCTGGCTCGGCGGAAAGCTGGGACTTGGGAACCAAGTCACTACAAATTCTTCAGCCTGCGCAACAGGAACCGAAGCAATCATGATGGCCTTCGACCGCATACGATCCGGACAGGCCAAGCGCATGCTGGCTGGCAGCACTGGAGATAGCGGTCCCTATATATGGGCAGGATTCGATGCACTGCGCGTGTGCAGTTCAAAATATAACGACAGCCCGCATGAAGGCTCCCGCCCCATGAGCGCCACGGCCTCGGGATTCGTGCCAGGCAGCGGTGCCGGAGCGCTGGTAGTTGAAGAGCTGGAAAGCGCCCTTAGTCGGGGCGCAACCATCTATGCCGAGATATTGGGCGGCAATGTAAATTCCGGCGGGCAACGCGGGAGCGGGAGCATGACCGCTCCCAACAGCCATGCCGTGCAGCGATGCATAACAGATGCGCTTCAAAATGCAGGTATTTCGGGAGCTGAAGTCGATGCCATAAACGGACATCTTACCGCAACAGCAAAAGACAGTCTGGAAATTGAGAACTGGACAAAAGCGCTGAACCGACGCGGGGATAAATTTCCCTATATCAATTCCTTGAAAAGTATGACGGGCCACTGCCTTAGTGCTGCCGGAAGCATTGAGAGCGTGGCCTCGGTACTGCAACTGCACAAAGGCTTCCTATTCGGTAATACCAACTGCGATGACCTGCATCCGGAGATCGCCGCAATTGCCGATCCTTCAAAAATACCATTAAAAACGGCCAACACTAACTTGGAGATAATCGCCAAGGCAAGTTTTGGCTTTGGCGATGTAAACGCCTGCATACTATTTAAAAAATTTGACAACCTGACATTATGACTAGAGAAGAAATTATTACCAAGCTAAAAGTTATCGTAAAGCCCTATGCTGCAAATCATGAGGCTTATGATAGCCTTACGGAAGATACCGATTTTATTACCGACCTCAATATTAATTCGGCCAACCTGGTAGACATTGTACTGGATATTGAAGAAACCTTCGACGTGGTTATCGACAACACTGATATGGAACGCATGCTTGATATCAAAACTACGGTTGAGATCATAGAAACCAAACTTTCGGCAAAGTGATAGGCAATGATATCGTAGATTTGATGCAGTCTCGACTTGAGAGCAACTGGCAACGGAAAGGCTTTCTAGAAAAAGTATTTACAGCCGATGAACAGCTGCTCATAGCAAACGACCGAGAGCCCGAAATTATGGTATGGCTGCTATGGAGCATGAAAGAAGCTGCGTACAAAATATACAACAGGCAGACAAAAATAAGGGAATTTATTCCGAAAAAACTGGTATGTACAATACTCTCGAAAGACAGATTTCATGCTTCAGGCCGAGTTGCTTGCCTTGAAAACACATACCATACAGAAACAGCCATCACCAAAGACAGCATCCATACTATAGCTGTCAGCAATATAGCAAATTTAGTAGATATCATTGAGATCGAAAACAAAGGAATCAGAAAAGATGGAAACGGCTTGCCCTACTTTCCTACGAAAAATAATATAATCCAGAATGTTTCAATCAGCCACCACGGCCGTTTTGAAAAAGTGGTTGCGATTCGAATGGATGTGCAAACAAAAAGCTAAGATGCGCTTATAAAAATCAATTAATTTTGACGATTATATATTTAAATGTACTAAATAAAATAGGCTCAAAATTTATTTTTTGATTTAGAAATACATAACTGGACAAACTAAAAAGTTTACATCCCATTAAGTTCAAATGATTAAAAATTTGATTGGCACATTCAAATAAATAGAGGTGTTATTTTAATAAAAATATTCAATACTGCTAAATAAAAAGACTGCCAAATAATAGGCAGCCCTTTTTTATAAAACAACAAAATATTTAATTGTCATTGATAGTCACTATGGTGTTCCCCCCGACAGTGCTGATGTCTACATTGATATCGTAAGATACCCAAAAGGCCGGAACAGACAGGCAGTTGCTGCTGAATCCTACACCAGCGTAATTATAGCCATTTTGGTCATTGCATTTGAAGTATTTCCATCTGGCCTGGATAGCGCTTCCTGCATTTCCTGCAAGGGTCTGTGCATTGGCTCCCGTATATCCTGCTGCAGGGCTGAAGCCCACAGAAGTGGCACTGATCTTTCTGCCCCACTTCCATCCTCCGGCGGGCGGCGTTGGGAAGTTAGGGGTTGTAGGAAATACGAAGCCGTTGAAAGTATGCTGTTCGCCTGCAGCAATCTTGAACCCGTCCGATGCGGGCGGATTGGCATAAGAAAAGGTCGGGTAGCAGGAAGTATCCGGAAAAGCCAAGAGCTGGTACGATATGTTGTAGCTTGAAAAATTATAGATGTAAAGTTCTCCGATTTGCGCACGGGTGCCAAGGCCAAAAAACAGGCAGGCAATGATTATAAGTTTTTTCATGTTTCCTGAATTTTAGATTTTAAGTTTTCCTTTTGCATTTTCTGCGTGGATTTGAAGCGCCAGCGAGATGATTCTGTTCTCGTCATTGCCAAATCGGGCCAGTAGGTCGTTTTCCGTTACTCCCGTCGAGTAGATAAGGTCTTTTGATTCTTGGAGAAGCGTTGCCTTTACGGCTTTTTCGCCTTCCGAATCGCTAGCTGTCTTGGCTGCCCTGTTCGCTGGGCTGTTCAGGTTTTGCAATGCAATCTCGAATGATTTCATTTCCGCAGCTCCTGGAGCTTTTGCGGCAGTAGCCTCCGTTTCTGCGGCGGCACTTTCAGTGGCTTGGCACGATACCAGCACCGTTGCGGCACAGAATACTGCTAGCGCTAGCGCTGTGGCAGTATTCCTGTAATGTGTTTTTTTCATAAACAGTAAAATTTAAGATTAATTTGGGGTGCCTACTAGAAATTTTAGGTCGCTCGTTCAGCTTGTCCGACCGTTTACTTCTATTCTATAATAATCATGTCTTTCTTAATTTCCTTAGTTTTTTAATAGCATGTAGGTCGTTTTGCTATAGAAATAAGTTAACATTTTCTTAAAAAAAGAAGCATGCCTAAATTAGGAAAAAATAATGAGCAGTAAAATAAAAATATTGTTTTTTCTTACTTTATTTACTGTATTTCAATATTTTAAGGCGCTCCCGCATTTAAAAAAGCATTATTTTAGTCTTGCCAGCAAAGCAGCTTATTGTTTATGCTTCTTGCTTAAAGTATTATTTAAGTTAGGTTGCAAAACAGCTGGATATACCAATAATAAGAAAATAGATTCATTCATTTTAATTGCGGAGCGATGTATCATTAAAAAATATTGTGTGGAAAAGCACCCCTGCTTTTTCCGCTGAATGGTTCTGTACGCAGGCATTAAAAGCAAGTTTAGCCAAACCTGCCATGCAGTAACCAGACGTTTGAAAAAAACTATTTAAGACGTTTAAACAAAGTCGCTTATAAATAACCTGGCTACCTTCGTTCCAACAGAAAAGCAGTAAAGAAATGGAACAGAACAATTATCAAGGAGCGTTGCAGCAACCTGTCGGTTCAGGATTCAACGGAAATCTGCATCAGTTTCAATATGCCTCTGGAAAAATTTAGTTATTTAACTGGCTGGAGCTTGACATCTTTTAAGAAAGACTTGTGCCGCTTTCAGCAAAACAACATAGCGCTGGCTTACGCAAAAGCGATTAGAATTGGCACATTATCAGCTCGCCGAAAAAAAGAAGAAGCCATCTGAGATTTATTATGAAATTGGCTTTGAAAATTTATCGCATTTTTCATTCGCATTCAAAAGCATTTTGGTTATGCGCCAATAGAACTGATAAGGAGGAATCTTGTCGATAAGAACCGCTAAGTCCTGGAAAAGAATAGGAAGCAGTGCAGCAAAAGAAAAAATGCAATATAGTTAGGATTACTTTTTTTCGATATTTTATGCTCCGAAACCCGAGTGTTTAAATCAGGAGCTGCAAAGTTTACCTGTGAATCTGTAAGCCAACCAATGGCTAAAAGCTGTTTGTATCTTAGGGGCTGAGGTGTAAAATCTGGAGCCTGTGCCTAATCGTGGCGCAGGCGTTTACTGGTAGATTCAAAAGAATTCTAATTATTCTTGAAAAAAGACTGCAAGACACTCGCTAGGCGAATGCCTGCTTCTTGGATCAGCTTTTCAATAGTCTTGACGCCTCTCTGTAGTGGATTTTGGATTACACCTGGCCAGCATGCTTCTGGGCTCCTCTCCCCACCCCACTACATTGGTAGCCTTTATCGCTTTCAATTCTTCATGGCTATATAAAAGACATTCTTTTTCGTAGCCTCGTCAAGATAGCTGAAAGCTGACTGCGCAACCACGGCATGGCCCTTCTCGTCCCTAGATTTTCGAACTCACAGAAACAGGAACAGGAATAATCATAGCTTTTTCATAGTGGAAATATGGTTGCAATTTACGGAAAGCATTTTTCCACGTATGTTTTTTTGCTTCTATTGTATCTGTACAGTGGATCCCTAAAAATGCAGACAATAAAACCTTGACAGCATAACGGGTACTAATGGTCTCAAGCATTTGTCGCAGGAAGTGTGATTATAAACCGCGTATAACTCCCAACCTTGCTCTCTATCTCGATATTGCCACCTAGTGCCTGCACTTGTGCCTTTACTATAAAGAGGCCAAGGCCATGCCCCTCTGTATTAGAATGGAAGCGCTGGTACATCCCAAAAAGCCTGTCCTTGTGCCGGGCGGTATCGATTCCGCTCCCATTGTCGGCAAATATTAGCCTGATCCCGTCATCATGCCTTTGCGTGGACATGGAGATGTGCAGCGGCCGCAAGCTGCTCCTGTACTTGATAGAATTGGATATGAGGTTTATGAAGATGCTCTCCAGGTAGGCCTCGTTAAATAAAAGCATCGGCTCATCTATTGAAAGGGATATTGTTGCATCGATGCCGTTCTCCGCCTCAATAAAATTTCTGTTAACGCGATGGAAAATGCGCTCTACCTCCAGCATGCGGGTCGGTATTTCCGTATTGTTCCTGATAAACAGTATCTTGGCAAGGTCCGTTATCGTATCTTCAAGTTTCTTGGTCGACACGTCCAGGAGGCGCAATACTTCCGAAGCTTCCTTCGGGTCAGGCTGCTGTTCCAGCACATGCAGAAGCCCCCTTATGTTGGAAAGTGGCGACCTCAGGTTGTGGGAGGTTATGAAGGAAAACTGCATCAGGTCGCCGTTGCTTTTGGTCAGCTCCCTGATCAGCAGGTCTCGCTCAGCTTCCCTGTTCTTGTGCTCGGTGACGTCTTTGGCATTTACGACCAGGCCGCTTACCGCAGGATTGTCAAGAAGGTTGTCAATGGTGGCGTCAATCCAGATCCATTCTCCTTTTGCGCCCCGGATCCTTACATCGCCAATCTTCACCGTCCGATGCTGCGAGGTATGCCTTAATGCCTGAAGCGTCCTTTCCATGCTCTCAGGATGCACCAGCTTGAGGAGTCCTGTGCCGGAAAGATTTTCAGAAAGCCCCAGAAGCCCTGCTGCAGAAGGGCTGGCATAATTGACCCTGAACTTCGTATCCAATATGAAGATAAGGTCAGACCCGCTGTGTACTACGGCTCGGAAACGTGCCGCAGACTCCCTTTTTTCTTTTTCGAGCCGGTTTCTCTCCGATATATTCGCAGAATGGCACGCTACTCCCGTAATTTTACCGGAAACAGGGTCAGCAATGGGATTAAACTGGGTAAGGTAGTCAGGCATGCTGTCAAGCTCCACAAAAAAAGATTCCCCGCGGAGCCCTCTGTCAAAGTACGCTTTCCATTCTATGTTTTGCTGCCCTGTATTTCTGTCCATCAGAATCTCGTCGCCTGGCAGGTGCTTGTATCTATAAAGGTCGGCAACAAAATTATCAAAACTGCTGTTTGCTGAGATGAGCCTATAATGGCTGTCTACCGACCACATGAGGTCCGGGGTAGCATTGATAAGCGCATACTGGTTGTTCTTGACTGAAATGATTTCGTGCTCGGCGCGCTTGCGTTCGCTGATATCCTTGAAATAGATTGTCAGTCCTCCGTCTGCGCTTGGATGTACCGAATTGTAATACCAGCTACCGTTGCTGCTGTGGTGCTCAAAGGCTGAGGAGCGCCGCGCAGCCATGGCCCCAATGCATTCTATATAGAGCTTTGACGAGGGTTCCTGCGGGAATACCTCCCATAACAGTTTTCCAATAACGTCCTTTCGCAGTTTTCCGGTAGTCTTTTCGGCTGCTGGATTCCAGTACTGCATCTTCCAGGCAGAATCGATCAGGCAAAAGCTTTCGGAAATGCTTCCTAATATGCTCTCTAGCTTGGACGACTGGACCAAAAGGGCCTGGTGGTAGTCTGCTATCTCTTTTTCCCTTGCCACTTTCTCGGTAATATCCCTGAACGCTGCGGCAATCAGCAGCCCTTCGCCGGTTTTCATCGGGCTGAGGCTTACATCGGCAGGAAATGCTGATCCATCTTTTCTCAGGCCTTCCAGAATAAGGTTGCCCATTGCCCTCGAATGCCTGCTCTCCGTAAAGTGCTGCCTCTTTTCAGGATGTTCAGGCCGGTAGCGCTCTGGCATAAGAAGTTCTACAGGCTTTTGGATGAGTTCAGAGGCTGAATATCCGAACAGCTCTTCTGCCCTAGAATTGAGAAGCACGATGCTGCCACGGCTATCCGCTATTATAAGTGCATCAGGAGCGCTCTCTACGATCGTCCTAAACTTCTGTTCAGCCGAATGGTGTGCATTCTCCTTTTCTTTCAGCTCGCTGATGTCGTCAAGCTGTATGACGCAACCTTTAACTGCATCTCCTTCCTTGTCAGGAATATACATAACGCGGTAATGCCTTCCCCCATATTGTATATGCAGGTTATCGGGCACGGCCTCTCCCCTAAGGGCCTCTATCAGCATTTCCGTAGCTTGCGGGTGGCCAGGCACCACTTGGCTTACCCTCGAAAGAGCGGTACTGCCTTTTAGCTTCGCCCACTCCAGATAAGATTTATTTGCATAAACGCAGCGTCCTAGCAAATTCCAGTAGGATAGCTTGACAGCTGCCAGGTTATTTATTTTCTCATAGTACGGCAGTTCTGATTCTTCTTCGTGCATGCGCAGTATAAACATTACAATTTAATCAGCATTGATGTACGTAAAGATTTATGGTTCGGTTTCATGCGAAGCGCATATATCGCTGGAGAACATGCCGCACGGAAGGTTAAAGCTAGAAAAAACACAGATTATCAATGCTTTATAGCGAAAACTATTTTTTAAATTAACCCATCATTAACCCTTCTTTAATCCATTATTAACCATAAGTGATGCCTGATTTCTTGAGATTTGCACCAAACCGTCAGTGGTGCCCTTAATTATCAAAAAGCTTGGCGGCTTCTAGGCATGCAAGCACGTAGTGAATAAAAATCTAACCGATAAAAGCAATATTTTCAATTTTTGCCGTTTTAGCCAGCCTTAGCGTATATCCATAGGCCGATCCGGTATCCATAGTGCCCTTCACATTAGAAAAAAATGTAATTTACATTTACTGCAAAGTGAACGGGGCGGACAGCTTAAAATTTTTGTTTGATACGAGTGCAGACGGCTCCGTCATAAATAAGAGCTCGAAATACAAGGTCATCTTAAAAATTACCAGCAGAGCAATAAATACTGGATCGAACGGCACCAACGAGGCAGAGGGTAAGTACTGGAAATATATTTAGATTTGGGAGCATTGAGCGTCGCAATGCAACACTTACGCTTCTTGATTATGGGACTGATGCTTTTGATGGAGTATTTGGAACAGATTTAATGAAAGGAAATATAGCCGAGATAGATTACAATACAAATGAAATTCGGTTCTACAAGGAAGATGATCCAAAATCAGCTATCTGAGATATGATAAAATGAAGCTTCACCTTATCGATAATTATCCTGCCGTCGAAAGCAAGATGATTATTGGCGGCAAAGAATACAAGGGACTGTTTGGCCTTGATAGCGGAGCTGATGATTTGCTCACGATCGCTTCACCGTTTGCAAGAAGGCACAAGCTTAAAGAGCATATGAGGCATATTGATGAGGCGACCTCTCAGGGATCTGATGGTTCGGTTTATGAAACCCCAATTGTACTCTGCCCGTTATTAGACTTTAGCGGCAAACATTTGTACAATATTCCGGTAGCGCTCTCCAATGCTGCAGAAGGAATAGACAGTACCGATAAGATGGCTGGATTTTATGGAAATAATTTACTGAAAAGATTTAATACCATTATCGATTTTAAAAATACGTTAATCTATTTTAAGCTTAACAAAAACCTATATTTTGACGTCTATCAATAAGCGCGGGTTGGCGCCTCATGAAATTGGAATTTAATTATGGCTTAAAAAAATGCAGATGCCGGAATTTTGTAATTTTGGGCAATGAAAAATTCCTTTCTAAAGATTAAGACTTTTAATATTCCCCCAGTGACTGCCGTGCTGCTGTCAATAATAAGCGTGCAGTCGGGAGCTGCTATTGCTAAGGGCTTGTTTCCTGCCATCGGAGCAGCAGCGACTGCTTCTTTGCGCATTGGAATTTCTGCCCTGATATTATGGGCAGCATATCGTCCAAATTTCAATAGCATTACTTCCAAGCAATGGAGGCTTGCCCTACCTTATGGCTTTTCTTTGGGTGCCATGAATCTTATTTTTTACCTTTCGATCGAGCGCATCCCTTTAGGCCTGGCAGTAACATTGGAATTTATTGGTCCGTTGCTGGTGGCAGTATTGGGATCGCGCCGCTGGATAGATTTTTTATGGATTGCGCTTGCCGTTGCAGGAATTGGGCTGATCGCTCCATGGAATAACAGCGGTGAAGACCTGCTTGGTATATTTTTTGCACTGATGGCTGGAGCTTTCTGGGCCGCTTATATTCTTTTGGGCGGCAGGATTTCAAAAATAATGAAGGGCGGCGATGCAGTGACTGTAGGGATGCTGGTCGCCGCGCTCCTGATAATTCCTTTTGGTATTTTAGGTGGCGGGCTGGAAAATGGCAGCCCTAAGCTTTTCGGACTGGGAATTGCCCTGGCGCTTCTTTCAAGTGCGATCCCGTTTAGTTTAGAAATGAAAGCGCTTGCACAGCTACCCTCGCGCACCTTCAGCATACTTATGAGCTTGGAGCCGGCAATGGCTTCTCTTTGTGCCTTGGTATTTCTTCAAGAATATCTTTCCTATAATGAAGTTGCTGCCGTCATCTTGGTGATTATAGCTTCTGCTGGAACAACGCTGTCGTCAAAAAAGTGATTGCCGCTTGCTGTTGGATCGAAAGAGATAGATGCTACAGCAAATACGTATTAATATAATTTTTTAATATAATTTTGTATATTATGCTTGATTATAATATTGCTAGGCATTTACCAACTGTAAATTTACTAGACTTCACATTTCTGCTGGGCCTTGACCGCAAATTAACTGAACACATGAGTTTGTTTCCCCCCATTTCGTCCATAACCATGCTTATATTTATCTCTGTGTCCATTTGATAATAAACCATATTGAAATTAAAATCCGCTGCGGATTATTTATCCATCGAAGCTTCCCATGTTTGCTGTTCTATCTGTAGATAAAATGTTCTGATTTTAGGTAGGTACAAAACTGGAGAAAGGCCTTCTATGCTTGGATTCGATACGGCATCGAAGTAGTAGTAAGTCAAGAAATGGTCAATGGTTTGACTTTGGCTTGGCAAATACACATCAGTGAGAATGCCGTCAAGCTGTTCTGTAACAGATTCTGGCAATGCAAAAGCCCCAAATAATTCAGCAAGAAATTCAGAATGCAGCTCGGCACTTGTCATCTCCTTTGAAAAGCTCTGGTGCGTGATTGATTTCATAGGAATATAATAATAAAGACGCTTAAGTAACTGACGCGGTTATGGGAAAAAATTTTTCAAGACCTTTTGTTTGATTATTGTCGCTGTGTGTTTTTATTTGGCCTATCCCCGTTCCCGTTGTTGCTTTTGTAGCCATCTGGCTGGTCACGCCTTCGGGCATTACTTGTGAAAAAAACTTATACCTTTTTAAGTCGGATTATTCCATATGTGGCCACTCTAGCGGGAAGGCGTCATATCAGATAGAATATTTTAAATGAATTCTCATATTTCTACTAAAATTAAGTCTAAATTTAGTTCTTGACTATATTAAAGTGATTTTTGATTGGTAAATTCAATCACATAATCATCTTGCAGCAAATTGGCAAAACTATATAATACCACGACGGAAGGGGTTGGCTAATTTTATACTGCAAACCTAAAACAGTATTATGGGACATGAAGACTTTCACCAATTGCTTGCAGCAGGACACGACGACTGTCCGCATCTTATGTATCAATACGGCCATGCCTGTGGCCTGCAAAATGCTATCAATTTTTCGCAGATAAAACAGACTTTCTCAAATCTCCAGCTTTCAAAAACAGAGGGAAACGAACTACCTGAAAGAGATTGTAGACGGCTTCAGGAGCACCAGCGATTTCGACCTGAACCTATTTTTCGGATAGGTGAAGTGAACTTGGCAAAGCAATCCTTCAAAAGTGCGAAGCTGGAGCAGGAAGCCTGCATCGCCTGAAGTTGACCTGGCTCTCTCCCTATTGACTTTCTACATACGGCTTGCCAGCGCAAAAGGGTATCGCACAAGCGGAAAAAAAACCAAAGGCCTTCCTAGCGGGAAAAGTTGCGTCGCCGCCCACAATCGATAATATTTCAAAAAATAATCTTTTAAATTGTAATGATGGACGAAATTTTTTTTAAAGACTGGACCAGCTTGGGAACCATAGCACTCTGCAGCGTGAGTGCCTTTTTTGCCGTTTTTATTCTTTTGCGACTCTCAGGAAAGAGGACCTTGGCCAAGCTCACGGCCTTCGATTTTATCGTCACGGTAACTCTGGGCTCCACGCTTTCCTCTATGATACTGCACAAGGTGACACTGGCCGAGGGAACGGCAGCCCTTGTCATAATCGTATTGCTGCAGTACGTGCTGGCTTGGCTGGCGAGATCATCCAGAATGCTGGAAAAAGTAATCAACTGCCAGCCTACCTTGCTGTTCTACGAGGGCAACTTCTTAAAGAAAGCCATGAAATCGGAAGGCATCACCAAGGAAGAGATATATGCTGAAATCCGAACCTACAGGCTTGATGGCCTAGATGAGGTCAAGGCGGTAGTGCTGGAGCAGAATGGCAAAATTTCGGTAATCAAGAAATCAGTCGTCCCGCCTGCAAGATCTTCACTTTTGGATATCCTGAAAGAATAGTCGACAGCCGTCCCCATACCATCGCTGTCTGAAAGCCGGTGCAAGAATGCAAATTCCAGACCTGTCAAAATGAGATTCTTGGAAATTGCACCCTGCTGGAATAGACGGCTGATTGGCACATTTTGGATAATTTTTTATAAACTAATGCGAAAATTGTATAACCGCACCCCTCCGCCGTTTGATTAAATTTATATAGCAACAAAACATTTATAAATAACAAAGTTATGGAAAGCAAGAATAATAAACACGCCCTGATTACGGGAGCCTCAAGCGGCATAGGATATGAACTGGCAAAGCTTTTTGCAAGGAACAATTACAATCTCGTGCTTGTCGGTAGAAACGAAGACACGCTGAAAAAGGCTGCTGAAGAAATGTCGCAACTGTCAGGATCGGTCCACACGCATATTATTGTGGCAGACCTGTTTGAGCCAGGCGCCGCACAGCAAATATATGACCGCACAAACGAACTCGGCATTGCCGTAAATGTCTTGGTCAATGATGCCGGACAGGGCGAATGGGGTAGATTTGCCAAAACGGAACTTCAAAGGGAAATTTCGCTCGTACAGCTCAACATCGTTTCATTGATGAGCCTGACCAAGTTTTACCTCAAGGACATGCTGGAGCGAAAGGAAGGAAAGATCCTCCAGCTCGCTTCTTCAGTATCAAAAGCGCCATCCCCTTACCTCGCGGTGTATGCGGCAACAAAAGCTTTCGTGCTGTCTTTTAGCGAAGCCCTGGCAGAAGAACTGAAGGACACCGGCGTTTCGATTACCGCCCTGCAGCCAGATGCCACCGACACGGATTTCTTCCATAAGGCAAAGGCAGAAAACACGGTGACCTACAAGGAAAGAGACCTCTATTCTCCTGAAGAAGTGGCGCTTGCCGGCTATGAAGGCCTGATGAATGGGGACGCAACCGTACTGCCCGGATTTGTGAACAAGGCACAGTCGGTAATGAACACCATCCTGCCGGACAGTGCCATTGCTTCCAATATGAGCAAGCAGATGGAATCAAGCATGGAAACGGACGGAAGGGCCCAATCCGCACACGAAGCTTCCCGAAGAGAAAGGGAAAGGATCAATAATACTAAAGATTCTGTCAACGGCGACATATAATTTTTACTGGAAACAAAAAATATACCTGACAAGGACGGAGATGCCAAAAATTGCAATGTGCATTTTTGGCATCTAATAAATATTATACCAAAGTCACATTCTATGGAAACAATGGAAGTGCTACAAATCGCTATTGCGGCGGCGGCTGGAACATCAGTTATGACGGCATTCAGCTACCTTGCCTCGGAATCTTTCGGCAGGTTATGGAAAGAACCTGTACTGCTAAACCTTGTTACTGCAAAAGCAAAAACAGATTTTTCGCCGAAGCGGAAAAGTATTTTTGGCTGGATTATCCATTATGCAATCGGGCTTGCTTTTGTGCTATGCTACCATTTAATATGGAAATATTCTGATGCAAGGCCGACTTGGGCATGCGGGTTGCTCTTTGGAGCCGCAAGCGGATTGCTCGGCATATTCAGCTGGTCTTTCCTATTGAGGCTTCCTGCTGAAAAGCCGAAAATAGGCATTAGGCAGTACTACTTGCAGCTGTTCATCGCACATATCTTTTTTGCCCTGGCAGTTGTTGCTACATACAAGCTGCTTTTACAACTCTATTAATTTAAAAATTACAAATAGGCTGCAGAAATCAATGATGACGCAACCAGTGGCGCCATGGATCCATAACCCCTCAAGTCGATTTAGCCTTCCAGCAGATACGTTATGCCAAAACAAGGGAATCGTTTTTTGAAAACACTTTAATTTAAAAAAAAAATGTATTTTTGGAGAGCAATCTACCTATGAAGACAGAATTTAAGATACTATTAGCCGATGATCACAGCGTGGTTCGCCACGGAATGGCTTTGATACTCAAGGAAGCTTTTAAAAGCCTTACCATCACTCATGCACAAGATTTTTCATCCGCACTTTCCAGCCTTAAGGAACATGCGCAGGATCTTATTTTTCTTGACATTAACCTGCCAGGAGGAAACAGTACCAAAATGATTGAGAAGCTAAAGCTCCACCATCCTGAATTGATTGTGCTTATGTTCTCTGCGTTTGACGAAGAGCAGTATGCACTGAGGTATATACACGCTGGCGCCAATGGCTTTGTTAGGAAGGACAGTTCGGAAGAGCAAATCATCAGGGCTGTGCGAACCGTAATGGAGACCGGAAGCTATGTAAGTGCCGCAATGAAAGAAAAAATATTAGATAACGTGCTAAACAAAACTCCGATAAATCCTCTGGAAAAATTATCGGACAGGGAAATTGAAGTGGCAACGCTTCTGGCAAAAGGGGATGGAAATCTGGAGATCGCAAATCAGCTCAACATCCAGATGACAACCGTGAGTACTTATAAAAACAGAATTTTCGAAAAATTGAGAATCAACAATATCGTCAGCTTGGTTGAGATTCTAAAAATTTACGAGAATTAATTAGGCTTGGCTGTATTCTTAAACCAGATTGTGATTTCTGTTCCTCCATTAGGCGGACTTGCAATTTTGATGTTTCCGTCTAAAATAATGAGCAATTCCACAATCATCTGTAGCCCCATTCCAATTTTTTGGCTGTTCTCCGGGACTTTATTATCGAAGAGATCCGTATAAAAACCTATTAATTCTGGAGACATTCCATTTCCTGTATCCTTGATTTTCAAAAATGTTTTTTCTTTTTCTTTTCCTGACGTAAAGCTGATTTTTCCATTAAAAGTATTCTTCACTGCGTTGTCTAAAAGATTGTGTATGATGATTGAAAGAAGCAGTCTATTGGTAGTGATATTATTATTTGGGCTTATTTTATTAACTATTTCTGTTTTTTGAGAGGACGCTAGGTTCAAGAATATTTGTACCTTTTCTTCTACAAGAAGGCGTAATTCATAAGGTTCTGAAGAAGCTTCTTCCTCTGCGACCTTTGCATATTCTAAAAGGTTGTCCACAAAATGGTAAAGCTGGAAAGAGGAAGTGTAGATGGATTTTAAATCATCCAAAACCGACTCTTCATCAATATTTTGATAAGCATGCTGGCCGGTCAAAGCTAAAAAGCGAAGCGGACTTTTAATGTCATGCGTAATAGTAGCAATAAGCTTTTTATGGTTTCTGATTTCCTTACTTAGATTTTCCTTGGTCCTTCTAAGCGTGCTGATCGTATTCTGAAGCTGGAAAGTCTGTTCTGCTACCTTTTTTTCCAAAAGAATATTTTTTCTTCGGATGTAACGGATGCGGATTTTGATGAAATAAACAATAAAAAAGATACCCAGTCCAACGCAAATCAATTTAAACCATAACGTTTGATAAAAAGCAGGCTCAATTATGATGATTAGTTTCTTATACTTATATTGCGAATTAAATCCCGTAAGTTTCCTAGCGGTAAGGTAATAAGTACCAGGAGGCAGGGCAGTGAACGAGATATCATCTTCGCTTAGCCTAGTCCATTTTTGACTGACTGGCCCGTCAAATTTTGTCTCTATATTCAAATTGTTGGGATTTCCAAAATACGGACTCTGGATAGATAGCTTCAACCTTCCAAATCCTTGATCAAGGGTCAGCTGGTTGCCAATTATGGTTGCTTTTTTATTGTCAACCTCAGCTTCTTCGAAAAAAATATCGCTTGTTGGAAAAAGCATCTTGACCTTATTAGAATTAAACATGACATGTCCCCTCATGGAAGGAAAGGTCACATAATAATTTTTCAAGAATAATCCACAGGGCTGGCAGCCCCCATTAAATTCATTGGTGGCAAATCCATCAGATTTATCGTAATAATGATAATAGACGTTTTTTGTTTTGTTATTTGCGTACTCAAGGAGGTTTTTCTTCGAAACTTGAAAAAGTCCCTTGTTGGAAGAAATCCAGAAGAATCCATTATGATCTTCCACTATGCAATGGGAAGAGAGCAAGTATTTGTTTTTGTCAACAGGGAAATGTGTTGTCTTATTTGAAAGCGGTTCATATAGAAAAAAGCCTTTGTCATAAGTAGTTGCCCATATTTGTCGTGGATTTTTTGCATACACGCTTCGTACATAGGTGTTGGATATTCCTGTGATGGCGATTGCTTTTTTTTCCTTAAAATAAATTTTATATAGACCCAGATGCGAACCCGTCCAAAGGATATTATCCTCTACCTGCACCATATAAGTTGCGTTAAAGTCCACATTCATATGAAAAATAAAGCTTAACTTTTTCTCTGAAGTATTCAGTTGGTATATTTTTCCCTTGGGAGATCCTACTATACTCATACCTACTAAAATCTTGCCGTTTTTCATCTCGAACAGCTGGGTAACCCGATCCGCAAATACCCACTTGTCGAACGACGAAAAATTACTTTTTTTATGAAGGCGATAGACAACATTATGGGCCTTTGTCCAGATATCTCCCTGCTTGTCAATCAATAAGCTATACTTGTCATTTGGAGATTTAAATACTATTTTCTCCAAAACACCAGATGCAGTAAAAACCTCCCCGGAGGCTGTGAGAAATCGATCACTGCCATAAGGAAATTGTGCATAGTATACGCCATTGTCATTTTTTCCGAGCACAATCTCGAATAATTTTTTCTTGACGATCAAAAGGCCGCGCGTACTGCTTCCTAGATACAAGATTTCATTTTGATGGTCGAAATAAGCAGATATTATATTGTTTTTGGAAAAATCATAATTTTTTAAAACAATCTTTAAGCTGAGTTTTCCGCCTCTTTTTTCAAGTAAATATAAGTTTGATCCAATTTGAAAAAATGCCTGGTGCGAAACATTATTTGTGAAGATTTTTGCCGTTTTATCTGGAAGACCGGCTATATTTTCGATAAAGATTCTTCCTTTATCAAATCGAAGGCATTCGTTTCCATTAAAAGCATAAAGTTTATCGTCGAAAACAAAAAAAGAAACATTTGTAGCGTCATATTCAGCCTGCCAGAGGAGTTTGTTTTTTATAGTGTAGGAGCTAATTTTATTTCCATTGAATGTGTAATAGCTATTATTGACATTGTGGATCTTGTTAATATAATTTCGCGTACCATCAGTGAAGATATTAGAAATTCTGAAATGTTCTGGTATTCTATCTTTAGGAATAATTGCAGGATAGTTCTTTTTTATCAAGATATAGTCATAGGCATCGTTCTGTACATAAATACTGTCTTTTTCTACAGACCCCCTAAAAGAATGGATCCTATTTGAATTTATCCCAATTTTATTGTCAATTCCAAACACCTTAAAATGATAGCCATCATATCGTACAAGACCATTTTCTGTTGACAGCCATATAAAGCCATACTTATCCTGAGTAATAGATTTTATGCTATTTTGAGGAAGGCTGTTGTTGTCGGCAGAATGCCATATGAATTCATAATCAGCACTTCCGCTTTGTGGAAATGCCGAAAAGGTGCACATTATAAATGCTATATATAGAGAGAGGCGCTTTAAAAATCGCATTATTGTTAGATATTGATCTTATTGGTACTGTAATAATCTTAAATTTGAATCAGGATCCAGCATTCAATATTACAAAAGATAAGTTAAAAGAAAACATATTGTTGCTGCAGGATTAATTCTGCATAATAATATCGTACATTTTTTTAAATTTTGAATGCTCTTGACATTTTTTTATGTATATCGTGGCGAATGAGTATTATATATTCACAATATATAATTTCGCAGTTTAAAAAAAAATTCCAATAAAGTGAAAAGCCCCTTCAGAGGGGCTTTTCACTAGGCTAAATTTTATCATTCTCCGCCTTACTTACTCTGCGCATGCCCAGCACGGATCCTGCGACCAGTCCCGTAATGACAAATCCGTCAATCGGAACAGATGGCTCATCGTCAACATCATCTGGAAATTCATCCTGAGCCGAAGCGACAGTAGTGGATAACATTAGTAATAGCGATGCTAGCGCCAAGCTACTTCTTAGGCTATTGGAAATACTTTTCATTGGTTGTTATTTTACGATTATTTTTTTTGTTGCCGTTTGCTTTCCGTCCGTGATCTTGAGAAGATACACGCCGCTTTGCAGCTGTGTTTCAGGCTGGATTCTTACAGCGCCTTTTGAAGCATCCAATGCTATAGAGTAAACTTCTTGTCCTAAAAGATTGGCTAATTTTACATTTACGGCTCCTACCTGCTGTGGCAGCTGTATGAAGAATTGATTCCCTGTTACCGGGTTGGGATATACCTTCAATTCATCTGAAAATGCTGTTTCTCCATTTCCTAATGTGGAACTGAACACGATATCAAAACGGTCGGAAGCGGCACTTGCATCTGAAGCGTTTACGGTAAAGGGAACGCTTGTCTCAGCGCCATTTTCAAGCAGCGTCCTTGAATTTTCATACTTATCAAGCAGATAGGCCTTAGTATCGCCAAGTCCACTCACTTCTACTTTATAGGTATAGCTTGTATTTCTATATTGGCTGTGCGCAAGCTGAATTACATCAGAAGGCGTAGGAAAGCTTCTGCTCTCAAAACTGAGGACTTTTCCCGAATTAAGTATCCCTGCATTCTCGTCCTGGTTGGTGATCTTCACTGCATCAAATCTGTCAATCGCATTAGAGTATGAACTGTTAAAAAGGACTACAAATCCATCTGCCGAAGTTCCAGAACCGCTCAGCGCGCCGTTCTCATATAGCGTAAACCTGATTTGTCCCTGTACCGATTCTTGTGAAGCCCTGAAGATTTCAGCAGTAGCAGTTTCAATATGCTTATAGCTTTCCCTGAACGTTATTGCCTGTGTTGCGTCGGCTGCCTGGACGAAAAACGCCTGTCCAGCCTGGAGATAGCGGTCAGCCACAGATCCACTTACGTTATTGGTGTTGGCCGCAACGTTTACCGTCACATATGCGCCCCTCGTATTTCTAGTAGGATCCCATACCTGGTAGAAGTTCGTTGAGAATCCAGTGGAAGCTGCCAATAATGCCTGCATGTCTACCGGTGCCTGGTAAGGGTTTCCCATAAAAACATATCGACCAGGAACTTCAGTAAGGTTGGAGTATGACACGTCGCCTGTCCTGGCATTTCCATAAGCCCTCAGGGTGGTAACGGTCGGAGGTGATGCGTTCAGATACTGATTGACAGTACGGTCACCCCTTACCATGATCCTGTAGGGCACACCTGCCAATAGTGGCTGATTTGTTGAAGTTGCCGCTATCCAGCTGTTTCCTGTGCCTGCATTACTGTTCAGGTAGGTAAAAAGCGATGGATTGTTGCTTCCGGATTCGTCGAAGCCGTTGGCGGCGGCTCCCGCTCCCGTAATGTCAGTTCCCCATCCAGGACTATCAGATCCATCTTCCTGCCAGTTGCTTCGAATAGTCCCTATTCCGGTCGCATCTACTGCAGATGAAAGAAATCGGAACGCCCTTCTTGCAGGAATATACCTTTCGACAGTCATCTGCCCTGAAATTGCCCCCGTTACCGGAGCTATCATTGCCGTAGTCGCAGCGCTGCTCTTCAGCGTAAGCTGGTTGCCCGTACTGAAAGTTCCTGCTTGTGGCGCCAAGATACCTGTCAGATTCAGTTCACCTGCAAGGGAAACGCCTGAGTTATTGCTTATCGTAAGATTCTTTATGTAGTTTGTTGCAAATGTATTTTCTGGTATGATTTGGGCAACTGTTCCTACCATTGCAACAGTGCCATCTACAGCATCTATTACTCCTGTATTATTAATAGCGGCTGCAATTCTTAGCGTCCCGTCTTCGCTGATAGTAACACTTGCTCCATTAGCTACTGTAATATTTTTACAATTAGCAATTCCGTCTGCCCCATCAATAATTGGATAATTGCCAGATGCTACCACAGGTATGTTTGCATTTAAGGCAAGGGTTGGGACAGCACCGCACTCCCAGTTTCCTGATAGATTCCAAGCATTGCTAATTGTTCCTGTCCAATTATAGGTATCGGTTACTGTTACTGTCACTGTATTAGATGTGGCGGTACTGCACGTCCCATTCGTAACTCTAGCCCGATAATAGGTGGTCGCATTCAGAGCAGGCGTAGCATACAAAGCGGTATTTGCGCCGCTGCCTCCGGTTGCATTTATCCAGCCTGATGTTCCATTAGCAGACTGCTGCCATTGAATCGTTCCTGTATGTCCGCTAAGGGTTATCTGCGTAGAAGTACCAGGACATATAGTATGATTAGCTGCTGCGGTACCTGCAGCAGAAGAAGCAGTAACGTTGAATGCTACCGCACCAGATGCAAGTGACGTGCAGCTTTGGTTGTCGCTTGTTGCCACACTGTAATAATAAAAAGTTCCTGCCACATTTACAGATGGACTGTATGCCGTTGATGTAGCCCCTGGGATTATGGTTCCCCCAGTATTGGAAAGGCTGGTATTGGAGTACCATTGGTATGTTGCATTAAGACCGTTAGCTTCAAAAGATAGCTGGGCCACTGTATTTATGCATGTTGTGGTTGTCACTGGCTGAACAGAAACTACCGTATTTAGGTACACTGTGGAACTAATTACTGAGCCAGCAGCATTCGTGACTTTTACGCTGTAGGCAGCTACGTCAGATTCAGCTACATTTTCTATTGTATAAGAATTACCCGTAGCACCTGGTATGTCTACACCATTTTTCCTCCACTGGTACGTTAGTCCTGTGCCGGTGGCAGTCACATTAAAAGTTACATTGTTTCCTGTCCCCGGACATGCAACTTGCGATATGGGCTGTTGCGTTATTTCTGGCGCAGGAATTAAAAACGCGTTGGCATTGTACGCTATAAAAGCAGGATCGCTAGCGCCGCCGGGAGAAAATCTAAAATTTGCGATATCAGCATAGTTATTATCATTAATCCCAAAATCTGAAAGTCTTAAAGAAATAATTCTAATATCTCTGGTTCCTGTACCCGCGACACCGTTTGCTGAAGGTGTTGCAGTTGCGTATGGTGCACCTTCTGCTAATGTGAATAGATCCATTCTATAGGTACCTACAGCTGTTATGCTATTAAAAGACACAACCACAGCGTTACCTACCAGCTGCCCATTTGCATTGCTGAAGCTGAAGGTGTCATTTGTACCACTACTTGGATCGGCAATCTGCGTAATTAGAATATCTGGTTCATCATCAGCTATTTTTGACTGTATGATGTCACTTATTGCAAAATTTAGTACTGCACCGGTACTTATATTTGTTGAGCCTGTGCCTAAATCAAGACCATTGGTTCCATCAATCATTACATCAAGCAATGTAAGGTTATTTACTGCGGGTGAAAGGTAATTGGCAGCAGCAGGGTTGCCATCAATATTTTTACCTAGAACGATGTATGCTGAAGCTCCCGCATTTCCACTTATGCCGCTAATAGGCAAAGCCTTGTAATTGCCTTCAGTATAAGATAGGCCTTTAGACGACAGTAGTGCATTATCCACACCCGTGGAATAAATTGTAGAACCGACCTGAAAACCGATCAGATTATGATGGTCGTCTGGCTGTTGTGAGGCAGTTGTGCTTACAGCAGTTGAAGACCAATAGCCTTGCCAGTCTGTTATAATACGTGATACCGTGGTCTGCGCAGAAATTGAACTGGCAATAAAGAGCGCCGTCATCAGGAGCAACTTTCTAACTTTAGTAATTTTAAGATGCATGTAATTTTAGATTTTAATGTGTTTACAAAAATAAAGATTATGCCTGCGTTGGAGGAAAAACCTCTGTAGAACTAATACTACAGGATGTAAGCTTATTGCCTGACCCTAACTCTAATTTATCCCGAACATGGAAACCATAATACGGCCGTAATTTAACTGCCAGAAAAAGAGCTGCTATTGCCAAGCCTTGAAAAAGCAGACCTATCACATCCTTCTTATCGACATATCGTAAGAAGCAAGATAGAAATCGAAATGGTGAAGAGAATCCCCCCATAATAGAATCCCTTACCATTGCGATCTATCAAAGCCTTTATCATGATTCGTGAAGATGCGACAACCCCTATGAGGCTGGCTGCCATCATGCAGATGGCATCCCTATCTGTAATCATAATCTCGTAATGACAAACTCGCTTCTTCTGTTCATTTGATGCACCTTCCCGGGATACCCTATTCCATCAGCACATGTGTTTATCATATGGGTTTCACGATGATTTTTTCCTGATTTTCTTTCTTTTGCGATTCCATCGTGAGTCATCCTAGCAGTTGCAGATTTTGCTCTCGTGTTCGAGCGTTTTTCGCTGTATTTATGCGTTTGGCGATGGTCTGAATGCGAATGAAAATCATTGGTATAATCTTTAGCATACTTTAATTGAAAAGATGGGCACATTTTTAATGAGAATGTTGTAAAAAAAGTTAAAAAGATTATGAGTTTGTACATAAAGATTTAGCAAATAACAATACAAACTTGGATATTAATTCGTTGTTAATTTGCAAATTTCGTGACTATGGAGCATAGATTTTGTAGACAATAAATACAGATGATGTAGAATAAATGCTACAACCAGGATAACTTGTTAAGCCTGCTCACGTATTTTTTGCCTCTGACAAAAAAGCGCCAGGCAGAACTTGCTATCTGGAAGGTTACAAATTTTGACCTTGCCCCAGCCAATACAGCAATACATGTCCAATGCCAACATCTTTTTCAGGTTTTCCTAACTTGTTCCAAACAGCAACATGGAAAAGTTTCAGACAAAAGCCACACAACAGTTCTTCATAGTTCCCTGAAAGACAATAGGTGCTTTTGGAATTGTGGGCTCTTGTAAAATTGCCAAGTTAAGGAATAATACATAGCTTGGTTAATTTCATCAGGAGTGCTCCGCCAGTATGGCCAAGGCTGGAGACTTATTCTACAAAAGCGCCAGGAATCAGATGAAGCAGGCGATAATTTCTATTCCGAATGCCTTATTTGGAGTTTATCAACTAAGACATTCAGCAGGTTTTTGATACAATATAATTCTGTAGTTTGTGTTGAAGATTATCTATTTAGTATTTTAAATGAAAAATGCAATTTTTATGATTATCCTAGACTGCATTTCTATGCAAAAAATATCCCAAGAGTTTTCAAAAGCATGAAGCTCATTTTCTTCAATAGACAGGTAACATTAAAAAATAATGCGTCTTTTAAGCTGTTTTCAACTTCGTCACCAATATGATTGATAAAAGGAAAATTAAACTTTATTAATCTGGCTACTTCAAAACCCACATTTTCAATCCTATGATGATTCGTGAGAATGATAATGTCATTCTTCAATAACTCATAAACTATTGATTGACGACAATATTCATAGTGCATCCCCTATTCCAGACAAAGGTCATGTATGTGGATGCTATGTCAAAAGGACTGACATTAGTGGTCTTGCTAATCTCTGCAACTTTTAATAATTCAATAGTATTGTTTTCATAGACCATGATGAAGTGCTTTAAGGTGTTTTACAAGTGACATCGCATGGGTGAAAATAGCAGTTAAAATTAAAAGCAATTTACCTTCAACCTACAATCACTAGATGTAGCCAAAACACATACCAAAAAAAATAAATGATGATTATCAACACATTGGATAAAAATATAGCTATTCAAGTCTCGAAATAAGAGAAATGAAAAAGAAGCTGTCGAAATATCGAGACTTATTGACTAAGAAAGCAAATAGAGAACACCTATAAAATATTTTCAGACAAAAAATCTCTATACCATTTTCCTGATGTCTTGACAATCCGTTCTTGTGTCTCAAAATTGACATGAATCAGACCGAACCGCGGATGATAGCCCTCGGCCCATTCAAAATTATCGGTCAGTGTCCATACGAAATAACCGTCTAATTTATACCCTTGTTTCTTTGCCAGCAATACATGCCGAAGATGGTCTCTTAAATACTGCACCCGCTTTTCATCGTGGACTTCTCCTTCAAATACCGTGTCTGGGAATGAAGATCCGTTTTCTGTAATAATCAGCCGGCGAATGCCTTCATAACTATTAAATCTTTTAATCATTTCATAAATAGATTCGGGATAAACCTCCCAGCCCATCTCGGTAGTAGGCATTTTTCTTTTCTTTGCTGAAACCAGCGTCGCACCAATATATGGGGTAAAATAAGATGCCTTTACAACTTCACGGGTATAACATTGTATTCCGATAAAATCAAAGTCGAAAGAAAGATTTTCAGCATCTTCAGGATGTATATATTTTTGCATTTTTTTAAGGACAGGCAAATCGTTTAGCGGATATCCCAAGCCCAATATAGGTTCAATAAATGTACGATTTAACAGCGTGTCTACCCTTTTGGCGGCGGCTTGATCCCGTTCAGAGGATGTAGCGGATTCTATATAAGTACACGAAAAAGTTGTTCCTATGGCAGCATTTGCAACTTCTTTTCGCAAAACTTTGGCAGCTGCAGTGGTTGCCAGCGTAACATGATGGATGGCCTTAAGATAATTGCTGATGCCCCGCTTTCCCGGTGCATGAATTCCTAAGAAATAACCCGCACCTGTAAAAACGGATGGCTCATTGACGACCATCCATTTTTTGACGCGGTCTCCAAAATGGGTTGCGCAAATCTGAGCATAATTGGAAAGCCACAAAACAACATCCCGATTAGTCCAGCCTCCCCTATCCTCAAGCGCTTGGGGAAGGTCCCAATGATAAAGTGTCACCCAAGGTTCTATGCCTTTGTCTAATAATGAATTAATCAGATGGTTGTAATAATCAATACCAACTTGATTTACAGCACCTTCGCCGAATGGCAAAATTCGGCTCCAGCTTATAGAAAATCTAAAATTAGGAATATTTAAGTCCGATATCAGTTGGACATCGCTTTGGTATCGGTTGTAAAAATCACAAGCCATGCCGACACGCTGACCGCCTTTGATCCTATTTTTGCGATTGGTAAATACGTCCCATATTGAAAGCCCTTTGCCATCACTATCATGCGCACCCTCGATTTGGAAAGCAGCAGTAGAAACACCCCATAGAAAGTCATCGCCAAATTGGCTTTTAAGCAAATCTGAATCTGGCAATTTATCCATTCAGGCCGCAAATTTTCATTAATGCAGGAAAGTAGAGTGCATGGCCTGAAGAAAGAGCCATTCCTTAAACGATAAAAATATCCTGATGATTGTCATGACTTTTGCTTTTTAACAAAGTAAGCCCAAATCAATTATTCAGAGGTAAACAATTAGTTACTAAATGGTTAATTAATACAAATAGAATCTGGATAGTAAAAAATTATTAAAAATTATGATTGCAAAATTAGAAATTATTAAGAAGGAGCCATGAATTGAGGCAGTTTTTATTGCCTTGAAAACAGGTAAAAATACTTATTGGTATTCTTAGAACGAGTTGGTAACTTTATCATAATTAAAAAAATACGATATGAAAAAGCTTGATTATGATAAGGAAATAAAAGAAATCGAAAAAAAATACAGATATAGGCTTACTGCCTTGTGGATTATTTTTGCATCGATAGTTGTTTGGCTTTCATTCATTATTTAAATTGGGATCATGAGTAAAACATAGACTGTCTTTATCGTTTTTTGTTGTAATTTTTTTAAGTAATCGACATTTCCTCAAATTTTACCTATAGATTTAGGCATTATTTGACAGGCATAGATAGCGATTTTTTCTGAAATTTTCTTTTTCTTTCCTTAATTTATACCATGCCTTAAAAAGGCGTGATGGTAATAGCTACTGCCATGTAGCAATAAAATAATTAAAAAATGAAATTATAGAAAGTTTTTAAAAACTACTGTTGTAAATTTCGCCAACTTAACAAAATTCCCATGAAACAGCTATACGCATTTCCTTTCTATGCAAAATTCGCATTGGTACTTTTTATTATTATCGGCTCGATCGCATTATTGTATTTCGGGCAGGGCGTGCTGGCACCACTGCTGTTGGCCTTGCTTTTTGCGATTCTTATCGAGCCTATATCCGGATTCTTGCAGGTAAGATTCAAATTTCCTAATACTTTGGCGACCTCAATTGCAGTGATTTTATTCCTGTTGGTGTTTGTCGTTCTTTTCTATTCTATTTCCATGCAGCTGGTAGGAATGGCCGATGACTGGGGAAAGATAAAGTCAAACCTAAATACGCATTACGCCAATCTGCAGAGCTATATCGAGTCCTCTTTTGGCATCAGCAAGAAACAGCAGGAAGAGGCTATTTCGCAGGCTACAAGCGATTCAGCTTCTACAGGAAAGCAGATGGCTGGTGCTACGCTTGCTTCCATTACAGATTCGTTGCTGAATCTTATATTAATTCCAATATACATGTTTCTTATACTGCTTTATAAAAAGCACTTTATTAAGTTCTTGCGCGATTTGGTAAGCGAAAAGAACCATGCCATTCTGCGCGATATATTGGCTACGGTCAAGATTTCGGTACGAAGCTATATTGTAGGGCTGATGATTGAAATGATCATTGTTTCAGTACTTACAGCTGTCGGGCTGATGCTTATTGGGGTGAAATATGCCATCTTGCTTGGCATTATTACCGGCCTGCTGAACCTGATTCCTTACATTGGAATAGTGGTTGCCGGATTATTGACTGTGGTTGCTTCGCTTACTGGAAGCACTGATGCAACTTTAATTATTGGAATTCTTATTGTAAATATCGTAGTTCAATTTATAGATAATAATATTCTGGTGCCTATGGTAGTCAGTTCAAAAGTCGAAATCAATGCGATTGCCTCCATTGTCGGCATTATCATCGGCGGTCTTCTGGGCGGTATCACAGGAATGTTTCTCGCCATACCACTGATTGCCATCTTGAAAATTATCTTTGACAGAATTGATTCTTTAAAACCTTGGGGCTATCTCCTCGGTGACGAACTCCCTAAAAAAGTTATCTGGAGAAGAAAGTTTAGGACAGAAATTTAATACTTTTACCAGCTTATCATTTCGTAAGTGATAATCGTTAAAACAACAAATGCGTTCCTTATCGGAACGCATTTGCTATTTAAAGTAATAAGATTGTTTTTTTTACTGTTTTGAAATCAGCTTGCCAGAATATATCTTTCCGCTGTCACTAAGAAGTTTATAAAAGTATACTCCTGCAGGCAGGTCTGTACTGATATTGTTCTCTGTTCCTGACAACTTTCTTTCAAATACCTTAGCTCCTAAAGTATTAAAAATAACCAGCTGGCTGCTGCTGTCTTGGAAACCGTTGTCAACTGCAACCGTAAAACTACCTCTGAATGGGTTTGGATAAAACTTTGCTGAAGCCACCAAATTATCAGTCACTCCTAAATTTGTACAACCAGGAGTCATTTGAGCATTGATTCCAAAAGTGCTTATTGCTCCGTTGGTACTTAGCACTCTTCCTTCTAGAGCTACGCCTGTGTTTAATATTATTGCTCCATTGTTTCCAATAAGCGTTCCTTTAAATTCAGCATAGTCATTCAAATTTGTTGCTCCGTCTATCTTCCAAAATATATTTTTTGCTTGTGCGCCATTGGCAAGTTCTACTTTAGCATAAGTACCTGTAGAAAGCGCGCCGTTGATTTTAAGTACAAATACAGCATCTGGATTTCCCTGTGCATTAAAAGTAACTTTTCCTGTCAAAACTGTTGCCTCATTAAGAAAATAAGTGTGTGGTGTAAGCACTAGGTCATTTCCAAAAGAAGCTGGAAAAAGCAACTGTATATCTGTAGGCAAAGTATTTAAATAAGTATAAACATTGTTTAAGTCAGCCGCACATTGTGCTGTTGAAACATCAGGATTTGCATGGATGGTTCCTGTCACGTTTTCTGCTTGGAAGCCTGTAGTCAATCCCACATTGGTACCTATATCTCCGGTAACAAAAGAAACTCCTGTATTTGCAACTCCTCCATTCCCAGAAAAGATAGTATAACAAGCCACCGTCAAAAGAGGTGCTGCCGCCGGACCAGTTAATATTGCACTTCCACATCCTACAGGTTTTCTAGCTGTTACTCCAGCAACAGTCACTGCGCCTGTAGTCGATAGTGCGCGACCTTCAAGAGCTACTCCCGTATTAAGAATGATGGCTGCATTATTTGCTACGATAGTTCCTTTGATAGAAGTATTTGTTGCCAAATTGACAAGCCCTTCAACTTTCCAGAATACATTGCAAGCCTGTGCTCCATTAGCAAGAAGCACTTTAGATCCTGCAGTAGAAGAAAAAGCGCCTTCAATCTGGATGATAAACACGGCGCTAGGATTACCCTGTGCGTCTAATGTAAGTGTATTGTCAAGCGTAGCGCTTTGACCAATCGAATATGTGCCAGCATTCAATATCTGGCCGTTGCCTAATAGTGGTGCAGGAAAAAATCCTGGAATCGCCGCATCTAAAAAGTTGTAGGCAATTGTCAAGTCAGCTGCAGCAATGGCAGTCGTTCCATCACCATCATGCATTACTCCGTCGACGTTTCCAAAATTTGTACTCGATCCATTATTTGTTCCGACATGTCCCGTAAGGTGAGAAAGTCCTGTGTTGCTTACTGCGCCGTTTGTTGAAAAAAGCACGAAATTTGCTGTTGAACCTAATGGCGCTTGTGCCGAGGTTAAGAAGGGGATAAAAATAGAAGCAATAAGAATTGCCTTCTGTAGAGTTATATTCATAGTTTTTGAGATTTAGTGAGAATTTGGCATCACACTAATCAAAGGTCACTCTAAAATTTACATAAATATTAAAATTTAACTTTTCATGTAGTAAATAAATAAATTTTAACTTAATTTTTTTACTATTTATGTTAAAAATTACATTTATTTAAATTATAACAATTTTTTTTAAGATATTGCATATGCAAGGTATGTAGTTGCATTCAAAACTTTAGTTTTTTAAGATATAGTAAAATGGCTATGATTAAGCAATTAGAAATCTCTAGTTCCTATAAATTATAAAACTATTTGATTTAAGATTTATATTTCCTAACAAGATTTTACTCTTACGTGAAAGATTGATTTTATATTTTTTTCCAAAGTTGATTATGACCGTAATTTTTTCTCCTTCAAAACTTCTTGTAAATATAATCTGCTCATTTTTATATTCCAGCTGATCGTATTTTCCATATTGCAAAACCTTCTCCCTATTTCTCAAAGCGATTAATTCTTTGTAATTTTGAAGGATAGATTTTTTGGCTTTCAATAAATCTTCCACATTATTCTGCTTGTAATCTGAATTGATTTTTATCCAAGATTTTGCAGATGAAAATCCGGCAAAATCATTTTTATTCCACTGCATCGGACTTCTAGATTTGTCGCGATTGTGGTTATTTCCTTCTATCAAAGCTTCGTCAGGCGTTTTTCCTTTTTCGATTGCTAATTTATAATGTGTTTTTCCTTGGATATCGGACATTTCATCAAAACTTTTGGCGATGATATTATGCATTCCGATTTCTTCTCCATAATAAATAAAAGGAACCCCTTTTGCCGTAAGAATCAGCGCCGCCAAAGCGGAAGCTCTTTCCCTATTTCCATCAGCCAAACGATCAATCATCCTTGGCATATCGTGGCTCCCGAAAAATAAAGTTGGATAATTGCTCATGTTTTTTTCCATGCTTTGCAATTCATTGAAAATCTTTTCACCAGAAAAAGACGGAATACTTCCAAAGTTGAAATTGAAAACCACATCCAGCAAATCTTCCGACTGGTATTGCTTTAGGACTTCGATTTTATCGCTGCCAATTTCTCCAACAATGAAACGATTTTCATATTCATTTACCGTAAATTTTATAATTTTCATGGCATTTTTTACGCCACTCTGATCAATATCGTACAGGTGAATTTGATTGCCGTCTTTTATAGGATTGTTTAGTGTAATTCCGTCGGTAGTTAAGAAATTGATGACATCGAGTCGAAAACCATCCACTCCAGCATCTAGCCAAAATCTCAATATTTTCTGAACTTCAGCGACAACTTTTGGATTTGACCAATTGAGATCGGCCATTCTTACATCAAATTTATGATAGTAATATTGGTCAGTCAAAGTATCTTTTTCCCAAGCGGAACCGCCAAAAAAAGATTCCCAATTATTCGGTTTGTCTTTCCAGATATAATAATCGCGAAACGGATTGTCTTTTGCTTTTTTGGCTTCTTGAAACCATTGGCAATCAGTGGAAGTATGATTTAAAACCATGTCCATGATGACTTTTATTCCTTTGGAATGCGCTTCTTTTAGAAAATTATCAAAGTCCTTTTTAGTTCCACAAGTTGGATCGATTTGGTAATAATCAGCAATATCATAACCGTTGTCCACCTTCGGCGAAGCCAAAAAAGGAGTCAGCCAGATGCCCTTCACTCCTATTTCTTGCAGGTAATTTAATTTGCTCGTAATTCCTTTGAAATCTCCAAATCCGTCGCCGTTGCTGTCGGCATAACTTGGCATATAAATTTGATAAAAAACACTTTCTTTCCACCATTTTTTCTCTTGAAGATTTTGTCCTTCCACAGAAAAAAAGCTGAAAATACAGAAAAATACAAGAATTATAAATTTAGGTTTAGAATGCAAAATACTTATTTTTTCTGTTGAAATTTATAATCTACGACTACATCATTTACTAACATTTTCGAACCAGAATAGGTTATTTTTCCATTGGAAGGAACCATCACAATTACCGCAGAACTCTTTGAATCTAATTTGATTTTTGCTGAAGAAGAAACATTTTTCGCTAGGAATTTTCCAGAAACAGTGTCATACAAATCAACTTTTTTTCCTTTTTCTACTGAAATTGTAATCGTATTTTTCTCCTTAAACGGATTGTAATACAAATAAGAAGGATAAGCTTTGTCATGGAAAAAATCAGTTGCCAATAAATCCAATTGCAAGATTCCATCGACATTTGTTTTCTTGATTATGCTTCCAAAAATTCCCACGTGCCCGCTTCCATAAACGCTTAATTGTGATTCTTGCGGATTTTTCCCAGGAACCCAAAGTGGTCCGTCACCTTGCGCAACAGGAGCTTTAATATTGTGATGTTCAGGATAATTGGACTGTTTTATAATTCCTTCGTAAGCAATTACATCTTTGCTAACAGCCGTCAATTCAGGAATAATTTCATGATCGTCCGGCATATATTTAGGATAGAAAAATTTCGAAGCGTTTGCAGCATTCAGCATCCATTTTCCGATTGCATTTGCATAAGATTGGTCATAACGAACGATTGGAACCAACGGCCAAGCAGCGTCATAAGTGTTCATCAAAAAACCGTAACCGCCATGATCGACAGTACTTCCCACGATTCCTGAAATGTCAATTCCGTTCCAATTTCCGACCAAAACGCCCCAGCCTTCACGGCAAATCGGAGTTCCGTCGAAAGTCCAGTCCAGCATTTTATTTACGTCATAATTTTTATTTTTTTCGGCATTAATTCTAGCTCCAAGATAGGCTCCGAAAGGCATCAGTAATTCATAAGTAGGATTTTTCGACTGCGATTGCAAGGCCAAAAGTGCCGACTCTGCTCCTTTCAGATATTTTTCATCACCGAATTTTTTATACGCCGAATATAAAACCCAGGCATGTCCCGCAGCGGCATCCGGCTGGGCACAAATATTATTTTTCATCGGAAGCATTTTTCCGTAGTCAAAATAGGAATAATCGTAATTTCCTTTTAAGATTACATCAGCTTCATAAAATTTATCTGCAATTTTTCTGGCAATTTCTTCAAAACCTGGCTCGTTTGGATATTTGTCATAAATCGCATAAAACAAGACATTTGGATACACATCATACCACCAATCACGGCCATAACCGCCACCTAACAAAGCCACTTCTGGCGCGGTATTATTCATCATAATATCCCAGCCCGTATCTTTATTAAAGTAGTTTTTAAGCATTCCGACATAATTTCGGTTTTGCGAATTTGTCTTATCAATTCCGACCAAAGTGGCTCCCAAAGTGGCTCCCATATTTGCCAAAGCCTCGTGAAACATTCCCTTGTTATTTTCCGGACCTTGACGAACATCTCCAATCGCAGTGTAAATTCCCACGACATCTTGCGGATAATTTTTCTGTGATTTGTCAATCCAAACCATCGGCCAGAATTTTCCTTTGGCATTGAAATCAAAAACAACTTTGTCAAAATCAAGAGCAAGTTTATTGTAATCTATAATTTCAAAAGGTTTTGGAACATCTGCCATCTGGTCAACGCGCGGAATCGGCTGTTGCTTAACTTGAGCGCCAACGCTTAGATTTACGAATAAAAAACACGGTAAAATGGCTTTGATAAATAATTTCATATAAAAATATTTTTTTCTGTTAGACTAAATTTGCAGCAGTTTCTTCCAAAACTTTTGCGTCTTCAACATCTTCTTTTTCAGGAGCAATTTTGTTTCCTTGGGCAATAATTTTCTTGCTTATAAAAATAGAACACAATTGCAACAAGGCAATAATTCCGATGGCATAACGCAAGGCAAAATCTTCAGAAACAGCATAATATAAAACTAAAAATGTTCCTGCGCCTAAAAGCCTTCCCAAATACAATCCAGCTTCGTGGTTTAAGATGTATGTAAATTCTCCTCTTCTCTCGATTCTTGACACGATGTCAATTACTCTTAATTGTATTGGAAAATAGGCCAAATCCATGAGCGGTTTTGCAATCAATAATAACAATAAAAACACGATTACGCCGGTTTTATCGAATAAAAATCCGTTTAGGCAAGCACCGACTGCGAATAAAATTAATCCTACAGAAAACGTCTTGATTCTATCCGAAGGTTTTGAAAATCTTCCTATAAAATAGATGATGATTGCTGCTAAAATGGCTCCGATGGATTGTGCTTTTCCCAAAGCGCCTTCTTCTCCTAATATCTTAAAAATCAGCATTGCAGGTGCTGTTACTAAAAATCCTTGCGCCAGGCCTTTAAACATTGCCAAGGACAATAATTTGTACCAAAGCGGATGAAATTTAAAAAAGATATATTGCTTTTGAGCAGGATTTTCAAATCTTCCACGAAAGCATACGATGGAAGCGATAATCGTTATGGCAAAAACGATACAGGTGATTACAACATAAGCGCCATGTTTTGCATCTTCGCCCGTTTTTGACTGTATAAACCAGCCAATTGTTGCCGGAACTACGATTGCAATTATGGTGTAAATAAAGGTTTCCAATCCGTAATAATAATTACGATTTTGGTCATTTGTAATTGACAAAGCAAGATAATCTCGGTTAGACCAATACAATCCGAAGGAAAGTCCCATGGTGATTCCCGCAATTGCGATTCCGGTTAAATCTAAGGTTTTCAGTGACATCATGATAATCATGGAAACGCCGCTGAGCATCATTCCAGTGGAATATAATTTCCTGATATTGAAATGTTTCAGAAGAAATCCGTTGATTAAAAAAGTAAGCGGAATTCCGGTATAAATCGCCAATTGATAAATAACGACTTTTGACGTGTCATTTGAATTTCTCATGATATATGCCGCCACAAAAATGTCTATGACGGGAAGTACGAGCGCATAGACCAGATTTGTAAAAACCAAAATTCTGAAATTGTGCGTCTGACTTTTAAAATGATCTACTTCTGATGTAAGTTTCTTTAGCATAATTCTATTTTAAAAGTGAAATTATTTCTTTGATAGAAAATTTGGCACCGCAGACAAATTCATCGGAAGCACCGTAATAAATGGTAACTGTGTCACCATCTGGTTCTACAATATGTCCGTTTGTAAACACCACATTTCCAAAGAAACCGCTGGTTTCATATTCGGCTGTTGGAACCATAATCGGCGTTTCTGTTCTGGAAATAACTTTTGTAGGATCATTCAAATCCAATAAAAAAGCGCCAAGGCAATATTGATGATTTTCATTGGCTCCGTGATAAATTTCCAGCCAGCCTTTGTCCGTTTTTATTGGAGCAGCGCCGGCACCAACACGTTTGCTGTCCCACAAACCTTTTCGGGTTTTGACAATGCAGTGGTGATTTCCCCAATGAATTCCGTCAGGAGAAGAGGCAATCCAGATGTAATTTCCGCCAATATCTACACTGCTTGGCCTATGCAAAGCATAAAAAAGTCCATTAATTTTTTCCTCAAAAATAGCGCAGTCTTTATTATGCGCCGGCAAAATCATGCCGTGCTTTTCGAAATTTTTCCAGTCAGTTGTCGTTCTTAATCCGACGCCGACTCCATTATCAGAAACGGAAGTAAAAGTCAGGTAATATTTTCCTTCAATTAAAGCTACACGGCAATCTTCAATTCCGAAAGTTTCGAGAATTCCTTCTCCAACCAAGGCCGGATAATCTTCTGGTTCATAAAAATCAATTCCGTCATCACTGCACAAAAGTCGCAAGTGCGATAATGTCGTGAGGTAATCTTTTTCTTTGTAATTGATGACTCTGGCGTCAGTTGCAATTAATTCTGGATCCTCTTTTGGAATTTCTATTATGGTAATTTCACCGTTTTCCGTTAATATCGGAAAGGAAATTATATTGTTTTTTTGCTTTGGCCTTTCTGCAACTCTTACGATGAGCCAGGTTTTTCCTCTAAATCTAAAAACACCAGGATTCAAAAGGCAGGTAATTTCTAAACCTTCTCTGCTGGCTGGAATATCTTTTGGTGAGAGCAAAGGATTTTGCTCAAAACGTTTTGCTATGTCTTTCATGTTTGGGGTATATTGTAATAAGAAAGGCTGACCTAACTAACTCAAACTAACTAAGCCAGCCTTTTCTCTAAAGCTAATTACTATTTAATATCCGAGCGTTGGTGTTAATGTTCCTGCAGATGCGTCAATTTCAGATTGCGGCACTGGGTAAAGCATATGCTTGTCTTGGAAATTTTTTCCGTGTGCGGTCATTACCTGTTTTGCAATTCCCCATCTTTTTAAATCAAGCATTCTTTGGTTTTCAAAACCTAGTTCTACTCTTCTTTCAGAAATCAGCCAGTTTTTAATTGTTGCTGGATCATTTGATGCCGGTCTGTCTGGCAAAGTTCCCGCTGGCGGAATTACACCTGCAGCATCTGGTGTAGTTCTTGCTCTTTGTCTGATTTTATTGATAATTGCAACGGCATCAGCATAACTTCCTGTTGCATTTAACGCTTCGGCTTTCCATAACAATACATCTGCATACCTGATATAAATTTTGTTATTTGGTGCGTCGTCATTTCCTTTATTTGTTCCGTCAAGGCTTCCTAGCATTTTATTTACGTTTTGACCGGCAACATTTACGGTAAGCGATTTTCTAGGATCATTTGGTTCAAATGCGTTTAAGAAATCTGTGCTTGGAGCAAAAAATCCCCAACCTAATGGCGCGCAAATTCCGTTTCCACGTCTTGGAGTTGCATTAGATTGATGATCAAAGGCAAAAATTACTTCGCTGTCAGTAAATTCAGTTCTGAAACTGTCAAAATAATGTGCATTCAGATCAAAACCTAAAGCTGTGATTTGATCAACCAAAGGAGGAACTTCATTCCAGTTTTCAGTGTAAAGATGGGATTTTGCCAAAAGTGCTAAAACTGCTCCTTTTGAAACGCGCCATTTTTCAGTGTCAGACGAATATTTTGTGTTTGGGAGCAAGTCTTTGGCTAAATTCAAATCTGATTTTATTTGATTCCAGACTACAGCTTTGTCTTCTCGCACCGCAACTTCAAAAGCTTCTTCAAAAGTTTTTACAGGTCTAAGAATTAACGGGACATCGCCAAAATTTGTAACCAATGAAAAATAATAATACGATCTTAAGAAATAACATTCGCCCAGCAATTGGTTTTTTCTAACTTCGGTAATTCCCGTAAGGGTTTCAATATCTGGATTTGTAAGATGTTCAATTACTGTATTTAACCTTTTAATTCCTTCATAATTGTATTTCCATAATCCGTTTGGGCCGCCATTTGTTGAAGTAAAACTGAAGTTGTTTATCTCATCAATCCATGGCTGGTCTCCATCAGGATTCCATTTTTTCTCCATATCATCAGAAGCAATATCTTGCATAACATAATCATTCTGAAATACTAAGCCACCATTCCAATCCCATTCTGCTAAAAGATTCAGCCGATTTGATAATAAATCATAGGAAGAGCGGGTAAGATTTTCCATAATTGTAATCGTTGGTGTATTATCTGAATCTTCAAGCGTAACTACACCCACAGGAATTAAATTAAGATCGTCCTCACAGGCTGTGAAGGAGATAATTCCAACAAATAGCCCTATTTTAAAATATCTTTTCATTTTCATTTTTTTTTAAAGTTTAATTCTTGCACCAAACATTAGAGAGGTAGATTGAGGATAGGTTCCTTGATCTTTAAGATTTGTAGACTCCGGATCTAATCCAGTGTAATCTGTCCAAGTCAATAAATTTTGTCCTGAAACATAAATTCTAAGATTTGCAATACCTGCAAGATTTTTTGTATCGAAATTATAGCCTACCTCAAGATTTTTCAATCTTAAGTAGGAAGCATCTTCAACAAAAATATCTGAGATCTTGCTCCCTCCGTTATCATTTTGAGTAACTCTTGGTCTTGTATTGCTTGTTCCTTGTCCATTCCAGCTATTTAAAACTGCAGTTGTAGAATTAAATGGACGTCCGTCATAGTCAAGAATTTGTTTTAAATCATTATAGCGGTCAACATCTTCAACACCTTGGAATAAAAAAGAAATATCAAAGTTTTTAAATGATGCATTAAATGACAATCCGTAAGTGATTTTGGGAATAGGATTTCCAATAAAAGTTCTATCATTCGCATTAATTGTACCATCCCCGTTGAGATCTTTAAATCTTATGTCTCCAGGCTGTGTTGTTCCAGCATCTGTAAACAGATGTGAAGTTATTTCAGCAGTGTTTTGATATATTCCATCAAACTGATATCCGTAATAAGCATTTATCGGTTGCCCGACTACTGTTCTTGTGTTTGAAAAAGTGTCTTCTATAAGTCTTACATTTGGATAAAGGCGATCAACGTTATTATTCAACGTAGCCAAATTTGCATTTACACCATATTTAAAATCATGATCATTATCTTGAAAATTCAATGAAAATTCAAAACCTTCATTTGTCACAACCCCAGCGTTTACATAAGTAGCGCTAATCTTCCCTACGGCTAGAACTGGCAAACCGAGCGTAAGTAAAATATCATCTGTTTTCTTTTCAAAATAATCTACAGAAAAAGATAATTTACGCATAATTCCTAAATCAATTCCAAAATTGGTTTGCGTAGTGGATTCCCATTTTAGGTTAGGGTTACCATATCTTATTACTTGCGTACCATTGATACCATTGACAACAAAAGTCTGAAAAGCATCATTAGGAATTTCTTGATTTCCATTTTTACCCCAGCTGGCACGTAATTTCAGATTTGAAAGCCAGTCAATATCCTGCATGAAGTCTTCGTTGGTAATAATCCAGTTTGCAGAAACAGAGGGAAAATAGCCCCATTTATTATTTGGTCCAAATCTTGAGGAAGCATCGGCACGAACTGTGGCTGTTGCAAAATATTTATCTTTGAAACCATAAGTTCCTGATGCGAAATAAGATAACAAACTCCATCTGTCTTCCCTTCCAGAACTATAAGGAAAAGGTAATTTAGTTTCAGAATTGCCTAAACCACCGAAATCTAAATAACGATAGGGATCTGACGTATTATCGAAATTAGATCTGGCACCTCCAATACCTGCAGCCTTATTTTTTATAAATTCAGTACCTAATAGAAAATTTACACTATGAACTTCGTCAAATGTCTTTACATAATTCAATGTATTTGACCATGTAAATGTAATATTCTCGCCACGATCCTCATTTAAGCTATTTGGCCTATTATTTCTTCCTAAACCGTAATATAATTGATTAGGATCGTTAATATTAGGATCTCCGTAGTTTTCTGCGAAAACTTTATTGTGCAAAAATTTAATATCAGCGCCAAGATTACTCCTGAATTTTAAAGACTTATCTTTCAGCAACGCATATTCTGCAAATACGTTTCCAAAGGCTTGAAAAGTACTTCTCTTATCATCAGTAAAATGTACGATCGCCAATGGATTAGAACTATATTCATAATCATCACTCCATCCTCCATTTACGTTTGGATTTGTATAAAAAGGCAAATCGGTATAAGGATCATTAGAAGAATAAGTAGGATCACTAGGATCTTTATAAACTCCCAAAACTGGAGGACGAATCAAAGCGTGACGAATGACACCCGGCGCATCGCCACTTGATGACAATCTATCTTGGGTAATATAATTCAATTGCAAATTGGTTCCAACAACAAAACGATCAGACACATTTGAATTTATATTGGTTCTAAAATTTACGCGTTTGTATCTATCATTTTTTTCTGTAATAATTCCGTCGATACCATAATACCCACCAGAAATCAAATATTGCGTTTTTTCGGTACCTCCACTTGCAGATACTTGGAAATTATTAGATAATCCCGTTGTAAACAATTCATCAAGCCAGTCTGTATCAGCCAAATCAGTTCTAGTTCTTCTGTCAAAAGCATACGGGCTTTCTGCACCAGGAGCATTCCCAAGGCTATTGTGCCATGCCTGATCTTCAACTGTTAAATACTGTTCTGCATTAAGCATATTCGGAAGGTTTGTTGCAAAATGAATACCTGTAAAAGCATCAACTTCAAGGCTTGATTTTCCTTCAGATCCGCGTTTGGTTGTAATTATCACAACACCTCCGGCTGCCCTAGATCCATAAATGGCTCCAGCAGCGGCATCTTTTAAAACTGTCATTGTCTTGATATCATTCTGATTCAAGAAAGTAATATCACGCGTTGGCACGCCATCAACAACATAAAGCGCATCATTATTTCCTAAAGTTCCTTCACCTCTGATTCTAAGCTTGATTCCATCACCAGGTGCTCCTGTGCTTGCGGCTACAAAAACCCCTGCAACTTGTCCTTGCAAGGCTTGTGAAATATCAGGGACCCTTGTTTTTGATAAATTTTCCATATTGACTTCAGATACCGCCCCAGATATCGAATTCTTTCGTTGACCTACATAACCCGTAATCACCACTTCATCTAATTTCTTAGAATCTTCAGCTAAAACCAAATTGACTACACTGCCGGAAGGCGTAATTTCTTGCGTAATATATCCTAAAAAACTAAACACAAGAACCGGATTTGATTCAAGCGCTGTAATCGTAAACTTTCCGTCAAAATCAGTAATCGTAGCTACTGAACTTCCTTTAACTGCAACTGTAACTTGTGGCAATGGCCCATTTTTGTCTGAAACGGTACCTGTAAAGGTTTGCGAATAAATGACACTTCCAGACAGCAACGTCCATATCATGACAAGATTGTAGATAATTTTGTTTTTCATAAAAGTGATAATGAATTGTTAGTAATGTGTAATTTTTTTCTCATGTCAATAAAAATTAGTTCAAATAAATAGGATAATCTTATTTCTTGGTTGGAAATTATTCTATAAAAGTAGCTGTAGGCCACAAAAAAGAGTGTACACTATTTGTTCAAAAGTGTATACGAAAACGAAATAGTTTGATTTTCAGTTTTTTGAGAAAGTAATGCCCTTCGACTTATGCTGCAACTGATAATTTTTGGGAGTGGTTTTATACATTTTATTAAATTCCCTGTAAAAGTAGGAACGGTTATTAAAACCAGATTGATAGCATACTTCTGAAACCGTCAGCACATTTTTGCGCAAAAGTTCGGCGGCATGTTTTAATCGAATCGTACGGATCAAATCTCCAGGTGTCAGCCCAAAAATATCTTTTGTCTTTCTGTAAAGCTGCGAAGCGCTGATTCCGAGTGTTTTTTCAATAAAAGCGCCTTGCAGGTTTTCATTGTCTATATTTTTTCGGATCAAGTCAATCACCAATTTCATAAAAGCTTTTTCCTCATTAGTCACAGGAAGTTCTGATAAATTGCCAATTTCAGCATCCTGCGTAAAATGTTGCAAGATCAAGGCCTTCTCTTCAAGTAATTTTTGAATTCTGACCAAAAGATGATCTGGATAGAAAGGTTTCGGAATATAAGAATTGGCACCGCTTTCAAGGCCTTCAATACGATGCAAGACCGATTCTTTTGCCGTCAGCATGATGAACGGAATATGGCACGTCTTTAAATCAGTCTTCACTTTTTTGCAAAGCTCAACACCGTCCATCAAAGGCATCATGACATCGCTGATGATAATGTCTGGCATTTCCTTTTCTATCATTTCTAGCGCTTCCAAACCGTTGTAGGCAGACATGATCGTATATTTCCCTGATAGCAATTGATTCAGGAAGGAATGGATTTCCTTTTCATCTTCCACAATCAATATTTTCTTGCGGTCGTTTTCAATAGCATCCAAGGCAGAAATCTTTACAGGAAGCTCTTCAGGCTTTTCCTCAATTTCCTCAAGGATATTTTTAAGATGGCGCGAAATCAATACCGGAGAAGTTTCAATATCAATTTCCTTTTTTGAAAAGGATTTCTTTTCACAAGGAATCAGCACCGTGAAGGTAGTTTCTTTATGCGCAACGCTGGAAACAATAATCTCGCCTCGCAGCACAGTCACCAGTTTTTTAATATATGCCAATCCGATTCCCGTTCTGAACATTTCAGTGTCAGAGGATTTATTCGTATCTGATAGAAAAAAACGGTCGAATAGCGAATTCAGTTTTTCCTTCGGAATTCCCTTTCCCGTGTTTGTCACCGTGATGCTCAATCTTCTTGAACCCGAATTTTCTATCTGGCATTTCAGCGCAATTTTTCCGTCTTTCGGAGTATATTTAAAAGCATTCGACATCAGGTTGAAGATTATCTTTTCAAGCTTGTCTTTGTCAAACCAACCCGGCATTTCTGACGGAACTTCTAGCTTAAAGTCAATATTTTTATCGAGTGCCCAATCATCAAACAATTCGGCAATCTGTTCTACCAAATTGACCAAATCGAATTTCTTTACGGTGATTTCAAGATAATCATACTCTGCCTTCCTGAATTCAAGCAGCTGTTGCGTCAAAAACAAGAGCCTCGAAGCATTTCTCTGGATGAGATTCACAAATTTCAGGTTCTTTTCATCAAGATTTTTGGCTTCAGACAATTTTTGGACTGGCCCTACAATCAAAGTCAGAGGCGTCAGAAATTCATGCGCAATATTGGTAAAGAACGTAAGCCTGTTTTCGTGCAGTTCTTCTTCTTTTTTCCTGAAAAGGATATTCTGTGTCAGAGACTGGCGCTTGAGGTTGTAGCTTCTTACAAATAATATAAGCATTAGAAAAAGTCCGGCATAAATGACAACTGCGAGGTTGGACTGCCAAAAAACAGGCTTGATTTTGATATCAATCGCCCTGACCGGATCGCTCCAGACGCCGTCTGCGTTCGACCATTTGAGCCAAAGCGAGTAATTTCCTCGCGGCACATTTGTGAACGAAATGATTTTTCGGTTGCCAATCTCATTCCAGCCTTTGTCGAAACCTTCCAATTGATAGGCATATTGGCATTTTTCATTATTCATATAGGTCAGCGCCGCCAATTGAATGTCAAAGAAATTCTGGTTGTGCTTTAAGACGATGGAAGGATAAGTTTTAGATTCAGGAGAAATAACCAATCCTTGATAGTAAGGAATTGCCTGGTTTTGGCCGCTGATTTTATCAATAAGAAGGTCTGGAATTACGTTAGATTCGGTTATTTTTTGTGGAAGGAAATAATTGAATCCTTTGATGCCGCCCATAAAAACAAATCCAGATTCGGGATCGTTGTAAAAAGCGCCGTCAGCAAATTCATTATTCTGGAGTCCTTCATTTTTAGAATAATTGGTAAACTTAGCCGGATTCGTTACAAAATTCGACAGGCCAAAATTCGTGCTTATCCAAAGGTTTGATTTTTCATAAGGCACAATTCCGTGAATCGTATTGTTGGGAAGCCCGTCTTTTACCGTATAATTCTTGAACACGGCGCTTCCGTCGCTTTTCAATTCTTCTAAAACATTCAGGCCGAAGCTGGTGCCGATCCACAGCTTGTCTTCCCCATCTTTTACCAAGCATAAAATATCATTGTTGGAAAGGCTTTGGCCATTGCCTGGAATATTTTTATAAGTGCGGAATTTCCCAGATTTCTTGTCAAAAAGGTTCAATCCGCCCAAGCGCGTCCCGATCCAAAGCTGTTCGTTGTTTTTTGGAATAATCGAAAAAATAATATTGCTGCTCAGCATGCTCCCGTTTCCGGCGATGTATCTTTTGAAATTGGTTATCTTTAGCTTGCCTCCTGTTCTTTCTATTTTGAACTGAATCATTCCATAGCCGTTTGTTCCCAGCCAGATAAAGCCGTCATCGTCTTGGCTGATCGCATAAACAGACTTGAAATAGTCGCATTTTTCGCTTCCTTCAATTTCCTTCCAGCTGACTACTTTTGATTTTTCTTTATCATAAATTGTAATTCCGTCGCCATCCGTACCGATAAAAACCAAATTTTCTTTGCCTTCGCTCAGCGCAAAAACCGAATTGTCGATGGCGCTGTTGCTTTCATTGAAATTTTCATATTTCAAAGGCTCGGCTGGATTGTGATAAAAATCATTCGAGATTCGAAACAATCCTTTTCCTTTTGTGCCAAGCCAAAAAGAGTTTTTTCCCGATTCAAGAAATGTCCTCACGATACCGCCGTCGAGTTCAGGCATCTGCGACTTTGAAATCAGGTTGAAAGATTTTTTTAGCGGATAGATTTTAAAAACGCCATCGCCATCAGTTCCTGTCCACAGCACGTTTTCACTGCCTTGGATCAAGGTCGTGATCTTTTGGTTTTGCAGGTATTTTGACCAAGGATTCGTAAGCTTGTTTCCCTCAAAATCAATTACAAAATAGCCTGATTTTCCTGAAAGCACGACTCCGTTTGGAATATGGCCTATGATTGTTTCCACATTTTCCTGCTCAAGGATTCTTTTTTTATTTCCTTCCTTAGAAAATAAAAAGACGCCGCCTTTTGCATTAATCGTGCAGATTTCTCTATTGGGCAATACTTCGAACGTTCGAATTTCCTTTGAAATCAATTCTATCTTTGAAATGTTTTTTGAATTGCCCGAAGATTTGATAGTAAGGGCATACAATTCATTATTTTCCAGCAAGACCAGCAATCTTCCGGAAGGTGAAAATTCAATTTTCTTAAATGTTTTTGACGTGAAGAATTTATTTTCCAGCGGTTGGAAATCATTTCCGTCAAAATAGCCGATTCCCCATTCTTTCACGGCGCAGAAAACCTGCTTTTCGGCGTCAAGCGCCACATTAAACTCCGATTCTGACAAAGGCGGCTTGTTTTTTCTTGAAAAATAATAGGGCTGAAAAGTGTCTGTTTTTTTGTCGTAGCGGTTGATTCCGTGCATGGTCAAGACCCAGATCTGTCCTGACTTGTCTTCGCCTACTTTTAAGATGACTTGGTTGCTGAGCGAATTTTGGGCATTTGATTCAGCCCTAAAAATCTTGAAATTAGTTCCGTCATAGCGGTTTAAGCCGTCCCAAGTTCCGATCCAAAGCAGATTTTGCGAATCTTGGAAGATGCAGTTTACCGAACTATTTGATAATCCTTTAGTATTGTCTAGCTGTTCTGAAGCATATTTTGTGGACTTTGAAGCTTCAGAATTCGAATTTTTAATTCTTTCTCCAGTACTGTTTCTTAAATTGCCTGAACTATTTTCTTCCTTAGGATTGCAGCCTAAAAGCAGCAAAATGAAAAAACTGATGGCAATTCTCAATACAGATGTACTTTCTGAAATTATAGTTTTCCTGATATTCATAGCGTGGTTGCAGACATTAGATTTACAATTTTTGGGGAATTAAAAAACAGCAATTGCATGGCCTGTAATCAAATATACAAACAAATATTTTGTAATTCTTCTACATATGCCATGAAAATAATTGCCCTGATGCAACTTTAAATCCACCCAGCCCATTGAATTCTTCGCTGTTCTCCTGCTATTTTTTCATAGTAAACAGTATAGTATGCTTTTCTTGCAAATAAATAACTCGAACTCTCATCTGTAGAGACGGAACTCCATTCTGTAGAGATGGAACTCCATTCTGTAGAGATTGGACTCTCATCTCTAGAGGTCTTACTACATTCTCTAGACACCTTACTCTAATCTCTAGAGACTGAACTCCATTCTCTAGAGGCCAAGCTCCATTCTCTAGAGTCAGAGCTCTTTTCTCTAGAGATAAACTGAGCGCCTGCCTAAATTTATGATTTCATAATCGCACTTGTCTCTTCAATTAGCGACTGCATCAAAACCTCAGCCTTGGTATGTTTTAATATTGGCGCAATTTCGCCGCTCCAGAATAGAATCATGTCCCATTTTTCTTGATCAATTGCTGCTGTTCTCAAAGGCGACATAAGCGTGGTCTGCAATGGGAAAGGCAATACTGATTTTTCTTTTCCGGCAATTTCTTTTGTCAGCCTGTTGCGCAGGCCGCGTCCCAATCTTCCTGTATATGCGCGCGTCAAAGTGGTATATTTTGCTGCGTCAGAGAATAACATTTCGCGATGCACAAGCAGTGCTGCAGATTCATCGCAGGCCAAAAAAGCCGTACCAACTTGAACAGCATCAGCGCCCAGCAAAAGCGCTGCCGCAACGCCCCGCCCGTTAGCTATGCCGCCCGCTGCGACAACTGGTATTTTGACTTTTTCACGAATGAGCTGTACCAAGACAAAAGTACCCATTATTGATTCTTCAGAAAGTGCTAGAAACGAAGGACGGTGCCCGCCCGACTCAAACCCAGAAGCTACAATCATGTCTACTCCAGCGGCTTCTAAAAACAATGCTTCGTCCAGCGTCGTGGCTGCGCCGGCAGTTTTGATGCCGTTTTTTCTGCACTGCTCTAAAACATCTTCCGAGGGCACGCCAAAAACAAAGCTGAATACTTTTGGCTTTACATCCAATATCACTTGCACTTGATTTTCAAAACGGGATTTGAACACTCCAGGCTTTTCAGGAAAAGGGATTCCTCTTTCATCAAAATAAGGCTTAAAAACCTTTTGTGTCTGCTCAAAAAACACATCTGAAACACCATCGCTTGGAGCATCGCTGTCTGAAACCCACAGATTGATGTTGTAAGGCTTGTCGGTAGCTTTTTTTATCTGCTTGTCGATTTCATATATTTCCTGAGGTGTCAGAGTGTAAGCTCCGTAGCCTCCCAAACCTCCCGAATTTGATACTTTGGCCAGCAATTCAACAGTAGAAAGCTTGCCTCCAAATGGGCCTTGCAGTATTGGATAATCGATTCCCAGCAGTTCTGTTATTTTCGTATTATGCCACATGGTTTTAGATTTTTATGGTGTTACATCAGTTAGCATCTTATTGACGATTAGCCATTTTCCGTCAATTCGGTGGAAAGACAATAAATCAAAGTAGTTGAATTCATACATTTTGACTTTTACTTCAGCCACTGCAATTGAATTTACAATTTTAATCGAAATAATTCCAGTTTCAAAAGGTTTTCCAGAATCTTTAGGACTCTGGCGATTTTTTACGCCGTCGAGATATTGGTCAAGCGTTTTGGCATAAGGCTGCCCTTTTATATCCCCGACTACCAAAATTCCTTCCTTAAAAACCTGTTTCAATAGATTGATATCGCCTTCATAAATTCCTCTAAAATAATAATTTTCCAGCGCATTTTCTATGCTGATTTTATCTTGCTGATTCGTTTCCATCTTCTTGGTATTTTGTGCTTTTATGCCCTGCAGGTTACAGAGCATAAAAGCGATTAATAAAACACTTTTCATTTAGCTTAAATTGTGGCCGGCACCTTTTCCCCCGTCGACATTGAGGATTGACCCGGTGATGAAATTGCTTTTTGCAACGGTGTAGACCATTTCAGCCACGTCTTCGATTTCGCCGACCCTGTTTAGCAAATGCAATCCGGCATTCTGGTCAGCCTTGTAGCCATGCATCGGCGTGCGGATTACGCCTGGCGCAACCGTATTCACGCGGATGTTTTGTTTTCCAAATTCCGCAGCCAGTTGGATTGTCAAGGCATGGATTGCTCCTTTGCTTGATACCGGCGCCGAAGCTGGCCATCCTCCCAAACCGTGGTTTACTAAAGGCGTACCGATATTAATCACAACACCGTCTTTTTGTGCCATCATTTGAGGAATAACAGCTTGCGTAGTGAAATAGGTTCCTTTAAAATTCGTTTTCAGAAATGTATCAAGATATGCTTCGTCTACTTCCAGAAATGGCTTACTGTCAAAGATTCCGGCATTGTTGACAAGCACATCTACAGCGCCAAATTTTTCGACGGCTAGTTTTACCAATTGCTCGCCCGTGTTTTTATTGCTTACGTCTCCTGCAAGCATGGCTAGGTTTTCTCCTGCTCCGAGTTCGTTGAAAGTAGCTTCCAAAGATTTTTCAGTCACTGAATTGAGGACCACATTATCGCCTCTGTCTAAAAAATATTTGGCAATTCCTTTTCCTATTCCAGATGCTGCGCCGGTCACGATGATCGTTTGTTTTTTCATGATTTCTTTATTTTTTGTCGGCTGTGATGCCTTGTTCTCTTAATACTGATACCTGTTCTCCTGCATACCCCCAATCATCCAAATCAATTTCTTGTAGGACAACGTGCGTCAAATGCGGATCTTTATTTAGCGTGTCGGTAATCAAATCAGTTATCCCTTTTATCAGGATTTGCTTTTGCTCCCGAGTAACTCCCTCTCTGGTAAGCTCAATTTTTACGTATGGCATGACTCTCTTTTTTAGAATTAAGCTATTTGGGCAGTTACTTGAATGTGAAGGTCAAAATCGTTGTAAATCAAAGTATCGCCAAGATTTACGAAGAAATTCCCAGAACGAAATTTCATTCCGTATTTAGTTCTGTCAATAGTGATTTTTCCAGAAATCGTTGCGGTGTCTTCTGTGATATTGACATTCGCATCAAATGCGACCGGATGTGTAATTCCTTTTATAGTAAGATTGCCTTCAATCTGAGAAGTGCTACTTTCAGATTGCACCGAAGTGATTTCAAACAGCGCTTCTGGATAATTTGTAGAATTAAAAAAATCATCTGAAGCCAAGTGGCCTGCAAATTGGGCATTGGTGTCGGGATCGGCTATGTCTAGTATTTTGATCGATGTAGTGTCGATTACTACTTTTCCTCCAGAAAGCTTTGCGTCATTGAAGAAAAATACGCCTTCTTTTGCGTCTATGGTTCCGTTATGCGAACCGGTTACTTTTCTGCCAATCCAGTCAATTGTGCTATTGGCATTGTCTAATTTAAATTTTGTTGTTTCCATTTTTTTGTATGTATTTAAAAATTACATGACAAAGTTCCACAGAAATAACAAGGAGCTTATGTGACCTGCATCACATTTAAAATTAGCGGCAGATTATGTGACCTGCATCACATTTCAGGAATTGTAAAGGCGGCTTAAGGTTTCTCGGGAAACGCCGAGATAGGCGGCAATTAAATGTTTTGGCACGTTGTTGTAAAGGGCGGGATATTGCTTCATCAGGTCTTCATACCGGCGCTTGACATCGTTGTTCATGAAAGACAATAATCTTTTTTGCGCGGCGACATAGCCTTTGTTAGTGCGCCATCTGAAAAAAGATTCTATCTGGTGGATTTCACGGCACAGCTTTTCCCTGTCTTCACTTGACAGGCAAAGAACTTGCGCATCAGTAATGCAATCTACATTTGTCGTCGCTTTTGAACCGCTGTAAAGTGCGTCATAATCAGAAGCCCACCAAGTCGGCATGGCAAATTGAAGAATGTACATTTTTAGATTGTCATTGATATAAAATGATTTTAAAAAACCGTCGATGACAAAATATTCGCAATCTATATTTTCTCCGGCAGTAATAATAGTCTGTCCTTTTTTAAAGGAAAGCAGCTTGAAATGCGAAAAAAAATAGTCAATCTCTTCGTCAGTCAGCGAAACAGTTTTTGAAATATATTCTTTGAAGATTTCTTTTGGTTGCATGCCCTAAAGGTAAATATTTTTCGGATAGAAATTTATTTGGCACCAAAGCTTATGCTTATTCAAAATCTGCATTTCAGCTATCGTTAAAAATCACGTATTTTTACCTAATTTGTTTTTACTGCGTTTTGTACTTTTGAAAGGCACAGTAAAACGCATCATTTTTGCCTACAAAATTCCAAATTAATTTATAAATTCAATGAGCAATTCAACAGAAATAAATAGTGGCGGCATCGCAACATTTGCAATAAGAATCAATGGAACTGCAATACCAGATGTTTTAAGCGTGTTCTCTATTTCTGTAGAAAAAAAAGTAAATCGAATTGGCCTAGCAAAAATTGTAATCTTGGATGGAGAGGCCAATACTGGCAAATTCGAGGCAAGTTCTTCCGATATATTTGTTCCGGGTGCTAAAATCAGTATTGAAGCCGGATATGACTCCCAAAATCAAACTATTTTTAAAGGATTGATAACTGCGCAGTCAATCCGCATTGATGGCCTGATCGGGTCAGCATTGGAAGTAGAATGCCGGGACGAATCTGTAAAAATGATTGCAGGCCGGAAAAGCCATACGTTTTACAATAAAAAAGACAGCGAAATTATTTCTTCAATCATAGAAAGCTATTCTGGACTTGTTGCTGAAGTAGTTCCTACGGATAAAGTAAGTTCAGAACAAGTACAATATTATGTGACCGACTGGGATTATATCTTGTCACTTGCTGAAACGAACGGATTAATTGTGACGGCGATAAATGGAAAAATTTCTGTGGACAAGCCAGACAGCAATACTGAATCAGTGCTGACCATTACTTATGGCGACAATCTTTTAGAATTTAATGCCAAGCTAAATGCAGTCACGCAATTAGCCGACGCAGCTTCTGCTTCTTGGGATTATAAAAACCAGCAATTGATTACTGGCCAAGCAGTCTCCAATTTATCAGGTCCAGGAAATTTATCGTCTCGGCAATTATCTGAAGCGCTTGGAAATCCAGCATTCAAGCTACAGACTTCGGCAGCGGTAGATTCTGCCGATTTGAATAACTGGTCAAAGGCGCAGATCATCAAAAGCGAATATTCTAAGATATTAGGAGAGGCTAAATTCCAAGGCACGAATTTGGCTGAACCTGGAAAATATATAACTTTCATGGGCGTTGGAGATCGATTCAGCGGCGACCATATTATCGGCGGTGTCAGCCATAACTTATCAGAAGGAAATTGGGTTTCAGAAATTTCATTTGGACTTTCCCCTGATTGGTCTACCGAAGCGCCCGATGTCATGGCGCCTCCTGCATCTGGACTTATTCCTGGAGCGAGAGGAATTTTTAATGGAACCGTAAAAAAAACACATGGTGATCCAGATTCTCAATATAGAATTTTAGTAGATATTCCGCTATTTGATTCAAACGGCGAAGGTATCTGGGCAAGGATGTCTAATTTTTATTCCTCAGCTGGCGCAGGAGCCTTTTTTCTGCCTGAAGTCGGCGATGAGGTTATCCTTGGCTTTTTAAATGAAGACCCGCGCTATCCTGTGATTTTGGGAAGTTTGTATAGCAGTCCGAAAATAAAGCCTTTTGCAGGATTAAATCCGGATGAAAAAAATTCTAAAAAAGCGATTGTCTCAAAATCTGGAATTTCGGTAGAATTTGACGACGAAAATAAAACCTGGACCGTGGCGACTCCTAACAAAAATACCATAATCATCAGCGACAAAGACAAACAGATTCTGATTAAGGATGAAAATCAAAATACCATCAAAATGTCAGACAAAGGCATCGATATGATGAGTCCGAAAAGCATAAATATTACGGCAAGCGAATCTGTAAATATTAAAGGAAATCAAGGCATTTCGATTAAATCCAGTGGTGGCGATATAACGACTGCCGGAATAAACATCATAGAAAAAGCCGATATGAAATATAGCGTACAAGGCGCAATGGCAGCAGAAATAGAAGGCGCAATGCAATTAACGCTGAAAGGCGCAATGGTAATGATAAATTAATAGATATGCCACCAGCAGCAAGAATTACAGACTTTCACCAATGTCCGATGACAACTCCCGCTGCGGTTCCGATTCCGCATGTCGGAGGCCCGATTGTAGGCCCAGGAGCAACCAATGTTTTAATCGGCGGATTGCCTGCTGCAAGAGTCGGCGACATGGCTGTATGCGTTGGTCTGCCAGATACTATTACAAAAGGATCGGCAACGGTAATGATTGGCGGTCTTCCGGCTGCCAGAATGGGCGACACAACAGCGCACGGCGGCACAATTGCCATTGGAGCCTTTAATGTCATGATTGGAGGTTAAGAAAAACTGTACTATTTATAGACTTGCAATGAAATACATAAATCTTCTTTAACAGATAATTTTAGTGTAAAGCAGATGTTTTCCCATTTAGCGCTTTCTAAATAATTACGATAAAAAAAGCAACAGCTTTGAACCAAAACTGTTGCCTTTAAAAATTAGATCAAAATCGCTTAGTTTTTCAACGAAGCCATATCAATTACAAAACGGTATTTCACATCGCTTTTCAGCATTCTTTCATAAGCGCCGTTGATGTCTTGCATGTTGATCATTTCGATTTCAGAAACGATATTGTGCTTCCCGCAGAAATCTAATAATTCTTGCGTTTCAGCGATTCCACCGATGACAGAACCGGCTACCGATTTTCTTCCCATGATCATTGGAACAGAATTCAGCATTGGATCTAATGGGCCTAAATAGCCAACTAAAACCAAAGTTCCGTTGATGTTTAAGGTGGCTACATAAGGATTTACGTCGTGAATTGAAGGAACTGTATCGATGATCAAATCAAATTTGCCTGCAACTGATTTCATTTGTGAATCATCGGTAGAAATAATTACCTCATCAGCTCCTAAATCTTTTGCATCTTGAATCTTATCCGGAGTTCTTGAAAATAAGGTAACCGAAGCGCCAAGTCCTTTTGCCAGTTTGACTGCCATGTGGCCTAAACCGCCCAAACCGACTACGGCAACTTTGCTTCCTTCTTTCACATTCCAGTGTCTCAATGGCGACCAAGTCGTAATTCCGGCGCAAAGCAAAGGCGAAACTGCAGGCAAATCTAAATTTTCAGGAACTCTCAAGACGAAAGCTTCATCAACGACAACTTTTTCAGAATAGCCTCCGAAAGTCTGCCTATTCAAATGCTTGTCTTTTCCGTTATAAGTTCCTGTAAATCCGTTTAGGCAGTATTGTTCCAAATCTTGCTTACAGCTTTCGCAAGTTCTGCAAGAATCTACCATGCAGCCCACTCCCACAAAATCTCCAACTTTAAATTTTGAGACTTCATTGCCAACAGCTGTTACTTTTCCAACAATTTCATGGCCTGGAACGGCAGGATAAAGAGTTCCTCCCCAATCATTTCTGGCGGTATGCAAATCAGAATGGCAAACGCCACAAAATAAGATATCGATTTCAACATCTTTTGGCAGAACATTTCTGCGCTCGATGGTCATTTGCTTTACATCTGCCACTTTAGATTCCACTCCGAAAGCCTTGACATTTGTCGTATTTGTTGTGCTCATTTATTTAGTTTTTAAATTTATACTAAGGTACGGAATCTGATTTTGCCTGAATTGCGAGAATCAAACATTTTTATTTTATAAGAATTGCTGCATCTATTTTGGAAATTTATTGGAAACTCTTTCCCTGAAACCTGAATCTAAATAGTTGGCTTGAATATTTCGTTTGAGAAATAATGCAAAAACAAGTACAAATAAAAAAAATCCCAACTGCAAGAATACAGTTGGGATTTTTTTATTGGTATTTAGCAACGTTTTAGTTCAATTTGAATTTTACTTTACTTTTGATATCTGCGGAAGAAGCTCCGATCAGCGCCTCAAAATCACCAGGTTCTGCAACCCAGTCATGTTTTTTATCATCAAAAAAGCTCAACGCCGTTTTGTCGATAGTGAACGTAACCGTTTTTTCTTCACCTGCTTTTAAAGCTACTTTTTCAAATCCTTTCAGTTCTTTTATCGGACGTGGCAATGACGATTTCACATCTGTGATATACAATTGCACAACCTCTGAACCTTCACGTTTTCCTGTGTTTTTGACTTTTACGCTGAATGTAATCTTATCAGAAGAAGCCATCGCAGTTTTGTCAGCAGTTGCTTTTCCATATTCAAAAGTCGTATAGCTCAATCCGTGGCCGAAAGAGAACAGCGGTTTCACGTTTTGCTTGTCAGCCCAGCGGTATCCGACAAAAATTCCTTCGTTGTAGTGCACTTCTTTATCGCCCGGAAAATCTCCCAAAGCATGCGCTCCGTTATCTTCTAATTTTACTGGGAAAGTAAAAGTCAGCTTTCCAGAAGGATTTACGTCTCCAACTAAAACAGAAGCCAGGGCATTACCTGCTTCAGTACCTAAAAACCAGCCCTGGACGATTCCCGGAACTTGATTTACCCACGGCATTGCTACCGCATTTCCTGAAATATTCACGAATACAAGATTTTTATTTGCCTTGGCCAATTCAGTAATTAATTTATCTTGTTCATAAGGAAGCCCCAAGCTCTTGCGGTCATGGCCTTCGCTGTCTTGATAGTCGCTTTTGTTTAAACCTCCGACAAAAATAACGATGTCTGCGCTTTTTGCAACTTTCAAGGCTTCTGCTTTTAATTCTTCCGCAGAACGCTTTTCAGATAAATCCTGGCCAGAAACTACGCCGTTATAATCACTGCTTGCATCGCCTACATAGCCGCGTGCATAAACGATTTCAGCATCTTTCCCTACTCTTTTCTTTAATCCGTCAAGCGGAGAAATTTCATATTTTGCTTTCAGTGAAGAACTTCCGCCTCCGACAGTCATCATTTTTATGGCATTCTCGCCGATAACGGCAATTCTTTTTGTCTTTTTAAGATCTATGGGAAGGATATTGTTTTTGTTCTGAAGCAATACGATTCCTTCCTCCGCAATTTTACGTCCGGCCAAAGCATGCTCTTCAGTCCCGAATGAGCCTAAAGGCCTGTCTTTTGCCATTGTAGTCAGGAAAGAAAGGCGTAAGACACGGCGTACTTTATCATCAAGTTCCTTAGTCCCGACTTCTCCAGATTTGATTAACTTCAAGTAAGGCTGTGCTAGATAATAGCTGTCGTAAGCATTGCTGTGCCCTTTAGAAAGTCCGTCAGTCCAAGTCCCGAACTCCAAATCCATTCCTTTGAAAATCGCTTCTTTGGTATTATTTACGCCACCCCAGTCAGCAACTACAGTTCCTTCAAAGCCCCATTCGCCTTTCAAGATGTCATTCAAAAGATATTGGTTATGGCACGCTTGCTGTCCTTTATATTTGTTGTAAGCGCCCATGATGGTCCAAGTTTTTCCTTCTTGAACCGCAGCCTTGAAAGCAGGAAGGTATATTTCATACAAAGCGCGGTCGTCTACATTCACATTCACCGTGTGGCGGTTGGTTTCTTGGTTGTTCAACGCAAAGTGCTTTACGCAGGCAGCCACGCCGTTCGACTGGACTCCTTGAATATAAGGCACCACCATTTTCGACGTCAGGAAAGGATCTTCGCCCATGTATTCGAAGTTTCTTCCGTTTAAAGGCGATCTGTAAATATTTACGCCGGGTCCCAGCAGTACGTTTTTATTTCTGTAGCGCGCTTCTTCCCCGATAGATTTTCCATAAAGAAGGCTCATGTCTTTGTTCCAAGTTGCAGCCAAAGCCGTAAGTGCTGGAAACGCGATGCAGGAATCATTCGTCCATTTGGCTTGGTCCCATTCGTCCCACAAAACTTCAGGGCGGATGCCGTGCGGTCCGTCAGTCATCCAGTTATCAGGAATTCCAAGCCTCGGCACGCCCGGCGAGCTGAATTTTGACTGCGCATGGATCATTGCAATTTTTTCTTCTAAAGTCATTCTTGAAAGTGCGTCTTCGACTCTTTCCTGAAGCGGCTTTGTATTGTCTTGGTAAGCGGGAACTTTCTTTTGTGCATTCATGCTGGAAACGCCCAAGAAAAGCGCCACGGCAACTGCAATACTGTTTTTCAGCATAGTGTATGTATTAAATGAGATAATTATTTGTTGTTTTCAAGCCACTTCAATCTTCTGGCATCCGGAAGGTGTTTTACTTCAAATCCTTCAAAAACAGCATTGAAGCCGTTACCGTCAGGCGAAGCGGCAGTCATTCCGATCATGACGGGCTTGTTGTCTGGAAAAGAAGCCAGTCTGGCCATCGTGTACTTTTTGTCATCCAGAGAATAGAAAATCTCAACAGCATCAAGCCTTCTCACCACTTTTATCCACACTGATTTTGGCTTTTCAGTCAGTTCGATAACGCTCCAGTCGCTTTTTTCATTGGTAACTACAGAACTGATATTCATGTTTCCGTCAACGAATTCTACGCCCGTCTTGATCCAAGTTTTTTCATCGATCCTGAGCATCAGCCCAGTCTGGTCGAAACGCGTTTTGTATTCGCCCGTAATTTTAACCTTCGCTTCAAATTCGCCACCAACCGTCGTGTAATAAAACGGACCGTCGTCCACCGTGAATCCATAATGCGTTATGCGCCAGTAATCTGTTTTTGGAGTGACAAACATCGAAAGCGATTTTGAATCGGCTTTCCATTTTTCAGGCTGGTTGAACCACTGCATCTTTTCGCTGTTTTGGGCAAATGAGCCAAATGCCGTCAGCATCAAAATTAATAGGGAAGTTTTTTTCATATAGTTAAGTATAGTATTGGTATTTGCTTTTATCAATAAGAAAAAGCCAAATCGGATTGTAAAGCTATAACGATATAGTGCTTCTAAAACTTTTACAGAAAAAAAAGTAGCAACTAAAAGCATTCAACATACTAAAAAACAACAACTTATAATTTTAAAAAACACAAAAAAAGTAGTGGATTTATAGCTTATTTTTATGCTTTTCCGGTAATTATTCCGATTTTCGAAACCATTTCTTCAAACTCGTCGCGGGAAACAGCAGCCTTGTTTCTGGCTTTTGTGCGGTAATTGTAAATCGTGCTCAGGGAATACCTCAGGAAGGCGGCAATTTTAACGCTGTCTGTAATTCCAAGCCGAATCAGTGCGAAAATTCGAAGCTCCGTATTCAATAATTCTCCTTGTTTTAATATTACCTGCTCGTCTTTTATAAGCAGGGAATTGAAATCTTTCACAAATGTCGGATACAGATTCAGGAAGATATTATCGAAATTTTTATACAATTCTTCAAGCTCATTGTCGACGACTGTTGTAGATTTCAGCATCTTGAACAGTTCGTCCAGCTGTTTTTCATTTGCTTTTTTGTTCAGGCTTTTTCGGTAGTTCTCAAGCTTGTTGATATAAGTCGAGCACAAGTCAAAAAAATGCGCGATATATTCCTCTTTCACATGATTCGATTCTGACAATTGTGCGTTCATTTCGTGCAGCTGCGCATTTGTTTCGCTGATATCTTTGTTCAGGTCAGCCAGCTTCTGGCTACTCAGGTGCAGTTCTTCCTTGATTCTGGAAACCTTTTTCATCTGCCTGTAGACATAAACGATGGCGATGATCAGAAAAGCCGAAAGGATGCTGATCAAAAGCAGGTAAGTCTGCAGCTGTCCTTTTCGCTTCGACTCCTTGTCAAGATAAGCCGTGTTGATGATCGAATAGAGCTCTGAAATCTGGAGCGTTCTAAACTTTACATTGCAGAAAATCGCATCTTCAATCGCCGATTTTGTAAAACGGTAAGCATTGTCGATATCGCCAGATTCATAATAAATCAGCGCCAGGTTTTGAACAGAAGCATTGTCTTTGGTAGAATTCTTGATATCGGCAGTCGCAGAAATTATATAATATTCTTTTTCCAGTTCAGGATTTCCCTCGATTTTATAGGTAAGCCCGATCAGGTAGGCAATCATCGCAAAATCCTGGTCTTTATGTTTTGCTGTTTTGAAAAGCTGCAGCAGGTTTTTTTGGGAAATTTCCACATTTCCGTTAAAGATATTTTTCTGCGCCTGGTTGATCTTATATTTGACAGAAGAAGGATTTAAGGTAGATAATAGCGAATCGCGGTACGCTTCAATCTGAGGTACATATTGGCCGTTATAAGTGCTTGTAGCATAATGCTCTAAAAACTGTCCGTAAACTTCATAATACATCGAAAGCAGTTCTCCTAAAACGGTCTTTTTGTTAAACTTTTTCAGGATCGATTCTGACTCGAGGTATTTCCCTGAAGAAGAATAAAGGTTGGCCAGCTGCAGCTGGGCAATATCCGATAGGTCCTTATTTTTTAGCAGGCTGGCGATGAGCTGGTTCTTTTTTACGTAATATATTGCAGAATCCACCTTGAACTTTCGGTATTCTTGGTACAGCTTTTTATTGCTGCCATATTCTTCCTCCAGTGAAAGGTCGCCAGAAAGGATCTTCTTCAGGCTGGCAATCCGCTTCTCTTTCAGCTTGTCGTATTCTGGCTTGTGGGAAATCGCATAATTGAACGCGGCAAAAATAGAATCGCTCTGTGCCGAAACGCAGGAAGCATTGGCCGCAATAAAAAATAGAAACAGGATTGTTTTTTTCACCTTTTATAAATCAGAATTGACAAATATAATAAATGAAAACCTGATTTGCACCATCCTATTTTGTGCTGCAACCGTCACCAGTTCGTCACCAATTTAGCATTGCATTTGCGCCTTGGCAAAAGTTGGGTGTGCATTTTAAATAATATTTATCCTCTGTCATCGATTAACTATTAATAGTATAAATAATACAATTAATAGTATAATAAATAGCAGCTTCCGAAATATATCTTTGTATCGAGCATTGCCCGAAAGGGGGCTTGAGGGCAAATGCCAAAGTTGGGTAAATCTAATTATTCCAGCACAAAACGGGGCCCTGTGGCAGGGCTCCGTTTCTATTTTTGGGTTAAAGCGATGGTTAGCAACGGTCTAGTTTATTAGTAAGGCTAAAATCCTCTTTAAACAGCCAAAAATCTTCTATGACTGTATTTATCTTCTCTAAAACCATCCAAAAATCCAGTCAAAATGGGCATTGATCATCTATGATCAAGCAATAATCTTCTAAGAATGGTCATTTACTTTTAAGGAATAGCCGATAATCTGCTAAGAATGCCGATTTATCCACCAGGAATGCCCATCTCTTTATACGATATTCATTTACAGTCAATTGCAGACAAGAAACAAAATTTAAACCTCTCAGCTTAAAACCTGCCGGCAAAGAAATTACTTACTCTTTTTATTATTCATAGATTTTTTACCATCTAATTCAAATCTGCTTCCCCTTTGAACCTCAGCATCTGCGTTCTCTTTTAAAAAAAATATAACAAAACTAAAAAACTAACCTCGTTTTTATTACATTAGGCCGATAATTAACAATTTAAAGCCTATCCTTATGAAAAAAAATCCTGTAGAGAGAGAATACCAGATGACTGACGGAATTCTGAAACAGAAAGCAGATGAAATTATTGCACTTATAGACCGCGATGCCGTTGAATTTGCTGACAGGGGCTACTCCGCTGCCAAAAAGACTGAGTTTGTAAACGCCCGAAATGCCGCTGAAAACTTTGTGTCTGACGAACAGCTTGAAGCGGCCAAGATGAATCTTACTTCCTTGAAAGATGCTGCGCGCACGGTTCTTGAAAAGACGATGCGCATGGTTTTTAACATGGCCGAAAACGCATTTGGCGAAGGAACAGCCAAATATAGGGAGTTCGGCAATCCAGACATCAGCCACCAGACTGATTCTGACTTGGTGCGCACGGCAAAAATCACCAGCGTGACCGCCCAAAAATACCTTTCCAATCTTGCTGGCGAAGGATTGACTGCTGCCAAAATCACGCTGCTAGGGTCACACCGAACCGCTTTTGACTTGGCGATCGACGAGCAGGCAAAAGGAATTTCTGACCGCGACGTGGCTACCGAAGACCGCGTAGAAACCTTTAACGTGCTTTACCGCCTCATCTTAAAATATGCCAACACCGGCAAGGATATCTTTTATGAAAGTGACGAGGCAAAATATAATGACTATGTAATTTATGACACGCCAGGAGGCACAGCGCCTGAACCCGACGTGCCGATTTCACCGATTATTTAAGCCCAAAGCCCCGCAGATTGCGGGGCTTTTTTTATAGGCTTTTTTTACATAGGCAGGGGCTCAAAATAATCAGGTAATTATACCCGATTTCCTGCAGGGCATATTTGATAATTTTGAATTGCCCTCCATTTCTGCAAGCGCGCCTCCAAAAAAGCGGGGCATTACCCAGAAATTATTGCTGAAAAACTAACCTGTAAAACATTAAAATCATGGAAGCATTACACTTCGAAGACCGCTTTGAAGAAATCTGGAAGCACTGCCAGAGAGGATTGGTCTACCCTTCCCCATTTGCTATTTTCGCCACCTTTTGGCTGAACAAGCCCGTCGACAAGCTCCAGATGGCAGAGCTTATGGCTTCTGTAAGGGAACAGATCAACACTGACGGCGACCTCAACAACCGAAACACTTCGCTGGTTTTGGGAATTTCTTTCAAAAATTGGGCAGCAATCTGCGACAGCGAAGGAACATCGCTTCCGATAGGCATGAAATTGAACTGCCCAAAAGACGATAATCCTTTTGAATCTAAGGTTTTTGAGGAATCTAACGGCGCTTTTAAAGAATCTGGCGGCGACATCTGGTTTCATATTAAAAGTGATGACAAAAATGCGACAGACAAGCTGCTGCAGCTGGTTGTTGATGCTTTAGATAAAGACACCAAAGATTATTTTGCGCAGGAGGCGGCCTCAAAATCAAACTCAAAAGACGGCCACAAGGGAAAAGTCCTGGGTTGCCGCTTTTCTGAAAATCTCAACAATCCGTCCGACCCGATAAGCATTGCAAAGCACTCGCTGATCGGTGCTGAAGACATGGAGCATTTCGGGGGTTCGTTCGTGCTTTCGCAGCGCTTCATGATCAACTGGAACCAGATCAATATGCTGACCGAAGACCAAATCGAGGATATTATCGGCAGAAAGACCAACGACACTATTATTCCCGACCGTGATTCGCGCTCGCACATCAAGTCGGCTAGAATTCAGGATGATAACGGAAACACAACACCGGTACTGCGCTTGGGGCTTCCTTTCGGAAGGGCGAAAAGCAACCATTCCGATTTCAGGACGCCAAAATCAGTTACCGTCTCAGACGAGGAAGGCATCTATTTTGCAGGCTTCTGCAAGAATGTGGGTATTTTGGAAAGCATCATCAGAAACCAGATTGGGCCTGACCACGGCTTCATGAACGACCGCCTTTTCAACCACCTGAGATCAGACCTGGGCGGTTTTTTCTATATTCCGAGCGTTGAGGACATGGAATTGGACACGATGAAAAAATACAAAAGCGATTTTTCAAAGGTCGATAACGGCAACTGGAATTCTTTTCCCGGCGTAGACTGGAACCGCCTCGACAGGCACTACCAAAATGCTTCGCAAAACGGGCTGATGTATTACAACCACCAGAATTACCTGTTCACGATGGCAACGGGAATCAACCGCTCGAATACTTTTTTCAAAGTGCCGACAAACCGCATCCTGAGCCTGCTTGAAAACATATTCTCGCTTTGGCAGGACAATTGGTATTTCAACAGGAAGCAGGAAGAAATCAAGGAAGATATCCGCTATTATATCAATAAGTATGCTGGAAATGACAAACCTGCCGACATCATGCAGGAATCAATCATGGCCCGAAAAGGCTGGGCGATTCGCTTGAGCCTGCAGCTTTTCAGCAGTCCAGAATACGGCTTCAGGGGAAGAAAGATCAGGAAGCCCGACGGCACGCTGATTCCTTACTGCTCTTTCTTAGAAAACCAGGGGCAGATCGTCTACGGCTCTGATACCTTCAGGATTTCTCCCGAAGAGATTATTGTCGGCGCGATGCCTAATCTGACCTTGGGAGAAGGCCGATATGTCATGAAATATCTGTCAGACACTGAAAGGCTCAACGGATTCATTAATAACCTGAGCGAGGCTTCTGGCGTGGGGCACGTGATCCCGAATTATGAAAATGCCTTGGCAAAAGGACTGAAAGCTCTCAAAGAAGAAATACTTGGCCATGAAAGCAATGCTTCTTCAGAGAAAAAAGATTTTTACAGGGCATCTTTTTTAGCCTTGGAAGGAATTTCAGAATACTGCCTGAACTATGCAAAGCTGGCGACAGAACTGGCAGGCAAGATGTCAGAAGGCCAGCAGTGGGAAAAAGAAAACCTGCAGGCGATAGCTTTGAGGATGGAGAAATTAGCGACAGATAAGCCAGATACTTTTGCAGAAGCAGTACAGCTGATTTTCACGCTCCACAGCTGCCTGCATTTGAACGGCGAACCGACAGCCATCGGAAGGATGGACCAGCTGTTGTTGCCGTTTTATGAAAAAGATACTATTAACGAAGCCGAAGCGCAGGAAATCATCGATGCCTTTTATATCAAGCTTGATGAAAAAGTACAGCAAAACCGCATGTTCATGGAAGACCACCAGCCTTTCGGCAACCTGGCCATGGGCGGCAGTTCTGGCCCTTATCCGCAGGGCGCTTCTTTGGGCCAGTGGATTCAGCAGATCACGGTCGGCGGCACAATTGCTGACGGAACTGATTTTGAGAACAGCAAGCCGGCATACAATGACATTACAAGATTGTTTGTCCGCGCTTCGGGACGATTGCCTCTGAACGCTCCTTGCCTTTCTTTAAGGACCAGGAAAGATATTCCCGATGAGCTTTTGGAAGAAGCGGCACATGCGGTGCTTTCTGGCGGTGCTCATCCGATTCTTCTGAATGACGAAAAAATCATCAACGGATTGTACCAGAGCGGTGACGGCATCGGCGGCTCGCTGGCCGAAGAATCTAAAAACTGGAATTCGGCAGTCACGCTGCAGTCGGCGCAGAATTATGCCTGCGACGGCTGTTATGAGCCACAGTTTCCGGGTGAGAACTGGTTTTCTCTGGGCGGTTTTTCTACCCTCCAGCCTTTAGAATGCGCCTTGAACCAGGGACGCACTTATTCTTCTGCAGGACAGAGCTATCTGTTTGGGCAGACAGTTTCACTGAATTCAAAGCCGGCAGACCAGATCAAGAGCTTTGACGAGCTGCTGGGCATTTACTTCCAGCATTTTGAGCTGCTGAACCGCAAGGCTTTCAACGGCCAGCTTCAGGGCTATGGAGCAAATACCGCCTTTTGTCCTTCGCCAATATTGAACGTTTTGATGGACGAATGCCTCGCCAAGGGGCAGGATTTTTACAGCGGCGGTACGAAATACAACATTTATGGTCCCTGCTACATCTCGCTGAGTTCGACGATCAATTCGCTTTATGCCATCAAGACGATGGTTTTTGACGAAAAGAATGCAGTAACGACCTTGTCAGAATTGCTGGAATGCCTTTGCTGTGACTGGGGCTATAAGATGAGCGAGCCTTTTATCAGTACGCTATCGGGCGATTCAAGAATTGCGGCGCAGGCAGACCGCTTCAAGCGCTTGAGGGAAATTGCCTTGGCTTCGCCGAGATATGGCCGTGGGCACCATGGCGTAGATGCTTTCGGAAATATGGTTGTGGAAAAAGTCGCCAGGCTTTCTATGGAAACATTCACCAATCCTTGGCCGCAGCTGAAAGATACCTTGAAGAATTTAGCGGATAAGTTTGGTTCAGAAGGTTTTCCTTTCGGAATCCAATTGCAGCCGGGCGTGGGTACTTTTGAAAACCAGGTAGAAATGGGCGCCTGGAATGGAGCTAGCGCTGACGGAAGGCGTTTAGGAACAAGCGTGGCTTCTGACATGAGCGCTGCTCCTAGTCCTGCCGATTTGCCGATTGAGCACCAATATGCCAGCTTTGAGAAATCATTGGCCGGTTTTGAAGGCGCGGGCACCGACAGCATGACGGATGGCGCGCCTACAGACTATAATATTGACGAAAGCTATCCGGTAGATAAATTGGTTGAGGTCATGAAGCAGTTTTCGCAAGGAAGCGGCTCGAATATCTTGACGGTGACCGTAGCAAATCCCGATACGTTTACTGATGCTTCAGCTTCGCCAGAGCAGTATGACCTGCTTCGAGTGCGCACGGGTGGCTGGACAAACTTCTTTACTTCGGTATTTCCTTCCAGCCAGGAAACGCACCGCAGGAGGCCGGTTTCAGTGCCTGAAGAAAATAAGATGACAGGCGATATTTCAAAATGCCCTTACCATCCCAGAATGGTAAAGCAGGAATAGCTTCTCTTCAATATAAAAATCCTATTTCAGTTTCGCAGGAAATCTGGAATAGGATTTTTCATTAAAATCAAAAATGCAATTAAAAACCAATCAATTATTTTTATTTCTTGCCAAGTTCTGGCTTGTCGAAAGCAGGGTCATAATCCACAAAGAAGTTGATCCAGATATTTCTTGAAACCCGCATGATGATGGGCATGAAAAGCACCAGCGTGGCAATGATGGCGCCGAAGGATATCTTTAGATTGGTATTAAAGACAAAACGGCTGATGATAAAGGCGGCCACCCCGAAGGCGATGCCCACGCCATAGCTCACGTACATTGCGCCGAAGAAAAACGAAGGCTCTATTTTATATTTGAAGCCACAGTGTTGGCAGTGCTCGTGCATCTCGAACACGTCGGCAAGGTTATAGGCATTGGGGTTTACATACATTTTCTCATTCTGGCATTTCGGGCAGGTGCTTGTGGCAATGCTGTAGATTTTGGTTCCTTTTTTCATGATTTCGGTAGCTTGTGTCATTTAGACAGTTGGACTTTATTTTTGCAAAGCCCCCTAATTTATTAAGCTGTTGGAGAACCTTTGCTTTTATAGGACAAATTTACGAAACAAACTACCATATACCTATGGCCTATTTGCACTTTATCTTGTACAATTCGGACATTTTTATTTTTTTTATTTCAAAGCCTAAATTTATTTTTATCTAACTTTAAATATTAATCTGTAATCCAAATCAAATATTTCTTCACTTTATAATTAATGGTGATACCTTTTATACAATTCATCTTGTCTTTGTTTAGGCGTATTGTGGTAAATTTCACTTCTTTTCCTTCAATCTTCTTGCATAATTCAGCAAAAGTGATCAATTCTTGACCGTTTTTTACTACCGGAATATCGTAATCGTCGCAGAGATATTTTGCGAAATCCTCTTTCGTTTTGCTCTGCGAGGCGACACTGCGAAGCAACAATACAAATTGGTCTTCTGAAATAATAGGTGCTTTTATTGGTACTGCAATCGAATCTTTTTTCTTTGATGACTTTGGTGCCACAGGAAGATATTGCAATAATTCGACTAGCGGATCTTTTTGCGGGCTTCCCAGCGGAAGATTAAAAGCTTCTTTCGGCTGTTCTGGATTGTAAGAATCAAGATCTAATTTTTGGACTTGCTTGATTTTTTTAGGTGCTACATAAATCGTTTTTGTCGCTATATGGTCATAATCGCCATTGACAATTAAAGTGATTTTTTTAACGCCTACAGTCTTAAAAGTATACGAAGGCGATTTTTTTAAGGCATCAATTCCTTGGCTTTCTCCAAAGCTCCATTCCCACGTTTCAGCGCCCGAAAGTTCACTGTCAAATTTTATTGATTTCCCTAATTCTACAGCACGTGGCGAGCTAATTATCGGAATTTTTGAGCGGTCAACTAACGGCAAATTGTTTATTGTAATTGTTCTTTCTTGAACACAGCTTCCGTTGATTGTCAATTTTACTTTATAATCGCCACGTTTTAAATATTGATGAAAAGTATGTTTGCGAGTGTCGGCAGAAGATCCATCTCCGAAGTCCCATTTGTATGTTTTTGCATTTTTTGTTTCATCTTTGAATTCAATCATTGAGTTGACTGAAAAATTATCTGCTGTTATAAAATACTTGGTATTATCGCAGTCGATATGGGATGAATATTGGTAGAAAAAAAATGCTAATCCCAGTAAAATAAAGAAGAAAAAGGAAAATATAACCTTAAGATCGAATTTGGCGTTGAATAATTTCATTTGTAGTATATTAAGCTAAATGGCTAGTTTTAAAAACAAATCTAACAATTTTATTTGTTTTTATAGGTTTTTATATTTTTTTATATATTTTTGATATATGAAAACTATATGCCTTTTACTTTTATTAATTTTATCTGCCTGCTCTAGCAAAAAGTATGTTGAGAATGTGCCGTTCAAATACGACTACAACGACATACAACAACAAAAGACTAATCAGATTGGAAATATCAAGCAAAATTCGTTCGAGAATTATGATGATAATCCTGAGAAATTGAGCGATGAAATCTTGAAGCTCAAGGAAAAATATGCAATTCTTCTTGCTACAAATCCAAAAGAAATTACGAATTATACTTTGTATGGCTACATAGATAAGTGGCTTGGAACTCCGTATAAAAAAAATTCATTAGACGAAAAAGGAGCCGACTGCGTTTATTTCATCCAAACCCTTTTTAGCGAGGTTTATGGCGAAACACTTCCAAAAACCCCTTCTGGAATGCGCATGAATCCAGCAATAGAATCATTTACCGGACGGGCATATCTGCAAGAAGGCGATTTGCTTTTTTTTAGATATAATAAAGAATCGCCGATTTCAGATGTAGGAATATATCTTCACAACGACAGAATAATAGCCTGCGGATTAAAAGACGGCTTGACCATTTACAATTTCAATGACGACTACTTCCAATCACGCTATGTGTGCGCAGGAAGACTAAAATTAAAAGCCGAAAAATAAATAAAATACGCCATGAAAGATGCCGAAGAATTAAACAAATGGATTTCTTCCATCAAAGAAGATATAAGAGCTGAAGTACTTGTAGATGATATTCTAACGAATTTTAATTCAGATGACGAACAGCTTTTGATCAACTTTGACGGTCAATTCAGCAGAACTTACAGACATGATATTTTGAGTTCAAATGTCGTAGATTTTGAGCTGGATGCCAAACAGATTTTAAAGATTACTTTGTCGCGCGACAATGTTTACAACACGCTTCCACAAGGAATTACGCATGTTGCAAAGCATGACGAATTGGGACAATCTGTAGAAAAAAGCGTAAAATCATACCGCGATACAAAAATACAAAGCGAGAATGCGAAAAAATTTTTCTCGCCTTTTCAAAACGAAATATTCTTCGCCGGCGTGAGCCTTGAAAATATTGAGAAGAAATTGTTTTTTGGCCTTGACGGAAACAAACCCTTAGATTTTCAGTATGATTTTTGGGGAATTCCAAAGCATTTGCCTGAACTTCTTGTGGCAAAATTCGTAAGATTATTGCCTTACAAATATAAATTTACAGGAAACCTCCAGCTAATCATGGAATGCCTTTCTTATATTTTAGATGAAAAAGTAAGCTTTTCAGAATCAGGATATAAGAGCTATAATGATGAAAATCAAGGCATCAATTTAGGCGAAGCACGACTTGGGATTGATCTAATATCTGGAAGCAGTTTTACTGATTATTCGCTTCACATCAAGGTTTCAATAGGGCCTTTAGAAAATTACCAGCTTTCACAGTTCATGCACCAAGAGCCTGTTCAGCAGTTTCTTGATTTGTTTTATGAGACATTTTTGCCCATAGAGATTGAGACCACGACTTTGCTCCTGCTTTCTGAAGAAAAACAGTCTTTCCACTTTGAAAATCACAACAAACCAGTACTTGGGTACACTACAAGACTATAGATGAAATCTTATTTTAAAAATTTATTGGATGTAAATATCCTTTCAACAATTATCGTATTGCTGATTCTATGCACGATTAGCACGATAATTTTCTCTAGAATCACTCCTGATTTTAAAAAAAATCTGAAGGGCAAATTCTTTCCTTATATACTTGTCTTGATACTGGTTTATGGATTGGTGACATTTTTGGGCAACAATAAAATGTTTATTTTGCTGAATCAGGTATTTATTTTCCATCAAGTTATTGCGATTGGAATTGGGATTCTGCATACCTATTTATATCGAAATTATTTTAAAGAATTTGAAGAAGACAATATCTGGAAGGAAGCGCTTTTTGCTTTAATTATCACTTTTTATGCGCTGATTCCTTTTGTTGCAGTTTATACTTTCTTAAACGGACATGATTTTACATTTATAATGGCGGCACATTGCCTATTTCTTATGGTTCCGACCTGGTTTTATATTGCTTTTACGCGAGCGATAATCATACCTTCAAGAATATATCTTACTTGGGACTTTCCGGCGGAAGCCACTGCTTATAAAGATCTTGCCGATGATGAATTAAAAGACATGGTCGTGCTTTCCTTTAATATAAGCAAGAGTCCGAAAAATAATGATTATCTGACTTTGAGGGCAAAAGCACCGACAAGAGCAGATTTTGGACGTATTTTCTATCATTTCATAATGGATTATAACGAAGACCATTCCACCAGCATTATCGAAACAAATGATGCTGAAAATTCTTATAGCTGGGTTTTCTTTTTAAAAGAAAATTGGTATACAAAACCTAAATATATTGATCCGAATTACACGCTCTACATGAACGGAATTAACGATAACAGCCGAATTTTATGCTATCGAATGAAGAAAAAAGCGCTTGATAATTATAATGAAGAGGAAGATATCAGGGAACTTGATTTAAATAAATATTAACCATACAATAAATTTTAGAAAATGCCAGAAAAATTAAAACACTTTCCCGTAAACTGGATTGACGGGATGAAAATCAGCAAGATTCATTTTCTTGGAATGCAGGAAAATGTTGATGAAGCTGTGAAAGAAGCCGTAAGTGTCCAGCTTACTTCGATAAATTATGGACTGCTTCCTATAATGGGCAACAGCAATTCTATAAAAATGAAACTGATTGTCGATAACCACAAACTTTTAAAAGTAAAAATTGAAGAATGCCGTGCCATTACTTCCAATGGTTTTAGGATAGAAATTGATCGCGAAGCTGACAACGGACTTGATTCATCACTGACTTATCCTGAAGCAGTTCATGCAATTTTGCCTGGCGAAAAAATAGGTCTTTTAGCTTGTATTTCTGTGAATAGCAAGAAGAGAATTCCTTTTGGAGAGCTTGATCCAGATGAAAATCCGCCACGCTATCCTTTTACGCAGCCTGAATATCTGCTCCATCTTATTCCTGAAGACAATATCAGGAAAGAAAATGGCCTTGGAAATTCCTTCTTGACAATCGGCAGAATTATGGTCAGCGATACCGAAACTTCTATTGATGAATCCTATATTCCGCCTTCGACAACAGTAAATAGCCATGCTTCGCTGCTGGAAGACTATACTGACCTTGATAAATTTTATGGACAGATTGAAATTTATGCCAATCAGATTTCCCAAAAAATAAATAGCAAAAACCAGAATAATATTTTGTCGCAATTGCTAGAATCCATTTGTGATAAAACGCTGCATTATCTGGGTCATGAAATTAATGCTTTCCGATGGTTTACGCCAAACAGACCGCCAGCCTACATGTATAATAGCGTAATTGCGTTTGCACGAATTGTCAAAAATCATATCGATTCGCGATCAGGTTCGGGTAAAGAAGAATTGCTTAATTATTTTTCAGAATGGTGCAATATTTCACAGGGAGATTTTGAGCTTCTTTTTAATGAAACTATAAATATCGGCTATAATCACAACCAGATTGACAAAACATCTAGCCAGATATTCAAATTTACAAAGGCAATTGAAGAACTTTTTTCAGTTTTAACTAGACTTGATTATATCGGAAAAAGAAAAGACGGAAGCATATATGTCACTGAAATTAATGATGAAAATCAAAAAATTGTTACCAATGCGCGCAGAAACCGAACTTTTATTAATGACTAATTAAACTATGGAAGTATTAAACAAACAGGAAAGAGTTAAAGCTTTTTGGCTTTTTTTCGCAGTATTCAGCATTACAATTGTCATTATAGTTTTTGCCATATTTTTCAATTTTCAACTTCCAAAAGAAGAAAATGAACATTTAAGGACGGAAAATGATTTGCTGAAAAAAGAATTTGAGTTTCAACAGCAATTTTCTTATAAGATTGATAGCGCGAAACAATATATAGATTCAATCAACGCTCCGGGTCAGGATAATTTTTTTCAAGAACAAATCGCCCTAAAAAAATTGGCCGAAATGTATTCGATTTTGCCAAAAGATACTTTGAAGGGAAAAAAGATGTATTCTAACGTAATTCTTACTTACAAGCAATTGATTGATTCTAAAAAACAGATTAGAAATCTTACTTATAATGAAAAAACGATGGACAGTCTTGCACAAATTGCACAAACTTTTCAAGAAGAATATGAAAAAATGAAACTTGATTTAGAAGTTTGCAGGCAACTTTATCAAGGTCAATAATATTTTAAACATTTAATTAAAAATAATTTACATATTTAAAATATAAATATTTTTAGTTAAAAAGTATGTTAAAATTGCATTTCAACAAGTATTTATGCAATTCATCGATTTTTTATAACTAATTGAAATAATATACATAGCTTCGACTTATAAATCTTTAAATAAATAAATTTTATGAGTTTTTTAGCAAAATTAAATAAAAGAAAGAATATTAAAAAGAGCCTCCCGCGAATGGGGAAATCAGGAAGTGGATTCAGAAACTTCCTTTGATCCAATCGTGGCAATGCTATTAAACGCCGTTTCTTCAGAACTTGAAAAACTATACGGAGAATTTAATAATACGCAAAAACGGGTAATCGAGCGAATCTTGGATATCATTTTTCCGGACACCATTTCGGGCGTTTATCCATCGCGCGCAATCGTTCATGCTGAAACTATTGACAATAATTATCCGCTATCCATAAATACGCATTTATTTTCTTGCAATAAAAAAATCAACAATATTTATGATCCTGCAAATCCTATAGTCAAAAAAATTTCGCTAGGACCAACAGCGCCATTTATAGCACATTCTGCCAAAATAGAATATCTTGCTTATGAAAATAATCTTTTTCGAACAGAGAATTTTTTTGCCAAGACAGCAATTTCGAATGCTAAAAAACATATAGAATCAGGAACGGTTTGGATGGGAATCAAGTGTAAAAACAATACTACTGATTTTGATAATCTGATGTTTTATTTAGACATACGCAATAATTCGCACAAGGATTATTTTTTCTACAGCTTAAAACAGGCCAAATGTTTTCACGGAAATAAAGAAGTAAAAATTAAGGAAGGTTACAATATTGAAATTCAAAACATTGACATTGAAAATATTATAAAGAAGAATTATACACATATCGATCAAATAAGTTCAGAAATAAATCAGTTTTTCCTTCCGAATTATATTACGCTCGATGGCGTTGTTTCTTTAAAAGACCAAACAGAAGAAATCATTTCAGAAATATCAAGCCATTTTGAAAGTGAGATTTTTAGGCAGGAAAAAGATATTTTGTGGCTTAAATTTGAATTTCCAGAAACGCTTGTGGGTGAAATCCTTAACAATATGGACATTTCCCTAAATTGTTTTCCTTTTTTCAACAAAGAACTTTATAGTACGAATGGCCGTGCGATGAATCCGTATTTCTATATGCCTTTGAAAACAAACGATTATTTTCTTGATTTGGATGCCGTGGTTTCAGATTCAGGCATCAACTATCATCTAAAAGAATTTAGTGATGGAATTTTAGAAGACGGAAGCGGCACTGTCAGAAAATCTGGAGTTTCAAGATTTGATGAGCGAGATGCTTCTGAATTGTTAGCATATTTGTTGACTCTGATTAAAGATGAAGTTGGTTCTTTTTCAGGAATTGGCGGCGATTTTACCATAGAAGGAATGCGTGCCATAAATCAGCACCTAGCATCGATCTATCAGAATATAAAGGAAAGCAATGCCGAAAGTTCTAACGCACCTTATCTTATGCTAAAGAAAAAAGGCGACACCATGAATGATGTCTCTTTAAATATAACTTATTGGGGAACTTGTGGCGAAGACGCAAACGATTTGAGACCGCAAACCATGCTAAGCTCTCCTTCAGATTTCATTTCTGGTTCTGCTTATTTGGTCACCCCCACTTTTGCAGGAGAAAGACAAATGAACAGCAATGACAAAATACTTTCTTACAGAAGTGCAATGCTTACCCGCGGCAGAGTCGTCACGATTGCTGATATTAAAGCATTTACGTTGAATCATTTTAAGGCTACAATAATAGAAGTTAAAGTTTCAAAAGGAACTAGAAAAGAAAACTCAAACAAAGAAGGATTCAGCAGAACCATTGATGTCAAGATTTTAAAAAATAATAATCAAGATTATCAAATCAAGGAATCTGAGTGGAAATACCTTTGCGATAGCTTTTTAATCAATATTAAAAAAGTATCTTCTAATATTTATCCCTATCGGCTGATTGAAATCTAATACATCAATTTAAGATTATCTATTTCTAAATTCAAGTTCATTCTTTAACGAAAACGTAATATTAAACTCATGCCCTAGAAACACGAATCATATACATTTGGCTTTCAAACACTTAAATTTACTTAGAGGAAATGAAGACAATTTTACGATTTAATTTCTACAGGTCGCTTTTAGCAATCGTCGCAGTTTTAGGGTGCTGTAGTGCCTTCGGTCAGGCATCGTTGCCGATCAATCGCACAGATTGGGGTAACGAGCCGGCCGGATGGACAAATTCAGGATGCGGCCACAGGACATCATCTTCGGCATGCTCAAATTCGAGCTCGACAACTTTTGATACCAACGGAGACAGCCGTATTGTTTTCTTCAATGCGGCACCGCTGGCATTGAAGATGACCTTGAAAAACCAGTCGATGTCGGGAAGCTCTGAATTGGTTGTCGAGCAGTCGGCAAACGGCACGAGCTATACGGTTTTGGGAAGATACGGTACGAAAGCAGGAGCTACGTCCATCACCAATGCAATATGCACCGATTTTACGCTAACGCTTTCTGCAGCAACAAGATATATCCGCTGGACTTATACGAAGGCATCCGGAAATATAGATATGGACGATGTGATTATAACGGCTGGTGTAGTTAATACGCCCAGCATAGTATTGAGCCCTGCATCAATTTCTAGTTTCGGCGACATTAATGTAGGCGCCAGTTCAGGAGCAAAATTTGTCCAAGTATCGGGCACGAACCTAACTCAGAATGTTGCGGTAGCGTCTGGTGACGCATCTTTTGAGGTAAGCCTTGACCAGGTTGCCTGGGGAAGCTCTCTAGATTTGGCACCTGTATCTGGTACTTTGTCAAACAAGACCGTATTTATACGTTTCAGCCCGACAGCTGTGGGCTTGGAGAGCGCTGTGGTTTCTTTTTCTTCCGCAGGAGCCACGACCAGAAATCTGAACGTCAGCGGTACTGGAATAGCAAGTACGCCAGTAATCACGCCTTCTACGCTATCGCTTCCTTCTTTTGGAAATGTGGAAATAGGAAGCCACTCGGGTTCCACAAGTTTTACGTTTGATGGCATATTCCTTACGGAAGAAGTAAGCGTGGTTGCCTCTGCCGGATTTGAAGTGAGCGTTGACAATACGGCCTGGTTTTCAGGAACGGATGTGAGTCCTGTTTCAGGGACTATCAGCAATTCACAGATCTGGGTACGTTTCAGTCCAGCGGTTGGTGGAAATGCGACGGGAAATATCACTTTATCTTCCGCAGGAGCAATCAGCAAGATAATTTCGCTGTCGGGAAATGCAACGGTTCCACCAGCAATAGTGATGGATGCGGCAGGCTTTGGCCCTTTCTGCAATTCGGAAAGCGCAGTATTCGAGGTTGCTTTTACGGCATCTGGGACATTTGCCGGAACTGTTTTTTCTGCGCAACTTTCAGACGCAATCGGGGTTTTTACCGATACTGCAACTAATATTGTTGGAACAGGAACTGCAAGCCCGATCAGTATTTCCATTCCAGCTGGCACGGTTGCTGGAAATTACAGGATCAGAGTTCTTAATGAAAATCCGCTTATTTTCAGCAATAACAACGGAAGCGATATCGTGATAAATGTGGCTAGCGTTGGAGGAAACTTGATTGGAAGCACCTCATACTGCGGTACTTCAAATTCAGGTACGCTGACACTGGAAGGCAATATTGGAGCTGTTTCAAAATGGCAGTCTTCGGCTTCTCAAGATTTCAGTACTGCAATTACAGACATTGCAAATACAGCTTTGACTTTGGATTTTTCCAATCTTTCAGAAACTACTTATTTCAGGGCTGTTGTAGCCAATCAGACTTGCAATTCTGCAAATTCTTCTGTAGCGGCAATAATAATCAATCAAATTACAGTTCCTGATTTCGCACTGATTCCTGCTTTCTGCTCAGGATCGGTTGCACCTGTTTTAGGGCAGGTATCGCCTAATGGAATCGCTGGTACCTGGAATCCTGCAACGATTTCAAATACGCAAGGCGGAAATTACGTTTTCACGCCAGACGCCGGCCAGTGCGCTTCTACAGTAACTCTAGCTACGACGGTAACACCTCTGACTGTTCCTGATTTCGCAACTGCAGTAACTTTCTGCTCAGGATCGGCTGCACCAGTTTTAGCGCTGGCATCGCCTAACGGAATCGCTGGAACCTGGAATCCTGCAACGATTTCAAATACGCAAAACGGAAATTACGTTTTTACGCCAGACGCCGGCCAGTGTGCTTCTACAGTAACTCTAGCTACGACAATAACACCTCTGACTGTTCCTGATTTCGCACAGATTCCTGCTTTCTGTTCAGGATCGGCTGCACCGGTTTTAGCGCTGGTATCGCCTAATGGAATCGCTGGAACTTGGAATCCTGCAACGATTTCAAATACGCAAAGCGGAAATTACGTTTTCACGCCAAACGCCGGCCAATGCGCTTCTGTGGTAACTTTGACAGCAGATGTAAACACTGTGCTTCCTCCAACAGGAACGGCAACTCAAGATTTTACGACAGGTCAGACTTTACAAGATTTTATTGTTGTAGGGCAAAATATTAGATGGTATGATGCAGCGGCAGGCGGTAGCGAATTGCAAATTTCTTCAGTCATTTCAAGCGGTACGGTTTATTATGCTTCACAAACAGTTAATGGTTGTGAAAGTCCTTTAAGACTGCCGATAACTGCCGGAATTGATTTGGGAACAGATTCGTTCAACGCATCAAAATTGAAATATTATCCAAATCCTGTGGATCAGATATTGAATTTGGAATATGTCCAGGCAATTTCTTCTGTATCAGTATACAATCTTCTTGGCCAGCGGGTTTTGATTGAAAATCCAAATAATACTGCTGTAAAAATTGATATGTCGGGCTTAAATCCAGGAACATATTTTGTCAATATCAATTCTGAAAATAATTCTAAGACAGTAAAGGTCATCAAAAAATAATCGCCTTAAAAGCCATGCAGAAAGCCTTCCATAAATTGGGAGGCTTTTTTTATTATAAGAATTTGTATTGCTTGATACAAAAAAAAACATAATACACTAATTATTAATATTTTACAAAACATTTTATTAATATATCCTTATCCTTAAAATTGCATTTAAACTATTTTATAAAAGTAAATTTGGATACTAAAAGCGATAAAACCCTGCAGGTAAAATCTCCTTTTGAATAAAAAATTAGTATTAAACCCCAAACTATTATTAATTATGTTTACAAAACGATTTTTCCAAGTTTTGTTTTTGGCAGGAATATCGGGTCTTTCCTTCGGAAGCCCTTTCAACAGCCCAAAAACAGCGTCCAAAATGTCTACAGAAAATAAAAGCCAGAAAGAATGGCTGATGGGTCTGGACAAAGATTCAAGAACATTGCCATTGGGTACTTTTGAATGTGCCGGAGGCGGAAGCGAAACCTTTGCCAACTTAGGCACGAACCTGACAGCTTATGTAGACAGAACATGGACTGGCGACAACGGCGTTCAGTGGTCTGCGACTGATTCTAGAAATGACCAGACACTTACCGGAAAGGCAATCACATTGCGTTCTGGTGTTTTGAAAAATGCGGTTGCTGTTGGCGGCGGCATCGGAGTTCTTAATTTTAAATACAAAAGAGTTTTTACCGGAAATTCTACCTTGAAAGTTTTTGTCAATGGTGTAGAAAAGCAAAGTATTGCAGTATCGTCTGAAACGCCTACTTCCGCTTCGATATTGGTAAACCTTGAAGGAAATGTAAACCTGGAATTCAGAAACTCTGGCAACAGAATTGTCATTGATGATGTTTCTTGGGATTGTTATGGAACTGGAAGTACAAGCCCGCAATTGGAGCTTGCTGACAGTGATAACAATGAAGTAGAATGCGGTACGTTTGCCTTGAATTTCGGTGCAAACGCCGTAAATCTTAGCCAGGACAAATTATTTACCATAAAAAATACTGGAACAGCGCCTTTAGCTATAAATTCTTTGGCTTTGAGCGGTGCAAATGCAGCTGACTTCTCTGTCATTGCGCCTGTAGGATCGTTCACGGTTGCGGCTCAAGATTCTACTTTAGTATTGGTGCGTTTTGCCAACACTAGCGTCGGAAGCAAGAATGCCACTTTGACAATCAACAGAACTGGCGTTGCAGAGCAATGTACGGTAGGCCTTTTAGGTACGGGATTGTTAGAATGCGTAGCTCCGGTTGGAACTCCTGCTGTGGCTATTGCTGACATAAATCCTCTTTTTGCAAATGTTGCGGTAAGCAATGTAGCTGCTGGTGGTTATTTTGCTGTTTTAGCAGGTACAAATACATTGTCTGAAACTCCTGCAAGCGGTACGGCTTATGAAGTGGGTGCGGCTTTTGGTGGTGGAACTGTAGTTTACAATGGAACAGGCGCAAATTTCCCTGTTTCGGTTCTTAACTACGGAAGCAATCCGTTCTTGCATATCTTCCCTTACAATTCAGGTGACTGTACAAATGGGCCGATTTATGCTTCTGACAAAATCGAGACTTTTGCAGTGCCTTGTACTGCTGGTTATGAGACTTTTTCTAATCTTGAGTCTACGACTTCAAATTCTTACCTGACAAGAACTTGGACAGGTGATTATGCTTCTTGGCAGGCAACTGATGCAAGAACTGACCAATCCTTAACTGGAAAAGCAATTGCTTTGCGTTCTGGAACTTTGAAAAACACGACGCCTATCACAGGAATCGGTACATTGACTTTTAGCTACAAGAGAGTTTTTACAGGAAGTTCTACTTTGAAAGTTTTCGTTAACGGAGACCAGTACGGTACTGATATTGCGGTAAGCGCTGACACGCCACAGGTATTCTCGCAATCAATCCAATTGTCGGCTGATGCTGTAATTGAGATTGTAAACGCTGAAGGAAGGGTTATCATTGACAATTTAGCTTGGACTTGCTATGCAGCTCCTTCAACGCCAAAAATTCAGCTGGCTGACAACAATGGCGCACAGAGAGCGTGCGGTAATTTTACATTAGACTTTGGAAATATCGCGGCCGGTGTTAACAGAGAGCGTACTTTCAACATCACGAACGTTGGAGGACAAAATTTGTTGATCAGCAGCATCGTTCCTAATAATCCTGCTTTTACGATTACTTCTGCAATTCCTTCGGTTATCTTGCCGTCTGAATCAGCTGAAGTTACTGTGCAATTGAACAGCACTGGATTGGCTGTTGGAGATCTTTCTGCTTCAATCAGCATCGCTTCAAATGATGTTTCTTGCAGCTTGAACTTGAATGCGAGCGTAGCAGTTCCTTGTACGGCTCCGGTTGCTGGAACAGTAGCCGTGAGCAATGAGACTTATTTCTCTGCTGATGTAGTAGTTTCTGGATCAGTAGCTACAGGTTATATTGCTGTCGTGAGTACAGATCCGCTGCTTGGAAGCCCTTCTACAGAATTATTCCCTTACAGTCCAGGAAGTTCTATTGATAATGGGACTGTTGTTTATTCAGGAACAAACCCTGCTTTCAATATTTCTTCTTTCTTAGACCCAAGCACGACTTATTACTTGAATGTATTTGCTTACAACAGTAGTGAAGATTGTGCAGGTCCTGCATTTGCAACGGCTGCGACAACTACTTTTACAACTGTGCAGACGCTTTGTGGCGGTGCTGAAACTTTTTCAAATATCGGAGCAGCCCAAAGCAATTATATTACAAGAAGCTGGACTGGAGACAACTTGGTTTCTTGGACTGCAACTGATTCTAGAACAGACCAGACACTTACTGGAAAAGCAATCACATTGAGAACGGGTTCTTTGACAAACGTAAACTTTCCGGCGACTGCAGGAATGACAAATTTATCTTTCAACTACAAGAGAGTTTTCACAGGAAATTCTACTTTGAAAGTTTTTGTAAACGACGTTCAGTATGGTGGTGATATCACAGTAAGCGCTGATACTCCAACTGTTTTCACAGCTTCGATGGACATCACTGACGATGTTACGATCAGAATTGAAAATAGCGGTAACAGAGTTGTTATTGATGATTTGGTTTGGACATGTAATCCTTCTGCAGCTAAGCCTGCTTTGAAAGGAAAAGCGGTTTCTTCTTCAGAAGTTGTAGGCGAAGTGAAACTGTACCCGAATCCTAATAAAGGACAGTTCCAAATCCAATTTGGTAATTCAGAAACGAATGCTGACGTAATCGTTTATGACATGACCGGAAAGAAAGTTTTTGGAAAAAAAGTAGCAGACAGCGAAATAATCGATCTTGGAAATGTTCAGAGAGGAATATATTTAGTTTCGATTACTTCTGGAAGCACAGTTTCAAACAAGAAGATTGTTGTAGAATAGTTGATTTCAAAATTTAAATAAACAGCTCCGGCCGAAGTTTTTCGGTCGGAGTTTTTTTTGATAACACTGCTATAACTTTTTCATAAAACTAACATAAGCCATTGATTTACAATATAATTTATCTTGCATCGCTTTTGCATTTACCAAGCAATAGCAGTAACCCAATACTAACATACCTGCTTTATTAAATTTTATGATGATGAAAAAACAATTACAAAATGTTTTGCTTTTTATGATGCTTTCCATGACGGTTTCTTCTTGGAGCCAGATCGGAAGCTTGGATACGGCCTTTGATCCTGATGAAGGCCCTGATTTTTATGTTAACACGACTTTGCCCCTGTCTAATGGAAAAATATTGATTGCTGGCGCTTTCAGCGAATACAATGCAGTTTCTAGAAAAGGAATAGCGCGCATAAACGCTGACGGAACTTTAGACGCTTCCTTTGACCCTGGAACCGGAATACCTGTTGTGAGCGGCATGACAACTATCGCGATCAACCATATGGTTTTGCAGTCGGATGGAAAAATCCTGATCGGAGGTTTTTTTGATACGTATAACGATATCGCGAAAAAAAATATGGTAAGATTGGAGGCCGATGGTGCAATGGATGCCAGTTTTACCCTCGATGCCAGGGTTGTCGGTACTATAAAATCAATAGTTATACAGCCAGACGCCAAGATTGTTATTACCGGAAGCTTTACAGTAAATGGTTCCCGAAAAGGAATTGCCAGATTAAATCAGGATGGGACGCTTGACGAAAGCTTCAATTCTTATATTGTCGGGGCAAATAACAGGACACCAGATTTCTTCTGCTCGCTATTGCAACCTGACGGAAAAATTTTAGTTGGAGGATCTTCTGATGCCACCAGCACTACTTTTCTTAAGGTAGCGCGCCTGAATTCAGATGGAACAAGAGATACTTCTTTTACGCCTATGATTTATACTTCCACTTCAACACCTGTAAACACAGGCGGTACAGTGTTTTCTCTAGCCTTGCTACCTGATGGAAAAATAATTGTCGGCGGCGGTTACAACCAAATATTCGGCACTGTCACAAAGAACAATTTTGCACGCCTGAATGCTAACGGAACTCTGGATACTGCCTTTAATACAGGAACTGGAACTGGGACCAGCATCCTCAGCAGGATAAAATCTATCGCCTTGCAATTGGATGGAAAAATGATAATCGCAGGAGAATTTTTAGTTTACAATGGAACTTCAAGAAAAGGAATTGCCAGGATAAATGCCAATGGAACTTTAGACGCTTCTTTTGCTGTAGGAACTGGAATCACCTCTAGCTCCGGCCAATCTGTAAATTTATTCGAAGACGGAAGCATTCTGCTGGCAGGAAATTTTACGACTTATAACAATACTACTAGAAACAGGATTGCAAAAATTTCAGTAAGGACAATCAATGTGACTTCCCTTTCAGAAACGGGCCCGTTTTGTGCTGGCGCTTCTTTTGACGTAAATTATGCTCCGGTTGGGACATACAATTTGGATAATATTTTTACGGCACAGCTTTCCGACGCTTCAGGAAATTTCAGCAGTCCTACAAATATTGGGACTTTTAGTTCAGCTGTTGCAGGCACTATAAATGCTACTATTCCACAAAATACTCTTGCCGGAACAGGCTATAAAATTAGGATAGTGAGCACTTCTCCTATCGCAACTGGAGATATTCACACGGCAAGCATTACCATAAATGCTACCGCTTCTCCTATAGCTACGCTAACTCAAGATTTTACAACTGGACAAACGCTGGCTGATTTTTCAATAACTGGGCAAAATATCAAATGGTATGATTCTCCTTCCGGAGGAAATGAATTGCCTTCTTCACAACTAATTGTAGCCGGAATGTCTTATTACGCTTCCCAAACAATAAACGGTTGCGAAAGTCCGACAAGGACAAAAGTTATAGCAGGAATCGATTTATCAACTGATACTTTTGAAACAAACCAATTGCAATACTATCCAAATCCGGTTGGTGCCGTTTTGAACTTACGCTTTAGCGAAGCAATAAATTCGATCACAGTTTACAATCTTTTGGGACAGCAGGTTTTTAGAGCAAATCCAAATACGAATGAAACAAAAATAGATGTTTCGAGCTTAACTTCTGGAACTTATATAATGAAAGTAGTTTCTGGAAATAATTCTAAAATCGTGAAAATTATCAAGAGATAAATAGTACATAAAAAATGCTACTGAACCGCCTAATCCAGGCGGTTTTTATTTATAAAATAATATAATAATAAACTCCGCAGCAGTAAGATGATGTTTTCATAATTTTTTAGAGAATCTTGGATAAACTAGCTGGCCTACATTGCGCAGATTTAAAATTACTAAAATGAAATTAAAAAATACTTTAAGAAAGTTACTCTTTCTATTTATTTTCTCGCTCTTTTCTTACCAAAACTCTTTTTCACAATGCTTTCAGATAGAGAGCATTCTCGTGGATGCCTGCGACGGAAATACAAATTCAGAAGGCTTGAATGAGATGGTGAGGCTGAAGGTTGGAAATGCGGCGATCAATACCAGCAATTTATCTCTAGACTGGCCAAATAACACTTGGGGAGGCTTGATAAAAAACAGCCTTACCGCCAGCAAGGTCGCCAGTTTGAATGCCGATATTCTGGATGACGGCGGTTGCGGCCAATTGATCGAGCCAACAGGAGGCGTGCTTCCCGCAAATGCAACCGTAATTCTGGTTACGAGCTATAATTTTGACATTACGTCCAACTCTTTTGGAGCGCTTACCGAAAATATTTACATCCTGTTCCAAAACTCAAATACCACCAGCGGTCACTTTGCGAATTATGGATCTGGAATCAGGACGCTTTCCATTTCATTCGGATCATGTACTGACACGGTTAGTTATGACCGTTCTTTGCTAATAAATCAGGCCGGAAATAATGCTGCGGGCGACGGGGCGACGGTAATTTATACGCCTTCAGGAACTCCGACTTATATAAACAATGGCTGTATCGCTCCTATTCCGCCTTTTACAGTCGACGGAGGGCCGGCTGCTTTAAGCGTCTGTGCTGGAAACTCGATAGTATTGGCTGGAGTGGCGCAAGGATTCCAGACAGTTTCATGGTCAGCGCCTAGCGGTACTTTTTCTGCGCCGAATAATCTAGCGACGGCTTACACGCCAAGCAGTTCAAGCGCAGGAAGCGTTGTCGTCCTGACGCTTACCGCTACCAATAGCTGTGGCGTGCAGATAACTGACACAATAAATTTAACTGTAACAAGCGGAATTATTCCAAATTTTAATACTCAGGTTACGATTTGCTCAGGAAATACCGCTCCAGTTTTAAGCAATATTTCCCAAAACGGAATCACTGGAACTTGGTCGCCTGCAATTATAAGCAATACAGTTCCTGGAACGTATACATTTACGCCTAATACGGGACAATGCGCAACTACTGTAAGTTTAAATGTAATTATTACGACTAGAGTTGTGCCTAGTTTCAATACGCAAGCGACAATTTGTTATGGAAATACAGCGCCAATTTTAAGCAATACTTCTCCAAACGGAATTACGGGAACTTGGTCGCCTGCAATTATAAACAATACGATTTCTGGGACATATACTTTCACTCCAAATGCTGGACAGTGTGCTACAAATGCAACATTGCAGGTAAATATAACGACGGCTAGTATTGTTCCAAATTTTAGTACTCAGATTACGCTTTGCTCAGGAAATACGGCTCCTGTTTTAAGCAATACTTCCCCAAACGGAATTACGGGAACTTGGTCGCCTGCAATTATAAACAATACTATTCCTGGAACATATACTTTTACGCCTAATCCAGGACAGTGTGCCACAAATGCAACGTTGCAGGTAAATATAACAACGGCTAGTATTGTTCCAAATTTTAGCACTCAGATTACGCTTTGCTCAGGAAATACGGCTCCTGTTTTAAGCAATACTTCCCCAAACGGAATTACGGGAACTTGGTCGCCTGCAATTATAAACAATACTATTCCTGGAACATATACTTTTACGCCTAATTCAGGACAATGCGCGACGCCTGTGATTTTAAATGTAACAATTACTTCTGGTATCATTCCAGATTTTGCTACGGCGCTTACTATTTGCAATGGAAGCATCCCTCCTTCATTAAATACGACTTCTCCTAACGGAATAATAGGAACTTGGAATCCGTCAGCAATCAGCAATATTTCGTCAGGAAGCTATATTTTTACTCCAAATGCTGGGCAATGTGCAAATAGTACGCAATTAAATGTAACCGTAGAAACTATAAAAGTTGAAATCACAGATAATTGCGTAGAAGGACATTTAGTACTTAAGGCTTCTCCAGTTTCAAATTCATACGATCCAAATAATGCAGATTATACTTGGAAAAATGCTTCAGGAACAACAGTCGGAAATAATAACGAAATTTTTGATGTTTCTGACTATTTATCAAGTTTTTCAAATCCAATTTATCCAGTAAAATTCTCTGTAACAGTACAAAAAAATGGTTGCGACACGACAGACGAGTTCACAGTCTACAGCGTTGCCTGCAACATCCCTAAAGGCGTTTCGCCGAACGGCGACGGCGACAACGACGATTTCGACCTTACTGGGTTCAACGTGAGAAAGCTTGAGATCTTCAACCGCTACGGGACGAAGGTGAACGGCTTCACGAACTACACGAAAGAGTGGCACGGGCAGTCGGACAGCGGCAACGAGCTTCCGGACGGCACGTACTACTACGTGATAGAGCGCGAGGGAATCAAGACGGCTACGGGCTGGGTACAGATCAA